>Ga0209791_1000023_pt1 | contig 125525 bp, 135 predicted proteins | sample WorMetTyACAVOLI1_FD_187422 | JGI IMG/M metagenome (GOLD analysis project Ga0209791, IMG submission 187422) | Marine gutless worms symbiont microbial communities from Max Planck institute for Marine Microbiology, Germany - Olavius algarvensis... ... | reverse complement strand
CCCTTGTTATGTTTATCGCTCCGATGCTGTTCAACGCAGCGTTTGAAAGTATTTTTAGGAAGGACTTTCAAAAGTTCGCCAAATCGGGTATTTGTATACATGTTGCAGTGTCCTGAAATTAAGTTGTTGCTTATGGTTTTATTCGTAAAACCCGGGCACTGCAACACTTTCAAATACACCAACTTAATTTATTCCGGACAGCAGTGCGCGTAAGCGGGGATCTCTAAATATCATCGTATCGTTACAAGGCCCCCGCTTACGCGGGGATGACGTCCTTTTAAGCGTCGGGATGGCGTTCTTTTAAGCGCGCGGATGATGTTCGGCGTGTATCGATGCGAGGCGTTCCTGCGCGATATGGGTGTAAATCTGGGTCGTCGACAGACTGCTATGACCCAATAGCATTTGCACGGTGCGCAGATCCGCACCATGGTTGAGTAAATGCGTGGCAAATGCGTGGCGTAACGAGTGTGGCGAGAATAGGGTTTTCACACCCGCCTGCAGCAGGTGCTTTTTGATGTTTTGCCAGAACGCCTGGCGCGTTATGCCACTGCCGCGGCTCGACAGAAACAAGGCATCGCTGTTCGACTTCGCCCGCTGCAGGCTGGGCCGTGCATGTTTTACGTAGACCGACAACCAGTGCAGCGCTTCTTCGCCGACCGGCACCACACGCTCCTTATTGCCCTTGCCGACGAGTCGCACCAGCCCCAGTTTGGTATTGACTTGATTCAACTGCAATCCGACCAGCTCGCTGACCCGTAACCCCGAACCGTACATGAGTTCCAGCATGCAACGGTCGCGCATCCCGTAGGCACTCTCGAGGTCTGGCGCGGCCAGCAATTTATCGATATCGCTTTCAGCCAAGGATTGCGGCAGGCTGCGCTGAATGCGGGGTGCGCTGATCAAGGCGGTAGGATTATCCTGGCGCGCTCCGATGCGAATCAAATGCCGGTAATACTGCTTCAGCGTTGACAACAGGCGTGCATTGGATCGCGCCGAGGCGCCCGCGTCAAAACGTTCCGCCAGATAGCGCTGGATGCCCGCCTGATCCGCTTCGATGAGACGGCCGTCATGCCGCGCCAGCCAGTAGGAGAATTGCCGCAAATCCTGCTGATAGGCGCGCAGGGTTAGTTCGGCCAGACCTTTTTGCGACCACAGGCTATCGATGAATCGATCAATTTCCGGATCACCATGGTCGGTAGACGTTTTTTTCATAAGCATAAAAAAAGGCGCAGCTTGCTGCGCCTCTAGAATACTACTTATTAGTTACATCCGTTGTTATTATTTCTTTTTCGGCTTGGCCGCTTTGGCCGCGCTTGCAATAGACTTACTAACCGCCTTGAGCTGATTCTTCAAGCGCAGGATATCCCGTGCCTGTGCCTTAATCTTGGCTTCGGCGGCTTTTAACTTGGCGGGAGATATTGCCTTCGCGGCAGCTTTCTTCTTCGCAACAGGTCTTTTCCTGGCAGCGGGTTTAGCCGCTTTCTTGACGACTTTCTTTTTAACCGCGGGTCGGCTTGCTTTCCGCTTTACTACCTTTTTTACAGCGGGTTTTGTCGCTTTCTTTTTTACTGCGGGTTTAGCTGCTTTTTTCTTCACTGCAGGTTTTTTCGCTTTAACTACTGACTTCGACTTTGCTGCTGTCTTTGCTGTCGCCATCGTCCAGTCTCCTAACGTTTACTTACGTTTACTTACGTTTACTTACGTTTACTTACGTTTACTTACGTTTACTTACGTTTACTTACGTTTACAAACGGCTGTCATTATAAAAAGCATTCACAAAAATACAATAGCACGTCAGTATTATCAGGAATGCTGCTATGATTTCTCGATCTGTATTATAGTTGCGTGTTCGAAAAATGTTACCTGATTTTGTTTTTATTTTTGCGCGTAGCAAAATCTTTTTTGTTTCGTTATAAATAGTCGAGTTAAAACCGCTTCGTTTTATGTCCACCGATAAATTTCGTGATTGCCCGCCCGCAAGTTTGTTCAAACAATTTGCGGCAATGTTGTACGACAGTTTACTGATTTTCGCGGTGTTGTTTTTCGCCGCCGCAATCGCTTTGTTATTCAACCGGGGCGAAGCGATCGAGTCGCACCCGGCCTTCAGCCTCTATCTTTTATTTTCACTCTTTACCTTTTACGCATGGTTCTGGCACAAGTCCGGACAAACGCTCGGCATGCGCGTCTGGAAAATTCGCATCGTTTCCGAATTCGGCGGCAACCCGAGTTGGGGCGGCAGTTACCTGCGCCTCCTGTTTGCGCTGCTGTCGCTTGGTTGTTTCGGGCTGGGTTATTTCTGGCGGTTATTCAAGCCTTATACCTGGCATGACAGACTCAGTCAGACCAGTATTATCGACGTGTCATCGCTGGCGCCCGGCAAACAAGCCGACGCTGTGTGACTGCTTTTTGATCAGCAAAAATATCGCCAGCGATAAAAACAGCAGATTTGGCAACAACGCCACTACCAGGGAATTGAAAGCGAGCTGGATACCGAGTTGAGTCAACAGGCGGTCGGCAACTACGAAGGCAAGTCCCAGCAAAATCCCGATCAACAGGCGCTGCCCGCCACTGGACTGACGCTGTGACCCCAGCACGAACGGCAATGCCAGCAGGCACATAATAACAATCGTTAGCGGCGCCAGTATTTTTTTCCAGAAAATCAATTTTTCGACACGTGAGTCGAGCCGGTTTTCGTCGAGAAAACTCAGGTAAGCCTGCAAATCCATGCTCGACATCTTGCGCGGTTCGATCATCAAAACCTGCAGCAGTTCGGGCGACAGACGTCCTTCGTAAATCAGGCGCTCGAAGTATCGGGTTGCAACAGCCGGTGAAGCAATGATTGACTGCTCGACCTGCTGTAACTCCCATCCCTGACCGATGGGAACCGCATGCGCGGCGCGCAGCGTGGCGACCAGCTTTCCGGATTGGTCCAGCTGGAAAATTTCGATATCGCGAGCGTATCCGTTCGGTAACAGCGCCTGCACATGTACTACCCGGGTGCCGTCCTTTATCCACAAACCCTCGCCCGACTGCAGCGCGGTAGTGGTTTCCTGCGCCCCGCTTTTTAGCCTGCTGGCGCCAGTCTCACTGTCCGGGACCACCCAATCGGCCAACAGGAAGCTGATCAGTGCGAGCACCAGGGCTGCCTGCAGCACCGCGGCCAGTAATCGAAACAAAGAAACACCCGAGGCTTGCAGCGCAATGATTTCGCTATTGCCGGCGAGCGTGCCCAGGCTCAGCATGCTCCCCAGCAAAACCGCGAGCGGCATGAATTCCACGATTATGCCAGGCGTGCGGAGTGCGATATATTCAAACATCTGTCGCAGACCGTAACCCCCGCCCAGATCGTCGAGCTCACGCACCATCAGAAAAAAAAGACTCAGGCTGACCAGCAACAATAACGCGCCCAGGGTACCGAGGTGGATGCTGCGCTGGATATAGCGATTGATAATCATGCCGCTTCCCGCGTAACAAAGATTCCACGATTGCGCTGATAGAGCAAGGCGCAGGCAAGGCCCAGGAAAACCAGATGCACCCACCAGAAATTCAGTATGACCGGAAACGCCTGGGCCTCGAGCTGAGCGCGCGTCAGCGCCATTAAATTGAAATAGACGATGTAAATTAACAGCGCATACCCAACCTTGCCGAATCGACCCTGCCGCGGCGCGATGTAGGCCAGCGGAACCGCAATCAATCCCAATACCAACAGCACCATCGGCACGGCAATGCGCCAGTGCAGTTCCGCCTTGTGTCCCGGCTTTGGCGAGGCCCAGAGTTCGCTCAGAGTCATTTGTTCGCTGCGCTTTTTCGATGCCGCCGGCTGGTTCTTGTTTTCGATCAAGATGCCATGCTGATCATAATTGATTAACCGGTGTTCGGCGGCTCCCGGCTGCCCTTCGTAACGCTCGCCGGGACCGACGACAAGAAACAGGTCACCCGTTTTTTCTTCTACTTTTTGACGCCCGCTGTCGGCGACTTCCAGCGCGCGATAGTCATCCCGAGTTTGGCTGATGATAACGTTTTGCAGTTCGAGGCGATCGGCGCTGATCGACTCCATGAAAAAAACCAGATCGCCGCTCTTACTCTGGTTGAATTGACCCGCTTTCATCTGCTGAAACTCATGCTGGGTCTGGCCGCGATCGATGATCACCTGCGCCTTGCGCTGCACCTGCGCGTTCAGCCACAGGCTGGCATAGGCGTTAAATATTAATGCCGGTATCAACACCATAGCCACCGGCCGGTAAAATTCGCGGTAACCGATGCCGCAGGCGTTCATGACGACAATTTCATGATCCTTGTACATCCTGCCGAAGGCGAAGATGATACCCAGAAACAGGCTTATCGGCAGCAACAGCGACAGGATATTGATCGACTGGCTCAACAATACCGGCCACAACGCCTGCCGCGGAATATCGCCATCGGCGATATCGGCGAGCACCCGGCCGAGCGCATTACTGACCAGAATGACAAACAGCACCAGCAAGGTCGCCGCGCTGGTTTTCAGAACCTCCCGAGCCAGGTAGCCTGTAATTATGTTACGCATTGGTAAAGTGTGGGATCGCCTTCGAATGCCAGAGTCTATTCGGTGCCAGCTTAAACCAGGCTGAACTATTAGACATTTTCGACTGGTTTTTTCTGAGACTTCACGTATCTTAGCGCGTTATCAAAACAATCGACACCGGGAAAACCATGGAATTTATTGTTAAGCACAACGCGCCTGAAAGCGCCCGCGGCGCCTGTCAGATAATAACCGTTGGCCAGGCTCGCAAGCTGTCCCCCAGCGGACAGCGGGTCGACAAGGCAAGCAAGGGATACCTGAGCGCTATCCTGAAGCGCGGCGACATGGAGGCCAAACTGGGGCAAACCTTGCTTTTATCGTCGGTCCCCGGGTTAGCGGTGCAGCGCGTACTGCTGGTTGGCTGCGGCAAGGAGAGCGACATGAATGAACGCGGCTTTAGCCGCGTGATTAATGCGATCGCCGGAGCCCTGGCCGCCTCGGGCGCGCGCGAAGCCGAGTTTTACGCGGATGAAATCAAACTCAAGGGACGCGATCTGGCCTGGAAAATCCGGCACAGCGCGCTGCTCCTGAGTAACAGCGAATACCACTTCGATCAGCTAAAAAGCGGCAAGCAGGAACGTCGCAAGGGTTTGCGCAAGCTGGGATTCAATATCGCTCGCGGCGAGGCGGCCAAAGCCAGGTCGGCAATCGCCGAGGCCAGCGCGATTAGCGCCGGCATGGAGCTGGCACGCGACCTGGGCAATCTGCCCGCCAATGTCTGCACCCCCGCTTACCTCGCGCGGCAGGCCCGGCAACTAGCCAAGGGCGACAAACGCGTGCGTCTCAATGTACTCGAGGAAGCCGATATGAAACGGCTGAAGATGGGTTCGCTGTTATCGGTGAGTGCGGGCAGCCGGCAGCCGGCAAAACTAATTACGCTGGAATACCGCGGCGCCGCGGCGAAACAACAACCGATTGCACTGGTGGGCAAGGGCGTCACCTTCGACACCGGCGGCATTTCACTCAAACCCGGCGCCGCCATGGACGAAATGAAGTTCGACATGTGCGGCGCGGCTTCGGTGCTGGGCACGCTCAAGGCGGTCAGCCAGCTGCAGCTGCCGATCAACGTGGTCGGCATTGTTCCGGCGACCGAAAATATGCCCGACGGACTCGCCACCAAACCGGGCGATATCGTCAGCAGCATGTCGGGCCAGACCATCGAAATACTGAATACCGATGCCGAAGGACGCCTGATTTTGTGCGATGCGCTGACCTACGCCGACAAGTTCAAGCCGTGCTGCGTTATCGATATCGCTACCCTGACCGGCGCCTGTATCGTCGCGCTGGGTAAAATCCCGTCCGCCGTGCTGGGTAATGATCGCGCCCTGATCGACGACCTGATCAAATGCGGCGAGCAGATCGAAGACAAAATCTGGGAACTGCCGCTGTGGGATGAATACCAGGACCAGATCAAAAGCAACTTCGCCGACATGGCGAATATCGGTGGGCGCGATGCGGGCACCATCACCGCGGCCTGCTTTCTGTCGCGTTTTACCAAGACCTATAAATGGGCGCACCTGGACATCGCCGGCACCGCATGGAAATCGGGCGAAGACAAGGGTGCGACCGGGCGCCCGGTACCCCTGCTGACTCAGTATCTGCTGAGTCAGGTGAAATAATGACACGCGTCGACTTTTACCAGTTGAACCCTGAGCGCCACCGTTATGATCAAGTCGTGTGCCGGCTCTGCCAAAAAGCCTACGATAGTAATCAGTTCACCCTGCTATTGACCCAAAACCCGCAACAAAGCCAGTACCTTGACCAAAAGCTGTGGACTTTCCGCGACGACAGTTTCCTGCCGCACGACACCGACGCCGGCGCGAGTCCGTTCCCCCCGATATTGATTCAGGATAATCCCGATCCCCAGGGTGACCGTCAGTTGCTGATCAATCTATCGGCATCGGTGCCGTCCTATTTTGCCCAGTTTGAACGCGTCATTGAACTGGTAACCGACGACAACCGGCAGCAGGCGCGCTCGAGTTACAGTTTTTACAAGGAACGCGGATACCCGCTAAACCACGTCAACCTATGAGCGATCAAAGCGACATTCCCACCTTGACCGACTTGATCGATGCCGACAGTGAAATCAAGATTTCCGATCTGGGTCTGGACGAAGATCTGGAAACCGGCACCGCCGGTTCCTATATCGAAGATATCGAAATCACCGCCCCCGCGCCAGGTCGGACCGAACCCGAACTGGGTGTCGCCGATCCGTTCAAGAACAACCCCGCGCTCGAACAAAGCGTTCGCCGCATTCTCGACAAGCACGTCAAACTCGCCTGGCAGGAAATCAAAATCGCTATTCAGCGCGAGCTCAAAAAACGCTAACGCCAATCGCTTCGATTGGGAGAGTCCCCGGTCGCTTCGTGGGGGTCAGAGCAAAATTGCCGAGGTAATCGAGGCAATGGCAATGATTGCTGCCGGCATTTTTGGTCTAAACCCCGAGAGGCGACCTAGAAACCTAATGATCGAGGACGACGGAAACAGTGCAAAAGCCCGGGGTGACAAGGTATAATCGCGCCCTTTGATTTTCGCCGCATGAGAGATGGAAAAGACGTACGATCCGCACTCGATTGAACAAACCTGGTATCAACGCTGGGAAGACAAGGGCTATTTTGCCGCTAGCGGCGCAGGCGATCCCTACTGCATCGTAATCCCGCCGCCGAATGTCACCGGCAGGCTGCACATGGGCCACGCCTTCCAGGACACGATCATGGATACTCTGATCCGTTATCACCGCATGAAGGGTGACAATACCCTGTGGCAACCGGGCACCGATCACGCCGGCATCGCGACCCAGATGGTGGTCGAACGCCAGCTCGGGCAGGAAGGCAAGACCCGCCACGACCTCGGCCGCGACGCCTTTACCGAACGCGTCTGGCAATGGAAAGCCGAGTCCGGCGACACCATCACGCGCCAGCTACGACGCATGGGCGCCTCCCCCGACTGGTCGCGCGAACGATTCACCATGGACGAAGGCCTTTCCGCCGCGGTCCAGGAAGTGTTCATCAAACTCTACGAAGAAGACTTGATTTACCGCGGTAAACGCCTGGTCAACTGGGACCCGGTTTTGCATACCGCGATCTCCGATCTCGAAGTCATCAACGAAGAAGAAAAAGGTTTCCTCTACCACGTACGTTACCCGCTGGTGGACGGCCCGGTCGAAGGCGTGACACACCTGGAGATTGCCACCACCCGGCCTGAAACCATACTGGCGGACGGTGCGCTCGCGGTCAGTCAGGACGATGAGCGCTACCGTAATTTCGTCGGCAAACGAGTGCAGGTGCCGATGACGACCCGTATCATCCCGATCATCATCGACGAATATGTCGATCCCGAATTCGGAACCGGCTGCGTCAAGATCACGCCCGCGCATGACTTCAATGACTACGAAGTCGGGCAACGCCACGAAATGGAAGTGATCAACCTGTTCACTATCGATGCGATCATGAATGAGAACGCGCCGGCCGCTTACCAGGGTATGGACCGCTTCGCGGCGCGCGACCAGATTGTCAAGGATCTCGATGCCGCGGGTCTGCTGGTCAAGGCCGAGGAGCATGTTTACAAACGCCCTTACGGCGACCGCTCGGGGGTGGTCATCGAACCCTATTTGACCGATCAGTGGTTCGTGCGCGCCGAACCCCTGGCAAAACCGTCGATCGAAGCGGTCAAAAACGGCCGCATCCGTTTTATCCCGGACAACTGGAGCAAAACCTATTACAACTGGATGGAAGATATCCAGGACTGGTGTATCTCGCGCCAGCTGTGGTGGGGACATCGCATTCCTGCGTGGTACGACAACTACGGCAATATCTACGTCGCCGCCAGCGTCGACGAAGTGCGCGAAAAGTTCGGTCTGGCCGACGATGTCGAACTAACCCAGGACGAAGACGTGCTAGACACCTGGTTTTCGTCCGCGCTATGGCCATTCAGTACGCTCGGCTGGCCCGATCGCGACGACCCGGCGCTGCGGGCATTTTATCCGACCAGCGTGCTGGTCACCGGTTTCGACATTATCTTTTTCTGGGTCGCGCGCATGATTATGTTCGGCCTGAAATTCATGGACGAAGTCCCTTTCCATCAAGTATATATTCACGGGCTGGTGCGCGATGCCGACGGCAACAAGATGTCGAAATCCAAGGGCAACGTACTCGATCCGCTGGACCTGATCGACGGTATTTCGCTCGACGACCTGCTGGCCAAACGCACCACCGGGCTGATGCAACCGGAAATGGCGCCCAAAATCGAGGCCGCCACGCGCAAGCACTTTCCCGTCGGCATTCCCGCTTACGGCAGCGATGCACTGCGATTCACCTTTACCGCGCTGGCCACGACCGGGCGCGATATTCGTTTCGACCTCGGGCGTATCGAAGGTTATCGCAATTTTTGCAACAAGCTGTGGAATGCGACCCGTTACGTTTTACAAAACACCGAGGGCGAAGACTGTACCTTGGGCAAGCCGACGTCGGCGGATCGCTGGATCATCGCGCGACTGCAACAGGTCAGCGGTGATATCGCCGGGCATATAGAAAACTATCGTTTCGATCTGGTGGCGCGCGATCTCTATGAATTCGTCTGGAACGATTACTGCGACTGGTACATCGAATTATCGAAGCCGGTACTGTATTCCGATGACTACCCGGTGGCGGCGAAAAAAGCCGCGCGCCATACGCTGGTAACGGTGCTCGAGTCTATTCTGCGCCTGCTGCATCCGATCATGCCCTATATCACCGAAGAACTCTGGCAACGCGTCGCGCCGCTGGCCTGGATCGAGGGTGAGACCATCATGCGGCGCAACTATCCGCAGGCAGACCCGACGCTAATCGACGACGCGGTGCTGGCCGAACTGGAATGGGTTAAACGTTTTATCATGGGCGTGCGCCAGATTCGTTCGGAGATGGATCTCAAACCCGGGCAAGCGCTGCCGGTGATCTGTCAGCACGGCAACGCCGAAGACCGGCAACGCGTCGAAAACAATCGTGGCCTGCTCGGGTCGCTGGCAAAACTCGAATCGATCACCTGGCTCGAAGCCGAGGCGCAAGCGCCGGAATCGGCAACTTCACTGGTGGGAGACATGCAACTGCTGATTCCGCTGGCGGGGTTAATCGACAAGCAGGCCGAACTCGCACGGCTACAGAAAAATATCGCCAAACTGGAACAGGAAGTCGCGCGCATCAGCGCCAAGCTGGCCAACGAAAACTTCGTGGCGCGGGCACCGGAAGCGGTTGTCGTCAAGGAGCAGGAAAAACTCGCCAACGCCGAATCGGCGCTCAGCAGCCTGCGCGTGCAAGCAAAACGCATCGCCGCAATCTAACCCCAAAATTTACTCAGAGTAAAAAACTTCGGAAAATTTACTCAGAGTAAGCTCTCTTGCCGCTGAAAGTGATTTAAGGAAGTTTTTTACTCTGAGTAAACTCTCTTGTCGGGGGAGGAACTTTTTTTTGCGGCCCGGTTCAAAGCACCTACAAACCTAAACAATAATACGGGGAAGCCGCATGATGGGGTTAGTAGAAAAACTGGACGCGCCGACGCAAACGATTAGCGACACGTTGTCGAAACTGCAGTCGCCGTTTCTGTTATTTATCAGAGTATATGTTGCCTGGGTATTCCTGAAAGCGGGTTTGTACAAGATCGGCGACTGGGATACCACGTTGGTGCTGTTCGAATACGAATACCAGGTGCCGCTGCTGAACTTCGAACTCGCGGCCTATCTCGCGACCTTCGGCGAGCTGGTGTTTCCCGTGATTTTGATCGCAGGTCTGGGTACGCGTTTCACAGCAATCGCGCTCTCCTTTGTCAACATTATCGCCGTGGTTTCCTATTACGCGACCCTGGCCAAGGGCGCCGGGCTGGTATGGCACTATCTGTGGGGATCGATGCTGTTGACTACGGTACTCTACGGTGGCGGCTGGTTTTCACTCGACTACTGGCTCAAATCGAAACTCGGCAGAGACCACGGCGGCTGATTCTCAAACCGGCCGTTTATACTGCCCGACTAGATTATTAAATAGGGTTTGAGTCGACTGGCCACCAGCGGGAAGGCGCCATACCATTGGCGGTAACGCCGATTCCAGACGCGAACTAATTTTTTACGCGCATAGGTCCGGCTAAAACTCGCCAGCGGCAGGAAATGATTGTGGCCAATGCCGTCGATCACGACCAGGCGAAACTCGTCGAAACCTAGGCGTTTAACCAGGATGTTGGTCGGATTCAAATCGTGAAACACGATCCATTGCCGATACAAATTCTGTTTCAGAGATTCGATTTCTCCGACCACCCAGTCGTTGAAGGCGCGATCGTTTAACGCGAGGTAATACTCCAGCGATCTGGATACCCGGCCATCGTCGTCCAGCACCAAATCGAACATGGCGCCTTTGCCCAGATTGGTATCGAGCAAGCCATAAAAGCGGGTGAGATGATGGAAGTCGACCGCGCGCCGACGCAAGGTTAGGTAATACCTGATCTCGCGCCAGAATCGGCCCGCACGTCGCTCCGGATGCAGAATTTTGATGCAACGATCGGGGTTTTGTGGATGCCGAAAACACTTGCGGTCGGTGCCTTCGGCCACGAAATCCCGAGGGGAGAGTGAAACCGCGTCGCTCATGAAGATGGCGCCATCGGAGGGATTAAGGAGTCATGGTTCATCCCTGAACCAATTCTCCAGGCAAGAGGAGTGCCCGTTAGTCCGCCTGACGACGCAGAAATGCCGGTATTTCGAGATATTCCATGCTGTCCTTATCTTCCGGCATTTCGACGCTGTCGCCGACGATTTTCTGCCGAATCGCCGTCGGCCTTTCCAGTTTCTTGTAATCGACTTCACCATTGCTTTCCGGCTGAATCGCAGCCGCGGCCTGTACTCCGGACAAAACCCGATCGTTGCCGAGTCCCGTTGCCACCATGGTAACGCGCAACTCGCCATCGGTCATATTCGAATCGATTACCGTACCGACCACGACATTGGCGTCGGCCGAAGCCAACTCGGTGATCGCGGTGCCGACGTCGTCGAGTTCACCGATGGCCAAATCAAGACCCGCGGTGACATTGACCAGGATGCCCTGGGCGCCGGAGATATTAACGTCCTCCAGCAACGGTGACGAGATCGCCGCCATGGCCGCTTCCTTGGCGCGATTGTCGCCGGTGGCGGCGCCCGAGCCCATCATCGCCATACCCATCTCGGACATGACCGTGCGCACGTCGGCAAAATCGACGTTGATCAGGCCGGGGCAGGTAATCAGTTCGGCGATACCCTGAACCGCGCCGCGCAACACATCGTTGGCCTTCTCGAACACTTCCAGCAGCGAGGTTTGCTTGCCGAGTACCGGCATCAACTTGTCGTTCGGGATCGTAATCAGGGAATCGACCACATTGGCCAGTTCCTTGATGCCGGATTCCGCCTGCGACATGCGCTTGCTACGTTCGAAGGCAAACGGCTTGGTTACTACCGCGACCGTCAGAATGCCCATTTCCTTGGCAATCTGCGCGATTACCGGGGCCGCGCCCGTGCCGGTGCCGCCGCCCATACCGGCGGTGACAAACAGCATGTTCGAACCCTCGATCGCTTCCTGAATGCGTTCGCGATCTTCCAGCGCCGCCTGGCGGCCGATGCCGGGATCGGCGCCCGCGCCGAGACCCTTGGTAATGCTGGAGCCAATTTGCATTGTCGTTCGCAGGTCCATCTTTTTTAGCGCCTGCACGTCGGTGTTAACGCACATGTATTCGACACCTTCTATACCCGCCGAAACCATGTGCTGCACGGCATTGCCGCCGCCTCCACCGACACCAATGACCTTTATCACCGGGTCTTTGGAGTGTGAATCCATCAGTTCAAACATGTTTTTGTCCTCTTGCATTTAAAATTAAAAATTACCCTGAAACCAGCTTTTCATGCGTGCTAAAAGACCGGCTTCGTTTTGATCGTCCAGTTGATAACCGGACAAGCCGGACTGTTGCTTGTTTCCAAACAGCAACAGCCCAACACCTGTGGCATGAATCGGGTTGCGTACGACATCGACCAGCCCCGAAACATACTGCGGATAACCCAGTCGAACCGGCATGTGGAAAATCTCTTCCGCCAGTTCGATCGCGCCTTCCATTTTTGAACTACCGCCGGTCAGTACTACTCCGGCGGCGCATATTTCCTCGAACCCGCTGCGGCGCAACTCCGCCTGCACCAGGCTCAACAATTCCTCGTAACGCGGCTCGACTACCTCGGCCAGCGTTTGCCGCGCCAGGCGCCGTGGTTCGCGGTCGCCGACGCTGGGCACTTCGATGGTTTCGTCGTCGGCCGCCAGCTGACGCAATGCGCAGGCGTACTTAACCTTTAAATCGTTGGCGTACTGGGTCGGCGTGCGCAATGCCACCGCGATGTCATTGGTCACCTGGTCGCCCGCTATCGGGATCACCGCGGTATGACGAATCGCGCCGTCGGAAAACACGGCAATATCGGTGGTGCCGCCACCGATGTCGACCAGGCAGACGCCGAGCTCTTTTTCGTCTTCGGTCAGTACCGAACTGGCGGAAGCCAGCTGCTCGAGAATCACATCATCGACCTCGAGACCGCAGCGGCGTACACATTTGATAATGTTCTGGGCCGCACTCACGGCGCCGCTTACCAGGTGTACCTTGGCCTCGAGGCGTACTCCGGACATGCTGATGGGATCGCGTATTCCCTCGGAGTTATCGATCACGAATTCCTGCGGTAACACGTGCAAGATGCGCTGGTCGGCCGGGATCGCGACGGCCTTGGCGGCATCGATAACACGCGCCACATCCGCCGGAGTGACTTCCTTGTCCTTGATCGCAACAATGCCATGGGAATTGATGCTGCGAACATGGCTGCCGGCAATGCCGGCGTAAACCGAGCGGATCTGGCAGCCCGCCATCAATTCGGCTTCTTCGACCGCGCGTTGGATCGATTGCACCGTCGACTCGATATTGACCACGACACCTTTCTTCAGGCCGCGCGAAGGCTGCGTGCCGATGCCGATAATATCGATATCACCCTCGACGGTAACCTCCCCGACAATCGCCACCACCTTGGAGGTGCCGATATCAAGCCCGACGATCAGGTTGCTCGACGTCTTTTTAGACATTGCTGTTACTCCAGATCGATGCTTTGTCGCGCCCCTGCAGCAGCTCTTTTTTCCAGGCAACGGCAAAACCGTTGCTGTAGCGCAGGTCGAGACGCCGAATCTGTTCGCGCCGGGGCAGGATTTGTTCCAGGTATATGCTGACCAGGCGATCGATTTTGCGATCGATATCCTGCCGCCCGAGTTTGATCTTCAAACCGTTGATCAATTCGACATCGAGCGCGCCACGACTGTCGACACGCAACGCCAGTAGCCGCTCATCGACGCTGTCAAAGCGCGCCTGCAGCGCGTAAAACCGATGCAGCGCCCATTGCGGTCGATGGCTGGCGGCATGCACGATCGGCAAATGCGCGAACAAGGTGGTATCGGCCGGGTAAACGCTGGCCGTATCACTCAGCAGGTGGCCTTCATCCCAGCGCGCCACCGGTTGCTTTTCAATAATCGTAACGCGCAGCTTGTCGGGCCAGATGCGGCGCACCGAAACCGATTCGGTCCAGGACTTCTGATGCAACAATTGCTGTAGTTGATGAATGTCGAGCGAAAAGAAACCTTGACCGAGGTACTGCTGCAGCGCTTGTTCTACTTCCGCCTGATCGAGGTTTTCGAAGCTTCCGCCTAATTGGATCGCACGGATCGGTAACATTTCGTCGGCCCGCGTCAGCGAGTAGCCCGCGAGGACCAGCGGCAACAGCAGGAATATCCAGTTGTAGGATTTGCGCCACTGTAACGAACTCGCCTGCGAGGCCGGTGTGGTACGCTTTGCCTGGGCGCTCCGTTTGCGAAATTTAAACATCGGCGCCCCCTCGTGTCAGCGTTGCTTCGAGAATCTTGAGTACCAAATCGGGCATTTCCAAGCCGGCGGCGCGTCCGGCCATCGGCACCAGGCTGTGATCGGTCATGCCGGGAACGGTATTGACTTCGATCACCCAAGGCTGCTGCTGCGCATCGAGCATAAGGTCGACCCGGCCCCAGTCGCTAACACGGGTTGCCCTGATGGTTCGTCTGACGAGGTCGTTGATTTCATTCACCTTATCGTCGTCGAGGCCGCTGGGGCAGGTATAATTGGTATCATCGGCCAGGTACTTGGCCTCGTAATCGTAAAATTCACGCGGCGTATCGAGCTTGATCAACGGCAGCACCTGGTCGCCGATGAAGGCGGCGGTGTATTCGTCGCCGTCGATGAATTTTTCGGCGAACACGGCGCCGTAGCGGCGTGCCTTTTTCCAGGCGGGGAGCAGATCGTCGGCCGCATGCACCGGGGTCATACCGATACTTGATCCCTCCAATACCGGCTTTACGAATACCGGCAATCCAAATTCCGCCAATAATCGCTCACAGTCGGCCGCGCGATGCAATTCGATGAAATCGGGGGTCGGAATTCCGCTGCAGCGGATTACTTTTTTGGTCAATACCTTGTCCATGGTCAAGGCCAACGCGACGACGCAGCTACCGGTACTCGGCAGGCCGAGCAAGTCCAGCACGGCGCGAATGGTGCCGTCCTCGCCGCCGCGTCCGTGCAGCAAATTGAACACCCGGTCAACTTCGAGGTCCGCGAGTTGATGGAAGGCAGGCGCCTGCAAGTCCACCGGAATCGCGTCGACACCGGCTTCGAGCAGGGCCTGATACACCGCGTTGCCGCTGTTCAGAGAAACTTCGCGTTCGGCGGAATCGCCGCCCATTAACACCGCCACACGGCCGCATTTCTCGGCCGCGCCGACGGCGGGTTTCGATAAAATCATGCTCATCGGCTTTCACCCACGATGCGTACCTCGGTTTCCAGCTGCACCCCGAACCGGTCCTTTACCCGGCGGCGTACATGTTCGATCAGCGCTTCGACATCGCCGGCGGTGGCGGTTTCATTGCTGATGATAAAATTGGCGTGCTTATCCGATACGCAGGCGCCCCCGAGGCAGAAACCCTTGAGACCCGCGGCCTCGATCAGCTGCGCCGCGTGTTTCCCCGGTGGATTCTTGAATACCGAACCGCAGGAGGGCTGACCGATCGGTTGCGTGGCGTTGCGTTGCTGCAATAACTCGCGGATGTTGGAAGCTTCATCGGCGGCGCGTTGCTCGAAGCGAAATACGGCGGCGGCGAACCATTCCTTTGGCGGCAGGTCGACATGACGATAGCCAATCCCGAAATCCTGCGGCCCGCGCTCGGTTAACTGACCGCGCCGATCGATCATGACGGCCTGCTCTACGACGGCCCAGGTTTCACCTCCGAAAGCCCCCGCATTCATCGTCAGCGCGCCACCGATCGTACCCGGAATCCCGGCAAAGAAATCGGCGCCCGCCAGTCCGTTTTTATGGCAAAACCGGGCCAGTTTGGCGCAGCTGATTCCACATTCGGCATAGACCTTGCCATCGTCCCGCAAGTGAATTTCATTGAGCGCATTCAGCGGTGCGACCACCTGGCCGCGGATACCGCCATCACGCACCAGTAGATTACTGCCCAAACCAACCCAAAGCAGCTCGACATCGGCATCGAGACCGGCCAGAAAAGCCTGCAAATCCGCCAGATCGAGCGGCACGTAGTAGCGATCCGCGGGACCGCCCAACCGCCAACTGGTATGTTTTGACATGGGTTCGTCGAACAATAACCTGCCGCGAGGTGGATATTCAGTAGCCACGTTCATTTACCCTTCCCGGCCGGCTGATGCTGCGCCAGAAACTCAGCCGACCAGGCGCCGATGCTACCGGCGCCGAGAGTGACGAATATATCGCCGTCCTGCAGTACGGTCTCCACCACCTGATCGAGGCCTTCCAGATTTTCGACAAACACCGGGTCGACCTGACCGCAGCCGCGAATAGAGCGCGCCAGTGCGCGACCGTCGGCATCCTTGATATGGCTCTCTCCCGCCGGGTAGACGTCGAGCAGGATCAACCGATCGGCTTCGGACAAGACCTGGCTGAAGTCTTCGAACAAATCCCGGGTACGTGTATAGCGATGCGGCTGAAACAATACCGTGAGTCGTTTATCGGGCCAGGCCGCGCGGATGCCGTCGAGGGTCGCCGCGATTTCGTTCGGATGATGACCATAGTCATCGATATGCATAATCCGGCCGTTTGCCACGCTGAGGTTTTCGCTGATCTGACAACGGCGACCGATACCGGAAAAGTCGACCAGCGCAGCGCGAATCGCTTGCGGCGAAACTCCGAGCTCCCAGGCGATGCCGACTGCGGCGGTGGCGTTCAACACGTTATGTTTGCCGGTCAGGTTGAGCTCGATTTCGAGCGCTGCGTCGTTATCGGGCAAGTGCACCTTGAAGTGGGTGCTCGCACCCTGGGCCCGGATATCGGTAATCCTTACATCGGCCTCCTCGGCCTCGCCATAGGTCAACAGCGGGCGCGCCACCTGGTCGATGATTTCGCACACCACAGGGTCGTCGATACACAGTACCGCGAGCCCATAAAACGGCAGGTGATGTAGAAATTCGACGAAAGTCTGCTTGAGCCGCTCAAAATCGCCCTCGTAAGTCGATAGATGATCGTTGTCGATATTGGTGACAATCGCCATCATCGGCTGCAGATACAAAAAGGACGCATCGCTCTCGTCCGCCTCGGCCACCAGATAATCACTCAGGCCCAGCCTGGCATGTCTGCCGGAGCTAATCAGCTGGCCGCCGATGACGTAGGTGGGATCGATATCGCCACTGGCAAGCACGCTGGCCACCAGGCTGGTCGTGGTGGTTTTGCCGTGGGTGCCGGCAACCGCGATCCCGCGCCGAAAACGCATCAGCTCAGCCAGCATTTCAGCGCGCCGCACCACCGGGATCCGCAGCTCGCGCGCGGCTTCTATTTCCGGATTGTCGGCATCGATGGCGCTCGACACCACCACTACATGCGCCTCGGCGATATTGTCGCTGTGATGCCCGATAGCGACCTCGATACCGAGATCGCGCAAATGCCTAACCATTGCGTTTTCGGCGATGTCGGAGCCGCTGATGCGATAGTTCAGGTTATGAAACACCTCGGCGATACCGCTCATGCCGACGCCGCCGATTCCGGTGAAATGAATATTGCGTATGCGCCGCATGAAATGTTTGGAACTCACCGTCATGAGCGCGCTCCCGCAACGATCTCCGAGGCCAGGCGCTCGGTCGCATCAGCCTGGAAACAGGCCCGGGCGTTAACGCCCATTTCCACCAGTACCGGACGATTCTGCTGGAAGAACTTTAACTTGAGCGCCAGGTTTTCGGCGCTGAGTTGCGCTTCTGCAAGAATTTGAGCGGCCTTACCGGATTCGAGAAAAAGCGCATTATGATACTGGTGATCGTCGACCGCGTAGGGAAATGGAATCAGTAGGGCTGCGACGCCGGTCGCAGCCAGCTCCGTCAGCGTAAGCGCTCCGGCGCGGCAAACCACCAGGTCCGCCCAGACATAAGCCGCCGGCATGTCTTCGATAAAGTCGACCACTTCGGCATCGACGCCCGCAGCGGCATAATTTTGTCGACAATCCTGTAGATGCTTGTCGCCGCACTGATGCCAGACGCGGGGGCGTTGATCCCGATCCAGTAAGGCGATAGCCGCCGGCAGAAAGCGATTCAGCGCTGCCGCGCCGAGGCTGCCGCCGATCACCAGCAGCTGCAGCGGGGAGTCCATCCGCGCTTGCAGGCGCGCCGCCGGATCGCCCTGTGCCGCGAAGCTCGCGCGCAACGGGTTACCGATGCACTCGCTGCGCGGCACGCCTTGCGCGGCATCCGGAAAGGCAAAATAATTAGCTGTCGCCAATCGGCCGAGTAGGCGATTGGTCAGGCCGGCAATGGCGTTTTGTTCGTGCAAAAACAGTGGGATGTCGAGCAGCCAGGCCATCAGACCGCCGGGGCCGGAAACGAAACCGCCCATACCGAGTACCGCCTTTGGCCGGGTGCGACGCAACACGCATAGCGCCTGCCAACAGGCGCGCATCAGCCTGAACGGCGCCAGCATCAGCGTTATCAAACCCTTACCCCGCAAACCCTGCACGTTGAGCCATTCGATGGCAAAGTCCGCCGCGGGCACCACGCGCGCTTCGAGCCCGGCGCGGGTACCCAGCCAGATGACGTTTTCACCGCGCTGGCGCAGGTTTTCAGCCACCGCTAACGCCGGGAACACGTGTCCGCCGGTACCCCCGGCCATCACTAGAATCGGCTTTTGCAGAGTCGTGCTCATCTGCGCTTCACCGCTTTGCCGCGCGGTGCCCCGGGAGCATCGGCCTGCTGGTATTCATAATAGACCCGTAACACCAAACCGACCGCAAAAGACATGCTGAGAATCGAATTGCCGCCATAGCTGATGAACGGCAGAGTCAAGCCCTTGGTCGGTAAGGCGCCCATATTGACGCCGATATTGATGACCGCCTGCAGGGTGATAAGCAGCCCGACACCGTAGGCCAGGTAGGCGGCGAAGGCCTGCTGTTTTAGCAAGACCATTTTTGCAATCGAAAAACAGCGCAGCGCAAACAGGGCAAACAATCCGATCAGCAAGACTTGACCGACGAGACCGAATTCTTCGGCGAAGATAGCAAACATGAAATCCGTATGCGCTTCCGGCAGGTAAAACAATTTCTGTATGCTGCCGCCCAGACCGGTGCCGAACCAGCCGCCGCTGCCGATGGCGATCAGCGATTGCGTCAACTGGAATCCGCTGTTGAAAGGGTCGGCCCAGGGATCGATAAAGGACGTGATACGCGCCAGGCGATAAGGCGATGACACCGCCAGCAAACCCATGATGCACAGGGTACCGATGACGAACAGAATAAACTGCCCGAAACGCACGCCGCCCAGGAAAATCAGGCCCAGTCCGGTCATCAGCAATACCGCCGCCGCACCAAAATCGGGCTCCAGCACCAGTAGGCCGCTGGCCACCGCGAGAATCAACATCGGCTTGACGAACCCCATGGTATTGGTTTGCACTTCATCGCTGCGCCGGATCAGGTAGCCGCTCAGGTAGATGATCAGAAACAGCTTGGCGACTTCCGAAACCTGGAAAGTAAAAAGGCCGAAATTCAGCCAGCGGGTGCTGCCGTTGACGGTATGTCCGGCCCCGGGGAGCAACACGGCGGCGAGCAATATGATTGAACCCAGCATCAACGCCATGCCGTAATTTTTCCAGAACTCGAGCGGGATTTTGCAGGCAAACCACATCAAGGCCAGGCTCAGCAGAATGCGTAAGAACTGACGCTTGGCATAATAGAACGGGTCCAGGGTCTGTTGATCGGCAATCCCGATCGACGCCGAGGTCACCATCACCAGGCCGATGCAGATCAGCGTCAGATATATCAGTAGAATGACGCGATCGTACTCCGGCGCCAGCGCCGGCTCCGCCCTGGCGGCCAGCTGCGCGGTCTTGATCGCTTGACTAGTCATGCGCAAGCTCCCGCACCCGCTGCATGAAATCGTCACCGCGCTGTTCGAACTTCTGGTACATGTCGAAACTGGCGCAGGCCGGCGCCAGCAGCACGCAATCGCCGGCGCGAGCGAACTCATGCGCCCGTTGCACCGCCGCGCGCATGTCTCGCACGCATTCAATTTCCGCGGCGCCATCCCAGGCCTGTTGCAGGCGCGCTGCATCTTCGCCGAGCAATAGCACTCGTTTGACGCGTTCGCCAATGGTAGCGCGCATGACCGACATATCCGCTCCCTTCGACTGCCCTCCGGCGATCAGAATCACCGGTCGATCCCGACCTTCGATCGACGCCTTGGCGGCGCCGACGTTGGTCGCCTTGGAATCGTTTATCCATTCCACGCTTTCGATTTCGGCCACCCATTGGCCGCGATGAGGGATGCCGCTAAATTCGCGCAGCGTCTCGACTATCGCCGTCCGCGAAATTCCCAGACTGCAAGCGATCGCCATCGCCGCGAGGCAGTTGGCCCAGTTATGGCGGCCACCGAGTTTGAGTTGATCGACCTTGAGCCAGGCTTCGGCGCCGCGTCCAAGCCAGTAACCGTTATTTTCGATCAGCCGAAATTCGGCGTCGGAGTGCGGATCGAGGCTAAAACACAAATCGTCGGCGTCATGCCGGGTCGCCGCATCATCCAGATTGCTGACGCACAGGTCGGCGTTGTGATAGATATGAAGCTTGGCCTGGATATACTCGTTATAATCGGCATAACGATCGAGGTGGTCTTCGCACAGGTTGAGCACGGTTGCGACCCGCGGCCGTAACGAGGTCGTGGTCTCGAGTTGGTAGCTGGATAATTCGAGTACGTAATAGTCGGCATCCTGCGCCAGTAGGTCAAGCGCGGCAGTGCCGATATTGCCGCCGACGGCGACCTTGTTTTGAGCGCGCGCGATCATGGCGCCGACCAGCGTGGTTACCGTGCTCTTACCGTTGGATCCGGTAATCGCAATAACCGGTTTTGTTACCAGTCGCGCGAACAGCTCGATATCGCCGAGCACTGTCTTGCCCGCAGCGGCGGCGGCGATCAATTCGGGTTGACGGATCGATAGACCCGGACTGACGACAATAACTTCGGCCCAGTCGATTAATTCGGCGGCCAGCGCCCCGCCCTGAAAATCGACTGCTTCGAAGCGGGATTTCAACTGTCCCAGGTAGGGCGGTATATCCCGCGTATCCTGGATGCGGCAGCGAAAACCATGTTCGAGCAGATAGGTCGCCACCGAAAAGCCGGTCAGACCCAGGCCGACTATCAGATAGTTGACGTCTTCTAGCGCTGTTGATTGTCGACTCACGTTCAGCATTACCGAATCTTTAAACTCGCCAGTCCAATCAGTACCAGCACCACGGTAATAATCCAAAAGCGTACGATGATGCGCGGCTCGGGCCAGCCCTTAAGCTCATAGTGATGATGCAGCGGCGCCATGCGAAATATTCGACGTCCGGTCAACTTGAACGAAGCAACCTGCAGCATCACCGAAGCCGTTTCGACGACGAAAATACCGCCCATGATAAAAAGCACCAGCTCTTGGCGCACGATGACGGCGAGCACGCCGAGGGCTGCACCCAGCGAGAGCGCACCGACGTCGCCCATGAACACCTGCGCCGGATAAGTGTTGAACCAGAGAAAGCCGAGACCGGCGCCAACCAGCGCACCGCAGAATACAACCATCTCACCAACCCCGGGAACATAGGGGATACCGAGGTAATTGGAAAAATTGAAATTTCCGGTCAGGTAAGCGAAGACGCCGAGCGCGCCTCCGACCAGCACGGTTGGCAGGATGGCCAGTCCGTCCAGGCCGTCGGTCAGGTTGACCGCATTGCTGCTGCCGACGATGACAAAATAAGTCAGCACCACGTACAGCCAACCGAGATCGAACAGAATATCCTTGATAAACGGAACGATTAGCTGAGTTTCGATGGGGAACTGGGCGGTGTTGAACAACGCCAGTGCAGCACTCAACCCGATTACCGATTGCCAGAAGTACTTGGCTTTGGCCGATAGCCCCTTGGCGTTGCCATAAACGATTTTTTTGTAATCGTCGATCCAGCCGATAATGCCGAATCCGATGGTGACGAACAATACGACCCAGACAAAGCGCGATGACAAATCACTCCACAACAGCGTGCTGGTCACTATAGCCACCAGGATTAACGCGCCGCCCATAGTGGGCGTACCGGCCTTCGAAAAGTGGCTTTCGGGGCCATCGTCGCGCACGCTTTGCCCGATTTTGTAACTGCTCAGGTATTTAATCATTACCGGACCCACGATGAGTGAGATCACCAGCGCGGTGAGCACCCCGAGAATGGTGCGCATGGTAAGGTACTGGAATACGTTAAAACCGCCATAGAACTGCGTGAGATATTCCGACAAGCTATACAGCATTGACATCTCCTCCATTGACCGATTGGCTCAGCAGGTTTACCAACCGTTCCATGCCGGCGGAGCGTGACCCCTTGATCAGCAGATTCACACCCTCATGAATCTGCCCCAGGATGGCTAGCGCCATTTCATCGATACCCTCGAAGCACTTACCCGAGGCACCGAATTCGTCGCTGGCGGCACAACTCATTTCACCGACGCCGAACAGTTTTTCGACCCCCAGCTCGCGCGCGGTTCGCGCCGCCCTGCGATGGAATTCCTCCGCTTCGTCGCCGAGCTCCGCCATGTCGCCCAGCGCCAGCCAGGCCGAGCCCTCAAGCGAACACAGCACCTTGATCCCGGCCTGCAGCGAATCGGGATTGGCGTTGTAACTGTCGTCGATCAAGCGGCTATGCGCCGGACCCGCCAGTATCTGCAGCCGGCCCTTGACGCCGGAAAACCCGTCCAGATTCGCCACCGCGACGGCATAATCGACGCCGGCCAGAATCGCCAGCGCTACCGCGGCCAGAGCGTTGCGTGCATTGTGCTCGCCCAGGGCATCGAGCAGGCAGGTGCGGGTTTCCCCCTGATAACTGAACTCGACTTGCAGCCTCTCGTCCAGCAGCGACCAGCCTGCACTGACATCGGCCTCGTTATCCAGACCGCAACTGATCCGGCGTTCGGCCGCACACAGGTCGCGCCAATACTCGCTCGCGACTTCATCGACGTTGAACAGGGCCTGCTGTTCGGGAGTACAGTAGGCGTACAGCTCACCCTTGGCTTCGATCACGCCCTGCAGATCGCCGAATCCCGCCAGATGAGCGGCCGCAACATTGTTGACGTAGACGATGTCGGGCTCGGCGATGGCGGCCAAATTGGCAATTTCACCGCGGTGATTCGCACCCATTTCGATGATCGCGAAGCGGTGCCCGGGATCGAGTTCGAACAGGGTTAAGGGCACGCCGATATCGTTGTTGAGATTGCCGCGGGTGGCATGGGTGGCGGCCTGCCGCGCCAGAATCTGATGCAGCATTTCCTTGACCGTGGTCTTGCCATTGCTACCGGTTAGCGCCACGACACAGGGATCACAGCGGCGGCGCCAGTAAGTGGCCAGCTGCGCCAGCGCCCGCTTGCAGTCGGGAACTACGATTTGCGCGCTGTCTCCTGCGACACGCCGTTCCACCAACGCCGCGACCGCGCCATTGCGGTAAGCGGCATCGACGAATTTGTGGCCATCGAAGTTTGGCCCTGCGAGAGCGACAAACAGCATGCCCTCGCAGGCTTGCCGCGAATCGATGCTAACCCCGCAAAAATCGGCTGGTGCCAAATTCCCCGCATCCGCGCCAAGGATTTCGGCCAGCTTGGATAAGGCTAGGCTAATCATATTTGACCTGCAAAATTCTGCCGACCACATGGCGGTCGCTGAACGGCCGGCGTTCGTGACCGACAATCTGTACCTGCTCATGTCCCTTGCCCGCGATCACTACCAGGTCATCGGCGGCGGCCTGCGATAGCGCATACTCGATCGCCGCCTGTCGATTATTTACCACGCAAGCCCGATCGGGCTGTTGCATGCCTGCCAGAATTTCGCCGACAATTTTTTCGGCCGACTCGCTGCGCGGATTGTCATCGGTGATAATGACACGATCCGCGAGCTCTTCGACCGCGCGCCCCATGCCGCCACGCTTGCCCTGGTCGCGATCGCCGCCGCAGCCGAACACGCACCACAGCTGACCTTCGGTATGCTCGCGGCTGGCCGCCAGGCAAGCACGCAACGCCTGTTCGGTATGCGCGAAATCGACCACCACCGACGCCATCTCGCGACCGCCGTCGAATTTCTCCATGCGTCCGGGGATTGGCTTCAGATCCTTCATCGCGAGCTCGAGCTGATTGTGATCCAGCCCCAGAGCAACCAGCGTGGCGATACAGGCGAGCGTGTTTTCGACATTGAAAGACCCGATCAGGGCGGTAACCGCGGTGACCTCACCCAGCGGAGTAGTGGCGCAGACATTTTGCCCGCCGGCCGTCAGCTCAAAGGACTTGAGCCTGACCTCGGCTTCGGGCAAGTTTTTGCCTTGCACCGAGTAGCGGTAGAGCGAATCCAGTTCTACCGACTGGCTCAACTGCAGGCCGAAGGCATCGTCGATGTTGACCACGCGCCCCGACACCTCGAAATCATGAAACAGGCGTGCCTTGGCGGCGGCGTAACTTTCGTGGCTGCCATGATAGTCGAGATGGTCCCGGCCGAGATTGGTCAACACGGCTATATCGAAATCGCAGCCGTTAACCCGGTACTGCTCGAGCGCATGCGATGAAACTTCCATCACCACGAATTCGCAACGCTGCTGATGAAACTGATACAGTCGGGTTTGCAGGCTAACGGCATCGGGCGTAGTCAGGGAATCGGGGGTTAACTCGTTGGCGACGCCGTAACCGAGGGTACCGATGCTGGCGCAACGCTTGCCGGCACGGGTTAGCGCCTGTGTCACCAGGTGGGTAACGCTGGACTTGCCATCGGTGCCGGTGACGCCGACAATCGTCATCGCCTCGCCGGGGTCGCCGAAAAAGCGGCTGACGATATGGCCATTGGCGCGCTCCAGCCGGTCGATGCCGATCCAATAGGTATCGACCTGTTTGCGCAACAGCGGAATACGCTGCCGGCTGTATTCGTCGGCGGCGTCGTAAATGACGACTATGGCGCCGGCCTTGACGGCGTCGATGGCGTAATCGATGCCATTGGATTTAATGCCCGGCAACGCGATAAAGGCGGAGTTGGCGGTTACCTGGTTGCTATTGCTGGCGATATTGAAGATTTCGATCGCGGGCGCCGGGTCCTGTAGATCGAATCCCGACAGCAGATGCGACAGAGTCATACCTGGAAAATTGGTGTTTACCATCATGTCCCCTTACCTCATTGTTGTGTGCCAGCGTGGGCAGATCATCGGGTGGAACGTCGAGAATACGCAGCGCATTCGAGATGACTTCCTGGAACACGGGCGCCGCGACCACACCGCCGTAATAACCGTTCTGCGTGGGTTCATCGATCATCACGGCCATTACCAGACGCGGATTGCTGGCCGGTGCGATACCTGCGAAAACCGCGACATAATCATCCTTCCGATAACCGCCGGCGATACTCTTCCTCGCGGTACCGGTCTTGCCGGCAATCAAGTATCCCTCGACCGCCGCCTGCTGCGCCGTACCCTTGGGCCCCACGACCTCGGTCAGCATTGCCAACAGTTGATCGGCGGTAGCGGTTTTCATGACGTGTCGTGAAATTTCATTGTCGCGGATTTCGGCCGGCTCCTTACGCAACAGACTCAATTCCGGCAGGCGCCCCTGATTGGCGATCACGGCGTAGGCTCGCGCCAACTGGGTAATCGACAACGACATTCCGTAGCCAAACCCCATGGTCGCGTGATCCAGCGGCTGCCATTGATCGAAATGCCGGAAATAACCGGACGACTCCCCGGGGAAGGCGACACCCGAGGGTTCGCCAAAACCGTAATCGCGGAAACTTTGCCACATTTCCTCGCGTTGCAACGACATCGCGATACGCGAAGCACCGACATTGCTCGATTTGCGCAGAATGCCGGGCATGTCGAGCACCCCGTAATTGCGGATGTCCTTGACCGGGTGGCCGCTCACTATCAGGTAACCCGGCGAGGTATCGATGCGACTGCCAAGATAGTAGCGTCCGCGATCGAGCGTGGCCGCGAGCGTAAAAGGTTTGATCGCCGAGCCCGGTTCGAAAACATCGGTTAGAGCACGGTTGCGCTGGTGCTCGGCCGCCATCGTAGAACGCCGATTCGGGTTGTAGGACGGTTGATTAACGATCGCCAGTACTTCGCCGCTGCGCGCATCGAGCAACACCGCCGACCCGGCCTTGGCGGCGTGGTATTTAATCGCACGCGCGAGGCTGCGATATGCGATGTACTGCAGCCGCATATCGATACTGGTATAGACATCGTTGCCGGAATTGGCCGCCGTTACCTGCGCCAGCTCTTCGACCACTTCACCACGCCGGTTACGTATGACTCGGTGCTGTCCGGGCTGCGCGCGCAACCAGTCTTGATAAGCCAGTTCCAGACCTTCCTGACCCTGGTCGTCGATATCGGTGAAGCCGACCAAATGCGACACCACTTCGCCGGCCGGATAATAACGATTATATTCACGCTGCAGGTAGACACCCTCGATACCGGATGCCACCTGACGGGCGAAATCCGGCTCAAGCTGGCGTTTGAGGTACACGAATTCACGGCTGGCGCGCTGTTTAAGCATGGTTACCGTGGCGCGATAATCGAGCTCCAGCTCGGCGCTGATCTGTTGCAAGGCGCCGAGGTTCGCCAGAATTTCCTGGGGATTGACCCAGACCGAATCCACCGGGGTGCTGATCGCCAGGGGCGTGCCGAAACGATCCAGTATCGCACCCCGATAGGCCGGGGTTTCGATGGTGCGAATTTGCCGTTGCACTCCCTGGCTCGCCAGAAAATCCTGCTCGACAATCTGCAAGTAAAGCGCGCGCGCCACCAGCCCGGCGAGCAGCGATATCAGTACCAGCAACACGAAGTAATGGCGCGCATTCAGAAAAACCGCCTGCCGCGCCTCGTTTGGCATACCCGTCCCGTGTTTCATTGCAGGCGTACCAGCTCGACGTTTTCGGGCAGGCGCATTTGCAAATCCTTGCGTGCCCTCGACTCGACATTACTGTGCGTGGCAAGGGTCGTGTTTTGCAACTGCAAGCGCCCCCACTCGATCACCTGCCGGTCCTGTTGCTTTTGCAGGCTGCGCAGTTCAGCGAATAAAACCTGGCTCTGGTGTTTCACGTAGATCACGGTCAGTGCGCTGCCGAGAACCAAGGTCAGCAGCAGGGATAACCACAGCTTGCCGTTCATCAGGCGGCTCGCTCTGCAATACGCAATACCGCGCTGCGCGCGCGCGGGTTCGACTCCAGTTCCCGGGAGCCCGCCATGATTGCCTTGCCGATAAGTTTCAGCGGGATCACGGATTCAAGTTCGCAATCACGCAACGGCAAACCACGCGGCAGCTTACGGCGCGTGCTATTGCTCTTGAAAAAGCGTTTGACCACGCGATCTTCGAGCGAGTGAAAGCTGATCACCAGCAAGCGTCCGCCGCGCCGCAGAATGCCGCAGACGGATTCGAGCAGGTGCTGGAGTTGTGACAACTCCTGGTTGATGTGAATTCGAATCGCCTGAAAACTGCGGGTGGCCGGGTGGCGTTTATTTTTCGGACGCGGCACGATATCGGCGATCAAATCGGCCAGGGTCGCGGTATCTTCGATGGGGTCGGTCGCGCGCAGGCTTACAATCTTGCGCGCGATACGGCGTGATAGCCGCTCTTCGCCGAATTCCCACAGCACTTTCGCGATCTCGGCTTCTTCGGCCTGCCTGAGCCAGGCCGCCGCCGATTGTCCTGCCGCGGGGTTCATGCGCATATCCAGCGGGCCATTGTGTTGAAAACTGAAACCGCGTTCGGGATTGTCGAGCTGCGGTGAAGAAACGCCCAGATCGAGCAGGATGCCATCGATTTTTTCGAGCAAATCGAGTTTTGATATTTGTGCTTGCAGGTTGGCGTAATCGTCATGAATGATGGTAACGCGGCGGTCGGATCCGAGCGAATTCCGGGCGTCGGCAATGGCTTGCGGATCGCGATCCATCACGATCAGACGTCCCTCTGCGCCAAGCGCCGCGAGAATCGAGCGTGCATGGCCACCACGGCCATAGGTGCCATCGACATAGTTGCCATCCGGTCTGATGGCGAGCCCATCGATGACTTCCCGAAGCAGTACCGGTGCATGTTTTTCGGTCACAGGGTCAACTCCGCCAGGGCTGCGGGCATTTCTTCGCTAGCGGTGTCATCGAGCCAAGTTCCCATACGTTCGTTCCAGCGCAGCTCGTCCCAGAGTTCGAACTTTTTGCCTTGACCGATCAGGACGACCTTCTTGCCGAGCTGCGCGTATTCACGTAGCGGATTGGACAACAACATGCGTCCATTAGCGTCGACTTCGACCTCGGTCGCATGTCCAATTAACAGGCGCTGGATACGGCGCGTCGTCGGATTGAAGCTGGGCAAGGCCTCGATCTTTTCCTCGATCAATTCCCATTCGGGCAATGGATAAATCAGCAGGCAGGGTTGATCGGTATCGATCGTGACAATGAGCTGGCTGTGGCAGAATTCCACCAGCCGCTCACGATAACGCGCGGGTAGAACAATTCTCCCCTTCGCGTCCAAATTGAGATTGGAAACTCCTCGAAATTTGTGCAAGCTTATCCCGTTATGCGCCACTCTGTGACACTTTTACCCACTTAAAGACATAATATGGCTAATTTTTGCAACAAGTCAAGTAAAAATGGGGCTTAACTTTTAGTGTTTTCTCAGTAACGTCAATAACTTAGCTCAAATTCCCACAATAAGTCCGGGATTTAGTCATTCAAATCTGAAGCTTAGCCAATTTACTTAAAGTAATACATTAAGTTTAGGAGGATATTGTGCGATTTTGCACAAAAAACGAACTGTCGGAAGGCATCAATATTATCGGTAATTTCAGGTCGCGACCGCTACCCCAGAATGCGCAAGAGTGGCGCCGCCTTATTTGGTATACCTGCCGGTAAGCCGAGCACCTCCCACCGCCGCGAGCGGCTCAAATGCAAGGCGGATTTTCCGGCGGAGGCCTGAGCGTACAGACAGTACGCGAAGGTCCCGACGTAAAATCCAACGCCGCAGTTGAGTCGCGCAGCAGGTGAATATGCCGGCCGCTAAACCGAGCACCTCCCACCGTCGCGAGCGGCTCAAATGCAAGGCGGATTTTCCGGCGGAGGCCTGAGCGTACAGACAGTACGCGAAGGTCCCGACGTAAAATCCAACGCCGCAGTTGAGTCGCGCAGCAGGTGAATATGCCGGCCGCTAAACCGAGCACCTCCCACCGTCGCGAGCGGCTCAAATGCAAGGCGGATTTTCCGGCGGAGGCCTGAGCGTACAGACAGTACGCGAAGGTCCCGACGTAAAATCCAACGCCGCAGTTGAGTCGCGCAGCAGGTGGGTAAGTCAGCCTGTAAGCCGGGTTCTGTCGTGGATAATCATTCATCTGAACCGGAAGTCACCTTCCGGCCTCAAGCAACCAACCCGAAAACGACGCGGGCCACGCCATAGTTTTCCTATTTGGTCTTGCTCCGGGTGGGGTTTACCATGCCACCACTGTTACCAGCAGCGCGGTGCGCTCTTACCGCACCCTTTCACCCTTACCGACCTAAGTCGGCGGTATACTTTCTGTTGCACTGGCCGTGGGCTCACGCCCCCCAGATGTTATCTGGCACCCTGCCCTGCGGAGCCCGGACTTTCCTCCAGTTCCCGCAGGAACCAGCGATTATCCGGCTGACTTGGCGCGCATTATAAATCAAGCCGACCCCAATATATATCGAATTCAGCCTAGACTTGTCTATTCTCGACACCGTATCAAAATGCCGCTGCAGTCAATCTAATACCGTTTCCGATAGCCGCCGCGACTACAGCCTCCGCGCTCCTAGTTCGATTTATCGCCTCTGTGGTAGGTCAACTGTTGCAGCAGCGTAAACTTCTCATCCTGCTGCAGGAAGGGGCGGATTTGGTCCAGCATCTGCTGACGTTCGGGCGAATGAAACCAGCGATTCCACGCGGCTTCATCGGTCCAGCGCGTCACCACCAGGTAGTGGTTGGGACGATGGATTTCCACCAGCGATTCGCCGGATAAATAGCCCGGAGCGGACGCCATCATCTCCAACAGATCTGCAATAGCCGACTGATAGAATTGCTCGAGCCCTGCTGCAATCTCGCGCTCGATAATTACCCTGATCATGAAATTATTTCCTCAATTATAGCCACTTATAAGGGGGTTTGTGTGTTCAAATAAAACGGCAGCATATACAATCCTGCCCATAACACAATAACTTCCCGGAGGCACCCAGATGGCCTGGCAACAAAAGATTTTGCGCGTCAACCTAAGCACTGGCAGTTGCGATATTGAAGCTTTGAACATGGAGTGGGCGGACGCATATCTGGGGTCGCGCGGACTCGGCAGTAAATACCTATACGAAGAAATGGATCCGGCCGCCGACGCCTTGTCGGCGGAAAACAAGATCATTTTCGCCACCGGCCCCTTGACCGGCACCATGGCCTCCACCGGCGGTCGCTACACGGTGATAACCAAGGGCCCGTTAACCGGTGCCATCGCCTGCTCCAATTCAGGCGGCAAATTTGGCGCCGAGCTGAAATTAGCGGGTTACGACCTGCTGATCATCGAGGGTGAAGCAGCAAAACCGGTCTACCTGCATATCGAAAACGAAAAAGTCGAAATCTGCGACGCCGGTGAAATCTGGGGCCAGACCGTCTGGGCGACCGAGGACATTCTGGCGGCGAAATACCGGGATCCGCTGATGCGTTTTGCCGGCATCGGACAGGCCGGCGAAACCCTGTGCCGTTATGCCTGTGTGGTCAACGACAAACATCGTGCCGCGGGGCGTTCCGGTGTCGGCGCGGTCATGGGCGCCAAGAAAATCAAGACCATCGCGGTGCGCGGCACTGCGGGGGTGCGAAATGCCGACCCGAAGAAGTTTTTCAGCGTCGTCAACGAAGTCAATGCGCGTATGAACGATCGCGAAGGCATGTCGCGCGACGGTACCCTGGCAATGATGGACGTCACCAACAGCTTCGGTAGCCTGCCGACGCGCAATAACCGCAGCGTACGTTTTGAGGGTGCCGACAAACTCAATCCGGAAGCGATGCATAGCCCGAACGCCAACGGGCATACCAACATCATCACCAACGGCGCCTGCTTCGGCTGCACTATCGGCTGTGGACGGATCTGCAAAATCGATCCGACGCACTTCTCGGTCAAGGACCGCCCCGAATACCACGGCGCCTCCGGCGGTCTCGAGTACGAAACCGCGTATGCACTGGGTTCGGCCTGCGGCGTCGACGATATCGATGCGGCGACTTTCGCCGGCTTTCTCTGCAATGAATACGGCATGGACCCAATCTCGCTGGGCGGAACTATCGCCGCAGCGATGGAGCTGTTCGACATCGGCGCCATCGATGAAAAAACAACCGGCGGCATCAAGCTCGAATTCGGCAATGCCGAAGCGCTGTGCGCGATTGCCGAGCTGACCGGCAAGGGTGAAGGCTTCGGGGCCGACATCGCCATGGGATCGAAACGCATGTGCGAGAAATACGGCCACCCGGACCTGTCGATGACGGTCAAGGGCCAGGAGTTCGCGGCTTACGACGGCCGCTCCATGCAAGGCATGGGATTAGCCTACGCCACCAGCAATCGCGGTGCCTGCCATCTGCGCGCCGACCCCTACGGACACGATTTCGAAACCACCGAAATTGAGGGCAAGGCCAAAATCGTCGCCGAAACCCAACGCGATACCGCATTTCTGGACGCCAGCGGCCTGTGCCTGTTTCCGGGCGGATGCGGCTGGGGTCTCGAAGATTATCGCGCGCTGGTCGATGCCGCTTGCGAAGGCGATTGGAGCAGTGCAGAGCGTATGCACGAGACCGGTGAACGCATCTGGAACCTGGAAAAGTTATTCAATTTGAAAGCGGGCCTGGGTAAAAAAGACGATACCCTGCCCAAGCGTATTCTAAAGGAACCGGCCGACGTCGGCACCGGCAAAGGCCTGGTGTGCAAACTCGATGAGATGTTGCCCGAGTACTACGCTATCAATGGCTGGGATGCGCAAGGCGTACCGACCAAGGATACCCTGAGCCGACTCGGTATCGAGTGAGCCGCCGGCCAGGGCATGCATAGCTAATGGAAGTTTCGGTTACCCTGTTTGGCGGGCTGCGTCATTACCTGCCTGCCGGCAGTTCCTTCAATCGGTGCAGCATCGAACTCGACGACGGCAGCAGCCTCGAATCGCTGTTGCAAAAGATTCAATTGCCTGCCGATAAACCCTATATGGTCATTGTCAACGACACCAAGGTGGCAGGCGACCAGTTCGGCGAAATTACGATTCGGAGCGATGATCAAGTGGTGCTGCTGCCTCCGATCAAGGGCGGATAGGTCCGCATTCCGTTATGCCCGTCTTGCATGCATTCGCCCTGCTCCTGCTGCTAGCGACCGCGCCGATATTAAATGCCGCACCGCGCGATGCGGTCAAGCCGAAATGGCGCACCCCTTATGACTTGTATCTGACGCCGCAGGAAGCCTATCAAAAGAAACTCGCCGCGGGCGCAAGCATCCTGCTAATCGATGTGCGTACGCGCGCGGAAATCAAGTACATCGGCATGGCCGATGCGGTGGACGCCAATATTCCGGTACGCATGCTGCGCGACGATTACGCCTGGAGTGTGAAATCCGCAACCTATCGCACCCGCGAGAATCCGGATTTTGTCGGCGCCGTCGATCGCCTGCTGCAATTGAGGGAATTGACCCGTAACAGCCCCATTATCCTGATGTGCCAGTCGGGCTCGCGCGCTCCGATCGGCGCGCGCCTGTTGCATCAGGCGGGATTTGGCGAAGTCTACACCCAGTACCAGGGATTCGAAGGCTTCAAGGCCAAACAGGGGCCCGACCAGGGCCACCGGGTCGTCAACGGCTGGAAAAACGCGAACCTGCCCTGGAGTTACCAGCTCGACGCGGCCAAGATGTATTTCAATTTCACCCCCTGAAAATTTACTCAGAGTAAATCCAGCGTCACCGGAAGATTTTACTCTGAGTAAATTTTGAGACAAGAGACCCTCGGTCAGGCTGGGAAGAATCCCGTTTGCAGGTCGCGGGCTGCGAGCTTTCCTCGGTTTTGGCGACTTCACCCTCGGCATCAAGGGTTTCCAGTTGGACGCCGTGTGAGAATTTACTCTGAGTAAATTTTTGGATTTCTGGGAATTTACTCTGAGTAAATTCTTGGTTTCGGGGTCCCGTGGGTGGGCGCGGAGATGGTCAGCTCGCCGGCTGCAAGCATTCCGCGGTATTGACGACTTCACCGTCGGCGTCGAGGGTTTCCAGCACCACGCCGAAACTCCAGAGACGGCGTAAATGTTTCAACACTTCATCGGTGGTTGCGGCAAGCGGCACGTTATTGTGCGGAATATGCCGCAGCGTCAAGCTGCGATCGCCGCGAACATCGACGTTGTAGACCTGGATATTGGGCTCGTTCATGCTCAGGTTGTACTGGTTGGACAAGGCCTGGCGGATGTACTGGTAGCCGCGATCATTATGGATCGAAGTCACTTCGAGCTCGCTTCGTTCTTCATCGTCCAGAATCGAAAACAGTTTGAAGTCACGAATCAATCGCGGCGACAGGAATTGCGAGATAAAACTTTCGTCCTTGAAGTTGCGCATCGCGAAGTCGAGCGTCTCTTGCCAGTTTGAACCCGCGATATCCGGGAACCAACGGCGGTCTTCCTCGTCCGGCTCGACGCAGATCCGCTTGATGTCAGTCATCATCGCGTAACCCAGCGCATAAGGATTGATGCCGCTGAAGTAATCACTATCGAAGTCCGGTTGCGACACCACATTGGTATGACTTTGAAAGAACTCGAGCATGAAACCATCGGTTACCTTGCCGCGATCGTAAAGCTCATTCATGATGTGGTAATGCCAGAAACAGGCCCAACCCTCGTTCATTACCTGGGTTTGCCGCTGCGGATAAAAATACTGACCGACCTTGCGCACGATGCGCACTACCTCGCGCTGCCAGGGTTCCAGTAAGGGCGCATTCTTTTCAATGAAATAGAGAATGTTTTCCTGCGGCTCTTCGGGAAAATTCGGCAGCTTCGCCTCTTTTTCTTCAGCCTCTTTCTGCGGAACGGTTTTATACCACAGATCATTGACCTGCGATTGCAGGTAGGCTTCGCGCTCCTTGAGCCGCTCCCGTTCTTCGCGCATCGAAACCGGATAGGGGCGCTTGTAGCGGTCCACGCCGTGGTTTTGCAACGCGTGACAGGAATCGAGTAAATTTTCGACCTCGTCGATGCCGTAACGTTCTTCGCATTCACTGATAAAACGTTTGGCAAAAACCAGATAATCGATAATCGCTTCGGCGTCAGTCCAGGCGCGAAACAGGTAATTGCCCTTGAAAAACGAATTATGGCCGAAACTGGCGTGGGCAATCACCAACGCCTGCATCATCATCGTATTTTCCTCCATCAAGTAAGCAATGCAGGGATTCGAGTTAATCACGATTTCGTAGGCGAGGCCCATATGCCCGCGGCGGTATTGCTGCTCATTTTTAATGAAATGTTTACCAAACGACCAGTGACTGTATCCGATCGGCATGCCGACACTGGCGTAGGCGTCGAGCATTTGCTCGGCGGTAATTAGCTCGATCTGGTTGGGATAGGTATCGAGACCATATTCTTCGGCGATCGCCTCGATTTCGGCATGATATTCCTCGATCAGTTCGAAAGTCCATTCGGCGCCGGTCGAGATGGGTTTACTCATTGCACTTGTTTCCTGAAAAATTCACGAAATACCGGGTAAATATCATCTTGTTCGCGGATGTGCTGCATCGCGAAGTTATCATGCGCCTGCAACAGATTTTCGTAGTGCGCCCACAGTCCCTGGTGATCGCGGCGAGTTATTTCGACATAGGCGTAATAGCGCAGTTGGGGCAACAACTGCTTTGCCAGCAGCTGTTCACAAACCGGCGAATCATCGTTCCAGTTGTCGCCGTCGGAGGCCTGCGCCGCATAGATATTCCAGTCGGTCGGCGGGTAGCGTTGTGCGATGATATCCCGGGTCAGTTCCAGCGCGCTCGAAACAATGGTGCCGCCGGTCTCGCGCGAATAGAAAAACTCCTCTTCGTCGACTTCTTTGGCCTGGGTGTGATGGCGAATATAAACCACGTCGACGTCGCGATAACTGCGCGTCAGGAACAAGTAGAGCAGAATATAGAAGCGCTTGGCAATATCCTTGGTTTCCTGGTCCATCGATCCCGACACATCCATCAGGCAAAACATGACCGCCTGCGAAGTCGGTTCCGGACGTTGCACAAAATTGTTAAACCGCAGATCAAAGGTATCGATAAACGGTATGCGGCGAATCCGGTTTTTCAAATCTTCGATTTCCTGCCGCAACGCCAAACACCTGGTCTCGTCGCTGCCGGGCTTTTGTTCGAGTTCCTGCAGTTCGGCTTCCATCTCGCGCAACTGGCGGCGCGGCTCGGCCCCCATGGCCATCCGTCTCGACAGGGCCGAACGCAACGAACGCACGATGTTGATATTGGTCGGAACCCCGTCGTTAGTAAAACCGGCCCGCACGGCCTTGCTCTTGGTCATTTTACTGAGTTGGTTTTTCTGCAGATTGGGCAGTTCGAGATCATCGAACAGCATATCGAGGTATTCGTCCCTGGAAATTTCGAACACGAAATCATCCTCGCCCTCGCCGCTATCGCTGGCGCGCCGCCCGCCGCCCTGGCCCTGGTTGATGGGGCGCTTGATTTTATCGCCCTGGGCAAATTCCTTGTTGCCCGGATAAACCCCTTCGCGCACGCCGCCCTGATCGTTACGAAAAGTCGGTTCGGTGATATCACGGGTTGGAATCGAAACGCTCTCACCCCCGTCGATGTCGGTTATCGAGCGCTCCGAAATCTGCTCCGAGATGGCTTTTTTAATCTGCGTTTTATAACGCCTTAAAAAACGCTGCCGGTTTACCGTGCTTTTGCCTTTTGCATTCGGGCGTCTGTCAATCAGCTGCGCCATATCATTCCTCTAGACTACGATAGCACTGTTTACGATGATTTTCTGACACGCAGATACCATTCGCACAGTAGACGTACCTGTTTCTCGGTATAGCCCTTTTCAACCATACGCGAAACAAAGTTCGCATGTTTCTTTTCATCCTCCTCGGAAGCCTTGGCGCTGAATGAAATAACCGGCAACAGTTCCTCGGTATTGGAAAACATTTTCTTTTCGATGACGGTACGCAGTTTTTCGTAGCTAACCCATTCGGGGTTGTTGCCATCATTCTGCGCGCGCGCCCTTAACACGAAATTAACGACCTCGTTACGAAAATCCTTGGGATTGGATATGCCGGCGGGTTTTTCGATTTTCTCGAGTTCTTCGTTGAGCGAGGCACGCCCGAAATTTTCACCGGTCTCGGGGTCGCGGTACTCCTGGTCCTGAATCCAGAAATCGGCGTAGGTGACATAACGGTCGAAAATGTTCTGGCCATACTCCGAATAGGACTCCAGATAAGAGGTTTGAATTTCCTTGCCGATGAACTCGACGTAATTCGGCACCAGATAAGCCTTGATATGCTCGAGATAACGATCATGCACATCTTGCGGAAATTGTTCGCGTGCAATCTGCTGCTCGAGTACATAAAGCAAATGCACCGGATTGGCCGCGACCTCGGTCTGGTCAAAATTGAATACCCGTGACAGGATCTTGAACGCGAATCGGGTGGAAAGTCCTTTCATACCCTCGTCGACGCCGGCATAGTCCCGATACTCCTGGTAAGACTTCGCCTTGGGATCGGTATCCTTGAGGCTTTCACCGTCGTAGACTTTCATTTTTGAGTAGATGCTCGAGTTTTCCGGTGTCACCAGGCGCGACAGCACGCTGAACTGCGCCAGCATTTCGAGCGTGCTCGGCGCACAGGGCGCTTCCGACAGCGAGCTACTGTGCAGCAGCTTGTCGTAAATGCGAATTTCTTCGGTAACGCGCAGGCAATACGGCACCTTGACGATATAGACGCGATCGAGGAAGGCTTCGTTATTCTTGTTGTTACGGAATGATTGCCACTCGGACTCGTTCGAATGCGCCAGGATGGTGCCCTCGAAGGGCAATGCGGAAAGCCCTTCGGTACCATTGTAATTGCCTTCCTGAGTCGCGGTCAGCAGCGGGTGCAGCACCTTGATCGGCGCCTTGAACATTTCCACGAACTCCATCAATCCCTGGTTGGCGCGGCACAGGGCGCCCGAGTAGCTATAAGCATCGGCATCGTTTTGCGCGAAATGTTCGAGCATGCGGATATCCACCTTGCCCACCAGCGCTGAAATATCCTGATTGTTTTCATCACCTGGCTCGGTTTTCGCGATCGCCACCTGATTCAGGATCGAGGGCTGGATTTTGACGACCTTGAACTGGGTGATATCGCCGCCGTATTCGTTGAGGCGCTTGACCGCCCAGGGCGACATGATCTTTGACAAGTAGCGCGCTGCGATACCGAAATCCTGTTCCAGGATTTCGGCGTCTTCGTTGACATCGAACAGTCCCAGCGGAGACTCGAACACCGGCGAGTCTTTAATCGCGTAAATCGGCATCCGTTCCATCAATATCTTCAATTGATCTGCCAGCGACGACTTGCCGCCGCCGACCGGACCCAGCAGATATAAAATCTGTTTCTTTTCCTCGAGTCCCTGGGCGGCGTGTTTGAAATAGGACACGATTTGCTCGATCGCATCCTCCATACCGTAGAATTCTGAAAACGCCGGGTAGCGCGCTATCAATTTGTTGGAAAAAATCCGACTCAGCGTGGAATCCTGGGAGGTGTCGATTAATTCGGGTTCCCCGATAGCGGCTAGCATTCGCTCCGCTGCGGTCGCATAGACCAGTGGGTCTTGCTTACACATATCGAGATATTCCTGCAATGAATACTCTTCTTGCAGGTGCTGATCGAAGCGTTGCTGATAACTATCGAAAATACTCATTTGGGCTACCTCTTCCTAAGTCGGATCAGGTCTGGCACCCTTAGCATCGTATCATTATGACCAGGCGCCGCCTGATGGAATTAATCACTCTGTACGGTATGTGACTACGCCTAAGCATAGTAAATTTTTAGACGAAGGAGCTTGAATTTCGTTCGCAAAATAAATAAATACCTGTATAAATTATTTCACTTTTGCGCCATCGCCATGGGCGTCGTACTAACACGCCATTCAATACGATTATAAAACGCTATGCAAGAATTTGACCAATCTGGTGCAAGCCTTGCGCAGCAGTGCTCAAACCGGACACCGAATAACATGACATGCGTCACGTTCTTGGAAAATTATTCCCAATTAAATCAAAGCATTATATTTTCGGTGGGATTATATTTCGGATTTTGATGCGCGCGCCGCACGCAGCGACAATGCCTGCTGATAAATTTCGTTTTTCTTTTTACCCGTCAAACGTACGGCAATATTTACCGCCATTTTGACGGAGACTTCGTCGAGCAGAATCTCGAGCATGCGCAAATCCTCGGCATCAAACGCCGGCTCGGCGTCGGCCGCGGTATTGTCGATCAATACAACGAACTCTCCCTTCTTCAGTTTCGCGTCCTGCGCGAATTGTTGTAGCAGTTGCGCCGCAGTGCCATGCAAAAAACGCTCGTGCAACTTAGTTAGCTCCTTGGCGACAACGCAGGGGCGGGCCGGGAAAACTTCCGTCACCTGCTCTAGCAAACGCTCGATTCGATGGCCCGACTCGAACAGGACCAGAGTTGCGGGTATATCGACCAACGTCCGCAACTGCCCAGCGCGCTCCCGGGTTTTGGCCGATAAAAATCCGGTGAAATGAAATTTCTCGGTCGGTAACCCGGCCGCGCTTAGCGCCGCGATTGCGCTATTGGCCCCGGGAATAGGCGCAACCCGAATACCCTGTCGCAGCGCGGCAGATACCAGCCGATAGCCGGGGTCCGATATCAGAGGCGTTCCCGCATCGGAAATCAAGGCGATATCGCTGCCGTCCGCAAGTTTTTGCAGGAGTTCGATACTGCGGCTGTTTTCGTTGTGCTCATGGCATGAAAGCAGGCGCGCGTCGATGCCCAGATGGTTCAACAATTGCCGGCTGTGTCGGGTATCCTCGGCGGCGATCAAATCGACCGTTTTGAGTGTTGCAATCGCGCGCAGACTGATATCATCGAGATTTCCGATCGGGGTAGCGACAATATAGAGTACGCCAGTCATGCAAAAGAGTGTACACTATAAAACCGTCGTAAAAACCGCCCAAGCTCCGCCAAAAATCACACACCGTCCATGAGATTGCCCCGCTCAATTCTACTGTTAGCGCTAGCCCTTGGCCTTGCCGCATGCCAATCGGGACCACCCCGCGGGACCGCTGTCGACGGCACCGGCACAACCTCCATCGATATCGATCCCGAGGCCGCGGGCGGCGTATTGACGCCAACCGAAGAAGACATCATTAAGGCCTTCGACTTCGAGATCAGCGAACAGTGGCTCGAGGCGGCGGTTTTATACGAAAGATTGTCGCAATCCAGTGTACAGCCCGAGCGCTCAGCTTTCCTGATCAAGGTGGCGCTGATGTATTATTACGGTGAACTCTACAACGAAATCGACCCATTTTTCGCAAGCCTCGGCGAACAGGACATCCTGCAGCAGGACCTGAAATACAAACAGACCATCCAGGCCGGCGGTTACCTCGGCGAAGGCAAGATTTACCAGGGGCTGCTGGCCCTACCCGAAATCGATGAAATCATCGATTACCGATACAAGGCGCTGGCGCTTAATATTCGCTCCCGCGGGGTACTCGCCATCGGTAAGCCGATGGAAAGCGCCAAACTGCGCATGCAAATCAGCCAGTATCTGAAATCACGGCTGGAGTTCGAGAAAAACAATGATTTCATCTGGGCCGCGCTGAATCGCATTTCCGAATCCGCGATGATCCGCGAACTGTCGAAGCTACAGGATCAGGAGTTACGCAGCTGGCTCGAACTCAACCTGATTGCACGTCGTTCGAACATGCTGCCGGTCAAGATGGAACCCTGGATCGATCAGTGGTATCAGCGCTATGGCGACCATGCGGCGGCCCCGAGTTACGCGATCAATCTGCTCGAGGAAAGTAAGCGCGTCTATATCAATCCCACCCGTATTGCGCTGATGCTGCCCTTTTCCGGACGCCTTGAAAAAGTAGCCGAAGCGATTCAAAACGGTTTTCTCTACGCCTTTTACCAGGATCCCGACCAGATAGCCGATCTTGAGATAATCAACGTCAGCAACGATCCGGCCGCATTCAACCTGCAATACGAACAGGCGATTCAAAACGGCGCCGATTTCATCGTCGGGCCCATTAGCAAAGATTTGATCGATTCACTGCAGCAACGCGAAGAGCTCGAGGTCCCGACCCTGACCCTGAACTACGGCAACGACGAGGAAGAAGCCGCCGCGAATCTTTATCAATTCGGACTGCGCCCCGAAGACGAAGCCGAACAAATTGCCGACTACGCCCTGGCGCAAGACAGGAACCATGCGCTCGTGCTGGTGCCCGATACCGAATGGGGTTACCGCCTGCAGCGCGCATTTAGCAAACGCTTCGAATCGCTCGGCGGCCAGGTGGTCGGCAGCAACACTTATCCGGCCAAAAAGAACGACTATTCGGCGGCAATCAAGAACCTGCTCAACTTGACGACCAGCAATCACCGCAAGAGCATATTGCAGCAAGTAATCAAGGAACAGGTTCAATTCGACGCGCGCCGGCGCCAGGATATCGATATGATTTTTATCGCGGCCAATTCGCGTCAAGCGCGGCTGATCAAACCCCAGCTCAAGTTTCATCATGCGCAGGATGTGCCGGTATACGCCACTTCGAACATTTCATCGAGCACCGGCAACCCCGATGACGACCGCGATCTTAACGAGATTCTGTTTGTCGATATTCCCTGGATGCTGAATAATCGAAATATCCCCGATCACAAACAGATTAGTCGCCTGTGGCCCGATTTGAGCCAACGTTTCAGCCGCCTGCTTGCTCTGGGAATCGATGCCTATCGCATGATTCCTTCGCTGCGCCGATTGATGATCAACCCCGACGAATCGCTATTGCACAATACCGGTCAACTGTCGGTCGATAAAGCCGGTCGGGTTAAGCGTTCACTACTGATGGCCACCTATAAAAACGGCCGCGCCAAGCTGGTGCAAACCCCGAATCCCCGGCAACTCTCTTCAGGCTTACCGCCCTAGGAAAATGGGTAAAGCGAATCGCAACGGATTGCGTTACGAACACCAGGCCAGGGAATACCTGCAAGATCGGGGGCTGCGATTGCTGGCTCAAAATTTTTCCAGTCGTTACGGCGAGATCGATTTGATCATGCGCGAGCGCGAGACAGTCTGCTTCATCGAAGTCAAGTTCCGAAAATCTTTTGCCTATGGCGGCGCAGCGAGCGCGATATCGATCTCGAAGCAGCGCAAAATCGTTAAAACCGCCCTGTTCTACATCGCCGGCCGTCGACGGCTAGCCAGGCAGTCCTTGCGTTTCGATGCCTTGCTGATCCAGCGTCAATTCGACGGCAGCGATCGGGTCGACTGGATCAAGAATGCTTTCTATGCCGAATAAAATTGACTCGGAGAAAAAAATAGACGACGTCTATTTTACTCCGAGTCCGCTTTAGCCTTGCCGCGCAGCGGCAAGGCTATTTGATGACTTTGAGCGTCGGGCCCTTTGGCTTGTCGTCGTCGCCGGATGAGTCGGCGGCGTCATCCGATTCTTCGGCGGGAAACATCATGCCTTCGCCGTTTTCGCGCGCATAAATCGCCAACAACGAGCTGATCGGACAATAGATATCCTCGGCGACACCGTTAAAACGTGTCGAAAAAGATAGGTATTGGTTAGTCATTTCAAGGTTTTGGATGGCCTGCGGCGCGAGATTGAGCACTACTTTGCCGTCGTTTGCTATGCCGGGCGGAATCACTACCTGAGCACCGCCGGTATCGACCAATATGTAAGGCGTCGTATCGTTGTCCAGAATCCATTCATAAAGCGCCCGGACCAGGTAAGGCTTACTGGAGGTCATTTCGAGCCGGACCCTTGTCAGGCGACCATATCCCGCTCTTGCTCGGAAAGACTGGCCTGAAACGAAGGACGTGAAAACACCCGTTTCATATAGGCGGTAATCGGCTTGGCAGAAGTCGGCAGATCGATGCCGTAGTGCGGCAGGCGCCACAGGATCGGCGCGATGCTGCAATCCAGCAGACTGAATTCGTTCGATAAAAAATAGGGCATCGCTCCGAATACCTCGGACGAATTAATCAGGCTTTCGGTAAGCGCCTTCTTGGCCTGCGCCTTGCGCTTCTCGGTGCCCCGTTCGATATCGTTGAGCAGACTGAACCAGTCGCTCTCGATACGAAATAACGCCAGTCGGCTCTTGGCGCGCGATACCGGGTCCACCGGCATCAGTGGCGGGTGCGGAAAGCGTTCGTCAAGATACTCGATCAAAACTCGCGCGTTATATAAAACCAGATCGCGGTCGACCATGGTCGGAACAGTCGCATAGGGGTTTAAGTCAAGCAAATCTTCCGGCAGATTGTTGGTATCCACATCATGAATTTCAACCGTGATGTCTTTTTCCGCAAGCACGATGCGCGCACGGTGACACTCAGGGTCGGTCGGGGAAGAAAAGCAACTCATCACCGAGCGGCGATTCGCTACTACAGACATATTATCGAGTCCCAGGTTAGTGAACGTCTTTCCAGTATTCTTTCTTAAGTAAGTAAGCCAGAATCAGGAAGACAAACAGAAATATTATAACACCGGTGCCTACATTTTTACGGGTTTGCTTGTAGGGTTCCGCCAAATAGTCGAGAAAGGCGACCAGGTCGTGAATGGTCCCATCATACTCCGATTTCGACATCGAACCGGCTCTTAGTAATTCGAAACCGACAATGATTTCTTGTTCGTTACCGTCGTCATCGATCATGGTCTTGTACAGCGGTCGCTGCAATCCCTGCAGTTCGGCCAGCACATGGGGCATGCCGACATTGGCGAAGACACCGTTATTGACACCCAGTCCGACTCGGCTTTCATCGACATAAAATCCGCGCAGATAGTTATACACCCAGTTGATGCCGCGTGAACGTGCAATCAACGACAGATCCGGCGGCACGATACCGAAAGCCTGTTCGGCATAGGCCGGGGTCATCGTGGTTTTCATCAGGGCGCCGACCTTGGTTTTATCACCGTTTACATCCGTGGTGAAAATGAGATTGTCGCGCACCATTTCGTCCGATATTCCGAGATCCCGACCAACCCGGTTGAAACGGGAATATGATGCCGCGTGACAGCTCAGACAATAGTTGACGAAGGTCCGCGCACCACGTTGCATTGCGGCCTTGTCATCCCAGTCGATCTGGATTTTATCGTCCGGGTAGGTATGGCCGCCGCCTGCGCTCCAGCCGATCGAGGGCAACAGCAGGCCGGCAACAATAATCAACAGCTTTTTCATTACTGCACCCTCTCTGGAACCGTTTTGGTGGTTTCGTTTTTGCTAATCCACCACAAACCGACGAAGAAACCGAAATATCCGATGCTGAACAGACGCGCAAACATGGTGCGCGTTTCGGTGGCGGGCAAAGCGCCGAGGTAACCCAAACCGATGAAGCTGACGACTAGCACCACCAGCAACAGCTTGAAAGCGCCTGAGCGATAGCGCACCGACTTGACTTTGCCGCGATCGATCCAGGGCATGAAAAACAGTACGGCGATGGCCGCGAACATCGCGATAACGCCCGTCAGCTTATCGGGAATCGCGCGTAGAATCGCGTAAAACGGGGTGAAATACCAGACCGGCGCAATATGCTCCGGCGTCTTGAATTGGTTGGCCGGAACGAAGTTGGCGTGCTCCAGAAAATAACCGCCCATCTCCGGCATGAAAAACACCACCACGCTGAAAAAGATCAGGAACACCACGGTACCGACAATATCCTTGACCGTGTAGTAAGGGTGGAACGGAATACCGTCGAGGGGAATGCCGTTTTCATCCTTGTTCTTTTTGATTTCGACGCCATCGGGATTGTTCGAACCGACTTCATGTAAGGCCAGAATATGCATCACGACCAGCATCAGCAATACCAGCGGCACGGCAACCACATGCAGCGCGAAGAAGCGGTTCAGGGTAGCGTCCGATATGACGAAATCGCCACGAATCCAGAGGGTCAGCTCATCGCCTACCCAGGGGATCGCGCCAAACAACGAGATGATGACCTGGGCACCCCAGTATGACATTTGACCCCAGGGCAGGAGGTAGCCCATAAAGGCTTCCGCCATCAATGCCAGGAAAATGAACATGCCGAAAAGCCAGATCAGCTCGCGCGGTTTCTGGTAGGAACCATAGATCAGGGCGCGAAACATGTGCAGGTATACCACGATGAAGAAAGCCGATGCGCCGGTCGAATGCAGGTAGCGAATCAACCAGCCCCAGTCGACATCGCGCATGATGTACTCAACCGAAGCGAAGGCCATATCGCCATCGGGTTTGTAATGCATGGTCAGAAAAATACCGGTCACGATCTGGATCACCAGCACCAGTAACGCCAGCGAGCCGAAAAAGTACCAGAAGTTGAAATTTTTCGGGGCGTAGTACTTGCTGAGGTGTTCCTCGTACATCTTGGTCAACGGAAAGCGCGCGTCGATCCAGCCCAATAATCCTTTGCCTGTTTGATTTTCGCTCATTATGCTACTCCATCCTCGCCAATCAGCAACACGTCGTCACTCACGAAATAGTGCGGCGGAACGGTCAAATTGGTCGGCGCCGGGACGCCTGAATAGACGCGTCCTGCAAAATCGAATTTCGAACCATGGCAGGGGCAGAAAAAGCCACCCTGGAAATCCGTGGTGATTTCGGGTCGGTAAGTCGGCGAACAACCGAGGTGGGTACAGATACCTTCGATGATCAGGAATTCGGGCTTACGCGAACGGTGTTCGTTCTTGGCATAATCCGGCTGCAGGCTTTCGTTGGAATCCACATCGCGCAACTCGTCGACAACTTTGCTCAGGGTCGCCAGCGCCTTGGCGTCACGCCGCACTACCCATACCGGTTTGCCGCGCCATTTGACGATGATCTGTTGCCCTGGAGCCAGCTTGCCGATGTTCGCCTCAACCGGCGCACCGGCGGTTTTAGCCCGGGCACTGGGGCTCCAGCTTTTTAAAAACGGTACGGCTACCATAACCGTGCCAACAGCACCGACGACCACCGTGCCCGCAGTCAGAAATCGCCTGCGGCTGTTATCAACTTCTGAAGACATTCGAGTTATTCCAGTTAGATTTGGAGTTCCAAAAAGAAGAGACCTGCCATACGGTGCCGGCTCCCGGTCCGTGAGGTCTTGATTCCGGCCATAAAAACGGCGGCTAGCATAGCCTAATTTGAGTTTTTCGTCGAGAGGATTCAGCCTCCGGGTAGGGATTTGACGAGCTTTTTTTGCAACTTTATTTTTATCCTGCATTGCAGGCTGCCCCGCTGCTGCCGCCACCGCCATACAGATGTCAAAACACAGCTCGGGAATCGCGGCTTGGATTGGATTAAACCGGATTGGGAATATCGATAAATTGTTGGCTGATCCCGAATCGATCGGCAATTTCGGCTGCCAGCGCCTGTATCCCGTAACGCTCGGTCGCATGATGCCCGGCGGCGATATAATGAATCCCCATTTCACGCGCCAGATGATAGGTCGGCTCCGACACTTCTCCGCTGACGAAGGCGTCGACGCCACGCTCGGCCGCCGCCTCGATAAAACCCTGCGCGGCGCCGGTGCACCAGGCCAAGCGGGTCACGGCGTGATCCCCGGCGTCGATCGCCAACACGCGCGCAGCGAGCCGGGTTTCGATATCGCGGGCCAATTCCTGCAGCGACCGCGGCTGCGCCGGCGAGCCCGCCAGCAGCAGGTTTTGTTCACCGAAACTGGCTTCGATCGACCAGTCCATAATTGCGCCGAGTTGCACGTTGTTACCGACCTCAGGGTGCGCATCCAGCGGCAAGTGGTAGGCGAGCAGGTTGATGTTGTTTTTGATCAGGCTGCCGATACGGCGCCCCTTTACGCCGGTGAGCGGCTGCGCCTCCCCTTTCCAGAAGTAACCATGATGTACCAAGAGCGTATCGGCGCCCGCGGTGATCGCCGCTTCGATCAGGGCCTGGCTCGCGGTCACTCCGCAAACGATTTTTTCCACTCGCGGGTTCGCCTCGACCTGCAATCCGTTCGGGCAATAGTCTTCAAAGCTGTCTACCTTAAGAAACTCGTCGCAGAATTCGCAGAGTTTTTTTAATTGCATGTCGGTTAATCCTGTCGTCAGAACGCTATGATACTATCGCGCCATGAAACTAATCAAAGCTGCCGGATTTCTATTTCAGTTTGGCCTGATCGGTCTCGCACTCGCGGTATTGTACCTGTTCGCGGCTAGCGACAGGAGCAAGGACGAAATCCTGGCGTTTTTATCCGGCGATAACCCGCCGTCGCAATCGTTACCGGTCGCGGGTAGTTCGGGCGCGGTTTTATCTTACGCCGCGGCGGTCGCATCGTCCGCCTCCTCGGTAGTGACTATCTATACCTCGAAGACGGTCGAGGAGAAACCCCATCCGCTACTCGACGATCCGGTTTTCAGCCAGCTTTTCGGGGATCAGCTGGAACGCCGTCAGCGCAGCCACAGTGAAACCAATCTCGGTTCCGGGGTGATCATCGGTTCCGAGGGTTATATCCTGACTAATCAGCACGTCATCGACGGCGCCGATGAAATCCTGATCTCGCTGGCCGACGGGCGCGGTAGTCAGGCGGTTTTGATCGGCGAGGACAAGGATACCGATATCGCCATTTTGCAGATTCCGATGAGCGGGCTAAACGGAATCAGGGTCGCGGACTCGCGACGCCTGCGCGTCGGCGACGTGGTGCTGGCCATCGGCAACCCGCTCAACGTCGGCCAGACCGTGACCATGGGTATCGTCAGCGCCACCGGGCGCAACCGCATCGGGCTCAATACCTTCGAAAATTTCATCCAGACCGATGCCGCGATCAATCCCGGCAACTCCGGCGGCGCGCTGGTCAATGCGCGCGGCGAACTGATTGGAATCAATACCGCAATCTTTAGCCAGACGGTGGGCGCGCAGGGCATAGGTTTCGCGATACCGATATCGCTGGCGCTCGATATCATGCAACAAATCATCGAGTTCGGTGCGGTGACGCGCGGCTGGCTCGGTGTCGAAGGTACGGAAATCAGCGCGCGTGCGGCGCGGGCCACCGGCAATCCGGGCATTAAGGGGGCCTTGATCGTAGGGGTTTTCATCAATAGTCCGGCCGACATGGCCGGCATACGCGCCGGCGATATCGTAGTCGCCGTAAACGGCAATCCGGTGCTCGGCATTCGCGACCTACTCGACCAGATAACGCTACACAGACCCGGTGAGCAGATCCAGGTTGAGATTTTCCGCGGCACGCAAAAGCTAAACCTCGATATGAAGGTCACGCAACGCCCTTAGTATCCTTGATCCAAATCTAGGCAAGGTCGGGGACAGACCTTCAGCTCTGTCCCCCTCGAAGCGATCCGGGAAACTTCTAATTTAAAGCCCCTATCGCCACAACCCGGCATCCGAATTTGGCGAATCAGGCGAGCTGGGACTTCCATGCCCGGCAAGTCACATCCGTCGTGTCAGTCCTTCGCGTCCCTGCCGCCTGATCCGCCAAAACTGAAGCTAATCGAATTCAACCTCGTCGGCGTCGCCATCAGGCTCGTCGTCCTCGAGTTCGACAATATCAATACCGGCCTGTAACGCCGCGAAGAAAGTGGCGGCAGATATGGGCCCGCTGCTATCTTCGTAAGTTGCCGCAGGATCGAGCGGGTAGGTAATGCCGAGAATCGTAATCGAGGTATTGGCGAAAAAAGAATCGACCAAGCCTTCGAGTTTGGTCGAATCGGGGTCTAGACGCTTGACGATCTCCGCGGTGACTTCGCCGCCGCCCGCGATACCCTTGACCTTGACGAAGTCGCCAATCATCAACAGGTCGAGCGAAAAATTCTGCACCGGCATGGCCCCGGCTTCGTCCTTGAACAGGGTTTGTCCATTGGTATTGACCCACAGAGTTCCCAGACCCGGATACTGGAGTTGGAAACGATTGCCGGGCAGGTCGATGGCGCTGACCGTGGTGCGCAGTTCGGATTCGCCTTCGCGCAATTCCAGCTCGTCGGCGATCAGCACGCCGCCGACGATGTCACCCTCGACTTCGATTTCGACGCCGTTGGCCAACAGGCTGGCCGCGTTGCCGGGTGACAGGCTGGCGCCGCTGGCGTCGATCGGCTGCCCGTTGATTTCAAAATCACCGATGCCGTTGAAATTCGAGATAATTCCCTGCAGGCTGATGTCGTCGATTTCGTCGCCGAAATCTTCATCCTCGAACTCGATCTTATCGGCAGCGACTCGCACCGGCCCGGTTTGATGAGTCCCCTCGACCTCGACGAAAAGTCCGTCCTGCAACATTCCGTTGGGCACTTCGATCTCGGTCAGGTTATCGAAAGTGATCGAAACGCCGTCCAGTGTGAAATCCTGGAATGCCGGTCTGTAATCCTCAATGATGCCGCGCAATTCGACTTCGCTGCCGACCATCAAGGTTCCTTTCGACTCGACGTAACTCGCTGTAATCTCGGTGTCCGAGGTGCGAAATCCGCTGATCTCGACGACGTCGTTGGCGGCGAGCGTAGCGAAGCTGATGCCGTCGAACAGGGTGTCGGTCTCATCGATGGTTACGGTCTGGCCGAATACATCGAAGGTCTTTTGCGAACCACCCGATCCGGGCACGTCGACCGGCGCGGCCGTAACCGGCCCCTGAACTTCGTCGTCATAGATAACTTCGATGGCCTTGCCGGTAAAATTCCCGTCCAGGGTCTCGACCTTGATTTTGACAAACATGCCGAGCGCCAGGTCGCTCTGTCCGGCGTTGGGATCGCCGTCGACGACGAATCGACTGGTATTGGTATCGTACCTGTCACCGTTAACATAGATGCTGCCGAAACCGGTGGTTTCGCCCGCGACAATCCCGGTACCGCCGATACCGGCCGTGTGCGTCCCGCCGCCACCGCCGCAGGAGGCGAGCATCACAAAGCTGGCCACTGCGACTGCCAGCATTCCAGGGGACAGTAGACTTTTCGGTTGTATAGGTTTCATTCCTCGATTTCCTGGTTTTCACCGTCCGACTCGTGGTAGAAAACGCCAACGCTGAGTTCTACTTTCGGATCATTACTTGATTCATGTTGGGTAAGATAAAGGTCGACCTCTTCGAGAAAGGCCTGGCCTTTACGCTGTAAAAATTGTTTTATTTCCGGCACCGATTCGGCGGACACCTGCGGATTGGAAGCCTTGCGTTGGAAACGCAACGACTCCTCCGGAGCGGTCAGGTTGTAATCGATGGTTTCGATCAATTGGCTGGTATCGGTGCCGAGAATGGTCAACTTTTCGACCGGATCGTCCGACGGCAGGTAGGCATGGCTCAGCAAACGTATCTTGCCGTCATCGGTGAACTTGATATTGGTGGCCCCAATCAACACCTTTTGCATCGCCGCTACCGGCATATCGCCGCTGTACTGCTTGACCAGTTCGCTGAATGAATCCTCACCCTCGTAATCCAGGTCGCGCGGGTTACCGTCCTTGCGTAAAAAACGCGGGTCGTTTATCCAACCGCCGAGCACTCTTACGACCCGGTTGTACTGCTTGCCGCCGCCGGGATGGTCACCGCTGTCAAGCTCATGCAGCTTTTTGACTTCCTTGCGATTTAATCCCGTCAAGATCGCGACATTCGAAACCGTTTGTTGCTTTTTCAAAGGCTTGAAATTTTTGAACGCCACGTCGACAAAACACTTACGCGCGATCTGGTCGAATTCGCCGTAGGACATGCCGTTGCGAAGCCAGGTGCGAGTGATTGCCATTAGAATTTTTCGCAGAGTGTTGCGTATTGTTGTTTGCATAGTTTTCCGGTAATGAAATCCCTGTGCCGCAATTTCAACACAGGGATTTCAGATTCACTAGTCATCCAGCTCCGCTTGATCGAACACACCGTTGCTATCGGAATCCTTGATCTTGACGAACTTTCCCGGGCTAAGCGAATTGTAGAAAGTGCTTGCCGGGATATTTTGATCTAGATCATTTTCATAGGTAGCCGCGCTAAGGTCGAATTCGATGCCCAACAATATCAGGCTCTGAGCATTTTCATCCCAGCCCGTTACCGGACCGGAAATCCTGACTTCATCGGGCGTCTTACGTTCGACCTCGACCGCGTTGATCACCCCGCTGCCGTCATCGAAGGCTTCCAGTTCGACAAAGTCCCCCGCAGACAGGTCGGATAGCGTGATTTCAGTAGCGCCAATATCGTCTTCGATTTCGGTTTGATGATTGACCCTGGCGTCGATATTGGTCGAGTTAAAATTAAAACTGACGGTATCGGTCCCGACCGCTGACAAGGTCGCATAAAGCTTGATTTTCCTGCCTTTCTGTTCGATCTCGTCGGCATAGAGAATGTCACCGACAATATGACCCTCGGCTTCGACGATCAGGTCGTTAGCCAACACCAGCGTAGACGGATAAAGCTCGGCGGCACTGGCGTCGACGATCTGGCCCTGAATTTTGAAGATATTATCTAGCGGGTCATAGTCGTAGATCGCGCCTTCGATTTCGGCCTCGTTCATATCATCGGCGAAACCTCGGTCTTCGCCCTCGATCTTGGCGGCGATCAGCGTGTCGCCGAGACCATTCAACTGCCCTTCGACTTCGACCAACAGGCCGTTTGCGAGTGCGGCGATATCGTCAAGCTCAGTATTCACGTCGTAACTCACCGCAAAGCCGTTTATCTCGAAGCTAGCGGGGTTCAGGTTTTCGATCTCGCCGGTGATTTCAATCTCCAGGGCATTGTCCTGTAATTCGAGATGGGTGGCGATCAGACCGGTCGTGGAATTAAAACCGCTAACCTCGATCACATCGTTGAGCTGCAGGGTATCGAAGGTTAAACCACCATCGTCATCGATGGTCGTATCGGCATTGACCTCGACCGTCTGCCCGAGAATCACCAGTGTTTTGCGAGTCGCATCGGTCGGATGCGGGGTAATGCTACTGACCGGACCTTTCAATTCATTGTCGTACAGGATGTGGGAGGCTTGCCCGGTCGCGCCATTGGCGTTCTTGCTGCCCTTAACCGTAACTATCATGCCGACCCGCAAATCGGACTCGTCGCCAATCTCGTCATCGACCGAAAATTGAGTGCCGGTAGTATCGAAACGGGTACCGTTTACGTAAACGCTGCCGAATCCCGTTACGACGCCGCGGCTGGCAACCGTGTTATCTGCGTCTTCGCCGCTGCCGGAGGACGAACCGCCGCAACCTGATGCCAGTAGAATCGAAGCCGATAGTGCTGTCGCCGTAGCCATTTTAGATATTCTTAAATTTTTCATAATTCACTTCCTTGGGATTTTATTCCCATAGTTTCCAAAAGTCTTTAAAAAAACCCGTTAATTGAGAACTGGGTTTAATATTTATATTTGGGATTATATTCCCAATTTTATAAAAATCAAGTTTCTCAGCCAAATATCGGAAACTGTCGTTCGGTTTCCGGAACGGCTTTGCCTGGGCGGGGGTAGTTATTTGAAACTTGGGCATTAGAGTTGCACTCGGGCCGCTCGGGCACCCGCGGGCCGCCTTTGCGATAACTGCTGATCCAATTACGGGATGATTTCGCCGCCTGGCGTCCTGTCCTGGTAGCTTGGGCGTTGTTGAGAGCGATAGGCGGTTGCGAGATCCTCGCGGTCCGACGTATCGGTAAAGCTGGCGCTTTTCGGGGATGACGCCGCCGCAAGTGTCCTGTCTTGGTAGCCCGGGTATCGGTGAAAGCGTGGGATTGTTGCGAGATCCCCGATAAAGCTGGCGCTTTTCGGGGATGACATTGCCGCTCCGCGGCAATGTCACTTGATACGATATTCCGCCGAGCGTGCGTGCGCCACCAGGCCTTCGCCGCGCGCCAGGGTCGAAGCGATCTTGCCGAGGCTGGAGGCGCCCTGGGTCGAGCAGCCGATCAGACTAGTGCGCTTTTGAAAGTCGTAGACACCAAGCGGTGACGAAAACCGGGCGCTACGCGAAGTCGGCAGCACATGGTTCGGACCGGCGCAGTAATCGCCCAGCGCCTCGGCGGTATAGCGACCCAGAAATATGGCGCCGGCATGACGAATCGAACGCGCCATCTGTGGCGCATGCTCGACCGATAATTCGAGATGCTCGGGCGCGATGAAATTGGCGACTTCAACCGCTTGGTCGAGATCGGCCACTTTAATCAGGGCGCCGCGCGTGCTCATCGACTGGTCGATGATCTTTTTACGCGGCATTTCTTTAAGCAGGCGCTCGCCGCTGTGCTGCACGGCGTCGAGAAAGCCGGCATCCGGCGACACTAAAATAGCCTGCGCATCCTCGTCATGCTCGGCCTGGGAAAACAAGTCCATGGCGATCCAGTCGGGGTCGGTTTGACCATCGCAAACCACCAGGATTTCCGACGGACCGGCGACCATGTCGATGCCGACCGTGCCGAATACCAGACGTTTGGCGGTAGCGACATAACTATTGCCCGGTCCGACGATTTTGTCGACCGCGGGTACGGTCTCGGTGCCGTAGGCAAGCGCCGCGACGGCCTGCGCACCACCGATAGTGAACACCCGGTTGACTCCGGCGATATGCGCCGCCGCCAGCACCAGTTCATTGACCGCGCCGCCGGGGGTGGGCACCACCATTACCAGTTCGGCAACGCCGGCCACGGTCGCGGGAATCGCATTCATCAACACTGAGGAAGGGTAAGCCGCCTTACCGCCCGGCACGTAAAGACCGACGCTATCGAGCGGATTGACTTGTTGGCCCAACAAGCTGCCATCCGCATCGGTGTATTCCCATGATTCCATCTTTTGACGCTCGGCGTAACTGCGGATTCGATCTGCGGCCTGCTGCAGCGCTTCGCGTTCGCTCCCGTCGATTTGCCGATAAGCCTGTTGCAATCGGTCCAGCGGCATTTCCAGCTGCGCCGCCGAACCGGCCTCCAGCCTATCGAAACGCCGGCAGTATTCGAGCAGCGCACTGTCGCCATCGGCTTTGACCGAACGCAAAATCTCGGTAACGGTATCGACCACGGCTTGGTCCGATATAGCACCCCGGCAGAGCAACTTTTCCAGCGCGGTCCAGAACCCTTCGTCGGCGCTGTCGAGACGTTCGATATCCATACTCAAGCTACCGCCGCTTCGATTCGTTCAACGAGTTCCCCGATCGGCTGATTTTTCATCTTCAGCGAGGCGCGGTTAATGATCAATCGCGAACTGATATCCGTGATGTGTTGCAGTGGCGTCAGGCCGTTGGCTTGCAGCGTGTTTCCGGTGTCTACCAGGTCGACGATGATATCCGCGAGCCCGACCACGGGCGCGAGTTCCATCGAGCCATAGAGTTTGATCAATTCGACCTGCCGTCCCTGGTCAAGAAAAAAACGGCGCGTGATGCGGGGATATTTGGTCGCTACCTTGAGGCGGGTGCGCGGCAAAGGCCGGTCGGCAAACCCGGCGGTCATCATTCGGCAAGGGGCAATTTTGAGATCCAGGCGCTCGTACAGCCCCTCGCCGCCGTGCTCGAGCAAAACATCCTTGCCGGCGACGCCGAGGTCGGCGGCGCCGTACTGGACATAGGTCGCTACGTCGGCGGAGCGGATCAGCACCAGTTTGATCGCCTTATGATTGGTTGCAAATACCAGTTTGCGACTGGTCGTCAAGTCGTCCTTGGGTTCGATCCCGGCACGCGCCAGCAACGGTAAAGTCTCGTCGAGAATCCGCCCCTTGGCGAGCGCTATGGTTATTTCATTTGACACGGGATCAGTGCGGAACGCGTTGTATCTGCGCGCCGAGACCCGCGAGTTTTTCTTCGATGTGGTCGTAGCCGCGATCGATATGGTAAATACGATCCACCACGGTTTCTCCCTGCGCCACCAGGCCCGCGAGAATCAGGCTGGCCGAGGCACGTAAATCCGTGGCCATGACCTGCGCGCCGTTAAGCCCGCTGACACCCTGAATAATTACCGTATTACCTTCGAGATGCACGTTGGCGCCGAGGCGAATGATTTCCTGGATATGCATGAAACGATTCTCGAACACGGTTTCGGTGACCGAGCCGGTGCCCTCGGCAATCGCGTTCAGCGCGCAGAACTGCGCCTGCATATCGGTAGGAAAACCGGGATAAGGCGCGGTTCTGATGTTCACCGACCGCGGCTTGCGGCCCTCCATATCCAGCTCGATCCAGTCTGCGCCGATATCGATCGAGGCGCCGGCTTCCTCCAGTTTGGCGAGCACCGCATCCAGCAAGCGCGGATCGGTGTGTTTGATCAATACCTTGCCGCCGGTGATCGCCGCCGCCACCAGGTAGGTGCCGGTTTCGATACGATCGGGCAACACCGAGTAATCGCAGCCCCGCAAATTTTCGACCCCATGAATGGTAATCATGTCGGTGCCCGCGTTTTCGATCTTGCCGCCCATGGCGTTGATAAAATCGGCGAGATCGACGACTTCGGGTTCACGCGCTGCGTTTTCGATCACCGTGATGCCATCGGCCAGGCTGGCCGCCATCATCAGGTTTTCGGTGCCGGTCACCGTGACTTGATCCATGACGATACGCGCACCCTTGAGGCGCTTGCAACGCGCCTTGATATAACCCTGCTCGACATCGATATCAGCCCCCATGGCTTCGAGCCCGCTCAGGTGCATGTCCACCGGACGCGCGCCGATCGCACAACCGCCCGGCAGCGACACTTCGGCCTGCCCATAACGCGCCAGCAACGGACCCAGCACCAGAATCGAAGCGCGCATGGTTTTAACCAGTTCATAGGGCGCGAAGGTGTTTTCCAGCGAAGTAGGATCGACCTCGATACTCATTTTTTCGCCGATCGTGAGCGAAACCCCCATGCGACCGAGCAGCTCCATCGTGGTAGTGACGTCGTGCAGATGCGGCACGTTACGGATGATCATCGGATCGTCGGCAAGCAAAGTGCCGGCCAGGATCGGCAATACCGCATTCTTGGAGCCTGAAACACGTACTTGGCCCGACAAGGGAACTCCGCCTTTGATGATTAATTTGTTCATGCACGACCACTAGATTCAGAGGGCGGCCATTCTAACAGGAAAAATCTGGGAAATTTATTAATTTCTGGGATGTTATCCCCGCGTCGACGGGGATCTTGTAATGCCAGGGCGTTAACAGCCGCCGTTGCTCGCAGAGGCCTAGCCGGCGCGCGGGATTGCCCCTTTAAAGAGTTTTTATTCCTGATTTCTTTCCTGCAGGGTTTTGATCAAACCGCCGACCCCGTCCTTTTTGATCGCTCGCGCAAAACTCGAGCGGTAATTGGTTACCAGACTGACTTCGTCGACGCTGATATCGATCACCTTCCAGCCATTGTCGCCCAGCCTCAGGCTATAGTTGATCGGGATCGGGAATCCGCCCTGTTGCTCGATCTCGGTCCTGACAACCACTTGACCGGAGTCTTCGCTGCCTTCCATCGGCAGGTATATCAGCACCTGGTCGGTGTATTCGAGCAGGGCTGAACTATAGGTGCGCACCAGCAACTGGCGAAACGCCTTGACGATGGTCGGCTTTTGATCCACGGCCACGTCGTCCTTGTATCGCCCCAGGGCCAGATCGGTCATCGCGGTAAAGTCGAAATGGGGCAGCACCACCTCGTCAACCAGCTGATAAATACTTTGCGGATCGCTCTGATAACGATCCGCATTTTCCTTGATCTCGGCGATCACCTTATCCGAAGTATCCTTGATCAACTTTTCGGGTCCGGTTGCGGCCTGCGCCGGCAGCACGACCAGCAGCAAAACAAAGGCTAAAATTTTATTCACTGAAATACCCCGCTAACGCTCTTCATTTTGGACACAAGATTATTGAAATCATTCACGGCGCGCAAATACTCGGCGTAAGCCAGTACATAAACTTGCAACGCGGAGATGACGTCATCCGCTTCCTCGAGTCCGGCTTCAAAATCGGAATAGGCCGCAATCATCCAGCGACGCGCCGCCTTGGAGCTCTGGCGCATGGAAGCGATCGACTTGAATTTAGCTTGCATCGAGAAAAATTGCTCGCGCACCTGGAACGGTATCCCTTCGCGCGCGAACGAAGCCTTGTGCACCAGCGCGTCGAGTTCGGCCTGCGCCTGCGCCACGCGGCCCTCCTGGGCGCCCGGCCCCAACTGCCAGCGCATTCCGATCAGCGGCGACGCCGCCACATGGTTAAACGGATCGTAGACGTGCGGATTGTCGAGCCGATCACGATCCGGCGCATAGGCCAAAGATCCGGCGACTCCAGCAAAAACAATCGGTTTCTCATCGGCGCGCGTGGCTTCGACCAGGGCGCGCCGCGCCGCCAGGCCGGCCGCGACCTGCTTGAACTCGGGGCGATTGGACAGCGCGATTTCGATCCATTCCTCCAGGCTTTCCTGGGGCAGCGCAACCGGTTTGATACGCCGCTCGGCCAGCTCGATAACCTCATCTTCATGGCCTGTCAGAAACCTCAGCCCCGCCATCGCAATTTTCTCGAGACGGCCGGCCTCGGCCAGGAAATTGTCGATCAGCCCGAGGCCCGCCTGGAGTGCGAATTTGTCGGACTGACTGGCCTTGCCGCTGCCTTCGTCCAGCCATCCGGAAACCAGACTAAGCGCGCCTTCCAGGCGATGCCGCGTATCTTCGAGCAACAGCCGACTATCGCGTGCCGTCAAGTAACCGTAGTAAGCCTTGACGACCTGCAGCGCCACTTCGTCGCGCTGTAGCGAGACGTCTTGCCGTTTGATTGCGATATTGTTTTGCGCCGCCTCCTGATAGTTGTCGAGCCGGCCGAAGGTTGCGAGCGGTTTAATAATGGCGAATGTCAGCCCGGCCCACAAGGACAGGCCATCCTCCAGATCATAAAGATCGTCACGCGGCTCGCAACTGCCGGAACAAGAGTCCGCGCCATCTTCATAAAAACCGCCGTCGACGCCGGTTGCTATCGCTAGAAAGCTGTCGACCTGGTAGCGAAATCCCCCTGATCCCTCGGCTTCCTGCAGCAATCCCTCGGCCTGGCGCACAAAGGCTTGCTTTTCTTCGATCCTGGCGTCGTGCGCCAAAGCCATTTCGATAGCCTGCTGCAAACTGAGTTTGTCTTGCGCCTGCAGTCCATAGCTGGATAGCAATAAAACCCAGAACCCGAAAAACCTGGATGCGTGTATATTCATAACTGTAATTTTTCCATTGCAATACTGAATAGGAGCTGACTCGAGTCGCCGTAGGATGTCATGCCCTGGCCGAGTCTAGCGGTTATGCGACCCCAAGTGAACGCCGCCGGGTTAATTAGTAAGCATTCCATAAATTTACTAGCAAATTTGTCGCATAATCGTTAGTGTTCGCAAGCTCACAATTCTGATAACCGCTTTAATTATGTCCAATCCTCTCACCGATCGGCACAGCTTCAGCTATGACGAGCTCATAGCATGTGGCAAAGGCGATCTGTTCGGCCCGGGTAACGCTCTATTACCGCTGCCTCCAATGCTGATGTTTGACCGTATCACTGCCATCAATGAAGACGGCGGTAAATACGAGAAAGGAGCGATTGTGGCCGAACTCGACGTCGATCCGGATCTCTGGTTTTTCAAATGTCATTTCGAAACCGACCCGGTAATGCCCGGCTGTCTGGGCCTGGACGCGATGTGGCAGCTGATTGGTTTTTTCCTCGGCTGGAAAGGCGGACCGGGCCACGGTCGCGCACTCGGCGCCGGCGAAGTCAAGTACTTCGGACAAGTGTTGCCGGAAGCCAAGCTGGTGACTTATCGCATCGATATGAAACGTGTCATCATGCGCAAGCTGGTTATGGGTATCGGCGATGCTTCGATGGAAGTCGATAACCGGGAAATTTACAGCGCCAGGGATTTACGCGTAGGTTTGTTCACCTCCACCGACAATTTTTAACTATCCGCCAGCGACGAATCCTGCGGGCAACGCGACATCGCCGCCGTTTGCGCCGGCCGGGTCGTGCCGATCCGGAGGGGCGCAGCGACGGCTACTCCCGGTCCCGAGACCCTAGTTGTTTTCGGTTTTTGTTATTTGCCCACTATGTGTATTATGAGAACGCCGTGGAATAGCCTGCCTTTATCTAGCAATTATCCCCACGACAATATGATGTCGTAATCAGGGACCTGAGCAAGCGTCAGGTTAAAGCGAGGCTCGAGGCATTCGCCGGACTCATGCAAGCGGCCTGTTGACGCCATGGGCAAGCTAGGTAATGCGAAGCCGGCGCTTTCTTGAACCCCCCAACTAATGGATAATAAATCAAGAACGGCCGGCGGGTGTCTACTCACAGGGGGTGTCGACCGTATGCAACCTATATTTTCGCCGGGTTAATAGTTATGACAAAACACGCATATATCGAGCTAGGCCTCGCCGTGCTGAAAACCGAAGCGGAAGCGATATCCGCAATGAGCGCGCGGCTGGATCAGAGCTTTTACGATGCCTGCGATCTGGTTTTGAAATGCGAAGGACGTATCGTCGTTACCGGCATGGGCAAATCCGGTCACATTGGCAACAAGATTGCGGCCACGCTCGCGAGCACGGGAACCCCCTCCTTTTTCATGCATTCGGGCGAAGCCAGTCATGGCGACCTCGGAATGATTACCGCGCAAGACCTGGTGATCGCCCTGTCCAATTCCGGCGAAACCAGCGAAATCACATTGTTGCTACCCCTGCTGAAACGCATCGGTATTCCGTTGATCGCCCTGACCGGCAACCCATCTTCCAGCCTGGCGCGCAGCGCCGACATACATCTCGATGTCAGCGTCAGCAAGGAAGCCTGCCCGCTGGGTCTCGCGCCTACCTCGAGCACGACTGCCACCTTGGCCATGGGTGACGCGCTCGCGGTCGCCGTGCTTGAAGCGCGTGGGTTCACCGAGCAGGACTTCGCTCTGTCGCACCCCGGCGGCCATCTCGGCCGGCGATTGTTGCTGCGGGTTGCCGACATCATGCATATCGGCAATGCGATTCCACTAGTCACTAGCGGCACGACGCTGAAAGATACCCTGCTGGAAATGACGGCCAAGGGTCTGGGCGCGGCCGGTGTCGTCGATGCCGCTAGCAATCAGCTGGTCGGCATTTACACCGATGGCGATCTGCGACGCACCTTCGAAAAAATGCCGGATATCGAAACTGCCCGGGTCGACGATTTCATGACCCCGAACTGCGTTACCATAGAATCCGAGCGCATCGCCAGCGAAGCCCTGAAAATCATGCATGACAAGAAAATAAACGCGCTCATGGTGGTCGATCAGGGACTATCGGTTCAGGGTGCGTTAAACATGCATGATTTATTAAGAGCGGGCGTCGTCTAGGAGAACTCATGTATACCGTCGCCAGCCTGCATTTATCAACCGGCTCCGCCGCAAGGGAGCCACAATTCATGCCTGAGCTACGAGGAGGCCGATAATCCATGGAGGCTAACGCAAAGGCCGGCCTGATCCGCCTGTTAATCGTCGATATCGACGGCGTGTTGACCGATGGCGGCCTGCATTTCGATGCTAGCGGTCGGGAATACAAGACCTTCAATTCGCTCGACGGTCACGGGATTCGCATGCTGCTCGAATCCGGCATTGAGGTGGCCGTGATTACCGGACGACAATCGCAAATTGTCAATCACCGCATGGCCGACCTCGGGGTGAAATACGTTTATCAGGGCAATCGCGACAAGCGGCCCGCCTTCGCCGAGCTGTTGCAGCTAACCGCCAACACGGCCGCGCAAACTGCCTATGTCGGCGACGATTTGGCTGACCTGCCGATCATGCGACGCGTCGGTTTCGCGGTTGCCGTGCAAAATGCCCATGCTTTTGTCAAACAGCACAGCGACTGGATCACCAGCGCCAGTGGCGGTCACGGGGCTGTGCGCGAAGTGACCGACCTCATTCTGCATTCGCAGGGTTTGCTAGACGCGATGCAGCATAGCTATCTCGAATGAAATCACGCGCGCTGATTTTTGTCATGTTGCTCGGCATCATTGCAGTAGCGGCGGGTTGGATATACGAATCGCGGTTGCGCCCCGGCATCGAGACCGGGGGCTTGATCGTTCCGGATAACATCGACTACTTTCTGACCAATCTGAACTATCGGGCCGTCAACGCCAGCGGCGAACTCGATTATGAATTCACCAGTCGCAGGTTGGAGCACTATCCGCGCGGCGACGTTAGTTTGATCGAAGTTCCCGCAGTGAGTATCTATCGTGCTTCCGACCATTGGCGTATCGATGCCATGCAGGGCGAACTGCAGGGCCGGGGCAGCCTTTTATGGTTACGTCAGCAGGTTGTCATGCAAAAAACTGGAGTTGACCCGCTGCAAATACTTACCGAGAGCATCCGCTTTGAACCGGAACGGGATCTTGTCAGCAGCGAAACAGCAGTCTTGATGCGCAGTAAACAGGCCAGAATCGAGGCCGAAACGGCCGTTTTCGATCTGGCCGCCGGGGTATACCGACTCACTTCGACCAGAGCAATTTATTACCATGACGATAGTTAAGTACGCCCTGCTGTTGGCATGGCTGATCCCGACGCCGCTATGGGCGCTCGAGGGCGACAACGAGCAGCCAATTGCGGTGGAGGCGGACAGTCTCGAAGTTCGTGAACAGGATAATATCAGCATTTATCAGGGTAATGTCAGCCTCACCCAGGGCAGCCTGGAAATCCACTCCGAGCGACTGGTAATCCATTTCGATGAAGCCGGGGATCTGGTATTGATGGAAATGACCGGGACGCCGGCGCGCTTCAGGCAGCTCGACGACGAACAACGGGAAATGCTGGGCCAGGCCAGGCGCATCGATTACCGCGAGTCGGAATCGATGCTGGATTTGATGGAAGCGGCGCGCTTCAGTCACGCCGGCGACACCATCGAGAGCCAGCTGATCCGCATCAACACGGAAAACAACAGCATCCAGGCCGGCAGCGCGGACTCGGATGAACGCGTGAAAATGCTGATTCAGCCCAGAAACAACTCCGCCAATCCGAAATAAACTCGGATGAGCAGCGGCAATCTACTCGAGGCCACCGACCTCGCCAAATCCTACAAACAGCGAGACGTCGTCAAATCGGTTTCGCTGCGGGTGGCCGGCGGCGAGATAGTCGGCCTGCTCGGCCCCAACGGCGCCGGCAAGACCACTTGTTTTTACATGATTGTCGGCCTGGTGGGCAACGACTCGGGTACGATTCGGCTAAACGATAAACCCATCGGTCACTTACCGATGCATCAGCGCGCCAAACTCGGCATTGGCTATTTACCACAGGAAGCCTCGGTATTTCGCAATCTCACGGTGCAACAAAACATCTTGGCCATCCTGCAGTTACGCACCGATCTGGACGCTCCGGCGCGCCAGCAGCAGCTGGCGTCGCTGTTGGCGGAATTTCAAATCGAACATTTACGCGATAGCGAGGGCATTTCGCTGTCCGGCGGCGAACGCCGGCGCGTCGAAATTGCGCGCGCGGTAGCCAACCAGCCCGACTTTATTTTACTGGATGAACCCTTCGCCGGCGTCGACCCGATTTCGGTTGTGGATATCCAGTCGATCGTGCGCCAGTTGGCGGAGCGCGGTATCGGCGTGTTAATCACTGATCACAATGTCCGTGAAACCCTAGGGATCTGCGATCGGGCCTATGTCATGGGCGAAGGCGGGGTTCTGGCCGAGGGCGAGCCGAACCAGATTCTGGAAAATAAAATGGTGAGAAAGATTTACTTAGGCGACAATTTTAAGCTATAACTACAGGCATGGGAGATAACCAATATCCTTATAAAATAACCATCAAGGACAGATCCCGCCTATGAAACAAAGCCTGCAACTGCGCATTGGGCAAAGCCTTACGATGACGCCTCAATTGCAGCAGGCGATCAAGTTGCTGCAACTGTCCTCGCTCGAGCTTCAAGCTGAAATTCAACAATCCCTGGAAACCAACCCGTTACTCGATCAGGACGACAATTTCGGAGAAATCACGGTTACCGACCCCGAGGCAGGCAAGGAAGATCGTGGTAACGGCGAAGACCTCACCGATTTTAAAGCGCCCGCGAGCACCGTTGCCGAAAACCGGGCGGAACAGCGGCTACCGGACGATCTCGAAATCGACGCGCGCTGGGATCAAATCTACGACAACCTGCCGACTTCGGCCGGCCAGTCGGCTTCGATGGGTAGCGATAACCGCGACCTGTTTGAAAACCAGGCCGGCGAAGTGGATACTCTAACGACGCATCTCGTGTGGCAGCTGGATTGTTCGCATCTGTCACCGCTGGATCATGAAATCGGCCTGGCTATTATCGATTCCATCGATGACAGCGGCTATCTGACGCAACCGATATCGGATATTCACGAAGGCCTGTTAAAGGAGCACGACGGGCTCGAGCTCGACGAAATCGAAGCCGTATTGCACTTGGTTCAGCGCTTCGACCCGGTCGGCGTGGCGGCTGACAGCCCGAGTGAATGCATGGCAATTCAACTGGCGCAATACGATCCGGAAACGCCGCATCTGGCGAAAGCAATGGTGTTGGTGGGAAAATACCTCGAGCAGCTCGCCGGTAACGAGGTCGCGCTGCTGAAACGGCGGCTGCAGGCGAGCGATACCGAACTCGCCGAGATCATCAAACTGATCCAGACCACCAATCCTCACCCCGGGCACAGCATCAGCCAGAATCACGCCGAGTATGTGGTGCCTGACGTCTATGTCAAAAAACACGCAGGCAGTTGGCGGGTGAGTATCAATCCGGATAATGCCCCCAGGCTGCGCGTTAACGACCAGTATGCAAGCCTGATCAAGCGTAGCGACAGCAGTGCGGACAACACTTATTTAAAAGACCACCTGCAGGAAGCACGTTGGCTTATCAAAAGCCTGCAAAGCCGCAACGATACGCTGCTGCGGGTGGCAAACGCCATTGTCGAGCGCCAACACGCTTTCCTCGACTATGGCGAAGAGGCCATGCAGCCCATGGTGTTACACGATATCGCAGAATTGCTGGAAATGCACGAATCGACGATTTCGAGAGTAACCACCCATAAATACATGCATACTCCGCGCGGCATCCTCGAATTCAAATATTTTTTCTCCAGCCACGTCAGCACCGCCGATGGTGGCGAATGCTCCGCCACCGCCATACGGGCCATTATCAAAAAATTCGTCGCCGCTGAAAAACCGGAAAAGCCGCTCAGCGACAACAAGATCGCAAATTTATTGGGTGACCAGGGTATTAACGTTGCCAGGAGAACCGTAGCCAAATACAGGGAAGCGTTAAATATCCCGCCGTCTAATGAACGTAAACGTCTCTTTTGAGACCTACGATTCGCAGCGATGCGAGTCACACAGCCCAGGAGGTTACAAATGCAAGTCAGTTTAAGTGGCCATCATGTAGAAATCACGGATTCCATGCGCAACTATGTCAATGAAAAAGTCGAAAGGCTGGATCGGCATTTCGATCATGCGCTGGATATCCATATCGTATTAACCGTGGAAAAGCTGCGATATAAAGCGGAAGCGACGCTGCACGTCAGTGGCAGTAATTTGCATGCCGATGACGTACAGGCGGATATGTATGCCGCGATTGATGGCCTGGTTGATAAACTCGATCGCCAGGGAATAAAACATAAGGAAAAAGTGAAAAGTCACCGCCACAAGGGCGCTGCCGTCGAATCGGCTTGAATTTTCCCGGGGGGAGTTCGGCTCCCCCCTTTTTTTATTCAGTGCTTTTAGCCAAAACGAGATCCAGTACACTTGCATACTCCCGCAATTTGTCTAAGATTCGCGCATCGATTTAAGGCAGCCCGTATTATAATTCCCAGAAAATGACAATCTCAGCTCTTTTGTCGCCCCAATCCATTTTTCTTGATACTGAAATCTCCAGCAAAAAGAAACTACTGGAAATGATCGCAAATATCGCCGCCGATCGGACCGATCTCCCGGAATCCTCGATCTACAACAATTTGTTAAACCGAGAGCGTCTGGGCAGCACCGGGCTAGGACAGGGCTTTGCGGTGCCTCATGCCCGCTGCAACGATCTCGACAAAACCCTGGCCTGTTTTTTCCGACTCAAGGATGCGGTCAATTTCGAGGCCCCCGACAACCAGCCGGTCGATCTGGTGTTTACCATTATCGTTCCCGAGGAAGCGACCGAAGAACATTTGCTGATACTTTCTTCGCTCGCCAGAATCTTTTCGCGGGAAGATATTTGCGCAGCGATTCGAAATGCCGATAGCGAAGATGAAATTGCAAAAATCATCCAGTCGGCCGAGCAATGAGACCTTCGTTAACCATCAGCGATTTCCTTAAACGGTACCAACAAAAACTAAAACTAAGCTTCACCTCACGCGAAACCGGACTGGATCGCGAAATCAAGTTATCGCGCCAGGCGGGGGACACTTTCGACGCCGCCGACTATTTCAACGTTATCCGCACTTCGAGTATCGCCGTCGTCGGTTACCAGGAATCGCGTTACATCAATCGGCTCGACGACGCCGCGCAGACCAGTCTGTTCAACACGCTGTTCCACGGGCCGGTATGCATGATCATTTGCAGTCAGGGGAATCACCTGCCGCAGCTAATGCTCAGCCTCTGCGAGGAACGGGAAATCCCGGTGCTGCAGTCCGCGCTCAACGATTCGGAATTGCTCGATAATACGCGCTACCTGCTGTCGCACGCGTTGGCAGATAACACCCAGCAGCACGGGGTCTACCTGGAAGTCTATAGCCTGGGAGTCTTCATCACCGGCAAGACCGGGGTTGGCAAGAGCGAACTGGCGCTGGCGCTGATATCCCGAGGCCATCGCTTAATCGCCGACGACGTTACGCGCTTCGCTCGCATCGCACCCGATATCGTCGAAGGCCAGAGTCCGCAATTGCTCACCGATTTTCTGGAAGTCCGCGGGCTGGGGATTGTCAATGTGCGGGCGATGTTCGGCGCCAACTCGTTGAAACAAACCATGCCGCTAAGCCTGATAATCAACCTGGTTGAGCTGGATCGGCACAACCGCGCCGAATTCGATCGTTTGGGCCACATCACTAAAACACGCGACATACTCGGTCTGGAGTTTCCCGAAGTTACTTTGCCGGTGGCGCCTGGCCGCAACCTCGCGGTACTGGTCGAGGCCGCCGCGCGTAATCACCTGTTGCAAATCAGCGGCTACAATTCGGCACAGGATTTTATCAACCGCCAGCACCAGGCGATAACGCTGGACCAACAAACTGCGGGTTAATAGTAAAGCGAGGAAAACAGCAAGGTGAAACTGGTAATCGTCAGCGGTTTATCCGGGTCGGGTAAGACCGTGGCCTTACATACCCTGGAAGATGCGGGGTATTACTGTATCGACAACCTGCCCTTGGGCATGCTGCCGGAACTGGTCGACAACATGATCAACATTACGCCGGAGCCTTATGACCTGGTCGCCATTGCCATCGACGCGCGCAGCGGGGTGGATCGTTCGGATCGCTTCGATGAAATCATGCGCCACATTTCCAGTCATCCGCTGCAGCTGCAAGTCCTGTTTTTGACCTGCGACACATCGCGCCTGCTAAAACGTTTCAGCGAGACTCGCCGCAAGCACCCGTTATCGCGTCAAGGCTTGCCGCTGGCGGACGCGATCCAGCAGGAAAAGAAATTGCTCGAGGATATCCACGCCAACGCGGATCTGGCAATCGACAGTACGGATTTGAATGTGCATGAGTTACGGCAAATGATCATCGATCGATTGCTGTCGCAAAGCGCCTCCGATATGGGTATCTTAATCCAGTCCTTCGGTTTCAAAAACGGCGTGCCGGCCGACACGGATTTTGTCTTCGACGTGCGCTGCCTGCCAAATCCTCACTGGGAGATAAATCTGAAACCCTTGACCGGTCGCGATCGTGCCGTGGTCAAATACCTCGAGAGCTATGCCGAAGTCGAAGCGATGTTTGTGTCGATATACCAATTCCTGGAGGAGTGGACACCGCGCTTCGAAAAGGAGAATCGCAGCTATATGACAATCTCGATTGGCTGCACCGGCGGCCAGCACCGGTCGGTGTATCTGGCGGAGCGCATCGCCGATGAATTCGAGCGGCAACGCGGCAATATCTCCATTCGCCATAGAGATATGACATGAGCGTCGGTTTACTCCTGGTAACTCATGAAACCATAGGCGCCGAACTGGTCGCCGTTACCGAGACAATATGCAAACAAGTCATGCCGCCGATAAACCTGGTATCGGTTCCCGCAGATCTCAAACCGGGAGCCCTGGGCAAATATGCGGATACGATTCGCGCTGCCATGCTGGAGCTGGATCAGGACGCAGGGGTACTGGTACTGACCGATATTTTCGGTGCGACGCCGGACAATCTGGCCCGGCATTTTAGTCAGGAATGTAATGCCCGCGTCGTCAGCGGGATTAATTTGCCGATGCTGCTGCGTGTATTAAACTACGCGCATCAATCACTCGAAGAGCTCTGTCAAACGGCTTTAAATGGCGGTCGCAACGGAGTCAAACAGGACCTGGGATGATCTCTGAAAACGTCATCATTGTTAACAAGCTCGGCCTGCATGCCCGCGCTGCGTCAAAACTGGTCAATTGCGCCAGTCAGTTCGAAAGCGATGTTTTCATAAGCCGGGGAGACAACCGAGTCAACGCTAAAAGCATCATGGGGGTAATGATGCTGGCCGCCAGCAAGGGCGTCGAGCTGGGGCTCGAAATCGACGGCAATGATGAACAAGACTGCTACGAAGCCCTGGTCTGCCTGATAAACGATCGGTTTGGTGAAAACGAGTAAACCGGCATGGTAGAGGACGATAGCGAACAGCTGCGTCAGGACATTTCGATTGCACTGGACGCCGCCGACAGCATCGAGATTTCGAAACTCCTGAGCGGCATTGGCGTTGCGCAAACTGCCCTGTTGCTGGATTCGCTACCGTCGCAACAACGCGATTCGCTCTGGCCGCTGATCGAGCCCACGGAAATGGGCGAAGTATTGCTGGAAACCCAGGACGACGTCAGCGACGCCAGGCTCAAGCAGCTCGAACCCGAGCAAATCGCAGCCATTGTCGAAACCATGCCCGATGTCGACGATCAGGCGGACATAGTCCTCGCATTGCCCACCGACAAACTGGTCAAAACCTTACACCGGCTGGATACCAACAAGCGTACTCAGCTCGAATCGGTGTTGTCCTACAGCGAAGATACCGCCGGCGGCCTAATGAATATCGATCAGGTATCGATCCGCGCCGATGTAACGCTGGACGTGGTGTTGCGCTATCTGCGAATTCGCGGCGAATTACCCGATTTGACCGATCAGCTGTTTGTCACCGACCGCCACGACCACTATCTCGGCGCCCTTTTCCTGCGCGATTTGCTGACCAATGATCCCGAGGTCGAAGTCAGCGGTATCATGCGCACCGATATCGATGCCATGCACGTGCACATGTCGGACACCGAAGTCGCGCGCGAATTCGAGGTTTCCGACCTGATCAGCGCACCGGTGGTCGATGAGGAGCACAAGCTGATCGGCCGCATCACCGTCGATGACGTGGTCGACGTTATCCGCGACGCAGGCGACCACTCTATCATGGGTATGGCCGGCCTGTCGGAAGAGGAAGACATGTTTTCCCCGGTGCTGATCACTTCCCTCCGGCGCGGCATCTGGTTGGGGATCAACCTGTTGACCGCATTTCTGGCGGCCTACGTGATCGGTTTTTTCGAGAATATACTGGACCAGGTGGTCGCGCTCGCGATCCTGATTACGATCGTGCCGAGTATGGGCGGCATCGCCGGATCGCAAACCCTGACGATTGCGATCCGGGGTTTGGCGCTGGGTCAACTGGGTAGTTCCAACTACCGCTCGCTGATCAAAAAAGAAATTTCGGTCGGTTTCTTAAACGGACTGATATGGGCGCTGGTGGTGGCCGCGTTTTCGATCATCTGGTTTGGCAACTTCGGAATCGGCCTGGTAATCGCCTTTGCGCTGGTCGTTAATCTGCTCGCCGGCGCGCTGGCGGGCGCCGTTATTCCGCTGATACTGCGCCAGCTAGGTATCGACCCGGCGATCGCCGGTGGCGTTGTATTGACTACGGTAACCGACGTCGTCGGTATTATCGCTTTTCTCGGTCTAGCGACGCTGGTGCTGGGTTAGTCTGGGAATTGCAAGCCGTCTAATGCGCCAAGAATTGACGCAGCACCGCGTGAGTCTGCTCACCGGCCAGGCCGCCGATACGGTCGATTTCTTCGAAATCGACCCCGACGCGCTCCAACGCCTGCGGCTCGATCGCCAATTCGAAATCACTGCCGCTGCTTCCCAGCCGATGGGTATTAACCCAGGCATCGGCAATGTGAATCGCGCAGGCGGCGAGCGAGTATTCACCGCCCTTGCGCGGCTCGTGATGCGTTACCACCGGCTCCCAGATCGATTGCGGGAGTTTCCAGTATTCAAGCAGGCGCCCGCCGATTTCGGCGTGCGAATAATCCAGCATGTTACGCTCGAGCAAGTACATGGCCTGCCCGCTAGCCTGCCGCTGCAACAGCAAATCGTGCATCAGGCCCGGTAATTTCAGGTACATGACCAGACGCCCGATGTCGTGCAGCAATCCCGGAATGTAAAATCCGTCGGCGTTGGGAATCCGCGTCTGTTTCCCGAGTTCGCGCGACATTATGCCGACTGCGACACTATGCTCCCAGAAACAGGTCATGTTAACCGTACCGGGGGGGATGCCTTCGAAGGCCTTGACCACCGAAGTAACCAGCACCAACTCACGAATCTGGCGCAATCCGATAGTGCTGACCGCGCGCTCGATGGTCTCGATTAAAGTCGGGAAACTGTAAAAAGCGCTGTTTGCCAAGCGCAACATTCGGGCGCAGAGATCGGGATCGCTGCGTAACAGTTCGGCAATCTTGTCGGTGGTCGAGCCGGGATCGATAATCGCTTCTTCCAGGCGGTAATAAATATCCGGCAGACTGACCAGTTTGTCGACTTGCTCAATCAGCATTTCAAGGCCCTGCAAACCCTGCACCGAGGTGACTTCTAACGGATAAACACTGGCCATCGCGTAAGCATCGCTTGAAAATTATCGGAACACAGGTACTTAATCGACCCGCGCGCCGCTATCTTTAGTTATTATTCGACCGGCGCCGCAGCAGACAAACGGCGAGATATGCCGGCTAGTCCCATAGCAACGCCGCGCCGTAAACACCACTGGCATCGCCACGCTCTGCCTTGAGGATCGGGGTCGCGACATAATCGGAGAAAACGTAGTCCTCCAACCGCTGCGGTACTTCGTTATAGATTGAATCGATATTAGACATTCCCCCGCCCAGCACGATGGCATGCGGATCCAGAATATTGATCAAGTGCGCCAGCGCGCGTGCCATCTGGTCGTGGTAAAGCTCGATCATTGCGACGCAGGCATCGTCCCCGGTGGCGGCGCCGGCGATAATATCTCGACTGGATCGAGTTTCACCAAAACGCCGCAGGAAATTCGCCGCCAGCCCGGGACCGGAGAGAAAGGTTTCGATACAGGCATTTTTTCCACAATAACACTCGGGCGAACCGTCGATGCTGCGCTGCCAGGGCAAGGGATTATGCCCCCATTCACCGCTGATGGCATGCGGTCCGTCGAGCAGCCTGCCGTCGACCACGAGACCGCCGCCGGTACCGGTGCCGATGATAACGCCAAACACGACCGGGTAATCGCGCGCGGCGCCGCCCAACGCTTCCGACAGCGCGAAACAATTGGCGTCGTTCTCGATACGAATTTCCCGCGCGAGTCGGCTTTCGAGGTCTTCGCGAAACGGGCGCCCGTTCATGCAAACGGTGTTCGAATTCCGCAACAGCCCCGATCCGGGAGAAATCGCGCCCGGAATTCCGATGCCTACGGTGGTAGCCAGCCCCAGTTTGGTCTCGGCCTGGCGCACCTGCTCGACAATCAGGCCGAGAATAGCGTCGTAACTGTCAGCCGGGGTGTCGACGCGTTGCCGGTATACCGAATCTCCGGCGGGATCTAAAACCAGCACTTCGGTTTTGGTGCCGCCCAGGTCTATGCCCAATTTATGCGCCGTCACCGATCCTCCGTCTGGTACTCGTCACGGTCGAGCTATACAAATTTTTTATGGAAATTTGTAGAAAATAATAGATTTTTATCCGTCAAATTTCGAGCCATATGAAATCAATAAGCTAGAAGCCTTTGCTGACGCCGTTTCTAACCTGAGTTTCGACTTATCCACAGGTTATACCCGGCATCTCCACAGATAAATACACAACATAATGTACTTGACCTTGAGCCAAAACACACTATATTGTATATTAGGTTAATTATTCACCTTTACAGAATAAATAAGACTGGCTGGTTCATTCCAATCCATAAACAGACCAATTACTTGAGTCCGATAGTTACAAATTACTTTAACTATCTAGGGGAAAGGGTAGCCGCAGTTAAATAGACACGGATCTCATCCGAACATTACATTGAAAACTAGGGATCGGGCTATAAATGCAAAATATCGAATCACCTCTAACTGATACCGCCGTCGCACCCATCGAAGCGGTGCCGGCGGTTATCAGCGACAACAGCAGTTCACTTAGCAGCAACTACAATGTCATTCGCCGCAACGGCAAATTAACCAGTTTTGACAAAGATAAAATTGCCATCGCGATGACCAAGGCTTTCCTTGCGGTCGAAGGTGGCCAGGCCGCGGCCTCGACGCGGGTTCATGAAACGGTTGAACAATTAACCGATTTGGTGGTGGCGACGCTGACGCGGCGGCAGCCCGATGGCGGCACCTTTCACATCGAAGACATTCAGGATCAGGTCGAGCTGGCGTTGATGCGTAACGGCGAGCAAAAAATTGCGCGTTCCTACGTGTTATACCGCGAGGAACGCGCCACCGCCCGCGCGCAACACCTGCCCCACCCGGACAACAGGCCGGAGGATGAAGAGCCGGTCGAACTCACCGTCAAACTCGACGACGGCAGTATTGCGCCGCTTGATACCGAGCGCCTGCAAACCATCATTAAAGAAGCCTGCAGCGGACTGGAAAGCGTCAGCACCGAGCGCGTCTATAACGAAACCATCAAGAATCTATTCGATGGCGTTGCACTCAAGGATGTCAGTCCCACGGTCGTCATGAGCGCCCGTGGCCTGATTGACAGCGAACCCGGTTATTCGAACGTCGCCGCGCGTCTGTTACTCGATGAACTGCGCACCGAATCGCTGAGCTTTATCGGCGATGGCTCACCCAACGCCACCTATGCCGAAATGTCGGAACGTTATTGCGGTTATTTCGGCAATTACATCAAAAAAGCGACCGAGCTCGAATTGCTCGACAAAGAATTGCTCAAGTTCGACCTGGAATTACTCGGCAACGCGCTGCAAGCGGAGCGCGATCATCAATTCACTTATCTCGGGCTGCAAACCCTGTACGACCGGTACTTCATTCACCATCACGATACCCGCTTCGAATTGCCGCAGGCATTTTTCATGCGCGTGGCGATGGGGCTGGCTATCAACGAAGTGCAGCGCGAAGCGCGTGCGATCGAATTTTACAAGCTGCTGTCATCCTTCGACTTTATGAGCAGCACCCCCACTCTGTTCAATTCCGGCACGCTGCGCCCGCAATTGTCGAGCTGTTACCTGACCACCGTCCCCGATGATCTCGACGGCATCTTCAGTGCAGTCAAAGACGATGCCATGTTGTCCAAGTTCGCCGGCGGCCTGGGCAACGACTGGACCCAGGTGCGCGGCATGGGCTCGCACATCAAGGGCACCAACGGCAAATCGCAAGGCGTGGTGCCTTTCCTCAAGGTCGCCAACGATACCGCGGTGGCGGTCAACCAGGGCGGCAAACGCAAGGGGGCGATGTGCGCCTACCTCGAAACCTGGCATCTCGACATCGAGGATTTCCTCGATCTGCGTAAGAACACCGGTGAAGAACGCCGCCGTACCCACGACATGAATACCGCTAACTGGATTCCGGATCTGTTCATGCAACGGGTCGCCGAGGAAGGCCAGTGGACGCTGTTCTCGCCCTGTGAAGTGCCCGAATTGCATGACCTCTACGGCGCCGGCTTCGAAGCGGCCTACACGGCTTACGAGGAAAAAGCCGATCGCGGCGAAATCAAGAATTTCCGCCGCATGAAAGCGATCGACCTGTGGCGCAAAATGCTCGGCATGCTGTTCGAAACCGGCCACCCGTGGGTAACCTTCAAGGATCCCTGCAACATCCGCTCGCCGCAGCAGCATTCCGGCGTGGTACACTCTTCCAACCTGTGCACCGAGATTACGCTGAACACGTCGGACACAGAAATCGCGGTCTGCAACCTCGGCTCGGTCAACCTGCCGCAGCATGTCGATGAAAACGGCCTGGACCTGGAAAAGCTCGAAAAAACCATCAACACCGCGATGCGCATGCTCGACAATGTGATCGATTACAACTATTACAGCGTACCGCAGGCACGCACTTCAAACCTGCGCCATCGCCCGGTTGGACTCGGCATCATGGGTTTTCAAGATGCGCTCTACAAGCAGCATATCCCCTATAGTTCGGAAGACGCGATCGAATTCGCCGACGAGTCGATGGAAGCGGTCAGTTACTACGCGATCCAGGCCTCGACCCAGCTCGCCGAGGAACGCGGCAGTTATTCCAGTTACCCGGGCTCGCTCTGGAGCCAGGGCGTATTGCCGATCGATTCGGTGGCGCGCTTGCGCGAGGTGCGCGGCGACTACTTGCAGCAGGATGAAACTGCCCGCATGAACTGGGACAGCCTGCGCCAGCGGGTGATGAGCATCGGCATGCGCAACTCCAATACGATGGCGATTGCGCCGACCGCAACCATTTCGAATATTTGCGGTGTAAGCCAGTCGATCGAGCCGATTTATCAGAACCTGTTCGTCAAATCGAACCTGTCGGGTGAATTCACCGTGGTCAATCCCTATCTGGTCGAAGGTTTGAAGAAACAGGGCCTGTGGGACGACGTCATGGTCAACGACCTGAAATATTACGACGGCAGCCTGCAGCATATCGACCGCGTACCGGAGGATTTGAAAGCGATTTATTCCACCGCCTTCGAAATCGATTCGCGCTGGCTGGTCGAGGCTGCATCGCGCCGCCAGAAATGGATCGACCAGGGACAATCGCTCAACCTCTACATGGCAGAGCCCTCGGGCAAGAAGCTCGACAACCTGTACAAGCTGGCCTGGGTGCGCGGTTTGAAAACAACCTATTACCTGCGCTCGCTGGGCGCTACAGCGGTCGAGAAAAACGCGACCGGTAAGCCGGAGCCGGTGATCGAAGACGAGCCTAAAGTCTGCTCCATCCTCGATCCGGACTGCGAAGCATGTCAATAAAAGCAATAGCTACGAAACGTAGGAGAAACATATGTTGAACTGGGATGAACCATTAACCCCACAGCAAAGAACACCGGACCCGCTACCGGAGTCGTCGATACCCGCGAGCGCATCCGCCGCGGTTCCGCTCGCCCCTGACCTGCCGCCGCAAGAACAACGCGCCGACAAGGTTGCCGAGCCGACCCCGCCCCCGGCTTCGGCCAAGCCGATCAACCCGGGAGACAAACGGGTTGTTAACGGCCTTACCGATATCAATCAACTGGCGCCGTTCAAGTATCCCTGGGCCTGGGAGTATTTCCTCAACGCCAACAAGAACCACTGGACGCCGCTCGATATCAACATGACCCAGGACGTGCATGACTACCAGCACAAACTAACCCTGGAAGAGCGCCACGTTTACGAAAACGTACTGTCTTATCTGACCACGTCGGATATTCTGGCGATGCGCAACATCGGGCTGGCGGTAATGGAAAAGATGTCGGCGCCCGAACTGCAGATCTACCAGGCGCGCCAGGTCTACGAGGAAGCGATGCACACCTGGACTTATCAGCACTGCATCGAAACCCTCGGCCTCGATCAGGGCGAGATTTACAACCGCTATCGCGTGGTACCCGAAATCCATCACAAGATTCAGATGTGTAACCGGCGTCTCGACTCGGTGCTGCGCGTCGATATCGATCTGACCGATCGCGATGAGCTCGAAAACTTCGTACTCGCCTACACCTTCTTCGCCGGCGTTTTTGAAGGCACCTGGTTCTACAACGGCTTCAGCCCGATCTTCGCGCTACAGCGGCGCGGGTTGATGAAGGGATCCGCCGAGCAATTGCAGTACATTATGCGCGATGAAGTGTTACATGCTTCTTTCGGCATCCGGGTATGCAATCAAATCGTACTCGAGGAAAGCGTCAAAATCGACCCGAAGCTTATCCAGCAGATGTGGGAGGAAGCCGAGGCCGCGGAACAGCAGTATGCGAATTTCCTGCTGCCCGACCCGATCCTGGGTTACAGCGCTGATGACCATATCAAGCAATTCCGATTCATCGCCAACCGCCGCGCTAACAAGTTGCACCATAAAATTCCATTCCCGGGGGCGGAAAACGCGCTGCCGTGGCTGGATGAACAGGCCAACTTGAAAAAGGAGAAAAACTTTTTTGAAACTCGCGTCACCGAATACCAAACCGGCGGCGCCCTGAACTGGGATTAAAATCTTCATACCGGATTAGAGTTACACGCGCTCCTCGGTTGTAACCTTCGGCCAGACACCGGGATACCCCCATATTCCGCTGTCTGGCCTTTTTTATCAGGCCGTAAAACTGAGCCGGGCAGGCAATCCCTGGCCGCGGTCGGGGGATTCGCTAACCGCAGTATCACTCTCCGGCAATCAAAGCCGCGCTAAATTCGTCGTAGCCGTCGTTGCCCCAATCACCGCGGTAAATTATTCCAGGCGCGATCGATCAAGAGATCGCATCCTTCAGCGGCGCAGGGATAACGATTATTTAAGCCCGGATACCTGGCGCTTTTCTTTAATGTTAGAATCGACCCGATAAGCGCATTTAAATTTCTGCTTCGATTCCAACATAGTCCGATTCCATCCGAGGAAGCTGATGCTGCAGTTCGACCAGCCACCCGAAAACATTTGCATAATCCGCCTCTCGGCGCTCGGCGACGTCTCCCACGGGGTGCCGGTGCTACGCGCAATCCAGCAATATTGGCCGCAATCCCGCGTCACCTGGATTTGTTCACCGCTGGAACATAAATTACTGTCGCTGCTGGGCGGCGTTCGATTCGTCGTGATCGATAAAAATTCGGGCTGGCCCGGCTACTGGCGCCTGAAAAAACAGTTGGCGGCCGAACGCTTCGACGTTTTACTGCAAATGCAAACCTCGGCCCGGGCCAACCTCACCGGTGCCTGCGTTAGAGCGGATACCAAGCTGGGTTGGGATAAGAAACGCGCACGCGATTTTCATCGTTTATTCATGACCCATGCGATACCCGAAACCTGGCATCAACACCAGGTCCAGGGGCACTTGTCTTTTGCGCGCAGCATCGGACTGGAGGTCGAGCGGCCGGTATGGGATTTCCCGATTACCGCGGCAGCGGCAGCCTACGTCGACCAGACCATACCGGCGCAACAGCGCGTGTTGTTGATTTCTCCCTGCTCGAGTCACCCGGCGCGTAACTGGCGCGCGGATCGATACGCCGCGGTGGCCGATTACGCGGCGCAAAAACACGGTATGGCGGTGGTACTTTCGGGCGGGCCGTCCGCGCTGGAAGCGTCGCTCGGCGAGGCCATCGAAGCCGCGATGCAAACCGAGGCGATCAACCTGATCGGCAAGGATACGCTGCCGCAACTGGTGGCGTTGTTAAACCGCGCCGACCTCGTCATCAGCCCCGATTCCGGTCCCTCGCATCTGGCTAACGCGGTAGCGACACCGGTGATCGCGCTGCATGCCAGCACCTGGTCGCTGCGCAGCGGCCCCTATAATTCGCTCGACCTCTGCGTCGACAAGTTCGCCGCAGCGGCACAAAAATTTCTCGGCAAACACCCGGATCAATTACGCTGGGGCACCCGCATCGAAAACCCGGGGGTGATGGATTTAATCGAGGTCGATGAGGTAATCGAGCGCCTCGAGGTTGCCATAGCCCGACTCTGAGGCTGTCACACCCGCGCAGGCTTGCGCGGGTGTGACTCTATAGGTTGCGAGTTGTTCCGACTCGAAAGTTTGAGTCTTTTTAAAGTCCCGGCGTCACTCTTTCGTTCCGATTCAATGCTTAATCGGCAATGCCCTGGTTATTCACACCGGCATAGCCGGTGGTTTCGGGCATTAAATGACCGCATGGCTTAAATCAGTGCCATTCCGGATTGACCTTAAGTTTACGGTTAAGAAAACGCCTGGCCGGGTTTGCTGCCGAGCGCTTTGAGAAGCTTCGCCAGCGGGCAAAAACCGGTAACCGAAGCCTGCAGCAAGTTGGCGCCGACGAAGGCAGTTAAAAACAACCAGTAAACGTGATGCAGTTGCGACAGCAACAGACTGACGAGAATAACCGCGCCGGCAAACATCATTACAATTCGATCGATACTCATAACTATCTCCTGAAATAATTCAATGCAGTATATTAGAATTATCTAATATAAGTCAATCATAATATAGCCTGGGATGATCTAGCGCGGCGCTCGACACCTGGTCTAGTAGTAAAACTGGCCTTGCCAGTTTCCTCGCCGATAATCAATCTCGACCGATCCAGGCAACATGCGCGCGGCCACGCCTGTGGACAGGTCCCTGCCGGACGGATAGCGGGTGGCAAATTCGTTCGGATCGCAGACCGCCGACGCGATCGGCCGAAAGCAAAGTTCAATTTTATCGTTGACGCGGAAGCTCTCGAAATCTATCGGTAGCTGATGAAACAGGACGCGTTTTTTCACCACGCAGGAAAAATAAAGTTGCAGCTCGACTACCAAGGCCCGGCGGCGTTGCCGTAATGCGGTTTCGGCACGGTCGGTCCAGCTGAGTTTAATTTCACGCTGATTTATTCGCAGCGTTTGGTGATGGCGATAGCGGTGGAGGCGGCGCTCCAGCCAAACTAGCGGATTACCGAGCGCAAAATAACTGTCCTGTGCATTTAGTAAGGACATGGTACCGGCCTAACGCAGGGCGCCGCTAACGATTGCCACGGGTCCCGCCCGAACACACTCCATTGTTACCACTCGCCGGTGGTTTGCATAGACGTCCAGGGTTCGGCCGGCGGCAGCGCATCGCCCTTTTGCAGGAGTTCGATAGAAATATTATCGGGAGAACGGAAAAATGCCATATGGCCATCGCGCGGCGGCACGTTAATGGTGATACCGGCATCCAGCATTTTCCGACACAAGGCGTACACGTCGTCGACCGCGAATGCCAGGTGGCCGAAATTACGCCCGCCCTGATAAACCTCGCCGTCCCAGTTATAGGTCAACTCGAGCAGCGGAGCACTTTCGGTCTTTACCCGATCGAGGTCTTCGGGCGCGGCCAGGTAGACCAGCGTAAATTGACCTTGCTCGCTCTCGTAGCGATCGGTTTCAACCAACCCCAGTAAATCGCGATAAAAAACAAGCGCGGCTTCGAGATCGTGCACGCGCACCATGGTGTGTAGATATTTCATCACTATTTCCTGTCAATGCGAGGCCGGAATTATGGCATAGCTGCCGGCATATCGCAGGCTCACTTTAGCGCGGGCGTCGTCCCACTTATCGTGGCGGCCCGGGGTCGGATACGCAGACTGGCAAGCCGCGTCGGAATTCACTAAGATCGGGCTTAAACGACTTGCAGATGACATGAAATTCAATCCCAACGTACTCGATTGCGCCGCCGCGCCCATCGCCGAAGCCTGGTCGTGGGTGCGGGATCCTGCCTCCGACAACCTGATCGACATGTGTCAGGCGGTACCGGCCCACCTGCCCCCGCAATCGCTACGCGATTATCTGGGCGCTGCGATCATGGCTGGAGAAGGCGCATCCTATACCGATATTCGCGGCATTCCGGCGTTGCGCGAAGCGCTCGCGGAGGATATCGGTAAACGTTACCGGGGTAGGGTTAGCGAAGCAGACGTGCTCATCACCGCCGGTTGTAATCAAGCGTTTTGCTCGGTTGTCGATACCCTGTGCCAGGCAGGCGATGAAATAATCCTCCCCCTGCCCTGTTACTTCAATCACCAGATGTGGCTGGCGGCTCGCGCCGTCAAACCACGCTACCTGTCTTTCAACGTCGATACCGCAATGCCCGATCCCGAGGAAGCGGCCAAGCTGATCAATTCACGCACCCGGGCCATCTTGCTGGTGACACCGAATAATCCCAGCGGCGCGATTTACAGCCCTCGGTGCATCGAAGCCTTTTTTGAACTCGCACGCGAGCATGGGTTGGCGTTGATCCTCGATGAGACTTACCGCGATTTCATCGATATCGACCAGGTACCGCATAAACTCTTCGCCCGGGGCGACTGGCGCGATACCTTTGTTCACCTTTACAGCTTTTCCAAGGTATTCAGTCTGACTGGTTTTCGCACCGGCGCGGTCGCGGCCGGCCAGCCGCTAATCGATCAACTGAAGAAAATCCAGGATTGCACCGCGATCTGCGCCCCGCATGCGGGCCAGCTTGCGGCGCTCTATGGGCTGAACAATCTGTACCACTGGAAGCTCGAAAAATCGGAAGAACTGGCGCAACGCGCGATTGCGATCAAGCAGGCCTTCAGCCATCCGGATCTGAGATATCGCCTGGTTAGCGCCGGCGCCTATTTCGCCTACGTCGAGCACCCGTTCGAAGCCGCCGCGCGCGACGTGGTCAAAGACCTGATTCAAAAACAGGAAATCGTCTGCCTGCCGGGTAGCTATTTCGGCCGGGATCAAGAGCAATTTATCCGGCTGGCCTATGCCAACGTGCATGAAAGCCGTTTCGAAGATGTAATCGGCAGACTGATTGCCAGCCAGCAACGGAGATATAACCCATGAGTGACAGGCTAACCGGCGGCTGCCTTTGCGGTCGCGTACAGTACCGGGTGACAGGCCCATTTGACAAATTTTATCTGTGCCACTGCAGCCAGTGCCGGCGCTCGACCGGCAGCGCTCATGCAGCCAATATTTTTACCAGCGCCGACCGTCTCGAGTGGCTGTCCGGGGAAGCATTGATCAAACGTTACACGCCAGACGAACCTGGTACGATCTCAAAGTGTTTTTGCACCCACTGTGGATCACTGGTGCCCTATACCAGCCTCCAAAGCGGCAAACTCATCATTCCGGCAGGCAGTTTAAACCGGGCTCCAGGCATCAACCCGGACGACAATATCTTTTGGCGCGACCGCGCCGATTGGTACGACGCCGGACTGGCCGCGAAACATTGCGCACAGGGTCCCGAGGACTGAACCTTTGCAGTTGAGCATAGTCTCAGACTGAATAGCTATAACAAGGGAGTCATCCTGGTGCGCATCCTGATAATGCTACTCGCATTTTCCGGCAGCCTATACGCTGCGGATCCGGCAATCGAAACCTTGAGCGACAGGGAATTCGCCTTTGAAATCGACGGCTCCCGTATTAGCGTCGAAATCGGCGACCGGGTGTTGCGCAGCAAGAAAGACATGCTGCTCGAATGGGTCCTCTACTCCGCCAAAACAATTCATCAGTACTACGGCCGCTTTCCGGTCAAAAGCGTGCATATCAACCTGATGGTCACCGCTGGAAACGAGGTGCGTTTCGGCCGGGCCTTCGGCGGGGATTCACCCTACGTCCGGATCGACGTCGGTGAAAATATCAGCACCGAAATGCTGCGTCGCGACTGGATTATGGTGCACGAAATGGTGCACCTGGCGATGGCCAACGTGCCCCAGGCGCATGCCTGGTTGCTGGAGGGACTGGCCACCTATGTCGAATCGATCGCACGCGGGCAACGAGGTCACCTCACCGAGGACCATGTATGGCGCTATTTCATCGAGCGCATGCCGCAGGGTTTACCGCAGGCGGGTGACCGTGGTCTGGACCTGACCCCCACCTGGGGTCGCACTTACTGGGGCGGCGCAATTTTCTGCATGCTCGCCGACATCGAAATTCGCAAACGCAGCGATAACCGCCTGAGCCTGCGCGACGCGCTGCGCGGCGTGCTCGATGCCGGCCTGTCGATGCACGCCGACACCAGCGCAATGAAAGTGTTCGAGGCCGGCGACCGCGCCATCGGTGTCGACGTGCTGGTGCCGCTATACCAGAAGATGAAGACCGACCCTTATCCGATCGACCTCGATGCGCTATGGGCCTCGCTGGGCGTTACCCTGCAGGATCAGAAAATCGTCTACGACGATCAGGCGCCGATGGCGCACATTCGCAAACGCTTGTTCGAATCCTGAGCCGGATTCTACTCCGAGTAAGATTCAACCAACATCCAGATTTTACTCAGAGTAAATCTTAGTCTGACGCCGGATTTTACTCTGAGTAAATTTTATTCAGTCGGTGAATTCGAGCAGGCGGCGCCAGGCGGCGAGTTTTTCTTCGAATCGCATCCCGGCGTGTGCGGGGCTGGTCGACGGCATCTTTAGCAGCTGGATTGACAACGGATCGGGTAGTTGCGGAACGACCAGTTGCCTGAAATATTTTTCCGAGGTTGCGCCATTGAACAGGATCGCCCGGATTTCAGGGAACCGCCTTAACAGGCCCGGGAAATCATTGGCGCGCGCGCTATCGGCGTCGATATCCGAATCGAGGCTGCCGGGCCGGTGGCAAGCCTGCAAGGTATCCCACAAAATCACCGGCAGTTTTTCGAGTTCGCGGATGCGCGCTTCGTATTCCGCCGTCGGATCGATACCAAACAGTTCACCCAAAATCGGCCAGAATGCATTACGCGGATGCGCGTAGTATTGCAACGCTTCAAGCGAGGCGACTCCGGGCATGCTGCCAAGAATCACGACACGAGGTTGGCGCCCGATTATCGGCGCAAAAGACTGAACCCGGGACATAAAGCATCTCTACTGATGGAGCGCCTAGTCTAGCCCTTCAAACAACTGTTTCAACTGCATTGTCTCGAGGCATTAATTTGGCGCCAACTGTTCGACCAGGCCACGGCTTAGGTTTTCCTGTAACTTAAGCTTATCGGCGAGCACTCCATCGAGGGTTTCCCGCCACACGCTATCACCGCTCAAGGCATCGATCAATCTCACATCGATGCGTAGGCGCACGCCGGCGCGACGGACACTGCCTTCGAGGACATAGCGCACGCCATGCGAATGGGCGACATCCCTGATTTCGACCTGCTGATTTTTGTAGGCAAACATGAGATTAGACGCGACTACATACAGGCCCGGGAGATTCGTCAGCTGCGAAATCAAGTCTGCGGTAATGCTGTCGACAACGATTTCCTGTTCGGGATCTTCGCTCGGGCTGACAAGCGGCAGAATCGCAATTGAAGGTTTGTCCGGCAGCGGTGACTGCATTGCTTCGATCGAAGCAGGTTCGACCCGGCTGCCCCAAGGCTGCAGCCAAAACGTAACAGCAATCATCAGCAGAATCATTAAATATGCGGCCAGGCGCCAATCGTTAGCCCGCAGCCGGTCAACCGCGACCGAACGAGTCGCGGCGCTCAGCCCGACAATAGGTACCTCAAGCTGATTTGGATTCGTTAACGCGGAGATACCGTTAGCACCCGTGTATGTCACTCTGCCGATCAGGCGATAACCGGTCTTGGAAACGGTTTCGATGATTGTCGCATCCTGCGCGCCCGCGCCCATGGCCCGACGTAATTCGAGGATCGCGGCGTCGATCGCGGCGTCGCCGACCTCGGTTCCGGCCCAGATAACTTCTTTGAGCTCCTGTCGAGAGACGACCTTACCCTGCCGAAAAGCCAGATATTCAAGCATGGCCATGACCCTGCGATCGAGTTTTTCGATTTTATCGGCCCGCTTGATTTGCATCGCCGCCGTGTCGACTAGCCATCCGGCGATGACGATCGGTGCTCCAGTTACCCTTGTCAATGCCTGACTCTCCAGGAAATAGCTCCGCCCGATAAACAGCACAGTATAAAACCCTGTCGCCTAAAAGGGGAAGCCAGCCGGATCATCTACGATACCCATTAACGCGCGTCATACCGTGGCTTGAGCCGCGGGCTAACATCATCAGGAACTTGTTTGTATGAGGGTCGAGGCCCTGGCAGCCAACTGCCAGTAAGGTCGTTATTTTTTCATCTGGTCGAAGAATTCGAGGTTGGTCTTGCTTGACTGCATGCGGCCGAGCACAAACTCCGTCGCTTCGATTTCATCCATCGAGTGCAGGAATTTGCGCAGAATCCAGGCCTTTTGCAATTCTTCCTGATCGATCAGTAACTCTTCACGGCGGGTGCCCGAGCGGTTGATGTTAATCGCCGGAAAGACGCGTTTTTCGGCGATCCGGCGATCGAGGTGGATTTCCATGTTGCCGGTACCCTTGAATTCCTCATAGATGACTTCGTCCATCTTGGAACCGGTTTCGATCAGCGCCGTCGCCAGTATGGTCAGGCTGCCGCCTTCCTCGATGTTGCGCGCGGCGCCAAAGAAACGTTTCGGGCGATGCAGCGCATGCGCATCGACACCACCGGTCAATACCTTGCCGGATGAAGGAATCGTCGTATTGTAGGCGCGCGCCAGACGCGTGATCGAATCCAGCAATATGACCACGTCGCGCTTGTGTTCGACCAGGCGTTTGGCCTTTTCGATGACCATTTCGGCGACCTGCACGTGGCGGTGGGCGGGTTCGTCGAAAGTCGACGCAACGACTTCACCCTTGACCATGCGCTCCATCTCGGTTACTTCCTCCGGACGCTCGTCGATCAGCAATACGATCAGGTAACACTCGGGGTGATTGCTGGCGATACTTTGCGCAATATTTTGCAGCATCAGCGTCTTACCCGCTTTGGGCGGCGACACCACGAGCCCGCGCTGGCCCTTGCCGATCGGCGACACCATGTCGATGATACGCGCGGTAATGTCTTCGGTACTGCCGTTGCCGCGCTGCAGGTGCAGTCTTTCATTTGGGTGCAGCGGCGTAAGATTCTCGAACAAAACCTTGTGTTTGACGTTTTCAGGAACGTCAAAATTGATTTCATCGACCTTGAGCAGCGCGAAATAACGCTCGTTATCCTTGGGTGGTCTGATCTTGCCGCTAATGGTATCTCCGGTGCGCAAATTGAAGCGCCGGATCTGGCTCGGCGATACATAGATATCGTCCGGGCCCGCCAGATAGGAACTATCCGCGGATCGCAAAAATCCGAATCCGTCCTGCAGTATTTCGAGCACGCCTTCGCTGAAAATATCCTCGCCTTTCTTCGCCTGCGATTTGAGGATGCTAAAAATAATATCCTGGCGTCGCATGCGGGCCGAATGATCGCCCCCCATACCCTTCAGGGTTTCGATTAACTCGGGGACAGTGTTTTGCTTCAGCTCGTTAAGGTTCATATTATGGGGGCACTAATGCAGGGTTGTGAAATAAAGGCGTAACAACGGCCTATGGATTAAAACGGGAACTTGATCGGTTTTTTATAAAGGGGTTTGCCAACGGGAATGCGCCGATTAGTTAAGAGGCTAGCACATGATATTAGGGTCGTCTACCTAATCGACGACCCTTTTTATGGTGTCCGGCTAGATATTGCTATCGAGGAAGGCGGTCAGTTGCGACTTGGACAAGGCACCGACCTTGGTGGCCTCGACCGCGCCGCCCTTGAATAACATCAGCGTCGGGATACCGCGGATTCCGTACTTAGGTGGCGTGTTGGCATTGTCATCGATATTGAGCTTGGCGACGGTCAGGCGCCCGTCATACTCTTCGGCGATCTCTTCGAGGATCGGTGCGATCATCTTGCAGGGGCCACACCATTCGGCCCAGTAATCAACCAGCACGGGGCTGTCCGACTGCAATACATCGGATTCAAAACTAGCATCCGACAAGTATACGATTTTATCACTCACGCGTGTCTCCAGCCCCATGGGTTCATCAAAATAGACCGACAATTTAGTCGCATCAGAATTAACTGTCAATAATGCAAAAGGGAAGTGAATTTTACAGCTTCCACCTCTATGAAACGCTATATTAAGGATAACAATCCTGTTTTTCAAATCACAGCGCAGGTTTTAGTGCAATTTGCTACCATAGTCCGATACATTAGCGAACTTAAGAGAAAAATCCAAAAACATGGGGCAACAACACTTAACCGAGCAGCAATTCGACTCGCTCGGACTGGATCAGCGATTGCTCGGCGCTTTGCACCGGCTCGAATTCAAACATTGCACACCAATTCAGGCCAAATCGTTACCGCTGTTGCTGTCAGGCAAGGACGTGGCCGGCCAGGCGCAGACCGGTACCGGCAAGACACTGGCATTCCTGCTGGCTTGCGCGCAACGCCTGCTGACTTCGGAGGCGCCGACCGCAGCCGGCAAACCACGTACGCTGATTCTGGCGCCGACGCGCGAACTCGCGATTCAAATCCACAAGGATGCGGAGAATCTGTTTAAGGATTTACCGCTGCGACTCGCGATCTGCTACGGCGGCAAGGCCTACGAACAACAAAAAATGCAATTCGAGCAACCGGTGGATGTGCTCATCGGCACCCCCGGGCGCCTGATCGACTTTTTCAAGCAGCGCCTGTTCAATTTCAAGTCGATCGAGGTCATGGTGCTGGACGAAGCCGATCGCATGTTCGACATGGGATTCATCGCGGACGTGCGCTACATGCTGCGGCGCCTGACTCATCCCGAAGAGCGGCTCAATATGTTGTTTTCCGCAACCATGGCGCAAAAGGTCATGGAACTGGCCTACGAACATATGAACCAGGCTCAACTGATCACGATCGACGCCGGTACACCGGCGGTCGAGCGCATCGAGCAAAGCGTCTACCATCCGGCCAATCACGAAAAAATCCCGCTGCTGTTGGGCTTGATGAAAAAACTGCAGCCACAGCGCAGCATCATCTTCGCCAACACCAAGTACGCAACCATCAAAATCTGGGAATACCTACAAGGCAACGGCCTGTCGGCGGCAATCATTTCCGGCGACATCCACCAGAACAAGCGCGAGTCGCTACTGAAAAAATTTCACGACGGCGAATACTCAATCCTGGTGGCGACCGATGTCGCCTCGCGCGGACTGCATATTCCGGATGTGACTCACGTATTCAATTACGATTTGCCCGAACTCGGTGAAGACTATGTGCATCGAATCGGCCGCACCGCCCGCGCCGGCAAATCCGGCGCCGCAATCAGCTTCGCCTGCGAAAATCACGCGATGAATCTGATTGACATCGAATCCTATACCAACAAATCTATCCCAACGATATCGATTAGCAACGATTTACTGGTCGAACCCGCGCCGCCGGTAAAAATGAAAGGCGGCCGTATCAAACCGGGTGGTAGGTCGGGTCGAGGCGGCAAGCCCAGCGGCGGCCAGCAGCAGCGGCCACGACGCCGCAAGGGGCCACCGCGACAGCACAATCAACGAAACAAAAAAGCGGTATGAGCGGACAACGCAACATATTATTGCTTGGCGGCAGTGGGTTTATCGGCAAGCAGCTCGCTTTCGCACTCGCCAACCGGGGCTGGCAGGTTACCGTCCCCAGCCGCCGGCCGCATCGCAACCGGGAATTGCTGGTGCATCCCGGCATTCGCCTGCTCGAAGGCAATATCACCGACCCGGCCCGTCTGCGCGAACTCTGTGTCGGGCAACAGGCGGTAATCAACCTGGTCGGAATTCTGCACGAACGTCGCAAGGGTGATTTCCGTCGCTACCATGTCGAGTTTATCAAGACCCTAGTCGATGCCTGTGGCGAGACCGGCATCCGGCGCCTGCTGCACGTCAGCGCGCTGGGGGCCGACCAGGCGACCGGCAGCAGCCTGTATCTGCGCAGCAAGGGGGAGGGCGAAAACCTGTTGCACACCTTCGGCCAGCGAGAATTGCAGGTCACGAGCTTTCAGCCCTCGGTCGTGTTTGGCAAGGAAGACAACTTCATCAATCAGTTTGCCGGCATCCTCAGATGGTATGCCGGATATTTTCCGCTGGCCTGTCCCACCAGCAAGCTGCAGCCGGTTTATGTCGGCGACCTGGTCGAACTGATCGTCAACGCCATCGACGACCCGGAAAGCTACTCGAAACGCTACCCGGTATGCGGGCCCGAAGTATTCACGCTGCGGCAAATTCTCGAACTGATCATCGATACGTTGCAGTTGCCGGTTCGCATCCTACCACTCGGCAAGGGGCTCTCGCGTTTGCAGGCGGTGATTTTACAAAGCCTGCCGGGCAAGCTGTTCACGATGGATAATTATCGCTCGCTGCAGGTCGACAACGTTTGTGCCGACGGTGAACACTGCGAAACCAGTCTGCGGCAATACCTGCATGGCCTGTCCGCCATGTTCGGCAACAAGCGTTATTACGATCAGTTTCGTAAGAATTACCCCTCGGCGGGAAAACCCGGGGACCATCGGTGAAAACCTACCGTGTCGGCGGTTGCGTTCGCGATCGCCTGCTCGGGCTTGCGGTAAACGACATCGACTGGGTAGTAACCGGGGCCAGCAGCGAGCAGATGTTGGCGCTGGGATACAAGTCGATCGGCAAGGACTTCCCGGTGTTCCTGCATCCTCAAACTAAACAGGAATACGCGTTGGCGCGCAGCGAACGCAAGACCGGACCCGGTTACAAGGGATTCGAGATAACAGCCGACCCGGCGACCACCATCGAACAGGACCTGCTGCGGCGCGATTTGACCATCAATGCGATGGCCGAAGCAGAAGACGGTACTATCGTCGATCCCTACGGCGGGCAACGCGACCTCGAAGCCAGATGCCTACGCCATGTCTCGGCGGCATTTGTCGAAGATCCGGTGCGGGTGTTACGCGTCGCCCGCTTCGCGGCTCGATTTCATCGGCTCGGGTTCAGGCTTGCCGACGACACCGCCGAACTGATCCGCCAAATGGGCGAATCCGGCGAACTCGAGGCGCTGGTCGCCGAGCGCGTATGGTCCGAGCTAGCGCGCGCCCTGGACGAAGCCGATCCGGCGGTTTTTTTTAACACCCTCAGAGACTGCGGGGTACTGCAAGGATTGTTCCCCGAAATCGACGCCCTGTTCGGCGTACCGCAAAACGCGAAGTACCATCCGGAGATCGACACCGGCCTGCATCTCATGCTGGCGCTGCAGGCAAGTGCAGCGCTCGGTCACGACAATGAAACCCGTTTTGCGGTACTGATGCACGACCTCGGCAAGGCATCGACGCCCGCCGAGATACTGCCGAGCCATCACGGTCACGAGGCGCGCGGCAATGAGACCGTTAAGGCTTTTTGCAAACGCTGGCGGGTGCCGAAAGCGCATACCGAACTGGCCCTGATCACGACCGAGTTCCACCTGCAGGCGCATCGCTCCATGGAATTGAATGCGACCCGCTTGTTGAACTTGTTTACCCGCACCGACGCGCTGCGCAAACCCGCCCGATTTCATAAAATGCTCGATGCCTGTCGCGCCGATATCCGCAGCCGCGGCGGCTCCGAAAACGCCGCCTATCCCCAGGCGGAATTTCTGGCGTCGCTGGCCGATAAGCTGCGTCAGCTCGATATCGCGGAAATCCGGCAACAGGGGCTGGCTGGAAAAGCCATGGGACAGGCGATTCGCGACGCCCGCCTGCGCCTGATCGAACAGGAACAGGCCTTAGCGCGCCAAAATCAGGCTTAGCTTGCGGTCGATTAGTCTCAGCATCCGGCTCAACGGCGTTAAATAAAACCATATCCCGATCAGAATACCGCCGCCATTGGCCAGGATATCGGCCCATTCGGCATAACGGTAGCTCGTCATTCCCTGGAGGATCTCGAGCAGGATGCCGAAGGCCATCAAGCCGACAACCGTCCAGCACAACACCAACCGGTTAGCCGCCAGCAAACCAAACCACGCCGCCAGGAGCAAATAGGTAACGACATGTGAAAATTTATCGCCGACGCCAACGTCTGGCAACGGCACCAAAGATAAAATAGCAACGCCCAACAGCATCAAACCGCCGAGCAGGTACCAAAACCCGATCAAATTAAGCCCAGCTGTAGTGGCTACTCCGCGCGCAGCATATTCGTTCATCGGCTAGCCTGCATATTGCATGAAGGGAACGAAACTCAGGGGAAATTGACTTAATACTTTAATATCTATGTGATTTCTCCGAAGTTTGTTCCGCCTTCGTGCAATATGCAGGCTAGATCAACAAGGCGAAAATCGCCAGCCCCAGCAGCACGCGGTAAACCACAAACGGCAACATTCCCAGCCGTTCGACCAGGCGCAGAAAATAGTGGATGCAAAGCGCAGCGCTAAGCGCCGACAGGACGACACCGAGTAACAGCTCAAACCAGCCGATCGGGTTTACCTCGGTGAACATACGCACCGTTTGCAATACGCCGCTGGCGAAAATGACCGGCATTGCCAGCAAAAACGAAAATCGAGCGGCAGCCTGGCGCGTGAGTCCGAGAAAAAGACCCAGCGTGATGGTGATGCCGGAGCGCGAAGTCCCGGGAATCAGCGCCAACACCTGACAGCAACCGATGATTAGCACATCTTTCAAACCCAGTTGAAACTCGTTGCGACTGCGGTCCGCGGTCGCGTCGGCGAACCACAGCAGCAGGCCGAACACAATCGATGCCGTCGCCAGAATCCAGGGTTCGCGCAGCTGTTGCTCGATCGAGCCCTGCAGCAGAAATCCGGCAAAAATTGCGGGTAAGGTTCCGACGATAACCCACCAGGCCAACAGGCTATCCTGGTCGGGCTCGCCGCCGCAGATGGAACGCGTCCAGGATTTCAGCATGCGCCCGACTTCGTTACGAAAGTAGTACAGCACCGCAAACAGCGAGCCGAAGTGCAGCGCGACATCGAATACCAGGCCCTGGTCATTCCAGCCAATTAACTGCGGCAGCAACACCAGATGCGCCGAACTCGAAATGGGTAAAAACTCGGTAAACCCCTGCACGATCGACAGAATGAAAATTTGCAGGCTATCCATAGCGACCCCTACGCTGCATGGCCGGCATTTCCAGGGTCAGGTTCTTTTGCATCGCCAGCACTTTGAAGCGCTCGCCCATTTCATCCGGCATGCTAAGGGTTTTAATCTGCTGCGACAGGGCCAGCTGCTCCTGGATTCCGCCGTCCGCGGCCAGCGATTGCGCCCCTTCGAGCAAACCGTTCGCCAGCAAAAAGTCGCGCTGCGGGACTAAACCCATGATTTCGAATCCGCCGGTTTCGGCGGCATCGGCGCAGGCATCGAAATCAACATAGGCGGTGATGTCTTGCAAACCGGGATAAATCAGTGGATCGGAATGCACGCGTTGCTGAAAATAACATTCCAGGGTACCGCGGTTACGGGCAGGATGGTAAAACTCGCTTTGTTCATAACCATAATCGATGATAAGTACCGCGGCCTGGCGGCAGCTCTGGGCCAACGCAGAAAACCAGGGCTTGAAATTGAGGTTTATTTCGCAGCGATAATCATCCGGCAATTCTCCGCGCCTGGATTCAATATCGCGAATCTCGCGCAGCAATCGCTCGCCGGGCGCCAAACTGCGCCAATCGAAGCGTTGACCATCGTAGCCAACGCCAAGCTCCTGCCATTGATGCTGCTTAACCAACAGATGCACCGGCATCGCATCGAGCACTTCGTTGGCGAGCACGATGCCGTCAAAGACCTCGGGCAGACCGCTTAACCATTCGATTTTGGCAAATAATTCCGGTTCCAGATCCCCCCGCAACGCGTCCCGCTGACGCTGTTTCAACTCGGCGCTCAAATCAAGAATTAGATAGCGCTCGAGGCCGGGCAGCGCGCGCAGTATCTGGCCGCAGAGTTTGCCGCTACCGGCGCCAAACTCGAGTATCCGCGCGGCGCAGCCCTGTCCGATCAATGCGGCACATTGAGACGCCAGGCAATTGCCGAACAACGGCGAAATTTCGGGGGCCGTAACGAAATCGCCAAGCGCGCCGAACTTGATCGCGTTACCGGAATAATATCCGAGGCCCGGCTGGTACAAAGCCATGTGCATGTATTCGTTAAATCCGATCACCCCGCCGCAGCTTGCAATGCGGTTCACAATGGCTTGCACCAGCCGCGTACTGGATGCGACCGCTGCGGCGTCGGGTTGCGGCAACTTCAAGCCGCCGGTCTCAAATCCCGGTGCAAGATCCATCGTAATTTCGGATCGTGAAGTCGCAGCTTAGCGTCTGCTTGCAGGAGTGATATGATTGCATTTTTCGATTTCTGTAGGCTAATGCTGTTATCAAACAAATCCGCGCTTGTCACCGGTGCGGCTGAGCGGCTGGGTGCGCAGGTCGCCCGCACTCTACATCAAAACGGCGCAAATCTCATTATTCATTACCGCAGCTCGACCGGCGCGGCGCAGGCGCTGGTCAACGAACTCAATCAGCAGCGTCGAAATTCAGCCGTGGCGGTGGGCGCCGACCTGGCCAGCCTGCAGGAACTGGAACGGCTCGCCGCGACGGCCTGCGCGGCATTCGACGGACTCGACCTGCTGGTCAACAACGCCTCCAGTTTTTATCCGACACCCTTCGGCGAAATCGATTTGCAGCAGTGGGACGATTTGATCGCAAGCAATTACCGTGCGCCGCTATTCCTGTCGCAAGCCTGCCATCCCGCCTTGAAATCCTCTGCCGGCGGCATTATCAACCTGCTCGATATTTACGCATCGAAGCCGCTCAAGCGCCACAGCGTTTACTGCAGCGCGAAAGCCGCCAGCCAGATGTTGGTCAAGTCACTGGCGCTGGAGCTCGCACCCGAAGTACGCGTCAACGGCATTGCGCCGGGCGCGATACTATGGCCCGATGCCGACGATTCCGCCGAACACCAACAATCGGTGCTCGACAAAATTCCGCTGGCACGCTGCGGCTTACCCCGGGACATTGCCGCTACAGTATTATTTCTCGCTACCAGCGACTATATTACCGGAGAAATCATCCGCGTCGACGGCGGCCGCCTGCTGCGCTAGCTTAGGGATCAACATGACCAAGTACTGGAGCAAATTAGTTAACAAGCTCGAGCCCTACGTACCGGGCGAACAACCTAGGGACCAGCAATACATCAAGCTAAATACCAATGAGAGCCCCTACCCGCCATCACCCGCGGTAGCGCAGGCGCTTAAAGACTTCGCGGCCGACAGCTTGCGCCGCTACCCTGACCCGCAAAGCGGCGATCTAGTGGCGGCGCTGGCCGCTTACCACGGATTGAAACCGCAGCAGGTGTTTGTGGGTAACGGCTCGGACGAAGTGCTGGCGCATGCCTTCCAGGCCTTTTTCAAACAGCAGGATAAAATCCTATTCCCCGATATCAGTTATAGTTTTTACCCGGTTTATTGCGCACTTTACGAAATCGAGTATTGCCGCATCGCGCTCGATGCCGAATTCAGAATCGACTTCGATGGATTCCGTTGCGCCAACGGCGGTATCATCCTCCCCAACCCGAACGCTCCCACCGGGATCGCGCTCAAAATACCCGAAATTCGAGAAATGCTGGCGGACAATCCCGAATCGGTAGTCGTCATCGATGAAGCCTATGTCGATTTTGGTAGCGATTCGGCGAGTCAGTTGATTCCCGAGTTCGACAACCTGCTGGTGGTGCAAACCTATTCCAAATCACGTAATCTCGCCGGGCTCAGGCTTGGTTTTGCGCTCGGCAACGAAAACCTGATCGAAGCCTTGCAGCGTATCAAAAACTCTTTTAATTCGTATCCGGTCGACAGCCTGACCAGTGCCATCGGCCTGGCGGCGCTCGCCGACGAAACATACTTCCAGGAGTGCAGACGGCGCATTATCGCCAGCCGCGAGCGCCTGGCAACCGCGCTGGTGGAATTGGGCTTCCACGTGTTTCCTTCGAGCGCGAACTTCGTCTTCGTGCGTCACCCGCAGAGCCAGGCTGAAAACATTTATCTCGAGTTGAAAGCGGCCGGCATTCTGGTGCGTTATTTCAATTCCGCGCGTATCGACGACTGTCTGCGTATCTCGGTCGGCAGCGAGACCGAATGCGAAGCGTTGCTAGAGGCGCTGAAGAACATCCTTAATGCCTGGGGACAGATCTGAAGATCTGTCCCCCTTCGAAGCGCTCTACAACTCCAGCGGGAAGACGTTCAAGCGTGGTGCGGCGGGCGCCATGCGCCGCCACAATTCGGCATAGGTTTGCCCCACTTCCGGGTGCAGGTCGTCCGGCACAAGGTCCTGCAGAGGTCTCAGGACGAAGGCGTTTTCGAGTATCTCGGGGCGCGGAATCCTGATTCCCGGTAAATCAAGCACCAAATCGCCAAAGGCCAGGATATCGAGGTCGATGGAGCGGCTGGCGAATTTCGGCAGGCTGCGGTCACGCCCCAGTTGATTTTCAATTTCGTGAAACCTGGCAACCACGCGCTCGACTTCCAGACCGGTATCGAATCCCGCCACCAGATTCAAAAAATCATAGCCCTCGAAGCCAACCGCGGCCGAATCATAAACCGGCGACAACTCGAGCTCACCGAAATCTCCGCGCAACACGGCAACGGCCTGGCGTAAGCGGTTCTCTCGATCGACGTTACTGCCGAGACCAACGTAAACCCGGGCACTCATACGGGTTTTTCCCCGCGTTCAATAATGACCCCCACCGATTTTGAACCGCGCACGGCGCCGGGCTTGTGCAGGGTCAGCTTAACCCAGGGCACTGCAAATTCGCCGCGGATAATCTTGCAGATCTCCTCGGCCAGCGCCTCGACCAGTTCGTACTCGCTTTGTTCGACGAATTCGATCAGGCGTTTGGCGACACTTTTATAACTCAGCGTATCCTCGATATCGTCCGATTGCGCAGCCTTGGCGATATCGGTCGCCATTTCGATATCGAGGCTAATGATCTGCTTGATCTTGCGTTCCCAGTCGTATATTCCGATTACGGTTTCGATCTGTAGATCATGGATGAAAACTATGTCCATCGGCTTGCTATCCGGGTAAATTTCACAGCCTGCAATCTTAGCGGCTGAGGGCGTTAAAAGGAAACGCCAAAGCCCTGAAAAATGGAAAGATTTTGGTCCAATGCCGCTTGAATCCTCGATATGCTTCTGGTAGAGTTCGCGCCCTCGAACCAATCTCGCTATTCAACGGAGTTCCATCATGTCCCGCGTCTGTCAAGTGACCGGTAAGAAACCGGTTGCCGGAAACAATGTATCGCACGCGCATAACAAGACGCGCCGGCGGTTTTTGCCGAATTTGCATACCCATAAATTCTGGGTTGAGTCCGAGAATCGCTGGGTCAAACTACGGATTTCCGCCAAGGGTATGCGCATTATCGATAAAAACGGCATCGACGCGGTTATTGCCGACATGCGCAAGCGCGGCATCAAGTGTTAGGAGAAAAATCATGAGAGATTTAATCAAACTGGTTTCAACCGCGGGCACCGGCCATTACTACACCACCGACAAGAATAAGAAAAACACCCCCGACAAGCTGGTGTTTAAGAAGTACGACCCGGTAGTGCGCAAGCACGTCGAGTATAAAGAAGCCAAAATCAAGTAATCCAAGCGCTTGAATCAAAACCAAAAAACCGGCTTATGCCGGTTTTTTTATTGCCGCTGGATTAGCGTTGATACAGGCTTTAATATCGTCTCCAGTCAGGTATGATTAGCCGTGTGTAAAACCTCAGGCTTGCCATGACAGAGGCACTCGTTCAGGTTGAAAACCTGTCCCGTTATTACCAGCAAAACCGCGCCATCAGCCAACTCAGTTTCAGCCTGAAAGCCGGCGAGGTGCTTGGATTCCTGGGTCCGAACGGCGCCGGTAAATCAACCACCATGCAGGTGATCAGCGGCAATCTCGCGCCGAGCGAAGGTGAAGTCAGCATCGCCGGCCACGATATCATCGAAGCGCCGCGCGCGGCCAAGGCCCAGCTCGGCTATTTACCCGAGCACCCGCCGGTATATCGCGAGGCCAGCGTCGACGAATATCTGAAGTATTGCGCGCGGCTGCATCGTATTGCCGCCGGCCGGCGCGAGAGCGCGCTCGAGCGGGTCAAACAGCAGTGCGGATTGACCTCGGTCGGCGAGCGCCTGATCGGTAATCTTTCAAAAGGTTACCAACAGCGCGTCGGTATTGCTCAGGCCATTATCCACGACCCTCCGGTGGTTATCCTGGACGAACCCACGGTCGGACTCGATCCAATCCAGATCCGGGAAATTCGAGAATTGATCCGCTCGCTTGGCAGCGAACGCAGCGTCATTCTGTCAACCCATATACTGTCCGAAGTCCAGACCACCTGCGATCGCGTGCTGATAGTTCGCGCCGGCGAACTGATATACAACGCGTCGATCGAGTCACTCAATCAGGGGCATGAGCATTCCTACACCGTCGGCTTGCGACACGCGCCCGATCTCGAGCAACTGATCGAGCTGGCAGGGATCGACCACGCGGAGCGACTGGACAATAATCGATTCCGCGTATTTTTTGCCCCCGATACAAATCCCGATCTACTGGTGGCGACATCGGTGGAGCTAGGCTGGCAGCTGTGCGAACTGAGCCCCGAACAGCAATCGCTGGAAGACCTGTTTATCGAATTAACCCACAACGAAGAGGCGCAGGCGCAATGATCTGGGTGATCGCCAGACGCGAAGTCGGCGCCATGTTTCTGGCGCCAATGGCCTGGATTATCCTGGCCGTAATGCAGACCATCCTGGGCTATATGTTCCTGGCAAACCTGGATAACTTTTTCCTGCTGCAACCTCAGCTGATGCAGCTTGCCAATACTCCCGGGGTTACCGATATCGTCATCACTCCGTTGATGCAGGTAGCCGCGATTATCCTGTTAATGGTCATGCCGTTAATGACGATGCGCTCGCTCGCCGAGGAAAAACGCAACCGCACGCTGAGCCTGCTGATTTCGGCGCCCATCGGCATGTCGGAAATCGTACTCGGCAAATTTCTCGGATTGGTTTTGTTCATTGTCATTCTGGTCAGCATGCTGATGCTGATGCCGTTGTCGCTTTATCTCGGCACCAGCCCGGACGGCGGCAAGCTGCTCTCGATCTACCTCGGCATGCTGTTACTGCTGTCGTCTTTCGCCGCGATCGGACTCTACCTGTCGAGCCTGACCGAGAATCAAACCATCGCCGCGATCTCGACCTTTGGCGTATTGCTGATGCTGTGGATTATCGACTGGCTCGGGTCCTCCGTCGGCAACGGCCAATCGGTGCTCGCCTATTTGTCGATATTGAAGCATCACCAGGCGATGCTGGAGGGCGTTTTCAAGTCCAGCGATATCGCCTACTACCTGCTGTTGATCACCGGTTTCCTGGTACTGACGATTCGCCAGCTCGATCGGGAGCGCCTATTGTGAAAGTCGATTCGCGCATGCGCTTGCAGTTTCGCATCCAGTCCGGGATATTTCTGCTGCTGTTTATTGCCTTACTGGTGGTGCTCGCCTGGATCAGCGAGCGCCACCCGCTCAGCATCGATATGACAGCCAATCAACGCAACAGCCTGTCGCAAGAATCGATACGCCTGGTAGCCGAAGTCGAGTTCCCGCTCGAAGTGACGCTGTTCGTATCGCCGATCAACGAGAGTAAGCTGCTGCTGGAGACGCTGTTCGAACGTTATCGACTGCTGCAGCCTAATATCAGCGTCATCAGCCTGAACCCCGATTTGCACCCCGATTTACTGCGCGCCCACGACATTCGCTACGATGGCGAGGTGCTGCTGGAATACCGCGGACGCAGTGAAAAAATTTCGCAGGTTAGCGAAGCCGCGGTCAGCAGCGCTATCCAGCGCCTGTTGCGCCAGGGTGAGCGCTGGCTGGTATTTCTCGAAGGTCACGGTGAACGCAACCCTTACCGCGAAGCCAATCACGACTACAGCCTGCTCGCCACGCAATTGGCCAGCAAGGGATACAGCATCGAAAACCTCAATCTGACACAAACCAGCAGTATTCCCGCGAATACCAACGTGCTGATTCTGGCCAGCCCCAAGGTACCGCTGCTGCCCGGCGAAGTGAATATACTGCGTACCCATATCGAAAGCGGGGGTAACCTGTTGTGGCTGGCCGACCCGGAGCAGGCTAGCGACGGCCTGGCATTGCTTGCCGATCAACTCGCGATCGAGTTTGTACCCGGCATTATCGTCGATCCCAGCAGCCGGCTAATGGGTCTTGACCGGGCCGACTTCGCGCTGGTAGCGGAATATCCGCGCCACCCCATTACGCAGAATCTGGGCAGTATGTCGCTGTTCCCGCAGGCCCAGGCGATCGAATATCATGGCGAAGACCTGTGGCGGCAGCAGACATTTCTGCGCAGCGATAGCCGCAGTTGGAACGAAACCGGCGAATTGAGTGGCGAAGTATTCAACGGCGATCAGCCGGATGAAAACCAGGGGCCGCTAAATATCGGCTTAACCCTGGCTCGCAATCATCAAAATAATGCCGGTGAACTGTTCGATCAGCGCGTGGTTATCGTCGGCGACGCCGACTTTTTATCGAATCGCTACCTGGGTAACGGCAGCAACCTCGAAGTGGGTATCAACCTGCTCAACTGGCTTAGCCACGATGATCAGTTGATCGCCATCAGCCCACGCCCGGCCCCGGACACCCGTCTCGAGTTGTCGCAGCCAAAGCAACTCTCGATCGCGATTTTCTTCCTGGTGTTAATGCCGCTGGGATTGCTCGCCAGCGGCCTCCGTATCTGGCTCGTAAGACGCAAACGCTGATGTTGTCGCGGCGCATGATCATCAACTTTGTCTTGATCGTGCTGGTCATACTGTTTACTTATATCGGCAATCGCTACGATGTGAATCCCGGTTACCAGCCAAAACCGAGCATTACCGGTATCAGCGCGGCACAAGTCAAATCGATGTCTATCAAAACCGCGGACGATTCGCTCTCGCTGCGGCGCGAGCCCAATGGCTGGGTTCTCGAAACCCCAATCCGCTGGCCCGCCAACAATATCAACGTCGAACGCTTGCTGAGCATCGTCAATAGCGAGACCCAATCGCAGCTCGACGCCGCTGAAATTGACCTGGCGACGCTGGGGCTCGATTTCCCCAAGGCTATGTTACAGCTCGACGATACCCGCATTCTGTTTGGCGCCACCAACAACATCGGTGAACGCCGTTACACGATGATCGATTCAACCGTATTTTTATTACCCGACATACACCTGCCGTTTATTTCACAGGGGCTGACCGACATCGTCGACCGGCGACTACTGCCGCGCAAGCTGGGCCTGGCCTTACTCAAGCTCCCGGAATTGCAGCTTAACCGCAATACCGACGACAGCTGGTCGCTGGCGGCGGCCAACGAATTCGATCCACAGCAGATAGCGCAGCTGGCGGATAACTGGCAAGGACTGGCAGCAACGCGAGTCAAGCCATTTGCAGCCGCCGGAACCCCCCGGCAAAAAATTCTGGCCGAATTGGAGGATGGGCAAAGCCTGGAGTTTTACCTGATGTCGATCGAGCCTGAAATCATCATCGCCAATCCGCACATCGGCCTGCAGTATCATTACCGCACCGACCACTACTATCAACTGATCGACTTGCGCCGCGATGAAGATCCTGCCTAGTCGCTTTTTCGGGTTCAAACTATGCCGCACCGGACCCCCGCTCGATACCGGCGCCGGCCGCTTGGTACCGGTCAGAATTTTCCTGCGGGGATAAGCTAGCCTCATGCCCGAACTACCGGAAGTGGAAACCACCCGCCGCGGCATCGAACCCCACGTATGCAAGCAGCGAATCGACGGCGTCATCCTGCGTGAAACCCGCTTGCGCTGGCCCATCAGCACCGAGGTTGCGGATCTCCGGGGCAGACGCATCGAGGCGGTAACGCGCCGTGGTAAGTATCTGCTGATGCGGCTCGACCGGGGCAGCCTGATTTGGCATCTAGGCATGTCCGGCAGCATGCGAATTCTGCCGGTCGGGGCCGCCGCGGAGTCGCATGAACATGTCGAGCTGCAACTGGCTAACGGACAGGCACTCAAGTTTCGGGACCCGCGCCGTTTCGGTGCGCTGCTGTATAGCGAGATCGACCCGTTACAGCATCGCCTGTTAAATCGGCTGGGACCGGAACCGCTGGGAGACGAGTTCCACGCCGACTATCTGCACCAGCGCTGCCGGCAACGCTCCGCGGCCATCAAGCAAGTACTGATGAACAGCCATATCGTCGTCGGAGTCGGGAATATATATGCCAGCGAAGCATTGTTTCGCGCCGGCATCCGCCCTACCCGCGCGGCGCGGCGCATCAGCCGCAAGCGTATCGCCGAACTGGTCTGTGCGGTGCGCGACACCCTGGCCACGGCAATCGAACACGGCGGCACCACGCTCCAGGACTTTACCCAGGCCGACGGCAAACCCGGATATTTCAGGCACGAGTTGCAAGTCTACGGCAATACCGGAGACTGCCCGGTCTGCGGTGCGCCGGTCAAACACCTGGTACAGGGTCAGCGTTCGAGCTACTACTGCCCCCAATGCCAATCATGATGCTTGACCCGCAAAGCCTGCAACAGCGGCTCGAACCTTATTTCTTCAATAGCTGGACGGTAGAGGAAGTCGCAGGGTTTATCCTCGCGCTGGAACCGCGCTGGCAGGAATTCGTGGCCAACTGGGTGTTGTCGGTGGCCAAAACCCAGCCCGAACTCAGTTACCAATTCGCCAACAAGGCAGGCTTTGCGCTACAGACTATAGGTCGTGATGGTTGCGAGAACTGGCTGCAGTCCGCACTCGACGTTTACTTCGAGCAGGGTTTATTCCCTGCCGTCGAGTCGCTCAAGAATCTGGATCATTTTATCGCGGCGCAGCGTAAAAGATCCCGCGGGCTGGAATTTTCCAAAACCCGGGGCGTGTTGCAACATTTCCTGCATGGCCTCGACGGCCGTCGCTTGCGCCTCAAATCCGGCGACGAGGTATTAACCGACAGTGAAATCCTGCAACTACCGGCGGTCATCGATCACTTCCCGCTCGAAGCCGATAATTTTATCTGCTTCAAGGCGATTGCCGTGCACCAGTGGGCACAATGCTGGTACGGCACCTGGCGCGCCGACACGATTGAGCAAATCCCCCGTGAAGAACCGATGTTACGCACATTCCATTATCTCGAGACACTGCGTCTAAACGCCTGTATCGAGCGCGACTACCCGGGACTGGCGCGCCAAATGAAGCGCTTGCAGGCGGATACGCCACCACTCTGGCAAGCATTGGAGGCGGAGTTGCGCGACCCGGCCAGCAGCGTGCTCGATTCGATCCGGCTCAGCGCCCTGCACTGGGACTTGCCGCGGCCGGACCCCTATTTCTACCAGGGCAAACTGGATCCGCAGCGAGTGCAGTCGGTGCTCGAGGCCCGCCTGCAACGCGAACGACAGCAGCTGCAACTGGCGCTGGAGCGGATGGCTGCAGAACAGGGCATAGAAACCGAGGATCGATTGTTCGAGGCCGATGCGCTTGAGTCCGGCCAGCGAACATACAATTTCAAATCGTCGCCGGATTCCCCCTCCGAATTTGAACTCGGAGGGATTGCGCTGCGGCCGGACGACGCAGTCGAAACCCTGGTTACCTCAATCCTGCAGGACCTCGGCGACATGCCGCCGGATTATCTGCAAGCGGTGGGCGGTGGCGAGTATATCGACAGTCTCGGCGCCCAGTCCCGGGAAGATCACCCGAACGACGTTTCGAAAGGAACCTATCACGAAAAAGGCGTCTTCCTGTATGACGAGTGGGACTGTACCCGCAAAGCGCATCGCAAACGCTGGTGCGCGCTGCGCGAGCGCGAAATCCAACCCGACCATACTTCGCCTTTCGTCGGCGACACCCTGCACAAGTACCGCGGTCATATCAAATCGTTACGCCGTAATTTCGAAGCCCTGCGCGACGAGTACCGCGTATTGAAAAAACAGCCGGATGGAGAAAGCCTCGACTACGATGCGCTGGTTGAAGCCATCGCCGATGTGCGCAGCGGCATGGAAATGACGTCGCGCATCTATCGCAAAGCGCATCGCGTGGAACGCAATATCGCGGTCATTCTAATGGTGGATATGAGCGGCTCGACCAAAGGCTGGATCAATATCGCCCAACGCGAGGCACTGATTCTGCTGGCCGAAGCCCTGGGCTCCCTCGACGATCGTTACGCAATCTACGGATTTTCGGGTAATACCCGCAAGCGTTGCGAAACCTACAAGATAAAGACTTTCGACGAAAACTACGGCGCCGAAATTCGGGCCCGTATCGCCGCAATCGAACCCCAGGACTATACCCGCATGGGCGTCACCATCCGCCATTTGAGCCATTTGTTCGATAAAGTCAATGCACGTACCAAATTACTGATTACCCTTTCCGACGGCAAACCCGACGACTACGATACCTATCACGGCGAGTATGGTATCGAGGATACCCGCATGGCGCTGTTCGAAGCGCGCCAGCGCGGTATCCATCCCTTTTGCATTACCATCGATGAAGAAGCGCGCGACTATCTGCCGCATATGTACGGCGATTCCAGCTACGTGCTGATCGACGACATCGACAAACTGCCCTATCGCATCTCCGAGGTTTATCGGAGTTTGACCACCTGACAAGATCCCGTCATCCCCGCATCTTATTTAAGCATCCCCGGACCCTATTTAGTCATCCCCGCGCAAGCGGTGACCTCGCAATGGCGGCGTTTTATAAGATCCCGATGCGTCGGACCGCCGCTTACGCGGGGATGACTATTGACGCGGGGATGACTATTGGCGGGGATGACTATTGGCGGGGATGACTATTGGCGGGGATGACTATTGGCGGGGATGACGTCTATCTCAGTATGAATTATCATTGCTTGATGTCCATGCACGCGGTTGATTCGAACACCGATCCGGTGATGCAGGCCAGGGTTGACCTGGCGGCAGCCTTGCGCTTGGCGGTTTATCACGAACTCGAAGAAGGCATCGACAACCACTTTACCGTGAGCGTACCCGGTTACGACGATCGCTATCTGGTATTACCCTTTGGTCTGCACTGGTCGGAGGCGCGCGCCAGCGACCTGATTATCTTCAACGAGGCCGGTGAAAGCCTTGACGGCAGCGGCATGGTCGAACTCTCGGCACAATGCATTCACGCACCGATTCACCGTATTACCGGCAAACGCGTGGTATTCCACACGCACCAGAACTGGGCCCTGGCGCTCAACATGCTGGAAGATAATCGCTTGATTCCAGCCTGTCAGACGTCTGCCTTCTTCGACGGTCGAATCGCCTATGATGATCACTATGCCGGTACCGCCGACACCCTGCAAGAAGGCGAACGCCTGGCGACTCTGATGGGCGACAAAGAAGTCGTATTTTTGAGAAATCACGGACTGCTGGTGGCGGTAGATTCCATCGCCAGGGCATACCGCATGCTGTATTTGCTCGAGCGTGTGTGCCGAGCACAGATTCGCGCGATGAGCACCGGACAGCGGCTGTTGCCAATTTCGCAGGCAGTAATCAGGCAGGTGCAAACGCCCGATGAAAACGACCGTCACAAGGGTCAGCGTGACCATCTTTATTTTGCCGCGATGAAACGCCTGCTCGATCGCGCATTACCGGGTTACGCCGACTAGTATCGACGGCGCGGGCGATCAATCTTAAGACTGGGACACAAGCCAGCAAAACCGCAGGCTTAAGCCGACCTTGCCTGGCATCGATTGCTTCTTTACCATCGACACTCCCGCAATCATAAGGCGCGCAACATGACCGAGAAAATGACCAGTCGCTTAGCAATTTTCGTGTTCGCCCTGATCTTCGCCGTCGCGGCCCGGGCGGTCCCGGGTGAAGGCACCCGCATAATGATATCCGCGCCTTCGAGTTATGCGGTCGACGCCGGTAAAGCGGTATCCGACCGGGGCGGCAACCTGGTCGACGTCGCCGTGGCGGTCGGCCTCACGCTAACGGTCACCAACCCGTCCAACGCTTCGTTAGGGGGTGGCGGCTTCGCCCTGGTTAGCATGGGTCAGGGGGTCGAGGTGCTGGATTTCAGGGAGACAGCGCCCGCGGCCACCGCGCCGGATTTTTACCTCAAACGCGCCCAGGGCGCTTCCTGGAATGGCGCCGCCGCGATTGGCGTGCCCGGCGTCGCTGCCGGACTCTGGGCCTTGCATCAAAAATACGGCAGCCTCGAGTGGTCGGATCTGTTCGCTACGGCGTTGCGACTGGCGCGCGACGGCATCGAATTTTCCGGTACCGAATCGCGTTACTCGGAAACCCAGAAAGATCGTTTCAATCCCGCCGGACTGCGCCATTTCTATAAATCGCAACAACAGCATTACCGTCCCGGTGAAATTCTGAAACAACCGGCTCTGGCGCAGGCGCTGACGCTGCTGCGCGACAACAATGCTGCCGGGTTTTACCATGGCGATGTGGCGCAGGATATAGTCGCCACGGTGCAAGCCAATGGGGGCGTCATCACGCTCGACGATCTGGCCAACTACCGGGTTCGCTGGCTGCAACCTCTGGTTGCCCGCTACCGGGGCCACAAACTCTATTCGATGCCGCCGCCAAGCAGCGGGGGTGCCGTGATCAAGGCCGCGTTCGAACTGTTTGACAAGCTTGATATCGAGCGCTACCAGCCGCTCAGTGTCGACGAACTGCACTTGATGGCGGAAGTGCTGAATCGCGCCTTCAGAGGTCGCGCACTGCTGGGCGATCCGGATTTCCATAAAAATCCCTTGGATCTGATCTTGTCCGCCGGCTATCTCGACGAAATGGCGCGCAGCATCAGTCTCGCCAAATCGATTCAGTTGCAACCGCTGGTCGACAAACCGCTTGACGATTCCAATGAAACCACTCAATTTTCTATTCTGGATGCCGACGGCAACGCGCTAACGCTCACGGTAACCCTGAACGGGAGTTACGGCTCCGGGATCGTTTCCGAAAATTTCGGCATCTCCCTGAACAATGAGATGGATGACTTTACCACGCGTCCGGGCGAGCCCAACGCCTTCGGCCTGATACAGGGCTTCGGCAACCGCGTGCAACCCGGCAAACGGCCGCTCAGCTCGATGAGCCCGACACTGGTCGAAAAAGACGGCAAAATCGTAATGGCGCTCGGCGCGGCCGGCGGACCAAGAATAATCAGCAGCGTGATTCAAACCATTTATCGCGTCCTGGCCAGCGGGCTCGATATCGACCGGGCGGTGCAGTTTCCGCGCGTGCATCACCAGTATCTGCCCAACAAGCTATATATGGACGAGTTTAAATTCTCGCCGGAAGTTGTGGCGGGTCTGCGGCAACGCGGCCACGAAACCGTGGAACAGAGACCAGGCTACCTGGGCCGGATTAAGGCGGTACGCCTGAATGACAAGAACTATCTCGAGGCGGCTTACGACAACCGCAGCGAGGGCGCCGTCGGCGGTTATTGATTCACAGCCGACAGGGTCCTCAAACGACTAAAACAGATTTAAGTTTCGTTCCCGCCGGTCAACTGATTGTATTTTTCCATCAGTTCATCCTGGGTTTCCGGGTATTCCGGGTTAAACGGAATACAGTCTACCGGACAGACTTCGACGCATTGCGATGTTTCGAAATGCCCGACGCATTCGGTGCACAGCAGCGGGTCGATTTCGTAAAATTCCTCACCCGGCGAGATCGCGTCATTCGGGCACTCCGGCTCGCAAACGTCGCAATTAATGCACTCATCGGTAATCATCAGGGCCATGTGCCAAACCTCCGTCGGGAGCGCTATTTTGTGGCCTGAAGCTTGGCTGTCAGGCGGGCCAGAATATCGGGATGTAAAAACTCGGAGACATCGCCGTCGAGGCGCGCAATTTCCCGCACCAGGCTCGACGAAACGAAGGCGTAGCGCTGGGCCGCGGTGAGGAAAACGGTTTCGATTTCCGGCGCCAGTGAACGATTCATCCCGGCCAGCTGCACTTCGTATTCGAAGTCCGAAATCGCTCGCAGCCCGCGAATAATCACTTCGGCATTGCTATCACGCGCAAAATCGATGAGTAAACCGGAGAAGGGCTGGGCCGAGATACGATCATTGTCGGCAAACACCGTTTCCAGCATATCGAAACGCTCGTCGATATCGAAAAACGGCTCCTTGGCCAGGCTATCCGCAACCCCGATGACGACATGGTCGAACATCTTCAGCGCACGCTGGCATATATCGATATGCCCGCAGGTAACCGGGTCGAAGGTTCCGGGATAAATTGCAATGCCTGTCATGGATTACCTCTGTATTCGGGGCTAGCCCGGATATTTCATGAAGGGAACGAAATTCAGGTACAAACTGTACCCGCTAACATTCTTGAAAAAACCGTTCAAGTTATTGAAATTCATTTCATTTCTCAAGAGTTTGTACCGCCTTCATGAAATATCCGGGCTAGGCTACCGGGCGAAATAAACGAACGATTTTAACCTGCATAATGCCACCAGGGAAAGCCTCCAGGACATTTCTGCTATTCCGGCCCCAACCTTGACCTTAATCTTTACAGGCTGTGCAAATTAGCCGCATATGCGCCATTCGGCCAGCGCATAGGTCACCTGACCGGCGGTTTTCCGTTTCAACCAGTGCAGTCCGGGCGAAGCCAGCTCGATCTCCCCGGAGCTCGGCCACTCAAAGTAGAGACGGGCGCCGGGCAGCAGGCAGTCATGCGCTTCGAGTTGCTGCAATAGCTGCCGGCGCAACTCGGGCCTGGCATAGGGTGGATCGATAAAAACCAGATCGAACTTTTTACCTAACCGGGCTATCGATGCAAGCGCGTCACCGCCGATTACTTCGATCGCCCCGGCCTCGAACAGCTCTGCCTGCCGTTGCAGATTCTCGACTGCCTGCGCATTTTGCTCCAGCGCAATCAAACGCTTAGCGCCGCGCGACAGCGCCTCCAGGCCCAGCACCCCGCTACCGGCAAAACAATCCAGCACCGTCGCCCCCCGGCAATGATCAGCCAGCCAGTTGAATAGTGTTTCACGAACCCGGTCAGGCGTCGGGCGCAGGCCATCGGCCTCAAGGACGTCGATTTTGCGGCCGCGCCACTTGCCGCCGATAATTCTGATCCGGGATTTCCGGGAAGTCGCCATATTCACGTTTTACGCGGGTTATGAAGTGCACAGATGGAATCGCTTTCTGTTAGCATATTGTGCCTGAATTATGTCACCCGGAAAAACGATGTTCGGATTTAAATCTGCCGCCAAGGAGGGCCAGGACAAGCCGTCCGGCCTGTTCGCCTCCCTGCGTCAGCGCCTGACCAAGACCCGAGAAAATCTGTCCGGTGGACTGACCGATTTATTACTCGGAAAAAAGCAAATCGATGAGACCTTGCTGGAGCAACTCGAGGAGCGGTTGCTGATGGCCGACGTCGGCATTCAGGCCACCCGGAAAATAACCTCGACCTTGACCGAATCGCTGCGGCGCAGCCAGTTGGGCGATAGTGAAACGCTAATCGGTGTGCTTAAGAATACGATGACCGAGATTCTCGCGCCCTGCACGATCCCGCTGCGCATCGATACGGGTAAGAAACCCTTTGTAATCCTCATGGTCGGTGTCAATGGCGCCGGCAAAACCACGACCGTCGGCAAACTCGCCCAGCAATTCAAGAATCAGGGCCTCAAGGTGATGCTGGCAGCCGGCGATACCTTTCGCGCGGCCGCGGTGGAACAATTGCAGATCTGGGGCGATCGACTCGAGATTCCGGTGGTCAAGCAGGGCCAGGGCGCCGATTCAGCCTCGGTAATATTTGACGCGCTGCAATCCGCGCAGGCGCGCGGTATAGATGTGCTAATCGCCGATACCGCCGGACGGCTGCACACCCAGCTCAGCCTGATGGACGAACTGGAAAAAATTAAGCGTGTCATGGCCAAGCTCGATCCCGACGCTCCGCAGGAAACGCTGCTGGTGCTCGACGCGGTTACCGGTCAGAACGCATTGGCGCAGGCCAGCAATTTCCGAGACGCGGTCGGCATTTCAGGTATCGTCCTGACCAAGCTCGACGGCACGGCCAAGGGTGGCATGATCTTTAATGTCGCCGAACAATTGCAAACTCCGATTCGCTATATCGGGGTCGGGGAATCGGTGGACGACTTACGGCCTTTCAATAACGAAGAATTTGTCGACGCCCTGCTGACCGAAACCCGAGCCTGATCCGAACCCATGATCGAATTTCACAATGTAACCAAGCGTTACGAGGGTGGTTTCGAAGCGCTGACCAACGTTTCGCTACAACTCGGTGATGGTGAAATGGCGTTTATCACCGGGCATTCCGGCGCCGGCAAGAGTACCCTGCTGAAAATTATCGCGCTAATCGAAAAACCGACCCGCGGACAAGCCTTGCTGAACCGAATCAATCTCAACAATGTAGCCAGACAACGCATTCCCCATATCCGCCGCAACATCGGCATCATCTTCCAGGATCATCAACTATTATTCGATCGCCCGGTATTTGACAATGTCGCCCTGCCGCTACAAATCCAGGGTCATCGTCGCCAGGAAATCGCCAAGCGCACGCGCGCCGCACTCGACAAAGTGGGATTGCTTAACAAGGAAAAGTCGATGCCGATCACGCTGTCGGGCGGTGAACAACAGCGCGTCGGAATCGCACGCGCGGTGGTGCATAAACCCATGCTGCTGCTGGCCGACGAACCTACCGGTAATCTCGACCCGGTGCTGTCGCGTGAAATTATGCAGATATTCATCGATTTCAATCAGGTAGGCGTAACCGTTCTAATCGCGAGCCACGATCTCGGGCTGATCGAAGAACTGGACAAACCCCGCCTGACGCTCAACCGAGGCCAGTTGATTCTAAACGACCTCGCTGCGAATGAGGAGTGGCGCAACGATGGCTGGCGCTAGTCCCCTTTGCCGGCCGCCGCGGGACGCGGACAGGTCGGGTTGGCGCGGACGCGGAACGCGTTTCCCGCTGGTCGAAACCGGTATTGGCATACCCGCGTCAGGCGCTGGGCAACGCGACCACATCGACGTTCGCAGCCCGAGGATAACAATAAATGGCGACTAACACTCGACGCCATAAGCCGGCGGTCACGAACGCCATATCCGCCTATTTCCTGCATCATCTGCAGTCTTTGGTATTCAGCCTCGGCAAGATTTACCAGGCACCGGCCACAACCATCATGACGGTTGCCGTAATCGGCATCACTTTGTCGCTGCCCGGAGGGTTTTATCTATTCCTGAAAAACATTGACGCAATGGCGGGTGACTTACGTTCGAGTTCACAGATCAGCCTTTATCTCGATCTCGACCTCGATGAGAAACGCGCGCGCGCGGTGGCAAAGGATATCCGCAGCATGCGCCAGGTAGAAACTACTCGCTTCATCTCACGCGATCATTCGCTCGAAGAGTTTCGACAGAACTCCGGTTTTGGCAAGAGTATCGATACCTTGAGCAGCAATCCCCTGCCCCATACCATCGTGGTCGAACCCGGCGCGGCCGATACCTTCGAAATACGCAACTTGGTAAAAAAGTTGCAGTCGATACCGCAAGTTGCGATTGCCAAACTGGATACCGAGTGGCTGGAAAGACTTTATACAATTATCGAAATCGCCAAGCGATCGGTCATTATTATCACCATCCTGTTTGCCAGCGCGGTATTATTAATCATCGGCAACACCATCCGTCTCGATATCCAGAACCGTTACCAGGAAATTATCGTCACCAAATTAATCGGGGCCACTGACGCCTTTATTCGTCGCCCATTCCTTTATGGCGGCCTCTGGTACGGCCTGCTGGGCGGCCTATTATCCTGGCTAATCGTCGAGATCGGCTATCTTGCAATTTCAGGACCACTGGCGCGCCTGAACCTGTTATATCAGTCGGAATTGACCTTGATCACTTTTTCGCTTCACGACTTTATCATTCTGATAACATCTAGTACTCTACTTGGATTGACCGGCTCCTGGATTGCGGTTGCCCGGCACCTGAACCAAATAGAACCAAGCTAACCAGACGACAAATGCCCGTAAAACGCCGCCTACTACTAATCGATTCTTCGGATTCGGCGCGCACTATTTTGTTCAAGGAGATATCGAACCGCGCGCCTGAACTCGATATCATTGCCTGCGGCAACGGCAAGGAAGCAATGACCGCGGTCAAACGTTTCGAGTTTGAAATTATCACCACCGGCACCAACTTGCCGGACACCGACGGTTATCAACTCGTCGAAGCGATTCGCCAGACCCCGAAAAACAAAGACACGGCTATATTCGTCGTCTCCGGCGATACCAAACCGCGAGTAATAGACTCCGACATGGACGACACCGATGCGGTGACCGCCTATTTCGACAAGGCCGAAGGCCACAAATCGCTGGTCAACTTCATCCTTAATTATCTCGGCACCTACAACGAATTGCCGATAAAGATCTTATATGTCGACAAAAGCGCCACGTCGACCGCCATCACCACCGGCATTCTGGACAAGAATAATATCGAATACATCCATTTCCGCGAAGCGCAGGAAGCGCTCGAGTGCCTGCAACAGGATCTGGCAGCCGACGCCAACTGCAGTTTCGACGTTATGATTACCGACTTGATGTTAACCAGTAAAATGGGCGGGTTCGGGCTGATTCAGGCGGTGCGCAACGATCTGGGGCTGGATTATCTAAGCCTGCCGATTCTGCTGATGACGATCGAGCCCGCTGAAGACGAACGCACTGATTTCACGGCGATGTTCGGCGCCGGCACCAACGATTTCATTACCAAGCCGGTAGACGAAGACGATTTGCTGGCGCGCCTGCGTACCCTGGTCAGTATCAAGCGTCAGAGCGAAGCGCTAAATCCCTGAACTGCGGAATAATCCCGAGATTTCATTAACCCGGCGACATATATTGTCGCCGGGTTAATAGTGATCGTGACCGCCGGGTCCGTGGATGTGGCCATGCTCTACTTCCGCTTCGCTGGCGTCGCGCACGTCTTTGACAATGACGTTGAATTTCAATGATCTACCCGCCAGCGGATGATTTGCATCTACCGTCACCTGAGTGCCGCTTACCGCGGTAATAACCAGGTTGATCGGACCCTGATCGGTTTGTGCGGTAACAGCCGTGCCGACCTCCACTTTATCCATTCCCTGGAAGGCTTCCATCGGTACCTGCTGGATGCGGTCGTCACTGCATTCGCCATAAGCGTCGGCGGGCGCGACGGTAACTTCGAGTTCATCCCCGACAAGCTTACCCTCGAGCGCCTGTTCGAGACCCGGGTTAATATGTTGAGCAATAGTCATATCTCTTCCTTGTCGCTTTTCCGGTGCGGGAACTCTAATGAAAAACTCCCGGATACTCTCAAGCGAGGTTGCGTAGTAGCCTGGAGGCTGGATGCAAAGGCGGGATAAGACAAAAACAGGAAAGCCAGACTCTGCGGAACTGCAGTATAACAAGACCGGTTGTCGGATTCCGGCCTATTTTCGGTATTTTCAATGGCGCCGGGCAGACCTGGGGCTTGACGAAAAGTACTGGTCCAAGGCGGGCTTTGAGACGTATCCACTACAGTTTTTCGTTATTAACCGCGCATTTAGAGGGTATATTAATATTTGCTAATAAACTTGAACTATTAGTACTGAATATGCTCTAATTGCTAGCACTCGAACAGCATGAGTGCTAAATAATAGTCAAATCGAGGTCATTTATGAGCACAGAACTGGTCAATACACGTAATACCATGCCCGTACTGCTGGGCAGCTCTAACCTGGACGCCTATATTCAGGCCGCCAGGAGCGTGCCTGTATTGAGCGCTGAAGAAGAGTATTCACTGGCAAAGGATTTACAGGAGACGGGTAATATCGAATCCGCTCACAAGCTGGTTTTGCCCCACCTGCGTTTTGTCATCAAAGTTGCCAATAACTACGCCGGCTACGGTCTGCCAATTCCCGACCTGATCCAGGAAGGCAGCATCGGACTGATGAAAGCCGTAAAACGTTTTCGCCCCGAAGTGGGTGTGCGCCTGGTTTCCTTTGCCGTGCACTGGATCAAGGCGGAAATTCACGAATACATCCTGAAAAACTGGCGCATCGTCAAGGTAGCCACCACCAAGGCGCAGCGTAAGTTATTCTTTAAACTCCGTAGCCAGAAAACCCGTCTGGGCTGGTTCAAGTCGGAAGAAATAGACCATGTCGCCGAAACCCTGGGCGTAACCCGGGAGAACGTCATCGAAATGGAAAGCCGGTTAAACAATTACGACCTTGCCTTCGATTTATCCGGCGACGAAGATGAGGATTCGGCCTATCTGACGCCCGCCTACACGCTGGCTTCGGATACCCCTTCACCCGAATTGCTGCTCGAAACCCAGAACACCGAGCAAAACAATATGCAAATGCTGGGGGCGGCGCTCGAAAAACTCGATGATCGCAGCAAGGCTATCGTCACCCGCCGCTGGTTGACCGAACCCAAGGCGACGTTGCACGAACTTGCCGATGAGTATGGTGTTTCGGCAGAACGGATACGTCAAATCGAGGGCAATGCCTTCAAGACTATCAAGACATCGTTTGTCGCCTGAGCACCGAGTCGACTGTGACAAAGCCCGGTTTAACCGGGCTTTTTTTTGTCCCGGTTGTCCGAATAAAAAATACTATACTCAAGGCTGCTATTCATCGAGTTTTCAAATATGCCGGACACCGATTCTCCCGCAGACGACAATATTGACAATGATGAGAAGGCCCTGCTTGAGGAGAGGATCAGGGCGCTCGAAACGGATCTGCGGCAAAAGAAAGAAATCATCCTGGCGCAACATGCCCAGCTAGAGGCGTTTTTCGAGACATCCATCGACGCACTGGTGAAAATGGACTTCGACGGTTATATCACCGGCTGGAACAGTCAGGCGGAGAAAATTTTCGGCTGGAGTGCGGACGAAATTCTCGACCATAAAATCGAAGAGACGATTATCCCGCCACGCTACCGGGCAGCTCACCTGAAAGGCATGGAAAGGTTTCTGGAAACCGGCGCAGCCAGGGTGATGAATACCTTGATCGAAATACACGCCCAACATCGCGACGGCCATGAATTCCCGGTGGAACTTTCCCTGTCGGTTATCGATTCGCCCGACCTGCAGGAGTTCAACGCCTATATACGTGACATATCGGAACGCAAACATGCCGAGACCGTCATCTGGAACCAGGCTAATTTCGACTCCCTGACCAACCTTCCAAACCGCAATCTATTTCTGCAAAAACTTGAGCATGAAATGCGTTCCTGCGATCGCAGCAACCAGTCGATGGCGCTAATGTATCTGGACATAGATCGCTTCAAGGACGTTAACGACTCGCTGGGTCACGACATGGGCGACCTACTGTTAATCGAAATAGCCAGCCGTTTGACAAAAAACGTACGCGAAATCGACACGGTATCAAGGCTTAGCGGCGACGAGTTTACAATCATACTCGGCAATATCGACGATCAGTTATCGGTTCAGCCGATCTGCCAGGAATTGCTGGACTCGATGACGCAACCATTCCAGCTCGACAACGAAAAAGTATTTCTAACCGCCAGCATCGGTGTGACCTTTTATCCGCAGGACTCGAAACAGATCGGAGACCTGCAACGTAACGCGGATCAGGCAATGTATGCCGCCAAGTCGGAAGGCAGCAACCGTTTCAATTTCTTTACCCCCGAATTGCAACAGCGCGCTCTGCGAAAACGCAAAATGATTGGCGACCTGCGCAAGGCGATAAAGGATGAGCAATTCGAAATCTATTATCAACCCGTCATCGATCTCAAGGGAAACTGGCTGAACAAGGCCGAGGCCTTGCTGCGCTGGCATCACCCCGAGTCCGGCCTGGTGAGCCCGTCCGTATTTATTCCAATCGCGGAAGAAACCGGGCTGATCTCCGAAATTGGTAACTGGGTATTTTACCAAGCCATCGAACAGGTCAACCAATGGCGCGCGCAATTCGACGAGAAATTCCAGGTGAGCATCAATACCTCGCCGTTGCAGTGGATCGACGATGCAGCCGCCATGAGCCAGTGGTTTTCGCACCTCGATCGACGCGGCATAAGCGGGCAGGCGATAAGCATGGAAATTACCGAGGGATTGCTTATGGACGCCCACGACAAGATCACGAATCGACTGCTGGATTTCAGAGACGCCCGGATTCAGGTATCGATCGACGATTTCGGTACCGGCTACTCATCGCTTTCCTATTTGAAACAGTTCGATATCGACTACCTCAAGATCGACCAGTCGTTTGTGCGCAACCTGGAGCACGATCAAAACGATCTGGGATTGTGCGAAGCGATTATCGTGATGGCGCAAAAATTGGGAATCAAGGTCATCGCGGAAGGTGTGGAAACCAAAACCCAGGATCGGTTGCTAAGGGATTTCGGCTGTGATTTCGGTCAGGGTTATTTCTACTCTCGACCGGTGCCGGCCGCAGAGTTCGAATCCCTGATAGTGCAATGGAATACAAAAGAAAAACCCGATAACGGGAAAGATAAAGGCTAGCCCGGATATTTCATGAAGGGAACGAAATTCAGGGGAAATCTGGCAAACAAGGTCGGACGATCGCCCGCCGAGTCATAGCCGTAGCTATGGCTCAAGGGGGATCGTTCGAGATTGGCAGCCAGATTTTTCCTGATTTCGTTCAGGTACAAACTGTACCCGTTAACATTCTTGAAAAAACCGTTCAAGTTATTGAAATTCATTTTATTTCTCAAGAGTTTGTACCGCCTTCGTGAAATATCCGGGCTAGTCTCCAGGATCGATTTTACAGCGCAAAAAAAAGCCCGGCCAAGCCGGGCTTTGAGATGTTGGATGCCGCTTATAGCCAGTAGACGAAAACAAATAGTCCCAACCAGACCACGTCCACGAAATGCCAGTACCAGGCAACCGCCTCGAAGGCGAAATGATTTTCAGGGGTGAAATGGCCCTTGGCGGCGCGAATCATGATGACCAGCAACATGGTGGCGCCCATGGTCACGTGAAAACCGTGGAAACCGGTAAGCATGAAGAATGTACTGCCGTAAATTCCAGAATCGAGCCGCAGGTTCAATTCTTCGTAAGCATGCACGTATTCGATACCCTGTAAAATTACGAAGCCGAATCCGAGCGCGACGGTGGCGAACAGCCAGTAAACCAGCCAGGTATTATCCCGGCGCTTGAGCGCCCAGTGCGCCAGGGTTACGGTCCAGCCCGAAGTCAACAGGATCGCGGTATTCATCGCCGGTAAACCCCAGGCGCCCATGGCTTGTTTGGCGACCTCGAACTTTTCGGCCACCGGCACCGACAACAACGGCCAGGCAGCTTCAAAATCGGGCCACAGATACTGTGCCGTCGCATCGTTATTCGAAGCGCCGTCCAGCCATGGAATCGAGTATTGACGCGCGTAAAACAATGCGCCGAAAAATGCGGCGAAGAACATGACTTCGGAAAATATGAACCAGCTCATACTCCAGCGGAAAGTCGTATCCACTTGCTTGTTATAGTAACCGGTAAGCGATTCGGTGATCACTTGCCCAAACCAGCCGTAGAGCATGAAAACCAGTATAGCAAGGCCGACGAACATCGGGGTCATGCTCCAGGTACCGTGCAGATAGTTGGCGACGCCAACCACCGTCAGGGTCAGCCCGACAGAGCCGATAATCGGCCAGTGGGTGCCATGCGGTACGTAATATTCTTCGTTGCTAGTACTACTCATGGATCGTCTCTCTCTTTATCCGGAATGCTGGTTATCCCTGGTCCTGGCTGAAAAAGGTATAGGACAGGGTAATCTGTTCAATCTTATCCGATATATCGCTACCCACGACGAATCGTAGCGGCATATCGCGTGTCTCGTAGCCCTCGAGTGCCTGCTGGGTAAAGCAGAAACATTCGGTCTTGTTAAAATGCTCCGCGGCAGTCCCCGGCGAAACGCTCGGTATCGCCTGCCCCAGGGTTTTTTCCCCGCTGGTGCTGCGCACCCGGTACAGGGCTTCGTATACCTGTCCCGGATGGATTTCCATCTTTTTCTGCAGCGGCTCGAAACTCCACGGCAAACCCGAACTGGTGTTGGCCAGGAATCGTACTTCGATCGTGCGCGAGCGGTCGATCAGGTCGGCATCGATTTCGGCGGCCTGGATCCGGCCGGTTTTGCCGTTGAGGCCGGTTATGTCGCAAAACACGTCATAAAGCGGGATCATCGCGAAGCCGAATCCGAACATCACGAGCGGGATTAACGCCAGTTTCCAGGGGTTGGCCTTAGTCATTCAAAATTGCCCCAGAAAAACGTGGCGATGAAAAATGCCGCAACCACCAGCAAGTGGGCGATAACGATACGCCAGGTGCGTTTGCGCCGTTCCGCGGAGGTAAAATAATCCTGCTCATGCTCCTGCTGTTGCTGCTGCATTAATGCCACAATCCCGCTCTGCTGACCTTATCTGACCGGGGGCGCCTGGGTGAAGCTGTGATAAGGCGGCGGCGACGGCAGGTGCTCGAATTCGAGCCCGGTTGCGCCTTCCCAGACCTTATCGGTTGCCTTCTTTCCGCCTTTAATCGTCTTGATGACGATGTAGAGGAAGAAAATTTGCGCCAGACCGAACGCGAATCCGCCGATACTCGAGATCGCGTTGAACTCGGCGAACTGCAGCGAATAGTCCGGGATGCGGCGCGGCATGCCCGCCAGTCCGACGAAGTGCTGCGGAAAAAACAATACATTAACCGCGATCGTCGACCACCAGAAGTGCAGTTTGCCGAGCGTTTCGTTGTACATATGCCCGGTCCACTTCGGTACCCAGTAATAAAACGCCGCGATAATCGAATACAGCGCGCCGGTTACGAGTACATAGTGGAAATGCGCCACCACGAAGTAGGTGTCGTGATATTGCGTATCCACCGGCGCCACGCCGAGCATCAGGCCGGAGAAACCGCCGATGGTAAACATGATGATGAAACCGAGCGCGAACAGCATCGGCGTTTCGAAGGTCATCGATCCCTTCCACATCGTGGTGACCCAGTTAAACACCTTGACCCCGGTCGGCACCGAAATCAGGATGGTCGCGTACATGAAGTAAAGCTCACCCGCGACCGGCATACCGACGGTAAACATATGATGCGCCCAGACCATGAATGACAGGATCGCGATCGACGCGGTCGCGTAGACCATCGAGCTATAGCCGAACAGCGGCTTGCGGGCAAAGGTCGGGACTATCGCCGATATCACGCCGAAAGCCGGCAGGATCATAATGTAAACCTCGGGATGGCCGAAGAACCAGAATATGTGCTGGAACATGACCGGATCGCCGCCGCCGGCGGCATCGAAAAACGAAGTGCCGAAATGGCGATCGGTCAACATCATGGTGACCGCGCCGGCCAGTACCGGCATAACCGCGATCAGCAGATAGGCGGTAATCAGCCAGGTCCAGACGAACAGCGGCATTTTCATCAACGTCATGCCGGGGGCGCGCATATTGAGGATGGTGGCTGTGATATTAATCGAACCCATGACCGACGATATCCCCATCAGGTGCACCGCGAAGATAAAGAAATCGGTAGTGTCCGGGGCAAAGGTCGTCGACAGTGGCGCGTAGAAAGTCCAGCCGAAAGCCGGGGCGCCGCCTTCCATAAACGTGGTCGAGGCCAGCATGGCGAAGGCAAACGGCAGAATCCAGAAGCTCCAGTTATTCAAGCGCGGCAGCGCCATATCGGGCGCGCCGATCATCATCGGCACCAGCCAGTTGGCGAGGCCGACGAAAGCCGGCATGATCGCACCGAATACCATGACCAGGCCGTGCATGGTGGTCATCTGATTGAAGAAATGGGGTTCGACGAACTGCAGTCCGGGCTGGAACAGCTCCAGGCGAATAATCATCGCCATCGAGCCGCCATAGAGCAGCATGATGAAGGATAACCACAGGTAAAGCGTGCCGATATCCTTGTGGTTGGTCGTGGTAACCCAGCGCATCAAGCCCTTGTCCGGACCGTGATCGTGATGATCGTGCGCGTCGTCGTAGGCGCCGCCGTGGGCGCCGTCCTGTGCACCGCCGTGTGTAATTTCAGTAGACATCTAAAACCCCTTATCTTGCATTCTTGATCGCGGATGGCTGAACCATGTCACCCACACTGTTTCCTAAAGCGTTACGTTCGTAAGTAATAACCGATGCGATATCGACGTCGTTGAGTTGCCCCTTAAAGGCCGCCATCGCGGTACCTGATTTGCCGTTGACGACGATATCGATGTGCGCGGCGGCGTCACCGGTAACGAGCGGGCTGTCGGTCATTGCCGGGAAGGCACCCGGAATACCGGCACCGGTGGCCCCGTGGCAGGCGGCACAGTTGGCCTGGTAAACGGTTTCACCGCGCGCCAACAAGTCTTGCATCGACCATTCCTGCTCGGCAGCGGATGCGGCAGCGGCGGCTTCCGCCCTCTTGCTGTCGAGCCAGGCCAAATATTCGGATTCGCTAACCGCTTCGACCACGATCGGCATGAAGCCGTGATCCTTGCCACAGAGTTCGGCGCACTGTCCGCGATAGGTGCCGGGTTCTTCGATGAGGGCCCATGAATCGTAAATGAAACCCGGTATCGAATCCTGCTTGACCGCGAGCTCGGGTACCCACCAGGCGTGGATTACATCGTCGGAATGGAACAGGAAGCGAATCTTCTTGTTAACCGGCAGCACCAGCGGTTCGTCGACTTCGAGCAGGTAGTTTTCGTTGCCGCTAGGGTCCTTGACGACATCCCGGCTGGACTGGGCCAGGCTGCTGATAAAGCTAACGTCATCGTCGACATAAGTGTACTTCCACTTCCACTGAATGCCGGTTACCTGCACCGTAATTTCGGCATCGGTCTTGGCGTCTTCGAGATCGAGCAGGGTGCCGGTGGCCGGAATCGCAATGCCGATCAGGATCAGCAAGGGCACGATGGTCCAAACGATTTCGACGGTGGTGCTTTCGTGGAAGTTTGCGGCCACCGCGCCTTTCGATTTGCGATGATGAATAATCGACCAGGCCATGGCGCCGAAAACAACCACCCCGATGACGACGCATATCCAGAAAACCCACATATGCAGAGTGTAGAGTTGACGACCAATCGGGGTCACGCTTTCGGTCATATTAAGCGCGTACTCTGCCTGCGCCGCCGACGTCATCAGCAGCGCCGTCAGGCCCGCCAGAATCACCGAACCAGGCCTGAACAACTTCAAAAATCTCATTTGCAACTCCCTAAAACATATACCCCCCGGGTTTGCGCCAAACGCGGGAAGTTATGCCGGTATCTCAAAACAAAAACGCCATCCGAAATTCTTTGTTCGGACGGCCCTCGAAATCAATCGCGAATTATACAGTCTTTCAATTGAAACGCTAGCCGATTCTTTTCCGAATTATCAAGAAATTCGCCTATTTCAACGTAGTTTCCGTGGGCGCCGATGGCGAGTCTGCGGCGACGATCTCGCGGCCCCATTCGCTCATCGATCAACCTTATCCAGGGCGTCTCGAACTCCCAACTTTCGGCTATTCGACGCACCCCTTTTTCGATCCGCGTGCGGCGTCGATCCAGGGTAATAACTTCTTTGCGGTAAACCTTGCGCGAAGTCAGGTAGAGACAATAACCCAATGCCAGCATTTCCAGGCCGGAGAACGGCAGCACCAGCCACAAACCCTGCAGCGTAAAAAACAAGCCGACGGCGAGCGCAACCACGCAGGTCAAAACGTAGAATATTACCAGATCGCGCCAGGCAATCGAGCAATTGGGGGACAGCACGAAACGGAACGAGTCGCTTGAATTTACCTTATCTAAGCTGACCATGATGGATTACAATCTACTCGCTTTGGGATATTCCGGGCATACTACCCGGCGGGCACAATGCCTAATCTAGGTCAATCAAAACAGGATTTCAAGCTTGAACCAACCAGCGAACGGCGACACCGACGAAGATGCTCAATTGAGTTTCTGGCAATTACTCAAAAGCACCATGTCGGCATTTATCGGCGTACAGAGCAACGCCAACCGGGAACGCGATTTCAAGCACGGCAAGATATCGCAGTTTATCTGGATGGGGCTGCTGTTCGGGCTGGTTTTCGTATCGACGCTGGTCGGCGTGGTGCAGCTGGTGCTGTACTTCAGCGCGAGTTGAGGCCTGGCGGGCTAGAGCAACCAGCCGCGAATGAATACGCGGGCATAATGGTCAGCCAACAGGAACGCGAACAGCAGGCTCAGATAGAAGATCGAATAGCCGAAGGTTTTCATCGCGATGACGTTGGGCTGATCTTCCCGGTAAAGCTTGATCGCGTAGTATAGAAACCCTATCCCCAGCGCAATCGCACCGGAGAGGTAAATCAAGCCGCTCATTTGCACGATAAAAGGCATCAAGGTCACTATCACCAACAGTATCGTGTACAACAGAATCTGAATTTTGGTAAACATCACGCCGTGAGTCACCGGCAGCATCGGGATGTCGGCCTTGGCATATTCTTCGCGCCGGCGTATTGCCAGCGCCCAGAAATGCGGCGGTGTCCAGACGAAAATGATCAAGAACAATAACAGGGCTTCGGTATCGACGCTGCCGGTGACCGCGGTCCAGCCGAGCAATGGCGGTGCCGCACCCGCAGCGCCGCCGAGCACGATATTCTGCGGCGTCGCGCGTTTCAAATACATGGTGTAGATCAACGCGTAACCGACCAGCGCAAAAAAAGTCAGCAGCGCGGTCAGCAGGTTGACGAACACCACCAACATGGCAATGCCGAGCGCGCCGATCGACAGCGCAAAAATCAAGGCCGATTTCTGATCGAGGCCGCCGCTGACCAGAGGGCGATTACGGGTTCGTTCCATGATGCGATCGATATGCTCATCGACCACGTGGTTGATCGCCGCGCCCGAGGCCGCCGCGAGCCCGATACCGAGCAGACCGAATACGAATATATCGAGCGCTACCGCGCCCTCGGCCGCGAGCAACATGCCGACCATCGCGGTGAACACGATCAAGAATACGACCTTGGGTTTGGTCAGGTTATAGTACTGGGTCCAGTTGGCAAGCGTCAGCGTGGTCATTGCAATTTAGGTCATCTTCAGAGCAGCGCGAATGCGGCTTTATACAGGCAATTCCCACGCGGTTCAATCGCCGGATAATAACAGACTCACCCGATCTGCGATAACTTCATCAGCTTCTTGATGTCTTCGAGCACGCGATTTTGATCGCTTGTGGCCGGATAGTGCATCATCAAATGCTGGTCGGGATCGACCAGGTACATTTTCGGCGCGTCACCGACGGCGCCATATCCTTCCAGGTAAAACTGGGAATAGAGTGGTTCCTGACGATGGTTCTCGATCACCACCAGATTTGGAAATTCGAGCAAAAACGTCCGCATTTTTTCACTCAGGGGTTCAGCCGTGACCAGAACGTTTTGCAGGCGCATGGTGTCGCGGCCGAGCAGCGTGCGAATTTGGCGCATGTGAAACAGGTTCGAATAACATAACTCGTCACAGTCGTCGCCGGCAAACAGCAAGAAAGTCCAGCGGCGACCGAAACCGTCGACATACTGCCGGCCGTCGACGCCGGTGAGCGGCGGCCAATCGATTTTTTTAACCGGCTGCACCAGCCTGCCGTAGTTGCCGCTGTCGGGGCGAACATCGAAAACATAAAATGCCAGCCAGCCGCCGATAAACGGCGACAGAAATACCGTTACCAAAGCCAGCAATTTGACACGGTACCAAAACAGAGACTTGGGCTGTTCCGACATTATTCAGTTTTCCGTAAATTTAGAATCACAAACATTACCAGCGCAACGCCGGCAAACAAAAACCACTGTACCGCATAGGCCCGGCTTTTTTCGGGCGGCAGCCAGATTGGGTCCCAGTCGCGTACATAGGCGCCGGGTTGCTCCGGCGCCAACCACAACACCATGGGTAACACTTGCTGTGAATACTGAGACTGCAAGGCCTGGATATCGAGATAGGGAATTAGCTGGGGCCAATTGCCGCTTAACTCCACCTCTCCCAGCGCCAGCGCCGGAGCTTCCGGAATGAAGGCGATTCCGGTCACTTCATCCTGCGTTTGCGGCGGCAATACTTGCGGCATGTTCACGCGCGAATCCCCCCAGGCCGCCCAGCCGCGATTGACCAGCAAAATGCGGTCGCTGTCGGCCAGCAACAGCGGCGTGATTACCTGGTATCCGGCCTTGCCCCGGTGTACCTGATTGTCCAGCAGGAACTGTCGAGAAGTTTCGTAACGGCCCCTGAATTTCAGCTTGCGATATTGTACATCGGCCAAATCGTCGTCGCGCTCCAGCCCGTGGTAATCCTGCGCCAGGCGTTGTTCGTATTTTAGCTTTACCGAATCCTTGAACGCAGCCCGCTCCATTTGCCACAGACCCAGAGCCACGAACAGGGCCATCCCGGCGAGCGTCAAAAGAATCGACCACCAGGCCGGGTTGAAGTTGCGCCCGGCAAAATTCATATCGACAACCACCGTTGATCCAGTAAACTGGGACTCTGCGTATAGTTTCCTATAACCATGTTATCGGTAAAAATCATAATTGTCGTTCTACTCGGCCTGATCGTGCTCAGCCTCGGCGCCGGCATGTTCAGCCTGGTCAAGGAACGCGGCGAATCCAGCCGTACGGCCAGGTTTTTGACCATCCGCATCGCTCTGTCTATCTTTACCTTCATTTTCATCGCGATCGCATTCTACATGGGCTGGATTCAGCCTCATGGCGTACTGCCGCCCGGCTCCTGAACCGACCCCGGCTGGTCGTACCAGGCGAGGCCGTAAACCACTTCGTAACTGGCGATAAATTTTTCGTCTTCAAGACCGTTTTCACGATAACTGACCTCAAGCCGGCGCAGCTGGCGCGGCGTCATTAGCCCACGGCGCCGAGCGCCATCGACATTAGTCGACCCGACCTCTTTCAAATCGTCCAGCAGGGTTTCAAATTCGCGATACTCGAGGCGAATGATTTCGGCATCGACCACCGGCTGTGCGAATCCCGCCGCCTGCATTGCATCGCCGACATCGTGCATATCGACGAACCGATGCACGTGCGCATCATTATCCAGCGCGCGCCAGCTGTGCGCCAGTTCCTGCAGGGTTGCGGGGCCGAAACTGGTAAACAGCAGCAGCGCACCGGGTTTGCAGATGCGGGCAAACTCGGCCAGGGTGGCACGCAGATCGTTGCACCAGGGCAGCGCCAGCGACGAAAACACCAGATCGAAACTCTGCTCCGCAAACGGCAAATGTTCCATATCTGCGGTAACCAATCGTTTTTTGCTCAACAATCGATAGCCGGAACCCGCCTGCAGCAGCATTTCAAAAGCGATATCGGCAGCATAGACCTGCGCCCGCGGGTATTGCTTTTGCAGGCCGCGGATACCGCTGCCGGTGCCGCAACCGATATCGACTATCGTCGCCGGTCGGTGACGAATATACCGCAATCTCTGTAACAGTCTATTCAACACCTCTTTGTGTAAAACAGCGGCGTTATCGTAACTTTTGGCTGCACGATTGAAGCATTTCTTAACAGATCTTTTATCCAGCCGGGGCGGATTGAGCAGGTCCAAAAGCTTTCCTCGGTGGTTGCTGAAATGCGCCCGACCGACATCGCTACAACAAGACATCGATTCGGGTCGGATGCGACGCCGGGCCGTATTCGCGGCGCCGGCGACGGATTCTACCTGATTAACCGGGGCAACATCAGCGATTTGTTGCCGGCACCCGGCGTAGCCGACAGATGACTCGCGAGACATGCGAATTCGCCGGCGCACGACATCGCGCCGTTGCGTCCGGCGCGCGCGGCTGTCAGCGCCTGCCTAATCTGGTAGAGTGCAAGCAAACCAACACACAAACCAACAATGCCCGAATCCGTCGTTTTACTGTGTTTCGCCTACCTGCTCGGCTCGATTTCATCGGCTATATTGCTGAGTAAAATCATGGGATTCCAGGATCCGCGCACCGAGGGTTCGAACAACCCGGGCGCCACCAATGTACTGCGAATCGCCGGCAAAAAGGCCGCATTTTTTACCCTGGTCGGGGATTTTCTCAAGGGTTTGATTCCGGTTTCACTCGGACACATGCTGCAGGCCGAGCTACTGGTTGTGGCGCTGACCGGATTCGCCGCATTCATCGGCCACTGTTTTCCGGTTTTTTTTCGCTTCAAGGGCGGCAAGGGCGTCGCCACCGCGATGGCGGCGACGCTCGCGTTCAACTGGATTGCCGGCGCCGCGCTGATCGCAACCTGGCTGTTGTTCGCCAAGGTTTTCAGAATTTCGTCGCTGGCCGCAATCGTATCGTTCAGCCTGCTGCCGCTGGTCATCCTGTGGCTTACCCGCGATCTGTGGACAGCCAGCGTATTTGTATTACTGTCGGCGCTGCTGATCTGGCGCCATAAGAGCAATATCCAGCGACTGATTCGTGGCACCGAGTCCTGAAAACCGATGCAAAGTAAAATTTACCCTGGGTCAGAGCGCCGGCAGCGATTCCAACGACCAGCGCGGCAATACATCGCTGACGGCCTCATCGGTTTGGCCCTGTAACAGCCGCAAAGCGCCGGCGAAAGCGATCATTGCACCATTGTCGGTGCAGTACTCCAGCGCGGGAAAATATAAACGCGCATTCTGTTCACGCAGTGTTTCACCCAGCACCTGTCGCAAGCGTCGATTGGCGCCTACGCCACCCGCAATCACCAGGCTTTGATAGCCGGTTTCGGCCAGCGCCCGCCGACACTTGATGCGCAAGGTATCCACCACGGCCTGCTGAAACGCAAACGCAACCTCGGCGCGCAAGTCATCGTCCAGCGGTTCATGTTGCCTGACGATATTAAGCGCCGCGGTCTTCAATCCGGAAAAGCTGAACTCGAGCCCCGGGCGATTGATCATCGGCCGCAGGAACTCGAAACGAGATTGGGTGACCGAATCCGCGAGTTGCGCCAATTCAGGTCCACCGGGATAGGGCAAACCCAGCAATTTAGCCGTCTTATCGAATGCCTCGCCGACCGCATCGTCGAGCGTTTCGCCCAAAATCCGGTAATCCCCGATTGCGCGGACGTCCACCAACAGGGTGTGCCCGCCCGAAACCAGCAGAGCCACAAACGGCACAGCCGGTTTTTCGTCGGCCAACATCGGCGCCAGTAAATGCCCTTCCATGTGATGCACGCCGAGTACGGGTTTGTCGAGTGCCCAGGCCAACCCACGGGCCAGGTTCGCGCCCACCATCAGCGCGCCAATCAATCCGGGGCCCCGGGTGTAGGCAAACGCGTCGATAGCGTCGATCGAGCCGATTTCATCGAGGATTTCGCCCAGCATCGGCGCCGCCTTGACGACGTGATCGCGCGACGCCAGTTCGGGAACCACGCCGCCGTATTCGCGGTGCTTTTCGATTTGCGAATACAGACGCTGCCAGATCCGGCCGCTGGCGCTGTCGTAGAGCGCGATCCCGGTTTCGTCACAGGAGCTTTCGATTCCCAATACTTTCATAAAAAACAGGACTTTATTTGGTGAATGAGATTGATATTTGGTGCCGCCTCCTTATAATTGGCCGGCTCTTGAAGCCGGGGCCGCGAAAGCGAGCACCTTTGTTAACAAACTGGACCATCAAATATGCCATCAGTTAAAGTAAAGGACAACGAGCCATTTGATTTCGCACTGCGCCGATTCAAGCGCTCCTGCGAAAAAGCGGGTGTACTTACCGAAACTCGCCGTCGCCAGCACTATGAAAAACCGACCGCCGTGCGCAAGCGCAAATCCGCCGCCGCCGTCAAACGTAATTTCAAACGCATTTCCAAGGATTTCGGCACGCGCAGACGACTCTACTAGTCGCAAGATGTCGGAATCTCTCAAGCCCCAACTACAGACGGACATGAAGTCATCGATGAAAAGCGGTGACAAGAAACGGTTGGGCGTGATTCGGCTGATGCTGGCCGCGATCAAACAGATCGAAGTCGACGAGCGCATCGAACTCGACGATACCCGCGTTATCGCCGTGCTCGATAAAATGGCCAAACAGCGGCGCGAATCGATCACCCAGTTCGACCAGGCTGGCCGCGACGACCTGAGCGAGATCGAACAGGCTGAACTCAAAATAATCCGCGAGTACCTGCCCGAAGCGCTATCCGAGGCGGAGATCAACCAACTCGTCGAACAAACCATCGCCTCCACCGGCGCCGCCTCGATCAAGGACATGGGCAAGGTTATGGGAATGCTCAAGCCCAAACTTCAGGGTCGCGCCGACATGGGCCAGGTAAGCCAGCTGATCAAGTCGCGGCTTTCCGACTAGGAAAGCGGGAAGGCGCAACATGCCAAATCTATTCCAGTTCCCGGAAGTGTAATGGGACTTCCGGAACTCAAAAACGATCGCCTGATCAAGGCCCTATTGCGCCAACCCACCGACACCACGCCGGTCTGGATTATGCGCCAAGCCGGACGCTACCTGCCGGAATACCGCGCAACCCGCAAACAGGCCGGCAGCTTTCTCGACCTGTGCAAAAACAAGGAACTCGCCTGCGAAGTGACGCTGCAGCCGCTGCGCCGTTTCGCGCTGGATGCCGCCATCTTGTTCTCCGATATTCTGACCATCCCGGACGCCATGGGCCTGGGGCTTTATTTCGTCGAGGGCGAGGGCCCGAAATTCGAACGCCCGCTGCGTGACGCGGATGCAATTCAGCGCCTGGGGGTGCCGGATCCGTCGGCCGAGCTACGCTATGTCACCGATGCGGTGAGCCTGATCCGGCGTGAACTCGACGGCCGGGTGCCGTTAATCGGATTCAGCGGCAGCCCCTGGACGCTATCGACTTACATGGTCGAAGGCGGCAGTTCCAAGGAGTATCGGCATATTAAAGGCATGATGTACGATGACCCGGCGGCGCTGCATCAGTTGCTCGATAAGCTCGCGCAATCGGTTACCGCCTATCTCAACGCCCAAATCGAAGCCGGCGCCCAGGCAGTCATGGTATTCGACACTTGGGGCGGCGTGCTAACCCCGCAGACCTACCGCGAGTTTTCACTCGACTACATGCAGCAGATTGTCAGCGGGCTCAAACGCGAAAATGACGGCCAGACGGTCCCGGTAACCCTGTTCACCAAGGGCGGAGCGCAATGGCTGGAAGCCATTGCCGACACCGGCTGCAATGCAGTCGGGCTGGACTGGAGCATCGATATCGACGCGGCGCGCGACCGCATCGGCGCGCAGGTGGCGCTGCAAGGAAACCTCGATCCCTGCGTTCTCTACGCAAGTCCTGACAAAATCCGCGCTAAAGCCCATGAAATTATCACTCGCTTCGGCAACCACCCGGGACATGTGTTTAATCTCGGCCATGGTATCCATCAGACCGTCGATCCCGAGCATCTGGGCGTCCTGGTCGACGCCGTGCACGAGTTCGGCTTCGACATCCGTAAAACGGATACCGAGTAAGCAAAAACCACCACTGACCACAAGATCCCCGCGCTTGCGCGGGGATGACGGGTGTTTGCTGTCATCCCGGCCAACGCGCCGGGATCTTGTAACGCTGGCGTATTCTGAGATCCCCCTCGCGCGCGGATGACGGGAGTTTGCTGTCATCCCGGCCAACGAGCCGGGATCTTGTAACGCTGGTGCATTGTGAGATCCCCGCTTGCGCGCACTGCTGTCCGGAATAAATCATAATGCCAACTGTGCTTGATGTATTTGGAAATCGGATTTCCATTTTCGTCGTCGTTTAAGTACTTCGAATTCGAGTCTGGGTCGCTGGAATAGAGTCGATTT
>Ga0209791_1000022_pt1 | contig 125946 bp, 103 predicted proteins | sample WorMetTyACAVOLI1_FD_187422 | JGI IMG/M metagenome (GOLD analysis project Ga0209791, IMG submission 187422) | Marine gutless worms symbiont microbial communities from Max Planck institute for Marine Microbiology, Germany - Olavius algarvensis... ... | reverse complement strand
ATAAAACAGTTTGCCTTGATTCTGTTTAACACGCCCCATCATAATCGGTTACCTCAGTGCTCGAGTGGTTTATGAACACCTAGCAACTAAAACCATGCGATTCAATGGCTATTTGGGCAACAGCCCGTTAAATATTCATTATTGATTTCGCAACGCCTGTAAGCGTAATTTCCAGCAACTTTATGTTTGTTATCTGAGCACATATTGCTTCGTGCTGCTTGCGATCCTGGCATCTAAATCGTTTCAGAGTTCCTCCAATCTCCTTTTTCCAAATTGAACTGATAGCGACCCCGACACCGATTCCTAAGTCTGAATGAATCAGCCTTCCACATACGTAATAATCAATACGCGACCCCATTATCTTTCTGAATAACTTTAAAAAGGTGCTTGGACGGAGGGACTAAAGATTGTCCCCTATTTGTCCTTGGCGGGAGTGCCGAGATCCGCATCGGACCGCAACACGTTCAAAAGAGAGTCGGGGTTTGGATGGTCCGACGGATCCCGCGCGTAATGGCTAAAGCGGATGCGGCCGGCGGTATCGATGATGAAAACTCCGGGAAGTTGCATCACATCACCCTTGGGGATCCCCATGCGGTGGCCTTTGGCCAGGGTCATAAATCCTTTCACGGCCAGCCCCACCGACAGCATCGAGGACGGGGACATCTGTTTGAGATCGAAATCGCGGAAAAGGCGCTTTTCCCAATCGGAAACCATGGGAAAGGGAACTTGGAACTGCTCCTTGAAGTCTGCAGTTTCTTCAGGGGTTCCAAGTCCGACCAGCACCACCTGAGCGCCGAGGCGCTGAAACTCATCTTCTCTTCGGCGCAACTGCGCCACCTGCTCCCGGCAAAACGGTCACCCGTAATGACGGAGAAAAACCAGCACCAGCGGCCCGCTCTTCCAGAATCGGCTGAGTCGGGTCACCGAGTTGTTCCACAGCACGACATCGCGGTCTTTGACTTTGGGCCCATCCATCGGCATGGCATATCCTTTTTTTGTCATCGGGGAAACCAGTTAATTCGTTTAACGTAGAAATTCAAACACATAAAAAACTGCTTGACGGAGGGACGATAGATCGTCCCTCACATACCACGGACTGAAGGAGCTTCAGGCGGAAGATGGTCTAAACAGGTGAAGTTCAAACAGATACGAAGACCTATAGCACACTGAAGAGAATGCGCAAGATGTGATTCGCAAATTGCCTCAAGGAGTTCTCTTAGAATGGTATCTTCGATATCAAAATGGGCTCTCCAAGCATTGTGTTAGGCCCTTTATGATCGCTATTCAATGTATTTTCTGAAGGTTATCTTGCTCCGGCCGACAAGCCGCTACAAGCCCGTCGGTGTTAGTCATTTCTTGCAGTCCATTTAATTCAATAACATAAAAATTCTTGAGGCTCTTTTTGCTTCTTGATTTTAAGTTTTTCAAACTGTATGGGATTATTATTAGTAAAGATAATATCCATAAGTTTTCCATAATAGTCTAAATACAAACTCGGTCACTACCCCATACCAGCTGACAAATTCAAGCTTAACATCTGAAAGGTGTTCTGTGATGCACGGCCGTTTTCATGGGGAGCGGTGCCCAAAGAAGAGGGTCGCTCAACGGGGACCGCCGGTGCCCCGGATGCACTTCAGGTCCCGGGCGGGGATACTGCTGCCGCTGTGCGGATTGCTGTCCTTGATCTGGTTTTTGGTGCGCGTGGTTCCCAAACCGAGCCGCGCCATGTACCCCTGCATGAGCGCTGCTGCCCCTATGGCGTCAAGTTTTGTGGTTTGGCTACTGGGTCTCGCCGGTTCCGCCTTAGCTGTTGGCAGGGCGCGGCGACAGGTCTACCAGTCACGCTATGCCACGGCCGCCGTCTGCTTGGGGTTGGCAGTGGCGTCCGCGTGGTTTTGCGTCGTGGGCGTCATGGGGCCGAACGCCTCGATTATGGTGCTGAGCGCCGGTGCCGGTCTAACCGATGATCCCGTCAATGAACCCATTGGCACTGCCCGGGGGTACAAACCTGGCCGCGTGGTGTGGATTTTCGATCCGGACGCAACCGACTGGGATTGGCCGTTGACGACAGAATTCTGGTGGCAGGGCAACCACACCGACCAACTGGCAGTGGATGAGATGGTTTCAAAGGCCATACGATGGCTGACCGGCAAGCAGACCGAAAAGGCCGCCTGGGACGCTCTTCTGCGCCACTTTAACAGAAAACGCCGTAAGAGAAATATCGGCTACCTTCCCGGGGAGCGGTTTTTCATTAAAATGAACCTGGCCAACTGCAATATCACCGGGAGCTCGAATCCATCCTCCCGCGAATTGCGCGACGGGCGTGAGCAGAGGGCCGATACCAGTCCGCACGTCATCAAAGCGCTTCTCAAGCAGTTGGTTCATGTTGTCGGCGTGAATGAGTCGGACATATTCATAGGCGACACCACAGCGTACTTTCCAAACCAGTACTATGACATCCTGCACATGGAATTCCCCTCGGTGAACTATATCGACCATTATCTTGCAGAGGGGCGCCATCCTGTATCCGAATCATATTTACCAGTTTATTGGAGCACTCCGGACGCGGCCGGCAAGGAGCTGGACTACCTTCCCGATTGTATTGCTCAGGCAGACTACATCATCAATGTGCCCGTGATGAAAGGGCACGCAGCCGGCATTACCGTATGTGCCAAAAACCACTACGGTTCACTGATCCGCAGTCCGGTGGGAACAATTTGGGGAGAAAATTACGACTACTACAATCTGCACGACAACCTGCCTTCCCCTCCCGATTCATATGGACTTCCGGGACGGGGCTACTACCGCCCGCTGGTGGATCTGATGGGTCACAGAGAGTTGGGCGCGAAAACGGTTCTCTACCTCGTGGATGCCCTCTACTGTGGTTACTACTGGCAGGGTGAGCCGTACAGGTGGCATTCCCCCCCGTTTTACGGGGATTGGCCCTCGAGTGTTTTCGCATCCCAGGATCCGGTGGCAATCGATTCAGTGGGGTACGACTTCCTCAAGATGGAGTGGCCTGCCATCGTAAGCGGCGGCCTGTGGGGAGCAGGGAGCCTCGAAGGGGCGGCGCAGGATTACATCCACGAAGCGGCGTTAGCGGACTCCCCACCATCGGACACATTCTACGACCCAGAGGGTGATGGCATCAGAATGGAGAGCCTGGGAGTGCATGAACACTGGAACAACGAGACCGAAAAGCAGTATTCCCGCAACCTCGGCACTGGAGAGGGGATTGAACTCATCTCGTCGGAGCCGATGACCAAAGAACCACCCTGTTCGGTCCCTGCAGTCTCATACATCGGCTGCGCAGCAATCATGTTTTATTTGGTTTGTTTCCATTCAATCTTGATGAAAAAGCAAAGCTGATTCTTCCTTACATATGTCTTTACCGGCTGGCCATGGTGGTTTTTCACCATGTTGGACACAACTGTGATCGATAAGTCCGGCTTTTCCTTCCCACAGATCAGGCTACGAGGGTGTCTTTCGTGGAGGCGGCATTATCGAGCGTAACCAGGCTATGCATGCTATAATAACGACCAGAATCATCGCAATCTGGCCGATATATACATGGGCGATGTGGAAGGCCGACCTCGAATGGAGACCGAGAAGAAAAATAATGACAAGACGCATCAGGTTGATGAGAAAAAGGGACGGTATACCTAAGAGCAGCCCTACTAATTTGCTCTTCAGGTCCGTTGGATAGGACATCACAAAGGATGAGTAGAGGATAGTAATATAGATGGCCGAGCACTCGGTGATAATCTTGACACTGAAACCCACTGAGCTGATAGTCGCGGCGTTCACCGAAGTACTGATCCCTATCAATGACAGCAGCAGACTTATCATGGCTGCAGTGTATTCGTTCATGGGTTCGGTAAAGACCTTTGCGGGAAGGTAGTTGAGAAGGGTGAAAAAAACAGCGCAAAACCCGATGAACTTGATGCAAAATACCCATGTTTCACGCCGCGGAGCTGGAAATACCATCTTTGCCTCAATTTTAGTATTTCAGACTTGTTTTCATACTTTTTGTATAATTTTTGTATCTTAGCTTGGTCCCACCCCAAGAACCCCAAGAGCTTCTTCAATTGTGGCTATCGGGACAAACTTACCGAATGTGTTAATTTTAAGAATGTAGCCTAATCCACTTGATTTTGCCGATCCGACCTGATTTGACCGCCCCTCGAGCTACCACATAAATCCGGATTGTCTTTGAATTTTCCGTTGCAGTGCCGTATCCAAGGCTTTCTGCGAACCATACAACAGCACCCGCTTTTTCGCCCGGGTAATGCCGGTATACACAATCTCTCTGGTGAGCAGCCGGTGGTCTTCGTCATCGGGCAGAACGAGCATGACGTCATCGAACTCGGATCCCTGGCTTTTGTGGACCGTCATGGCAAACGCCAATTCCCAGGAGGGTAAAAGATTCACCAGCAAGCTGATATATGTGCCCGAGCGCAGGAAAAACGCCCTGTAAGTGTCATGGGCATCTTTAATGATGACGCCCACATCACCATTGAAAAGCTCTTTCGAATAATCGTTCCGGGTGATGATCACAAGGGCGCCGGAAAACCCGCCCACGTGCCCCCTGGCTGGAGGATCAAAAAAGTGGATCAACTGATCGGCAATGACATCATTGATGACCGAACAACCAAATATGCCATTGCGAAGAAAGGACAATATTCTCGCCCGTTCGACAACCGAGAATAACCGGCTCAACAGGGCCCTTCCCTCTTCGGAGGATACCATATGGTCGGCTGTCATCTGATTCGCCCGTTTAATCAAATCCGCATAGCTTTCTGTACCGCCGGATATCGGGCTAAGATACTGACGGCTGACCCACTGGTGAAGATGGTCACGCCAGGGACCATAGCCTTCCGCATTGACAAAAGCCCATTGATCCGGCGCTTGGGAAAGCGCCTCCTCAAACGCGACTGCCTCAAACGCTGGGAAAACGCCTTGGTTGGTTTGATTTGCCAATTCCAGGAGATGGGTTCCCGAACGGAAGACCTTTTCCAAAACGACAAACTGCTCTTCAAATCTCGCCGCCCGGGTTCCATCCGGTATCATTTCGGCAAAAACAGCCCCGGCCTCCACCGATGGCAACTGATGTTTGTCTCCCAGAAGAATCAGTTTGGTTTGCACCGGATCGATTGCCTGGAGAAACGTATCCAGCATGACGACATCCACCATGGAGACTTCATCGATCACCACCACTGACTCCGGCAGCGGATTGGTTTGCCGGTAATAAAAGTCATGGGAATAGCTTCTGTAACCCAGGATTTTATGTAAGGTGCTGCCTTTCAGATCCAGGAGGGTGACATCATCCAGGGAGGGTTCTTCGATGGATGCCACGTTGTTTTGAACCATTTCTGTCATGCGTTGCGCCGCACGCCCGGTGGGTGCTCCCAAAACAATACGGGACCCTGGAATCCCTTCCCGAACGAGGCAACGAAGGATATTTACCATCAATGATGTCTTGCCGGTTCCCGGGCCGCCGGAAATGATCGAAAATTGAGTTTTCAGGGCCAGTCGAATGGCGTCTATTTGCTGCCGGTCTCTGGCAATCGGGGTATTATTTTGGCCCACACGGATGGCAAGCGGATCGGAATAAATCTCGTCTATGAGCGTTTCAATTTTTTGGTCCTGCAGGGCGATTGAAACCCCTGCATTTAATAATGTTTCAATCCGCTTTTTGAGACGCTTTTCGTGTACATGATATTTTTGAAAATAGAGCAGGCTTTTGCCGTCCGACTCATCCAGAATCAGCGGCAGATATTCCCCGCCGTTTTTCGTGATCAGTTTTTGATACCTGCCTGCCGCAAGCCCGGACAGAAAATCACCAAGAACGGCATGCGCACTTTTTTGGTCGTCGAGCGGCAGATGGCTCAAGAATTGCTTTTTATCGAGGTTCAGGCAAAGACTGCCTTCCTGGAGTCCTGCGAACATGCCCATCAACACAACAATAAGCGGCACGTCCCCCCGGCAATCGCCAAATTCAACCAGATCCCGGATGGTCATGTAATCCAGTAATGAAAGCTCCATTCGACGGATGAACGGGTTAAGTGGTGCTGTCGCCGATGTGTCCATTCCTTCAAATATCTTGAAAGCGGCCAGGTGCTCCATAAGCTGATCGTCGTTCGCGTTGAACACTGTCATGACGCTGTGGTCTCCGATAATCCGTTCACCTATAGTGTAGAAAAGATCTCATGGAATGTTCGGGTTAGCCACGCCGGACATCCAGCCTGTAATTTCTGCCTCGAGGTCCTCTAAATAACCCACCTCGAGGGGCGAAACGAAATAAACCCCCTTCCCGTTTCCTGTTCCCATTCCGCGGAGAAAAAAATAAAATACGCCGCCGAAATGGCGGTCCGCATCAAACCGATCTCCCAACGTGTGTTTCAACCAACGCAGCACGGCAGCCGTGTACAGCTTGTATTGCATATGGTATCCCGCATCATCCATACAATCATCCATGGATTTCCGCCCGTAGCCGCCCTCGAGACGATTGGATTTCCAATCGGCAATGAAAAATTTCCCGTCATGCCGGAAGACAAGATCCACAAAACCCCTGATAAAGCAGCGACGCCCCTTGACCACGTCACAGTCCGGAATTTTCAACGGTTCGCCGGCCGGAAAGGCAAAGGGGTAACAGAATTCCACCTCGTGAATCCGGTCTTCTTTCTTGAGCCGGCCCAGGACAAACGATTCTTCCACCACGTTGACCGGTGTTGTCAGTGTATTGGCGACAATCCGGCACACCTGCGGCAGCCAGTGGCCGTCAACCCGATAATCCTCCATGGTGTTCACGATGACGCCCCTGATCTCCGGGTGATCAAGGAGATTGTCAGGGTTTTTCGGTACCGTTTCAAAATCGATGTGCTCGAAGATGTCATGAAACATCGATCCGATATCCGCCCCGCCGGGAATGTCATCGTCCGGTCGAACCGATCGGATGCTATCCGAATCAACAGCGGCAAAGCTTTCGTCGTCTTCCCTGTCTTTTTCCCGAACGACCTGAAACCCTGTCTCCTGGGTCTGTTGCCCCGGGCGATAAGAATCCCTCCGCTGCAGGCTTGAGAACGATTCGAGCATGATCCGTCTGGATTGGTAATTGCTGTTGGACGGCAAAAGAGGATGGTAGGTATCGATGGCTCTGTCGGAAACGGACCCCTGGGCTACGGTTGTTTCATCGACCGGTCCCGAAACGGTATGGGTCTCCGGTGCCTGCCAGCCGATTTCAGGTTTTTCATTGTCCCGGGGAAACGCTGAGGAAATGGCATCGGAAAGAAATCGACACACCGGCCCCATCCAGGCGTGTTTGCTCGATGCAGGTAAAAAGGGCACATACAATTTGAACTGGGCCCGGGTCAACGCGACATAAAAAAGCCGTTTGTCTTCATCGTTTTTCTCACGCTCATGTGTTTCCTTCCCATATTTTTTGGAAAGGTCGATGATTTTACGGATACCCGCATCCGGGTCGGCCGGATCGTATTCGTGGTAAACGTGGTAATCGTCGACAAACGGCTGGGTCAGTCCCCCGGCAATGAACACCACCGGAAACTCGAGCCCCTTGCTGACATGCATGGTCATAATTTGCACCTTTTGCGCTTCGGTCTCTATCTGATGGATGTCGGCATCATCTTCCGCCCCTGCGGTTTGTTTCCGGTAGCTGTCCAGCAGCGCGGAGAGACCCCTGAAGTCCAGATTTTTCCGGTAGGCGACAGTTTCCAGATGTTCGAATATCTGGCGGTAGTTGGTGTATGTTCTATCCCAGGCATGGGTTCCGGTTTCCCTGAACAACAGCCCCGAATCTTCCATCAGCGACTGGAAAAGCATGCCCCATTTCCGGCGGCGGGCAAGGTCATTCCAGTGGAACAGCAATTGTCTGAGCGGGTGAGACACCGGCACATGTTCAAGAGCGAACAAATCGGTGGGTTTATATGCAAAGAACGGCGTCAGCAGCGCCTTTTTCACATCCGGGACGCTGCCCGGATCCAAGACGGCGTGGCACACCAGGCTCAGATAAAGGGCTTCATCGGAGAGAAACAGGCCCGGTTTTTTGTAAAACGAGTAGGGAATATCAAGATCCGTCAGTTCCGTTTCCAAGAAAAAGGCATCCGGTCTTCCGCGCACAAGTATGCAGACATCACCAAAATCGAGGGAACGGGATGCACCGGTTTTGTCCCGGATCTCGATCCCTCCCCGGTCGATTAGATAACGGATTTCCCGGGCGACAAACCGGGCCAGGACGGGTTTGGCGTGCTTGGGTGATGCCGGTCCGTGAAGATCCACGACGTTCAGCACCGGGCGATTGGAACGATCGGCATCGAGAACAACAGGCAAATCGGTTTCACCCGGCGATCCGGCGCCTTGATAGCCGATCTCAAAAGATCCGGCCTGATCATGGGGCGGGAACCATTCGTCACGGCCAAACAGCTCATTGAACGCCGCAACGAGTTCCGGCTTCGAACGCCAGTTTGTGGCCAGTGAATACAGCCCGGCCTCACCGGTCGCAGACAAGCGCTCTATTGCATGTCTGGCTTCCAGGTAGGCGTATACATCCGCCCCGCGAAACGAGTAAATGGCCTGTTTGGGGTCACCGATAAGCACCAGCAGATTTTCAGAGGATCCTTCGGAAGGGTCCAGAAACAGCCGCTTGAAAATTCGCCATTGAACCGGGTCCGTGTCCTGGAATTCATCCACAAACGCAATTTTGTATTTGGTGCGCAGCGTTCGGATCAACCCGGCCGAATGGTCGCTGTGCAAGGCGGACGCCACCTGGCCGAGCATGTCATCGTAGCTGATCCAGCCGTTCTGCCGTTTGACCCGGGCGGCATCTGTTTGAAGCTGTTTGACGGCATCGATCGCCAGATAGTACGCGAGCTGAAGACAAACGTCGGCCAGGCGCGTCAGCCTTTCGGTGATGTCTTCAAGATTCGGACAGACGTGAATATTGTTCCCGGCTTTAAGCCATTTGATCGGAACAAGACATTCGATGCCCTGCCTGCCGGAAGACTGAACCGCTTGAAACTGTTGAATCAGCGCCAGCAGATCCGCTACCGCAAAACTGCTCTCATCGATTTGAGACAGGTAGGTCTCCAGCGGCATCACCATTTTTTCCATCAGTGATTTCTTACTGGATCCATGAATGTTCAGTTGGTTGAACCCGCCGGAGAAAGCCGGCGGAGCGCCGATCAGAGGTTTAAGTGCCATGACCTGTGTTTTTACGGCGGCTCGAATTTGCCCGATGCTTTGACCGTTGGTGTCCGGTTTGATTTCATCCCCAACGCCGGGTCGGAAAACACGCCTGGCGATGTTGACCACCAGAGAAAGGAATTGATCTTTCCGGGTGCTGAACCCGGAAACGTGCAGCATTTCGGGCAAATGTCCGCCATAGACTTCCGGCCAGGCTTTTCGCATCTGCTCTTTCATCAGCGTGTCGAAAACAGGTCCATCGTCGACGACGTCGTTCTGAAAAAGACTGCCGTTTTCAAATGCAAACTCTTTCAACACATTGTGACAAAAACCGTGGATGGTGTAGATGGAAGCGGTGTCAAACGCATCCAGCGTGTCCCTTATTTTTTTATCGGTTTCCCCATCGTTTACCCCGTCACCGGGGGCCCTGATCTCCTGGATAAGCTTTTCCTGAATCCTCGTTTTGAGTTCGGAGGTCGCCTTTTCGGTGAAGGTCACCATGAGAATATTTTCAAGAGCGATATCCTGCCGTTCCTTCAGCAGCCGTATCACCAGGTTTTCAAGGGTATAGGTTTTACCGGTTCCGGCGGACGCTTCGATGAGGGCGTGCCGGGTCAGATCGATGTCTGCGGTGTCGTCCACAAGTGTGTAGGACATGTTCACTCCTGGCCCGATCATTGCGTGAACTCTATTCAGCAGATGGCTAAAAAGAAACAATATCAAGCTGTTATTGGTTCTGCTGGGTTATTGTTTCAACATACAGATTGTTACCCTCAATAATGGCGAAACGCGCTGAAAAGAGTTCACCCTGCGGGCCAAAAGGAGACGTCCATGGTCTTCGTTATTCGAGGCTCGCGGTAGAAATACTACAGCTTCACCTCGTAGTGAGCAACGCATCGCAAAGCGAGGCGTCTTGGCGTTATTAACACGCCAGGGGGCACGTCAGTGCCTGTGTAACCCCGATAGGAACTGCCTCGCCCATGAACGTCTCCTTTCGGCGCAACGTCCGGGCTAGTATGGGCCGAATTAAGATCTCAGCCGGTGGTCCGGTCAAAGTAAATTTTAAAGCGATTGCGGACTCTGTCGAACGCATCCACGGGAATTGCCGGTTGTGCCATTCGGATCAGATAATCTTCTTCCTCGGCAAAGGCGTCTTCCAGTTCAGCGGCAAACAGCATCCGGATGTCGTCACTCACGTCGCCGTCCTGCATGTTATGTGGCTGAATCGATCGTTTCCGGCTTGTCACGATTTCAAACGGCAACCATGCCGCCGTGGACGGATTCAGGGCATCCGAAACCAGTTCCATCAGGTACGCCTCGGCGGTCTCACGATCGAAGGTGTATGTCCATTCCTTTACGTTTTCCCGGTAAACGATGTGAAGCGTGATACCGGACGGCGCGATCCACCGGCTGCTCTCATCCCCGGCCAAACAGATCAGGTAGAACAACACCGGCCCAAGCACGTATTTATCGGGTTCTCCGGGATTCTTACCGGAACCGGTTAACACGAGCGTGTGCCAGGCGCCATCGTCATCCTTCCACACCCAGGGCAATTGCCCGTGAAGCGCCACTTCCCGCGTAACCGTTTCCGTTGCACGGTTCATGGTCTGCACCGTGAAGGATAACGGGTTAAAGCGTTTCCGGGCAAGACGGCTGTCCGGCGGGATGGGTTCTTCGGCGGGATCCCCGACCGAAACAACCCGGAACAACTGTGTTGCCGACACCATCTGCTCGAAAACGGGTGTCAGGGTCTCAACCATGAGTCTGACGTGACCCATGATCTCACCCCTGTCGATATCGGCAAACGCTCCCTCCGGCGTTTGGCTCATTCGCCGGCATGTGTCATAGACGAGATGGTAAAATACTTCTGGATCAAGTTCACCGGTACCCCCATCCATCCTGGAAAAGTGGGCATCCATCCAGAGTTGGATCGGATCCATTTTCAGACGATAATCCAACGGGAATTCCGAGAAAAATGGTTCATCTTCAGATAACACCACGTCTTCGATGGTTTCTTCTTCATCATAAAGGCCAAGATGCCGCTGAATCTTCTGCCGGACAGGATGCTCCAGGAATTTTTTCAATTGCCTCGATGTGATCTTTTCCACCGGCGGATCCTCCGCGGCAGCGGCATGTGCATCGAACGACAGGTCCGGATGAAACCGCGCCACCCGTTCCAAATCATGTGTCGACGCCTGTTGTTCGAACGCATCCCACAATCGATGAATCCGATAGTACGCCACACGGTCCGCCAGGGAATCATTCACCAGAACATCGCTCCAGGCACTGATCGCTTCAGGCTCCAGGAAACGTTCGCTGCTGCCGGCAAGCGGTATCTCGGAAACACGAAACGGCTCTCCATCGGATAATACCTCCAGCTCGACATATCTTTTCAGCTGGTTTATGACACTGCACGGCTGCTGAAGACGATCTTTTTGAAGGTCCCTTGCGACATAGCTGATGTACAATTTCTCCCGCACGGACAGCAGCATTTCAAGAAACAGGTAGCAGTTGCGTTCTGGGATGCTGATATCGCCGATCCTTCGCTTCAACAAGCGCAGATCCAGAGACGAAAAGTCCGCCTTGCCCGGGAAATTCCCCTCTTCCATCCCCAGAACGTAGACGATATGAAACGGGATGGGCCGCATGGGCTGCAACGCGGAAATGGTCACACCGTCGGTCAGATAATTGCCGTGCCCGCCGGAAATGGACCCGAGGTTGGCGCGTATAAATTCTCTGATCAAATCCACGTCAAGGGCGGACGGTGAAGCACCCTTCCCCAGGCGGTCATAGAGTTCAAGGTTGTCGAGTGCTTTGAGCAGCGCCTGGCGAACGGCGGCCTCCCCTTTGAAATCTTCGGGAATTTCAAGGAGCTGATCACATGTCCGGGAAAAGCGCTGTTTCCACTGCTCACCGCTCAGGTCCCTGGCCTGCAGCCGATTCACGGCATGGTGGAGCGCCTCTACAACCATGCAAAACGTTTCTACCAGGTCCGTGTCGCCGGTTGTTACGTCACTGAAGGGAACGCGTTCCCCATAGTGCAGAAAACCTGCCGGGTCGGTGACTTTCGGCGCGGCCATGATTCTTGCCAATCGAAGCCTTTCAAGCCCCTGTTTCCAGGTAAAATTACTGCCGGCCGGGTATCCCTTGCGCTTCTTGGACGCACTGTCGAACGTGTGAAAAACATTCAACTCACGGGTCCAGTTCACCCAGGCGTGCACATCATCGGGCCCAATTTTCCAGCGACCCATGAAACACGGATTTAACACCAGGTCGAAGACTTCGTTTCTGGAAAACCGGCCGGTGGCCAATTTCAAAATGGCCAGCACGGCTTTTCCGTATGTGCTCTCGATTTCGGCGTGGGAGTCCACCAGGTTGTAGGCGAGTTGCCTGGGGTGGCGGTTGAAAACGGAATCGAACACAGGTTTGTACGCTGAAATATCCGGTACCAGAATGGCGATATCGGTCATCTGCAGCGTGTCGTCCTGTTCGAGATTGAACAGGATGCTGTTGTATACGGTTTCAACTTCCCTGTAAGTGCTCGGGCAGGCAACGATCTGCAAGGATCTGTCCTGGTCGAGATGTTCCGTATGTCGGGTGGCGGAAGACCGCGTGAGGATGTCGTTCTGGATACGTTGCAGAATCCCGGCGGGTGGTCTGGAGGCTGTGAAACAGGCATTGAAATCGTAATCGGTCAATTGGCACAACAGTCGAACGCTCTCTCGACCGGGCTTTCCCCAGGCGGCCAGCAGCGCATGGTCCGCTTGCTGAAAAAGTTCGCCCTGCTCCTGTTCGGAGGTTTGTATGGCCAGGGCTTTGACACGTGTCCTCTGAATCCAGCGTTTTTCTCTCGGGGTTTTGATATCCTCCCAAAACTCTTCGCAGGGGTTCATGGTATAAATGTGGATCGTATAATAGTCCTGAAGCCGGTTGATAAGCGTTAAGTGAAAGTTTGAAATCTGGGAAAGGCCGAAAAAATGAATGCGTTGAGAATCTGCAGGCTTCCTTTCGCCGTTTCGGGAGGTTGAAAGAACAATGTCGGCATATTCCATCGTTGAAACCAGCTGTTTTCCCGTTCGGCTCGCCAGTTCATCTCTTAACACGTTCAACTGTGCGTACAACCGTTGTTGACACCGTTCCATGCCCTCCAATTCAGTGATCGGTGACGCCCACGCCCGGATCATGTCGGTTCGGTGAAATTCGTATTCCTTAAACAGATGGGCTATCTTTTCGGACAGCTGCCAGAGCCTTGCAGCATCAGCCGGGCTTTCCGTATCGTCTGCCCCGAACAGATAACGTGAAATGGGCAAAAAGTCGGCGTCGCTGCGATCCAGATTTTGAAAAATGTTAAGCAAAAGGATTTTAAGGTGATCATTGTCCATCATATCCGGCTTGTTGTCACCGGAGTCTAAAGCGGCGAGCATCCGCCACAGGCCCGCTTCAAGATACTGGAACCCGACGTTCATAAATATCGCATTTTTCCCGGCCAGGAAGAGCTGCAGCCATTTGGCCAGATTAGCGTTGGGCACAATCACCACCGGCGGTTCCAGGATATTGTCTTTACCCCGGATCTCAGCCGTAACGACATCCGAGAATTTGTCCGCCAGTTGATCCAACTGATTGCTAAAATACAGTTCAATGGCCATTTTGATTTCCAGGTTGCCGGCTGCTCAGCTGTTCATGTGATAGCATGAACATACCGGAACGGTTTGACAGATACGGACATTGCACGAAATTATAATTTGATTGTGATGGAAAAATAGCAGGTTTATTACAGGGAAACCGACTTAGACGGTCTTTTTCGCTGTCAAAAGGAGCTGTCTGAAGTAAAAATCAGGGCTTTTTTTCATCATATCTCATTTAATCTTAATAGCTTAGCTTGGTACGACCCCATGCTCCCCGGTACCCGGAGAAGTGTCTTCGTGTTCTCCATCTTCGGTGCAGGAGTTAACCGTCAATTCGAGACCGCTGATGCCATCGACACAAACTGTTTCGCCCTTTTCGATGGGAGTTTGCTCGTCAGGAACAACAGCCTGCCACCGTTCTCCCTGTACTTTTGCATAGCCGTTCGGGTTAAGACGGGTCAGGGCGACACCGGTGCGTCCGACCATTCCGAATCTGTCAGGATGTTGGTGCGAGTCGTAAAACCGCCACAGAAAGGGAAATAACACAATATCCTTTGCCACCCATACGCCGAGCAGCCCCCACACCAGATACGACGGGACCTCCAGCCACCGCCGAACCAGGAGGAGAATCAACAAGAAGAGGACTTGCCCGGGTAGTTGAAGAAGGGCGTATTTAATGACAATCCGAATCGGAGGTCTGGCTGTCTCTTTATCCATCATCGCGTCATCACCATGTCATAGAAACCCCGGTGGTTCAATACGAAGCATATGCAACATGTGATTGCGTTTAATGATCCATCAGGGCGTTTATCGGACTTCCTTTACATTTCTTGTAATGATTGGAACGGAAGTTTCAAGAAACAGAAGGGAATTTCCAAGAATGATATTTTCGATATCGAAATAAGCGATCTAAGGTAAAAATCAGGGCCTATTTTCGTCGTATCTCATATGATCTTGATTGCTTAGCTTGGTTCGACCCGGAGATCTCAATGTGCCGGGCACTTACGGCAACCGGCCAAGTTCCGATTCTGCGATCCGATGCTCAACAAAATGGTGGATGTTGGATGCGACGGCCTTCCGAAAAAAATCGGCAGCAGATTTGGTTTTTCCTTCCAGCAGGAAATATTGGCCGACGTAGAAGAATGCCTCACACTCCAACTCGCGCTGTTTGCGTTTGACCGGGTGGTTTGCCGCGGTCAGCACCTGCTGCGCCGTGGCATTGCCAAGATACAGGGACGCCACCGGACCGGGCCACTGACTTAAATCAAACTTCGATACGTTGCGCTCGAGTTCCGGTTTACCATTCCGCCCGGATCGTTCACGGGAGAGATAGAGAAAAACAGCGCAGAGAAGAGAGGTGGGATCGGCCATAAAGGATTGCTCGAAATCATCTGCCGCGTTTCCAAATCGACCGATCTCGAAGTTCAAAAGACCCCTATCGTACAGTGCCATGGCGTTATGGGGCTCGAGTCGAATCACAATATTGAGGTCATCCATCGCTTCCCTGCCGAGGCCCATGTCATAATAGACTAAAAACCGACCCATGTAGGCATCGGTGAAATCCGGTACAAGTTGAATCGCACGACCATAGGTTTCGATGGCACGGTCGAGCAGGCCCTGATCGTACATATTTGCCGCGCTCTTCAGAAACCGGTGGGCCGCCTCCGCCTCCGGAAATCTCGGCATTTCATGAGGGGCGGTGTCTCCGGCGTTTATCAGCTCCATTTCAAGGTCGATGAGTTTCTCATACATACTCTTGTCTAGTTCGAACTGATCTTTTAGGCGGGTCAAGCGCTTTCGGGCGCTGTCGAACAGGGCCAGACGCCGCTCGAGTTCAGCACACAGGACTTCCACGGAAAGCGTCTTCGGATCCCTGAGGTTGTCTTCTGACAGAAATTTCTCGAAATGTTCCAAACTCAGGGAAGCATACTTCGCATACGTTTCGGGTTGATCACGTTCCACTTGCCATGAGGCCTTAAGGTAAGTGTGCGCTATTTCGTGGGATGGTTTCCCTTGAAATTCATAAATCTTGGCCAGCAGGTAATAGGAGCTGTTCTTCTCGACCTGGTTCCGGTATTCAGGAGAACCGATTAATTTATTAAGGTCGTTAATCTCGTTTTGATCGAATGCTTGTTTATACAGGACGAAGTGGTCGGTTGGGCAAACCGGTACCGGCCAGGGCGCTGCGATGGGACCCAAGGGTTTTCGATCGAGACGCATGCCCAACCGGGTCCCTGACATAGCCATTTTGACGTTGAATGTGGTCCCGTCCAAGGGACACGTTACCTCGATATCGGAATATGTCAGGGCCGAAGCGGGGTTGACTGTCGCAATATACGAAAAGGATATGATGAGGAGGACGATTATTGAATTTAAGGATTTCATGATGACACCTCCGTTTATCGTCCAATGGCGCCATCGATTATATCGAAGTTGGGTTAAACCTGAAACCTGGAAAGAATCGATACCATCAGATCACTGTCGGATAGACAACCATACGGTTTGAACGTCGCGTGCGTTTTCCTGAATTCATGAACTCAATCCAGAATGAAGCGAGAATTGTGCCAAAACTATAAGTAACTGAAATTTCTTTGTTAAGCATTAAAAAGGGGCATGACCCGCCCTGGAAAATGGGCACGATGCACATTTTTCTGTGCACTTTATCTTTAGAAAGAATCAGGGAAATGGAAAGGATTTGAATGTGTATGGAACGGATAATCTTAGGATGGTGTATTCGATATCAAAATTAGCGATTTAAGGCGAAAATCAGGGTCTTTTTTTGAATTATGAAATTCATGATCGCCTTGACGCACCTTAGAGCGTCAAGTCAAGCTTTCGCTCGACCCCTTGAATCCTCGAATCCCTGGTCGCCTCCGGCGCCGCCAAAGGTTCATCCGCCTCTGGAGGGTTTACCCGCCTCTGGTGGATTTATCCGCCCCTGGAGGATTTATGCGCCTCAGGCGTGCGGGTAAACCTTGGATCCTGCATTTCTTGTTATCCTGGTCCGACCCCGAGAACCCGTCAAGAAATCGATAGTCGCCGGGTAATCTGGTGGCTTTTTCACGCCATAAGAGATAAACGTCTTGATCGTCAGTTGTCTATTACGCATTGGATCGGTTTAAGAAATGATCACCGCTAATTTCTGTAAATTGTCCACAACTCCCCCGTTTACTTACTCCTTTTGTCAAGGAAAGTTTCATGTTGACACGGAGGATTTCTCCAAATAAATATGATTCAGTATATATAAAGTATTTATTCCCTCAAATAAGACCATCCAATAAATTCTATAAAGCCAAATCTGTCGCAAGGCTGGGGCGGAAAGCCACGGGTCCACTTCGTTTTTAGAGCTGTGATCGTTCTATATGAACGCGGGTTCTAAATGCGACGGAACGCCGGGTTGCCAACCGGTGATTCGGTTTTTGTTCTGAAATTCAGCTCGTTAACTGCTGTCGAACATCTGTGCCCTGGTTTTTGACGAGAGTGTCAACAGCTGGGTTGCCATCAAGAAACATCTCATGTGTATTCCATCGATAGATTTATAACTCTTAGATGATTGTGACAGCTGAATGGATTCGGATGGAGGCAGGGTTATGGGAAGAAATGTATTGCTTCGCACACGCAACAATATAGCCAGGCGTTCGCTTCCAATTAAAAATTCAAGTCGCCAAGGATGGAGAAAATCATCAATTCGATCCGGATTCCTCCTGGCAGCGATCCTCCTTTGCCCGTTTATGCTCTATCCGTATAACGTGCCGGTTGCCTTGGCGCAGAACACACCTCCAGTGGCAAACGCCGGTGGGGATCGGGATGTTTACACCAATGATTCGATCACCCTCATGGGATCAGCAACCGATCCAGACGGGGATCCGATCGTCGCCTGGCAATGGTCATTGGATTCGAAGCCCACGGGGAGTTTGGCGGATCTGGCACCTATCGATTCTCCTAATCCGATTTTTTTTGCAGACACTGAGGGCGCCTACATCGTCTCCTTGATTGTATTCGATGGCACCGATTGGAGCCTGCCGGACACCATTACAATTCGGGCAGCGGACAACCTGCCGCCGGTAGCGGTAATTGCAGCAGATCCAATAAGCGGGCCGGCGCCGCTGACCGTGCAGTTTGATGGCTCTGGGAGCTATGACCCAGAAGGTGGAGAATTGAGATATTCTTGGCAATTTGACGATGGCAATGGCTCCACTGACGTATCCGCCACTAACATCTATATCTTCCCAGGGGATTACACCGTAAGGTTTACAGTGGTTGATGAGCTTGGCGAGGGCAATCAGGCAACGATTCTGATCACGGTCCTATCGGAGGCGAACACACCACCCATAGCCGATGCAGGGGGAGATCGGGATGTGTACACTAATGATTCGATCACCCTTATGGGATCGGGAATTGATCCAGACGGGGATCCGATCGTCGCCTGGCAATGGTCAGTGGATTCACAACCGCCGGGGAGTTCCGTGAACTTGTTTCCCCCAAACGCCACCACACCTTCTTTCTCGGCCGACACGGAGGGCGAATATTTAGTATCTTTAATCGTGTTTGACGGCACCGATTGGAGCCTGCCGGACACCATCACGATCAGAGTGGCGGATAATCTGCCGCCGGTAGCGGTAATTGCAGCAGATCCAATAAGCGGGCCGGCGCCGCTGACCGTGCAGTTTGACGGCTCCGGAAGCTTTGACCCGGAAGGGGGAAACATAAGCTTTCTCTGGCGTTTTGGAACCGGCGATGCCGCCATCGTACCTACTCCCAGCAGCATGTATTTGTTTCCCGGAGAATACACAGTGGATTTGTTGGTCACAGATGAGCTGGGCGCCACTGGGCAGGATACAGTTCTGATCACGGTCCTATCGGAGGCAAACACACCCCCGACCATCTCGCCTGTCGCTACTCCAATCTCGGGTTCCGCGCCGCTATTGGTCGAGTTTGCTGCCAACGCTATGGATGACGACGGCGACCCATTGACGCATGCGTGGGATTTTGGCGACCCGGGTAGCGCTGACAATACCAGCACAGATGCTAACCCGAGCCATGTTTACACCACCCCGGGGTCCTACTTGGCGTGGGTAACGGTCTCTGACAGTCAGGATGAGGTGTCAGGCTCTATCACCATCGTCGTCGATCAGGATCTTGGTTTTTCGGTCAAGGCTGCTTGGGTCAAATGGTCAAGGAGAGACCGCACCAGAGGACAGGTCAGTGTCAGGGCTGATATCACCCCGATGACCCCTGAACCGGACGATGTTGTGACCATCTATGTCGATGGGATCATGCTGTTTGCCGCACCGTTCTCCAGCTTCGTGCCGATCTGTAATGAAAACGACGATGATGGAAATAACAATAGCGCTGTCAGTATCTTCACGCTAAAAGACCGCTTCCTGTGCGTGATATGGAACGTAACCACGGGCCACGTGTGGGTGTACCGTCGCAATATCGACTTGCATACCTTAGACAACACCAACGGTGTCGATGTTGAGTTCCACCTCGGCTCAAGCGTGGCCGTGGAGAACATCATGATGACCCCGCTGGGCCAAAGGAGGCTGTATTACTGGCGTGGCCGCAACCACTGAGCCGAAAAAGGCGTGATAGAGGTTGTTCGGGCGGGCAGGTCGAGCATCATCGGTTTTGCTACGCCCGGGCCCTCTATTTTAAGCGAGGGTAGATATCAGAAAACTTGCCATTTCCGATAATTATCCAGATCTGCTAGGATTTTCAACACAACAAATGGTTTTCCCCACTTTGACGCCATTGCCGCACTGCGTCAACAAATCGTTCCGCTAAAACACGAATCGGGAAAGGATCAAAAATACTGGATCCGGCTGATCCACACCATCGAGCATTTTAATTGACTGATCGATACCTGGCGTGTCGGAGGGCGGCATTTTAGAACACCTTTCGACTTCATTTTCCGAAATCCAAGATGATCGAGCAATAAGGGTCAGTGTTTCTTTACCAACCCCTGAAGAAACGCATAATAGCATGCCCGTCCCCTTGTCCCCCCCGGGGTTGTTCGGGTCGACTTCCGCATTACCTTTTGTGTAACAGCACCAAAATAAATGTCTCTGTCCGGCTGAGTCTTACGCTGGCCGGAGTACCCGGCTTACGATCTCACCGGGACCGGCTCAAGAGACGTAAGGCACCACGAATCCTGAACACAATGGATAACGACATCCGAGAAGATATCAAAAGGAGTTAAACCATGGCACTACCAAATCCTGGTATGACAATAGATCCCAGGCGCACGGCCCTCGTTATTACAGACCCCCAGAACGACTTTCTGAGTCCGGATGGGGTCACCTGGGGCGTGGTTGGGGAAAGCGTCAGGGAAAACAACACCGTTCAACACATCGAGACCCTGTTTCGATCCGCAAAGAAATACGGCATTCCGGTGTTCATTTCACCCCATTATTACTACCCGACGGATCACGGCTGGCAGTTCGAGGGGGCTCTTGAAGCGTTGATGCACGAGATCGGCATGTTCGATCGGAAAGGTCCACTGAATCTGAAAAATTTTGAGGGCTCCGGAGCGGACTGGCTGGAGCAGTACAAGCCATACATCGATGATGGGGAAACGGTGGTTGTCAGCCCGCACAAAGTGTATGGACCTGAATCCAACGATCTGGTCCTGCAGCTTCGCAAGCGCGGGATCGACAAAGTCATTCTCGCCGGCATGTCCGCCAATCTTTGCGTCGAATCCCACATGCGGGAACTGCTGGAACAGGGCTTTGAGGTGGCTGTTGTCAAAGATGCCACGGCCGCAGCCAAGGTCGAGGAAGGCGATGGGTATCAAGCGGCACAGGTCAATTTCCGATTTCTCGCCAATACGGTGTGGACCACCGAAGAAGCCGTAGAGGCGATAAAATGGAGCGAGAGCTATTCGTGATCACACCAGGCCGTCTCTTCACCGGGACGGCCCGAACGCTTTGGTGGATGTGTCCCGGATCGAGCATCATCCCACTCCGGTGCACCGGGTCATGTTCGCGTTCTATATGGACCAAAGGGTGTTCCTGGCATAGCCGTTGGTTAACATGGCGTGATCGGGAATAATCCCCTTTTGCTGAAAAGGAGACCAAAATGGCTTCACATGTGGTGACACGCTCTGTTTCGGGGCAACGGTTTACCCAGGTCGTTGAGACGGGCAAACACCAGCTCTTCGCGGACGAACCGGACTCCGTTGGGGGTGCCGACCGCGGGCCGGGGCCCTATGAGTACCTGCTTGCCGCCCTGGGCAGCTGAACCGGCATGACACTCCGCATGTATGCGGATCGGAAAGGCTACTTTCTGGAAGGCGTTGAGGTGCGGCTCAGCCACAGCCGGATTCGCGCCAAGGACTGCGAGGATTGCGAAACCAAAGAAGGGATGCTCGACGAGATTATCAGCGAAATCCACCTTGTGGGGGATATGGACGAAGCCCAGCGCAAACGGATTATGAACATTGCAACACGCTGCCCGGTGCATCGAACCCTGTCTTCGGAAATCAAGATTCGGACAATGGAAGTGTAATCGACGCTGACAACGCATGGTTTCTATAAACCGGCATGAAGTGAAAAAAGGTGGTGCAAACGTTCCCTGTTCCCGCGGTTCCAAGGGAATTCGACCAGATATGTAAATGTGAAGAATGTCCTCTGATTCCAGGTGATCATGGTACCATTTTATGTAAACGGAAAATGGAAGGTATGTGATCCTGCAGGGACTGAATAATCTTAGACCGGTGTTTTCGATATCAAAACGGTGGCCCACTTTTGGTCATCAGTTCAAGCTTTCGCTCGACTCCTTGAATCCTGGAATCCGCTTGTCCTGCGTAGTCCTGAGCAAAGCCGATGGGCAGGGCATGAGCCGATCATTCTCCGTGAACTCCGTGAGCTCTGTGAGAGACCTGTCCTCCGACCCGCCAAAGGCGGGCAAGCCTCCGACATCTGTCCTCTGTCCCCTGCCCTCTGTCATCCGTCCTCTGTCCTCTGCCCTCTGCCCTCTGTCCTCTACCCTCCAACCTCCACCATCCGACTTCGGACATCCGACATCCGACCTCTGATCTCCGACATCTGTCTTCCGCCATACCCGTCCCCTTTTTCCCCCGGGTACTGCCCCAAAGCTGACAGTAGGTCTCGACAAGAGGCTATAAAAGATCATATTTATACACAGGTGATTGCAGACAACAGAGGGAAAGAGGCTTACCCCATGGACGCGGGATCCTGGTCATCGAAGATAATGAGGAATTGGCACATCTTCTGGATCTGCATCTTCGCGATCTGGACTGCCGGGTCGACCTGACCCATGACGGCGATACCGGCCTGTCGAAAGCCTTGACCGGCAAGTACGACCTTATCATCCTGGATCTGATGTTGCCGGGGACCGACGGCCTTGACATCTGCCGGCGCGTACGGATGGAAAACGTGTACACACCCATCCTGATGCTGACCGCCAAGTCGACGGAGCTGGACCGCGTTTTAGGTCTGGAGCTGGGGGCGGACGACTACGTGACCAAGCCGTTCAGCATCCGGGAGCTGCAGGCCCGGGTCAAGGCGATATTTCGCCGGGTAAACGAGCTGAGTCAGCAAAACCCTTCAAACCAGACGGGCGTCATCCGGGCCGGGACCCTTTCCATAGATCCGGAAAAACGGACCGTTTCTCTGGCCCGGCAACCGCTCGATCTGACACCCCGGGAATTCGATCTGCTCCTGCATTTCGCAAGGCATCCCGGCAGGGTGTTCACCAGGCCCCAACTGCTGGATACGGTGTGGGGATACGGCCACGATGGCTATGAACACACCGTCAACTCCCATATCAACCGGCTGCGGGCCAAGATCGAGGAAGATCCCGCCCGCCCGGAGTTCATCCTCACCGTGTGGGGGGTGGGCTATAAGTTTTCAGACAACACCGATAATCTGACGTGAAGCGGATGTTTCGATCACTGTACGCCAAGCTTGCTATCGTTCTGACGGCCCTGTTCGGCCTGGCCGGGTTGGCGACCGTATGGGTCGCTCTGTATTCGACCGAGATGTACCAGCACGAGATCACCCAGGCGCTCAATGCTGACCTGGCGGAGCACATCGTCCAGCACAATGAGCTGATACAAAACGGCAAAGTCAATGCAGCCGCGCTGGAAGAGCTGTTTCACATGCTGATGGTAATCAATCCCAGCATCGAGGTGTATCTTCTCAATCCGGACGGCACCATCCGCGCCTACTCGGCATCCCCCGAAAAAGTCAAGCGCACGCAGGTCCGGCTGGACCCGATTGAAAAGTGGCTGTCCGGAAACCGCCGGTTCCCGGTCCTGGGAGACGATCCCCAAAATCCAGACGCCGAAAAAGTCTTCTCCGCGGCAACCATCGGGTTGAACGGCGCGCTGCAAGGATATCTCTATGTGATTCTCGGCGGCGAATCCTATGACCGAGCGGTTCAAATGTTGAGCCAAAGCTACATTCGTCGTGTCGGCATATTCCTGATGCTGGCCAGCCTGGCCTTTGCCCTTGTGGCGGGGCTTTTGTTGTTCGCTGTCATGACCGGGCGTCTCAAACGGCTCACGCGCACCATCGGCGCCTTTCAACAAGGCACGTCCATTCCCCGGGTCGAGTTCGAAGCCCGTTCCCGGCGAGCGCATGGGGATGAGATCGATCGGCTGGAGGAAACGTTTCTGGCGATGGCCCAGCAGATCCAGGAACAGATGGCGCAGCTCCAGAAATCGGATTCCATGCGACGGGAGCTGGTGGCCAACGTTTCGCACGATTTGAGAACTCCGCTGGCCATGCTGCGTGGATACATCGAAACCGTCATGCTCAAGGAGGAGGTTCTCAGCCCTGAAGAGAAGAGAACCTACCTGGAATCGGCGATCCAGCACTGCGAGCGGCTCGGCAGCCTGGTGGGCGACCTGTTCGAACTGGCCAAGCTGGATTCAGGAGACGCCAAGGTCTCTCGCGAACCGTTCAATCTGGCAGAGCTGGTTCAAGACGTGGTCCAGGAATTTCAGCTGAAGGCAGAGGAAAAGAAGATTCAGATCAATATTGACAGCGATCCGGATCTGCCCTTCGTGTATGCCGACATCGGCCTGATCGAGCGGGTCCTGGTAAACCTCCTCGACAACGCCGTCCGGCATACGCCGGGCGACGGTGTCATCCGACTGGAGATGACCTTCAATGATGGGGACATTGCGGTTCAGGTCAGCGATACGGGAAGCGGAATTCCCGAAAAAGACCTGGGCAATGTGTTCGAACGGTTTTACCAGTCGGACGCCAGTCGTACGCGGGAACCGGGACGTGCCGGTCTCGGGCTGGCGATTACCCGGAAAATACTGGAGCTCCACGACCGCTCCATTGCCGTCACCAGCCTGCTGAATTCAGGCACCACCTTCTCCTTTCGCCTCCCGGCGTCCCAGGCCGCCTAGCCGAATCTAAAATGTTATAAAACTGTGATAATTTCGTGATGACCCCCGTTTCGGAACGGGGCTACGATTGCATCGCCCGTGAGGTCAGGGTGCTGAATGGGTTTGAACCCCTTGATAACATCACTGGAGGTGCAACATGAAAAAAAACATCTGGTTGGTTACCATCGTAACTGCAATCCTGTTACTGGCCTTTGGGAGCCCGGCTCTCGCCGACGGAAAATCCGGGGCCCGCACCTATTACGTAACCATCACCAACCTGACCGGGGGCCAGGTCTTCAGTCCTCCGATCATTTATACCCACAATGGCCGGGTGGATCTCTTTAGTCCGGCAGAGGAGGCGCCCCCGGAACTGGTTCCGCTGGCCGAAGACGGCGACACCGGTCCCCTTGCCGCCGCCCTTGGCGATGACCCGGCGGTGTTCGATGTGTTTCCGTCCGAAGGGGTTGTTCCACCTGGGCACTCGGTTACCTTGCAGATCACCGCGAAAGGACGATTCCGCTACCTGTCCGCGGCTGCCATGCTGGTCTCGTCCAATGACGCCTTTTTTACCGTTGAGAATGTCCGGGTGACGCGCTGGGGTTCCAGATCCAGAACTGGAGTTGCCTACGATGCCGGAAGCGAGTACAATTCCGAGGAATGTAAGTTCATCCCCGGACCGCCATGTGGCAGCCCAGGTGTAAGGGATGAGGATCGGGAGGCGGAAGGCTTTGTCTTCGTCCATTCGGGAATTCACGGCATCGCTGATCTGGATCCGGCCAATGCGGACTGGCGCAATCCCGTGGTCCGCGTCACGGTGGAACCGGCGGGCCACTAATCTTTTCTAAAGGAAAGAGAAGAATTTATGTAACAGAAATGTTACTGGAAGGGATCTTCAGCACCCGACCTCCAGCACCTGGCAGAACACAGCGAATCAAAGGATGGGAAGCCATGAGAACGATTGATACGGAACGTGTTTGGATAGTGATTTCGGTACTGCTTGCGGCGATGCTGGGGTTTGCTGCAGCAGAAAACCACGTCTTTGCCGGCAGCGCGGACACGGCCACGGCGACCTTTTTCGTCGCGTGATACGATGTAGGGAAAGCAGCCCTGGACGGGCTGGACGGTGTCAAGAACGTGGAAAACGGCTGGCGTGGGTTCCGGGAGATCAACACGGTAGACTACGATCCATCACGGGTCACAATCAAGGAAATGGAAGCCGCCCTGAAGGCTTCCGGCACCTATCGCGGAACGGCCAGCGGATCAAACGCCATGGAAGAGAAGTAAAAAAACTCCAACACCCCATAGATCCTTTGGATGAATGCGCAGGGTCCGAGCCACGCCAATCAGGAGCGGAGCCCCAAGCCCCAGTCTGGACCTCCGACCCGCCAAAGGCGGGCAAGCCTCTGCCCTCCGCCCTCCGCCATCTGTCCTCTGCCCCCTGTCCTCCGCCCCCTGCCCTCTGTCCTCTACCCTCCAACCTCCCCATCCGACTTCGGACATCCGACATCCGACCTCTGATCTCCGACATCTGTTTTCTGTCCTCTGCCCCCTGTCCTCTACCCTCCAACCTCTATCCTCCAACCTCCGCCCCCCTGCCCTCTGTCCTCTACCCTCTGTCCTCTGCCCCCTGTCCCCTGCCCCCTGTCCTCCGCCATCTGTCCTCTGTCTTCCGTCTTCTGTCCTCTGCCCTCTGTCTTCTGTCATCTGTCCTCCGCGTCCTCTGTGTCTCGAGTGAGAGAAGCGAACGGGTGGTGATCATCAGTGGCAGCCGCCACGCTCCCCAGCCGATTTTGATTGACAACGGTCTATATTTCATTTTACCAACAGTTTTACACAGAAAATACTCATCCGTTCGTTTAAACAGGTACCTCAGCGGCGCTCTATGCAGATTCTATTCATCTGCAATACTGCTTCTTTCGCGACTTCTTCCTCCGAATAATATTGCCCACGTTCTCCTTGAATGCCCCTTTTATCAGAGGGCATTTTCGACACGGTCGGTATAAACGCAGTGTGGCTCCCTTCTGCCTCACCCAGAATCTGGAGCCAAAGCAAAATCCATTCGTGAAATAACCGGGCTGATCTCAACGAATTTGGCGAAAAATCGCAACAACCTCAGATGGAACCTTATGAAGGAAAATGGATGATCTTGCGTTGGCCCTCAAGGAAGCGGAGACCTGAACGTGAAGTTCGAACTACCTTTCATAAAACCCGCGACGTTGCTTTTGATTCTCATTTTTCTGACGGGTTGTGCCTCAAAACCAATGGATCCCTGGTCTCAATTCATGCACACGGTGATCACGTCTGGAAAAGCCCATAATTACGACAAGCTGATGCGGGTGTTATCGTTATACCACAGAGAAGAAATAGAGGCATTTTTCAGACAGGCATCGATCATTGAAGCGGTCTCTCCCGAAGACGGACCCGACGAACATGAACTGTACAGCGCCATGCTCGAAGATGTGAAGATGTTCGTTCGCTCCTATGATGATTTGTTCACCGGCAAACCGGTTACATACAGCACAAAGCGCCTTGACATCGATGGGGTGGATTTGTTTTCCGTCATTCTGTGGGTGAAAAAGGACGGTGCCTACAGCGGGATTCTGGTACATGCCGTCTGGCAACGCCCTGATGACTTTAAAGTGCTGGAATGGGTGTACACAGAGCCTTCCGTCGCTCCAGGTTTGTTCAAAAAGAGAGCCAGACTGAAGGTCCATGATGTGCAGGCGTGTGAGTTTCCATCTGTTATTGAATTCGATTACCGGATGAAATGATGCTCTGAAAAATTGCACCCTCCTCTAACCTCTGACATCTGACCTCTGACATCTGACCTCTGACATCCGACATCTGATATCTGCCATCTATCTCTGGCCTGACCCTGAGGATCGGGTTTTTAGGACGAATAAAAAAATGGTATGGAATAAGTATTTGCAAGAGGAAGAATTGGATAAATATCGGGAGATTGTTAAATTATTCGATTCTGATTCAGAAGCCATAATGTTAGTTAAACAGGCGCTGTCAAGCGATCGGGCGTTAAGACCGGTGTTTATGCAGGTATTGCCTGAGGAGAAAACAGGAAAGATAGAAATTATCAATAAAAAATTAGCTGCGGAAAAGATAAACGGAGAAAAGACTCTTTCTGATTATATCCTGGAAAACAAAGGTATTTTTCTCTGTGGCAAGCCCAAGAGGGCAAATAACATATTGACAAGAGGGGGTAAAATCGTTGTTGCGATGACGGATAGACATTATGACAATGCGCAGTATCCAGTAGCCAACCTGCGTCAATGTTATATTCCTTTACCGGATGGAAGATTATTGACATTCAAATCATCCGGTCTGTTTCATGATCCGATTTCTAAACCCTATAATAAGAATACAATAAAATTTACCGGCGTTGGAGGTAAGATAGAAAAAAACAATGCGTTAACAACATATGAAAAATTAGGCCCCTGCAGTGAAGGGTTTATTGATTTTTTAGCATTTCAACCATTGTATAGTTTACCTGATGGAAAAGGTAATTTTGAAGAAGCCGAATACGGAGATGATGGGAAAAAAGCGCTACCATATTTAATTGTTAATTGTGCAATCAGTCCACATAGGATATCGAAGATCTCGCAGATAGATGATCCAGGACTATTTAGGTTGCGAAAAAGGATTTCTCCGCTGTTAACAGATCTGGCAATAAAAAGGCAACGTTCAGGGAGAAAACTTATGCCGGTTTTAGAAGGGTTTTTTATTTCTGGCGAAGAAGTCATGCCCGTGGAAGATTATTTGCCGTTTATAGTCGAAGAGATAGGGATAGGTACAGCCCGGAAACAAAACCACGAGTTGTTTCAAGTTACGTTCCATGAACAGGATGTGAATATGGGCGGACAGATATGTGATCGTGAAGAGATGTACACTTTTGAAGAATATTTCAAAAAGAATCAAATTAAATATGTTGATCCATTTTTTGAGATAATAAAAGAGACTCATATCGGGATAAGGGATGTGATTTCAGCTGTAGGTGTCGTAAAATTTTTATATAAACATAAAAGAGAATGGCAAGGAAACAGGTTAGAATTATTGGAAAGTTTTTTTAGAGCTTATTTTCGTCGGCTTTCTTATGTTTATTTTGAACGCTGGGAAAGTTTGATTGATCATCTTGGCAATGTAATCACCTATTATTTTTATCGCGATGATGTACTCGGACAGGATGGATTAAAAAAAGTAAGAGAATGGTACAGGATAGAAAAAGAAAGAAGAAGGAAAAGCGAAGAGGTCCTAATTGGCGCTGGGTAGAAGCTTAGAACGATATTTTTGATGTCAAAATGAGCGATATAGGGCAAAAATCAGGGTTTTTTTCACACAGGCCTACAAATTAATTTCATCTCCGGGCTTGGCGCATCTCACACAGGAGATCGTACTGTGGAATTCTTTCTTTAGATGCGTACCAAAATATGTCGTTTTTTCTCCTGTTATCGGAATCGCCTTTTCTTGTAAATCTTTTATGGATAGATGAACGGGTACAGGATCACTATCCGTTCCGTTAAGATCGATCAAAACAACCTGTGGTTTGTGAGTTAGCATTCTATGAAGAGATTCACACCAGCGGGTATCAGCGACATATGCAAAATCGATACTATTTCCTTCACGTGCGAGAAACAACCCATACGTATCGATTAAATGGTCCAGCTTGAATATCGTTGTCTCAAATCCATTAACCAGCTTCGGCTTCGATGTCTCGTTGATCTCCAGAAAGGTACAAAACTCTTTCATCCATTTTATGCAGGGATGGTTTGAGGTAAAGGCACTGACCACTAAATTTTCGCACATCTTTTCCAGCCCTTTCGGCCCGATTATCTCGAATGAAAATTCCGTTCCAGTCTCATCATTTGAAAAGAATGCCGACAAGATTAAAAAGGGAAGGCCAAAAAGATGATCACCATGCAAATGAGAAATATAAATCGTGTGGATTGAAGCAAGGTCGATGGAATTCCTGTGAAGGGATAACATGATATCCGGAGGTGTTTCACACAGCAGGGTTTCATTTATAACAAAGGAGTTATAAGGAAGCCCGTCATTAATCGCCCCGCCATTTCCTAAAATCTTTATATTCACTTGGTATTCCTTTCTGTGACTATCATCGTTCTCTAATAAAAAGACTGAATAATTAATTTTTAAGATACGCTCCCTTTATGTTCATTCCCATTTGAAAGCATGAATAATTAATATTTAAGATGTGCCCCCTTTGTTTTCCATCTGACCTCTGTCCTCCGATATCTGACCTCTGTCCTCCGATATCTGACCTCTGACCCGCCAAAGGCGGGCAAGCCTCCGACATCTAACTTCTGTCCTCTGCCATCCCCGTCCCCTACTCCTATAACAAGCAAAACAAAATTCGTTAAGGCAGATAATTCTGTGCGAGAGTCGAATAATTTAATACCTGCTCCTTTTCCCAAGCTTTATTTTTTTCTAGTTCCTTTGCCATTATGGAGGCCACCTTTGGGGCGATCTCCATACTTATCTTTGCATCAAGAATCAAGGCTCGGGTACGGCGAGCAAGCACATCTTCTAAAGTCCGTGCCATTTCATGCCTGACAGCCCAGACGATTTCTATCTGCCGGTAGGGAAGGTTGGAATGGATCATATGGTCCAGTTCAGGATAACTCTTGATCATCTGTTTAATTTCCTTGGCCTTACTGCCATAAACGGAAAATGGTTCATTGCCCATGGAATCTGCCGACCACCCAAAAAGGTTTAAATGTTCAGTACGGGATGGTCGGTCATCAAGTCCGGCAACAGCAACTGCTTTTCCCACAACATCTTCACCCATTTTTCGATAGGTCGTCCATTTTCCGCCAGCTATTGTTACAAGGCCTGATGCAGATATGGTTATATGATGGTCACGGGAGAGTGACGATGTTTCATGGCTTGTATCTGAGCGGATCAGCGGGCGAATGCCGGCAAATACGCTCAGGATATCGGTTTTTACGGGATTTTTTGTAAGATATTTAGCAGCATGTGACAGCAGAAATTCAACTTCATGGGAAAAAGGTTTTGGTTCCAGGCAAGATTCATCTAGCTCAGTATCCGTGGTTCCGATAATTACCCGGTCGTGCCACGGGACTGCAAACAGCACTCGACCGTCATCTGTGTGGGGGACCATAACAGCACTGTCACCGGGCAAAAAAGATTTATCTACGACAATGTGCACTCCCTGGCTCGGTGAGATGATATTTTCACTATCCGGAAAATCCATTTTCCGGACAGAATCCACGAAAATACCCGTGGCATTAATCACGGCTTTGCCTTTGATTTCATATTCCCGGCCGGTTTCCTGGTCCTTTGCGATCACGCCACATACCAGGTCTCCCTCTTTTAAAATGGAAGAAACCTTTGCATAATTTAATACGCATGCGCCCAGGTTGGCGGCTGTACTGGCCAGGGCGATCGCAAGCCTTGCATCATCGAACTGGCCATCATAATAGATGACGCCGCCTCTGAGTCCCTCAGGTTCCAGAGTGGGAATTTTTTTTAAGGTATCTTCCCGTGACAGCAGTTTGGATTCTTCCAGGCCCAGTTTTCCTGCAAGCACATCATACAGCTTCATACCGATTCCGTAGAACGGGCCCTCCCACCATCCGTAATTCGGAACAATAAAGGCCTGGTGCCTTACCAGATGGGGAGCATTATGAAACAGAAGCCCCCGTTCGCGCAAAGCTTCCAGAACCAGAGAGATGTTTCCCTGCTTCAGATAGCGAACACCACCGTGGATCAGCTTTGTACTCCTGCTGGAAGTTCCCTGGGCAAAATCCGCCTGTTCAAGAAGAAGGGTGCTAAAGCCCCGGGAAATCGCCTCCACGGCAGTTCCCAACCCTGTTGCCCCACCACCCACAATGATCATATCCCATATTCTGGAAGTATCATTTAGTTGATCAAGCATTTCGTTTCTTTGCATAAGTCTATCCAATTGAATTAATAAGGGTATGAATACCCCGGTAGAGAATTGGGGCTGTCTTGCAAATCAGCTTAGACTGTTGTTTCCGGTATCAAAACGTTGGGGCACCGTTAATCGTCAGTTCAAGTTTTCGCTCGACCCCTTGCTTGTGGGGTCGTCTTGTCCCGACGTAGCCCTCGGGCGAAGTCGGAAGCCTTCAGGCGACCTGTGGGGTCGAAGTCCCGCTCAAGCGGGACAAAGCCCCAAGCCCCAAGCGAGTCGAAGGATGGCCCCTTGAATCCTTGAATCCTCGAACCCTTGAATCCTTGAATCCTGTATTTCTAATTATCTTGGTCCGACCCTAAAAGACTCAAAGACATTCAAGATGATTGTTTGTTTTTCAGCAAGCAAGCGTAACACAATAAAACAACACCGTCTCCTTTATCGCGGTAAAAAGCGGGCTTCGCTCAAAACTCTCTTAAATTACGGGTAAAATTGCATCAGATAAGCCCAATCCATCCACAAGAAGCATTGTGTAGATCTGCAGCATGTCCGATTTCTGCACAGAATCCAACTTGGGGGATGTTTGAGCGATCATGGTACCGCTTTTCAGCATGCAGATTGTCATATCTTCAGAGTGTTCAAAGGTAACGCCGAAACGGCCGGATGTTTTGATTTTAAATTTTTTATCACCTATTAAACTACTGAGTTTTTCAAGGCTGATGTCAGTTCTTTGTTTAGGCGATATAATAAAATTTCTTTGGCCGTCCCGTGCGCAGGTTTCTTCAACCAGGCGTTGCGCTAGCTGTTCGGTCATTTGATTCGATTCAAGACCGCAAACGGTGCAATTTTCTTCAGCCGCTAAATCAACGGTCTCAAACGACATCTCCTGAAGATCGATGTACAATATCTTATCCAGAAGCTTTGGCTCCTGACCGATGAGTATCCTCACAGCTTCTGAAGTCTGCACGGCAGTGACGATACCCAGAATGGCTGGATGAACACCCACCACACCGCACTTCGGTAGATCCTCATCTTTTAATCCCGGCATGAAACACTCGAGACACATACTTTTACCAGGCACCAATGTAGATACATTGCCGTACGCCTCGATGGCCGCTCCAAACACATAAGGGGTCTTCAGTTCATGACAGGTTTTATTCACAATGTACCGGGGTTCCGGGCTGTCGAGACCGTCGACAACTACATCTGCACCGGCGATGACTTCCGCAGCGTTCGTCAGATTCAATGATTCCGGGTAGGCAACAATTTCCACGTCAGGGTTCAATCGGCTTAATTTTTCTGTGGCCACCTCCACCTTGGGTCTGCCGATACTATCCACGTCATAAAGGTATTGTCTGTGCAGGTCGGAGCGTGAAACAATGTCCCTGTCAACAAACCGCACCTCCCCAATGCCCATCCCCACAAGCCTTGGCGCAATCTGCGATCCCAACCCCCCAAGACCGATGAGGCATACTTTCGCATTTCTCAAGCTGAGTTGGCCGTCGTAACCAATGTCCGCAAGAACGATCTGCCTGGCATAAGTGTTCAATTCGTCGTCATTCAATTCCTTCTTCATTGTTCTGGTATCCTGCTTAAGCGGTATTTAATGATTGAGCCCGTATATGCCCGGTTTCTAGCTTCCAGTTTCATCCAGATAAACCTATGTCGATATGAATATTGATAATCATCTTTGAACAGAGAGTCCACTTCGCCAACCCCCCATCTCGGAGGCATCGCCAGGGCTTCGCAGGAAACAGCGGTTTGAACGGAAGTATGGGTATTACCGCCCCAAGCATTGGGGTCAGGTCTACGATTGACTTCTGTTATCGGTTCATGATGGCAGTTGCCCCTGATGGGAATCTGTCTCCTCCGATGCCCGGCGTTGAATAATATAATTGGACCGCAGTCCTCAATTAATATCCCGTCATTAATCGCCCCGCCATTGTCTAAAATCTTTATATTCACCAGTTATACCTTTCTTTAATTACTTTCATTCTTTTAATTATGAATTTTGATTAAATCCAAGGAAGCTGACGAAAGGTGTAGGCAAGAATCAAAAGTCCGAGAAGAGCAATGATTATCCACCGCATGAAATTCGCTGTAAATTCTTAATATTTAAGATGCGATCGCTTTGTTCTCGAAAATGTGCAACTGTGAAGAGCGTCCCCTATATCCCCAAATTCCACAGCAATGCAAGACCATCAAGTAATAAAAATAAGTGGCCCCATTTCAGCAATCCGGAGAAACGCATAAAATCATGACCACCTCGCTTATAATAATCTCCTCTCAATAGAAACTTATAAAACACTAAACGTCCCGCAATTCTCTCTGGTCACGCCTCCCCGGCAACGTTCCCGGTGATAGGTTTCTTGGCGCCCGGAACGGCGGTATTGGACTGAATCGCCCCGATGACGCCCGCATCGGCAAATCGTTCAAGCGGAAATGTCTCAGACTTGAACTTGAGATCGACTTCTCCCGTGAGATCGGCTTCAACATTGATCTCACTTTCCGAGTCCTTCTTGGAACTCGAAACGTAAGCCGCCGTTATCCTGGTCTGCACCTTGACCGGCGACAGAAAATAGCCGTACCTCGTAGAGACTTCGGTTCCGGTGTCGAATTGGCTGGCCGACTCGGCCCGCCCGCGGTCGGTGGTATCCATCCGAAAGCCCATGCCGGCGTTGATGCGGCCGCTGTTCACCACGATGCGGTTAATCCCCATCAGGACCAGTGTCGCAAGGACCTGCTGGCGACTCTGGGCAAGCTTTCGACGCGCGGCCGGAACGAGGACTGTCTCGTTCGTATCATCGTCTATGGACACATCGTTTCCGATATTGAGATCCCGCTGGAGAGAGGCTTTCGGCCCCTCCGCCTCGTCCGCGGTGTCGGCCTGCACCGCCTTCGGCGCCCGCCGGACGTGTCGATCCGGACCACCTGCGGATAGCTGTTGGCCAGCCAGTCGCGCGCCTGGTTGTCGGAGATGTTGTCTGACATGAACTCGTCGACGGCTTTTGCCACATTGGAAAGGAGCTCTCCAAACGCTTCCATTTGCTGGATGGAAGCATCCACAACAGCCTGAAACGTCCCTTTCACGGGGTCGGCCACAAAGGTCGGAAAGGCGATGGCGTATAACGGGTATTGATATATCTCATGATTGAACTGTAAGTCCTTTTTCGATCACAATTATTTTGCCCCGTTTGACGGATTGGCCGGCGGTGGGTTGTGAAACCCCAGGCTTTCTCGAAAGCTCCTAATTTATGGCACGCTCCTCACACTTGTATATTCGCTGGGGTATTAAGTGAAATCCGCTTTCCATAGATCCCTTTAGAATCACTCCCAGTCGTTCCAAAAATTGTTCGTGATCTTTATTATCGAAAAAAACTTTTTCCCGGGCGATTCCTCTTGCAATCACAAGATAACGCGCCCCGGGAGGTTTATCCGCCGTAGCAAGCGAAGGAGGACGTCTATTCCGGATTGCCGCGGCATGCCGGAGATGCATCAGAATGGGAGATACTTGTAAATATGCAAATGTGTAAATGTGAAGAGCCTACCTTATTTTCATTTTCCTTGACGAAAGTACCACAATGTGGTAGCTGGGACACATCTATTCCGCCTATTAGATACCGCTACTCTTTGGGCATTCCATCGCCGCCGGAAGCCAAGCAGCTCATACCCCTTCATGGAAACTCCAAATTCTCGGTGTCCAAACCTTGAGAATCAGGGGGTAAAAAACCGGCCGGTACCGACGACTCGGGTGATTGAAATTTCCTGATTAGCTAACCGATGCCTTAAAAACAAGCGGGAAAATGTTTACCGAACAGGAATACACTAGCCGGAACGTTCCCGCACCTGCATTCTAACCGGACTTTTATAATCTAGTAATATAGTCATCCGCAGGGTAAGAAAGGAGGAATCCATGCAGCATACATATCACAAGAAGGCGCCGATCATTTTCGTTGCAGCATTACTCCTGTTGACATGCGCCGGGCCCGGTACACCGCCCAGTAATTTACGCGTAGGCGCAGATCTGGTTCCGGTTCCCAAGATTTTCTCATTCGACCCAGTGAGCATCAGCTTATGTAACCGGGATGCCGGAGGAAAGCTGATCGTCCCTGTGAGAAACCAGGGAACGTCCAGAGCACGCGGAACCAGCACGAGGGTTGTATTTTTCGGCTTGGGAGCGAGATTCGAAACAACGGATTCGATACCTGCAGGTGGAACAGTTAACGTGTTGTTCCAGATGCCCGCGGGCTGCTTTAATCCGGATTGTGATTTCAGGGTTACCGTTGATTCCGACGCACAGATAGATGAACTCTCTGAAGAAAACAACAGTGCTTCGGACAGGTGTATCGGTTAAGCTGACCTGCCCCCAAAAGTGGACCCAATCTTTAAGTTTGTCTATGGGCAAACTTTCTATGCAGCGTTGCCTTCATAAGCAAGGGTTCGATGATCTTGTCAGAAATCGGTAAAATTGTCTCAGGACGAATAGTGGGACGCCCTTTATATTTCGATTGCTGAGAAATAAGTCCTTTTTTTCTTCAAGAAACGATTTAAAGGGGTTCCGATCGGCTGATCAGCAGAATCGGCTATATCGGCCTATAGCTACACTACTCGTAGACCTTATAATTGACGACCAAAAAAGGCTAAGATAAATGTTTTAATGTTGAGAACGTCCCCTTAAATGAAGAGGTGTCGAATGGTTCGAGCAAGATTTGGCGCTGTTCGGTTAGTGGCACTTTGCCTGACGCTTGCATTTGTGACCACTGCCTGCAAAGCGCAGAAATTCGTCGAGAATATCGGTTTACGGGAACCGGAAGAACTGAAAGTCACCAAGACCGAGGATACCAACGACGGGAAGTGCAGCTCCCTTGACTGCTCGCTGCGCGAAGCGGTCATCGCGTCCAACGAGCGCCCGGGGCAGGACATTATCATCGTCCCGAAGGGGGTCTACCGCCTAACCATCCACGGCAACGAGGATCAAAGCAGCGATATCGATACCTTCGACAAGACCGGGGATCTGGACATCTTCGATGATTTGATCATCAGGGGTGACGGCCCAGGTCAGGTCATCGTCGACGCCAACGAAATCGATCGGGCCTTTGAGGTCTGGTTTAGCAGCGACGTGGACATGTCCGGCCTTACCATTCGAAACGGCGCCAGCCGGCTGGCGGGCGGCGGCATCGCCAACGGGAACACCAACCACACCTCAATTGGCTTTTTGATGCTAAGCGACGTGGAGATAAGGGACAGCCAATCCAAATTCGGAGGCGGCGGCGTGTACAACAAGGGAGGAAGACTGCTTTTCACAAAGGTCACCATCAGCAAAAACAGATCCGATGAAGGTGGCGGAGGCCTCCATAACGACCGCGGTCCGATGATGCTCGTCAACAGCTTAATTGTCCGCAATCGAGCCAAGGTCGGCGGAGGCATTTTCAATCAAACTTACGCAGCCCAGTCTGCAAAACTGATCGGGGTCACTGTCCGCGACAATGAAGCCGTGTCTGGAGGTGGCATATACAACAACCTGGGCACCCTGAAGGTGGAAGGCGACAGCGTCATCCGCGAGAATCGGGCTGAGAAGTTTGGCGGCGGCATCTTCAACGCCATGCAGGAGTTCGATATCGCCGGGGGGAGAGATCTTGACGGAACAACCACCCTGACCGTGGAGGATTCCCGCATCGAACATAATAAGTCGATCTTCGGTGGCGGCGGCCTGTTGGTCGGCGTCGACACCAAGGCTAGCGTGACCCGGACGCTCATCGCGATGAATCTGACCGGAAACCAGGGCGGCGGGCTGCACAATCGGGGAACCATGACCGTTGAAGACAGCTGCTTCTTCAAGAACAATGCCGCCAAGGGTGGGGGAGTTGTCAACGGCGTCGGAGCCGATCTGAGCCTTGTCAACGTCACCGTCTCTGGCAATCAGGCCGACATCATCGCGGGCGGACTCGGCAACGCGAGCGCTGGCAGCACGATGAGGATCGTTAACGGGACGATCTTCAACAACTCCCCCCACGGCATCGTGGAGCTGGGCGGTAAGACGAACCTGTTCAACACTATCGTAGCCGGCAACTCACCAGCGAACTGCAAGGGCGGAGTGCAGTCCCAGGCCAACAACCTGGACAGCGGCTCGAGCTGCGCCTTTACCGGCCCGAACGATCTCAGTAATACCGATCCCATGCTCGACGCGATCACGCCATTCGGGGCGGGCAACCTTCTTCACCCGCTGAAGGCGGACAGCCCCGCCATCGACATGGGAGACGACGCCACTTGTCCCGACCATGATCAGCGCGGCGCCCCCCGTCCTCAGTTAACGGCCTGCGATATAGGAGCCTTCGAGTTTGGCCCGCCTCTATAGTGCCGACCGATCCCGTCGTGTATTAAGTACGTTTGACGGAGGGACTTTAGAGTGTCCCCCAATAAATTGCCCATCGATACCTGGCGTGTCGGAGGAGCGGCATTTTAGAACACCTTTCGACTTCATTTTCCGAACTACAAGATGATCGAGCAATAAGGGTCAGTGTTTCTTTTTCAACAACCCGGAGAAACGCAAAAAATCATGCCCGTCCCCTTGTCACCGTCAGGTTGGATGGCCTGTTTGAATGAAACGTTATAATGCAGGACCTGACCCCGATTCATTTGTACCTTAAACCCAATACCGTGAGCACAACTTGCCACCAAACGCACTTATGCTGGCCATCCGAAATTTTGTTCACTACAGTACGAATAGGGGCAGGCTGAACACCGGTCCAAGATTTCGTGCAGTTTAATAAAATCTTAATAAAATCTTATGTGTTCAGTGAACGTAAAAAGACCATCCAAAAACCGGCTATGATCGATCCCGCTATGTAATAAGGGAAATCGAGCCAGGTAAATGTAGTTCCCAATAGCGTCGCACCAATAAATGTTGACCTTATGGTTTCAAGAAAGGGTGGATGCCATAACTGTAGGATTTCCAAGATAGATGTAGTGATGCCGACGCATATAGCTACTCCCCATGGCCATCGAAGTTTGGTGCATAAAAACGTGACCAGGCACCAGAAAACGACATACAGTATTCCTCCAAAATAATTGTTTACCCAACTCGCTGCCGGCCCTGAATAAAATTTGCTGTAAATTCCCGCGGGAATTATTAAAGCAATGGAAATAATGGTTGGCAGGTATTGTCTGATTGGTAATAAATTAGATAAAGACATGAACTCAGTTTTTTTAAAGCGTGAAAGGTTATCCACCTTCTGACTCAAACTCTGCGTCGCGTCAATACTCCAACACTCTAAAAACCGAATCGGAGCCGAACCGAATCCAAACCCCGATTTCAAGGACTATCACAGATTAACCGCACCTCGGTTGCGAATCAGATAAAAATTCTGGATCCGAGTGATCCACACTATCGAGCACTATAATTTGCCGATCGATACCAGCTCGTTGGAAAGGCTTGATTTTGACTATCTTTTCGACATATTCATTATATCGTCATTTCGTCCTTCTTTACTTATTAATATATCATTACCTGTTCCTCATTCCCGGATTGGTCCGAGTCCAAAGGACGCAAATATATAAATGGAAGGGAGATTGCCGGTGGCGAAAAAGAGAAACTCTAAAAAGCACGTTTTGAAGACGGCGTCATCCGAGATGAAGGATGAATTTATCATCATCGAGCGGGTGTTCTCCCAGGATGAGAACAACATGAGCATAGGGTTGGCAAACATAAAGGCCATCGTGCCGGATATTGAGGCAAACAAGGATAAAATGGCCAGGGCCGTGGAGATATTTAAACGTAAAGGAGTCAACGTCGCCATCTTTCCGGAGTTTACATTTTCCGGATATTTCTGGGAAGACACCAACGCGTGTCGCAGCTATATGGACGGTGCCGTGATCGAGAACCACACGGAATGGATCGAAAACACCTTACGCCCCATGTTGGATGATGAGCTAAGGGCCATCATATTTAACAACATCGGGAAAGGCCCTGAGGGAAAATACGTTAATTCGACTTTCATACTCTCGGTGGTCGAGGACTTCGATTACCTGAAAGAGGAGAATCGGTACGACAAGATCTTTCTCCCCCAGTTGGAAAAGATCTACACCGAGACAGGAGGAGACGACCGGCTTGTGGTCGATATCAAATAGGGCCGGTTTGGATTTGTGACCTGTTACGATGTGTTGTTTTCTCAGTTGCTGCTGGAGTATGCCAAAATTGACAAGGTGGATGCCGTGATCCAAATCGCTTCATGGCGGTCGCTGGCCTGGAGGGACTATCCCGGCATGAATGTGGGTACCGACACATATTACGGGTATCTGTGGGACACCGTCATGCCGGCAAAATCCGCTACGAATCAGGTCTGGATCATCGCCTGCAATGCGGTTGGCGCCCATGGTGTCACAGGTGCCCACTTCTGGGGAGGGTCCGGCTTATGGGCTCCGTCGGGTGTGAACCTCCTTCAGGCATCCCACGTAAACGAGGAACTCCTCATCATCCATAATGTCGACATCAAAGGGCAGAGGGCTCTGGAAAAGGATGATTTTAACTACGCCATGGATTTTGAATCCATTTACCGGCCGATACACGGAAAGCGGGCATTTACCAGAATCAAAGGGTAGTCGGTAGGTGAGAATAATCTTAGACTGGTGTTTTCGATAGCAACATCAGCGGCCTCAGGCAAAAATCAGGGCCTTTTTTGTTCATATCTCATTTAATCCTGATAGCTTAGCCTGGTCCGACCCAGATCCTCCTCCGCAATTGCAGTTCTCTGGGCAAAATTACCCTGCTGTTCCACACCCGCCGTCAATAACAACAGATCGGTATGTGCCGAACTAAAAAGTGCCTTCTTGCACCATCATCTATAGGCATTACCGTATCACTGTTTCCAAGAGCAGCATCTTGCATTAATTCATTTTTTTAGGAGCGAAACAATGACATACCCAAGAACCTTTTCACATATAGGATTGTCTGTGACTAACCTTGAGCAAGCCGTTGATTTTTACACCAAGGTCTTTGGGTGGTATGTGATCATGCCGCCTACAGAAATCGTTGCTGACGACTCTGCCATTGGTGTGATGTGCAACGACGTCTTTGGTAAAGGCTGGGGCAGTTTTCGTATCGCCCACCTGTCCACAGGTGACAAGATCGGTGTCGAAATCTTCGAATTCAAAAACGCCGAGAAGCGAGAAAACAACTTTGAATACTGGAAAACCGGCATCTTTCACTATTGCGTTCAAGATCCTGACGTCGAGGGTTTAGCAGCAAAGATCGTGGAATACGGGGGGAAGCAGCGAATGCCCATACGAGAGTACTACCCAGGTGAAAAACCCTACCGCATGGTTTATTGCGAAGACCCCTTCGGCAACCTGATCGAACTTTACTCTCATAGCTACGAGCTAACCTATTCTGCGGGAGCATACCAGGACAAACTCAACGCTGCATAATTTTATGACTCGAGCTTTGGTGTGGGCCTTATTCAGTTAGTATGGATAGGGTGTCAAACCTTGAATTGTGAAGAGAATTCAACAAACTTAATCTCAACCTTCGGGTCGTTGCCCATCTGGTTTCCACCAATCTCGCACTGTGCCTGGCCGAGAAGTAAATCAGACCAAAAATCGAGGCTACTTATTCACGGTGAATAGTTTATTCACAATTCAAGGTTTGACACCATTACTCTCTGTGAGCGGTTTCCAATCATGTAGATTCTTTCATTGCATTTTGAAAGCATAAACCCATTGGTGTGCCTGTTGCTGTGGGATGCGACGACATGATTTCCGGTTAGACTGCCTTGAAAATGGGTATCGGTGACGGGCATAGATCGTTCATGGTCACCAGGTCTGTTTCGCTGCAATACCCCTTGGACGCATAGCCCATCTCCAGTCCCTTCCGGGTGATCACCTGGATATGCGTATGGTGAAACCAGTTGCCGTTTTCGTAAAAATCACCGATCTCGGCAAAAACGCTTCCCGCCGAAACCGTTTTCCCTGCCGGCGGGAGCCGGTCTTTGCGCAGATGCCCATAGAAACTGTAAAAGGTCTCAAAATAGGGGCTCTCGTGCTGTAACAGCACGTAGCCGCCATAGTTTCCCTCACCGCTTTCGTAATCGCTCTCTGCCACGGTGGCATCCAGCGGTGCATGCAGCGGGGTGCCCAGCCCCACGATCACATCCAGGCCCAGGTGGATGAAGCGCTTTTCGGCGACCATTTGGGGGCAGTCTGCGAGCAACGTTTCGCGATGCTCCAGATACGGAGACACCCCCCAGCGGTACTCCGATCCCATCCGCTCATCCAGAATCCGCTGGAATCCTTTCTGATCCCGGACATCGACCCCTTCGAGCAACGGGCTGTCGGTTGACAGATCCGCGATAAACGGATCTCCCGTCAATCCCTGAAATACGGGCCGGTGGGTGACCTTCCGACTGTAGAGCAAAAACGGGTAATACATTTCGCCTCCGGATCAGGATAGCTGAAAATCGGTGGTTTTCAGCAGGCCGGCAATCGGTACGATCGGTTTGCCGTCATCATCTACCCGGACCTCCTCGGGCCATGTGAAGTCCGGCGACAGGGCCTTGAAGTAGGCCAGTTCGTAGGGAAGCAGTCTGACCGACAGATGCGCGCCGTCGCCGACAATGGTGGCAGACAGACCGAAATCCACCTCCCCCAGGGTCGTGCGGAAAATATAGCGGGGTATCTCCCGGCCGCTGCCTTCCCGGCGCACCCGCGTGGCGATGTCCACGACGTCGTACAGCGCCACGGGGTGTTGGGTGTTCCAGTGGTCCTGGATGGGGAGCCCGGCCACATACAAGTGGTGAAATTCGATGCCGGCGTTCCGGCAGCCGTAGGCGAGACGATGTATGGCACCCGGCGTATCGTTGATGCCGCCCAGCAGGGGCGTGTTGTTGTACACAGTGATTCCCTGGTTATTCAGCCGGCGCGCCAGCCGCGTGTGTGCCGATTGAAACTCGTCGGCAACCAGGAACTGGGTTTCGATTTCCAGCCGCAGCGGGCGGACCATGGTCAGGCTGTTCAGCCCGCCCAGCGTGTCGATCACGACCGGAGAGTAGCTTTCCGGCGCGTAGTTGAAGTTCAGGCTGCGCAGCCGGACAGCGTTGACATGGGGGATGGCAGCCAGGGCCCGTATGATGTGACGAATCTGAAACAGGGAATCCGTGACGTCCTGCCCGGAGACGATCACCGCGTCGGTAATCCGCTCGTCACCCCGGATGTATTCCAGATCCGCCTCGGCGCATTCGGCGGCGATCTCCACCCGGGTCTCATGGACCCGGGAAACCGTTGAGGATCCGGTATCCACGATTGATGCGGCAATGTGTTCACCGGCAAAAATCCGAGGCAAAATCGCGTCGGTGCGTTGCCTGGGTATGGCCGCACCACCGCCGGGCTTGGGCGGCCGGGCTCCCAGAAACAACGATGGATCGCCGATTTGCGCCATGTACTGAATATCGATAGTCCCTTCCGCGTTGACCCGAATATTTTCCATCTCGTTGGCAACCGGCGCAAAGTGTTTGAAATAGTCCGGCGTGTAGGGACTCCGGATCCACATGAAGTGATCGTTTCCCGCCACCGGCTCGACGGCCCAACCGCTGGTGTGCCAGTCCATCTTGCCGATGGGGGTGGCCGTGCAGATCCGCGGGATGACACGGTCGGACAGATGCGCCCGCAGGTATCTGCCGACGGTCAGCCCTTTAGAAATCGGCGTCCAGTATACGCTGTTCCCGTGGATCGGGCTGCAAGGGATGTAAATGTAATGGAGTTCGGCCCCGGCGCCGCGCAGCAGGCTGAACAGCCGGACCAGTTCGGGGCCTTGATCGTTACAGTTATTCAAAAACGGCGTTTGAACGTAAACCGCAATGCCGCTGTTGACCAGATCGGTGATGATCGTCAGGCTCTGCGGAGAGATTTCGTCGGGATGGATGAAATGGGTGGCCACCTCCATGCGCTTGCCCCGTTTCTGGAGTTCGAGGTTCTTGCGCTTGACATAATTGAGCAGTTTGGCGTCGTCCGCCAGGAACATATGGGGATAGTAAGCGATGGCGCGGGTGGCCAAACGCAGCGTCTGGACATGGTCGATGTCCTTGAGAAGATCGATGGCGCAGGCCATATTGGCCCGGTTCATGAAAGGATCGCCGCCGGTGATCACGATCTCCTTGATGGACGGCGAATTTGCAACATGGGCCACCGCCTGTTTAACATCCGCCGGGGTGGGGTTTTTTTCGTTGCGCGATTCCTTGTGCTTGCGGAAGCAGAACCGGCAATACACCGGGCAGCTCATGTTCATCAGGAAAATAACCCGGTTCTGGTACATCTGCTCCAGGAGCCCTTGGTGAAACTGGCCAATCCAGGTGTTGGTGTGCCCGACGGTATCCAGCTCCCGGCGAAACGGCAGGTATTGATACGCCACGTGCGGAGAGACGCGCATCTGACGGATGGTGTGCATGGATAATCGTACGGGATAGGTGTCGATCACCGTCTGCATCGCCGCCCGGTCCGCGTCCGCCACCGCGATATTGGCCACCTTTTCCAGCTGCTCGGTCGATGTGATGGAAAAAATCCGGTTTCCCGGCAGGATGACCTCCAGGATCGCCGTCAACATCGGGGGCGGGAGTTCGATACCGTTCATGGAAATCGTAGCGGTGCCGTCGGCTTTTCCCAGCAACAGGAGGAGTTCCGTAAAGAAACCCTCTGGATTGTCGCTGTAGCCGCAGGCTTTCAGCAGTCTTGAGAGCTTGGTGCGCCCGTCACCGGTCTGTATGATGTCATACAGCCGTTCGCCGACAAGGGGCTTTACTCCGAAATGGTCAAGGAACCCGCTGAGAGCGGCGACCAGGTCGGCGAGGAGCACCCGTTTTTCGTCGCCTGAATTCTCGAAAACGATCCGTAATGATGCGGCATCTTCCGGCATTCCCCCTCCTGTATCCCAGAATGAACAATTGACCGTTGACATACCTACAGAATTCTGACAATTTAACTATTATAGTAATTTTACTTCTATAATAGTATATTGTCTAATCCAACCCCGGACAAAATGTCAAAAGGAAAATATTATTTTTCGAAGTCCCTGGAAAAAGGGTTGAACATCCTGTCCCTGTTCAACCGGAAAACACCGGTATTGACCCAGAGTGAAATCTCCAAAACGCTGGGTCTGAACATGACCTCGACCTACCGCTACATCAATACGCTGGTGGAGCTGGGCTACCTCGAAAAAGACGCCAAGACCAAGGAAATCCGGCCCTCCATGCGGTGCCTGTTGTTTTGCACCAGTTTAATGCGGGCCACCGATCATCTGAAGATGATCAAGGAAATCGTCGACCGGATCCACGGTGAGAACAATATCAGCATCTATGTTGCCGTTGCGGTGGAGGACACCATGGTGGGGTTCTATCATCGGGAGGCGCAAGAGACCCTCACCTACAATCTGCCGGATTTTTCCAAAAACTCCTTGCACAACACGGCACTGGGGAAAGCCTACCTGTCCAGCCTCGATGAGGATCGGATCGCTGAAAAAATCGAAACGATGACTCTGGTCGCAAAGACCGAAAAGACCATCGTCGACAAACAGGAACTGCTGACAGAGATCCAGGCCACCAAGGCGCGGCAATACGCCATTTCCGAGGAAGAATATCTACCGGGTCTTCTGGCCATCGGCGCCCCCATGTTCGATCCTATGCGCGGAAACGGGATCGGTGCGGTGTCCTTTGACTTTTCGGTACTTCAGCACACCACCGAGGAGATCGAGGAAAAGTATGGTAGCTTGATCCGGGAAACGGCCGCTGCCCTGTCCGAACTTCTGCCGCCGGACATCCATCGTCGGTAGGCTGACACACCGTCACATGACCCCGGCGAAGTTCGAATGATTCGGCGCGTTTCTTGACATTTACATTCTAATCTGATGAGGTTCCACAAGTCACCCCGTTCTGCAGATCAACACACAAGGCAACGCACACCGATGAAATCCGGCAGATGGAAACCGTGGGCACTCCTGGCACCGTCCATGAGTGCCGTTTTTTTACTGCTCGTCATACCGGTGTGCTTCGTGGTTGTGTACAGTTTCTGGCTGCGCGCCCCCAGCGGCGCGGACATTCCGGCCTTCCAGTTCGGAAATTACGCCAAATTCTTCGAAGATTTCTTTTATCCCAAAATTCTCATCCGGACGATTCGGATCGCGTTCGAGACGGTCATTCTCTGCGTGGTCATGGGCTATATCCCCGCCTATTTTTTCTACCGCAGCAAGAGCCGGTACAAACAGGCGTTTCTTCTGCTCATTATGCTTCCGTTCTGGGTCAGCTTCATCATCCGAACCATGAGCTGGATCAACATCATGGGCGATTCGGGCCTGATCAACCACTTTCTGTTGAAGATCGGACTGATAGAAACCCCCATCTCCATGCTGTACAATGAATTCACGGTACTCATGGGCCTGCTCATGTACCTGCTGCCGTTCATGGTGTTGAATATTTATGTCAGCCTGGAAGGTATCGACAAAAGTCTTCTGGAGGCGGCGCGATGCATGGGCTGTACCGAATGGCAGGCGTTCAGGGAGGTCACGCTGCCGCTGAGCCTCCCCGGTGTCAGCGCCGGCTGTCTGCTGGTCTTCGTGCTGACGGCCGGCACATATCTGCCCCCCATGATTCTGGGAGGCCCGGGCAACGACATGATCGCCAATCTTATTTTCAAACGGGTGGTCGGCACCCTCGACTGGCCGTTCGGCTCGGCTATCAGCGTGATCCTGCTATCCCTGCTGTTCGTAATCGTGTGGACCTACAACCGGTACCTGGGAATCAACCAGATTTTTAAGAGCTTCCAGGGGAATTAATCGATGACAAAGATATCGCCGGGATGGACGTTGATCAAAATCTATACGATTCTCGTCTATATTTTTATGTTCACGCCCATCGTCGTGGTGATCGTGCTGGCATTCAACCCCAAACAATTCGGCATCTTCCCCATGGAGGGCGTCAGTTTCCGGTGGTTTATCAAATTGGCCCAGAATGAATCGATTATCGACGCCTTTAAAAACTCGCTCATCCTGGGGTCACTGACCGCCGTCATATCCACCGGCATCGGGATTCTGGCCGCCCTGGCCTTTATCCGTTTCGAATTTCCGGGCAAAAATACCATCAACACCCTGCTGCTGTCGCCCATCATGATTCCGGAAGTCGTGCTGGGCGTGGCGCTGCTGCTGTTTTTGCGATTTCTTCAACAGCCCAAGAGTTTCGCACTGCTGCTCATCGGGCACGTGGTATTGACCCTGCCCTATGTGCTGTTGATTGTCCAGGCACGGCTGGTGGGCATTAAGTAAAGAATACGAAGAGGCAGCGAAAACCCTGGGCGCCAATGCGTTTCACACCTTCCGGGACGTCACCTTCCCGCTCCTCCTGCCGGCCATTCTGGCCGGTGCCCTCTTCTCGTTTACCATCTCTTTTGATGACATCACGGCAACGCTGTTCTGGGCAACGGCGCAGAACCAAACCGTCCCGGTGAAGATATTCAGCATGCTGAGGAATTCGATCAGCCCGGAAATCAATGCCCTGGGTGCGGTCATGATCGTGTTGACCGTCGCCACCCCACTCTTGGCCGGCTACCTGTCCCGCAAGTTTTCGAAAATCAAGCCATAACAGTAAACCATCAGCGGAAAGGAGACCCCATGGCAATTGTAACCAAAGACAATCTGGATCGGGTGTTCGAGGCGTATAAAAGTGGAGCCGTCAGCCGGCGTTGCTTTCTAAAATACCTTGGCCTGGCCGGTGTCTCCCTCGGGCTGGTGGGATCGCCATTTGGAAACACCGTGCGGGATGCATGGGCCGCCAAATCGATCCGGTTTGACGGATGGGGTGGCAACGTTTCTGAATCGTTTCGTGAACACGCCTTCAAACCCTTTACGAAAGCGACGGGGATCGAGGTCATCGACGGCGAATTCGGGGATATGAATTCCTACCTCACCCGGGTGAAAGCCTCCTACCCACCGGGCGGGGAATTCAATATCGCCCATCTCAGTGCGGTGTTCGACTATGCCCGCTATGTGGACCTGGGTTTTTCGACGGCGCTGGACGAATCGAAAATCCCCAATCTCAAGAATGTCATGACCGCCATGATCAAACCGTTGCGGAAGATCACCAAGGGCACCCTGTCGGCCGTGCCCTATGACCTCGGGCAAACCGGTATCGCGTACAACACCCGGCATATCAGCAAGCGGAAGGCGGAAAAGCTCGGGGCTTCGCTGTTGTGGGACAAGGGTTTGAAAGGCAAACTGGGCAGTTGGGGCGGCGACTTCCGGACCAACATGTGGTACGCGGCGCTGCACACCGGCCAGAGTCCCAACAATATGACAAACCTGAAGGCAATCTGGAGGGCTCTCCGTGACCAGCGCGGCCTGATGAAGAAATACTGGAGCTCCGGGGCCGAACTGATGAGCCTGCTGGCCAACGGGGAAATCTATGCCACGGTGGCCTGGTCCGGGCGGGTGGCCGCGCTGCAGCAGGAAGGGCATCCGATCGGGTACCTCTCTCCCGAGGGTACCTACTCCTGGATGGAATATCTCTTCGTCCTGAAAGGGACCGATCTGGCAGTCGCTCAGAGGCTGCTCAATTTCATGCTGGAGCCCGCCGCGGCCATTGCTGTGGCCGAGGGGCAGAATTATCCCCCCAGCCTGGATCCGACCAAAGTGGCATTGACCGATAAGATTCGAAAGATGCCCGCCTTCGACCCCACCGGCAAACTGGAAGGCTATCTGTTTGCCGATCCCGCCTACTGGAATGCCCATCAGGTGGAATGGACGGAAAAATGGGATCGCATCAAGGCCGGCAGCTAGATTGCCGAACAACATCGTACAGCGATGTTATGAACGCGACGACGTCGCTCAAATTTTACGGAAAGAATCATCAGGTCCATCCGATCGATGGTCGCAAACGCCGTTTCATGACCGGTGGCGGCAGCCCGTCCGCTGGAGCATGCCGCCACCGGCCATCGGATAAATGGAAACAGGGGGAGACAGGGTAACGTGGCAACCGTCAAAAAGCAGCCCATGGTGCAGTTCAAAGGCATAATGAAGCGGTTCGGCAACGTTGTCGCCGTGGAAAAAATAGATTTTGATATCGAAGAGGGCAGCCTGGTGACGCTGCTGGGACCTTCCGGATGTGGAAAAACCACCTTGCTGCGCATGGTGGCCGGTCTGGAGGCGCCCACCGAAGGCGATATTCTCATCAAGGGGCGCCGGATCAACGATACCCCGATCCACAAGCGCAACCTGGGCATGGTTTTTCAGAACTACGCCCTGTTTCCCCACAAATCCATCTTCGACAACGTGGCCTTCGGGTTAAAGTACCGGGCGGTGTCGAAACAGGAGATCAAAGAAAAGGTGACACGGGCCCTGGAAATGGTTCGCTTGCCCGGCGTGGAGAATCGTATGCCGAGCCAGCTATCCGGCGGCCAACAGCAGCGTATCGCCATGGCCCGGGCCATCGTGATAGAGCCGGACGTGCTGCTGATGGACGAGCCGCTTTCCGCCCTGGATGAAAACCTGAGGGAGGAGATGCGGCGCGAGGTGGACAACCTCCAGCAGATACTCGGCGTCACCACCATCTTCGTCACCCACGACCAGCGGGAAGCGCTCAGCATGTCGGACAAAATCCTCGTCATGAAAGACGGAAGCAAACAGCAGGAGGGGAGTCCCGAGGCGGTTTACAATGAGCCGGTCAACCATTTTGTGGCGGATTTTCTGGGCCACTCCAATTTCATGCAGGGCGAAGTCGTGGGGGGCGACAACCATCATGTCAACGTCCGGATCGAAACCGGCGATGTCCTCATCGCGGAAAACAAGGGCCTCTTCGCCAAGGGCGACCCTGTGGAGATGATTGTTCGGGCCCAGCGGTTCGATGCCTTTCCCAAGGATGAATTCAAACCGGTGGAAGGGATGAACCACTTTGAGGGTCGCATCAAAGACCGCAGTTACATGGGTGGCGAGGTCAGTTACTTCATCGAACTGGCTCCCGATCGTGAAATTCATGTCATCAGTATGATGAGAACACGGATCTACAACACCGGTGAAGCGGTCAGCGTCCAGGTATCGCCGCATCACTGCCATCTGATTCCCACGGAATGAGCCGGGCATCCGACAGTGCCGGAATTGCGCCGAACGGAACACCATTTGACCACAACGACAGCCAGGGAACGGCGCCAATGCCTGCACTCGACCGCATCGAATCCGGCTTTTTCGACCGCTATCCGGATCACCTCGCGACCATCGATTCGCACACCCAGGGCGAACCCACCCGACTGCTGATCGGCGGCGTGGGTTCCCTGCCCGGCCCCACGATAAAAGACAAGCGAAACTACTTCGAATCCCGTTTCGATCGGGTCCGTATGCTGCTGACCCGCGAGCCAAGGGGGCATCGGGGCATCATGGCGGCCGTGCTGACCGAACCGGTCAGTCCGGCAGGCAAGTTCGGGCTGTTTTATATGGATGCCCGGCGATACCCGTATTTGTGCGGTCACGCCACCATGGGGGCCGTGGCCACCCTGATCGAGACCGGCGCACTGGCCGCCGAAGACGGCGACACGGTGATTACGGTGGACACGCCGTCCGGTCCGCTGGATGCCCATACCCGGATTCGAAACGGCCGTGTGGAATCTGTGGCCGTGGACATGGTGCCGTCATTTGTGTTCGATACCGGTGGTGAACTGGATGTCGCCGAATTCGGCAGGATTCCGGTGGATCTGGTCTGCGTGGGCGGGTTTTTCGCCATGGTGGCGGCCCGGTCCATTAATATCGACCTGGCCCCGGCAAACAGCCGCCGGTTGATCTCACTCGGGATGGCGGTGATCGAGAAGGCCAACCGGGCGTTTCGCGTGTACCATCCCGAACGGCCGGAGGTGAACACGGTGGACGTGACCGAATTTTATGATGACGATCCCAAAACGGGGGCCGGCACGAGCGTCGTGATATACGGCGAGTCCCACATGGACCGTTCACCCTGCGGCACCGGCACCACCGCCAAGATGACGCTGCTCCATCACCGGGGCGAGCTCGCCCCCGGCCGGGTCTATACCAATGCCAGCCCCCTGGGAACCGTATTCAAGGGGCGGATCGTCAAAACCGTGTCCATCGGAAAGTTTGACGGTATCGTGGGGCAGGTCCGGGGAAATGCTCAGATTACCGGGTATCATCGCTTTGTTCTGGATGACCGCGACCCCTTCCCCAAAGGATTTTTACTGTGAAGACGGCAACCCCTTTCCCGGACATCATCCTCTGCAACGGCCATGTGGCCACCCAGGTTCCCCAATCGCCGCGGGCAGGGGCGGTTGCCGTCGGCCAAGGGCACATTCTGGCGGTTGGAGACACCGACGATATGCGCCCCCTGGCCGGCCCGGGCACCGAAACGATCGATCTCGACGGACGCATGGTGGTGCCGGGGTTGGTCGATACGCATATCCACTTCTATGAATGGGCCCTCAAACGTCAGGGGCTAAAGCTGGACGACATCACCTGCCTCGAGGATCTGCTGGCCCGGGTGCGCCGGGCGGCCGCAGGGCGGCGGCCGGGCCAATGGATCATGGGACAAGGCTGGAACGAGACGGACTGGACCACGCCGCGCATGCCCGCCAGAGACAGCCTGGACCGGGTGGCCCCGGACCATCCGGTGCTGCTGTGGCGTTGCGATCTGCACCTGGCCGCGGTGAACACCGCCGCCCTGAAACTGGCCGGGATCGACACCGATACACCGGATCCACCCGAAGGCCGGATCGAGCGCGACACTCGGGGGCGGCCCACCGGGATTCTACGGGAACTGGCCATCAATCTGGTGCGCCGGGTCGTGGCGGCGCCCGGAGCGGACCAGGAGATAAAAGCCTTTGAGGATGCGGCCGGGGCCCTGCATCGCCGGGGAATTACAGGCATTCACGATATCCGTTTGATGGCGGACAGGGATGGGTCCAGGGCGTTTCAGGCGTTTCAAAAACTCGACCGGAACGGCCGCCTCGATCTTCGCTGCTGGGTGACCCTGCCCGGCCACCGGTTGGACGATATCATCGGCCTGGGCCTCCGCACGGGATTCGGCAACGAAAAGCTGCGGGTGGGGCACGTCAAGTATTTTTCCGATGGCGGGATGGGGGCCCGTACCGCCTGGATGATCGACCCCTTTCTGGATGCCGCCTGCGGCATGCCGCTGATGGATATGGCCGCTCTGGCGCGGGATATCGACAAGGCGGATGCAGCCGGCCTTTCGGTGATGGTGCATGCGGTGGGGGATCGCGCCAACCGGGAGCTGATCGACATTTTTGAATCCCTCGAGATTCGCCGTGCCCGGGCCGGTACACCGCCCCCGCCCATTCCCCACCGGATCGAGCACGTGCAGATGATCCGGCCGGAAGATGCCGACCGGCTGGGAAAGCTGAACCTGGCGCTGTGTGTGACACCGGCCAACATGGTGCTGGACATGAATCTCATCGATTCGGCGGTGGGGGAAAATGGCCGGTGGGCCTATGCCTTTCGTCGTCTGATGGATACCGGCGCACCGGTCATGTTCAGTTCCGACTGCCCGGTCACCGACCCGGATCCGATATTGGGGATGCATGCCGCGGTGACGCGCCAGCGAGCCGACGGCACACCCGAACACGGGTGGTATCCGGAATCGCGGGTCACCGCGGCCGAGGCGCTGGCGGCGTACACCGTCACCCCGGCAGCCGCTCACAAAATTTCCGATCTCGGCGCGATCGCTCCGGGATACAAAGCGGATCTGACGGTGCTGAGCCGGAATATCCTGGAGGTGCCGCCGTCGCAGTGGCCGGAAATAGGCGTGGATATGACCCTCTTTGACGGCCGGATCGTGTATCGGCAGGTTTGAAGATCGAGAATATAAGATCCAACAGGTTTCGGAGAAAAATATGCCCAGGACCGCAGATCGCCTGACCTTGTTTACCGAATCGGTGATTCGGGAAATGACCCGTGTTTCGAATCAGCATGGCGCCATCAACCTGTCCCAGGGGTTTCCCGACGCCGACCCGCCGTCGGAGGTGTTGGCCGCCGGTCAACAGGCCATGCTCGAAGGCCCCCATCAGTATGCTATCACGTGGGGGGCTCCCCGATTCCGGGAGGCGCTGGTGAAAAAGCAACGGCACTGGATGGGCCTCGATCTGGATGCCGAGGCCCATGTGGTGGTCACCTGCGGCAGCACAGAGGCGATGATGTGCGCCATGGTAACGGCCTGCAACCCCGGAGACAAGGTCATCATCTTCTCACCCTATTATGAGAACTACGGCGCCGACGCCATCCTGAGCGGGGCTCACCCGATCTATGTGTCGCTGCATCCCCCGGACTTCGTCTTCGATCCGGACGAACTCCGGGCCGCATTTGCTCAGGGTCCCAAAGCCATTGTCCTGTGCAACCCGTCCAACCCTTCCGGGAAGGTCTTTTCACGGGAGGAGCTGGAGTTCATCGCGGACCTGGCCAAGGCGCATGACGCGTTTGTCATCACCGACGAGGTATACGAACACATCGTCTACCGTCCCCACCGGCATTGCTATATGGCCGCCCTGCCCGGGATGTTCGAACGCACTATCTCGTGCAGTTCCCTGTCCAAAACCTACAACATGACCGGCTGGCGGCTGGGGTATGTGATCGGATCCGAAACGGTCATCGCCGGTGTCCGCAAAGTCCATGATTTTCTCACCGTCGGTGCTGCGGCCCCGCTGCAGGAAGCCGCCGCCACCGCTTTGGAACTCCCGCTAAGTTATTACGAGCAGCTGACGGCGGGTTATACCCGCAAAAGGGATATGTTCCTGGCGTATCTGGACGAGGCCGGGCTCGCTTACACCAAGCCCCAGGGGGCGTACTATGTGATGGTGGACTGCACGGCATTCGGGGTTCGAAATGACCGGGAATTCTGCCGCTGGATGGCCAAAGAGGTCGGGGTCGCCGCAGTGCCCGGTTCCAGCTTTTTCCACGAACCGGTGCATCATTTGATCCGGCTTCACTTTTCAAGATCGGAAGCGATTCTGGCGGAAACCGGCAAACGATTGAAACGGATAACGTCGTTGCTGTAAGGATCACATGCGGGAGTGGTTGCCACAACGATTTTCGAATAGACCATGGTGTGCGTCGATCACCGGGATACCGTGCCGGGGGAAACATTCCTGCCGCCGGGACGGCATTCCGGCAGCGGCCAGGCACCGGAGAATAGTGAGCACTCCGTCTCGGCGAAAGAAAAAGAACCATGCCGGCAGATCCCATTGAAACCATATACGGTTCCACAATTCAGCACGGACCGCACAACAACCGCATCTATTTGATGCGGTTGAACCCGGACGACGTTTTCGGCCTGATGGCCATCCTCGACGATATGGTTGCAGAACACGGCTACGGGAAGGTATTTGCTAAAATTCCGGCGCCGGAGTGGCGGGCCTTCAGATCCGCAGGTTACATCAAAGAGGCCTCGGTACCTGGCTTTTTCAACGGAGAGACCGACGGGTTGTTTGTCGCCAAATACTTCTCCGAAAGAAGAAAAGAGGCTGAGTCCGATAAGAAACTTTCGCGACTGCTCGATCGGGTCGAAACAGAAAACAGGCACCCCCCCGACAGGGTTGATCGCGACGTTGCTTCATGTCGGCAGTCGGATGCTGAAGAAATGAGCAACATTTACCGTCAGGTGTTTCGATCCTATCCGTTTCCAATTCAGCAGCCAACCTATCTCATACACATGATGACAGAGGGTGTTCCCTATTTTTGTGTTCGTATGAAAGACCGGATTGCCGCCATCGCCGCTGCAGAAATCGATTCGGAACATCAAAATGCCGAGATGACGGATTTTGCAACGTTGCCGGAATGGCGGGGCATGGGTTTTGCGGGGATGCTCCTGCGGCATATGGAGCGGAAAACCCGTGAACGGGGGGTGATCACCACGTACACGATCGCACGGGCGGAATCCCTGGGGATGAATGCGGTATTTAAAAACAATGGGTACACCTATGCCGGCTTGTTAAAAAATAACAGCCAGATCGGTGGACGCATCCAAAGCATGACGGTATGGTACAAGCGGTTATAGCCGCCCCCCGTTCAGCCCGGATGTTGCACCAAACGGAGACTATCATGGACAAGGCACTTCGAGGTGAAGCTGTAGTCCATCTACCGCGAACCTCGAATAACGCGGGCCATGGAAGTCTCCGTTTGGCCCGCAGGGTGAAATGTTTTCAGCTCATTTTTCAGTAATTGCGTGCAACAGTTTGTACTGTGACTGAATGCCCCAAAATCATATATAATACATGAATGTCGTTCCTTTTTATCCACTTGCTGAAAAGATTTCATGCAACGTTCGGGCTAAGGAACGCACTGGGTATCCCGCTGAAAGAAATGGCATTTGCCCAATTTTATCCGAGACCCAAAAAAGGCTCGAATCGTTCTGATACTGTAATCGGGGAAAGACCAAAAATACTGGATCCGGCTGGGCAACAATTCATAAAAATTACTCGCTGCTCATTGCGTTACCAATTGCCTTGGCTTCATCATCGTCCACTACCACCGCGGCCTCCAGATCCATGTATTTATTCCAATTCAATGCGTAAGCCGAGACCGCTTCAGCGCTGTCACACTCAAAAAGAGCAAAACCTTCTCCGCTGACCAGGTTATGCCATCTTCCCAGCAGCTTAAGTTTTTCACCCATGAGCGCCTGCTCCTGCTCAGTTGTCATATGAGAAAACATCGTCAGGGTGTCATGCAATTTGTTTTCATGAAGCTGGAAGGTTAACATGATTTTCATAACGGTTCTCCTTCGCTTGATTTAGTTATTGCTTGTTGTCGGATAGATATTTGCTTGCGTTCATTTCAGGCACAGCGTTCTTGCGTTACATATCTTGCGGTTGTCCTTGAAATAATAGAGCTGTAAGCTGAGAGCAGGAATCAAACTTTAAAAATGACGCCCGCTCTCGGCTAGCCTATGAATAAGAGACCTGCTCCAGATCCTCGGCAAACCATATCTCTGGTTTTCCGAGCACCCCGATAGTTTCCATTAGCTGGGGGACGGCACTGACAAAATCCTTTGCCCCTTTCATGTCTTTGAATTGATGTACTGCAATGACTTCATTGGGATCGGCTTCTGCCCGATGAACGCTGGCATAAGTGATACCATGTTGCTTGCGAAGCCAGTCGGCTTCATCGTATCCGCGTTTCCACTTAGCAAACTCTTCTACCTTGTGTCGTATAATCACAGTTGCCATGGCTCGTTACCTCGTCAGATATGTTATTTAATCAAGATGAAATGAATGACCTTAACGTCTAACATGGATGTGGACAATGGGATGTCCTTGTGTGTGTCGCTTTGGTTATTAATTGGATCGCGAGAAGGGGCGGTTCGAAAAAGAGTTGCTGATGAGAAAGTCTAAGGTCACGAGATGGGGACGATCCACAGTCAACAAAACGACCTATTTATGCTATGCACCACGGCAGGCCTGTCAACAGGTATGGATATAGTGGTATACCCGATCGTCTGAATTCGAGTCCTGTTTCGATAACGATCTATTCAGATGAATTTACAATCCGAGGGGCTGTTCGAGGAGGTTTAGACCGGTGTTTTCGATATTAAAATGAGCGATCTAAGGCAAAAATCAGGGCCTATTATGAATTCTAAAATCCTTGATCGCCTTGACGCACCTTGGAAGCCTGGTCGCCTCCGGCGCTGCCAAAAGTCAGGTAAACCTCAGTTCATCCTTTCACTTGACTCCTTGGCCCCGCTTGTCCTGAGCAAGCGAAGCGCGTCGAAGGATGGACCCTTGGACCCTTTAGTCTTTGTTATCTTGGTCCGAACCCAATTAAACACTGAAGGAGGGACAGCATGGCAACTCTATTCGAAACCACGAAAATCAACGAAATGACGTTGCAAAACCGCATGGTTCGATCAGCCACGTGGGAAGGCATGTGCGAGCCGGATGGCAAGCCGACGGAGAAGGTCGTCAACTGGTACCGGGATCTGGCACGCGGCGGTGTCGGCCTGATCATTTCGGGCTATGCCTTTGTTCGGCCGGAAGGCAAACAGCTGCCAGGCAAGATGGGTATCCATACAGACGCTTTTGCGGGTGAGTATGAAAAGTTGACCCGCGCCGTACACGATGCCGGCGGTAAGGTGGCAATTCAGCTGGTCCATGCTGGCGGCGAGACGGATACGAATGCCGCCGGCCAGCAGCCCGTGGCTCCGTCAGCGGTCAAGGTAGACCAATTTCCGGAGGAGCCGGCGGAACTCTCGAAAGATGACATCGATGCCATTGTATCAGCATTCGGAGCAGCGGCGCGACGGGCCAAAGCCTGGGGTTTTGATGCCCTTCAACTGCACGGCGCCCACGGTTATCTGATTAACCAGTTTCTTTCCCCCCTCACCAACCGTCGCACGGATGAATACGGGGGCAGCCGGGAAAACCGCTGCCGGTTTCTGATGGAGGTGTACAGCGCTGTGAGGGAGACGGTGGGCACGGATTATCCTGTGCTCATCAAACTAAATGCCGCGGATCATGTGGACGGGGGGTTGGAAGTTGACGATGCGGCTTATGCCGCGAAACAATTGGCAGACGCCGGCATGGATGCCATCGAGATCTCTGCCGGCACCCCGGCGTCGGGGGAGAAAAACCCGGCACGCGGGAAGATCAACAAGCCGGAAAAGGAGGCCTATAACCTGGAGCTATCCCTCAAAGTCAAAGCGGAAGTCCGTTGCCCGATAATGGTGGTGGGTGGATTCCGGTCCTATGAAATCGCCGAAAAAGCAATCCGGGAAGACAGCCTGGATTACATTTCCATGGCCCGGCCCCTGATTCGGGAACCCGGTCTGCCCAATCGCTGGATCAAGGGCGACCGCCGACCTGCCGAGTGTATATCATGCAACAAATGCTTTATGGCCGGCATCGAAGAAGGCGGTATTTATTGTGTGGTCGAGAAGAAGGAGCGGGAAAAGGCCGCTAAAAAATGAAAGCCCGTAAGCGGAATCTACTTATCGGCACGGCTGCGTTAATCCTGGTAGCGGCAACCGCCGCCTTTGTCCTCGTACAAGTTAGAGAAACTCGCCGAAAGAAGTAAAACAGAAGGAGCCGTGCGCCCTTTAAATGCGATTGAGCATACCTGTTTGATATTAATGACTTTAAAAAACTGCTTGACGGAGGGACTATAGAATGTCCCGCAAATACATTTGACCCTTACCTTTTCGGCCTTTACAACTTGAGAATTCAATCGGAGTCGTGTTAAAAAGTGCCATGGCGAAAATTCCTTTATTGTTCAGCGTAACCAACTGAATTTTTACATATTATAGGAAATTTCGCTATACTTTTTGGTGCAATATGCGGACTAACCATCTCGGGGCATTATATATTCCCTATTTAAAAAAGCTGCCGCTGGTCCGCCCTGAACCATTCGTGATGCTTTAACCGGATTATCGACAGAACGCTATTCATTGTTAACTATTTTAGACCGTGAGATCATAAGGGAAACATTGCCATGGCAAAGGGACCATCTTCTGAAGAATTGGGACAAAGGGTCAAACGCATAGAAAGGGAAATTGTTGAAGGCAAGCGGGTGGCGAAAGACACCTCGACACACAAGCAGACGGAGGAGATGCTGCGGGATAGCGAGCTACGGTTTCGCGCGTTGGCTGATGCAACCTTTGAAGCGATATTTCTTTCGGAAAGAGGCGTTTGCATAGAGACAAATCATAGAGCCACTGAAATGTTCGGCTATGATTATGACGAGCTAATAGGGATATTCGGATCAGATATCATCGCACCGGAATCCAAGGAACTCGTAGAATTCAATATGCTGACGGGATATGAGGAACCGTATGAAGCAGTTGCGCAAAGAAAAGATGGAACGACCTTTCAAGTCGAGATCTGCGGCAAAATGACAAAATATAAAGGTAGAGATGTCAGAGTAACTGTGGTTCATGACATAGACAAGCGCAAACGGGCCGAAACTGCGCTTCGGAAGAGTGAGAGGCGCTTTCGCCATCTGATTGAAGGCTCTATCCAAGGAGTGCTAATTCATCGCAACTTAAAACCGGTCTTTGTGAACCAAGCCTACGCCGATATTTTCGGTTACTCCATTACGGAAATACTCGAGATGGACACGGTGCTTTCTCAGATTGCTTCCTCTGAACAAGATCGGCTTATCGGGTATATGAATGCTCGTGTAAAGGACGAATGGGCTCCAACTCAGTATGAATACCAAGGGATAAAAAAGGATGGCTCCTCGGTTTGGCTGGATAACAGGACAAAGCGGGTCCAAGGGTGGGGAAAAGACGCCATTCAAGTAACCGTTTTTGATATCACTGACCGCAAGCAGGCAGAAGATGCGTTAAAGAAAAGGTCCCATGAGCTTGTCGAGAGAGTCAAGGAGCTAAATTGTCTCTATGGCATCTCAAAAATTATAGAATCGCCCAGGGTCTTGGGTATTGAAATATTTCAGAGAATTGTGGACATCATTCCTCAGGCCTTCCAGTATCCGGAAATTGCCTGCGCATGCATAAATATAGGCGGGTGCGAATCGAGAACAGAAAATTTCAAAGAAACCGCCTGGAAGCTTAAAAGCGATATTATTTCGAGTGGAAAGCGTATCGCTTCTTTGATGGTCTGTTACCTGGAAGAAAAGCCGAAGAGATATGAGGGGCCTTTCATCAAAGAGGAGCGGAATCTGATCGATGCGATTGCTCAACGATTGGGAAACATTGTCGAACGTCTCAAAGTTGAAAAGGCACTTAGAGATTCAGAAGAAAAACTCCGATACTTGTCTTCCAGCCTTCTCAAAGCCCAGGGACAAGAACGGCAGCGAATTTCCTTCGGATTGCACGATGAATTGGGGCAAGATCTCGCGTTCCTGAAAATCCAGCTACAATCCATCGAGAATAGACTTGCAGAAGATCAAAAAGGGATCAAAGAAGAGTGCAAAAGCACCCAACAACTTCTGGATAATATCGTTGAAAATATCCGTAGAATTTCCCGCGGTTTGAGCCCGACCATACTTCAAGATTTAGGTTTATCCGCCACACTTAAATGGATGATCCAGGATTTTACCGACCAAACCCAAATTAATGTCTCTTCTGACTTGGAGAATATCGACAATTTTTTCTCTGAAGAAGCCCAGATTATCATTTACCGGATCTTTCAGGAGGCCTTAACAAACATCAGAAAACACTCCCGAGCCACCCATGTATCGGTGAGCATAAAGAAAACGAAAAACAGCGTTTCATTTATGGTGAAAGATAATGGAACAGGATTTGACATGCAGGAAGTTGCGGCCAGGAGTTGGCCGGAAAAGGGGTTGGGTCTGACCACCATGGAAGAACGCACCCGGATCTTAGGGGGACCCCTTGAAAGATTCAGCCGGAAAGGTCAAGGCGCCTGGATTTCCTTGACCATCCCAATCGATAAAAAAGGGGGCGAATAGTGAACGCCTATCGAATTATGGTGGCCGATGACCACACGATGCTGCGGCAGGGAATAAAGTCATTCTTGGGGTCGCACCACGATAACCAAGGGTTACGTTAACCGGATAAATGAACTGCTCCACGGACGTGCGCGAGGCAGGAAGGTAACAGAAGGCAACGATTCAGCCTATCGGTTAAGAGGTTACGTAGGCCCTATCAAAGCACCGATCATGGTCAATTCCCTGAAAACACGATCCCCTGGAATTCGGATCATACCTTAGACCGGTCATTTTGGCAGCAAAACTGGGCTCCTAAGCCAGAATTTCAAGCTGTTTTTTAATATTTTCCATTTGATTACAGCAAGATAGCTTGGTGCGACCCGATATATTAGTGTTTCTCTTTCAGCACCCAAATAAACACCATAAAAACATGCCCCCCGCTTTCCCTCAAATGTTTTATGTCCCCTATTCTGTAGTCGTCGTATCTAAAAAGGAAAGATCGAAATATGCAAATGTGAAGAACGTCCGATATTCCATACTGAGGGTTTAAATCCCCTTCACCATTCGATAGAATCTCAATCCTGGTAAGGGCAAACGCTTGGGCCACTGCGATTCAACCCTCATCCCCCAGTTTTCGTAAACTTGGCGGGCAATTTCATTGTTTGCCGAAACATCAAGGGATAGTCGGGCCGATCCGTTTGCTCGAGCCCGCTCTTTAATACAGTTCATCAAGGATGAACCAACTCCCTTGCCGCGGAGATCTTTGTCGATAGCCATAGCTAATAAGTAGAAATCACCATCGTCAATGGTCTCAATAATTCTCAACATTGGTGCAAAAAGCATTTTCACGGCTTTCATTCGAAAATTGAGGCTCCCGGCAGCCTCTTTTAGTGGCTGATCAGAAAAATGTCGATACTGCTTGGAAGTAAATCCTAAAGCCATTCCAACGATGCTACTATCTTTTTCGGCAAAAGACACATTTTGAAAGGAGTAGCTGTGGTTTGGTTGAGTATAGGCCTTTGCTATAATTTGCGCAAACTGGCGACCAAGCATAAAACGGAAAAATCCTTCTGCAGCTTCGTTTAGATAACGACCACATAATAGACCTTCATCGTAAGTTGGGTTACCAGCCCTTATGACTATCAAAGGTTGATCCATGGCAATCAGAACCGATCGATCAATCGACATTTTATTCTAATGTTCATTATGATCCTTACTTGCCGAACATGTTATTTGCAGCCTGCGTGTATTTTGCATTTTAATTATCACCAAAATCAAGTTCCAGTTTTAGCTTTTTCTCAAATTGTTTGATAACAGATACCTTGCCAATATCACAAAGACGCTAGATCTCCATGTATGTTTAGGATATCTGAACTGAGGAATATTGCCAACAATTCTCTCTAACAGCTGCTGCCATCTGGGTGAGGAATATTCTAATTCACACCTTTCAGGCCCGATGAGGCTAGCACAATATGTAGGGGGCGAAAGTAGGGCGGTTTAGGAGGTCCAGGGGCAGGTAACTTGCCAGAAACGATAATTATCCAGATCCGTTCAGATTTTCAACACAACAAATGGTTTTCCCTCCTTTGACGCCATTGCCGCACTGCATTAGCAAATCGTCCTACAAAAACAGGAATCTGGGAAAGACCAAAAATACTGGATCCGAGAGAATCAATTCTAAGAATACATCTGTCAGTTCCGATTGAGAGCCCTTACCGAAAATTATGCTTTTTTCAGGTCAGCGGAAGCCTCTGCCTTGAGTTTCTGAATCCATGCTTGCACAGCCTCGGGACTCATCAAGGCCGGATCGCCAAGTGCTGAAGCATCTGCCTCTATCAACTCGGGTGGTAGGTGATGAATCAGTATATCAAGATCAGCTGAACTGTGGATCTCCGCTTTCAGTACGCGTGCCATCTCTTCGTTGTGAGGAATCTGGTGTCGGCGTACCGCTTTCACTAATCCCATGAGCAGTGTTTCCCAAGTCGTCATCGATCCTTGGGTAATGGATGCCGATTCAGCAAAGGAGTCGATAAAGGCAAAGGGTACCTGTTTAAAAGGTTCCTCCATGCGAATCGTCGCCAGCAGCCAATCGGTGTCAAAAGAAAAATCGAACACCGTTGGATTGGCAATGATCTTTCGCAGTAAACTTCTTTCATACAATTTGAAAGCAGCCTGCGTATCTAAAATGTTACGCGAAATGATGGCTTGGGCCACCATGCGCTGCATGTGACGCAGCAGTTTGATGCCGATCCCCCAGCGCCCCTCTTCTTTCACCAACACGGCATCGGGATGTTTGCGGTTGCCCAATACGACCCGGCAGTTGTCTTCGATAAACGGTCGCAGTAACAGTCCGATCTGCCCTAAATGTACAGAGTTGTCCGCATCCGTGTATATCACCGCATCTTTACCGTCCGTGATGGCGTGCATGCAGCCTAAAATGATCGCACCGGCCTTGCGTGAATCGTCTGCCGACCTCAGTTCTCTCAACGGACCGTTTTGGGTGGGAACCGCGTCATTTAAAAACAGTACTTTAACTTTGTTTTTAAGGGGATGTGAGTCAGTTACCTGTATAGCAATTTTCCCGCTGGCATGAGGACAGCCGTCATCCGCGACATATAGCGTCCAGTCTATGGGAGTGTCTTCAGTCACCCAATCCAGTTGTCTAATCTTGGTACGCAGGGAATCCTCCCCGTTGGGATTACTTTTACTTTTAGGAAGCAATCGATTGTGTTCGCCCCACATAGCATAAACAACACCGATATTGAGCGGTGTTTGTGTCTTTAAAAGATATTGACGGGAATCCACCAGTTTTACCGCTATCTTGAACTCCAATGGGGTATCCGACCGCCTTCCAACCCTGTGTAAATCCTCGGAGTTTAAATTTGACATTTCAAGCAAGGCTTCAGCCAGCGCGTACAAGCTTTCCTGGTGACTAGGTTCTCTTAAATCAAAAGTTGATTTAGCATTGGAAAGGAGGGTTTCTATAGTCATAGTAATTCACAATAGAGGGCAAGCTGTTTGTCGATCAAGTTTTCCATATGAAGATGGTTTGTGTATTTTAGATAATTTTAAAATGATTTTTCTAAATAGCAATAGTTTTTTTTCATAGTAAAAATTTATCAAATCAAGAAATGTGTATAAGCGGCACAGAAGTTTGGTAGATTCAACTTCAAAGTGCACCAATTAAATGAACGGAGGACATGACAGGCGTTCTGGTAACGTGAGGAAGCACCACCAACCTTACAACCAGAAGGAGCCCATCATGCCCTATTGTCATTTAGCACTTGAGGAGCGCTATGTCATCTATCATCTGGTCCTATACGGGCTAAGCTATCGAGAGATTGGTCGCAGACTCGGCCGGCATCACACCACCATCAGTCGAGAGGTTACCCGCAACCGGCACCCATTAGACCAAGACGCGGTCTATTGGCATGAATCCGCTCAGGACTGGGCAAACGCCAGAACCTACAGGCCCAGACATATTTTCAAACGTTCCGATCGTCGGCTCATCGCGTATGTGAATAAAAAAGTCCAGCAGGACTGGTCTCCTGAAGAGATCAGTGGCCGTTTGCCCATTGACCATCTGAACTCAAAGCGGATGCGCATCAGCCATGAGAGGGAATGGATTTTAAGAAATTCTCTGATCAGGATCTTGCATTAAAAGTGAGAATGCTCAACCATAGGCCAAGAAAATGTCTCACTTACCAGACGCCCCATGAAGTCTTTTACAATCAAGTGCGTGGTGCACTTGCAACTTGAATCTACCTCTGAATGCCAAGCGTAGCGGCAAGCGCAGCCAGAAAGCCGTACCGGTGATCTCCAAAAGGGGCAACTCGGATCTTCGCTATGCGCTGTATCAGGCCGCTCAGATCGCCACCTATCACAACGACCGGTTCCGGGCGCTGTTTACACGGTATCTTACCGGCCGGGAAAGGGAACGGGGCATCAAGACCAAGGTGAGAGTGAAACTGGCCGCCAAGATGTTGGCGATCGCCTGGGCGATGATGAAAAACCAGATGCCGTTTGATCCATCGATGATCCGCGTATAACGGCCTTTACAATTTGTTCGGCGAGAGAGCCCGTTAATGGACGTTGAGGCAATGACCTCGGGCGGGACACTTGAAGGGCCTCTCTTTTACCCGCCCCAGGAGGTTCGAACTCCAAGCCTGGATAAGGAATGATGGACGCTTCGCAGCGTCGAAGATGTCGGATACCCGTAACGACATGTCCTGAGCCTGCCGGATGGATCAGGCTGTGAGTTCGCCGAAGGAAGAGAAACTCGCCAAAAAGAAGTAAAAAACGCAGAGGAAGTGGTGCGCGCAATGATTATAAGGATCTGTAACCTACTGATATTAATATATTAAAATAATTCTTGGCAGGGGGACTATAGAATGTCCCCTAATCCCTACACTTGCTTTTGGGGTCGAAGCATTCAGGCGAAGTCCCAACATGCCGATCTAAAAAAGCTGGCACAGGAGTTAATTATTGTCCTATTCCTGCCAATTTTTATGGTATGATCTGTGAACCGCCGTAGATTATCTGCCGCAGTGCTTGGTTATTTCATTGAATTGCATCCACGTGCAATGGAATGTGGTGGACAGGGCCGCCCAGCGTATCTCACGGAGAGTGGCTGTCCTATTAGGGATGACCGTGTTTACGATGAACACCCCCTGACGGCAGTCCTGTTTGCCGTCCCGTAGGAAAGCCTTCAGACAGGATGGACATGGGTGCTGTGGAAAGCCGCATGTTGACCATGAAATTTCAACGACGCCTGCAGATTTACGGAAGTCTTAATACCCTATTTCATAACTGCCTTCGGTGAGCCATGAAACGATTTGCCACCTTTCTTTTGGTTGCCTTCTTATTGGCCGGTAGCGCACAGGCATTGACGCTTGAAGAGATATTCAGCAAGACCGATTCGATCCGGAACCTGAGCTACTGGACCAAGGTTACATCGCCGGCGAACACAATCCGAATGTTTCGGATCTGGATCCATGGCGACGATGTATACGTCGATGGGCTCTTCGGCGGAACCAAGCACGTCGACGGGAAATCCTTCATATATCAAAACGACAAGTGGGTCGAATCCCCCGGACTCACCGTTAACACGGCGATCTCGTTCATCAAGAAAGCCAGGGAGGCCGACGACACCCGGATTACCGGTGAAGAATCCGTGGGTGGAGAGCCGACCACCGTAGTAGCCTACACCGAGCCGCGGCCGAAACAGGGGGGATCGGAAATTCATGTCACGCTGTGGGTCTCCAACAAGACCGGGATCCCTTTGAAAATCCTGGTAAACAACGTTACTCAGAAGAAGGTTCAGACCGAAGAGATCACCGACATCACCTATGGAGAGGAGGATTACAAGGATTTTTTCCGCGAACTGGCAGAGAGAAAAGAGCGGGTGCGGCGCGCCATGGAGGCCCGCAAGAAACCGTGGCATCCTGAAAAAGAGAGGCAGTATGCGGAACTGATGGAAATGGACAAACAGGCGGCGGTAAGCGCACAGGACAAAATTGATGCCTGGGATGCTTTTCACAAGGGTACCCTGCCAGATGACCCGGACAGCGGCCGTGACAACGTTATGCGCCTGTACGCCTATAAGCGTGTCTTCTACTGGAAGTGGGCTGCCCGGTTTCATTTCAGCGAAAACGGGATTTTCCGCGACACCGAGATGGGGCTGGAATGGACCCCCGGGCCCGACAAGGACATCAACTGGAAAGAGGCACAATCCTGGGTCAGCAGCCTTGCACTTGACGGCGGAGGGTGGCGTTTGCCGACGATCGAAGAGCTCAAAGGCATTCATAAACGGGGCTCATTCGGACACTTCCACCCGCCGTTTTTTCCGGAAACCGGCTGGCGCCTGTGGTCGGGTGACGAGCGGCCGCCGCTCAACGCCTGGTGCTTCAGCTACACTTACGGCCGCAAGTACTCGAGGCACGTGAACGATTCTAAAGATATGCGCGCCGCGGCGGTGAGAGCGTATGAAAATTCGGAATAAGAATAGGGTCGAACCAGGATGAAATCCCACGCAAGAGTGGAAAAATAAGGGGCGCATCCTGTATTTTTCATTAGCTTGATCCGATCCCCGAAATCGCAAAATCCTGCCATCCGACATCGGCCTGCCCGCCGTAGCTCAGAGAGCGACGGCGGGACATCCGACCTCTTTCCTCTGACATCCGACGTCTGACATCGGACCTCCGACATCTGTCCTCTGCCCTACCCGCCCCCATTTGCTATACATAAATCTCATCCCCGGGTTTGGCGCATTTCACACAGGAGATCGTACTTTTGAATTCTTTTTTGAGATGCGTACCATAATATGTCGTTATTTCTCCGGTTATCGGAATCACCTTTTCTTGTAAATCTCTCATGGACAGATGAACCGGTTCAGGATCATTATCCATGCCGTTAAGATCGATCAAAACAACCTGTGGTTTTTGTGTTAACAGCCGATGAAGAGATTCACACCAGCGGGTATCAGCGACATAAGCGAACTCGATACTCCTGTCTTCACGTGCGAGAGAGTGCTTAGGGGTCGGACCATCACAACGTATTATAAAGACAATTAATGTCGATCAATCCCACGTGCTAATACCATCTATATCGCTTTTTTCACGGTCAAAAAGCGCATTATAGGGAAGCGTCTCCTCCCTCAGATCCATCCCATCGGCCAACGGTCGTTTCCGTCTCCTACTGGTATGAAATGACAGATGCTCCTGAATTGACTCTAAAAAAGCTTTGCTGCTGACGGCGATGCTTTTAGTCCAGTGAAGCTCGCGGCGGCCAGCGGATCTTTCGATCATGGTAGCGGTCTTCCCAAAAGGCGCCTGTGCGGTTTTTTCTCTTATTATATTCCTGGGCAGTCCGATTGGCGATCCGCTGAATGGTGCGGGAAATGCTCTTTTCAGGACCTGTATCCATTACCAAAAGGTGGATGTGATTGTACGTCACCATGTGGTTCAGTATGGCTATTCCACACGGCTTGTGCGCCTGGTACAGCCATTGGATCCAGCGACGGCGGTCTTTACGCAAGAGAAATTCCCGCTTATGACACCCGTGGGTGATGTGCCAGATGAAACCGGGAATGGAGTGGCGATTGGCACGGGCCATGACAGGTGTCCATATTCGATATCGATGTTTTTGCCATTGAAAAACGCAATATAGGCCTGTTTTGGGGGGCGATTATATTGCTTTATATTGTAGTTACGCAGTGTTGCAGTGGTCCGACCCCAATTCCCCCATAATGATCTCACAAATATCTACCTGACCATTTACTGCCGGAAGCTAAGGCCGGACATCCAGATCATCTGCCGGGCCAACCTTGACAGAAATGTCTCAAAACTGCATGCCGCCGGGGCCGATCTGGTGATGTCGTATGGCTCTTTGTCGGCCAATACGATCCTTAATCTTCTCAAACCCGATGAAGTGTTGATGCTTGCCGAGGGGCTGAACGTCTTCCGTGCCAGTATGCACCCCTCTTTTGTGGGCAAATCCTTGGCCGACAGCCATATCCGCATGCGGACCGGCTGCAGCGTCATCGCCATAAGCCGCGACGGGGAGATGCTGAGCAACCCGGCCCCCTCTGTCCGTTTCAACGAGAATGATGAAATAATTTTGATTGGAACCGATGATGCCGAAAAACGGTTTTTAAAAATGTATCCGGGCCTGACCAAGCTCAAGTCGTCTTAACCCGGATAGAGGGTTTGCCAAAAGAAGAGAAACTCGCCGAAAGAAGTAAAAAAGCAAAGGCAGTGGTGCGCACAATGACTGCAGACAGCCTTAACCTGTTGATATCAATGAATTAAAATAATTCTTGACGGAGGGACTATAGAATGTCCCCTAATTTCCCGACACGCCATCGAGTTTGATTTCGGAAATAAGTGGGCAGAGGCTATCGGGCAAAGCTCATGGTACGCAATCCAAATCAATAAGAAAGCAGAAATTGTTCTGATACTGGAATCGGGGAGCCAACGAGAATACCAATAAATTACTCAGGCAGTACTTCCCGAAAGGAATGGATTTTAGGCAATTCTCGGATCGGGATCTTGCATTAAAAGTGAGAATGCTCAACCATAGGCCAAGAAAATGTCTCACTTACCAGACGCCCCATGAAGTCTTTTACAATCAAGTGCGTGGTGCACTTACAACTTGAATCTACCCTGACAACGAATGGAGAATCGCTATTACTACTGAATATGATAATGTTGGATTTTATGACGAAGCGTTCGCGGGCTGATATTTAAAACTTCGGCTGCCTTTTCCCGTTTACCGCCTGTTTTAATAAGAACCTTTGAAATGGCTTCAATTTCAGCTTTTTTGCGTACTTCAGCCAGATCCATGGTTTCTATTGGCTCCTGCAGATGCCATAAAAAATCCGAGGGCAGCATGTCCGGTTTCAAACAGGTACCGTCGTTTATAATAAAGATTCTTTCGATCAGATTTTTAAGTTCACGCACATTCCCAGGCCAATCATACTCATTGAAAATATTGAGAACCTCAGGCATCACCCGAGGTCGCGCTTTTTTGTGTTTGACCACTAGCAGATCGAGAAAATGATTAACCAGCATCGGAATGGCTTCTTTCCTCGCTCTGAGAGGGGGCAGGTGAATGGGCACCACATGAAGGCGGTAGAACAAATCCTCTCTGAAAGTGGCTCTATTGATCTGCTGTTTAAGATCCTTATTGGTGGCCGAAATCAAGCGAACGTCCACCTCGATCACTTTGGTTCCCCCAATACGCATAAAACTTGATTCATCCAGCACCCTCAAGAAATCAACTTGATTCTCGTAAGGCAGCTCTGAGACTTCGTCCAGAAAAAGAGTGCCGCCATGTGCCATTTCAAAACAACCCATTCTGTCTCGAATGGCCCCAGTAAACGCCCCTTTTTCGTGACCGAAAAGCTTATCTTCAAAAATCAATCCCGATAGAACACCGCAATTGACTGCTACGAAGGGTCTTTCCGCCCTACTGCTCTGCAAGTGGATGATTTTTGCCAGAAGTTCTTTACCAGTACCACTTTCACCAGAAATCAGAACATTGACATCATACGGAGCGGCCTGCCGCACGGTCTCCATCACGTTACGCATAGTCTCACTTCCAATAATAAACTCTTGGAGAGTGGCATCAGGTAATTTGGTTAAATGGCATGTGTCAAGTTTCATTATAGATAGATTCGCACACAATGAGGCGTTCATTCAGGATCGGTATGAATCGAAGGTCTCACCTATTCAATCCATCCCTAAAATTGAGATATACCAGTAGCGGCAAATTCTTGCAACCTTTGGCAAAAAATTGCCGCGAACGGTGTGGCGGTTATTTGGTATCAGGCGTCACTACTAAAAATCCATTTTATATTAAATGGTTATAGAACAATCGCAACAACTCTTCGATGGCGCAAAAATTGCTCTAGGTTCTAATATAACATTCTCGAAATCTTAAGGAATTTCCAATGCCGCTAGAGATGACCGTACGCGATGTGATGCGACCCATTAATCAATTTGCAACGCTCCAGGAAAACGAGGCTCTTAGCCGTGCCTCGGATTTGCTGATAGCGGCACTTCGTGAACACAAGCCGCCCTGCTCATTAATAGTCGATACGGATGAATCCGGCTTCGAGGTGATTAAAGGCTTTGTAACCCCATACGATATTATTTTCGGATTCGTTCGGCACTTCCTTAGAGGGGCGGAAAAAATCGGACCAATTTTTTGGGAGGGACAGCTCAGAACCGAATGTCGTAAAGCCATGCAAGGCCCCATTGGAGATATCATGCAACCGATACAGATCTTCATTCGGCATGATGAAATGCTCATGGAAGCCATCTTTCTTTTTAAAAAATATCAGGTCGATGTTCTGCCGGTGGTGAGCGCTGAAGACGTCATAGGAATGATGCTGTTAAACGATGTTCTTTACGCTATCGCACGAATCAGCAATAAAAACATGCAAGACATATGTTTTGAATGATTTTGAAACTAGAATAATTGGCCCCTTGTGAATCTTCTGACACCCATTTAAGCCAAAGCTACGCGTGTAAAGGTCCATATTTCTGCACAAACAAGGTGATGGGAAGAATAAGTAATATAGAAAAATGCGAGACGAAATTACTAGTGAGAAATTTAAAGAGGCTATTTCAACAACCAAAAAAGCAATAATGATGCATACCAGATGAAAGAGGATTGGGTAAATTTAAATCAGGGAAGGATATCGCATGGGTCACGAGATTGAAAACGATATCGGCAGTGGCGGCGGTATTTTAGCAAATAAAGTATTGTGGTTAACCATAGGTGCGACGATTTTCATTTTTATCGGATTCATTTTACCCACGCCCGATTCCTTGGTTGAGGTGATACAAACATACGGTTTTGCTGAGAAGATGAAACAATGGGAATTAGCACATACTCCCCAAGAAGCGGCGCGCAAGACCATGATGGTCCTTGGGATCATCCCCATGGCAGTGATCTTTTTCGCCACTGAAGCCATCCCAATTGGCTTGACAGGCATCCTTATGCCGGTTTTGGCTTATTTTCTTCATTTGTTGCCTACGAACATGATTGGTAAAACATTCGCTGGTGATGCGCCCATGTTTTTACTGGGAGTGCTGGCCATGGGTGTCGTGGTGGTCGACGTGGGCTTGCATAAGCGCTTAGCCGCCTGGCTTTTGGGTTGGACGAAAGGATTTATAGTACCGATTTTCGTTCTATGTGTCAGCATGTCGGTCGTCGGCTCTTTTATATCGGCGCATGCCATGTGTGCGTTTATGACACCGGTGATGGCCGCGGTCTATTTCGGTGCTGTAAGTGCCCACAGCCCTTCCAACCGTTTGCAGCACGATCCTGCGTTGGCCAAATTTCTGTTGTTCACCCTTTGCTATGCTCTGAATGTAGGAGGTGTAGGATCTCCCGCCGCGGGCGGCAGGAATGTGATCATGATGGGATTTTGGAGTGAATATAACGTGCCGATGGATTTTCTCACATGGATGAAATATGGCTTGCCGATGGTTCCGTTGCTGGGTGTTATGGTGGCTGTCTATATGCTTGCATTGTTTGGTAAAAAGATCAAAACGCGAGATTTAACACCCGGCTTGGTTGCCATCAAAGAGAAAAGCCGCAAAATGGGACGAATGACGTACCCCGAGTATGTCACCTTCGGAATGCTTTTGTTGATCCTCGCATTGTGGATCGTTGGGGGTGAGGAGCTCGGGTTAGGTGGGCCTTCTTTACTAGCAATGCTGATCCCGGTAATATTTAGAACAACCGATTGGAAAACAATCCTCAGTAAGATATCATGGGATGCATGGTTTATGTACTGTGGGGCCTTGACCTTAGGGGCCCTGCTCAAAGAAAGCGGCGCTGCTCTATGGTTAGCACAAAGTTTTCTAAAAATCCTCGGCAGCATCGGGATAGACAAGGGTTTCGGGTTATGGGTCGGCCTTTCCGCATTGTCCGGTTTGATGACTAATTTCATGTCGGACGCCGGTACGACCGCGCTTCTCGGACCTATTGTCATCCCCATGGGCATTATGACCGGAGTTGCCGGTGAACCCTGGGCGACTGGGCTTGGGGTTGCCTTCGCCACCTCCTTTGCCCATTTCCTGATTGTGGGGACACCCAATAATGCGATCGTATACGGATTGGGGGTTTATCCGGATACGGGTGAAAAAGTTATCCATCCAATGGATTTTATCAAATACGGATTCGCCCTTTGGATACTATCCATGCTGGTAGTCTGGATTGTCGGATTTTTAGGAATATTTGCAATCGTCGGATTTCCCGAGGGACTTCTGGAAACCGCCCGGGCGGCGATGGAAAAGGGGACCATGTAATCGTGCTGAGCATCAAAGTATATCGGAGGGACAGCCATGCCTAAATGCAACAGCTGCGGCAAACGTGGCCTTTTTTTGAAAATAGAAGAAGATACCGGTTTGTGTTTGGAGTGTAATGAACAGTTCGCCAAAACCGGCAAAGTACTGACTGAAAAGATAACTCAGGCAAAAAACGCTGCCACCGTTAATACAGAACCGGCAGATATTGTACAAAACTGCAAAGACATTGAGCGTTTCGGCAATGAGTTGATTCAGCTGCACCGACGGTTTAAAATTGAACCGAGCAATGAATTGCTCGATCTGATCACAACATATAAAAAAATGGGGGAGTTGGCCGCGAATCAAACACACTAATCGATGTCAAAAAATCGAACATCTATAATACTGCTGATCACCGAAGCAATAGGGAGACCAACATGAGCCACCGACAAAAAAAACTAAGAGATATGATCATTCCGCTTAGCGATTATCCTCACATGCCATATTGGGCGACACTCAAAGAGGCGGTCGCACAACTGAATGTGGCCTACGACACCGGCCATCATACCGTACTGGTTTTCGATGAAGGCTACAACCTGGTCGGAATGCTTTCTCAGGTAGATATCCTCAAAGGACTCATACCTAAATTTGCTGAACACTATTCTGAAGGTGTACCGATTCAATGGGAGAATCTTCTCGAAGCCGGCACCGAGAAAAGACTGGACCTGCCCATTAAGGATTTCATGTGTGAAGCACAAACATTGGCGGACGGCGGCGACAACCTACTCAAAGGCGCTTACCTTCTAGTTCAGACCCAAAGTAGCCTTTTACCGGTCATAGAGGCAGAGAAGTTGATCGGAGTCGTCAGAATAGGTGATGTGTTTCACGAAATCACCAATGCGGTGCTAAAATTGTAATACACTGAGCATGAAAGACCAACGATGAAGAGACTTTGGTCCATTTTGGATTTCTTCAGCAAAAAGCGTCGTGATAAAGCCTTGGCCTATCAGGACGAGCGGGATCTTTTCGTTCAGTATTACAACGCTTTTCGCGAATTATTGGACTCGAATCATCGTGTTCTGGAAACGATGGCGGACATGCAGGAAAAAGCTGAGGGCACGTATGCCTTTGATAAGGGCTATCTGGTTAATTCTTTCCGCACTCTGATCGATACAATGGAACAAATAATCGGAAAACTCAACCTGCTTTCCGGCAACCGTCATCAGACCTTAATGGTTCCCTATCAGAATTGTGTGAACGCCATTCAACAGATTATAGAGCCCAGTGTACAGATCCCCGAAACGACAAATATCATCCCTTTAGAGCAACTTTCCACAGCAGACATTGGCAGTGCCGGCGGAAAAATGGCGAATCTATGAGTGTTGGCCAATCAGATGAGGTTGCAAGTACCACCGGGATTCGTCATTACAACCCGGGCTTATGTTGATTTCATGCGTTACAACCAAATGGATCTATACATTCGGCAACAACTCGATCAGGTGGACATTAAGAATTATGATGCCCTCCTCGAGGTTTCAGGCAATATTCAGCACAGAATTCTGGCCGCTCAATTACCTCCCGATTTGAAAGCAGCAATCATTGACCATTATCAATTGCTTTGTCAGCATACCGGTAGCCCCGATCTCAAGGTAGCCTTACGCAGCAGCGCCATCAAGGAAGACGCACATGCCAGTTTCGCAGGTCAGTATAGTAGCTTTTTAAATGTCCCGGCTGGAGGCATCCTGGAAAGTTATAAATCGATCATCGGATGTCAGTTCGCACCCCGAGGGATTTTTTACTATAAAGATAAAAAGTTTCACATCGAACACATGGCGATGGCTGTTGGTATGCAGGCAATGGTAATTGCGCGTGCGTCAGGCGTTGCCTACTCCCGGGATCCCTCCCAACCGGAAGCCCCTCACATTTTGATAAATGCGGTTCGTGGATTGGGAACGTATGCGGTCGAAGGGAAAGTAAAACCAGATACCTACTGTGTCTCCGCTGACCCCATGATGAAGATTGCTGACCTGCAACCGAATCAGCAAGATATAATGTTAAGCGCTCATGTGGATGGCTGGACGCATCAAGAAGCGGTGCCGACGGACCAGATTGGACATCCATGCCTGAACGATTCGACAGTTTTAGAATTAGCTACACAGGTAAACAGAATTGAGCAGCACTATGGCCAACCACAGGATATCGAGTGGGCTGTCGATCAAACAGAGCGCCTGTTCTTCCTGCAAAGCCGACCTTTGCGTCTGACCCCCAAAACTTTACCTCCAGGTGAAATATGGCCGACACGCATAGAAGGACATTCCAAACTGTTTGATACTGGTACGGTTGTAAATCGAGGCGTTGCTGCTGGACCCATATACCGGGTGCTGAATGAAAAGCACATGGCCGCCTTTCCAGAAGGCGGTGTATTGGTGATCCGTCACAGTGACCCTGAATATGCTATTCTATTAAAGAGAGCGGCGGCAGTAGTGGCTGAAGTCGGTAGCCCGTTGAGCCACCTGGCAACGGTTGTTCGAGAATACAACATACCGGCCATTTTCAACGTCACGGGTGCCGCCGGCTGCCTGCACGACGGAAACATCGTTACCGTGGATGGCGTTTATGCCAATATTTACGAGGGCCGCGTAGAAGAGTTGCTCACCCGTCAGCTGGATCAGGGAAGTTTTTCGTCCACCCAAATCGTTCAACAACTGAAGGACATTTTAAAATACGTAACACCACTTCACCTGACTGATCCGCGCAGTCCGTCCTTTCGACCCTCCGCCTGCCGAACGCTGCATGACATCACCCGTTTTTGCCATGAGGTGGCCATGCAAACGATGTTCAACCTCAGCAAAGATAGCCATTTTTCCGAGCACTCGGCTAAAAGACTGGTTGCCCATGTGCCTCTGCAGTGGTGGGTCATCGACCTAAAAGATGGTATCCATAAGGAGCACAGCAAAAAAACGGTGGCCCTCGAGGACATCAGATCGATTCCGTTTCTGGCCTTGTGGGAAGGCATGACCGCACTGCCCTGGAAAGGACCACCCCCAGTTGACACCAAAGGATTTTTAGCCACTATGCTGAAAGCCTCCATGGACCCAAGTATAGAACCTGCGGTGGGAAAACGTTTTGTCGATCGTAATTATATATTAGTGGCAAAAAATTTTTGTAATGTGAGCACACGTCTGGGTTTTCATTTTTCAACGCTGGAATCCTATGTCGGTGATCATGCCAACCAAAATTATGTAAGTTTTGTGTTCACCGGCGGTGGTGCCGATGACGCACGCCGCAACCGCCGCGCCCAATTGATCGCACGACTGATTGACAAATTTGGATTTCGCGTGGAAGTAAAAGGTAATTCTTTGTTTGCCCGTATCGAGGGCTATCCGGCCGATTTAATACGAATTCGTTTAAAAATACTCGGGCACATCATTATACATACGAGGCAATTGGATATGGCCATGTACAATGACCGTATGGTCGACTGGTATTTGAAGGAGAACATCAAAGCGATTAAATCTTTTATAGATAGGGATAATATTGATTCTTAAGAGCAGCTTTTGTCTATTTATGCAGGTCAATGCGGGATCCACAATAAACAGGTTTTCTATGTATTCGGGTATAATGTTATTGTTGCAGTAATTAGGGGAAGATAGGTGAAAAATATACCGGAATATTATAAAACAAAACACGTTTTTCGGTTGGTCGTCGGGGGTATTTTTGTGCTCTTGGTCCTTATTATTGTCCTTAGCTTTTTTACGACGCAAAAAATGATTAAAATCATCAGAAATGACTTTAATACCCAGCAGCTTTATTTGGCCAACCATGCTGCCGCCATCATCGATAAAGATTTTGATATTCTTAAAAGCGAATTGCTGACACTGAGTCTCTCACCATCAATTCAATACATAGAATCCGTATCTTGGCGTAACCGCATGGAAATTTCAATGGCCACTATCCGAGAATATGGTGTTTTTCGAATTTTGTTGATAACAGCCAAGGGCCGATCTGCGTATATTGTTGAAGATAAAGGCTCAGTATTCCAACAAGACACAGATTATTCGCAAAGCGACTTTTTCATTTGGTGCCGAGATCCCAACAATCACTCAAAAGTTTACGCGAGCAGCATTGATAGGAAAACGGCAAACGATTCAAAAGCCGAACTTCACATTAAATTGGCAACCCCTGTTTACCAAGAGTCTCCGGATGAAGCGCATCCACTGCCGACACAGAAATTTACTGGGGTGCTGGTCTTCTTGATAAAAGCCAATCAAATGGCAGGGAGAACTATCGCCCCCCTCCGCTCAGGTAAAACCGGTTATGCCTGGGTCATTGATCAAGAGGGTTATTTTATCTATCATTTAGAGCATCAATTCATAGGAAAAAATGCATTCGAAGCCCGCCATTTGGAAAACCCGCACATTTCGTTTGATCAGATCAATAAGATTCAACAGGAAAAAATGCTGATAGGTAAACAGGGAACGTCATGGTACAGCTCCGGCTGGCATCGTGGCAATAAGGGCCCTGTTCACAAACTAATCGCCTTCGCACCGGCGCACATGGGTGCGGACAACTTCGATCATTTTTGGTCAGTTGCTGTAGTAGCACCGATCAGCGAGGTTCAAGACGAAATACAGAGCATTTATCTACGACAAGCATTAATTCAAATCACATTTATCCTGGTAGCAGCGGCTATTTTCTTTATTCTTAGATACTATGAGCTAATTTGGGTGAAGGATCATGTGAATCAAATTCATTGTGAGTCTCGCGAACTTGAAGAATATGCACGCCGTTTAGAAGACTCTGAAAAACGTTATCGAACTTTAATCGAATCGGCGGACGACTTGATATTCGTACTAGACCGAAAATGCCACGTAATGTCGATGAATCAAAGCTGGACCCGAATGACGGGTCAACCGGCCAAAAGTATTATCGGAAAACGGCTTGAAGATATACTCAAATACGATAATGGCATTCGAGTAAATACATTTGTAGAAGACGCGATATCTCAGAGGTATGCTATCTCACATGACGATCCTGTTGTTGTGAACGGAAATTCCTATTGGTTTAATACGCGTTACAAGCGGATTACCGAATTTGACGATCAATATGAAGCCAAAGAACAAGCCGTGCTGGTCATAGCTCGAGATATTACAGAGCGCAAGCAGCTGGAATCCTACCTGCTCAATGCGCAAAAAATGTCGGCTCTCGGAGAACTATGCGCCGGGGTTGCACACGAAATCAATAATCCGCTGGCAATTATATTGGGATTTACAGAAATGCTGCTTGAAAAAGCTGCAAGCGGAACACGTGAACACAAAATCCTGAGTACTATTGAACGGCAGGGTGAAAACTGCAAACAAATTGTCGAAAAACTTTTGATTTTTGCCCGCATTCCGGCAGAAAGCACTACGTCGGCTGACGTCAGCCTCAATCTGCAAAGGGTATTAGATGTAGTATCCAACACGCTTCTTACGGAAAAGATAAGATTGAGTATAGAAATACCGGACCTTCTTCCCAAAGTGAGGGGAGACAGCCAGGAATTAGAGCAGGTATTTTTGAACATTATTAATAATGCCATTTCGGCCATGAAAGACGGTGGCTTCTTAAAAGTTACTGCGGAGCACGTGCTAAATGAAGTCCACATACACTTTGAGGATACAGGTACTGGTATTGCTCCCGAAAATTTTTCTAGGATTTTCGATCCTTTTTTCACTACAAAGGAAGTTGGAGAAGGAACCGGTCTTGGGCTAGCGGTAAGCTATAGCATTATAAAGAAAATCGGTGGAGAAATTTTAGTAAAGAACCGCATCGCATCGGATACTCAAGAATCGGGAACAACCTTTTCCCTTCATTTACCCGTAGCGGAAAACAGATCTACGGGAATCCAAATGATAGCACAACCAGGAGATGATTATGAATGAACGCATTATGATTGTCGATGATGAGCCTGATATGCTGATGCTCCTAAAAATGATCATTCAGGACAACACGCCATACGAAGTCGAAACCACCAACAATCCCGCAGAGTGCCTTGAACTGCTCAAACAAAGTGATTTCGATCTAGTTATCACCGACTTGAAGATGCCTGGCATCGACGGTATGGAATTATTTAAAGAATTGAGGGGACTGATACCAGATATGCCGGTCATCATAATCACCGCCTACGGTTTAGAGGAGGCCGCTGATAAAGCTATTATGGCAGGCATTTCCGACTTCATCACAAAACCGTTTAAGAAAGAATCTTGTTCAGCATTATGAAGGCTTTAGAAATTAGTAAGCTAAGAGAAGAAAACTTGGAGCTGAGAAGACAATTGACCGACAAGTAGATAGGAAAGCATATTTTCTTAACAACAGATCAATGCGATATTCGATTTATGCTGATGAGATATCCGAAATGGTTCCTCTATTAATAATCCAGTTTCGTCATGCCGGACTTGATCCGGCATCCAGAGAGAGCCTAATATACTGGATTCTCCTTTGACTTCGCCCAGGATGATGAGCCTGCCTGCAGTGAGCCTGCTTGCGGTGAGCCTGTCGAATCCGTCGAATCTGTCGAACCACGACCTTCTCCGGAATGACGCGCGAAAGAATTTTTAGACTATTTATGAATCTCCTACTAAGGTTAATTTCAGTAGTCGTTTTGGTACATAATTCAAGGACATGACAATAGTCACTTGGTCAGACCCCATCACGTCATCTGATGCGCGCCTCTGGGCATTTAGGGGACATTCTATAGTCCGATCCATTTGTTTCTCTTACACATTAATTTCAGTTCCAGGCTTGGCGCATTTCACACAGGAGATCGTACTTTTGAATTCTTTTTTGAGATGCGTACCATAATATGTCGTTATTTCCCCGGTTATCGGAATCGCCTTTTCTTTTAAATCGCTCATCGAAGGATGAACCGGTTCAGGATCATTATCCACGCCGTTAAGGTCGATCAGAACCACCTGTGGTTTTTGTGCTAACAGCCGATGAAGAGATTCACACCAGCGGGTATCAGCGACATAAGCGAAATCGATACTCCTGTCTTCACGTGCGAGAGAGAATCCATAGGTATCGATTAAATGGTCCAGCTTGAAAATTGATGTTTCAAACCCATCAACCAACGTCGGCTTCGAGACCTCGCTGATCTCCAGAAAAGTACAAAACTCCTTCATCCATTTTATGCAGGGATGTTTCGAGGTAAACGCACTGACCACTAAATTTTCGCACATTTTTTCCAGGCCATCCGGCCCGATTATCTCAAAGGAAAATTCCGTTCCAGTCTCATCATTTGAAAAGAATGCCGATAAGATTAAAAAGGGAAGGCCAAAAAGATGGTCGCCATGCAAATGAGAAATATAAATCGTTTGGATTGAAGATAGGTCGATCTGATTTTTATTGATGGAGAGCATGATGTCCGGTGGTGTTTCACATAGCAGGGTTTCATCTACAACAAAGGAGTTATAGGGAAGCCCGTCATTAACCCCACCGCCATTTCCTAAAATCTTAATATTCACTACCTGTTCCTTTCTGTGCCTATCATCATTCTCTGCGACCTCTGCTTGGCGCGCCTTAGCTCGGAGAGCGACGGCGGGCGGGCTCTGTGAGAGACCTGTCCTCCGACGCCAAAGGCGGGCAAGCCTCTGATCTCCGACATCTGTCCTCTGACATCCGACATCTGATCTCTGTCCTCTGCTTGCCCGCCTTAGCTCTCAGAGCGACGGCGGGTCTCCTGCCCTACCCTCCCCTATTCCCAACAATAACTAATAAATATCCAAAAGAAATATCTTACACGTATGACAGAAGGTCAGAGACACAATTATAAGGAAGAAGCCAATGGCATATAGAAATATTCGGTAGGCTTTTCGGTTCTTGCGAAATACATAATGAAACAAAACCGCGCCGGTATCTACACTAGGTTGGGATAGATCTTCCGGATCGCCGGTGTAATTTAACCAATTAGTCCACGCTCCGACAACTAAAACAACTCCAAGACCCAACCCCATCCAGGCTGAAAAATCCATTTTCTTATTCTCCGATTGTAGGAAAGTCTCCTATTGCCTTCAGATCGCGGGAATCTATCTGCCCGATAACGTTTCGGCTCTAGCGTTTTCTATATGGTTTTCAAAATATACTCTAATCTTTTCATCTTCACAGTCTCGGAAAAGAGCTTGCCATGTTATAATTCTGAAGGGGAATTTGAGGTCTCCTTCGTTGTCCTTTAATTTCTTAAAATTGCTTCCGGGTTGATTAATTTTGCTCTTTGAATTTCTTAGTTTTTGATCAGAAATTAGGAGGCACTGAACCTTTTTTTTATTTGGTAGCAGCTCTATTCTTTCTGAATTCCTTTGAACATCTTTTTCGAATCTCCAATCACTTAAAAATTTTGCCTCGATTGCTATAACCAAATCATTTTTTGGTTCAAGTAATAGGATATCTGCTAACTCGCCACGATCCGCTTCCTTGTCAACCAAATAGGCATGATAGTCAAACGTAGCGTGAACGCTATCAATATGAGTATATTCGAGCTCTATCTCGGGACCAAATTTTTCTTTTGGATGAAGGATATGTTTTTTAAAAAAACTCTCGACTCTTTGTTCGTAGCCCGGGACTAGTTCATTAAAAAAGTATCCTGCAAAAAACTTGTAATACAAGTTTCGTTCTTTTTCTGATTCAATGATATTTGGATCAACTTCGAAAAGCATTTTTCTAATCTCCGTAAACGAAGAACCCGCTGACAGGCGCATCATCAGATTGAGTAAAGCGATAAAAAGAACCCGATGAGAGAGCCAAGATTGGATATAGTGATGAATTTTTAATTTGTAGGAATATTATATCACGAATTCCTGAAGCTAAAAACTTACATAGCATCTGAAGATTAGTCGTCTGATTGCAACATAGGAATGGTCTTAGACTAGCGTTTTTGGTATAAACATTATTGACATTTGTATAATCTATTCCCTCAGCCCCCTGACTCCTCGAATCCTTGGATCCTTTATGTATCCTTTCACTTGACCCCTTGAATCCTTGAATCCCTAATCTATCCTTTCACTTGAACCCTTGAACCCTGGAATCCTTGGATCCTGTATCTATTTTTATCTTGGTCCGACCCGAATCTCTTCAACAAAAAGCGAGCGGTTCAACGGTTGTTTGGGCAACAGACCGTTAAGATGTGACCCCTATGTTTTCCCGTGGGAATGATTTACGTATCCGGCCGAATTTGTTATCAGGCAAAAATGGTGATTTTCCAGGTTGTCATCGGTACGGCAGCATGCCGATGCGTCAATTTTAACACTTTTAAGCCAAATATCTTGAGGAGGGAATCTGTTACCGTGAAAACGCCGAGAAAGCAAACCGGCATGTGGAGCCACCTGTATGAGCTGGCGTCGGAGGTCCGCCGACTTGCGCCATGGAAATGGATGACGGAGCCAGATGTCTTTGGCGTGCAGGACCCGACCGGAACCGACCAAGTTCATTTTGTGAGCATCATGGGCTCGGAGGGTATCCACATGGCTGTTGCAGCATATTCCGGAGCCGAAGCCCTGTACAATATAATGACAATCGCCGAGGAGGAGGTCGATCAGTATCCTGAAAGAGTCCTTGAAATTCCCCAATTCCAACTTTCCTTCGAAGACCGGGCCCATGTGGCAGATCATGCCTACAAAACGATTCGTTCCCTTGGTTTGCGGTTCCGGGGAGGATGGCTGGAAGGACGAGCACAGGCGGTATCCCATGCCGGCGATCGAAAAACCCCTGGCTCCGGTGCCGGAACTCGCTGTTGCCCGGCTAAAAAAGCTGGAGCGATCTTCTGTGATTCTGGAGTTGGATTTTTTTATGACGCCGGCAATAATAGGCGAAGAGGATACACGGATGATGAACGGCTATGCCCTTATGGCCGTTGAGGAACACCAGGGCATCGTCGTCGGTTTAGAGATGCTGACTGCCGAACCGAATGTTCGGGCGATGAGGGAACGGCTTCCCGAAGTCCTTGCCCAGCATCTATTCCGTGCGAGGTTGCTTCCTGCGGGGATAGTGGTCCGTTCCGACCTGTTGGCGAATCTGATAGCGCCCTTTGCACGAGCATTAGATTGCGAGCTTCATCAGAGTGACGCTCTGCCGAATCTTGACCCGGCCAAAGAAAGCTTGATGGCCCATATGATCGGTGAATAGTGATGGTTGTATATCTCTTGCTTTAAAACGACCGCGGCATTGTCCACATACCGAAAAACGGAGGCTTCTTCGATGGCGAAAGCCAAAGACATCACCGTATTTATCTCGACCAGAAACGCGACATGCGATGAATGCAGCCAGGAACTCGGCCGAGGCGCCTGGATCACGCTCGACGACAAGAAAAACGCTTATTGCTTGACATGTGCCGATCTGGATCATTTGGTGTTTCTTCCGGCCGGGGATGCCGCGCTCACCCGCCGCTCCCGGAAACACTCCAGATTGTCGGCCGTGGTCGTCAAATGGTCGCGGGCTCGCAAACGCTATGAGCGTCAGGGGCTTCTCGTCGAAAATGACGCCCTGGAGCGTGCTGAAGAAGAATGTGCTGCTGATGAGGACGCCAGAAAGAGAGCCCGTGAATTGGCGGCGGCCCGCCGGGCCGAACTGGATGTGGAATATATCCGGAAATTCGCCGATCGCGTGCGCGAACTCTATCCGGATTGCCTAGAGGGTAGAGAGCACGAAATTGCCGAGCATGCCTGCCGAAAATACAGCGGCCGTGTGGGCCGAAGCGCCGCCGCCAAAGTCTTCCATGCGAATGCCGTAAGACTCGCTGTGACCGCGCATGTTCGTCATACGGAAACCAACTATGATGATCTGCTTCTGCAGGGAGTCGATCGGTGGGAGGCACGGGACAGGGTCTACTCGCAAGTGTTACGAATTCTCGATAGCTGGGAGCATGGGAAATAGAAAGAGAGCGTTCACTTGATCGATTTTTTATGATTATAATTCTTTAGTTTGACGACCTTTTCCTCCGAGCGCTTAGCCGGTTTCATACCTTTGACTTTGACTAATAATTGGGGAGGCACGTTCCAACGCTCACCGGTTTCGGTTACAATGCTCACCATTTTTCTATTGTACTTAACAAGGATCCCGGTCCGTTTTTCACGACCCGGTGGTTCAAAGCTAACTTTTTCCCCAACTTTGAATTCCATCATTTGTTCATGGGTACGCTTAGACTCCAAATATTTTAATCTTTCAACAATTTGATGATTGAGTTCTACAAGTTCTTTCTCGCTCAATTTGGCTATATCAATTTTCATTTATTTTCCTCACCAGGCTAAAGCTAAGCCGCATTTCTTATGTCAATGACAAGTTCTTTGCCTAAGCATTTTAGTGCACGGACTAGTTGAGAAACGCTTGTGTTATGATCGAGATTCAGAATGCGACGGACCTGTCTTCCATCAACCCCCATACATTCACCTAAAGCTGCCTGTGTGACGCCTTGATCACGCATGCTTTGATAGATAGCGAGCTTCATGGCGACCTGTGCCGGAAGATGCACCAATTCTTGCCCTTTCTTAAGTTTTGAAGGGGGTGGAATATCGCGTCTTTCATCTATATACCCGGTTAATGCGACGACCAGTGCATCCTGGGCCCAATCCAGCGCATTGGTCTCATCCGCGCCAACGGTCATCGCCTCTGGTACGTCAGGAAATTGTGCAATAACCGAACTATTTTCATCTTTCGTTAGTATGACTGGGTAGCTTTGTAACATTGTTGCCTCCAATTACAGAATATTATCCGGCGGAATCCCGAGTTGTTTGCAGAGCATTTTTATGAACTGGGGCCCGAGATCGGCGTCTCCATGTACTGGTATCGTTGTCTGATTTCCTCGATACCTTGCGAGGTAATGGCCGCCCTTACCTCTCCCTTTTATGATTTCAACGCCTTGTTTTCGTAATTTTCTGATCAGCTCTCTGGCTTTCATAAATCTTCGATTAGGACGTTTTTGTCCTATTGTCAATAAAAAATTGTTGATTTCTTATCTTCTGAACTGATGGAAATTAAAGGTTGGGGGATAACTATCGTGATTTTAGTAATTTTTAAAATTCAACATCATCATACCATTATCGGCAGTGAGAACGGAGAAACCAACGGTTTTACGGGCATCACTGAAAGAAATATTAGGTTGGTTACGTTGACATGCCTAAGATACCAATAACCTTTAAAACCTACCAACGTCCCCTATTCTTTGGTTCCAAAAGGAAGGCCGGAATCGTTCTGATACTGGAATCGGGAAAAGATAAAAAGTACTGGATCCGGCTGCTCCAAACCATCGAGTATTATAATTTGCCAATCGATACCTGGCGTATCGGGAAGGCCCCATTTTAGCGACCTTTATGGCTCTATTTTCCGAACTACAAGATGCGTAGGCAATCAAGGTAGGTGCTTTTTTTCAGCAATCCAGAGAAACGCCTAAAATCATGCCCGTCCCCTTGTCCTCCAGATTCTATATCGATGTTTTTGCCATTGAAAAACGCAATATAGGCCTGTTTTGGGGGGCGATTATATTGCTTTATATTGTATTTACGAAGTGTTGCAGTGGTCCGACCCTAATTCCTTATGGTCGCATTTCCCATTCGAACAAAAGCAGTATGCATGACGATAGGATCGATGTCTCCAAAACGGCTGTATTCAGGCGGTTTAGACCCGAGATGGCATCTTGACAATGCGATCTTGATTTTTTATAGAATTTTATATCAAGTAGTGCCGGTTGGGATGCACGGCCACATCGACGGCGGCACAACATGTTGTTAAGCCTCACATGCCGTTACACAACCATGGCAGGATAGGGATTCTAGCTTGATCCCCTTCCAAAAAGCAAATTCTGATCCTTGGAAGTTCCGTCACATCAAAGAAGGGAGGAATCATGGAGGAACAAATAAGAGCAAGACAAGTAGCAGAGGCGCTTGAGACGCTAGGTATTTCTGTCGAGGCTCTAAAGATCTTCTCTGGGGAGTTGGCCACGTCTTGCGAAGGGGGGTCTTGTAAGTATCGATGCATCACGTGTATGAACGGTTCCAGTACCGGTGGAATCGTTGCTAGAACCAGCCCTGATGCACCAGAGATTCTGGAAGCTTTGATCGCCCTGCTTAAACGCTAGTAGAGCCCGCCTCAAATAAGATCGTTATTTAGATTCCAGCAGGGTCTGTCCATATCAAAATGGCACGAAACCTGAAGCAGGAAGAGTACCTCCAGCAGCGCTTTGTGCTGAACCCCGATCTTGCCTTAAGACCGGATGGAACCCGAGCAGTTCTGTATGCACGATTGCCGGAGGAATCGGGCATCGGGACATTCCATCATTTCTTGTCACCGCGAGCAGCGCTGTTCCTGTCGCTTCACAACGGCGACATGTCGTTTGGTGCTGTCCTAGAAATTTGGAAGCATCTTACCAACCAGGAAATTGAATTCGTAAGGGACGAAGCACTGTTGATACTGCAGTCCCTTCGGGTGCTGGAAGTTGAACCTCTGATACCAGTCGACGATGTACCCCTGTCCTCCATTCCGCGTTATAACCCAAACGACTTTCTGATTGCTGGCGTGCCCGATCTAAAGACAACGCGTTGCGCGCGGCCGACTGATATGGTGCATGAGATTTGCTACAAGTGTGCGACAAGTTGTCGTTACTGCTATTCCGATCTTGGCAATCATAGAAACAGATTGCTGCCGCTCGATCGGATAGGTGAGATCGTCGAAGAAATACGTCATATGGGTGTGTATAGTGCTGGTATTTCTGGCGGTGATCCATTTTGTCATCCGGAAATCCTCGAGATACTGAGGCTTTACCACAAGGCTGGTATTCAAACGGAGGTGCCGACAAAATGCTTCCTCTCGGAAAATCAGCTGGCTTGTATTAGGGAGCTTAGTTCCGTATCTCTTCAATTTAGTCTTGACTGTCTTGATGAAGCCATCAACGACTGGTTGATTGGAAGAGAGGGAGGTACCGCAAGGATCCTTGAGAGCCTAAGGAAAACAACTAAAATGGGATTGAGTTTCGCCATTAATTCGGTGATAACGCCGTATAACTATAATAAGATGGATGACCTCTTGCGGTACTTGCTGTCTGAGTACGGAAGCAATGTTCGACGGATATCCTTAACGCCCTACGGTAAATCTTTGTATAGACATGATGATAAATTCTGTCTTGAGCCGGCGGCTGATAGTGAGGTCAGAGAAACGGTAAATTCAGTCCTAGTAGATTTTCCACAAGCAAATATCAATTTTGCAGATGAAGGCACACCACCCTCAACCTTTTATGAGAAATCCAAAGATTACGAAGGGAGATCGCAATGCTCTGGAAACCGGTCAAGCTTTGTATTGCTTCCGGACGGCAAGGTGACGGTCTGTGAGGAGCTGTACTATCATCCGGAATTCATTATTGGGGATGCCTCAGATCAGTCGATTGCGGAAATATGGGATGGTGAAAGAGCGCTGCGTCTCGCATTTCCATCGCAGGACAACGTTAAGTCCGGTGAATGCAAGTTTTGTTTCGATTTCGAACGATGCAACACAGTAAAGGGGAGGTGTTACAAATTCGTGTTAAAAGCTTATGGGCTGGATAAGCCTGACTGGCCTGACCCTCGATGTCCCTATGCTCCCCTGGGACAGCGATTCTACTGACAGAAATTTGACTGTGAAATGGGGGAGATCTATTGAACACCGACTTCTGAGAAACTTATAAACCAATAGACGTCCCGTAATCCCTCAGATATAGAAAGAATCTAATACAGTTATTACTATTTTAAATTATGATGCAGGTTAATTTAGCTTGTCCCAATTAAGGTCTTCAATTAATATCAATTGTTTGATAAAAAGTTTCCTGACTTCCTTTCACGGTGAAAAATACAAGAAAAGATATCACCATTACAAGAAATACATTTTTTGTTTAAATTAATACAAGCTTTAGAACACACAAATGCTTTTTCAGGAAATAAAGCATTGCCCCTACCAACACCTTTAACACGATCTATACAGAAAGATCGAATATTCATTTGCTTCAGAAAACGTACGATCTCGTCTTGATTCTGAATCGATTCGCAAATGCTGATTATTGACGCTCGGATATTTATGCCATACCTTTGCGCTTTTATAATGCCGCGAATTGTCTGCTCGAAACTGCCAGGGACTCTAGTAAAAGCATTATGAGTTTGCGAATTATTACCATAAATGGAAAATGCCAGAGAAACATTATGCATTTTAAGAAATTTTAAAATGTTATCATTTAGGAGAGTTCCGTTAGTATAAATCTCTGTTGTTTCAATGTTTAATTTTTTAGCTGTTAAAATCAGATCGAATAGATCTGGGTTTAGAATAGGTTCACCGCCTGTAAACTGGACATGTCTTATCCCCGATTCTGAACATTCGATTAGTAAATTAATCCAATCATTTCGTGTCATTTTGGGTGCATGTGCGGAATCGGAGGAGTTCGAATAACAATGTATGCAATTTAGGTTACATTTATTTGTAATTTCGAGCCATATAATATCATATTTTTTTTTGTTTAAACACTTCCTACTGCCATAAGAAGCGATTGCATTTCTGACAGGCGCACAGGCGTTATCGAAATCGAAAATTCTTACCGGAGCACAAAACCTGTCTTTAGAAGTTTCAACCGAATCAAATTTTTTTCTCTGCATTTTCTTTTCCCTCTACGATTTCCATCATAATATTAAAAAGATTAGATTTGTCTTTTTCTATCTTGCAGAATTGTTTATCCGAAATCAATCTTATTCGCAATAAATCTTTCCCCTGATATACTTCGAAACCTTTTTTAAAAATGACATCGATTTCACACGTTTTATTAAACTCTTCCTTTGCTACATGTAAAGACTCAATAGTTTTTTTATCTATAGTAGTATCAATCTTTAATCCCTTAACGTTTTGTTTACAAATGTCTTCTATCGATTTATAAAAGTTTTTATCATAAGATATGTATTTATGGAATTCATAATAAATTAGTGCCAATTGCAAATAAATCGGACCTTTGTCTATTTTACCCCCCTCTTCTGCATATTTGTTTTCCGTTTCCAGAGCATTTTCACACAATTTGATTGCCCTTTGAAAATTTTTCTTTATTAAATCAAAAGTAACTTTACCTTTTTTTAATTCATTAATTTGTCTATCTAATGAGTAGTATCGTCTGATTGTTTTTGCAATGCCAATGTGTGAAAGAGTTACATCCTCATTTTTCTTTAATGCTGTTCTAAAGCAATATTCAGCATACTCATACTGCTCATTTTCTAATGCAAGATCCCCTTTATGAATCCAATATAATGATTTAGTTTTTTTCGTTTCTTCGGCTAATTCTGCATTGATTCCACCGAATTTAATTTTATACAGACGATTTCTTATTAAAAAAAATACTACTAAGGTAGATAATAATGTTATCACAGCCGTAAGACTGAATTCCCTTGTACTTTCTACTACTATAAATACTAAAAACAAAAGATAAAAAATTATTATTACTGCCACAAAATTCAAGGTCACTTGAAAATCTGTTAGAAAAAGACGAATCCATCTTTTGATATGTTGCTTCATTTTATATCCTAAACGATATATTATTTTCAGAAGTCTGTTTTTATCTTACAATTATAGGTACTAAATGAACCAAGCACTCATTGCCTGGGAATACCAACTCCAAGGCATCTCGGTCCCTGATTTCCTGGAATGCAATGATATCAGCGCCTAACTGATCAATCACCTGATAGAGCTTTTCAAGGCGATCGCTTTGGGTCCGGACATCATGTACAGTTATGGATCCACAATTTGCCTCCTCATCGAATAGCCACTTAATGCTGTAAGGTGCAATCCCGACAGGGATTTGTGCAAATGCTTGTAAGCGTACTAGAGGCAAATCAACAGAGTCACTACGATAGCTCTGAACGGGATGTGATTCATGTCACCCTCCGGTTATTTAAAATTGGAACGGGTATGCGGTGGGACAATTTTTTATTATAACTGTTGTATAATTTTTTCAAGAGCTGGTGAGCCCATCCAAATCGAAAATTCTCCAGCATAGTCCATCGTACATAACACGCCCTTCAGAGTCCTCATTTAAAAAGGATATCATCCCTCTCTGGATACCGGCCAAGCAAGTAGGTGCACTAATTATTGTAAGATAACTGATTTTCGCCCTTCTTCCCGAAACATCTGTCCACAGATTTCATTTCCGGCCATCCTTGAGATGCTCCGAAATCAGATCTAAAAAACCACTCGGGATCTCACCTCAAATCAAACTTTCATAAACAAGGGCAATTAGTGTGGCTGCTTCAGCTGAATATAGATCCTGATCCATATAACCCAAACAATCACAAACCCTACGAATGGCCTCAGTAAGAACCTCAACATCCTAATATGGCATTGTAATTTCCTTCAGGCATGGAGGCGAACAAACCCTAAAGCCGCAGATGCCGTGCCAGAATATAACTTATCGAAATTACATGATTCAAGATGCTGATAGATCAATCTGAGAGCACAATCCGCTGGGCGGTTGCGCAATTTTCAGGGCAGATGGGAATAGTGAGATGATCGGGAGAAATCAGAGAAGTGCTTCGCATTAGCATATTTGTTATTGAATTTGGAGGACGTCCGTCAATACAAATCCGCACTTATAGATCAGGCATTTTTCATCGCACCATACTTCTTGAGAAGATCCTTGAACGCCTCTTCGGTGAGCTGGGAGATGGACTTATCCATCTTGACGCTCAGAATCTTGACGTCTTTCTGCAGTTTCGGATCGATTCGTGTCGAAAACATTTTTTGATCAGCCATGGGGCAAATATACCAAAAATAATCATGTTTGCAATATTAATTGTTGACATAATTCATGTTATTTAGTATACATGTAGACAGTCCAACAAGATGACGCTACGGCAAAAAAATGGATCCTCAAATGAAAGCAACGATCCTATTCATCATCCTGCTGATGTTCCCGCAGCCACTGATGGCAAAACGAGTCCATCCGGAAAAGTGGTATCAGGAGCAGTGGTGCGAAGCGAATAGAGGCAAGATTGAGGTTAGGTTAGATGATGGCACCCGGTGCGATTGCGTGACCGAGACCCACGCGATCGAGTTTGATTTCGGCAATAACTGGGCGGAGGCCATCGGGCAAAGTGGTTATTATGCATCAAAATTGAACCGGAAGGCGGGAATTGTTCTGATACTGGAATCGGGAAAAGATCAAAAATTCTGGATCCGTCTGATCAATACTATTGAGTACTATAATTTACCGATTGATATCTGGCGTGTTGGAAAATCCAAATATTGACTATCTTTTCGGCCCTATTTTCCGAAATGCAGTATGATAAGCAATCAGTAAAGGCGTTCTTTGCCATGAATCGGGAGAAAGTTTTAAAACAATAGACGTTATATATTGAAATAACAGAGGAATTAATATTTTGACATATGATATGTGTTCCGATAGGATTCTTAATAATGATTCGCTAGCCCGATAATCACACTTGTAACAGCTCAGAAATATTTCCTGTTTCTCCGAACCTCTCCTCTCTTAATCTTGAAAGCACCTAACTGAATAACTCTTCAGACCAATCGACATAAACTGGCGACACATATCTATCAATGGTGGGTCATAGTATGAGAGTATTGCCGAAACTCATGGAGGTTGAATTGCCCCATCGGGTAGTTCGCCCTTTTTCATTAAAAGGGGGGATTTCAATGAAGCTATTTATTTCAGTCCTAATAATCATGGTCTCGATTGCCGCTATTTGGGCTTCGCCCGCAATTGCTGAAAATTATGCTCTCTACTTTGACGGAAGTAACGACTATTTAATTTCTGAAGGTGTTTTATTAGAGATCTCTGACCAATTGACGCTTGAAGCCTGGTTTAAGCCAATAGATCAAAATAGCGGTTTTGGTAAAGATATTATTGGTAAAAGAGAATTGGGCAGAAGGGAGGGAAATTTCAATCTGCATTGGTATGGCTACCAAGCTATAGATTCGGTTAGTTTTGTCGTTAAAGACGAAGGTTGTCACTCCCCCCAAGGAGCGATTGATAGCGACCTATGGCATCATGTAGCTGGAGTTTATGATGGATCAGAAATGAGGCTTTATTTAAATGGAAGTCTTGTATCAAGTGTCGCATATACCGGACCAATTGAAAATGTGGCAACTGATTTGTGCATAGGAGGAAAATCATGGAACTCCAGTTATAGATACTTAGGTACTATTGATGAAGTGAGAGTTTGGAATGTTGCTCGATCAATTGATGAAATCCGTGAAACAATGAATAGAGAATTGTATGGAGACGAAACTGGTTTAATTGGGTATTGGAATTTCAATAGTGGAAGCGGTGCCATCGCTTACGATAAGAGCGCCGATGGAAATGATTGCTCATTAGTTGGGCCACCCGACTGGGTTATTTCCTCTGCCCCCATTATTAGTATTAGCGACGACAAGATCCCCCCAACGGGCTCAGTTCATGCTTATCCGAATTTGATTTTTCCTCCTAATAATCAGATGATAACCATTGTATTTAACGGCTATGTAATGGATGAAGCCTCTATACTGAGAGATGGCGGGGATATTGGAGTCTCGTTAGCGTATGTGATTATTAATGGCAGTCAGAAAATAATTCTTCGTGATGGCCCAATAGACAAATTGGGAGAATATGGAAAGTTTGAGTTTAGAGTTGATCTTCCCGCAATAAAAAACGCTGAACATGTAGTTGAATTATTTGCCGCTGATACTAATCCGATTGTACCTAATTTCGGGCTCGTTGATGATACAACAATTCGTGTTTACTCGCCCAATAAATAATTTACAAATTCAAAATCGGGTATCATGGAAAGGTGGGAACGATCTTAGAATGGTGTTTTCGGTATCAAAATGAGCGATCTAAGGCAAAAATCAGGCTCCTTTTTGGTGAAATCACATATGTTCTTAATAGCTTATCTTGGTCCGACCCCAATCCTCCCCCTATTTCACTCGATTGTAGACCAGACATCTACGGTAAAAGGCCATTAAATTTTTTCCATCTTCAGGTCGTTGCTTCACGATCTCTTCAAGGGCAGATTCCCAACTGAGAATTTTCATTGCTATCGCCTTTAACAATGGAAGAAACCAGTCAGAGAACCAAGCTTCCTTTTCCCCTTCATAAGCAGCCACCCTCCGTTTGACCGTCTCCAGAATATGGCCACGGCTCATCTGTTGCGTAAAAACATCTGCCCTAATTTGCTCATCAGGCGCGATTATCACAAATCCCAGTTGCTCGAATTGTTCAGGCCTCCGATTTGCGCGTTTAAGCATCTCAGCCATACATGCCACATATCTGGCAGCCTGGTTGTAGTAGCGAGCATTTGTAACGCCCGGAGATAGCTTGCTAAACATTTTCGCTTCTACACAAACGACATGGGTCGCATCTTGAGAAAGACGTATATCTGCCCTGCCCATATTACCAGCCTCAAAATGTCCTATAATGCCGTCAGCATGGGTCCATGATTCGGCAAGCTTATCACCGCGATAACGGGCGAGAAAAGTTGATGGGATAAGACCCTCGGAGAACCACCGGCTGCCAGGCAAAAATTTAAGTGGATGTTGGGAGATTTTCAACGCTTGGAAAATATTTAGAACTAGCCTGAGCATCCAAGTCTCATTAAAAATTTCTGTTTCAGGAAATAAATGTTTCTCCGAAATCAACCGACCAATCATTGCCGCTATTTCTTTTGGGTGTTGCGTTTCGTCGGGAAATGTTGAAGGAGGTGCATATACCATTTCCATAGAAAGACCCCGTTGGTCTTTGGGGGGATTCGTCGGCAAAGTGGCACCTGCGCCTTTCAACTGAGTTGCTACAACTGCATTGGCCAAAGCATCAAGTATATCGTCTCTTTTAACGTCCTTTCGAAAATATCTATTGAGGGCGGCCTTATAAATGGAAGTTGATTTTGCATAGTTCTTTTGTAGTTGGTCCAATCTTTCAGCCAGTCCTTTGGAGCTGTTCTTTTTATGCTCCATTGGTTTGTATCCGGCCATGGCCCAAAAGCAGATTTCCGGGTGAGTCTCGCGGAGTATGCCTATAGCTTCTGGAGTGTGTTGTAAAAAATCATCTACTTCCTTTATCTTTGGAGAAATTCCCCACGCAAATATTGATATCTTTCGTCCACAGACTTTCTGATTAATATTACATGCTTCCTCATAGTTTTCCGCAGAAAGCGCTTCGCTGCAAGGAGGAGAAAAAATACTACTGTGCCTAAGAGGTTTCAGCACATTTCGGGCGGCATCATCACACGCTCTCCCAATTCCCTTCTTTGACATTAAGCCGATCGGGATATCAATTAGAATAACGGTGGCGTTATGGAAGGCATGCCATAATTCATTAATATTTTTATAAATCCCGAAGTTTGCATCACCAGCGGCGTCAATACAGATAAAGAACCACCCAGCCTTGCATCCATCAACACCAATGTAGCGTTCATTCATCATTGTTGAGCCACCCTCTTAAATTATCCGTTTAGCATACCCTGATAAAAAATTTTTCTAAAACTCTCTATTGATACCTGAGCTGTATGATGGCATTCCAATAGCCGTTCCATGTGTCGACAAGCTCAAAGGATGGTTCGATGAAATTTTTAGTGATCCGCCCCTGGGCTATCAAATCCATGACGGACATCAACAGAAATGGTTTGTGGGGGGCGCTGTAATGGGTATGGGCAGGATATCGATTCCGATTCTTATCGGTTCGCAGGCGGGAAAACTTTTCTAAGTATTTTTCGAGCATATCCAGATGGATAGCAAAATCCTTTGAAAATTACCAGTCATGTGTTTTCTTACCTATAAAGGTTCCAAATGTTTAAATGTTGAGAACGTCCCCTATTCCCCAGAAATAGTCAACGTGTGGTAAGGAAGACCGACATTCCTGGCAATGATCATCTACAGTGGGTTTATGAATTGGTATGCCAAAATTGTGAGTATCACTATGGAGCTAATGGTTCTGACATTTGGCAACGCAAGTGTCCGAAGTGCCAAGAAGGTAGACCAGGTTTGCCTTTTAATTAGACAAAGCTAATTCACCAGGTTTCGCTTTACAAACTCCCGCCCAAATAAGTATGCACGCAATTGGAGTTATACGCCGAAAGACTGCCTCTCCAACCTTTTTGCCATAAACCACCTGCGCTATATGACCCTCTATAGAATTGAATGGAAGGCCAACATCACCCAACTTTGATTGCATCGCATCGCCACGTATTGCGCTGCCCCCCTGTCGAATCATAACACAGATAGCTTCTTGAAAGACTGCCCATGGAAGAAAAGGTTGATTGCCGAGATTGTCAACTGAAATTCCATCATCCATTAGCTTCGCTTGGAAGGTACTCCCTTTAATAAGGGGCACATTTGCAGATGAGCCAGTTTGACTGAATTTGTCCTTAATCGTTTGCACAACTGAAATGACATCCATTTTAATCCCCTATTGTTTCAATGTTCTCAATCTACTGAGATAGTATAATTTAGTAGTAATTTGTGTACAATGATTCGTTTAGCAGAGCTTATTACGATTGACAATTATTAAACAGCACTTTTCAGTCGAATAGAAAGGAGGTGAGGTAGCTTCAACTTCAAAGTGCACCAATTGAATGTATGGAGGACATGACAGGCGTTCTGGTAATGTGAGGAAGCACCACCAACCTTACAACCAGAAGGAGCCCATCATGCCCTATTGTCATTTAGCACTTGAGGAGCGCTATGTCATCTATCATCTGGTCCTTTACGGGCTAAGCTATCGAGAGATTGGTCGCAGACTCGGTCGGCATCACACCACTATCAGTCGAGAAGTAACACGCAACCGGCACCCATTAGACGAAGATGCGGTCTATTGGCATGAATCCGCTCAGGACTGGGCAAACGCCAGAACCTACAGGCCCAGACATGTTCCAAAACGCTCGAATCGTCGGCTCATCGCGTATGTGAATAAAAAAAATCAGCACGATTGGTCTCCTGAAGAGATCAGCGGCCGCTTGCCCATTGATTATCCCAACTCAAAGCGGATGCGCATCAGCCATGAGACAGTCTATCAATGGATTTATCAAGATGCTACAAACGGCGGCTTTACACCCATCTGCGTTGTCGACATAAAAAACGCCGCAAGCAACGGCTCTATTGGACAGGCCGGGGCCTGATCCCGGGCCGCGTCAGTATCTCTGAGCGACCCAAGGTGGTTGACTTGCGCACCCGTTTTGGCGATTGGGAAGGTGACAGCGTTGAAGGTTCCAAGGGAAGTGGTGCAATTGCCTCCCATGTCGAACGCAAAAGCCGATATTTGATTGCCGCCAAGCTCTCTGACAAAAAAGGCCGATACCATGACTCAACAGTCCATCAAGGCCTTCTGGCGTATCCCCCGGGTCATGAGAAAAACGCTGACTGTTGATAATGGCAAGGAATTTTCCTTGTTTGAGCAGATCGAGAAAAGGACCGGTCTCAAGGTGTTTTTCGCCGATCCGTATTCAGCATGGCAGCGGGGAGCCAACGAGAATACCAATAAATTACTCAGGCAGTACTTCCCGAAGGGAATAAACTTTAAGAAATTCTCTGATCAGGATCTTGCATTAAAAGTGAGCATGCTCAACCATAGGCCAAGAAAATGCCTCGCTTACCAAACGCCCCATGAAGTCTTCTACAAAGAAGTTCTTGGTGCACTTGCGACTTGATTGTACGAATACATAGGCTCTAGCTCATGGGTCGGGCAACACTCCGTTAAATAGGTTATTTCATACTGTTTCACTGTCGCTTCTCACATCCTACATTAGGATATGCCAATTGTTTCCCAGAGCCATGGACAAAGAATGCCAAGGCAAATTGCATCGGCGATGATAACTGTTAAAAAAGAATACAACCTCCTATAAATGCGAATATTTATGTCTGTTATCCATTTGTAAGCGCCTTTGATTTCCATAGTTTGGCGTTCAACAGGAGTTTGATTCTGATCGACTATTCGACTGCATTGATCTTCAAAAGCACCCTCTCCGTTCAGATCCCACTCGATCAATTCACGGATCCTTTCTGCGGTTTTGCAATTTTGCCTGGCAAACGTGATTTGCACAATTAGACAAAACAGAGTTAGCAGAGAAATTGATGGCCAAATTAAGAAAAAATATTTTATTTGATTTTGAGGATTGTTGTTTTGATATATAAAACCTAGAATAACTGTGCTAAGTAATATTGCTATAACTAGACCTAAGCCGAATATAATAATGAAATTTACTATTCCAAAATGTAATCTAACTAACCTGAACCTCAAGAATTCCTTTAATATATTAGTTAGCTGGCTTGGGTCGCTCGCAATAAATGATAGTGGTCCAGTGTTTGTTAAAAGATATTTAGCACGCAGTTCTGAGCAAAAAATCCTCTGCTTATCAGAGTCATCAAAAAAATGCTGTAATAATAGTGAAATACCGGTCAAGATTAACGGTGCGGCAATAAATAAGTATTGTATTTCTAGCATATCTCGCCTCCTCATGTACGTGACTGTATAATACTGTCATCAAGAATCTTTCTATTGAAAATCGGGCATTTAAACCACATTTTAACAAAATTTCTCTCTATATATATTCAGGGTAGGAAATAAAGTATTTCTATTATTATAGTTCAGTATCATGAGGATTTTATTACTGAGAGAAAAATATAGCGTAGATTGGAAACGAAACAGACTTCATCTATCAAAGACTTTTACATCGAAAATTGAATTGTGAATAATTCAAAATATTCTCAATTCAACACTCGCATTTTTTGATATCTAAACTACAGTTTAGATTTAGGCTCAAGTAGTGTAATACTGGGAAGTTTCGATAGCTTATCAAGGTGCAATTAAATGTGGTGAGATATAGAGTCGTAAATCGATCTGCTACTGCATTTGCACTTTAAGTTGAGCATATTTTGAACTAGCAATTTGGGATATTAAAAATAAACTTATTAGCTTGATGCGAATTTGTCAATCCTTAATTTGCAGGTTTTTTTGTCTATCCCGATAAAAATCAACAATTGGTATAAAAGCACTGTTTTCCCACTAAATTTCTGAAAAAACTTTATAACTAATAGAAATTATATTAAAAATATGACGTAATGGCATGGGATCGACTAGAAATACAGCTTGGTATCCTTATAGCCCTTTTGATGTTTTTATTTACACAGTGAAAGGAGACTATCAGTGTACAAAGGGCAAACCGTATTTTCCCGAATTATGGACTTTCTCCCTATTAAAAAATTTCGTCGCTGCGTTGACCGCTATAAAGTTAATTACCGAGTGCGCTTTTACATGCTTTGATCAATTTCTTTGTATGGCTTTTGCTCAACTAACTTATCGCGAGAGTCTGCGTGGTATTGAATGTTGTTTCCGTGCTATACGAACGAAGCTTTACCATATGTAAAGTCTCGCACAGCACAATTGCCTATGCCAATGAAAATAGCGACTGGCGGATCTATTGCGATTTTGTTCAAGTGCTCATGTCAAAAAGCTCTACGCCAACGGATAAGGTGTCAGATAAGGTGTCAAACCTTGAATTGTGAATAGAATTCAACAAACTTAATCTCAACCTTCGGGTCGTTGCCCATCTGGTTTCCAACAATCTCGCACTGTGGCTGGTGAGAAGTAAATCAGACCAAAAATCGAGGTTATTTATTCACGGTGAATAGTTTATTCACAATTCAAGGTTTGACATTTTTACCTCTCGCTCTTGTATCCGTAAATTTAAGGGCGGACCTCGTATTGCTATTCTGTACGTTTTTTTTCTAGTCCGAAAACAGAGCCACCATTTCTCCTGCTTCCACTACATAAAAGGACAAGAATCTACAGCGGGTTGTAACCACAATTTAATTTTTCTTGCCACAGCATTGTCAATCGGTTCAAGTTTCTTAGAAAATAGTCTCAAACGATCGAATAACAAACCTCCAGAGTATTTTACACTTTTTCTATATGTTGCCCTATCAAGCGCATATGGAATCGATACAGCTTTGCATGGATCAAAAGCAAATTGAATAAAATTCCGCCATATATTTAGGTTCGGATCTCTAAGTTTACTTTTCCAATTTGCTCCACTTGCACATTGGATTAGTAGGGAAAAAAAACCTACTCTTTCATCTGGGAATGTTTTTACACAAAGCACGTCAAGCCCAGCATCGTTAGCTCTTTCGCCTCCCCAATGATTTACATCTCCACAGCGCTCACAAAGGAGCCCGGCCAGATCCTGCATTAAATCTCTAAGCGGTGTTGCATGATCACGTGTCCAACCATACCTCTCAACTTGCCATTCAGGTAATATTTTTTCTAAGCGAAATGCTGTAATAGCTTCAAACAAATCACCCTGCTGAAAATAGTCAGGATCAACCTCTTCTTTCCATGCTTTATATTGCGGTAAAAGGCTAATAATGAGACAAAATGAATACTCTAAAAAATCTTCCCAAGTTCCTATTGCTTTAAATACATTATTTTCTCTACTGAACGGGTATGATAAAGGCATCCCCTTCCATCTTGAATTCAATTCGTTGAACAAGAGCTCTGTATACCCAAATGCAAAGTCTGAGCTGGTATAGATTTCCAGATCAGTTAGGGCATCAACTATTTCAGATTTTGATAAGCGCCCTTCATTAAAAAGAACGGATGCTTCTACCCAATCGCAAACAATGGTTGTGTTTGAGTTATGTACATTTATCGATCTATAAAATCCTCTATCCGGCAATTCGAGCATATTAGTCGTCCTCAGCTTCAATGTCTGGAAAATGACTCAATAAAGCGTCGGCATCTAACTTAAACTTTTTCACCGCCTTTCTTATTTTCTTAGATTTCTTAAACAAATGAACTCTTCCTAAGATAGATCGAATCGAAAAAATGGCACTTCGAATCTCTTCATCAATATTCTGCTCTGTGCCTCCTGCTATTTCGAATGCCGTTTGGAATTCAGGTCTCCTCGCCTTGTTTATATATTCTATAGCTTCTTCGCTTTCTAATATTTTACCGAAATCGGTTATTTGCCGTGTGTCGGAGACAAGTGGTTCTTTATCACCTTTATCTCCATATAAACATCTCACAAAGAATTTTAATTCAGGCACCTTCTCATCACTAATAGGCCAAATAGCTTCTTCAACTGTCAAGTCCAAAGAAATATTAAGATACTCTCTTACCGAAGGATTTGTTAAGCAAGAGTATAATAAACTAAACCTATCTTCAAGTTGCTCTATTGGAAGCTCATTTTCCTCGAGAGTATCCTCTATCTGCAGAAGAAGCCTAAAAGAAATATATGACTTTTTAACTGCAGGTATTTTACTGCCAATCTTACGAGTCACCTCTTGGTAATTATATCCCTTCTCTCGGAGCAACATATTAATGAATTGTGCTTTTTCTGCGGGTGCCCATTGTTTGATACCGGTCACATGTCTGAAGCCGAGAAACTCGTCCATATCTCGACGAGAATCAACTTTAAGTACAGGAACAGAAGTGAATAGTTTTATTATAAACTCCGGTCCTTTTTCTAGAGCTGACTCTGCAATTTTAGTCCATGTCTTTGCCCTGGCTTTACTATTAACCGCCTCCTGTAGGCACATCAGAGCTGCTAATCTACGGTTCCCTTCAACCACAATAGGCTGCTTTTCCTCGTAAAGCACTTCCTCTACAACTAGAAGTGCTTCTTGAGTCCAAAATCCTCCACTTTCGATGTAAGAGAGTGCTAATTCATCTAGCACTTGTTCGGTCATCCAATCCAGCAGTACGTCCTGGGGTGTATCGGGCTTGCTTCGATGCCTCCCCAATCTAGGATTTAAGGGATCGAGGAAAAGGTCTTTGACTTTGTAATATTCCAGAGTTTTGCTAACAGCCATGATGCAGCCTCCACCATGTAATATCTGTGGATCTAATACCTTAAAATCGCATAATATCAGATACTTTTATCCACGGCAATAAGTCCTCTTGCTAAATTGCGTTCGACGTTACTCTATATTTGTAATACGGAATTGGCATAAAATAAAATTGGTATTGATTATTTATATATCAGATAATTAGTTTAAAAATCTGTCGAGAAAGAGGATAATTGAGATCCTACCTAAATTGGCAATTTAAATCACCTTAAGTCCTGGCTAAACCCACTTGTAAAATATAAAAAAATTCTTCGGTGAATAATTTTCCCATATCCTTTACAACAATCCTACAACTCAAACTTGTGAAACTGTATTATTTCCCTTCAACTGTTTAGATTTTTGTAGCATTTCGATTTATCAGTATGCATTGGAAAGTTGATTTGTGGATCTCCAGGGGCCTTTTTTTTTAACTTTGTTGTTAAATACAAAAACCCCCTTCTGTTCCGTTATAATTTTCAACTCTCCTAACGCCTCATTTTTAGTGTAACATTCCAGTATTTTTCGCAGGATGACCTTGTTAAGCTGGCTTCCAGGACCAAAGTGCTGCTCGCTATGTGCACGAAGCTTTTCTGTCAATCCGGCCAACAGATCTTCTTTAGTAAAATTCTTATTTTGGGGAAGAAACTCGCGTACAAAATAATGCCATGCTTCTGCACGGTCAGGGTCTGTGGTTAGTTCGTGGTGAAGGAACCATTGGGTTGTTAAAGAATCCATTTTAGGATCGTTTTCGTACACGACTTTTCCCAGCTCTGTGAGCCTTATCGGATACCGAAGTTCAATCATTCCAGTTTTATGAAGCCAGCTACGGTATCGTGCTGTGAATGGTGCATTGTAACCAAAAGGTTCGGCAAGTTCTTGATCCCTAAGTTTTGAATTTTTTAGAGCGCTCCCTATAATCCCCGCCATTCTTTTACGATTAAGCCCGAAACTTCCATGAAAGTAAACAGTCATGATTCACCTCACTGAATTATCCGGAACAAATAAATAATTCGTGTATTATCAGATGTGGTTGAAGTGTTATTAATATGTCACTTGGATAACAATTGAATTATGAAAAATAGTAGTGCTTAAAAGCCCGGAATCAATAGATTATTAATTTAGATCATTTAAAAGGAGGATCAGAGATCTCCTAAATTGTTTTAACTTTCACTTAATTTATAGCCAGATAATTGCCTCTCTATTTTATAAGTTAATCCGATAAACCGCAAAACATCAAGTTTTTATAAGTCAGGGGGCGGCAATCCTAATGTGAAACGTCTATTTGCCATAGTTAGTAACATCCTCCTACTGCAAATCTTATTAACCAGTTTCCAATCAAAATGGTTTATTTTGTAACCAATTGTTTTTATATATGTAATTAAAAAGAATCACTATTACAATCAAATTTCTCCAATTAATTTGTTTGTAACAATTTAACATTTGTTTGTTAAATACTTGACATACATTTTCATTGTTTGTATGAGTTGAAACAAACAACACCCCGATCCAAAACTATTAATTATTATGAATCGAAGGAAAAAAATGAGCGCTCCATTTGAATATGTATTTCCTTGCATCAGGGGCATGCAAGCACGAAACGAATATTATGTCTCGATGTGCCCAATGCGACTTATTCCCAAGATTTTTTTGTTCAATGAGGAGGAGCTTGTTCCAGAATTAAGGGCTCAAAGGTTTCTAAACAAATCCCGTTTGCCAGAGATGAGCCGATATATGCTAGAAAATCGTAAGTCTTACGTATTTTCCGCGATAACCGCCTCAATCGATGGCGAAGTCAAATTCGAATCTATAGGATCTGGCGAAAACGGAAAAAGGATCGGATTATTGCACGTTCCCATGTCAGCGCAGTTTATTATCAACGATGGTCAACATAGGAGGGCTGCAATTGAGATGGCGATACGTGAGGAGCCAGAATTGGCTGATGAAAGTATAGCTGTGGTGTTTTTTCTGGATAAGGGACTAAAACGTTGTCAACAAATGTTTGCTGACCTCAACAGATACGCGATACGGCCATCGAAATCTCTTGGGGTACTATATGATCACCGCGATGAGTTGGCCGAGCTTGCGCGGACCGTTGCGTTCAAATCCGACGCCTTCAAAGGGGTTGTTGAAATGGAACGTAGCACTCTCTCACCACGCGCGAGCAGACTATTCACATTAAGTTCAATATACAATGCGAATTCTGCCTTACTCTCGAATGTAGAATCAAACAGTTTCGAGAAAAAAGTAGAAATTGCGATTGCTTTTTGGAATGAAGTAGCAAAGCATATAAACGAGTGGCAATTAGTTAAAGAACGAAAAATTACCTCAGGCGATATACGGCGAGATTATATCCACTCACACGCAGTAGTCTTACAAGCTATAGGGTATGTTGGTAATTCACTTTTGAAAAACGGCATCAAAAATTGGAAATCTAATATTAAAAAGCTTGAAAATATTGACTGGTCGAGGTCAAACGCGAAGCTGTGGGAAGGAAGGGCAATGATTGGTGGAAAAGTATCTAAAGCACACCATAATGTAACGCTTACCACCAATGCTATAAAAAAACATATCGGAATTTCCTTATCTCCCGATGAGTATCGTGTGGAGGAAGCATTTAACAGAGGTGATTATGACAGATAAGGCTTCCACAACACATAGTTCAGTTTTCGACGATTTAGGATTTAAGAATACTATTGAAAATATAGCAGACAATATCCGTAAGCTATATCTGTCATATGAATCACCCTGGATTATCGGTTATAGTGGTGGGAAAGACTCCTCAGCGGTCCTGCAGTTGATTTGGAAGGCTCTATCCTCAATCCCAAAACGAAATGTAAAGCATCCTGTGCATGTCATTAGTACGGATACTCTAGTCGAAAATCCAGTCGTTGCAATTTGGGTCATGCGATCTTTGGAAAAAATGCGCCACGCCTCAGAGTCATTGGGTCTTCCTTTTTTTCCTCACAGACTTACACCTGAGCTTGAAGATTCATTTTGGGTAAACCTCATAGGAAAAGGTTATCCTGCACCGAGGCCAAAATTTCGCTGGTGTACGTCCCGGCTTAAAATCAATCCATCAAATAAATTTATCCATAGCATAATTAATCAAGGCGGAGAAGCTATCCTCGCTTTAGGAATGAGGAAGGCTGAAAGCTCAATGCGTTCAAAATCTATGAAAAACATTGAGCAAAAGCACGGACGAATTCAAAAATTCCTCAGTCCGAACGCGCACTTACCGAACAGCTATGTTTACACCCCCATTGAGGATTGGAGAGATGATGACGTCTGGCAATACCTCCTCGAAAATAATAAGACTCCCTGGGGGACAAAAAATGAGGACTTGCTCGAATTTTACAAAGGAGCAACAAAAGACAGAGAGTGCCCAATGGCAATAACTACTGGTACACCGAGTTGTGGCGACAGCAGATTCGGGTGCTGGGTCTGTACGATGGTAAGCCAGGATAGATCAATGCAGGCAATGATTCAAAATGATGAAGAAAAAGATTGGATGCTTCCGTTACTTGAATACAGAGATTCTTTCAATATCAAGGAAGATCGAGACAAACGTGATTTTAGACGCATCACTGGCAGAGTGCAGCTATACAAGGATAGAGCGATCCATGGCCCTTACTGGCAAAAGGAAAGAAAAAATCTCCTGCGCAGACTATTGCAAGTCCAAAAACTGGTAAAAGAAAAGAAACCAAAAAACTTGCCTGATTTTGAAATTATCTCAATCGATGAGCTAAATGAAATCCGTAGGATATGGAACAGAGAAAAAGATGAAATTGAGGATTATGTGCCTGATATATATGAGGATGTTTTAGGCGAACCTTTTCCATACCCAAAGTTCGATGAAACAGCAATCTTCGGACGCGGCGAACTGAAGATCCTCCAGGACATTTGTGGCGACGACATCTTGCATTATCAGCTTGTGCGAGGCTTGATCAGCCAGGAACAGAAGTTCCGTCTTATGGCAAGACGTTCAGGTCTTTTCTATGGCCTTGAGCAGACCATCAGAAAGCATTTCTATGAAGATGAAAAAGATGCAACAAACCGTGAGAAATATTTTCAGAAAAAGAAGAAAGAACTGGCAAAAAGGCCTGAGCAGATTAGGCTTGAGGATTACATCAAACCCGTGAACAACTGAAAGTAGCTGCATTCAGATAATATGATAATTGACGAAATAACCCTACATAATTTCGGCGTATATCTCGGTAGGCAGGCGGTATCCCTTAAACCGAAGAACGACCAAAAACCTGTCATTTTGATCGGAGGGCTCAACGGCGTCGGGAAGACAACCTTCATGGACGCCTTTCAGTTGGCATTGTTCGGCAAATTTTCGAACTGCTCGAACAGAGGCTCCCTGGCCTATGACAAGTACCTTCAGAGGAGCATTCACAAGGCAGTTGATCCGAAAGACGGAGCAGCCGTCAACCTAAAATTCAGGCATTCAACCAACGGTATAGAGCGAAGCTATGAGATCAGGCGATCCTGGAAACTGAACAGGAAAAACATCTCTGAGACTGTCGAGGTGCTGCGTGACGGTATGCTTGATCAAGTCATTACTGAAGCCTGGCACGAGCACGCCGAACAATTTTTACCCCTTCGCATATCCAGCCTTTTTTTCTTTGACGGGGAGAAAATAAAGGGTCTTGCCGATTTCGGGAAATCAACCGAATTGATCTCGACAGGTATTAACCAATTATTAGGGCTCGACCTTATCAGTCAACTCATGACTGATCTTGTAGTTCTTGAAAAACGAAACAAGCTGAAACTTACTGATAAAGGAAAGCGGCATAGGATCGATTCTGTCGAGGACACGATTCGGGATCTTTCGAAGAAAAGGGAGGAGTTGAAATGGCAGATCTTGGATTCTGACAAAGTATTAAGCCTCATTAAAAGCCAAATGAATGAGATAGATGAAAGGTTCCGTATAGAGGGTGGTGATCTTTATCAAAAAAGAGAGAAGCTTGAAAACAAAAGAGCTACGGCCATAAAAGAACTGAATGAGATCCATTGTAAGCTTGTTGAATTAGCTGGAAGCGAGCTCCCGCTTGCTCTTGTATCGGATTATCTGGAGCAGATCCTCGAACAATCTGAAATTGAGGAAAAAGCAAGCGATAATCAAAAGCTCTATGACATACTTCAGAAACGCGATAAGGCCATCACAAAAGAGCTTAAATTAAAGAAAATTTCAAAGAAACTACTGACTGAAATAGAGAAGCTACTGAAAAAGGATTTGAAGGAAAGAACGGCATTCAAAAAGGTTGAAAGATACCTAAATATTGATGCAGATACCAGGAACTCGATCAAACTCATCATCGATGAATCCATGGTTGCTGTTCTCTCTGGGGTCAAAGCGTTATTAACCAGGAAGGTTCATGTCGAGGAGGAGATTGAAAATCTTGATCGGCAATTAGCAAACGTGCCTGACGCGGAGGCAATCGTCCAGATAATAGCAGATAAAGAGAAGGTCAAGCTAAGGAAACAGCAAGCAGATGTTAGTCATGGCGTCTTGATGAAAGAGCTACAAAATGTTGAAAAATCTATCACATCGGCTGAGCGGGAGCTGGAAAAAGAGCTCGAAAAAGAAATCGGTGTTGAATACGAGCATGACAGCGTCGCTCGTATAATCAAGCATTCTAAAAGGTCGCGGAAAACCCTCAGCCTTTTTAAGGAAAAGGTCATCAGATATCATCTTGAGAAGATTGAGCGGCTCGTCTTTGGAGCATTCCGCCAGCTCTTGCGCAAAGAATCTCTTGTTACGGCCTTGAAACTTAATCCTAAGACCATTGAGCCCGAGATCATAGGCGCTGATGGAAAGGCGGTCGATGTTCAGAGGTTGTCGGCCGGCGAGCGGCAGCTGCTTGCAGTGTCGTTGTTATGGGCTCTTGCCCAAGCATCAGACCGTCCGCTTCCGACAATCATTGACACGCCGCTTGGAAGACTGGACACGACCCACCGGACGCATCTTGTGAAACGCTATTTCCCATTCGCAAGCCATCAGGTGATGCTCCTTTCCACTGATGAGGAAATTAATAAAAAATATCATAGAATGATCAAACCATGGATTTCCCAGGAATATCATCTTGAATTTGACGAATTAGACCAATCGACATCCATTCGCAAAGGCTATTTTTGGTAGGAACTATGTCGATAGAGCATATCAAGCTTTCACAAAAAGAGCGCGAAAATCTCATCAGGCTGAAGCGCCTAACAGGAATAAAGAACTGGAACACACTTTGCCGGTGGGCTTTCTGTATCTCCCTTGCCAACCCCGACAAGCCTCGAAGAAGCAAGATAGTCTCTGACAGCTCGCTGGAGATGACCTGGAAGGTTTTCGGCGGAAAACATCATGAGATATACACAGCGCTTCTGATCCATCGATGCAGGCAAGACGGAATCGAGCTCAATGACGAAAAAATGATGGAGCAGTTTCGGTACCATCTTAAGCGTGGCATTGACACGCTGACGATGGACAGGGAAATCAAGAGCATTGACGGCCTGCATTCAAGAGCGCTCGAGGACGAGGCTACATAGGAGGGGGTATGGCTAAATATCGTTATACGCTTAACTTTCGGACGCAGGCGAACACTATTGGGGACCTTGTGCGCACTACGAGAGAGGTCACGGCTCAGATCTACGCAGGCTCGGTGTACCGCATGACGAAAACGAAGTCAGAAGGTACGCTTTGAGCATAGATGAGGCTAAGCCTTTTGAACTACCCGAGTGATGGGAGGTCAAAGAATAGGATCCTGCAGCAGCCGGCACCATGAAACCCTCCGAGATCAACCGCCATAAGACAGCCCTTAAAAGATACAATTTTTCCCGCCCGGTAAATATCGCCATAAGCGACGGTCTGATTGATCAGTCGAAAGCCTTTTTCGATTACGGCTGCGGCCATGGAGACGACATCAAACTCCTGGAAAAGATTGGTGTACATTGCAGCGGCTGGGATCCAGAGTTCCGCCCCTCATCTCCAAAGCAACCAGCGGATATCGTCAACCTTGGGTATGTCATCAATGTCATAGAAGACCAAAAAGAGAGAGCGATTACACTGAAGAGTGCTTGGGAGCTTGCCAAGGATCTGCTAGTTGTCTCAGCGCAGCTGTACATTGACGCAAAGACAGCTAACTATTCGCCATTCAAAGATGGCTTTCTTACAAAACGCGGGACATTCCAGAAATATTTTGAGCAGCAAGAACTTCGGCAGTGGATAAATAGTACACTCGGCGAATCCCCTGTGCCTGCCGGTCCGGGCATTTTTTACGTGTTCAGAGATCCCGCGGTGAAAGAGGCTTTCGTCAGCTCCAGGTATCGCAGGAGGGCTGCCGCACCCAGACTGCGCAAATCTGACGAGTTATTTAATAGGTACAATGATATCCTTCAACCGCTAATTGATTTTATCACCGCAAGGGGCCGTGTTCCAGATCCGAAAGAGTTAAATGTTGCCCCGACGATCATTGAGAACATCGGAAGCATTAAGCAGGCCTTTAGAATAATCCGTATAGTCACTGACGAAATCCATTGGGATCAAATTGCAGAGGAACGGTCTCAGGACCTTCTGATCTATCTAGCGCTGGCGTGTTTTGATGGACGAAAGAAATTTTCAGAGCTCCCCCAAGCGCTTCAGCTCGATGTAAGGGCTTTTTTTTCGACATACAAGCGTGCTTGCAATCTCGCGGATACTCTCTTATTCGCTTGCGGTAATCGGGAAAAGATCAACGCTGCCTGTAAAGAATCAAGCGTCGGGAAGGTGACTCCTTCAGCCTTGTACGTCCATATTTCAGCACTGGACGGTCTTTCGCCTCTCCTGCGAGCTTATGAAGGCTGCGGCCGTTCCTACCTCGGGATAGTTGAAGGTGTGAATATCATCAAGCTGCACAGACTGAAGCCTAAAATCTCATACCTGTCTTACCCGGATTTTGAGACAAAGCCGCACCCTGCATTGGCATCCTCGTTATCGGTCAACCTTCAGACGTTCAGGATCAAGACGTACCAGTACAAAACCTCTGTCAATCCGCCTATTCTGCACCGCAAGGAACTTTTCATCTCGCCGGAGCATAACCTTCATGCCAGGTTTGCCAGGCTGACAAGATCGGAAGAGCGCACCGGCCTGTTCGATCATACGAGCAACATAGGTCGGATGAATGAATGGAACGACCTGTTGGCGGAGAAAGGCGTGTATTTGCGGGGGCACCGGCTACTGAGGCAGAAAAAGTAAATTAAGAATAACTATTAATTTCCTGATCAGTAACTTTTTCGAATCCTGCCTTTTTTGCCGCATTAGCAACCAGTATGATGTTACTTTCCAAGCCATTAGCCGATTCCGCAGACGACTGTATCCATTTCTGGGCTGCGGAGCCCCGTAAATCCCAAAGAACATTGTTTCTTTCTATCAATTTCCGGATCATTCGATCAGACCCTACCCTTGCTCCCTTTTTTGAATTGCACTTACGATGGGCGGGAACCAGGTTCCACAAATCATCTGTATAAACATAGTCGAAAGGTATCATGTGATCTAATGTAAAATCGGCTTTTAACAAAGGTTGTTTGCAAAGATGGCATAAGCCGATCTTCAACGCAGGCGTCTCTTTGAAAATTGAGCGGAACTTCGATATTCGTCGATACGGTTTTTTGGGGCTCAACTTTGAGATTAGGTTAGGTGTATGGTTGAATTTTTCCATAAAGCGAGCCCACTCAAGAATGACCATGGATAGAAGCGTTGATTTGTGGTGATCTAAAGTCGCAACAAAGTCATTGGTCAAAATTATCAATCCATCATCGATGGAAAATTCGAAGAAATCATTACTGCCGGATCTGGGATACTCATAATAGCCGCGAGTATTCATTGCCGCGCCCTGCCAACATGGTAAAACATAAGTGAATACAGAGTGCCCCCACCCCGACGGCGGATTTACTATTTTCTCCGCGAAATCTTCACGGAATTTTTTGGGCATCCTTTTTGGCGGAATACGGTCACCATATCTATATTTGATGAGCTTACGAAGAATCAGTGTGGCAGTCGGATCCTGGGAAGGGTTGTTTGTTTCCCGAAGCTTGAACTCCTGGTGATTTTTGAAATAATAGTCAGCGAACCGTCCAGCAAGCGCTATGAGCGGAATTATACGGTCATTACCGAATTCCTCGATTACCGCACGACCGAGAGCAAATTTGTATGTGTTCTGGTTGCCCGTTGAAATTGCTTTATGGAAAGCTTCTATCACGTCCTATTTACCATAACTGGCGTAGCCGAATTACAGTTTACGCAGCCTCAGGCTTCCAATCACGTCCTTTACTTTGGAATCAGGGGCATGCTCAGACTTAATTATCTCGACAATGGTCTCAAGGGCCGTCTCCTCCTCAGTAATCCCAGAAATATATTCAAGACCGCCATTGACATATTTCTCAAGGATGATGGCGCGTTCATCGACACGTTCAGGAAGTAAAATATCTACTCCCCCGCCCTCCGCGATAGCGATAGCGTTGAGAAGCTGAGCGCCGCCTTTCTCGATATTCTCTAAAGCTGTCAACTTTATCTCTCGCCCGTTGACTTTCAATTCGTGTTGCTTCTTTTTCCTATAGCCGAGTCCGGCAGCGAATGCGACTAGTTCGCGTGTATCACGAAAAACGCCTTCGGCAGTGTCGGAACCCGGGATCCGCCTCAGAACAAGTCTGTCAGCGACAGGCACAAACTCTTTTTCAATATAGATTCTGTCTTTGGTCGCCATAGCATTAACCCACCGGTAAAGGAGTAATTTTGGTGTGAGAAGCCACTTGCCCCTCAATATTTATTACGTAGCCATATTTTTTGTTTTGCCAAACCAACTCTTTACTTTCTGCGCTGCCAGTCTGAAGCTGGAGCACGTAGGCAGATCCTACCCGCGTATCATCTATCATAGAGTTGATGTATTCCAACTGATCCTCTCTCACAATTAATACGCTTTGAGGCAAAAGGTCCGGTAAGACCTTCGAAAACTGATCCCCATACTCCTTGCCGAACGGACTATAAGGAGCATCTAAGACAACAGGATAAGCGTTTGCCTTGTCCGCACGTAGACTACCCACAGACTTTCCATCCCCGGCGGGTAAGAGCCTTTCTAGACGCGCATAGGAAGGCATCAAAGCCGCAATTGCACCTACAAACGCAAACGTGGCTAAAGCAACCTCAGAAGAAGACGCGCCGACAGTCCTTGAGGTCGATTCGTCGACGATTTCGTATCGGAAATCGTCAGTCAGCCTCACACAATAATTCTTGAGCAGCAAAGGGGTATAGAAATCATTCATCGCACGCTCAACATCTTTCCGTGCACAAGTGCGAACGATTTCTTGTATCTTTGATAGCGTTTCTTCAACAGACGTGAGAAGTCCTCGCGCTTCGCCGATCGCTTTGGTTTTGGTCTGCCTGTTCAGGGCGGCCCCATACTTTTTTTCGGCATTCCTTTTGGCGAGCTCCAAATCGGGCAGTTCCTTACTGATGTCTGTAAGTTCCTCCTGCAGTCTTAATAGGCGTTTTTCCTGCTGCTGCCATGCCTCCCTGGTCTTTCCTGGATCACCGTGACTGATCTCTGGCTGATCATCGATAAGTTTTTTAAGCCGCTGTTTCAGGGCTAAGAGTCTTCTCTCGGCATCGTTAGCCTCCTTATCTAACTCTAATATTTCGTTGGCCACTGACTTATCGACGCTGCCATCATCGGTCTCTATGAGCAACGGGAGTCTCCCACGAAGATCAGAAGCGATCTCCGCTATTGAGTCCTCCAAGGTGATGGAACGGAGAGACTTAAGCTCACCGAGCTCGCATTTGCCCAGCTCCCTGCCACAAATACATTTCTGGCGCACGTCAATAAGCTCGTCGAGAAGACCCGAGGATACTTTTGGGGGGATCTTGCCTTCTTTGTGGGCAACGTCAAGCGCAGCCTTGGCGTCTACGAATATCTCTTTTCCGAAAACAATGCCGCAGGCGCTATTAATCGCTAATACCTGACCATCCCTGATACGTTCAATATTATCATTTTCCCGGTAGATTTCATCCTTAACTTTGTTCATCTCTTCAACGGCGCCTCTATGGGCGTCGCTTTCTTCTAGCGCCTGATTCAACTTATCAACAGCCCGCTGAGCCTTTTCGATTATGCCAGGTAACTTTTTCTTTCTTTGCTCTGTAGATTCCCACCTTTCTCGAGCATCGTTCATTTCCTCTTCAGCAGCCATGATAGTTGCGTCTTTAGGCGTGTTTTTTGGGGTCTTCAAGTGCTTTGTGAGCGTCTTAGAAATAATCTTTAACGCGTTATCGTATCTCTCAATATCCAAAAGGACGTCTATCGCTCTCGACATACTTGCCCGGATAGAAGCAGCGTCGTTCTGATCAATATCTTTCCCAATGTTTTCGGCCGGAAAAAAGAAAAACGGGTGCAAGCCAGGAGGCAGGACAGCATTAATTTTCTCTTGGTCCACAGCCTCAGTTACTCCTGTTTTATTTCTGACCGTGGCAGAAAACTTTGTAGGGCCGACGGTCGGTGGTTCATGGTTGTGGGCGCGCTCTGCGCTTATAGACCTCGTAACAACGTATTGTTCTCCTTCATGATCAAAACATATTTTCACGAACATTTTGTCGACGGTGCCAACCTTGATAAGGCTAAGTGCCGTATGGTTAAACAGGTCGTCAGGTCTCCTGAACCCTGCCGTAGTTTCACCAAAAAGTACCCAGGTAAAGGCATTCAACAAAGCCGTCTTACCTGCACCGTTTTGGCCAACTAGTACTGTTACGTTGCAGGAATCCCAACCAGCAAATTCGATTTGGTGCAAACCCAGAAAGCTTCTCCAATTATTAAGCTCCATCCGAACAAACCGCATCACAGCCCCCTATCCGACCAATTTCAGAGCTTTAGCAGCATACTTTTTCGCTAACTCTTCAACCGTCACTTCGCTCAATTCATTGCCCCTGTCAAGAACGTCTTTCAATACAGACTGGAATAGGTTTTGTGCCTGGGGCTGCATATCAGAAATGAGTTTGATGATCGACTCCGCGTCAAGAGCCATCTCTTCATTTTTCGTAGACATTATCACCTCCAGCATCCCAATCGGCCGGCTCATTATAATCGGCAACGAGTTCCAACAAATCATATCTATCCATAATATCGATCAAATCGGAAGGCGGTGTCTCAAACCAATTATCGGACGCGGAGGCAAGCTCGAGCGAACGTGTTAACTCACGTCCAACAAGTCTCCTTTCCAGTGAAAACGTGGGGTGGTCCTTTGGTGGCGTTTCTTCCGGGACCACCAAAAAATCGTAAAGCTCTGCGTGAGTCTTACCGCCCTTATCGTCTCTTCTAAGGATGCGGCCTCGTCGCTGAATGAATTGGCGAGGATTCTGGGTACTAGCAAGCATGAATCCTCTTCGAGCCTCAGGGATATCTATACCTTCGTCGAGGCAACGCATCGCAATTAGTGCCTGAAGGCGTCCGTCACGGAGCATCTCCTGGTAAATTTTTCTTTCGTCACGACTTGTTTCGCTCGTGTACTTGTTGACCCTCATCTCTAACTGGTCACCTAACAACGAGACGATTTCGTCTATTTGCCGAGTCTCATAGATAGGGTGGGTGTCTTCTGCTGCATATACAAGGCTGTGGCGAGCACCCGAGTATTTTTTGACTGCCTGTTTAAGCGCTGGCAGTTTTGATTGTGCATGCCCGATGAGCCTCGCCCTTTCAAGCAACATCGGCCCCGCCCGAATTACAAAATCGTCGAAGTCTGAAGAGGCAGCGTGAAGTACAGCTATTTTTGCTGAAAGCTCCTTGTACCTCTCCATCTCCAGGTGGTCGAATGAGATAATCACTGGATCGTATCGGTATGGCACCAAAGCTTTTAGCTCAATCGCCTTCCTTATATCAATGCGTTGAAGGACGTTTCCGAAATAATCAATAAGCTGTGACGTGCCCTCTTCGTCTCCGTGCCTCCGAGGAGTCGCTGACAGCCCCATCCTGAATAGCGCGTCAGGCAGAGACTTGAGCCGCCGGGTCGTGCCCAGCGAATGCATCTCATCTCCTATCACAAGCATGTATCTCTTATAGCGCCCAATCATTTCCTGGAAACGCTTCGTCACTATAGTCCCTGCCGTCACAACAATCATTTCAACTGCGTTGCTGGTTGCAGCTGACAAGCCGTTTAACAAAACCTTTACGTGTTTAGGCCAATTATTCGCTGTGGTGGAGTGGCAAGGAACCGGAGAAAAACCGAACTCTCGCGCGTTATTGTCCCATTGCGTGACGAGATCGGCTGACGGAACCACCACCATGATGAGTAACGGAATCTGTTTAGCAACGTGTTCTTCTGCGACTTGGATTGCTGCTACAAGCGAAGTCACCGTTTTACCAGTGCCGGTCGCCATCGCGAAGATGCCTCTGCCACCAGCTTCAAGCCAGCTGTTAACTGCGTCCCTTTGGAAACCGTGTAGCTTTTTTCCGCCCTCAAGCCAATCAGGCATCCTGAGCGGGGACCCTTTTCGCGCCCGAGCATCTATGCTCCTCAGCCTCTGAATATTTTTTGGCTCGCCAGGTTCTCGGGGCGGAAACTTTTTAAACAAGGCTTCACGTATAGCGTCGGGGAATTCGTAAACAGAGAGCCGATCACGCGCCTCTTCCCAAGTTCGGTTAAATAAGTTTGAATCCCACTTAGCGTATTTGGCACCGAAATCCCAAGATTTGTGAAGAGCAAAAGATTCCGCGTTACCAACCCATCCGTTCCAGGACTCGTTGGGAGAACCAATGAATGTGATATAGTCTTTAGAGCCGTCGACGAAGACTCCAACCTTTTCGTGGTAAAGATTGAGGCTGCCATCCTCTTCTTCCTTAACAGCGATCTTGACCTCGAGAAGGCGGTCAGCAATCATTCCTGTTAGTAATTGTAGCCGATAATTCTCTTCGCGTGATAACCGTCCCTCCTCCAAGTACTGGAGAAGCCCCGAAGTCAATATTTCATCACGCTTTTTATATCCTTTCCTGATGGCCTCGCGGTCCCCGACAGACATAACAGGAGACGCGATTAGGCGCATCTTTCCATTTCGCAAGTAGAGATTTTCGATCCCTTTAGAGATGAGAGCCAAAGCGCTGCTACTAAAGTAACCGACAGCGCGATCATAGCGAACCGCAGCCGCCATGGCAGGCTCATAGAAATCGGTTACAAGGTCGCATTCGTCGCTACTATAACCTATTTGCCAGCTAAAATCCCGGAGTTTTATGTTTTCAGGAATCATTTTTTGAATAACATCTTCATTAGCGATTCGGATGTTTCGGACTCTGCCCCGTCATCTAATCCTTTAGGAACCATGATAGGAGACTCTTCTAAACGAAAGATCTGGACATCCTTCGTTGACGGTACGACGACGACCTCGTCTCCTTGCTTGACCTCAATATCGCGCAGGACAGGAGCAATTCTGCCGAGGTCAATCGTCTGCAGAAGGTTGTTGACGCGCCAGATCAGGCTAACAAGGTGCTGAGTCCCCTTTACTGGGACTATAAGAGAGTCGCCAGGCTTCAAGCCACACTCCCACGCCACAGGGGCCGGAATCGCTGCGGAGTAACCGTCAAAATATTGCTCATCCACCTGTATCAACGCGCCCCATCTTCCATCCTTTAATTGTACCGCATTCGTCACATCTTCTACATCACCAAAATAGGTGCTGTTAATTTCTTCAGTAGACGCGCATCTCACGTAACCGTCAGAAACAACAAATTTTGGGGTAGCCAGGTAAGCCCGAACAGAAGTTTCTGCAACACCGAACTTAGATGGGATCTCGTTAAGGACCCGATAGAGAGTTGTCTTGCCGCCGTCTTCTAAGATGCGTTGCTCAATCTCTCCAGAGATTCCGTCGTAGGGATCATCAACCCACTCGGCAAAAGCCCACCTTTTTTTGTCTGCTCGGCAAATGAAGTCGTTGCCGCCTAAGTACCGACCAATGAGGGACGAATCATCTATTCCTGCATAGTCAGCAATTTCTTCTTTTGTTGCAGGTTTTCCAATCTTGTATAAAGACAAGAAAACACGTTTCCTCTGGCTATCTCCTACGACCCATTCCCCAAAAATTTGGGGAAGTTCCAAATATTCGGCAAGAAAGCGTTCCCTATCAGCCTCGGTGCGGAATAGTCCTGCTGTCTCTTTTCCTATGATGAGAGGATCAATCCTGCCAATCCTGTCAGACTGTTTAGAGAGCACCGATTTCAGGTTCTGAATTCTTTCCAAGGAATCGGTGCGCACAGCCCATTTCGCTAATATTTTGTATGGGCCTGCTAACTCTAATAAGGCACAAAAAGCTTGGTCGGGGTATCGTGAGACGCTTATTAGTTTCTCTGAGTTGAACAGAGCTGTTTTTATTGGTGCGACCTTTCCAAGCATTGCCTTGAGTACGCGTGATTGGACTGCGACATCAATCTTCACGAATCTGTTGAGGAACCTTTCCCGCACCTGAATTTCGAGCTGACGGACCCGCTCACGCGTAATCCCAAATTTAATTCCAATCTTTTGCAAACTTAGAGGTTTTTTTGAATGTGTCCGGTTTTTTGCAATAATTTGAAGATTTTCTGGCAGCGATTCAAAGACTTCGTCATAAATAGTGCCAAAGAACATGAAATCAATGCTTTTAAGGGCGTCATCAGCTTTTATATCGGAACCTTTTGGGCCTTTTACTCCTAAAGCAGCCGCAACAGTAGCATTTTTTTCCCTCATGACGCATGCAAGGAATTTTGCGGCAACAGGCACCATCCACGGTACGGCTTTGAATAAGGTGTTCACATCACGTTTTTCGTCGTCGGCAGTTAAAAACTCTCCAGGCGAAGCCACTTTACCCTCAAAATATGCGATATCGGAGACGCTCATTTCTAAGCAAAGCCCTAATGAGTCCAGGACTCCGATTACCTCTGTGAGTGATTTTTTTCCAAAATTTTTTATGCGCAATAAGTCTTTTTCTGAATAGCTAACTAAATCTCTAACTTGATATAATCCTACGCCATTGAAACAGTTTCTTGATCGTATCGAAAAATCAAGCTCTGCCAGTTTTATTTCGAGAGTGCTATTATTGTTGTCTTGGACACCCATAAAATATTGTAATCACATATTATTTAGCAAAATTTCACTAAATGATTCGTACGATATTATGATGTATATAACAAACTATATTATCAGAACTTTTTTTCTTGATAAAGTATTAGCGACTTTAAGGTATCTAACTGCACAAATACATGGTCATAATGGGAATTTAGGAGACGCCCTTGATATTTCTATGTTTGATGTAAATGCCCAATATCGTATGGTTTAGTACCCTGCGGGAAACGCTCCTGATTTTTCAAAACCCTGGGCTTTCAGAGCTAGGGAAAATGTTTCAATACGAATCGTGTAAGTGTTTGATAAAAATATTGGAAATCGACTATAGGACAGCGCAGATTTTAGCATATTTTGTTAGAGATTTGAGGACATTCTATTGTTTATATTCATTCTCAAAAAAAAACCGAGCTACCCAATCGGCAACCCGGCCATCTCTCACTACATGGATCTGTAGCTTTCGCCCCTGAGAGACCCGCAGCTTTCCGTCCCACCTTCGCAGGTGGTTTGGCTTTGTCTGAAATTTGTTTAGATCGAATGCAAATAGCGTGCTGACAGAAACATTTATAAATTATTATGTGTTTACAAATAGTTAGGTTTTTATAGGATCTATCGGCGCATGGGTTATTGGGTAAACTATGTATCATTTAGTGGAATAGGTCACGTACAAAAACGAAAAATCTTGATTTCAGATGACATATTGAGGGGACGGGGATGGCAGATGTCGGAGGTCAGATGTCGGAGGTCGGAGGTCCGAAGTCGGAGGACGGAGGGCGGAGGACGGAGGGCAGATGTCAGAGGCTTGCCCGCCTTTGGCAGGTCAGATGTCGGAGGTCCGTTATTAGCCGCAGACGCACGCTGACAAGGACGGACGTTTACCACCCGTTCGCTTCGCTCACTCGAGACGCAGAGGACACAGAGTGAGATGATAGTTTTTTTCATTTGTCGGTGAGAGGCCGACAAATGAAAATAGGCTCAGCCCTGCGGGCGGCTGACTGAGAAAAGAAAAATGGGGTCAGGTATTGCATTTAAGCATTCTGGATCAGTTATTGGGGACAGGTCTCTCACCCGCTGTCGCTCTTCGAGCTATGGCGCGCCAGGCAGAGCCCGCAAGGCTTCGCATAAAGCTTCGACCCGGCAGGCAGAGACCACAGAGAATGATTTGGTTATGCCCTGCGGGCAGCTAACAGGCATTTATGATGTTTTCATACCGTATTTGGCCCGTTTCTCCCTGGCTGTGAAGCCGATCTTTTTGTGTTTCTCAATAGGTGGCTCCATCAATTGACGGATTGCTTCGAATATCAGCTTAATGTCATCGTCATGCTTTTCTAGGAGGTCTTCCAACACAGCTAATTTCTGTTCAATTTCCCTTTGAGCGGAAACGCCCTTCCTCATATATACGAAAGCCCGCACGATGGCTATGTTGACCTCGATGGCTCTTGAACTACGAAGCACAGAGGACAGCATGGCAACACCCTGCTCGGTGAATACCATTGGAGGGTGTCTGAGTCCCATTCTTAGTGATTTGGAGGTCACAAATTGTGACCTCCAATTTTCAAACTCTTGTTTGGTCATTTCAAACATGAAATCCGCAGGAAATCGTTCGATGTTTCTTCGGACCGCCTGCTTCAAAACCTTTGTTTCAACACCATACAACTCAGCGAGATCACGATCCAAAAGCACTTTTTCACCACGGAGGTTAATGATCTTGCTGACGATAGCCTCGATTGGAATAATCTCATCCATGCGATCTCACCTCTATGATGAAGGTATATAGACCCGGTAATCCGATATCTCGAATTTCGTCCTGTATTTTCACCACCACATCAAAGTATGGGACCAAAGGTTCAAGGAAGATGCCGGGTTATTTATAGATAATTAAGTAAATCACGGTGTGTTAAACAGAGATGGCGATATTTTAGGGGGGATGAAACGATATTAAACAAGATATGACGAGTTGCACAAGGAAAAACGTTAAAAATGGGGGACGGGGACAGAGGGCAGATGTCGGGTCTCTCACAGAGCTCTCGGAGTGCACGGAGATTGATTTTCACCACCCGCTCGCCATGCTCGCTCGAGACGCAGAGGACACTGAGTGAGATGATAGTTTTTTCATTTGTCGGTGAGAGGCCGACAAATGAAAATAGGCTCAGCCCTGCGGGCAGAAAGAGTCAGTAGGATTCCGGGCATAGGCAATGTTGGGGATAAGTTCATCGGGAATGGGGTCAGGTCTTGCATTTAAGCATTCTGGAGCAGTTATTGGGAATATGTCTCTCACAGAGCCCGCAGAGGACAGAAGACAGATGTCAGAGGTCGGATGGCGGATGGCGGATGACGGATGGCGGAGGTCCCGCCGTCGCTCACCGAGCTTGGGGCTACGCCTAAAGGCTACGGCCCCACAAGTCCGTCTTCGCCAAGGCTTGGGGCTTCGGCACCACACGCAACAGAAAAGGCCAGCCAAAAATCGGCCGGCCCTTTCTATTTTTGGTTGAGTCGTCTTTTTCTCTTCCCGTAACAACGAGTGGGAACGTTATCGAATTTCAATGTCTTCTTATCTCACAGCGCCTCACCGAGACGATTCCTCCAATCCGCCGTCGATCGGCCGCGCCGAACTGGAATCTGCCCAACGGGCCGATGACCACTGCCTGAACCGAGCCGATGATATTCAGCCGTAAATCGCTCAGATTATGCCCGAAGGGAGATTCCTTGAGTTCATCGATAACGGCCTGATCGAAACCCGCCTCCCAAGCTGGGCTACCGTTGGCACTGGTCTGAGAAATGCGGGGGGCATCGACGGCCTCCTGGACGTTCCGCTTATGGTCAATCAGGTTCATCGTCACATTGACCACCGAGTTGATGATGGTGGAACCGCCCGGCGAACCGTAGGCCGCAACCGGCTTCCTGCCGCGGAAGACGAAGGTGGGCGACATGCTGCTGCGGGGCCTCTTGAAGGGCGCGGCATCATTTGCCCCCGGGTTGAAGTTGTCCGGATCGGGGTCGGCGGCCGGCACGCGGTTAAAGTCCGTCAGCTCGTTATTCAGCAAAAAGCCATAGCCGGGAACCATCAATCCCGTACCCCAGGCCGACTCGATGGTGTTGGTGTAGGTGACGATGTTCCCGTGGCGGTCGACGACGGTGAAGTGAGTGGTGTTAAGGCCTTCCTCATCCGCCAACTTCTTCAACGCGAGTTTCACCTTGGGATTTGCCGAAGCCACGTCGAATGGTCGCGGGTCGTCTGCAAACACCTCGACCTGGCGTGAATCGGGGTCGATGAGGGCACTTCGCATCGCTATGTAGTCGTCGTCAAGGAGCCCTGCAGACGGCACGTCGACGAAATCGTCGTCCCCCATCCACACCGCGCGGTCGGCGAACGCCAGCCGCATTGCCTCCATCATGACATTCAGCGTGCGGGTGGAGCCGAACCCGAAGCCCTGGCTCGCATCTCCAATGGGAAAACGCTCGGTCAGCTTCAAAATCTGGATTACAGTAAGCCCCCCGGAGGACGGCGGCGGCATGGATACGATCCGAAATCCCCGGTAATAGCCCTTCACCGGCTTTCGGATGGCGACCTCGTATTGCTCGAGATCATCGAGCGTCATACGGCCGACCAGCCTGTCCATGTCGGCAGGCTCATCCACTGTCCGCGTATTGAGTTGGGTCTTGACGATGGCCTCCGCAATGTCGCCGGTGTAAAAGGCGTCCGGTCCCTCATCAGCGAGCATCTTGAAGGTTTCGGCCAGATCAGGCTGGATGAGGAGTTCGTTCTGCACGAAGGGCACCCCGCCCGGGGCGAAGACAGAGCGGGCCTCGTCATAGGCGGAGTTACCGAGCTCGTTAGAGAGCCGGCCACCGTCGATACCCGCAATGATGCTGCTCTCAAGACGGGAACTGACTCGGAACCCCTCTTCGGCCAGCTTGATGGCCGGCTGAAGGGCTTCGGCAAAGGAAATGGTGCCCCAGTTATCGAGGGCTTCTGCAATCCCTCTGACCATCCCGGGAACGCCCACGCCGATGCCGCTGGTGGAGCGGATCCCGAAGGCGAATGGCACGTCCTCCGTGTCGAGGAACATGTCGGGGCTGGCATCGGCCGGCGCCCGTTCGCGTGAGTCGACCACAATCGTCTTTCTCCACCTGTTGATGTGGATCATCATGAAGCCGCCGCCACCGATGCCCGATGACTGCGGCTCTAAAACATTGAGGGCAAAGGCGATCGCGCATGCCGCATCGACGGCGTTGCCGCCCCGGCGCAGGATGTCGCCGCCTATCTGGGCGGCAATGGGCTCGCTGGTCGCAGCGACACCGCCCCTTACGCCCGGCACGCCCAGGAAAATACCGCTGCCGCCTTTGCCGTAAACCGGCGAAGTCACCAGCAGCAGCAATACGGATACCACCAGGGCCGTGACGGGGAATACGATTCCAATGGTACGGAAATCTTTTCTCATCGGCACACCTCTCTTTTCTTGAACCTGGTTATGTCTTGCAGCAGAATTCGGGAAGGATAGTCTATGAATCGCCTTCAACGGTGCGGAAGGCAGATAGCGCCTCCGAAGGGAAAGGGTTCCCCTGGAGGCTTTATCTGGGGAGCTTGAGCACCTCGGCTTTCATGAGTGAATCCTGAGCCCGTTTGGGCTGTCGATGCTTTTAGGGTTATCTTTCGGAGGTTTTATGGCGTCGATTTAACGTAACACCGCAAAGAGAAGTTTCAGTGGGTGTAGATCAGGAATTGGAATCATGCCTGGAGTGCGCCGATGGAGGATTCGGATGGAGGTCGTCTATTGAGATATATAGAGAGGCTGGAAAAATGTGTCAATGAAAAAGGCTGCTTCGTTAGCGGACGATTCAAGCGTATTTGATTTCAGAAACATCCTTTCCGTTTGCTTGAAAGCTAATTAAAATTTAGGGCCCTTTATATTTCTATATTTATCGGAAATGTCGGGCATCCTTTAGTTCATTCGTGAGAATGGGGTCAGGGCTTGCATTATAGCCTCTATACTAAGAATCCAGAATTCCGCTTTTTCGATAGGGATAAACCAATAGGCGGATACAGGAATGGGGTCAGGTCTTGCATTTAAGCATTCTGGATCAGTTGTTGGGAATATGTCTCACACAGAGCCCGCAGAGAGCACAGAGAATGATTTGGTTATGCCCTGCGGGCGGCTAACTGCGAACAAGCATCACACAATAAGGACGAGCACAGGAATGGGGTCTCGCCGTCGCTCTCTGAGCTTTGGCGGGCAAGCAGAGGGCGTGGGGGCAGCCTCTATACTACGAGTACTGAATACCGCTTTCTCGATAGGGATAAAATGGGGATCTGGGGTCGGACCACGATAACCGATCGTATTCATAGTTATATAATATGAAAAGGGGTCTTGAAAAAGGCCTTAGGTCGCTATTTTTGACACCTAAACCAGGCTTCTAAGGTGAAATCCCAGGTTCTCTTTAAAGACTATCCATTAAATAGCAGTAAGTTAACCTTTTTCGACCCCGAGAACTATGATTTTTAATAGCCATAACAAAGGAATTAGTGAGAGATTTTTTCGGTATACAGACATTTGGTTTTGCCATAGTTTGAGCAACCCCAAAATTCACCATATTTTCCTTTCCTTTTAACCATAATGCCGTCATTGCACCGCTGACATGCTTTTGCTGTATAGTTACAATCTTGGTTTAGGCATTTATAAATATTTCCAGAACGAACAAGGGGATATTTATTGCATTCTTCACAGGTTCTAGGAATGTATGAGCACAATGGATAATGACTGCATCCAAAGAAGAAATTTTCAAATCGACTTTCTCTCCTTCTTATTTTTCCAGTTCCACAAGAAGGACAGTTACCATAATCCGTTGGAGCAGATTTAACACCTTCCGTACTAATCTCATTAAAACTGTATTTTCTACCCCTATTAGAACGTACTTCTTTAACGAACACAGATGGTTTCTCAACGTCATAAAGGATGTAAGAGTGGTTCTTTGATCTTGTAACTGCTACGTAAAAAAGTCTTCTTTCTTCTGCATATTCGTAGGGTTCGGCAGGAGGGAGAACTAAATCAAGTAAAGAATCATTTGCGATTTTGGAAGGGAATCCGTATCTATCATCATTCACATCTACCACAATCACATAATCAGCTTCTTTACCCTTACTAGCATGAACTGTATCGTAAGAAAAATAAAACTGAGGATATTGCCCTGATAGTGTTTGTAAGAATGATGGTTTTGAAAAGGAGTATCGACCTAAGATGTAGATTGATTTGCCTTGTAAACCATTCGAAATAATATCCTCGACACAGCCCTGAATAGCCCTATCGACATCCTGATAATATTTGACCAAAGTTATGGCATTAGAATCAGTATGAGTATGTGAGGTTATATCCTTTTTTAATTGTGCAGGGTTTTCGGTAATAAATGTTGTTGCAAATCTATTAATTTTGTTATTGAAACGAAAGCTCTTATCAAGGGTGATTTTCTTTGTGTATCCGAAATAATCTTCAAACTTACCTGTGTAGTTTATGTCAGACCCTGAAAACCTATAAATTGACTGCCAATCATCACCAACACAAGCAAGAGAAGTGTTACCCCCTGATTTTATCAAAGATTGAACAAGTCCTGCCCTGATTGCTGAAATATCTTGAAACTCATCAACAAGTATGTATTTGTATGGAGAACGATACTGCCCCCTATCCACTAAATCTATTGCCTTTCTAATCATATCGCTGAAATCAACCGTTCCAGCCATTTCCAATTCTAATGTGTACCGTTGAAAAACTGACTCAAATATGTCTAAGAACGCATGGCAACGCATTTTATCTGGATGTCGTGAAGAAAGCTCTCTTACCTCTTTAAATGATGATCCTGATTGCTTAAATAGGTCTAAGAAATTAACGACAAGCTCATTGAACTGACTTTCCTTTTTATCTTCTTTAATACTATTCAAGAGTTCTAGTAGTTCTTGGTATAACAATGTAGAGAGTTTATAACCATGCTTTTCAAGTTTAGTACGGAGCAGGTCGGTCAAGACACCTTCTTGCATCTCATAACTGTATGTTTCAATCAGAGTAGTATTGTTTTGCTTATGCAAAGTCCGCTTCCACTCCATACTTTTCTCATAACTTTTTTGATCTATGAAATAAGGTGTTTTGCCGTCTCTGTTGATGCCAAAATGTTCAATATAAATGTCGTATTCAGTAAGATAGAAATCAGGTAAATATTGAGTTTTTTCAGGTGTTGCGGTGTCTATTTTATAGGGATGTTCGTATATATACTCAACTCCATTCAAAAAAAGGAAATCGGCAATAACTACTTCTTCAAAACTCTTTAATTGCTCTTGTTGTAGGGACACTTTACCGCTACGTTTTTTTGCCCATTCAATACGGGATTTCAATGACCGCATATCCCCTTCTTTTAATGCTGCAAAATATTCTCCTTTTTGTTCGAATTCGAATTCACTTTTATAAGGAATTAGATGAGTTACGAAATAGTTAAGAACACGCTGGTTAAATTCAGAGTCTTGCTTGGTTAATTCAGTAAGCAGTTTGTTAATGAGCAAGTAAAATTCTGTGGCATCTTCTTGGAGTTTACTTACATTTGGTTTTTTGCCTATTGCTAACCCTATAATATCAAGACCTAACTTGTGGAATGTACTTGTTTTCACCCCTTCGACATTTTGAAGTTTCTCTTTTATTCTTTCATCTGTCTCTTTACTTGCTTTACGTCCATAGGCAAGAATCAGAATCTCATGTGGTTTAACAAGTCCAGCCTGAATTAAGTATCCTGCTTTTGCTATAATTACAGAAGTTTTACCACTCCCTGCCCCTGCAAGAACTAGATTATTATCTTCATTAACTATACAAGCAAGACGTTGACTCTCAGTAAGTGGGTTTTTCTCAACCTGATCGAAATAATCTTTATAATTCTTTTTTTCCTTTTCTATAAATTTTCGGTTATGATCTTCACGTATATTATGACATCGAGAATATAGTTCTAAGAAATTCTTTACATTTTTCCACTTATTCTCAGGAAGAAATTCAAGAGCAAAATCATTATCTAACGCTTGCGCAAGTTTTGTGTTCTCTTTCCTCCATTTTTCTACAATGCTATGTCGCGTGTATCCGTAAGAAAAAAGGCTCTTAAATGCTACGGATGAAAGTTCAACCTTTTTATATGATAATATTATTGAATGTGAATGAAATTTACCTAGAAGACGATTTAGTATATTCTTAGCAGATTCAGACTGAGCTTTTTTTATTCCTTCAATTGTAAATATTCTACCACCCGACATATTAAGAACAATTTTATCCCATAACCATCCATTGATTGTTTTAGGCTTACTTATAACTTCTAAATATGATATACATTCTTCGCCTTTCTTCCTATGCACCTTTACCGATTTATCATTAGCCTTAACACGATACTCAAGATTAAAGGCGATGAGTCGGTATAGTAAACTTGTCTCAAACTCCGTTTTCACTTGTGTAAAATTATTTATCCCCTCTTTAACTTCAGCTCCACTTTGGGCTTTCGTCTTATGCGCTGTCTGAGAGCTTTTTCGTTGTTCACCAGGGGCAGGTTGTTTTTCAGGATAACTTTTCCTTGGACTTTGATAGCTGCTCTTTTGCTTCAGAGGCTCAGGGTATTTGGATGTTTTTCCTTTTGTCTTATAATCGGTGCGAATCACTATAATGACGGCAAAAACAATGACGGCAAAACTCAGAATCCAAGGTAGTATCGGTTCAGAGTCTGGTGGGGGTGTCACGACATTCTTGTTTTTGGAAGGTCGAACAGAGGCTGGCAGGGGGGTTGCTGCATTTTCGTCTTCGGAAAGTCGAGGTGTTGATTCAAGTTGCGCTAAGAGCACATCATCGATTACCCCGGTTGGAGCAACCCCTCTATCAGTCTGAAATGCAATGACCGCGTTGCGCGTGCGAGGACCTACTCGTCCGTCGACAGGTCCGGGGTCATAGCCCAAATATTGGAGTAAGCGCTGGGCGCGCCGGACGTCGTCGGCAGCTGTGGAATTCGTTTGCGGGTATTGAGATGATGGAGGTTCGACGGAACCGGTGACCGAGGGGGAGCTTGATTCTGAATAATGAGTGCCTTCTTCGACATGTCTTTTTAGGCATAGGTAATATTCGGCCGGCCCCCTGTAGTTCTCATAATAACGACAGGCGCTCTCGATTGATTCTCGCGCTCCCTGAGAAAGTCCGGAAAGATCCGGTCGCGTCACCTTTTGGAGCGCCTCTAGCTCGCCCATCAAGCATTGCTTGTATTCACCAAAACTTCCCCTGCGAGGTGCAATTGAGAGACCACATACGGTGTAAATGGAAAACAGCTCTTCCTCGGTAAGGTTGGAAATATCATGTCGCTTAGGAACTCCTTCAAGTGATTCTATTTCATCCTCTAAACACCTATAATAGGCGGCCGGGCCGACATAATTCTTTTCGGAGCCACATATGAGATCAAGGAAATTTCGTTCTTGCTCTGAATAACCGGAAAGATCAGGTGGCTGGGGTGTCTTCCGAAGCTCTTCAATTTGGTTTCTCAAACATTGATTGTAGGCTTGTGTTCCTTCTCTGAGCTTCACATCAGAACAAGCTCTCTCAATAGATATTATTTCCTGATCAGACAGGTCTGAAAGTCTTTGCCCATGAACAAAAGAACTGAGCGAGTCAACTGAAATTACACAAGCGAAAACGAGTAGATAGATCTTCAGATACGGGAACTTACTTTGAGTGTATGGAACCTTCATGGCTATCATCACCAATCGTTTTCCGGGGGCTTACTTTGGCGGCCTCAAGCGCCATAGCATTGTCACTATAGGGTTTGCTGGACCCAATTAGCAAGCGGGTGTTGATTATGAAAATATTGGATTTTAAGGGGCAAATAAACCCTTGTTGCTCAAAGGTGCAGTGATTGCCTTTTCCCATCAATTTCAATGGTTGTCTTTGAATATGTGAGTTTTTCAATTATCTTACCATTTTTAAAATGAATTACATCAACACCTCTTCTTTTTTCAGGCCTTCCTTCGTGCCCGCTTTCAAGGGATGGCCATTCAAGCAACCAGCGGTATAAAGCCTTTTGCTCTTTTTCATCAATGAACGTTTCTTCCTCAATAAAACGAAAATTTCCGTGGTCTGCAAACCATGGTTGCCATGCTTTCTGCAAGGCTTTCTTTCCCCTTACTCTTGCACCCGTCCAATTCTCAAAAATGACCTCTTCATGAAAGAGAGTCATAACCCCTTCGAGGTCATGATTTTCCCATGCGAGATTCCATTCTTTTAAGGCTTCTTCGATTTCATTCCTTGAAAGTGACACGTGCTACTCCTTCTACTACTTGGGTTTTTGGATGTAATGGTTGAAGCCAATATTAATTATAACTTAGTTGATAATGCAAATTTCCTCATTAGTGATTATCAGATCTAGTAAATACTATACAAGATAAATATGCCGGCCTGAACCATGTCGCGATAAGGTATGGGTATCGGTATATTTATAGGTGGGTTAAAAACTACATCTTTCTTGCCAATATCACAAATCTGTTCAAGCAGCATTTATGTTTAGAATATCTGTACCGAGAATTGCCAATAGTCTGCAGTTGTTAAACGCCTTTTAGAACCGCGGACAGCTTGCCACTAGACGTAACGAGATGATGAGTTGACCTAAAAACTGTTAGAGGTCATTATCTGTCTGATTTTTCTGCCAAATCAGAAAAGGAGGCAGATATGACCACTGTTAGCCCAACCCGGATTAAT
>Ga0209791_1000020_pt1 | contig 133805 bp, 115 predicted proteins | sample WorMetTyACAVOLI1_FD_187422 | JGI IMG/M metagenome (GOLD analysis project Ga0209791, IMG submission 187422) | Marine gutless worms symbiont microbial communities from Max Planck institute for Marine Microbiology, Germany - Olavius algarvensis... ... | reverse complement strand
AAGGGTTTTGGACAGCATCGACTTTGAAAAGGTACAACCTGATTTCTAAATCACTAATTTCCCGTTTATAACTGCCTGTTTTTATTAAAGGCAGTATTTGATTTTCAAATTATTTTGGACAGCAATGATTTTTGGAATAACTTTTTTTGCGGTTAATTTAATTGCCCAACTGAAGTGGCGGCAGTATATCGGCTGTTGGAAAAATCATAATTAATCCGGCATGCGTAAAAATAGTATTAAAATTCAATGGTTTTAACAGGTATGTACAGGCTGAAACAGGATTTGCGAAATAACCGGAAAAATTGGACCGAAATTTAAAGCAAAAGGGATAATATCAAGATATGCGATCGATCGAATTAAGAAACGAAATGGCTAAATCTTATTTACCTGGTTACCCAATATTATTACGAGGAAGTTCGGAAATGACTGTTTAGGCCGGTTCAAATATTTAATAGCGCAAAGCCGAAATCGTGCATACGGGTCCATTTTGTGAAAATATTTACCTTAAATTGGTCAAGGCTTTTCCCAGTCCCAACATTTTTTTCAGCCAAATTCCGAGCTATCAAGTTGTTATTACATCTAATAATTGAACATCTTCCACCCTGGCATTCTTTTTGCTGGGATATTCTTATGACCATCAATTCAAAAAATCCTTTTTTTAATAAAAGACGGGAACCGCGATACCCTTATTCCGAACTCGTCATATTTGTTTATAAAAAAAATCTTAATGAGGGTAAATTGGAAAATTGGAGCCGCTCCGGTCTGTGCATGAAAACCAAAAGATTCTTTCGTAAAGGCGAGGTGATTACCGTGTCTTTACCCCCTTCCAAATACAAGAATAACAACCGCAAAGCCAAGATTGTTTGGAAAAAGGCGGATGGATGCGGCCTGCAATTCTGTGATTAGCTGTCCAATCGGAATATGCACTGACAGGCTTCACAGGGTATTTTCATTTATATACCTAATATTACGACAATAAAGATTCATTCATGGGTGAGCTAAAAAACTCAATCCATAAGCAGGGTATAACTGTATTGTTTTCTCTCATTAGCATCGGCAACAGAAATATTCATGCTGCTTTGGGGGGCTTTCTTGCCAAAGAACTGATTGACAGGTCCCCCCCGCGGTGGTATTCGCGAGTTAAAGGACACATATCAGCTTTAATTTAAAAAGTGCAGGAGAATCTCATGAATCGGATAAAGCTGCCCAGTATGAACTGTGAAACCGTCTACCGGGAAATCGGTGATTTTGTCATCGACACCGTTGTTCATTACCGATCCAGCGGCTGCATTGTCGGCCTTTCCGGTGGGGTTGATTCAAGCACCACCGCAGCTTTAATAAAAACAGCCTTTGAGCGTCATAATAAAAACGGTAATGCAAACTTAGAGCTTGTCGGATATATTCTTCCTTCCAGCATCAATAAAATGGAGGACGCCAAAGATGCCGAAATCGTAGCACGCGAATTGGGTATCCGCTATGAGATACACGCCATCGAAAAACTGGTTGAAGCCTTTCAAACAACAAATCCGGAGGCAATTGAAGAAAACTATCACCGGGGCAACCTGATCTCCCGGGTCAGGGCCAATGTTCTGTCCACCAAAGCCGCCACCGAGCATAAAATACTTGCCGGTACCGGCAACAGAGATGAGGATTTCGGAATTGGCTATTATACCCTGTTTGGTGATGGTGCGGTTCATATCAGCCCCATCGCCGGTTTGTCAAAAAGACTGGTCCGGGAGATGGCCGCATATTTAGGCGTGGATGACACGATTATCCATCGCATCCCCACCGCCGGCCTTGAACCGGGACAAAGCGATTTCAAGGACCTGGGATATGATTATGATGTGGTTGAGCTGGTCACGGCAGGATTTGAACAGGGTTTTAGTAAAACGGAACTGGCCGTCCACGATCAGATAGCGCCCCTGGTGGAAAAACAAATAGAACATTACCGATCATTTTACGAAAATCCGCATCTGACATCTGTTGAGCAGGTAATCGACGATATTACCGCACGCCACCACCTCGCATTGCGCAAAGTAAAAATCGTTCACCCACCGACGCCGGAAATCACCCTGACTTATAATTAGCTAATTATTTATCCTCTTAAAATATCATAATATTTTAAGAGCCATATTTTTTATGCTTTTTTATAAAAAATATTTGTAGACCGATTCCATCTGCCGTCCGTCTAATCAGTCAAAATCCAGCACAAAGGAGGTAAACCAATGAAAGTGAAAATAGTTTTTATTAGTATCTTGACGGCAGCATGTATGTTTCTGATTTCCGGTGCGGCATGGGCGGACGGTAAAAAAGATCGGCGCCACAACAACCCCAAACAAAAACAAGACACCGTATCCAAACACCGCAAGTCGGACCCTCAGCATAACCAGTGGAAGAATGCGAACCGATACCATGACAAAAAACATCGTTATCATAAGCGTTCTGACCATCGCGCCGAACATCACCGCCATTGGCGTCACGATCGTAATTATCGACATAAGCCGTATTACCGGCACCTTGATAAACACCGGCGCTATTATAAACCCCGCCACTATATGCATCGGCCGATTGAAAAATACCGGCGCCACCGCCATCACCGTCCGATCTACAGCCGTACAGACGGTAACGTGTCGATTCTGGCTGCGACATCTCATCATGGATGGTCGATAAAAATATCATCCAAAGACTAAGGGGTGTCCGGAAAACAAAAGGATGATGAAAGGGATTACATCGGAACGTTGCTCGGTGCCCTTAAAACCGGGTGCCAAACACCCGGTTTTAAGGGCAGAAATCTGTGGGAAACTACATAATTTATAACGTAAAAATACAGTGTTTACCCCATTGAATTTTTTTATCATTTTGCTAAAAAAAATAATAATGAGGGGGGCTACTGAAAATCGACCTCTCAACCTCTCCTTCCCGGGTGGTTCATTCTGAACCACCTTGTTTTTTATAGTTTCTCCATTACCACCCGGATGGCAGATTGATCAAAGAAGTGATCCAATTCTGCACCCTTCAAGGTCTCGTGATCCTGCTCGATCACCCACCAAGGACCATTAGACTGCTTTATACCGGTGAAAAATAAACCAACCACCACCCTTTCGACGGTAATGGATTTAATATCATCTCCCAGAAATTGCTCCACCAACCAAGCTGCTTCTTCAAGTATACCCATTAGGCAGTAATATATATTAGGTTTCAAATGTTTAAGAGAAAAAATTGGCTTGCAGAACCGGCTTAAGAACTTGTAGATGCATGTTCTTCAGCCGGTTCTAGGCTGGTTCAACAAACATGCGCATCTTTCCCCCACACACATCACCACCTTTGGTGCCCAGCTCGTCCAGCAGGCTTACTTCCAGGATTTCAGGTTTTTGGGTGGTCAGAAGACAACGCAGGGCAGCACTTTTAACCTGGCTCTCACCGCAACCCCCTCCCACGGAGCCATAAATCGTTCCATCGACACACACGATCATTTTAGCCCCGATCTCACGTGGGGTGGATCCGGACGTTTCAATGATGGTGGCCAGACAAACCGCAATACCGTGATTTTTTAGTTCGTCAATTTTTTGAAATATTTCCTGATCGGTCATGGGTCGATACCTACGGCATCCCTTAAAGTCCGGGCCTGCTGCGAGCCTTTGCGGCGGACACACACAAGCTCGGCAATAATGGAAAGTGCAATCTCCGCGGGGGATTCAGCCCCGATGGGTGTCCCGATGGGTGTGAAAACATCCTGCAAACGCTCTTGGGCGATACCCTGTTTCTGCAACATTTCGAGAACGAATCGGACCCGGCGGCGACTGCCAATCAGCCCGATGTAGGCCGTTTCTTTTTTTAATATCTCTTTCAAACAATCCGCATCGTGTTCATGGCCGCGGGTGATCACGACCACAAAAGTTGAATGATTCAAGTTTAAATCCCGCAGGGTAACCGCAAAGTCCGCTGCAAGAACCTCGCAGCCCGGAAAACGAGAGGGGTGGGCAAAATCATCCCGGTCATCGAGCACGGTTACACGAAATCCGACATCGCGGGCAAAGCGCGACAGGGGAATGGCGATGTGACCTGCGCCACAGACGATCAGCTTTAATTCGGGCGAAATAAGGTCAAAAAAGACGTGGACCCCGGGTTTAATTTCAACCAGGCCACGCTTATTGCCGTTGATCGCCTCCAGGGCCAGAGCCTTGACTGCCAAACTCAGCTGCCCGTCACCCAGTTCGCTCTCAATCGGTCCATTATCAAGGACAATCGCTTTTTGACCCGCTGCGATGTCCGTACTATCGGAGGCGATGACTGTCGCCAGACAGAAGGTTTTTCCCTTTTGGATCAGTTCGTTGACTCGTGCGGTGATCTCCATAATCATTAACTTATTCGATTGGTGAAAAATTCAAGTGTGATTTGTCTCCGACTAGACGGCGCAATCCCCACTGATCGAGGTTCCAATCAAAAATCGAATCGGAAATTGATTGCTCATGGTGGTCTCCTGTTTAATGAATCGGCCCTGAAAAATAGTACCTTCCGGCTTGCAAAATGCCTGTTGCTTTAATTCCAATAGCAAACGAACGATTATACATCCACTGTTTTTTTTAAAAGTCGAAAAGAAAGCCCTTTTTGCATTTAAATGACGGCTAAAATTTGTTATATAATGTTTTTCAGTGAGCGGGAAATCAACCCTTTTACCAGCCGGGTCATATCCCGGAACTGAGGCTTCTGGACAAGCTCTTACAGAAGCTTAATCCGGTTATACGGACCGCCGACATAATTATAGCAGCCCGCACCTATCGTTTTGGGTTTAAACTATGCAAAACACTAACTCTCCGCGTGATCAGATTACCGCGGCAATCGAAAACCTCAAAAATCTACCCACTTTGCCGCAGGTGGTCCAGAGAGTTGTGGCGCTTTCGCAAGACCCGAAAACCAGCTATCGTGATCTCAAATCCGTCATACTTCCGGACCCCCCCCTTGCTGCAAAAGTTATGATGATGGCCAATTCCGCATTTTTCCATCGTCGGAATCAAGCAAAAACACTGGAAGAAGCAATTTTTACCATTGGATTGAACAACCTGGTCACAATTTGCACCAGCGTCGGTGTTTTGAGCATTTTTAGCAAATGGGGCAGCAATAAAATGGATCGTCGACAGTTGTGGCGTCATTCCATCGCAACCGCATTTCTAGCAAAATCACTGGAATTAAGAAAGGTCCTGAACAAACCCGGCGGCCCCGATATATTTTTGGCCGGTTTACTGCATGATATCGGCTGGATCGTATTTGACAAAATTGTGCCCAAAAAGATGTTATCAGCGATTAAAGCAAAAGAAGATACCGGCTGTTGGTCACTCGAAATGGAAAAAGAATATATCGGTATGGACCATGCCGAGGCCGGGGCCCTGTTTTTAAAGAAGTGGAATATTCCGCCGGCCGTTATTGAAATTGTTGCAAATCATCATACCCCGGAGAATTCACAGCAAAATCCGGCTCAAACCGGAGTGGTGCTTATTTCATCGGTACTGGTTCAGCACAGACACTTCTTTTGCCTGCCTTTCGACAAACTGCCCGATTCTTTTCCGCATCATCTAGCGAATCCAGCCGGCCCAGATGTTGTCATTGAAATGAATGAGAGATATGAAGACTACGTCAAACAGGCCGATACCATCGCAGACCTGATGACCGACTGGTTATAAGAGACAGGAGATTTACTAATGCTTGACCAAACAATCGACCTATCACCGCTAAGAAACCATTTTCCGGCCTTGCAGCAAACCGATGAAAACGGCAGTCCGTATGTCTTTTTTGACGGCCCGGGCGGTACCCAGGTGCCGCAGGTCGTTATCGATGCAATGGCTAATTATTTCACAAATGCCAATGCCAATTGCGGTGGCCCATTCATCACCAGTTATCGCAATGACGATACGATTGTTCAGGCCCGCATCGCCATGGCTGATTTATTAAATGCTAATTCTGAAACCGAAATTGTGTTCGGCGCCAACATGACAACCCTTACCTTTAGTTTCAGCCGCGCAATCGGTCGCAGCCTGCAAGCCGGTGACGAAATCATGGTCACCCGCCTGGACCATGATGCCAATATTTCTCCCTGGTTGGCATTAGAAGAAAAAGGGGTCATCATTAAATGGGCTGATTTTAATGTCAAAGATTGTCGTTTGGACCTGGACTATCTCTCATCCTTATTTTCCAACAAAACCAAACTGGTTGCCGTGGGCTATGCTTCCAACGCCGTGGGCACCATTAATCCCATCAAAACGATCGCTGCGATGGCACATGAAGTTGGCGCCCGGGTCTGGGTCGATGCCGTACACTATGCACCCCATCGGCCGATCGATGTTCAAACCATTGATTGTGATTTTCTGGTCTGTTCGGCTTACAAATTTTTTGGACCGCACGTCGGGGTCGTGTGGGGTAAGCAGAAATTGCTTGATCAATTAGCCCCCTATAAAGTCAGACCCTCAAACCCCGACCCCCCTCATAAATTTGAAACCGGTACGCTGAATCATGAAGGCCTTGCCGGCGTGGTGGCGGCCGTCGATTATCTGGCGCAAGTCGGACTTATCTACGGCAGCAGGCTCTCGTCAGAGCTTAGTAAATATGAAGGGCGCCGCAAAAATTTAAAACAGGCGATGGGAATTATAGCAGCTTATGAACGTCCCCTTTTTTCCTATATGCTGACAGAGTTAAGCAAAATTTCCGGTATGAAAGTATACGGCATTTTGAATGAGGACCAGTTTGACGAGCGCTGTCCCACCGTGGCATTTACCAGAGAGGGCTACGCTCCCGCAGGCATCGCCACAAAATTAGGAAAAAAGGGGGTTTTTGTCTGGCATGGTAATTACTACGCCCTGGCCGTCACCGAAAAACTGGGGCTGGAAGACTCCGGCGGAATGGTGCGAGTCGGTCTAGCCCACTACAACACCAAAGAGGAAGTCGACCGGTTTCTATCTATAATTGACTATTGAATAATGACTAATGAATATTTGTGGAGGTCGCTTCGCGCGGTCTAATTTTTATAAAGAGATAGAATTCCTTAATTATTCATTCATCCATAGTCATTATTCATTTATCGGTCATTCCCTTAAACATCTGAGCTTGGCCAGATCTTCAGCATATCCGTAAAGATGTAACCCTTTGCTTTCCACAAGTATTTCACCGTCTTTGACACCGATCTCGCCGGCCATGTATTCTTTTAGGTTCTGAATGGCCGCCAGGTTGGCAGGAAACCCATTCCATAGATCCCAGGAACGAAAATACACGAAAAAGCGCAGTTTATCATTTTGAATGCGGGTGTCAATGGATCGCAGACAGGGCGGGTCGAGCAGGGTCAGGTCTGAGGGATGGGCCACCTGCAGCACCAGCTGATTGTTGCGCAGACCGAATTGTTTGTAGGTAGCGATAACCCATTCAATCTGATTTAAATACAGCAGGCCGTGTTCCTCAAAAACGATATTGCCGTCTACCTCTCGTTTGTCGATGATTTCGGTATTTTCCTGTTCCCACCAGGCCAGTTTGTCGCCGGTCAGGGGAACTTTCGTCAGGCGTTCGCCATAGGTGTATGATTCCCCCGACTCCTTGCGAGGAGACATTAAATACTCGATATATGCCCGGTCATATCCGGAACCACCATAGATATAGTCGGCCTCAACCGGATTGGGAATGCCACAGGAAGGCGGAATGTCCGGAATAAGCGGTTGCGTGCCGGGATATTTTACATGTCCCATAAAATAATCATATTCCAGGCGGGTCTGTCCGGCATATGATCCCCGGTCGATTACAAAACGCTCCCCCTGATCAAGAATGTTATGGACGGCCTGAAACCACAGGTCCGGTAGATCACGGGCTTCAACTTGATGAATATTCATAATTTAAACCTCGCTATTCAGCTTGAAAAATTAGGTAATATTTTACTATTGTCGTGCGAATGAAAGAGAATTGAACTCGGGGATAATTTAGGAATTATAGGATTGGGGAATTTAGCAATTGAAGGAATTAAACCTATTTTAATTTATTAATATTATCCTATAATCCCTCAATTAAGTAATTATTGATTTTTCTATATATCCAGGGTACTAACTTCCAGGGCATTAGTCTGAATGAAATCCCGCCGCGGCTCAACTTCTTCACCCATCAAAATCGTGAATATCTCATCGGTATCCACCATATCTTCAACCATGACCTGCAGCAGAATTCTCTTTTCCGGATTCATGGTGGTTTTCCACAATTGGTCCGGATTCATTTCACCAAGACCTTTATACCGCTGGACATTGATCCCTTTTTTACCTTGCTTTAAAAGTATATCCAACAATTCCAGTTTATTTTGCGCCCTATCGGTCGCACTTTCTTTGTCTTTTGAAAAAATATTAAAGGGCGGGAAATTGTATTTTTCAATATTTTTACCCGTCAACAGACACTTTTGAAAATCTTGCGAATAAATTAACCCTCTGCCTATGATGATGGGAATAAACGCTTTTTCGACCGGGCCGATTATATCTTCTTCTTCATTAATGCCTTCATAACCCGTGATCGTCATTTCATAAACATCTCGATCTTCATTCCAGTATAAGCTGTCTACCTGATATTCTTTTTGAATGAGCAAATCTCGCAGGGCAGACATTTTCGCCAGGTTCTGCAATAATTTTTTGTCGCCAATATTCTGGCTGATTACAAGCTCGACCAGTTTCGCCGGAATACCGCGTTTGACCAGCCTGGACAGTTGGGCAAAATATTCGGACAGATCACAAATAAACAAGTAGAGTTGGTGATCAACAAGCTTTTCTTCATTTTCCCCATAGGTAATATATCTCTGGTCGCAGACCTTTTTTAATATCCAGTCGTTAAAATCGGTTTCATCCTTTAAATATCTCTCACTTTTTCCTTTTCCAACTTTAAATAACGGCGGTTGCGCGATGTACAGATAGCCCTTATCCACGATCTCCGGCATCTGGCGGTAGAAAAAGGTCAGCAGAAGGGTTCTAATGTGAGACCCGTCAACATCGGCGTCGGTCATGATAATGACCTTGTGATACCGAATCTTATCAATATTGTATTCTTCTTTTCCAACCCCGGTTCCCAGGGCAGTAAAAATGTTTTTTATTTCTTCACTGCGTAAAATTTTATCAAAGCGCGCTTTTTCGACATTTAAAATTTTACCTTTCAACGGCAAGATGGCCTGAAATTTTCGATCTCTTCCCTGTTTGGCAGAGCCGCCGGCGGAATCTCCCTCAACAATAAACAGCTCTCTTAAGGCAGGATCGGAAATCTGACATTCAGCCAGTTTACCGGGCAATGTCGCATCAATCAGGGCCCCTTTGCTCCGGGCTATATCGCGGGCGCGTTTGGCTGCATCCCGCGCCCGGGCAGCATCCACCCCTTTGGCAATGATCTTTTTAGCAACGGATGGATTTTCTTCAAAAAAAGCACTTAATTTTTCATTAACCAGAGACTCTACCAATCCTTTAACTTCACTGTTGCCGAGTTTGGTTTTGGTTTGCCCTTCAAATTGAGGCTGGGGAATTCTGACACTGATGATGGCGGTCAATCCTTCGCGAACATCATCACCGGTAATTTTGGTCTGTAGGTTTTTAGGCAAATTCCCATTGCTGCCATATTGATTAATCGTGCGGGTCAGACCGGCTTTAAATCCGATTAAGTGAAAGCCCCCCTCGACGGTATTTATGTTATTGGCAAAAGAAAATAGTTTTTCAATATAAGTGTCGTTATACTGGATGGCCACCTCTATCTGAACATTATTTTTGACCCCTTCGATGAAGATGGGTTCATGCAGGGCAGTGCGTCTTCTGTTGATATATTCCACAAATTCTTTGATGCCGCCTTCAAAGTGAAATTTATCTTTGGCATCTGACCGTTCATCTTCAATCGTGATTTTGATCCCCTTATTCAAAAAGGCCAACTCCCGCAGTCGGCGCGCGAGGGTCTCATAATTAAACTCAGTGGTTGTAAATATCTCCGCATCCGGAATAAAATGAACTTTGGTTCCCCTGATGCCGGTTTTACCGGTTTCAATCAGTTCGTTGTTTTTTTTACCTCTTTTATAAGTCTGATAATAAATTTTGCCGTCTGAATAAATTTCAACCTCTAATAAGCTGGACAGCGCATTGACCACCGAAACGCCAACGCCATGCAGTCCGCCTGAAACCTTATAGGAATGATCATCAAATTTTCCACCGGCATGCAGTTTGGTCATAACCACTTCCACCGCCGGTACTTTTTCTTTTTTATGGATACCGACCGGAATCCCCCGACCGTTGTCCAGCACACTGATGCTGTTATCCGTGTGAACGGTCACATCAATCTGGTTGCAAAAGCCGGCCATGGCTTCATCGATGCTGTTGTCGACAACTTCGTAAACCAGATGATGAAGTCCGGCAATATCCACATTTCCAATATACATGGACGGCCGCTTGCGAACGGCTTCCAGTCCTTCCAGTACTTTAATATTATCTTCGGTATAGTTGTTGTTATTGTTGTTGATTTCTTCTTTCATATTCTCATCGGCATGATTACACTTAAATAGGTTTTATTTTTTTCACCCTCTATTTTACAGGGTTTTTCCTCATCCACTATGTTAAGCACCACATTGTCTTCGTTCATGACACTTAGTGTGTCGATAAAAAATTTAGGATTGTACATGACGTCTATCGGATCGCCTTGATAGGTGATGACCATATCCTCTTTGGATTCCCCGATGTCAGGGTTGGTTGAGTTAATCAATAATTTGTCTTTACTGAAATGAAATATAACCCCTTTATATTCATCAGAGGATAAAATCGACATCCTTTTAAGCATCATTAAAAATAATTGCCGATCCATTTGAATGTCGTGCCCATCCGTTTTCACGACGATATCACCGTATTGCGGAAAATCTCCTTCAAGCAGCCTGATAATCAGGGTCTCTTTTTCTCTTTTGACGATAAAATTGTTATCTTTAATACCGAGTTTAACCGAACCTTCAGAGTCGAGGAATTTGGCAACCTCCACCAGTCCCTTTTTGGGAATCAACACATTAGAACCGGACGGCAAATCAAACTCTTTATCAAACAAATAATCTGCCTTGGAAAGTCGACTGCCATCAGTGGCAACCAGTCTGAATATTTTTTGGTCCTCGTGTTGGATTCTCTCAGCATAAACACCAATTATATGGGCCCTTGTATCATCGGACGCACCGCTGATAATGACTGTTTTATCGATCATTTTAGCAAAAAAAGCCGAATCTATTTCAAAAAACCCAACCGCTTCTATTTTTGGTATTTCCGGAAAATCGTCCGGATTCAGGCCGACAATATGATACTCCACATTCTGGTTTCCGATTTCGATCCAGTGATTTTCAATTTCGTTGACATAGATGTCCTCACTGGGAAAATCTCTGACGATTTCATATAACTTTCTGGCATTGATGGCGATAACCCCCTGGGTCTCAATATTCGCCGGATAAATCCCTTCGAAACCAGTTTCAAGATCTGTGGCGCTAATGGATATAGCGGACTCCCCGGTCTTAATTAAAATGTTGGTGGTGATGGCCAGGCTCGTTTTTCGTCCGGCCAATCCCTGAATCTTGGCCAATACAGGCAAAATTTCGTTTTTGTTGATTGTCGCCTTCATTTTTTATTTCCTTAATTAATTAAAAATATAACTATAATAATAATAGGTTGTTAATAACGCTAATAACTTTTTAACGCGTTCATATCATTTAAGTTTTGTTATTCATCAATGCTGACAACGCCAATAATATCTAAGATGCAATTGCGGTATTATCGTCAATGCAGAACGGATTGTTTATAAATTTGAGGTTATCAACAATATATGAATAGTTGTTGTCAAAAACAATATTTAAGACGATTGAATCCATTTTCGGAGAAGGGGGCTCTCCTTGCTGAGCCAGGTATCCGAAACTCTTAATTTAGCAAAATGGGTATAGAGTTTCTCTAAAAGCTGTAACGCTTTATCGTACAGAAAAATTTTTTCGAGCACAACGCCTTCAATATCCTCATCGGATTCGGCAGAGCCGGTGTTGGGAATACTCAACGAGCTGATGTTTAAACTCTCGCCTTTGAGCGTAAACTGCCACATCAATTCCGCAGATTTATAAACCATGTTGAGTTCGGTGACCAGGGCTCCCTTTTTTAATGCAAGCATACCCTCTTCTAAACTTGCGCCATCACCCTTAATCGTTATGCGCTCAGCAGATTCTTTTCTGCGATTTTCAAAGACCACACGATTTCCAACTTCCAGCGCGACAAAATTTGGATCAAAAATTTTAACCAGACTTTGATTTTTTTCTATAACAAACCATAACCAGGTTAAAAATTCTTCACCGAGAAATTGATAGCGACTATAAGCAACAGCAACATCCAGCATATTTTACATCTCTATTACTTAAAGAACTGAGTGGGCGAAATTTTCTGTAGTTCATCAAGCTGTGAATCTGAAAGACCCGATGTCAAATCCGCCGCAGTATAGGGGAAAAGTCGTATCAGCGACAGGTTAAAAGCTTTTGAAAAAAGGGTCTCCAGTTCTTCATTCGCAGCCTTTAAATTGGAGAAAAACCAAACCACCGCATCTTCGTAATTCCACACTAAATCATATATGTTCGGAGTCGCCGGAATACGCACACTTAACCCACTAAGGACATGCTCTTTAACCAGTTTTTTTTCGTTTTTGGATAAAAAATCCCGTCCACTGTCAGCCATTCGTTTGGCGGCTTCAATTGTATAATGTTTTTTTAAAACTTTGGCCGCGATATTTTTTTTATCAATACGCAGGGCAAAAACGAAATAGTTTCCGTATACAAATGAGGATCCACCAAAATCGGGCTGGAAGGGTTTCTCAAACGACGTCCATCCGACCGCTTTGTCAGAAATCTGGTTGTCTATTTCTGAAACCGTGTTACTTTTCAATCCGTCGGCAATATTTTCGATAATTGGCGAATTTATTTTACCATGGACCTTATATCGTGTAATCGAGACGGTACTGGACAGGATGCTCATAACAGAAAATATTATCTTTTACTAAGTGAGTTAAAATATACAAGATATGGTGTTGAAAACAATTTAAAATAAATATATAGCGTGTTTACGAGGATGTTACAAGAAGATTCTCCTATTGTTCAAATATATTAGAACGGCCAAAATTACCTTCAATATTCATTGCGAGAAATTATGGAATTCATAGCTGATTTACATGTTCATTCTAAATACTCCAGGGCGACGGCTAAAAACCTGGATCTAGAAAATTTATATATTGCCGCCCAGTTAAAAGGGGTTACCGTCGTCGGAACCGGTGATTTTACCTACCCGGCCTGGTTTTCTGAAATCTGTGAAAAACTGGAGCCGGCCGAACCTGGACTTTTCAAACTAAAAAAAGGTTATGCAAAGTATTGTGACCAGGAGATTCCACGATCCTGCCGGAATAGGGTTCGTTTTATTTTGTCCACCGAAATCAGCAATATATATAAAAAAAACAATAAAACCCGTAAAAATCATAATCTGGTTCTGATGCCGGATCTGGCTGCAGTCGAAAAGTTTAATGCCAAACTGGATAATATAGGCAACATTAAATCCGACGGAAGACCGATTCTGGGCCTGGATGCCCGTAATCTTCTGGAAATTTTATTGGAAACATCAGAACAGGGATTTCTAATACCGGCACACATCTGGACACCCTGGTTTTCGTTGCTGGGTTCAAAATCCGGCTTTGATTCGGTTGAAGAATGTTTCGAAGATTTAACAACTCACATATTTGCCGTTGAAACCGGGCTTTCTTCCGACCCACCGATGAACTGGCGAGTTTCCGGTCTGGATGGTTTGACACTGGTGTCCAACTCGGATGCCCATTCACCAATGAATGTGGGACGGGAAGCCAACCTGTTTAATGCGTCTTTATCCTTCGATGATATTAAATCGGCCCTTAAATCAGGAGATCCAGACAAGTTTCCGGCTACCTTTGAATTTTATCCCGAAGAAGGCAAGTATCATTTGGATGGACATCGCAATTGCGAGGTTCGCCTCTGGCCGCAAAAAACCAAGCGCTATGGCGGCAAATGCCCGGTCTGCGGCAAAGGATTGACCCTCGGTGTGTTGTATCGGGTGCAAGAGTTGGCGGACCGCCGGGAAAATGAAAAACCGCCAAAGCGTCCGGCCTACCATAGTATCATTCAACTGGCTGATATTCTTTCCGAAATTTTAATGGTGGGGTCCAATTCAAAAAAAGTCCAAAAAAATTACCAGGCCGTACTTAATCAACTGGGGTCCGAATTTGATATATTGCATCGGCTGACAATGGATGACATTGAAAAAGCCGGTATTCCGCTTTTGGCAGAAGCAATTAGAAGAATGCGCCACAAGGAAATTGATGTTCTTCCCGGATTTGATGGGGAATATGGCCAGGTAAAAATATTTAAAAATCAGGAACGCGAACAACTGCAGGGTCAAAAAACACTTTTTTCAATACCTCAAGCCGAATCATCTTCACAACCGGCGAAATCGGAAAGTCCGAATACCCCACAACAGGACGCAGCGATTATAAATTCATCCGACCCCGTCAATGCACCGGCTGCAATTGACACCGGCAATCCTGATACACCCGTCCCTGCGGTTCAATTAAACCACGATCAGCGCCGGGCAGTTGAATATTCAGGCGGTCCCTTGTTGATTGTCGCCGGACCCGGCACCGGCAAAACCCGTACCCTGACCCATCGAATTGCCTACCTGATCAACGAAAAGAAAGTGTTACCGCAACATATTCTGGCGGTAGCGTTTACCAATAAAGCGGCCCAAGAGATGGGCGAAAGACTCAGCGCATTGATCGGTGGTTCCCGCAAGTTACCGCTGGTGGCCACATTTCATGCGCTTTGCTTTAAAATATTAAATGAACAAAAGGTCAAACCCAGCGGCATTATAGATGAGGATCATCGCCGTGCATTGATTGCCGAAGCCGTTAGGTATGTGAAGGCGGCCGGACACCAGTTTGCTTTGAAACCGAATAAAATTTTAAACCGCATTATGGACGCCAAACAACAGGTCCTCGATCCGGCAGAGTTTGCAACTTTGAACCGCAACGATCCCCAGGACCGGATTATTTCTAACATCTACAAGGTATATCAACGTCTGCTGGCCATTCAGGGTTATTGTGATTTTGAAGATCTTATTTTTAATGTCGTCAAACTGCTGGAAGCCAAAGCCGGTCAGCGCCGTAAATATCGGGATCAATTTCAACATATTTTTGTTGATGAATACCAGGACTTGAACCCGGCTCAGTATCGTATCATTCGAGCACTGGTACCGGAGGCCGATGCTGTGCGGGATCTGTGTGTGATTGGCGATCCGGATCAGTCCATCTACGGGTTTAGAGGTTCGGATGTGACTCTCTTTAACCGATTTAAAAATGATTATTCGAACAGCGCAGAAATTAAACTGACCCGCAATTATCGATCAACTGAAACGATATTGAGTGCTTCCTTTCAGGTTATCAAGGGTCATCGTATTCAATCATCTGATATTCGGACATATTCTGAATTAGGAGGTGTAAAAACCATCAGCATTCTCGAGTTGGTCAACGAGAAAGCCGAGGCCGAATGCATTGCCCGGGTCATCGAGCAACAGATCGGAGGAACCGGTTTTCATTCGATTGACACCGGTACGGTCAAAGATGCCAATCTTGCTAAACCATACAGCTATTCCGATTTTGCTGTTTTATACCGCACCCACGATCAGCACCGCGCAATAGCCGAAATATTTGAAAAAAGAGGCATCCCGTTTCAAATAGCCAGCCGGGAAACTGTATTAGACCCGGCGGGACTGCCTGAACTTATATCCTATTTGAAAATAATTGAGGGTAACGGTGGTTTTTTTGATTATGACAAGATCCTTAAAATTGCCCGACCCGGACTCGGCAAAAAAGCGTTAGATCAGTTTAAGAATTGGTGCTTTCAAAACCGATTTTCTCTCCAGGAGGGGTTGATTAAAGTCAACCGGTTTCCCATCCCCGGTATGGCTTCCGCCAAACAACAGAAATTAAATGATTTTTCCAATCATATTGAACACTACAAAACCGAGTTGACCGGCTTATCGGTGGTGGACAAGCTGCAATTTCTTCAAAAAAAAACAAAGTTGTCCGGAATGTTGAGCAATGATGTCAACACCCAAGAAGCATTTGTCCGATTACTGGATTATGCCGATCGGTTTAACGGCAATACGACGGATTTTTTTGCAGCCACCGCGCTGCATACAGATACGGACACCTATGCACCGGCGGTTGAAAAGGTTTCTTTAATGACCATGCACGCTTCTAAGGGGTTGGAGTTTCCAGTGGTATTTATTGCCGGCTGCGAGGAAACGCTAATCCCCTATCGCAGGCCTGATCGCGAGGAAAATGATATCCGGCAAGAAAGACGACTGTTTTATGTTGCCATGACGAGAGCGATGGAAAGACTCTATTTAACCCATGCCAAAAAGCGCAGGATACACGGCAGGCATTTCGATCGCAATCTGTCTCAATTTGTTGAGGACATTGAAAAGCAACTTAAAATTGATGAATCACCCGTTCTGAAAAAGAAAAAAAATGACAAACAGCAGCCGGTTCAGATGAAACTGTTTTAAATTAAAAGGTGTCGTATAAAATACACCATGATGTGCCGCCATCTAACCAACTAAAAATACAGTGAAAAAAACAAATTTATTGAATTTTAACAGCAGATGGTGTATAAAATTTAATATAAGGTTGAATATAAAAATTTTGGACAACGCAGACAGAAATGAAGGCCGTATGACTGGTTCAATAAATAAAATTGTAATAATACTAACAAGTTATGCTATAATTATTACATTCCTGGCACCCGCTGCATTTGCGGATATCTATCGTTACATTGATGAAAATGGCGTGATGCATTTTACCAATGCTCCAACTTCATCAAGCAATGAATTCAAACTGTTTTTGCGCGAAAGGGGTAAGTCTGCGCCTTCTTGGTATTATAGTGAAAAATATGATGATTTGATCACCGAAGCATCTGATCGATTCGGGCTTTCATTTCCACTGCTCAAAGCCATTATCAAAGCGGAATCGGATTTCGATGCACAGGCCGTTTCGAAAAAGGGGGCCATGGGATTGATGCAAATCATGCCGCAAAATTTCAAACTCCTGGGACTCAAAGACCCTTTTGACCCGACCCAAAACATCAATGCCGGTGCGCGCTATTTCAGACAATTATATGATCGATTCGACGGCAAACTGGCATTATCCCTTGCTGCTTATAACGCCGGCCCCACAGCAGTGGATCGTTATAAAACAATCCCGCCTTACGAAGAGACCGAAGAGTATGTTAGACGGGTTTTAAAATATTATTATAATTATAAAAATTTATAGAACCGACCCCATACTATATTTTTTAAAGAACGATTCCTGTGCAAACCATTCTTTCGATTCATATCCGAATGCTTCTGTTTTCAAAGAACAATTTGCTAAGCTGAATCTGCTGTTTTCCAGGGCGGATTCGCTAGCTCAAAAACCAGGGCCGTCCGTGAGGGAAGATAGAGGCTGAGAAAATCGGTTTTGCGGTCCGCGACATTACCGTGCTGCGTTAAATGTTCCTGATCTGCCATCAGTCGGTTGTGGCCGCCGTATTGTGGCGCATCGGAGTCAATGATCATTTTGTACGTTCCCGCCGGCGCTTCAAAACGATAATCCGAGTATGAGCGATCCGGGTGGAAATTGAAGGCAAACAAAAGGCCGGCTCTTTGGAATAATAGCAGCTTGTCGTCTGAATGCTCGTATAATAGGTTTAAGGAGGGGTGTTGCAGGAGTTTGAATTTTTTTGCCGTTAGAATCATATCCCGATCAAACTCAGCGAGATACCGATATTTCAAACTGCGGTCATCCACCAGATTCCACTGGCGTCTGGCATGCCGGTAGGACCAATTGTTGCCCTCGCGTGGAAAATCGATCCACTCCGGGTGCCCGAATTCATTGCCCATAAAATTTAAATAGCCGGATCCGGCGGTGGACAGGGTAATCAGACGGATCATTTTATGCAGCGCCAGGCCGCGGTCGGCTGTGATATTTCCATCGCCGATACTCATGTGGTCGTACATGGCCGCACCCATCAGCCGAAAGATTATGGATTTATCTCCCACCAGGGCCTGGTCGTGGGATTCGGCATAGCTGATGGTTTTTTCATCAGCACGTCGGTTGGTCAGTTCATGCCACAGATGTCCTATGGGCCAGCGTTCATCTGAAAATTCTTTAATCAGTTTGATCCAGTAATCCGGGATTCCCATGGCAAATCGGTAGTCAAAACCATAGCCGCCTGTTTCTTGTGATGATGCCAGACCCGGCATGCCGCTGACATCTTCGGCGATGGTGACTGCATCCGGTCGCAAATCGTGAATGAGGCGGTTGGCTAGTGCCAGATAGCACAGGGCATCTTCATCCATGTCTGATCCGAAATAGTCGCCGTAAGCGGTAAACGCTTTGTTCATGCCGTGATGCAGATAAAGCATGGAGGTAATCCCGTCGAAGCGAAATCCGTCAAAGCGGTATTCATCCAGCCAGAAACGGCAGTTGGAAAGCAGAAAATGCAGAACCTGGTACCTGCCGTAGTCAAAACAACGGGAATCCCAGAGTTTGTGCTGTCCACGGTCACCGTCATGAAAGTATTGATGCAGGGTGCCGTCAAAGCGGCTGAGGCCTTCGGCTTCATTTGAAACAGCGTGGGAATGGACAATGTCCATGAGCACGGCCAAACCGGCTGCGTGGGCTTTGTCAATCATGGCTTTGAGTTCATCCGGGGTACCGAAACGGGAGGATACGGCAAAAAAATTGGACACCTGGTATCCGAATGAACCGTAATAAGGATGTTCCTGGATTGCCATTAGCTGGATTGTATTGTAGCCGGATTTTACAATCCGGGGCAGAACATTCTCGCTGAATTCCTCAAAAGATCCGATGGCCTCTTTTTCCTGGGCCATGCCGATATGGGCTTCGTATATTAGCGGAGCCTCATCTGTACGGCGAAAATCACGACAGAGCCATTGGTAGGGGGCGTCGGGAAACCAGACCTGGGCATTGAAAATTAAGGTGTGTGGATCCTGGACCACGCGGCGGGCATAAGCGGGGATGCGGTCTCCCTCACCGCCGGGCCAATGGACACGCAGTCGATACAAATCCAGGTGTTTTAGCTTTTCGGCTGGCAGGCGGATCTCCCAAACGTTTTCATCATCAAGACACTGAAGCGCAAACGCCTCATTTTCCTGCCAGCCGGTTATATCTCCGATTAGAAAAATTTGATTGGCGTTTGGCGCCCATTCTCGTAAAATCCATTGATTGTCCCGAAAATGGAGACCAAAGTATTCATGGCCCGAGGCAAAATCGGTCAGTTTAATCTTTTTGCCCGTAAGACGCGTCTCAATGGTTTCGATTTTTAACAGCCGCCGGGCAAGGATACTTTCGTAGGGTTTCAAATACGGATCTATATTAAAAAGGCGTTCTAAAGCGTGTTTGACTTTATCAGGTGTTATAAAAGGCGATGGATGATTTGATGAACTCATTTGCGATCAAAGTTATCGCGGCAGGTGTCCGGGACTGTATCGGCAATTAGCGGACGCTGCAGCATCTTTTCATACAGCTCAATATATTTTCGTGCCGTATTGGCATGGGTGTACGTAGCGGCACTCTTTTTCATGATGCGCTTAATTTGAGCGGATTTAGTTTTTGGGGGCAAATTGTAAAACACCATGGCTTGCTCCAGGGCCCAAAACAAACCGTTGGCGTCGAAATTTTTAAACAAAAAGCCGTTTCCGGTATTGTTCGCCACATCCAGGTGGATGATGGTGTCATGGATGCCGCCGGTGTCATGGGCCACCGGTAGTGCCCCGTAGATCGGTGCAATCATTTGCGGCAGCCCGCAGGGTTCAAAGCTGGAGGGCATCAGGATAAAATCAGCTGCACCGTAAGCCAAATGTTCCATTTCATTGCTAAATTCACAAATTGCAACGCGTTCTTGAAATTTGTGATAATTAACGATGTCCTGAAAGGCCCTTTGATAATCACCATTGGCTACGAAAACGATTTGCAGATTCTGATTCCAGTAGCTGGAAATTACCCGGTAGAATATTTCTGCCAATAGCTGACATCCTTTTTGAACCGGGTCCAGCCGCGAAGGCCAGAAAAATACCGGGGCCCGAGCATCCTGAATCAAGCCCAGCGTCTTTTGTAAATAGCGTTTGTTTTCTTTTTTCCCGGCGGTGTGATCTGCCGGACCGAATTTTTGTGCCAGATCTACATCAGTTGCCGGATCAAAGGATGGATCGGGTGCATTAAGTATCCCGGCCGCACAATCGGATTGTACTTTGTTGGTTAGCTCTCGACGAATCGGGGCTTCAACAAAGGGGTGTTTGCCAGCGATAATTTCCTGCAAAAAAGTCGGGCTGACAACATTAACGAAGTGGGCCGCAAAAATTCCGCTTGACAGCAGATCCACCGGATTGGTGTCGCGGGTCTGCTCATAGCTGGTGGCCATGTCATCAAAATACAGATTTTGCCAGAAGTAGGCGCCATCAATTCCCCTGTCTTCAATTGCTGCCAGGGAAGTCTTTACGGTGTGCACGTTGTGAACCGTAAAAAGGCAGGGAATACCCTGTTCCCGGGCCATGGCCGGGATCAAACCCGTCATCCAGTCATTGCAGTGGATCAGGTCCGGTTGAACCCGGGGAACAATGTTGTTAATGACTTCCCGTTGAAATGCCAGGGAGAGTTTAACATTTTCGGCGCCGTACAGAGAGTAGACCCGGTTGATATAGTAAAATGCCCGATCCTCGGCCAGATGGATGCGGTCGTCAGGCATTTTTCGCTGAATCCGGTTGAATTCCTTATTTAAAACCGGGGCTAATTTATCGCTGAAAAGGGCACGGTAATCCGGTATGGCCACATGGACATCAGCTCCCTGTTCAAACAGGGCGCTGATCAGCGAGGCCGACACATCAGCCAGGCCGCCGGCTTTAGCCGTATAAAAAGAAGCCAACCCCCCCATGCGGTGGGGCAGATAGGTAACTTCCGGAGTTACGACCAGGACCCGTGGGTTGCAGGGAGTTTCGGACATAACTTGGGCCTTTCAGTGTCTTTTATTTCAGTTTCAGATGGATTCATCCTAACTGTTTGGCACCAATTAAAAAATTTAGCAAAGCCTTTTTTGAGATTATAATAAAACCGCGCCAGAGAATGTATTTCGAGGTAGCGGATTGGGGTATTTTACCGGGAACTGTTAACGTTGAACCGCTTAACCCCGCTATTGCTGTCAGGCCCACGCCAGCAGCCGTGGTGTAGATTTAATACGTTTGTCTCCGCGGGGCGAAACTCTTACCGTAAATCCGAATCGACCCGACATGTTGCATCTTAAGGTACAGCCGTAAATGTAATTCCCGCTACCAGTATCCTCGGCGACCGCCATCGGTTCGACATGGCTGGTGGCTAATTCATCCAAAGTTTTCAAATTGCCGTAGTAAAGCTCCACATCAACTTCATCCGGGCTCAGTTCCGCCAGATTGACTTCGGCCGTCACCTGAAAGGAATCGCCAACACGAAAAGGTTCCTGTGTTTGTCTAACCGGCGGTTTGATCTGGATCTTTTTCCAGTGGGCGCGAAGCCGCTTGAGCTGAGCGGTCAATTTTTTGGCTTCTTCGGCGCTGTTTGCCAGCAGTAAATCCCAGCGCTCCGCCGCCGGATTATAATAGCGCTTTTCATAATCCGACACCATCCGCAAACTGCAAAATGATTCCATGGCCATTTTCATGGAATTTTTCATTTTTTTCACCCAGCAGCCGGGCAGATCACCGTTTTTACGATCATAGAAACACGGGATGACTTCATTTTCCAACACATTGTAAAGGGCCTGGCTCTCTATGGCGTCCTGATAGCTATGATCCTGGTATTCCTCACCGTTGCCGATGCGCCAGCCGCTTTCTTCCGAGTATCCTTCACACCACCACCCATCCAGGATACTGACATTCAGCAAGCCGTTCATGGCGGCTTTCATCCCGGAGGTTCCGCAGGCCTCATACGGTCGCCGGGGGGTGTTAAGCCAGACATCCGCCCCCTGCAGCAGGTGTCGCGCCAGATGCATGTCGTAGTTTTCCAGAAAAATGATTTTGTCGCGAACCGCCGGTTTGCTGGCAAACTGAAACAGGCGTTTGATCAGCTCCTTGCCTTCGTTGTCCTTGGGATGTGCTTTGCCGGCAAAAATAAACTGAACCGGAAATTTCTTATTGTTGATGATCGATTCCAGGCGCTTTTCATCCTGCAAAAGCAAATTCGCCCGCTTGTAGGTTGCAAACCGTCGGGCAAAAGCAATTGTTAACGTATCCTGGTCAAGTGCTGTTTCAACGGCTTCCAGTACATTGCGCGGAGCGTTGCGCCTTTCATATTGATCGACGAGTTGCTTGCGGCAGGTACGCACCAGTCGGGAGCGGTTCATTTCGTGGCCGCGCCACAGCTCTTCATCGTAGATTTCATCGATACGACCGATGTTTTCAGATTTACGGGAACTTAAATACCACTCAGGCCCCAAATAGCGGTCAAAGAGATAGGCGAGCTCCTGGGAAATAAATGTCGGAACATGGATTCCGTTGGTGACATGGGAAATCGGCACTTCTTCCTCGGGCCTCTGGGGCCAGACGTGTGACCACATCCGTCTTGCCACCGCGCCGTGCAGTTTACTGACCCCGTTGCAATAGGCCGACATATGCAATGCCAATATGAACATGGAAAGCGGTGCATCGGCATTTGATCCCACGGGTTGTCCCCAGGATAATATTTCGTCCACTGAAACGTTTAGCTGATCTTCGAGCGGTTTTAAATAGGGTTTGACCAGATCCACTGCAAATTCATCATGCCCGGCCGCCACCGGGGTATGGGTGGTAAAGACCGTGGTTCGCGGAATGATCTCAAGCGCAGTTTTGAGATCAACCTGGTAGTCAGCCATGATTTGAGCCAGCCGCTGCAAACTTGCAAAGGCAGAATGGCCCTCATTCATATGCAAAACCTTGGCCTTTATTTCCATGGCCGCCAGCGCCTGCATGCCCCCGATTCCCAGAAGCATCTCCTGGGCCAGACGAACCTTGTTTTCTCCGGCGTACAATCGTGAAGTGATTTCACGCGAAGCGGCGGGGTTTTCGGCTATATTGGTATCCAACAGGTAAAGGGGGATGCGACCCACTGTTATTTTCCAGAGAATGGCATGAATCGGTCCATCGGGCCCCTGAATCGTAATGGTCAAATCGTTACCCGCTTGATCCTGCACCCGCTCCACCGGCAGGTTATAAATATCGGTTTGCGGGTATTGTTCCTGCTGCCATCCTTCCTGATTCAAATATTGGCGGAAATATCCCTCGTGATACATCAGGCCGATACCGATTAAAGGCAGCGCCAGGTTGGATGCCGCTTTCAGGTGATCACCGGCCAGAATGCCAAGACCACCGGCGAACAGCGGAAGACTCTCGTGGAGACCGAACTCCATGGAAAAATAGGCGGTGATTTCACCGGGTTGAAACGGCAACATCGTTTCACTGACCGGATCCAGAACCAGGCTTTGATACGCTTCTCTAACCCGATCCAGGTGGGCCAGGTAACCGTCATCTTCTGCCAGTTGCTCAAAGCGGTTCTGGGGAATTTTTGCCAGAAATGCGATCGGATTCCGCCCGGATTCCACCCACCGCGGCGGGTCAATCCGTCGAAAAAGTTCAATGGCGTCTTTTTTCCAGCACCACCACATGTTGCGGGACAGCATTTCAAGAAAGGCAAGGTTTTCCGGTATATTCGGATGAACCTGATATGTTTGAAAATTTTTCATGTATTATAATACCTCAATTTCAATTTATAATTAAAACAGTCTGCAACGATCAGTCCGCAAGCTGGTAATTTTGAATGATTAATTAAAGTTCAAAGATAGGGTTCAAATGCAAAAAAAGCAATATGTTCGCCTGGGTTTAAAAGACAATAAAATCCCAAATCGCAAGCACCAAATGTATAAAAGCGAACCGCAGAACTGCAGAATATCGAATTTCGACATTCGCTTTTAATTTTTTCCCTATTTCCCCTGCAATTTAATCCATACCCTTAGCAGTTCACTTGCTCCCCAGGCCTGTGCTTCGCACCCGCGGGGGGTATGGGGAAAATCGCCATCCAGAATTTCCGGGATGTGGCCCACACAGCCGCGGTCCAGTAATTTCACTCCGCTGGAGAGCCAGGCCAGAGCCGTTTCCCGGCTTTCAGCCCCATAGGTCGTCGACCATGCCTCACAAAACGATGGAAACTGCCAGGTCCAGGCGGTACCGTTGTGGTATGCGGGTTTACGTCGGCTATCTTCATCACCACGGTATTCACCCTGGTAAGGATGATGGGGGTCATTTAGCGTGGATCCCTGATGAATGATCTCGATTGGATACGCCACGGGCCTGTCCGCCAGGCTGCGGATGGCGCCCGGTACTAAAAGTGTTTGGCAGGAGGCAAGAATGCGACGGCATAGATCTTTGTCACCGACGGCCCCCAGGGTGATGGCCAGCAACTGATTCGGCCGCAGGGCATCATCAGGGGTTGCCGCCAAGGCAGACTGTCCGGCAGCAGCATGCCGGCAGTCTGAGAGGTACCCAGGGTCATTTTGCCAGAACAGATGAATAATTGAAGATTGAACCTTGCGGGCTAACCGGAGCCATTGATTCTGAATTTCTTCCTGGTCTACCCGGCCCAATAATCGGAGGGCGGCATACCACAATGCCTGAATTTCAATCGGATACCCCTGTCGCGGAGTGCCGGCCGGATGATCGGTGTCCATCCAGGTATAATGTACCGGGCTGAATATCAGCCCGGTTGCGGGGTCCATTTTGATGCCGTTGGGGGTGCCGGTCCTAAATCCATTGCCAATGGACAAAATAATATCGCCCACGGAGCGGCCGCGGCAGTCGGCCTCCAAGAAGCGATCGTTGTTTTCGGCTCGTAATAAATCCTCACAGGCCAGGATAAACCAGAGGGGAGCATCTGAAGTATCGCGGTTGGCGGCCTGGGTGCCCTGGATCATATTCGGCAGCGTTCCCTGCTGTTCAAATTGACCGAATTGTTTCAATATGGCCCGGGCTGCGGCCAATTTCCGGGCTGCGATCAACCCACGCACAAATATCAGTGCATCTCGTCCCCAGTCGAGGAACCAGGGATACCCGGCAATGACGGATTGCTGCTCACCGCGCTGCACCACAAAATCCTCCATGGCCCGGATTAATATATGCTGCAGGCAGTTACGGGTATTTTTTCTGGTTTCAAAGGGTTTGGTATAATGTTCGGCGGCCGGGGGCTTTTGCAAGGCAGCATCCTCCATGGCGTGGGGCATACCAGCTGTAAGGCGGGCCTGTTGATTCCCTTCCAGAGCCACTGAAAAATACCCGGGACTGAATAAGTCTGAATCAGGATCCTGGCCGCGTTGGGCATCAAAAGTCCGATGAACCATATATTGCCATTCCGGTTCCGGAACAAAATCGCCGCAGGATATCTGCATCCTCAGATGATGCTGGGAGTCCGGCCTAAAATCAAATCCCTGCTGATAAGGTCTGACGCGTTGAGGCCAGAGGCCTTCCGGTCCCGTATAAGCTTTAGTGGTGTCATGAAAATTACGGTTTTCAATGTCCGGTCGCAAAATGAGCTGAACCGGCTTGTTATCATCCAGGTGGTCTTCTCTGCCATCTGATGGATGGCGATAAAATGTCATTTGCAGGCCGTTGGCACCGGCCACCATGTTTAAGCCAATGGTTAGCCATATGTTTTCTCCCTGTCCGGTTGGGATATGATAGCGCCAAAAACCGCCGCCAAGGTCACTGACAGCGAAAGCCTCAAGGCAGTCGGTATTTAATGCCTGGGAGTACCCCTGGAATACAAGCCAGGCGCGGCAACGGGTAAACATAATCCAGCGGTCTTCAGGGTATTCCCGACTCATGTTGGCCGCCAGCAGGCTGTCGTAGCGACTGCCCAGCTCAGCCCAGGCTATCGGTAGTTTAAGCATGGCACCGCGTCCGTTGGTTGCCAGAAAAGAAAGACTATTGCGATGAAGATCTGCTTGCTGAAAGATCCGTTTAACCCGAACCTGCTCGGCTCGCGGCAGGAGCAACAGGGGCGCTTGCGCGTGCCGCCCGCCGTCGGGAGTAAATACGGAAAGCCTCAGGCTGTAAGATTGGGCGGATGCGGGTGGATCCAGCGGTGCAAATAAAACAAAAAAAGTTCCATCCGCGCCTTCGATGCTTGCTTCACTGGCCCAGGTCCGTTGATTGCCAATCAGTCGGGCGCGAAATGCATGATCTGCGCGGACATATAGAAAATGGCCCGGTGGTACCATGACTTCACGCCGCAGATCTTGCGGCCACTGCCAGGTGATGACACGGGGTTCCAGGCTGCTGGGATAAAGGTTACGGCACAAATTAAACGGATTTATTTTTAACTGCCTTGCGGCCTGTTCGATATCAAAAGCTGCCAGATCTCCGGTTCCGTGGTAAAAGCTAAATGCCTGCAGCACCTTGGCGTGCAATCGTTGCACTTCAATTTGCCGGGGCAGCCCGCAAGGTTGAGCCGGTAATATTTGGTCAAAATTCAAATCGTCTTCATCCTGGGTAAGGCACAACACCTGTCCAGGTTCCAAAAGACAGCTGTGCAAACCTTCCGATGTCGATACCGCCACCGCGGCTTCAGAAAGAAGATCGATAAATTGCGAACCATTCATTTCTGCCGCCACGGAATCCCAGCGGGCCGTCGTCTGGTTTTCGTCATCCAGGTTGACCACGATCAGCAGCTTTTTATCCGTTGGTATGTGGCGGCGCAGCAGGCAAATATGGTTGCTTTGACCCTGCTGGATCATTTGTAATGCCGTATCACCATGAAAAGCCGGGTGTGTCTTCAACAAATCATTCAAGCGCCGGATGAAATCGACCTGATTGATCTCGGCACCCCAGTTCAGTGAAGGAGAATTGTGGACATTAATTTTTTCTGTAGCATACCATTCCACGCCGTTGGCAAAACCAAATGCGCCCTGCGGTGAACACAGGGCGCATAGTGCGGTGCGCAGGCGGGCGTAAATTTTTGAACGGGCCGCCAGCCTTAAATTGTCGTGAGTTTCGGCGAAATGGACGGTAATACCATCGCTGGCCGATATGTCGAAGGCCTCGGGCAGGTAGTTTTCAACCTGCCCGCGGTCATAGTTCTGAAACAACTCGGAGTAGGCCCAATTCAAGTTGGCGGTGTTCAATAGATCCCGGGTCACCGAGATTTTGCCGCCCAGGCCTTCCAGTACGAAAACGGTATCCGGGTATTGCTCACGGACCCGAGCAACAATATATTTCCAGGCAGCTGCCGGAATCATGTAGCCGGCATCACAGCGAAATCCGTCGACCCCGCGGTTACACCAGGTTAGAAATACATCGGCCATATACTGCCAGAGGTCTTTGTGGTTATAATCCAGTTTGGTGAGATCTTCCCAGTCGACGCCCCAGGCACCGGGGACTTCAATTTTACCTTCCGGACCCCGCACCAGCCACCGGGGATGGGACTCGTGCAGACCGGCGGCCCAGCCGGTGTGATTAATGGCGATATCGATAATAATCCGGGCATTGCGCTGGTGAACCGCGTCCACCAGTTCAATGAACTGTTCCAGGGGAGTGGCGTGGTGATCAAATACCGCGAGGGCCGGATCGACGGCGGTAAAACTCAAGGCCGCATAAGGGCTGCCGAATCTTCCCATGCGACCGTAAGTCGTGGGGGTCGGGTGAATCGGCAGCAACATCAAAATCCGGCAGCCCAGATCACCCAGAATAAAATCAAGTTCGGTAATCAGATCCCGAAACGTTCCCGATGGTGGAATAACGGTATAGGCTCTTTGGTCGAGATGGGCGATGAGCTCATTTTGGGAAGATGACAACGTTTCGGCGCCCGATTTGTTGGGACCAAATTGCCGTACGAAGGCATTGTAAATAATGTTGCCGCAGCAAGCGTCGGCGGAATCTACATTGATAATGGTGTTGGAGCCCCGGGGCCAGACTGGCGTTTCTTCGCTTTGCGGCACGAAGAAACACTTTGCCTCAAAATGACCGCTTTCGCACAAAGGTAGTTTTACCGTAAAAGTCTGCTCGCCGAGCCGTCGCATCGGAATGTCAAACCAGGCTCTGCCCAGAGGGGATTGCCCCGCATCAACCTGGCCGATAATTTCTTTTCTGATTATTGTTGATTGTCCAATATTGGTGCGGACCCAGGCCGAGCCGTTTTGGGCGTACGGTAAATTCAACGTGAAATCCACCGTATCGCCGCAAAATTTCACCAGGCGGATTCCCGGGGCCGGGTTCTGTTTCAATTGATTATCGTTATCCATTCTGTTTATCGTGGAGAAACATAGCCTTAATTTTCAAATTCAGAGTTAGATCTATATTATATTGATAAGTCTGTAACTAATCAACCAATCAACCAAATAACGGAAAATTATTTTGTAATATTTTTTCTAATTTTCCTTGTAAAAAGTCGATATTATAAGTATAAGATATATATGATAAATTTAAAGGATGACAGAAATTTAGCGGCATTGTAATTCCTCTTAAATTCTCAATACTACCATATCCCAGGCGCGCTCCGAGGAGTAGGCCCTACCCTCCGGCCTGTAAGCCCTAGGGGCAGGAAACCAACACTCCAACTTTATTGAATTAATAGGCAGGCGGTCGGCCATGATCTTTCGAACCTTTTTGTTATTGATTTTTTCAATCTTCCTTTTTGTGTTTCCACCGTTATCTGTTCAATCTCAACCAGATACAAGCGACACAGCCGTCGGCAAGCTCGTGTTGGTTCAAGCGGAGATGTGTGAGGATATACAGGGTCAAACTCCCCAAAATTCGACCACCGTTTTTTCTATCGAACGCCGCAAAGCCATTTGCTTTACATCGTTTGATCCGGTGCCGAGCAAAACCGTTATATATCACCATTGGTTTCACCGCGACCGGCCCAGCGCCAGGATAAAGCTCACCCTGAAGCCGCCACGATGGTCGACTTACAGCAGCTTCCAGCTTCGCGCAGAGGATTTCGGACCCTGGCGGGTAGAAATTACCGATTCGCAGGGTCATATTCTCCAAGTACTGAGGTTCAGCATCACGGAATAAGTGGCATGGAAAAGATCATATTTCTGATATCAAGCCTTCGCTGGCAGGATATCGTCGACATCGGCCTGGTCAGCTATATTCTTTTCAGGTTTTATATCCTGTTTAGAGGGACCAATGCGTTCCGGGTATTGATCGGTATGACCATTCTCTGGTTTTTCCAGCAGGTGGCGGTTTCAATGGGGTTAATCGTAACCAGCTGGGTGGTCCAGGGAATTGTTGCCCTGGGGGCATTTATTATCATTGTTATTTTTCGCAATGAAATCCGCAGCGTATTACAGGCCACCCATCTGAAGGCCATCCTGTGGGATGTTTCTTCAAAAGCAGTTATCAGCACGATCGAAATTATTGTCCAGAGCGTCTATGAGATGGGACTGCGCAAATGCGGCGCCTTAATAGTATTTCCGGGTAAAGATGATGTGGAGGAGGTGATCCAGAGCGGAATTCCCTGGAAAGGGGAAATTTCAAAAGAGATGATTCTGAGCGTATTCTGGCCCGACAATCCGGTGCATGACGGCGCCGCTGTCATTCAAGGCGATCAAATTATCCAGGTCGGTGCCATTTTGCCCCTGTCCCGCCGAGATGATCTACCCACCTATTTCGGCACCCGTCACCGGGCAGCCCTGGGATTGGCGGAAGCCACCGATGCCCTCATTATAGCGGTTTCCGAGGAAAGAGGAGATGTGGTGGTCGTGCGGGGCGGCACCTTGAAAGTTGTCAAACAAAAGCGCAAACTTGAACAAATTTTGCGGCAGCATAAAGGGGTTGCCTCCAAAAAAGGGCGTGAGCTGATTAAAGAAAAGCTGATGATCGTTGCCGCCGCACTTTTTTCCGTTATTTTCATTACCGGCGTGTGGTTTAGCGTTTCCAGGGGGGGGGATACGCTGCTGACGTTTGAAAGTCCGGTCGTTTACCTGAATCGAGATCCTTCCATGGAAATTGTCCAGACTTCTGTGAATACGGTCAGCCTCGAATTGGAAGGATCCGGTGCATTGATAAAATCCATCAAACCGGATCAGGTGCAGGTCAAGTTGGACCTGAACAAATCCAAGGTCGGTCCCAACAGCTTTACGATTACGCGGGAGAGCATCTCCCTGCCACCCGGAATTGTTTTAAAGGGTGTGGCCCCCACGGTGGTGGAGGTAGATCTGGATGTCCTCATTAAAAAAGAGATGCCGGTGCAAATCGATTGGGTCGGCAGACTGCCGGACCATTTTATCCTGACCGAGACCGATGTCCAGCCCGAAACCGTCGCCGTCATCGGCGGGAAGCGAATACTCGAAAATATAGCTACAATTTATACCGAAAAAGTTCCGCTCAACAATCTGGAAGTCAAAGGAACGATTTCAGTCAATCTGGCCCTTACACCGGCTTCCTTAAAAATTGCGCCCGGTTCGAAAGAAAAGGTAACCATCACATATTTGACAAAATTGCGGAATCAATGATGGGATTATGTGGCGGTGAGCCCAGGATCAGAATTATTTCGTATTAGGATTATTTAGCCACGAATTGACACGAATGAGCACGAATTATTGCTAAAATCAAAAGAAAATATATTGAATAAATTTTTTCGTGAAAATCCGTGTTAATTCGTGGCCTATTTAAAGGCATTAAATCGTTGCTGTTATTCCAATCTAGCAGACTAGGTCTTTGTCAATGACGGTCCCTTCTTTGATAACCTGCTGGATCTCACGGGTATTTCTGATTGTGACCGAACCCCTAATTTTGACATTCTTTTCGAATAAAACATCGCCTTCGATACTCAACGAGTAGCAATCCACAAGAGACGGAACCCCATCGGCAAACCGTTTGTCAAAATCGTCAATTTTTCCATAATATTTGGGGTCGAGTTTTATTTTTATTGTTTCCTGTTTTTGATTTATCTTTCTATCCGGATTCATCCGTAAATTTTTCTTTTCAGTAAACACGAAACAATCAGAACGCATAATCAGCAGGTCGTTGCAGGTTTTTACCGGGAAAAAGCGCGATCGCGGCACCTTGACCGCAGCGGCGTTATCAAAAAGTGAGATGGCGGCACCCATTGCGGTTTCAAACTGATAGACCGGCGGGCTATTTTCATCTCTAGGGTCGAGGGTCTTGGAGTTAAGAATCAGCGGCAGCAGTACTTTGTTATTTTTTTTAAATATCTGATTTAGTGAATTTAAATTGATCCAGATACTGTTGGTGTTGAAATATCTGTAGTGGCCGATTTTTTGAAACGCCACGACCTCTTCTTTGGGACACTGGGCGGCTTCGCGTAAAACAAAACGGCCGTTATTTCTGAGTGTGGCCAGATGTCCGCCTTTAACATCGGATGGCGTTTTTTCAGCCACTTCCATCATAAATGGAATTTCTTTTTTGGCAAAATAACCCAAAAGGGACGCATCCATGCGGGCACCCAGGTTGTCTGAATTAGAAATAAAGGCATATTGAATATTTTCAGCCAAAAGCTGTTGCAGCATCCCGGAGGTGTAAAGGGCCGTATACACATCGCCGTGGCCGGGGGGATTCCATTCCAGTTTCGGATTTGGCGGCCAGGAGGCCGGCGCAAAGTTCTCCTGTAACACTTTAGGATATTTGTTTTGGCGAAAGCTCTTTGGCTTTAGCGGCGAATTAATTTTATCCAGCTCTGCCAGGGTATCATCATGGGTGCTGAAACTGTTCATAAAAAGCAGGTTCACATGACTATTTTCCGCCTGATTCATAATTAGGCTTAGAAAAGATTGGCCATCTTTAACGTTTAGTAAAGATTTTGGTCCTGTCAGCCCCATGCTTGTGCCCAGACCGCCATTTAAAACAATTCTGACTGCATTTTTGTCGGCGCGTTCTCCTTGCTCTTGATAAATGTCCAGATTGCCCAGTTCCTGAATTTCATCCAGCTCAACCGGTTTGATATCGTTGTCATGTATCAGGCCGGTTTCTCCGGTCAGCGCCTGATTGTGGTAATGGCAAAATGTGTCGATAACGATGTCAGCGAGATTTTCTTTCTTCATTTTTGAAACAAAATCAGGTAGATAATCTTTTTCAACGATATCATTCATCATCTTGGCCTCTATGTTTTGGTTCTTGGTTGCTGGGCGATGACCACCTGATACTCGATGAGAAACTGCTCCAGGCGCAAGGTACATGGTATCGGGTGCAGGGTGTAAGGTAGATGATACTATACTTGATATCCATCGTCCCGGCTTTTAATCGTTTTAGACCTCATACCAGAACCCATACACTTTAGACGGACTGTTTAAATCCGACTTCCGCATTCCCACTTCCGAATTCAGGAGATCGGTACAATCCACCCCATTGGATCATCGGCCCTGCCATACTGCATGTCGGTGATGGCCTGGTAGTATTTTTTTGCCACCGGACCGGTCTGGTTGTCGTTAATGGTGATAACCTGGTCGATGAATTTAATCTGTCCGACCGGGGAAATGACGGCCGCAGTTCCGGCCCCGAAAACTTCTTTAAGGCTTCCGGCAGCATGGGCTTGCATCAATTCGTCAATGCTGATTTTTCTTTCCGACACGTTTTCGTTCCAGTGTTTGGCGAGTTCGATAACCGATTTGCGGGTAACACCCGGCAGGATACTGCCGTTTAACGCAGGCGTGATAATTTCATCATCGATCACGAAAAAGATGTTCATGGATCCGACTTCTTCGAGATATTTTTGTTCAACGCCATCCAGCCAGAGTACCTGGGTATAGCCGGCATCATGAGCCAGCTCGCCGGCCAGCAGGCTGGCGGCATAATTACCTGGGGTTTTGGCTTCCCCAACCCCGCCGCGCACAGCCCTTACGTAGTCTGAGGTCACCAAAATTTTTACCGGATTGAATCCTTCCGGATAATAGGCTCCCACCGGCGAGAGAATTATAAAGTAGCGATAGGTATGGGAGGCCCGCACGCCTAAGAATGGATCCATGGCAATGATCGTGGGGCGGATATACAGCGATGTTTCCGGCGCTCCGGGAACCCAGTCTTTTTCCAGCTCGATGAGCTGTTTCATGGCATCGAGGGCGAAATCTTCATCGATCTCGGGAATGCACAGGCGCCGGCAGGACCGGTTTAAGCGGCTGATGTTTTCCTGGGGCCGGTACAACTGGATCCGGCCTGATCCGGTGCGGTAGGCCTTGAGGCCTTCAAATATCCCCTGACCATAGTGCAGAAACATGGTGGCCGGGTCCATCACAATCGACCCATAGGGTTCGATGCGGGGGTTGTGCCACCCTTTTTGTAAGTCGTAATCCATGTTAAACATGTAATCGGTAAAAAGGGTTCCGAAGCCGAGGCTGTCATCATCCGGCTTTGATTTTAGTTTCTCATTGCGTGTTATCGTAATTTCCATCGCGTCCTCCTTGGTTGGAATATAAATTTTTATTTCCTTGCTTGAATTTAAAAATTATTCATCAGTAGTGGGAAATAATTCGCTTTTGTTAGTCCGATATAGTATATTCTGGCGATAAATCAAGAATAATTACCTGAATTTTGAATGTAAATGTTCCCAGTGAAGGTTGGGATCAAGTTACCGCAATGGATTTGGCGCGGTGATTGGAGCTTAAAAATTCAGGTATCTATGGCAGATAAATTACGTGTTGACTCAGGTTGGTAGCTGGGCTATGAAGCGCTCTTTTATTTTGCTGTATCAATATGGACCGCGGTGTCCAATGGTTGTAACCCTTGAACGTTGAACCCAGAACCCGGAACGATCAGTATATAAAATAGAGAGGACAATATAAATGGATAAACTAGAAGGTCTGGCCAATGTAGAGCCCGTCAGGCTCGGGCCTAAAAGTAAATTTAAATTTGATTGCCATCCAGGTGTCAAATGCTTCACCCGGTGCTGTAAAGATATAAATATTATCCTGACCCCCTATGATATTATCCGGCTTAAAAACCGCCTGAGCCTATCGTCGGAGGAATTTTTAGCACTTTATACGGAACCGCAAATTTTAGAAAAAACCGATCTGCCGGTTGTGATGCTGAAACTGCTGGAAGTTGAAGATCCGGATTCTGAGGGCAAGGCTTGCCCTTTTGTCAGGGAAAACGGCTGCCTGGTTTATGAAGATCGCCCGACCACCTGCCGCTATTATCCACTGGGTGTCGCGACGATGAGCCATAAAGAAGATTCCGATGGCGAAGAGTTTTATTTCTTTGTCAATGAACCCCATTGCCTGGGCTTTGAAGAGGACAAGGAGTGGACGGTTTCACAGTGGCGCGAAAATCAGGGGGTGGATGTTCATGACAAAATCAACGCCGAGTGGACGGATCTGGTTGTCCGGAAGCGCTCATTTCCGCCGAACATGAAATTCACGGAGCAGACCAAAAAGATGTTTTTCCTGGTCAGCTACAACATTGATAAATTTCGCGAGTTCGTCTTTGAAAGTTCATTTTTGCAGCGCTATGAAGTAGATGGCGCATCGCTCGAAGCGATGAAGAATGATGAAATCGCTTTGCTGGAGTTCGGCCTGAGGTGGCTCAAATGGCTGCTGTTTAAAGAAGGAGACTTCAAAATGAAGGAGGATGCTATAGGATAGGGCGAGGACTTTTAATTTGATAAATATCCTGAAATGTTGAGAAAAAGGTTTCAGGTGTCAGGAAAACGGAAGGAATTGGCTGACACCTGACACCTCGTATGAAACTTCATTGTTTAAGACGGGATAACAGGATTAACAGGATTTTCTTGCTTAGTATGGCTATATCCTGTCCATCCGGTTGATCCTGTCAGAAAAATGCATACTTAATAACTCTCGTAATACAGCCCTTCCCGGTAAGCCGGATTTTCCAGTCGGTCTGCTATATCAATATTGAAAAAGTCGGCCAGCGGCTGCAAGATTTGCGGCGCGTTCGCATGAACTTTACGAGTTGCTTCAATAACCGCGTCGATGCCATTGCGGGTCATTTTTCCCAGCGGTTGTCGGCAGTTGCCTGAAGGCATGCCCAGTATCGACATTAATGTTTTAAGGCCGAGCGGGTTTCTGGCGCGACATTCCACCTCCCCGTAAGGGGTTTGTTCGGTGGTTTTAACCGTCACCAGGCCAAATAGCGGCTCCAGTTTCAGCATCAGGGATTCGGCTTCCGACTGATTTCCCTGGTTAAGCAGCTGAACCATTTCGGACAAGGCCCGCGGGGCCACATTGGAAACGACGGAAATCACGCCGGCTGCCTTAATCTGGGGATCCGTCATCATTTGGTAGGTCATCCCGTCATCGCCGGAAAAAATCATATAATCCGGTCCGCAACATTCACGGGTTCGTCTCATATTGGCCAGATTGGCCGTCGCCTCTTTGACGGAGCTGACATTCGGGTGGGACTTATACAGCAAGGCAAGATCTTCGGGCAACAGCTGTGCGCCGGTTCGGCCGGGAATGACATAAGGTATTATGTCTAGATCCGGAAAAGCGGCTGCAATGGGCGCGACATATTCCCGGCGGATTTCAATTGAACTTGGACCATTGTAATACGGGTCTACCAGCAAAACGCCATTCGCACCGGCTTTGGCCGCATGTTGGGTCCCTTCCATCGACTCTGCCGTATTATTGCTGCCGGTGCCGGCAATGCAAAGGCACTTGCCTTTAGTTTTACTTGCGACAACTTCGGTAACCTTGTTATGTTCATCCCAATTCAAGACCGGACTTTCACCGGTTGTACCAACTGCGATAATTCCGCTGATTCCGTTCTGGATTTGAAAATCCACCAGTTTTGCCAGATTCTCATAATCAACATTGCCAGCCTGGTACGGAGTTGCGATTGCGGTATAGCATCCCGAGTTCATAAACACCCCCATGGTGATAAAAAAGATTGTTTTTTATTGAATATCAGTTTATATAAGCCGTTTTCTCTACGATTGTTGAAACCGTAGTTAAAAGGATATATGATGTCAAGCAAAAAGATGAAATTTGACATAACATAAAGATATAATTTATTTGAACTTCAGGCGGTTGTAGCCTGACTAGATCTACCAAGAAGGAACTCAACTAATGACACAAGCCAAAAACGCGGATGAATTCATTGCTCATCAAAAAGCAGCCATTGCCTCAAACCCGGAGTGCGGCAATTCCCATTACAACCTTGCCGTTGGGCTCATGGGCCAACAAAAATACGATGAAGCTGAAAAAGCGCTGAACGAAGCCCTCGATTGCAGCCCCGGCATGGCCGAGGCCTACGTTTTGCTCGGCGGGATCTCCCTGCAGCGCAATGATTTGGAAGGATGCCTGAAGTATAATAAAATGGCGGTAAAAGCGAAGCCCGGCTTTTCGGAAGGTTTTGGCAACATCGGCTTTATCGAGCTCCAAAGGGGCAATCTTGATGAAGCCATTAAGAATCTGGAAAAGGCCACCCGGTTTAATTTCAGATACATCCAGGCCTTTACCAACCTTGGCAACGCCTATCTGTTAAAAGGCCGCGCAGATGACAGCATCGAAGCGAATTTGAAGGCAATCAAACTTCATGCTGATTTTGCCCCGGCCCATAATAACCTGGCTATCGCCTACTTGGAAAAAGGGGAATATGAGTTGGCTGTGCAACACGCTGATAAAGCCGTGGAGCTGGGATATGAAGTGGCCCCTGAAATTCTAAAAGAAATTGATGAACACAGGAAATAGCGGAATTCGGAAGTGGGAAGCCGGAGTTCGGAAGTGGGAATGCGGAAGTCGGAAGACAGAAGCCGCATGACGGAGAACAGAGCAAGGACGTCAGCTGCCAAAGAGAAGTACAGTGTTAGAAACACCGAAAATTCTTATCTTTAATTCCGACTTCCGCATTCCCACTTCCGAATTCTAGCATCTGACTCCTGTCGTCTGATTTTTATTTTCCGCATTCCGACTTCCGAAGTCAAAGGCCTCTGACATACCATGCCGAGATACGCCTACTATATTTCCCCCTGGGTAACGCCTTTATCTCCCGCAAATGCCGTTTGGCAGGAATCACTGCCGCTGGCACGGCCAACTTCCGGCAAATCAGCTGAAATCGCTGTCTCTCACGGGGAATATTTCAATGCCGTCCGTTCTTTTTGTGAGCAAGATGGCTGTGAAATGTTTTGCGGGGTCGTGGCGCAGCGTCTGCAGCAAACCGTCTCACCTGGCGACATCCAGGAAATTCGAGTACACCTTGAAAAGCACGGCGAATTCTATCACCCGGCCCGTATCGTAACCGATCTGCCCGGGTATAAGATCTCTTTTGTGCTCAACGTCGCCTTATCCGAGCCGGGTAAAAAGCATATAAACGGAGAGTTTCACCATATAAAAAGACTCAATACTGAGTTTGCCGAGTCTTTTTTGCCCGAGGTATATTGCATGGGCGAAGTCACCACCGGCGGCGGGATAAAGTTTTATATGTTTCTGGGAGAATGGTTCCAAGATTACCATGAATTCCATATCTCCCGGCAAACTTCCGGTAATCAGGATCAAGTTTGTGTCTGGGATGACAGAAAGGGACGGTATTACCTTTCCCGCGAGCAGCAATCGCGGCTCTACAGGCAGGCAGCCAGGATCATGACCGGTTATTACAATGTTACGACCTTTGAGCACATATCCCCGTGGCATCATGCGGCCGGTGATTTTATTATCAGGCTGAATCAAAACATTATTGATTTGAAATTAATTACCGTTCGCGGGTATGCCCCCCTTTTGCAAGATATAGACGATCAGACGCCCGGTGCCCGCAATGCCGAGCAGATATTGCAGGCCCTGTTGATTTTCTTCTTAAAGCTTTCCATTTGGATGCGGCTGGACCGGGTAGATGGCGTCGGTGAACTTACGTGGTCGGATCCAGGTGTCGTTCAGAGCACGGTGGAAGGCATCTTTGAAGGGCTTGCTCAAAAACCCGCAAATCCAATATTACCTGATGCGGTTGATAGGTGCTTTCAATATTATCTGTCCATTTGCACCCCGGGGGACCTGTTTGATCTGTCGGAATCAATCCTGCAAACCATTCATCCCGCGGCACCCGAAATTCCCCTCATTAAACAAAACCTTGCCGACCATGTCCTGATGCTGATTCAATCGATCAAAAAAATATAGCCCAGGTAAACAGTAACTTCCAATCCCGCTGGCGCGGGATTGGAATACCACATAGAGCGGTTCATCTTTTGTAGTCCGCAAGATAAGGTGGTTTTTGCTATTTTGAATTTTTTTAACCGGTTAAGGTCAACAAACAGTGCTTTTTTATTGACAAGGACAACGATTAATTCTATATCACCCCCTTGATTGTAAAAATGGAACTTTGCGCAAAAATATAGAACGCTAAAACATAGAATCCAAAAATCGAGAGGAGGTGACACCGGTAATTCCCTTTAATTTGGGAGGTTTTCGTAGATCTTAGATTTTTAAACTAATTCAAATGGAGGTAAATAATGGCAAAACACGAAACCCCTTTGCTGGACCAGCTTGAAAGCGGGCCATGGCCGAGCTTTGTGTCGGACCTCAAGCAGCAGGCCGAAGTGAGGGCCAAAAACGAAGAGAATGTGGAATTCCAGATTCCGGTAGATGTCGTAGAGGATCTGCTGGGGATACTGGAACTTTCCTACAAGCACGGCCGGACCCACTGGAAGCATGGTGGAATCGTCGGTGTATTCGGCTATGGCGGCGGTGTCATCGGTCGCTATTGTGACCAGCCGCAGGAGTTCCCGGGCGTGGCGCATTTCCACACCATGCGCGTCAACCAGCCTAGTGGAAAATTTTACAGCACCGAATTTTTGCGAAAGCTCTGTGATCTGTGGGATTTTCGCGGCAGCGGTGTCACCAACATGCACGGATCCACCGGGGATATCATTTTTCTGGGTACCACCACCCCTCAGCTGGAAGAAATCTTTTATGAAATGACCCATAACTTCAACCAGGATCTGGGCGGCTCCGGTTCCAATCTGCGGACACCTTCCGATTGTATCGGTGCAGCCCGCTGCGAATATGCCTGTTATGACACCCACGCACTTTGCTACCATCTAACGCAAGAGTACCAGGACGAGCTTCACCGGCCGGCCTTTCCCTACAAGTTTAAATTTAAGTTCGACGGTTGTCCGAACTGCTGCGTGGCATCCATTGCCCGGGCCGACATGTCTTACATCGGGACCTGGCGAGACGATATTCCCATTGATCAGGAAGCGGTTCAAGCCTATATCGGCGGTGAAATTCAACCCAATGGCGGCGCCCATTCCGGTCGCGACTGGGGACCTTTTGATATCCAAAAAGAGGTCATCGATCTTTGCCCCACCGACTGCATGTGGATGAAAGACAACAAACTGATGATCGACAACAAAGAATGCAATCGCTGCATGCACTGCATCAATGTTATGCCCAGGGCTCTTAGGATTGGAAACGACAGAGGCCTTTCGATTCTGGTGGGTGCCAAGGCCCCGATCCTTGACGGCGCCCAGATGGGCTCCATGCTGGTTCCTTTTATCAAAGCCGAAGAACCCTATGATGAAATCAAAGAAGTGATCGAGAACATCTGGGACTGGTGGATGGAAGAAGGCAAGAACCGTGAGCGCCTCGGTGAACTCATGAAACGTCAGGGTTTCCAGAAGTTACTCGAAGCGACCGGACTCGATCCCGATCCGCGCATGGTACAGGAACCCAGATCCAACCCCTACATTTTCTGGAACGAAGATGAAGTCGAGGGCGGTTGGACGCGTGACATCAATGAATTCAGAAAACATCATCAGAGATAAGGGGGAATACCATGGCATTTGTATCATCAGGTTATAATCCTGACAAACCGATGGAAAACCGCATCAGCGACATCGGTCCAAAAAAATATGATGAATTTTATCCGCCGGTGATTGCCAAAAATAAAGGCACCTGGCTGTATCATGAATATATCCAACCCGGTGTCTATTACCATGTCGCCGAATCCGGCGATAAGGTTTTCACCGTCAGGGTCGGTGGTGCACGTCTCATGAGCACCACCCACATCCGTGAAATCTGCGAGATTGGCGAAAAACATTGCGACGGGTATGTGCGGTTTACCACCCGCAACAACATCGAATTTATGGTCGACAGTGAAGACAAAATCCGACCGCTGATTGAAGATCTTGAAAGCCGCAAGTTTGCCGGCGGCAGCTTCAAATTCCCGGTCGGTGGTACCGGTGCCGGTATCACCAACATTGTGCACACCCAGGGCTGGATTCACTGCCACACCCCGGCCACGGATGCATCCGGTCCGGTCAAGGCCACCATGGATGTGCTCTTTGATGATTTCAAAGACCATCGACTGCCGGCCCATTTGCGGGTGTCTCTGGCTTGCTGCCTGAACATGTGCGGCGCGGTACACTGCTCGGATATCGCCATTCTGGGATATCACCGCAAGCCGCCCCTGCTGGACCATGAATACCTGGACAAAATGTGCGAAATTCCACTGGCGATTGCAGCCTGCCCGACGGCGGCCATCAAGCCGTCCAAGGTGGAATTCGACGGCCAGAAGGTCAACTCTGTGGCCGTGAAGGAATCGCGCTGCATGTTCTGCGGCAACTGCTACACAATGTGCCCGTCCATGCCGCTGGCAGACACGGAAGGTGACGGCATCGTCATCATGGCCGGTGGCAAAGTGTCCAACCGGATCAGTGCACCGAAATTTTCCAAGGTCGTGGTTGCATTTATACCCAATGAAGCACCACGCTGGCCGAAAACCACCGAAACCATCAAGAAAATGGTCGAGGTCTATGCCAATGATGCCAACAAATACGAGCGTCTTGGTGAATGGGCCGAGCGAATCGGATGGGAGCGCTTTTTTGAGAAATGTGAGCTGCCGTTCACCCATCATCTGATTGATGATTTCCGTGATCCGGCTTACTTTACATGGCGCCAGACCACTCAATTCAAGTTCTAAGCGCCTCAAACAGAACCGGGAGCCCCTTGATTTGCAGTGGGCTCCCTTTATTTAGTTTTAAAGAGGTTAAATATGGAATACGAGGAAGCAAAAGAGAAAATTGTCGCAGGATTGGAAAAGAAGTCAAAATCCAAGTCCAAATTTTATTTTAACGACCTGGCCAAAATCCTGGAAATGAAGCCCCGACAAGCCAAGAAACTGATTAACCAGCTGGTAGTAGAAGAAGTCCTCGAATACTGGTCCAGCGGCAGTACGTCGCTGTACGGCCTGAAGGGTGCCGGTAAACAGACGGCCGCCGAACATGAAGACTAGTCGGTTTTTATCTGCTTTTTGAACGTTAACCCATGCAGTTAGATGCAACGGAATTTCCCAGACTCATCATTGCCGCCCTGCGAGGCGGCTCGGGAAAGACCATATTATCGATCGGTGTCATCGCTGCGTTGAACAAGCTCGGCAAATCCGTCGCCGCTTTTAAAAAAGGTCCGGATTACATTGATGCGGGCTGGTTGGCCCTGGCAGCCGGCCGGCCCTGCTATAATCTGGACTCTTTCCTATTGAGCCAGTCCGATAATCTGCAGTCATTTCTATCCCATTCAGCTGATAATGATATCTCCATCATCGAGGGCAACCGGGGTCTGTATGACGGTATTGATCTTGAGGGCAGCACCAGCACGGCCGAGCTCGCCAAGCTGATAAAGTGTCCGGTCGTGCTGTGCGTTGATTGCACCAAGATCACGCGGACCATGGCAGCCGTTGTGGCGGGGTGTTGCCAGTTTGATCCGGCTGTCATGATAAGCGCTGTGATTTTAAACCGGGTGGCCAACACCAGACACGAAAAGAAACTGCGTGACAGCATTGAACACTACTGTGGGATGCCGGTCATCGGTGCCATACCAAAACTCGGCGAGCAGCATTTTCCCGAGCGGCATTTAGGACTGGTGCCAACACCCGAGCACGACTGGGCCAACAATTCCATCGAAGCGATTTCCAGAATTGCAGAGCAACATATTGACCTCGATGCGTTGGTTACCATCGCCCAAAAAGCGCCTGGTCTAGATACAGAAGGCAGAAAACAGAATGCGGAAGTCGGAATGCGGAAGTCGGAAATTGAGGTTCAGGAACCAGTCACCAGCGACCAGAAACCAGCCTCCAGCATCGAGCCTCCAGTATCGAGCAGCCAGTATCCAGCACCCAGCCTCCAGCATCCAGCAACCAGTATCGAGCAGCCTGTCGTCAGAATTGGTATTATAAAGGATTCCGCGTTTCAGTTTTATTATCCGGAAAATATCGATGCGCTTGCCGAAAGCGGTGCTGATATCGTATACGTCAGCCCGCTGAAAGACAATGAACTGCCCGAGCTGGATGCTCTTTATATCGGCGGTGGTTTCCCCGAAACCCATGCCGCACAGCTGTCAGCCAGTACGAAGTTTAATTTTCAACTTAAGGCACGGGCCGAGGACGGTTTCCCCATCTATGCCGAGTGCGGCGGGTTGATGTATCTGGGAGAGCAGCTGGTTCTGGAGAACAAATCCTATCCCATGGTCGGTATCCTTCCGGTGACATTCGATTTTTTCAATCAGCCCCAGGGACATGGATACACCATCGTCAAGGTTGAAGGCCAAAACCCTTATTATGAGGTCGGCTCCGAGATCAGGGGTCATGAATTTCACTACTCGCGGGTGTCAAAACGGGATAGTCAGAAAAGCGATCTGGTTTTTCGCATGCAACGCGGGGCGGGAATTGAAAATGATCGCGATGGAATCCTATATAAAAATGTTCTGGCCACCTATACCCATGTGCATGCTCTCGGCACGCCCGGGTGGGCCCCGGCCCTTATCCGCAATGCAATCAAATTCAAAAACAGATGACTTTGTAAAAGTATAGCTACAGCTTTAAGAACATCATTTGCCATTTCGGCGGATTCCTCGTATCCATCATTCTTGAAGATTTTCACGATTTGTAGCTAAACTTTTAATTAACTTCCTTGTAATAAAAATTGATTCTTATAATCGTATCATAACAAATATGCAATTCGATTCGAAGAAATGTACGGTTGATGCTGATTCTGTGCGTGAGAAGGCTCTCGGCATTGTGGCGACCTCATCCGCCAAGATAACGCCGGTTAATCTGGCAAAAAGGTTATTTGAAAAATTTGAGTTAAATAAAAAGCAAATCAAATCTGTCATCAGGAATCTGGTTGCTGCTGGTGAGCTTACCTATACCTATGAATACGGCAGCACGTTTCTTGAACGATCCTTTGCCAGACCGGTACGCATTTCAAAGCATATTGTTCTGCAACCTCCGGGGCATCACCACCGTGCCAAACCGAATGATGTGGTGGTTAAAATTAAGTCCGGAGCATCTTTCGGCGCCGGGAATCATCCGACCACCCGCCTGGCGATTAAAGGAATTGAATTTGCCCTTTTGGGCAGTCAAATAGTTGATAAGAGAAACGATACCAGCGTCCTGGATATTGGAACGGGATCAGGTGTATTGCTCATCACCGCGATTCTTTGCGGAATAAAAAGCGGTTTGGGTGTTGATATCGATGCCTGTGCCCGGATCGAGGCTGCTGAAAATGTGCGGGTAAATGGACTTGAAGAACGGATCGTTGTATCAGGGCAATCTCTTGGAGGCATTCGTCAGCGGTTTTCTGTTATTTTAGCCAATTTGCGTTTTCCAAGTTTGAATAAGATGCTTTTTCAAATTAATGCGAGGGCAGACACAAACTGCCTTCTAATCTTATCCGGTATCCGGGACCATGAACTGGATGACCTGTTGAAAGTCTACCAAAAACTACAGTTTGGGAAGATGTGGACCGAAAATGAACTGGGTTGGTCCGGGGTTGTTTTGAAGCGGTTTTAAAAAAATCTCATAATGAAACAAAATCCTAATTTATAAATATTGTTAGACTCGAATTGACACGAATGACTGCGAATTATTCCCACCCCCAACGCATACAAAATAAAAGAAAAAAACATTCGTGTTAATTCGTGGCTATTTTTAAATATCTACCAATAAATAAGGGGTAAGCTCGATCAGGATGCTTACCCCTTTTTCAATTTGACCGGATGTGGCTTATATTTCTATTTTTTCTTTTTTGGGTGGCACTTGGCGCAGGTGGTCGGGGCCTTTTTGGGTTTGTATTTTTTGTTAAATTTTTTGTGGCAACCTCTGCAATTTTCGTGAAAGGCTTCAGCGTGATACTCCATCTTCTTTTTCTTTTTTTCATCTTTGGAAATTTTCTTCTTTCTCCATTCCTTCTTTAATTTTTTGGGAACTTCACTAGGAATCTTGTGGCATTCGATGCACTTTTCAACGTCGTCTCCTTCTTTGAGCCCTGTCAGAGGCTTATTGTCTTTATCATGGTGACATTCACCGCAATTGTTTTTATAAAACTCGGGGTATTCTTTGGCGTATTCGGATTGATGTTTTCCATGAGTAAACTTGACAATACCTTTTTTGTGCTTTGCATAGGCCGGATCATTCAGCTCGATAATATCCGGCACTATTTTCGCATAAATGCCTGCAGCGATAAATAAGATAGCTACTCCAATAATCACAGTTGTCAATAAACGCTTTTTAATCATAATCCTCCTGCCCCTCCTTTATGCATTTATATTTTAGCTCCCCTGATTAATGATTAAGAAAATAAGATTATCAGCTTAATGCAATTCTGTCAATGCCAAACTCCATATTATGAAAACACCTAACCGACCGATATAATTTTATTTTTCATCTATTAAAGCGACGTCCCAGCCAATGCGTTTGACCCGTCATCTGAGTAGACGATTCCGAGTTTAAAAAAGTTTACAATAAGTATCTCCAGCACTGAAAACCTGGTCCTTGGGGTCAGTATTCTATATTTATCTGATATTATTTAACCGGCCTCTTGTTCAGCCTCTTTTGGCTCTGCTTTTTTCTTGCCGAATATTTTGGCGCCGATGATGCTGATTTCATAGAGGACCATTAACGGCAGCGCCATCATAACCTGGGTGATGACATCCGGTGGCGTCAGGATGGCGGCACCGGCAAAAAATAATAGCAAGGCGTATTTGCGGTTTTTTTTCAGAAATTCTACCGAAACAATCCCCAACTTGGCCATGAAGGTTAAAACCAGCGGAAGCTCAAATACCAGACCAAAGGCCAGCAGAAGTTTGGCCGAGAAACCAAAATATTCTTTCATGGAAGGAAGCGGTCTGATGGTATCGGTGGCAAAACCCAGAAAAAATTTAAATCCCCAGGGAAACACGACAAAATAGCCAAACAGTGCACCGCCGATAAAAAAGAATGATGAAAGGATAACAATGGGTACCATCATGCGACGTTCATTTTTATACAATCCCGGGGCCACAAACATCCAGAATTGATACAATATTATCGGGCTGGCCACCATCAGGCCGGTGAGGAACGCCACTTTTAGGTAGGTGAAAAAAGCTTCCGGAAGCCCGGTGTATATCAGCGTTTCCCCTTCTTCCATGACTTTTGTGAGGGGTTGGACCAGGATATTAAACAATCGCTCTTTAAAACCAAAAGCAATCACAAATCCTACCCCGACAGCGATAAAAGCGGTGATCAGTCGCTTGCGCAATTCTTCCAGGTGCGAGGTAAAGGGGAGTTTCTCATCCTCATGCATCGTCAACAGGTCCTTTTGGCTTATCTTTTGGGTCTTGCTCGGCGGGAGATTTATCGTCCGGCGTGGTTTCATCGTTGGCAGACGATTTCGAATTCGGATCCAGATTATCAAAGGCGTGTTTTAGATTTTTTAAATTATCGATATCATCTGATTCGGATGTCTCATTTTTCGCGTCACTCTTTTCATCGTCAGCAGGGTCGGTCCGGGGCGGATCGTCTATTTTCTTTTCAGGCTCGATTTCCAGATCAACCGCCTCTTTGACATCATCACTGATGTCATTAAAGGCATTTTTTACCCCCGCCAGTTCACTGTCGATATGCATGGTTTCCTTAAACTCATTGGTCGCCTTTTTAAACTCCCGCATTGCGCGGCCTAACGATTTAGCCAGATCCGGCAATTTTTTAGGGCCGATGACGATTAATGCGATGGCCAGGATCAAAAGCATTTCAGGCATGCCGATGCCAAACATATGTCACTCCTAATTATTCCGCTAAATAATCCACCCTGAAAAATAGCCCATCCAGGGTTGCAGATTGTTTTGATGAACTGAAAAAACTTATTAGACCAAAGCGCCAGCGGCTTAATTACCGTATGCTGCGCATATTTTTTGGGTCTTATCTCTATATTTCATATCAGCTGCTTTAACATAGAGAAAAATGAAAGATCTGTTTAAGTACTTGTTTCGGGGCTCTGTGTCAAGGCTAACGAACACGGTTCGTTGGTAGTACCGCATAATATTTTTTCATTCGATCGATTGCCATCGATTTTAAATCCAGTGACGCAGTGACAGGTATCCGGCGACCAGCAACCAGTCGCCAGTGACCGGAATCAAGACCCCGGTTTTAAAACTAAAAAATATAATTTCCCGGTATGTTTAAGATGCCCGGCGGCAATCTCAGCGTAGGGCCCGCTTCCCCAGAAAATATCCGCTCTTCCCGGTCCTCGAATGGCCCCGCCGGTATCCTGATTCAGCGCGAAACGGGTAAAGCGCTGCCAACTCTGAATTTGTCCGGCACTGTCGACAACCGGCATTTCAGTTTCGATAAAACAGAGGGCGGCTTTAGGGAAAATGCGGCGATCCAGCGCAATCGAACGGCCCGGCGTTAATTTGACATTGATATTGCCCAGGGGGCCATCCGGTTCAATTTTAAAAAATACGTAACTGGGATTGTAATTGAACACCTCCTCGATTTCATCCGGATGATGGGTTAGATATTGCCGGATTTTTTGCATAGACATTTCCTCCACAGTTATTTTTTCTTTATCAATCAGCAGCTTACCGATACTGCGATACGGTCTGCCGTTTGAGGTGTGATAATGGACATTTAATACATCTCCGTTATCAAGGTATACCTTGCCGGAACCCTGGATCTGCAGGAAAAATACGTCAACCGGGTCCTCAACCCAGGCCAGAACTTCCGTGTTGCCTTCCAGGGCACCGTCGGAATCAATTTCGCTGCGATCATAATAGGGCAACACTTTTTGATCCGTATAGCGGGCGATAATTTTCTCCCCGGCATATTTTTCCCTAAAGAGTGAAAGATCGATGCTGATTAAATCGCGCGGCCGGGCATATATCGGAAAACGATAGTCCGCGCCGCGGGACAGGCTGCCCCTTAAATGAGGTTCATAGTATCCGGTATATAAAACTTCACCTTTGCCGTTTCTGCCGACGGAACGATACACCAGATAATTGGACCGGATAAATTTATCCAGCTCGTCGGCAGGAGGGCGGGATTGGACAAAGTCCAGAAAATACTGCAAAGATCGGATCATGTGCTCGGTCGTATAGCGATCTTTCCCGAAGGCGAACGGCCGGTCGATGGGAATTTTTTGGAGATATGACAGACTTTTTTGCAGGCTGTGTGCGAGACCGTCATAGGTCATGTCGTCTGTAAACTCCGGGGATGACCGGTTCGAAATCGGTTCCATCACAGCTTCTTCATCTGGTGCCTGGGCGGGCTGAGTGCAACCGGATACACATATTACCAATAATGCGGTGCAAACCACGATAGCTAAGATAAACGATATGTATTTTAATTTCATACGTGAATGTTTCTTCCTAAATAATTGATTTTTCCTATATGGTTTCCTTTAAAGAAAATTTTAGCCACGAATTCACACGAATAACCACGAATTCTTGGAATATGGAAATACATTTAATTTTTAATCGAAAATATATTTCGTGAAAATTCGTGTTCATTCGTGGCTTATTTAAAGCATATAGACTGCTAGGATTCCGTCTATTAATCTGGCTGTCTTTTATAAGTACCGCTTTTGCCGCCCGATTTTTCGAGCAGCCGGATATCTGAAATCGTCATCCCACGGTCATATGATTTGCACATGTCATAAATCGTCAAAGCCGCCACCGACACGGCCGTCAGGGCTTCCATTTCAACACCGGTTTGATCGATCGTGCGTACCGACGCTTCGATTTCGATACACTGGTTGGTCTCATCCGGCTCAAAATCGACTTGCACATGGGTGAGACTCAGGGGATGGCACATGGGAATGAGCTCGGATGTTTTTTTGGCAGCCATGATTCCGGCAATTCTTGCGGTTTCCAGGACATTGCCCTTTTTGACTTTTTGATGGCCGATTAATTTTAAGGTCTCGGGTTTCATAATTACGGCACCACCGGCAACCGCCACCCGCACGGTGGGTTGCTTAGCGGTAACATCCACCATTCTGACACGCCCTTTATCATCGATATGCGTAAATTTGGACATGGAGCCCCCCAAGAATTGAATAATGTATATTGAATATTGAATATTTGTGGAAGTCGCTTCGCTTCATCGATCTTATCTCTTGGAATTTAAAATTGTAAGAATTTCTTAAACAGTGCCTGAAAAAATCGATATCTGGCAGGTTGGGTTGAACCCGATTCCCAATGTTGGGTTTCGTTACTCAACCCAACCGACACAAACTGGTTGGAGGAGCAACCCTGAACCGCTCAACCTGTATTATACGTAATATTCTGTTTTTGTCGTTACCGTTGACTTGATGAGATTGAGGGTTTCGGTTAATACGGCAATAACATTTTCCCGAATATCGCCCGCCACCAGCAGCAGCATGACGTCGTCTCCAACGGCAAGATCCCGGTCTTCGGCAATTTCAACCCGGATGTCCAGAATGCCGGGTGTTTGTTTCTGCTCCGCTAAGATCTGCCTCAGTTTTTCATGATCGGCGGCAACTCGCAGCCCGCTGACTTTACGGCCATCGCGAGAAGTCGCCCGCACCACCCCGTTATGACAAAGAACCATGCCGACCCTGTCGAAGTCCGGGTGACTTTTTATATCTTGCATCATTTTATTGGTATCCATATTCGAGTGACCTTTCTTTTCAGAGGTCAAGAAAACCCGCCTTCGCTATCCGGGCTACGTCGCGGCACGCAGAGGAGCTCGAGACCAGTATCCAGATGCCAGCACCGAGATTCCAGTACCCGGCGACAAAATACCGGGAGCCGCGCGCCTTGAGCCTTACGCCTGTCTTTTAAATCCAGTACCCCCCTGCGCTATGCTCAATGCCCTCTGCCCCCAGCCGCTATCTTCTCCGCCGTTGCCAGATCTTCCGGTGTGTTGATGTTAAAAAATGATGTCAGCGCCGGATCTTTTGAGCGCAGTACTGTTTCCGAAATCTTTTTCAGTCGATGATTACGCAGTGCCCGCTGAATTTTGAATTTGTTTTGCTTGATATGATTTTCAGCTGTATTCAGACAGCGTTTTGAGTAGATTGCACAGAGTGGCTCCATTCCGGCCGAGGTTTCGGGCATGATGATGTCTATATTTCTGTCAATATTTTCGAGCAGAACTTCAACCATACCTTTTTCTAAAAAGGGGGTGTCGCAGGCCGAGAAAAATGCGAACTGATTCTTCATGTAAAAAAGACCGGCATGGATTCCTGTCAGTGAGCTTCGAACCGGGAAAATATCCGTGACAATCGTTAAATCCCATTCAACGAACTGCATGGGGTCGTTGGTCACCAAAATGATTTCATCAAACAGATCTGAAAAAATTGAATATAGACGATCCAGTATGCGCTTTCCGCCAACACTGATAAAGGCTTTGTTCTGGCCGTTAAAGCGGGTGCTCAAACCGCCGGATAATATCACACCGGTACAGGGATGGGTCATCATTAATACTCATTCATTTATGAAACGCATAATTTAAGTTCTTTAAATTAGAGGACTATTTTCTGCTGATCTTTAGAGCACCAACATAGAAAAAATGATCGGCAAAATCAAGATAAACTAGGGGAGAATCAGCGTAACGACAAAGCAAAATTTAAATCAGTTGAAATTTGGGTTTTGGTGCTTGAAATTTTTATGGTATGGATCTTGATGCTAGGATAAGACATGATATAAACAACAAAAGACAGATGACAAAGGACAATTATGGGAACTCATGAACATAAAAAACACGCCCCCCGCAAGGTTTCTATCGGGATCATTACCGTTTCGACGACCCGGGCCCTGGTGGATGATGGCAGCGGCAACTGGATCAATGAACAGGCCCAAAAAGAAGGGCATGACATAATTTATCATCAAGTCGTTACAGACGATGCCGAATTAATAGCCTCAACGGTACGAGATGTCATCCGAGACGAGCGACCCCAAGTGATTCTGATGAACGGCGGCACCGGCATAACCAAAAAGGATGTGACGATCGAGGCGCTGAATCCGATGTTTGCCAAAACGCTGACCGGTTTCGGCCCCCTGTTTGCCAAGCTGAGCTTTGACGAGATTGGATCGGCCGCATTTTTATCGCGCGCCACGGCCGGGGTGGTCGAAGATACCGTTGTGTTTTGCATGCCGGGCAGCCTGAATGCCTGCAAGCTTGCCTGCCGGGAACTGATTTTTCCCGAGCTGGGACATCTGGTGAAACATGTAATGGATTAGTCGTGGGAATATTAAATTATTCGACTCAAAGGGATTTAATGACGACCATGGTCTCATCGTCTTTTCTTTCTGCAGATCCGCGAAAACGTTCCAGCGCATCATCCACGGCAATCGCAATATCAGCGAGGTTCTAAGACAGCGCATCCTGCAATAAAATCCGATCGTCTCAGGAGAGGATTAATAAATTCTTTCCTCAAAGGAGTTTATGTGTGAAATTAGGATTGGTTTTGCACGGATTCCGGCATCATCGGATCTAAGGAGTTTGTGTCTACAAATTACCAATTTTAAGAATCTGTTTTATTCAAAGCACGAAAAGAAGCCTGTCCCGATATTCCCTTAAATTTCGGATTTCAAGCTTGAATCATATTACCCAATGCTTATGGAATTCCCTTCATAAATCTATATATTTGCATTCCCAATTTCACAGACCTCTTTTTTATCCCGCGTATTGTGACTATCTAAAATAATTTAAGAATTTTCAATTCAACACCTGTGGCATGTAAATTGCCTCTTGTAATAGATCAAAGGGGCGGATATAAGGCCTAAATCTTAATGAATTTATCCTTAAGATACAATGCGGTGCCTTCGCGATATCCCTGATCATCAGGCGTCGGGATGCAGACTTTTTAATATAGCGGGGGAGGAATATGCGGCACAAATATTCTTTAAAAAGAGCCGCATTTTGTTGGCCCGGGTTTTTCAATACAACAATTGGGGGAGCAGAGATATCATGGGATGCCTAAAAATTCGACAAGTGGGGTTAAGTTTTATTCTCTTATGCGCGTTTGGCCCTTTTTCCGGGCAAGCCATTGCCCAGGTTGCCCAAGCCGTTCCGACCTTTCACGCCATCGGTATTTACTATAGTTCGTCGGATGGCGATGAATCCAATGCCTGCGGCGTCGAATACAAAATTGCCGAGGAAGAGACCTGGCAGGCGGGCCTGGACCTGTGGTATGACGTTCGCAATAATGAGTACCGCGGCAGCCTGGTCAATCTGGTTCCCGGTCTCACCTACCAGATTAAGATCTCCTGTGACAATCCGGCCCAGCAAGAAATTTTAACGGCTACCACCTGGCAGGAGCAGTTTGCGGTGGGCAGTACGGTATATCTGCCGGCCGGTACGACAAATTCGACCGTATTGGTCAATGACTCCGGTACGGCGGACGCCTATGTCCTGTACACGCATCCCGCCGGCGCCGAAACGGTGATCGATGTCGACGATGCCCAGGATCATTGCCTGGAAATCAGCGCCTCATACGTCATCATACGCGGTCTGACGCTGAAAAACGCCGGAATTCACGGGATCAAGCTTTTGCCCGGGGTCCACGATGTGATCATCGAAAATTGCGACATCAGCGGGTGGGGACGCCTGGATACCCTTAAAAATGGCGATCCTGACCCCTACGGTTTCGGCGTTAACGAAGACGCCGGAATCTATTCCAATTCCGCTGACATTCAAAAAATCATCATCCAGCGCAATAAAATTCATCACCCGCGCTACGATTCCAACAGCTGGAAAGAATATCGTGAAAAATATGAAGGTACCAAACAAGATCCCTGGCACCCTTCCGGACCCAAGGCGATCACCCTGAAAGCCAGCGGCGGCAACCACGTCATCCGGTATAACGAAATCTTCTCCGATGATGAACATTACTTCAACGATTGTATCGGGGAGGCCAAAAACTTCGGTATCGGGTTTCCCCATGCCGACACGGACATCTACGGCAATTACCTTGAACGCAGCTGGGACGATGCCATTGAAAGCGAAGGCTATAATCGCAATGTCAGAATCTGGGGCAACTACATCGACCGCTCATACGTCGGCATCGCCACCGTACCGGTTCACGATGGCCCGCTCTATATTTGGAAGAACGTGATTTACAGCAGCCGCAAAGGTCCGGCCCCCGAACACAATTACGGCGGCCCCCTGTTTAAAGTGGGCGGCAATACGGTCGGAGAATATTACGGGGACGGCAAGCTTTACATTTTTCACAACACGTCCCTGATGCCCCCGCCGGATTCAGGACTGGCCGGACACAGCACCCAAATCAACGCCGACACGCGCACTTTGAGAAACTGTGTCAGCCGAAACAATATCCTGCAAAGTGCCAGCGACGGGCATTATGCCATTTACAACGTGGCGATGAATCCGGAAAACGACTTTGATTTTGACCTTTACAACGGGCTGATTTACTGGGGGGCGGGTGTCTTCGAACAACACGGCCAAAACGATAAACCGGTTTACGTGAACGACTGGGGTTTTGACCGTGATGCGGGGACCGGCATTTTTTTTTCTCAGAAAGACTGGAGCCCCGGATATGATGCCGGGCAAGTGATTGCCAACTTCAATGACGACTACTCCGGTCCGGCTCCGGACATGGGGGCCCACGAAGCCGGAACCCCAATGATGGAATTCGGCGTGCAGGCCAGTTACCTCAACCCCCGGGGCCTGATCGGCTACTGGCCCTTTGATGAAAGCGTCGGTTCTACGGTAGCCTTGGACAAATCGGGGCTGGGCAACCGGGGCAACCTCTACGGAGAGGTAACCCGGGTGGACGGTAAAACCGGCCATGCTTTGCAGTTTAATGGAAACAATGGCTATGTCGAAATCGTCGATTCCGATCACAGCCCGCTGGACGTACCCCGAGACCTGAGCATCTCTTTGTGGATCAAACGAACCGCAAGCACGCCCGGTGACGAATATTTCGTCGCCAAAAACGGATCATTTTTGTGGAAGATTTCCAACGACATCCCTTATTTTATTATCTATACGACCGAGGCGCATGTCATCGCCCCGGCACCGCTTGCCGTCGACCAATGGCAGCACTTGAGTGCTGTTTATGATTACACCCAGCAAGAGGTCAGAATTTACCTTGACGGTCAATTAAGCGTGACCCAGGCGGTCAGCGGGACGATTGAGATGACCAATGGCAGCCTTTTTCTGGGCCATCCTTCCAATGCCTGCCTCAATGGTCTGCTGGATGATGTCCGGATCTACAACCGGATTTTGACTGAAGACGAGATCAGGCTGCAGGCCGGGATAATCACTGAAAACGTACTGGCCGGCCACTGGAGCCTGGATGACGGCAGCGGCGTTGTTTTCAGCGATTCATCGGGTAGTGACAATCATGGCGCTTTGTATGGTGATACGTCCTGGTCTATTGGCCGGACGGGACCGGCCTTGAAATTTGACGGTGACGCCGATTACGGACTGATCCCGGACGGCTCCGGATCGCTGGCGCTGGACCAGGATTTCAGCATTTCATTGTGGCTGTACGTCAACCACAACACCGGCGGCGATGAATGGTTCCTGTGGAAAGGGGCTTCCATCGGCTGGAAGCTGTCCAACCTGACACCCTTCCTTTTTACCTGGAACAGCGATCTTGATCTGCAGCTTGTCGATGCCCCACAGCTCACACTGCAGCAGTGGCACCATCTGGTCGCGACATACGACAGCGCATCTAAAGCCATTATTATCTATATAGACGGCCAGGCCGGCGTCCCGCTTACTATTTCCGGCGATCTGAATGTCACGCCCGATGACTTGATGCTGGGCCATTCCAGTGCGGCCTGCCTGGACGGCAAGATCGATGAAATAACGATCTATAATTCCGTTTTGGGTCCGCAGGAAGTAAATGATCTGCTCATCCCGCCAGACCTGCCGGGTGATTTGAATGCCGACGGGGTCGTCGATCGCGCGGATGTGAGAATTATCATCGATTACCGCAACCAGAGTGCCGATGCCTGTCTGGCCTGTGATTTAGATGAAGACGGGACCATAACGGTCAGTGATGCCAGAAAAGGGGTGCTGTTGTGCACCTGTCCAAGATGCACGTGTCCATAAAAATCCTTAAAATAAGCCGCCCGCTTTCGCTAAAAACGGCGTTGGTTCAATATTTCATGCTTTCTGTCAGGAGGCCCGAATCGTGCTGAAAAATTCAATGATTAAATTCGTGGTAGTATTTATTCTAACTTTTCTCGTCGTCTCCGCTGCAAATTCCGGCCCAGTCACCATTGGATTTTCGCCAGCCGTTACCAGCGGCAGCGTGGGTTCATCTGTGGATATTGATGTGCTTGTCAGCGGTCTTGGTTCGGGAAGCGCCCCATCGCTCGGCGGGTTTGATTTCGATGTAACTTTCGATTCTGCAATCTTAGCATATAACTCGGCATCATATGGTGACCCGGTACTGGGGGATCAATTGGATATCGGGGGATTTGGCAGTTATACAGAGACAACTGTGGCAACGGATTCTGTAAATCTGTTTGGACTTTCCTATGATTTCCCTGCGGATCTTGACAACTTTCAGGCTGACAGTTTCATACTGGCGACCTTAACCTTTGACCTGTTGGCTGCCGGAACCAGCCCATTGGGCTTAAACCTAAATTCCTTAACCGATTCTGATGGTCAAGCGCTCTTTGCCGATTTAATCAGCGGCTCTATTCATTCAGTGCCAGTGCCCTCAACCCTATTGCTGTTCGGAACCGGACTTGCCGGACTAGGCTATATGAGGATAATGCGCAAGACCGCAGTGCCATCCCAACGACCAAGTATTTGAGCGCGTTATTTATTACAGATTTGATTCACGCACCTCCAGTTTCGGCCATCAGTCAAATAGAAAATTCCCTTTTCAAAGGGCTTTGATGACGACCATGGTCTCATCGTCTTTTCTTTTAGCAGATCCGCGAAAGCGTTCCAGCGCATCATAAACTTCATTCAATATATCTTTAGCGGATTTTTGGTGATTGTATTTTATGATCATCTGTAAACGTTCATTGCCGAAATGCTCATTTAGTGGATTGCAGGCTTCCTTGATTCCGTCGGTTCCGATCAGAATTATTTGTCCCGGCTGAATTGGAATCTTCGCTTCTTCGAAAAGCCAATCTTTCATGACACCCAATGGTAATCCTTCACCGCCAAGTGTGTCAAAAGTATCTGTGGCGGGATCATAGGAAAGTGCCGACTCATGGCCGGCATGCACCCAGCGGAAGCATTTGTTTTTCAGATCGATCTCACTATAAAACATGGTAATGAACAGGTTGAGTTCTTCAATGTCCTGGACGATACGTTTGTTGACATCGGATACAATCGAAACGCCGTCGCCCGGACTGAGGATGCGCTCCCGAAACGAGGCGCGGACCGATGTCATTAACAATGCCGCCGAAATACCGTGCCCGATCACATCGGCAACCACGATCCCGATTTTTTCCTGACCCCATTCATTCGGGTTGAAAAAATCATAATAATCGCCGCCGGTTTCATCACAGGAGATGCTCTTGCCGGCGATGTCATATCCATCGACTTGCGGATCGGATTTGGGCAGCAGCTTTTGCTGGATCATACTGGCATTCGCCAACGACAGTTGAACCTTATCCAGCGACGTTTGGACTTTTTTCAACTGCGTTTGGTCGGTCGTAACTTTTTGATACTCATCAATTCCACTTTGAATTGCGGATCCCAGGGTTTCGGCCGGACATGGTTTGGGATGAAATTTATAAATACTGCCTTCATTTACCGCTTTAATGGCAGTGGTCATATCGGCCGATCCGGTTAACATCATCCGTATCGTATCCGGGTCTGTCTGCTTAACCTGAGTGAGGAATTCAATTCCATTCATACCCGGCATCATGTAATCGGAAACCACCACGGCATAGGGGCCGTTTTCTTGGACCATCTTGACCGCGACTTCACCGCTGATGGCGGTCTCCACCCGGAATTTATTTCTCAACTGACGTTTAAGGCCTGCCAGCAGCATTTCATCGTCATCCACTAATAGGATCTTAGTCCTCATTATGCATTCCTTTCGGTATACTCTTTACAAACTCGGCGCCATTCGGTGATTCGATCCGATACTCCCAGCCGGTCCAGATATTCAGCGTCATACGGTAAATCCGATTCCTGATCCAGCGGGAAATCCTCTTCGTGATCCAATGCATTCGCAACATGCACGGCGGTCAGCAGCCCCAACTGGGGCGACACGCTTTTTGACGGACAGTGATGAAAGGCAATGGCTTCAATTATAGGATTTTCCAAATTCCACAACCCCATCAAATACGCGCCGATCTCCGCATGACTGGTACCGAATGTTGCATGTTCCAATTCCCACAATTTGTGGTCTGAATTGCGCGATTCGGATAGCACTTGCTGGTAAGTGTCTTTAAAGTTCGTGGCCAGAATGAGTTTTCCCAAATCGTGTAATAATCCGGCCATCAGAGAATAATTAATCAAATCCTGATGCATCTTCTCACTGTTGACAATTGCTTTGGCATACGTGCTGACCGAGATACTATGATTAAAAAGGGCATCGATATTAAACCAGGAATATTCATTCTGACTGAATTCGGAAAAAATTTTTACTGAAAGCACCAGGGATTTAATGGATTCCAGTCCAAGCAGCATGACGGCCTGCCGGGGGGTGTCGATTCTTTGCGGAAGTCCGAAAAAAACAGAATTGACCACCTGTAATATTTTAGCGGTCATGCTGAGATCTCTTTCAATGATCGCCCCCACATTTTCGATCGAAGGATCATCGGATCGCATTTCGGCCATAATCTCGGTGTAGATGGAGGGGAGGCTGGGAAGGGATTCGATTTGCGAGACGATTTTTTTTATGGAATCATCGGACAGGATATCGCGCAGGGAAAACAGTTTGGCCAGGGTTTGTTTTAATAATTCAACATCGCACGGTTTGGAAAGACATTGATGGGCAAACTGGATGGATTGGATGGTGGTTTCCTGCTCAACATGCCCGGAAAGAATGAGACGGACAATATGCGGATGACGCTGCTTGACTTCGGCCAGCAATTGCGAACCATCCATTTCCGGCATTTTCATGTCTGAAATGATGACATCCATGGGATTATGGTCAAGAATTGCCAATGCCTCTGCCGCGCTGGATGCGAAGGTAATATCCCACACATCACGCATTTTACGGAGTGTCCGCTGTAAGCCGTTTAATACCAATGGCTCGTCATCAACAAACAGAATCCGTTTTTTGGTGGAGTCATTCATTTTCGTCCGGTTCAGCTCCTAGTGGTAGACCGATAATAAAAGTGGTTCCCTTGCCTTCCTGGCTTTCTAAGTCCAGTGTTCCCTTGTGTTTTTCAACAATAACGCTATGCGAAATAGCCAACCCCTGACCCGAGCCCTTGCCGGGTCCTTTGGTGGTAAAAAACAGGTCAAATATTTTATGGCGGATTTCTTGCGGGATACCGGCACCGGTATCGCTGATACGAATTTTAGCCCAATTATCTTTGTGATAAGTGCGGATGCGAATGATACCTTGTTCTGAGGAGGCGTTTTCGTTAGCCTCGGCAATGGCATGGGCGGCATTGACAATCAAATTTAAGATCACCTGATTTAATTCGGCCCTGAAACAGGGGACAGCCGGTAAGTTCGAGTCGAAATCCGTTTCCATCTGGGCGACATATTTCCATTCATTGCGGGAGATGGTAATTGTTTTTTCAATTTCCTGATTAATATCAGTAGGTTCTTTGGTAATCATTCCCGGGTGGGAAAAGATTTTCATGGCCTGTACTATTTTAGTAATGCGGTCCACCCCCTTGAGCGTGTGCTGCAGGGCGACCGGAATTTCCTGCTCCAGGTATTCCAGATCCATATCCTGGATGCGCTTTTCAGCCCCGACTATCAGATCCCCGGTCAGCGAGTCCGATTTTGCTTTGCCAATCAAATTTTCATATTCTCTGATAATTTTTCTCAAATCCTCAAAAGCATCTTGGAAAAAGCGGGTATTGTCTCCCACAAATTGAGTTGGCGTATTAATCTCATGGGCGATTCCGGCAGCCAGCTGTCCGATGGCTTCCATTTTTTGCGACTGCTGCAGCTGAGTTTCCAGCTTTCTGCGATCGGTAATATCCGCGCCGATGATGGTCGACCCCAAAATACAATCATCCTCGCCATCCAGATAATTAATGGTCATACCCAGATATCGTTCTTTACCGTCCGGCCGTTGGAATCGTATGTTATCCACCCGGGTTGGCTGACTGGCGGTACGGCTTTTCGAAATCCCGCCGTCAATTTTATCCCAGTCCCAATCAATGCTGCATTGCTGAATGGGAAATCCCATCACCTCTGATTGTTTTTTACCGATTACGCGTTCCGCTTCTGAATTCCAGAGGACAATTTTACTGTCCCTGGACAGGCCGATTAATATGGTGGGCAGCAATGAGATCAATTGATGGATCTCATTTTGACCATTTCCAAGGGGCATCTTGGCGTTTTGGCAATTGCAGGTTTTGTGATTCAATCTTTCATCGGACATTTCTGGTTTAGAAGCTTGTTCTTGCATAAGAATTTCCCTGTCCCCTTATGTTATAAAAACAAATCTCAGGTTTGATATCCACCATGACATCAAACACCATCAATTGTTCGCAATTGTGAAATGGAGTGCAACGTGTCATGAATATGTGAGGCAACTCAGCGGGTATGCCTTAAATGCGCCGCGAAACAAAAAGCCTAATAATTTATGTACTTCATCTTTATATAGATGCAGACACAAATAAGCTATCGGCATATCAGATAGATTCTTTAGCATCTTTTTAGGAGTTTGCTTTGTTCCCTATCGGTTGAATTATAATTTAAATTAAATAGTTAAATAGATTTGGCTAAATAGCAAAAAGATGTCCAAACAGGATAATTGTTCTGGATTGAACGGTTTAAAGCCGGAGGCGCATGATCCTTTTCTTGACTTATGGCGACAATTTTTCTAATGAATCAATGATCCTCGGGGAGCAGGAGGCTTGACTTTTCGGCGCTGGGCCGAAAATGTCTGAAGCCTTTCGCGATTTACAAATAACAGGGAGCTTTCAATTGACCATTCCCGATCAATTGAGGCGGGTGAAAGGGGGAGGAGATGAAAAAATTAATTTTAGTGCTGGTGGCGTTGTCGATTGTATTTGGCGGAACTGTTTTTGCAGCAGGAGATGAGCTAAAGATTTTCATCTGGTCGGAGTACATGGATGAAGAAAACATGCCCAAAGACTTTGAACAGGCGACAGGTATCAAAGTTCGGCTGGACCTTTATGAATCGAATGAGGAGATGATGGCCAAATTGCAGGCCGGCGGGGTGTCGCAGTATGACATCATTGTGCCTTCCGATTATATCATGCCCAGCCTGATCAGCCTGAGACTGATCCAGCCTTTGGATCATGCCAAGCTTCCCAACCTGAAGAACCTGGGCCCTAAATTCAAGCAAACCACTTTCGACCCCGGCAATAAGTACTCGGCCGGCTGGCAGTGGGGTACCGTGGGTCTAATTTATCGTAAAGACCGCATCAAGGACGCCGACGCACAAAGCTGGTCTATTATTTTTGATCCCCAAAAGGACCCGGGTCCTTTTGCCCTCATCGACTCGGTGCGTGAGATGATGGGCATCGCCCTGCTCTATCTCGGATACGATTTTAACAGCATTAATCCCAAGGAGCTCAAGGCGGCAGCGGATTTGCTGATTCAAACCAAAAAACGTCAAAGTTGTTTGGGTTTTAAAGGCGGTGTCGGCGGTAAGAACGATGTTGTTGCCAATGCGTCGGCTGCGGCCATCGTTTACAACGGTGACGCCATCCAGGCCATTGCCGAAGATCCGAAAAATTTAGGGTTTGTGGTACCCAGGGAAGGCAGTGAAATATGGCTTGATTCCATGTGCATACCGGCCAAAGCCCCCAACCCGGATGCGGCCCACAAATGGATCAACTGGATTCTGGATCCCAAGGTCAATGCCTCGCTGACTAATTACAACCACTTTGCAACCCCCAATGAGGCCGCTCGGCCTTACCTGAACAAAGAAGATCTGGAAAATCCCGGTGTCTGGCCGCCGCCGGAAATTTTGAAAACGCTGTATTTCACCAAGGATCTGGGCAAGGACAACCGTATTATGGATGAAGCCTGGACCCGGACGAAGTCGCACTAGCGGTCTGAACTTGCCCCGTTAGAAGTGATTTTTTGTAGATTGACCACCGGCACTGGGTCTGTCAAAAAGCGGATACGCTTTACTGGGATCGACGCCTGGAATCCGCTGCGCGAACCGCCTGCGGCTGCAGCCTGCCTTCCGATACGGCTCCGGCGTCACCGGCAACTTCGGGTAAAACCAGAGAACATATTGTTAGTCCGGAGCAATGACACCGAATTCGGGAAGGAAACTTTAAGAGTGCGAACAGATTTTTCAGACAAAGTGGTGATGGTAACCGGAGCATCCCGCGGTATCGGCCGTGAGATTGCCCGGCAGTTTGCCGAACGCCGGGCCCGTATTGTGGTGCATTTTCATAAAAACCGGGAAGCTGCCGAACACACCCTGGCAGGTCTTGCCGGCGCTTCTCATCTGATCGTTCAGGCGGATTTATCCGATGCAACGGCTGTCGGCAAAATGGCGCAAAAAACGGTCAGCGAAACGGGCAGAATCGATGTGCTGGTCAATAATGCCGGGGTTTATGAATTTCATCCTGTCGCCACAACGACATTTGAAGATTGGCAGCGCAGCTGGGAAAAAACCATATTAACGAATCTGATGGGGCCGGCCCATCTGTCTTTTCATGTGGCCCGCCACATGATGAAAAGCGGCGGCGGTAAAATCATCAACATCACCTCGCGCGGCGCCTTTCGAGGCGAACCGGATGCCCCGGCCTACGGTGCCAGCAAGGCCGGACTCAATGCCTTCAGCCAATCAATGGCCCAGGCCCTGGCCCCCCACAACATTTTCATGTATGCGGTTGCCCCCGGTTTTGTGGAAACCGATATGGCCGCTTCCGTGCTGGCCGGTCCCGCAGGAGATGCCATTCGGACTCAGAGCCCTTTGAATCGTGTGGCGCGTCCCGAGGAAATTGCCCGGGTGGTGTTGTTCCTGGCGGCCGAAGGCACCGATTATCTCACCGGCTGCATCATCGACGTCAACGGCGCCTCCTACCTGCGGACATAAGCGGCCTTGCCATCTTTTTATTGATCCGTTCCTGAAATCATAAAGGAATATCCCGGCGTGCAAAATAAAGCGCGGCAAGGAATGAAAAAGATATAAAAATACACAGGAGTACGACCCAATCAGACAAAAGGTAGGTTTGGCGCAGGAGAATGTCGGCCGTGCGGTAATAGTGATATGGACTTAAGAAAGCCAAATTATTCAAGACCGGCACCAGCTTGGTGATAGCTTCTTTAAAGAGAAACAGAAAGCCAAAAAATCCCCATGTTATGATCAGGCAGGGCGTCTGATAGGGAATGTAAACGGAGATAAGAAGCGTGGTGGCGGCAACGACAAGAAAAAGGAAAAGACCCGCAAGGCATGCGGCCCCAATGGCATCAATCTGAAGGGGTTGGCCAAGAATCAAGATACCCAGGAGACATCCCAGAAAAAAGGGGATGATGGATAAAGTCAAGATCATTGCAAGGCCGATCAGTCTGCTGACAATTACCTCGGATCGCGTGATGGAGCACGAAAGCAGGGTATCGATGGTTTTTCCCTCCACCTCCGTTGCGACAATGTATGACGCCAGCAGTGATGCGAAAACACCAAAGATGGCCCAAAAAGTGATATGGAAAACCTGCAGGTTGAGCCACCCGTATATGTCGGTGAAGGCATGGATTGGATCACCAAAGAGATCTTTCATGATCTGCGGCCACCCCATGGATATTTTTGCAGCATCTTCAAGATGCGTATCAGGGAATAATAGGGTCAGGCCAAGGGCAAGAATCCCGGAACCGATCGATACGACCAGGGAGAGAATAAGATGTCGGCGTATAAACATCCGCACAAGCTCTTTGTTAATCATTATCTTAATCCTCATAGAGCCTGATGAAAACGTCTTCAAGACTTGGCGTCTCACAGGTGAAGTCCGATAGGTCAAGGGCGGCGACGCGCTCAATGAGTTTTTGCATACTCCCTTTGTAGAAAAACTCCACTTGGGCGCCTCTCCTATTCACATTTTCTACGCCGCTCAGCTCATTGAGCGTCTCTGACAGCCCTGTGGTTTGCCCTTTAGTTACCAAGCTGATTTTTTTACCCACCAGTGTTCGGTATTTTTCAATTTCCTCGACCAAGAAGAGCCGACCTTCTTTAATCACGCCCACCCGGTCACAAATTTTCTCCACTTCCCCCAGATTGTGGGAAGATAAGAAAATGGTTCGACCTCTGCGTTTCTCCTCACGCAGAAGATCATGGAACTGCTCCTGCATGAGCGGGTCAAGGCCCCTTGTAGGCTCATCAAGAATCAGCAAAAGGGGATCATGCATGAAGGCCTGGATGATTGCCACCATTTGTTTCATCCCGCTGGAGTAACCTTTGATTTTTCTGTGTAAGTCTATTTTGAACCTTTCGATGAGACGGTCCATTTTCTGCGCTGAAATCCCCTTTGGGTTGCCGCCCTTGAGCTTCATCAGATGGTGCAAATACTCCATCCCTGTAAAATCATGATAAAGGCCAATTTCTCCCGCCAGATAGCCTATCATTTGCAACAGCGCTTTATCGCCCTTTTTGCACGGCCTTTCCAGCAGAAATATGTTACCTTTTGTAGGTGTTATCAAATTGAGAAAAAGACGGATGGTTGTGGTTTTCCCGGAACCGTTGGGGCCTAGGAATCCAAAAATTTCCCCCTGCTGGATAGACAGGTTGAGATCTATAACGCCTCTTGATGCGCCATAGAATTTGGTTAAATCCATGGCTTCGATCGCAGCTTTAAAGGAGTCCACGGTCCTTTTAATTTCCCCCCATTTTTGCGGATGCCGGCCGATTTATGGAGTAAATTTTCTCTAGTTGGAAGGGTGATTGATGGTGTGGGCGATGAAGTAATTAAAGAACATGATCTGAGCCGGCCCTCTAGGGCAGAGCCGATTCGGACAAAATTAATGGGATTATTTAGCTTTTTTTCTCCAAGAAAAAACCGCTGCAAACGGCTATCTCCGGCTCGCGGTCTTTGGCCCTTTGATATTGCTTCGCCTCGTCAGTTACATGTATAAAACGAGTCAAGTTATTGAAATTTAAGGGACATGGTTTTGATTTCAGAAAACCAACCGATTACTACTTAATATAATGGATTTATGATGTCAAACGCATTTCTACTGCCTGCAAATGATTGACGAATTTCATTGTCGATTCATCTTTACTGCAGTCCGGTAAAATGCTAAAGGAGCGCAGTCAAGAAATCCGAATGTGAGAAAGCCCGTGACCGACACCAGCCAAATCAACAAAAAAGCGATTTTTGCTCTATTCCTGATTCATTTTATCGGCGATTTCTTCCAGTCTTTTATCCGGCCGCTGCTGCCGGTGCTGGCGAACAAATTCAACTTGAGCCTGGCCCAGGTGGGTCTGATAACCGGCATCGCCACATTTATGGCATTTCTGATTCAACCCGTTTTCGGTTATCTGGCCGATCGTTATAAAACGCGGGTCGTCCTTTTGGTCGGCTCGTTTGTGGGGGCGATCTGTATCCCCATGGTTGGTGTTGCCCCCTATTTCTGGATGGTTCTCCTGCTGATCGGCCTGGGTTCGATCAGCTCGGCTATTTATCATCCCACTGCGGCCGGGATGGTGTCGGTTTACGCCGGCCGGCGTACCGGAATGGCCATGTCACTGTTCGGCCTGGGGGGCACGCTGGGATTTACCCTAGGACCCCTCGTTTGTTCGGCCTATGTGACCCTGATGGGACTGCATCGTTTGCCGATTCTAACCCTTTTTGGGGTGCTGGTTTTTGCGGTTCTTTTCATTATGATTCCGGCTTCTAATGGCTCCGGTCACGCGCAAACGGATTTTTTCGGCTCCCTTAAAGTAAGCATCGGCAAGGTATGGAAGCCGATTGTCTTGATCTGGTCCATCGCCTGTTCAAGAGCTTTTGTGGAACAGGCCCTCCTGACTTTCATACCGGTCCTGACGGCCGCCGAAGGACACTCGCTGGTGTCGGTCGGCAGCATCCTCTCCCTGTTTACCGTCGGCGGATCTGTCAGTGCCCTCGTGTGCGGTCACCTCGTGGATCGGATCGGCTTTAAGCCCATCTATTATTTTTCTTTTGGCCTTTCATCTCCCAGCCTTTTGCTGTTCATTCAAGCTACCGGCTGGCAGTTGTATCCGTTTGCGTTCATGTCCGGATTCCTGCTTTTGGCCACCCTGTTTCCGGCAGTGGCGCTGGCCCAGAAGGTTGCCCCCGAAGGTCGGTCACTGGTGTCCAGCATCGTTATGGGGTTAGCCCTCGGAATCGCCGGGCTTTTGATGCCCCTTACCGGCAGGGTGGCCGACGCTTTTGACATCCGCACTGTCTTAAATTTCGTCGCTTTTATTCCTCTGGCAGCAGTTCTCTTGATCCGTTATTTGCCGGAACCCGGCAAATAAGCATAATACATTTTGATATATTATCTATTCCGGCGAGAAAATTTATGAGGAGCGGCCGGATTTTAAACCATATGTGTGGTTTCACCAGAAATAAAAAATTGAATAGACAAATTTCCGTTTTAGAAAGGAGTGATTATGGATTCAACCGTTATCTATCAATCGAAAAACGGCCTATGTTACCTGACACTTAACCGTCCGGATGTGTTTAATGCACTGAATCGTCAGCTCGTCCTGGATTTAACGGCTGCCTTAAAACAGGCCGAGTCTGAGACTGAGGTGCGGGTCATCATTTTGAAGGGTGCCGGTAAAGCCTGGTGTGCCGGTGGTGATCTGGAAGAATTGCTGCAGTTGACCCGGGCCGCGGCTTCCGAGCGGCGAGCTTATCTGGCAGATTTTAAAGCCATGATTGATGCGGTCAGAAGAATCTCCAAACCGGTAATTGCAGCCGTACACGGGGTTTGTGTGGGCGGGGGCAATGAAATCAATATTGCCTGTGACATGACCATCGCTTCTGAAAACGCCAGATTCGCCCAGGCCGGTCCCCGCGTAGGCTCGGTGCCGATGTACGGTGTGCCCCAGAATCTGCCTTTTCTTGTGGGAGAAAAGCGCTCCCGGGAAATCACCTATCTTTGCCGGATGTATTCGGCCCGGGAAGCCGAATCCATGGGCTGGATCAACAAAGTGGTTTCTCCCGATGAACTGGAGCAGGAAGCCGATAGCTGGGCTCTGGAAATCTTGAGCAAAAGTCCCACCGCCATTGCCCTGGCCAAAAAGATGCACAATGTTTATTACGATATGTTAACACCGAGTGTGGAAGCCGGGGTGGAGTTGTTGACATTTTTCTGGGGAACCGACGAGGCCAGAGAGGGTATGTTGGCTTTTAAAGAGAAGCGTCAGCCTGAGTTTAAAATTTAGGTATACCCAGCTTCATAAGGAATTGCGTATCTGTATATAAATCTAATTTTTGAGTTTAGCACGAAATCCTTATTCGGCCTCGCCTAAATCTGGCTCGATCTTCAGGGCATCGTTGATCCGGTTGACCATATTGGCCAGGGCAATCACCATCGTCAGCTCAACAATTTCATCCTCGGAATAAAATTTTCCGATATATTCCAATACATTGGAGTCGACGGCGGTGGCGCCACGGGTAACAATATCCGCAAAACGGATGGTGGTTTTTTCTTTTTCGTCAAAAGCCTCACTGCGCTGGTAAAACCTCAGCGCCGCTATCTGTTTTTCAGTCACGCCGACCTGCTTCGCCGAAGCAGTGTGGTAGCTGGTTCAATAGCGGCAGTCGTTAATGCTGGATGTTTTCAGGTAGGCCAACTCTTTGTATCTGGCTTCTATTTTTCCTTTGCTCATGACCGCGTCATGAAACTGAATAAGTGCTTTGATTACAATTGGTAAACGGGCCGTTTTCCCTTCTGCTCGTAATAAGGCATCATTTCGGGGACATATTCGGCGAGTTTTTTCTCGCGATTTGCCGGAGACGGGTGGGTGCTGAGAAATTCGGGAGGACCTTTGCCGCCGACCTGGGCCATCTTCTGCCACAGGGTGATCGCAGCCCGCGGGTCATAACCGGCCTTGGCCGCCAGCTCAATACCGATTTGATCCGCTTCAGACTCCGCCGCCCGGCTGTTTGGTCTTTGGACGGCCAGGGCCGCGGCCAGCGCCGCCCCTGTCAAAGCCAATCCTTTGCGATCCGCGGCGACACCCACAGCAACCACACCAATGGAACTGGCCATCGCCACCGACATTTTCTCGGCCGAGTGCTTGGCCAAAGCATGGGCAATTTCGTGGCCGAGGACCTGGGCCAGCTCATCATCGGTTGGTTTAATCTTGTTCACAAGACCCGTATACAGGGCCATCTTACCGCCGGCCATGGCCCAGGCGTTGACCGTTTCCGGTTCATCGACGATCTTGATGCTCCATTCCCAGCTTTTCGTCTCCGGCCGCCACTTGATGGCCTGGGCAATCAAACGCCCGGTAATCCTGTAGACACGCTTTTTTAATGCCGGATCGTTGTCGACCTTGCCCTGCTGCTCATAGGGCTTTAGCATCTCGACATATGCCTGCCTGGAGGCGGAAATGGCACTAGCCTCGGATACGATCATGAGCTGGCGTCTTCCGGTTGGACTGGTGGCGCAGGCAAGGATCAGTGTTAGGCAAAGGAGAAGCGTGAGTTGTATTTTCTTCATTTAAGGGGTCCTTTTATCCGGGAACTTTCCGCTGTTACGCGCCTTCGGAGTGAAGCCAGGTGGTAATTTCCACTCAATTCTGCCGGCCTTTGTGCTTGAGGTTCAGGATCCAATCAAAAATTCTGTGAAATAATATAAACCTTGCCAGATCAAAATCAAGACTTGTCCGATGCTCAGGCGGATGAGACGGTTTGCATTTTACGGGCTAGGCCAGATCATAAATATCGGGTTTAATATTGCCAACATGCCATATGCTGTCTTAACTTGCTATTATCGCATTCTATATTGTCAGGGGTTTGGTTTGAGCTCACGCCTCCGGCCCCAGTTTTTTCCATAGCAGCGGTCTGCTGTCGGCGCGATAAAGTATCTGATATTAAATTTTTTTATTTAACAAAGGTGTTAAAACTGATGACACGGGGGGGACATAATGCTCAAAATACCCGGATATCATGTCAATGAAAAAATCTATGAAAGCAGTCGGTCAGTCGTTTATCGGGCAAAGCAGCTGGCCGGTGAGCGGTCGGTAATTTTAAAAACATTGAAAGCGGATTATCCCCTCCCGGAAGAAGTTCTGCGCTACCGGCGAGAATATGAAACCATTCACCCCTTAAATATCGAGGGCATACCGCGGCCCGCGGGGCTTGAACGGATCAGCAATCGATTGGTGCTGATCACCGAAGACATCGGCGGCCAGGATTTAAAAGCACTGCTGAAAATCCGGACATTCACCCTTCAGCAGCTTTTGACAATGGCCATTGAATTGGTCCGTATTCTTGGAGAAATTCACAGCGCGAGTCTTGTTCACGGCGACATCAAGACATCCAATATTATTTACAACCCGGAAGCCGACCGTCTGCAAATTATTGACTTTGGATCATCCCGAGCCTTATCCGGCGCCGGGTCCATCGGTGAAATCCAGGGACTGGCCGGTACGCTGTCCTATATGTCACCCGAGCAGACCGGTCGAATGAACCGGCCGGTTGACTGGCGCACGGATTTTTATTCTCTGGGAGTGGTGCTGTATGAAATGTTTAGCGGCAGGCTTCCGTTTGAAACCACCGATGCCCTGGAACTGGTTCACGCTCACATTGCCAGAAAACCGGCTAGACCGAGTAAATTGAACAGCGAAGTTCCTGAGGGGCTGTCTGATGTCATCATCAAACTGCTCGCCAAAAACCCCGAGGACCGATACCAGACTGCCGCCGGTCTTGAAGTGGATTTGGCAGAGTGCCTTCAGCGCCTGGAGCGCACCGGGCGGATAAAATCATTTCCGTTAGGCCGCCAGGATGTATCCGATAATTTTCAGATATCCCGTAAGCTGGTTGGCCGGCACAAGGAACTCGAAACCCTGATGGCGGCATATGATCGTGTCAGCCGGGGTGGCAAGGAAATGATGCTCATTGCCGGCCAGGCCGGGATCGGGAAAACCGCTCTCGTTATTGAAGCCGGCAAAGGCGTTGCCCACCGTGAGGGAATTTTTTTGCAGGGACAGTTTGACGCACCGGATCGCAGTGTGCCTTATGCCACCTTTGTAACTGCTTTTCATGACCTGGTTCGTCAACTTTTGACCGAAAGCCAGCAGCGTCTCATTCTGTGGCGCGATCGGATCCTGGCGGCCCTGGGAAGCAACGGGCAGATCCTGCTGGACCTGATACCGGATGCGGTTGCCATTATCGGCAACCAGCCGCCGGTGATGGAACTGGAGCCGGCGGCTGCCCAAAGACGCATCAAGGCGGTTATGTTGAATTTTATTCGCATATTTTGCAGACCGGAGCATCCGCTGGTTTTGTTCCTGGACTTTTTAAACCAGGCCGATAGCGATTCGCTGGACTTGATAAAGTCCTTAATGGCAGATGAGGGGATTGATTTTCTTTTTCTGATCGGTGCCTATCGGGATGATGACGTTGGCGCAGATCACCCGCTTCTTCAGTTTAGAGAAGCTCTTCAGCAGCAGGGTGGTATTGTTGAACAATTGGATCTGGCCGGCCTTAGCGGTGAACACGTTGCACTGATAACCGCCGAGACGTTGAAGCATGAACCCCGGACCGTGGATCCCTTGGCCCGGATTCTGATGGAAAAAACCCGGGGCAATCCCTTTTTCTTAATCGAGTTTTTGAATCTGCTGTACGCTGAAAATCTGTTGAATTTTGATGTCAATCATCGCAGCTGGCAATGGGACATCAGCGGCATCCGCAACCGCATGATTACCGACAATGTGGTTGACCTGCTGTCTGATAAATTACAGCGGCTGGATGATGAGTCCCAGGCGGTGGTTGCCTGGGCGGCAGCCATTGGCACCCTATTCGATTTGCAGACCCTTGCGGTGGCATGCGAAAAGTCACGCCAGCAAACCGCGGCGGCTTTGCGGCCGGTCCTGGCCGAGGGATTGATTATGCCGATCGGGGATGCCTCGATCGATCAATTCTGGGATGCCGGCATTCAGAGCCTGCTGGATGCACCCTCTGACCTCTTGTTAAACAGTGAATTTAAATTTGCCCACGATAGAATTCATCAGGCTGCTTATGCGTTGATAGCGGTTGATGAGCGGCCGATGGTGCACCTCCAGATCGGTAAACGGCTGCAGCAAAGTTCTTCGCCGGATAATAAGCCGGACCGGATTTTTGTGGTGATCGATCAACTCAACGCCGGACGATATCTGTTAACCGGCGATGCGGAACGCATCACGCTGGCTGAACTAAACCTGTCTGCCGGTAAAAGAGCCAAAACGGCTGCCATCTTCTCGGCGGCCTTGCGATCTTTTAAAACGGGCCTGGAATTGCTGGGTGAAAATTGTTGGGATGCCTACTACGATTTGGCCCTGGCCCTGCACATCGAGGCGGCCGAAATGTCTTATCTGTGTTCCGATGATGATGACATGGAAAATCTGGTTCAGGTTGTGCTGCGACATGCTCGCAGCCCGCTGGATAAAGCGGCGGCCCATGAAATTAAAATTCATGCGCTGACCGCCCAGAACCGATGGGCGGAGGCTGCAAAGGAGGCCCTGGAAATCCTGCAAAAACTGGGACTGGATTTGCCGACTGCACCCGGCAAGCTTCAGGTTGAGATGAGCCTGCTCAAGACCAAATTTATGTTGACCGGTAAATCATTTGACCACCTGGCCCAGCTTCCTCCCATGACAGATCCCTATAAAACGGCGATAATGCGAATTGCCATGAAGGCCAATGCCGCACTGATGACAATCTATCCGGATTTATATCCGATCCTGGCCAACGAGATGATCCGGTTGACCGTACAGCACGGCAGCGGACCGGTTTCGGCTACCGCCTATTTAAATTACGGCATGCTCTTAGGGTCCAGGGGCGACATGGAATCCGGCTATCAATTTGGACTGCTTGCGATGCGGCTGTTGGAACAGCCCCAGGGCGAGCTGTCCCGCATTCCGTCGCGGTTTGCATTTAACTGGGTCATGCGCCAGTGGAAAGAGCCTCTGCGGGCGACCCTGGCGCCAATTCTGGAAATCAATCAATCCGCGCGGGAGATCGGCGATCCGTTTTATATCGCTTACACCAGTGCTTATTACATCGTGCATATGTTTTATTGCGGCCTGGAACTGCCGGCCATTGAGCAAGCCGTGTCCGAGCACGATCAAATTGTCAAGGCCACCGGCGTGGATGCAGCCTACAATTTCATGCAACTGTACCGGCAGGTGGTGTCGAATCTGATAAATTCAGCGGCCGACCCCTGCCGTTTGACCGGTGAATTCTATGATGAAGAATCAATGCTGGCGATTGACACCGAAGCTGACAACAAAGGGCGGGATTTCGGTCTGTACAACTGCAAATTGCTGCTGTGTCTGTTGCACCGGCAATATAAGCGGGCCGTTAAAAATGCCGACCGGGTGCAGCAAGTGCTGGAAGGCGGCACCTCTTTAGGATCAAGCGTGCCGGCCTTCTACTGCTGGAATTCGCTGGCGCGTCTGGGCGATTATCCTGAAGCTGCAGCGGATGAGAAGAAAATGATATTAAAACAGGTGGAAACATCCCAGGAAAAGCTGAGACAGTTGGCTCAGCAGTCCCCCGTCAATTACCGGCACAAGTATGATCTGGTTAATGCCGAACGCCATCGGGTTCTCGGACGGGATTCGGAAGCGATGGCCCTCTTTGATCGGGTCATTCAGAGGGCCCGGGAGAGCGAATATTTATATGACGTCGCCCTGGCCAATGAAATGACGGCCCGGTTTTACCTGGAAAAAAACCGGACCGCCATTGCCCGTTCGTACATGACCGAAGCACGTTACGCCTATTTGCGCTGGGGCGCCGCGGCCAAAGTGCGGGATCTGGAGGAAACTTATCCTGAATTATTGTCGGGTATCATGGCCTCAAACCAACCGGGATTTCTGGCTGGCCTAACCGAGATGACGACGACCTCGAGTGATGTCACCGAAGCCCTCGACCTGGCGTCGGTGCTAAAATCCACCCAGGCCATGTCCAGTGAAATCGTTTTGGCCAACTTGTTGGAAAAGCTTTTAAATCTCACCATGGAAAATGCCGGTGCCCAGAAGGGTTTTTTGGTGCTGGAGTCAGGTGGGAAGCTTTTAGTGGAAGCCGAAATGTTGCTGGACAGTCAGGAAACAACGGTTCGTCAGTCCACTCCTTTGGACAGCAGCACGGCCCTTTCAAAGTCCATTGTCAATTATGTGGCCCGCACCCGTGAGCCTGTCGTGCTGGACGATGCCGTCAATCAAGGCAAGTTCACCCATACGCCCTATGTTCTGAAAGTGCGGCCAAAATCAATTCTGTGTATGCCCTTAACGACTCAAGACCAACTGGTCGGCGTTTTGTATCTGGAAAACAATCTGGCCGCGGGGGTATTTACCGCGGGACATTTGGAGGTGCTGAAAATGCTCAGTTCCCAGGCCGCCATTTCCCTTGAAAATGCCCGATTATACGATAAGTTGGCGGACTATTCCCACTCGCTGGAAGAGATCATTGCCGCATTAAACCTGGCCCAGGAAGTGCAACAGAACCTGCTGCCCCAGCGTCCGCCGCGCCTGGCAACCCTCGACGTGGCCGGCCGCAGTCTTTACTGTGATGAAACGGGCGGAGATTATTTTGATTTTATTGAGCTATCCGAAGACCGTCTCGGTGTTGTTATCGGGGATGTCAGCGGACATGGTGTTTCGGCGGCCCTTCTGATGGCCAGCGTCCGGGGATTTCTGCGGGCCCGGGCAACCCTGTCCGGGTCAACGGCCAGTATTATTACCGGCGTCAATCGTCTGATATCAGCGGATACCGCTGAAACCGGGCAATTCATGACCCTGTTTTACTTGGTGGTTGAGCATCAAAACCGCAGAATCACCTGGGTCCGAGCCGGTCATGATCCGGGTTTGCTTTACTGCCCCGAAACCGATCAGTTTGAGGAACTCTCCGGCGCCGGGCTGGCCCTTGGGGTAGACGAAGACTGGGAATTCAAGGACTTTAACCGCACCGTTAAGCCGGGCCAGATTGTGTTGTTGACCACCGACGGCATTTTTGAAGCCCATAATCCAGCCGGGGAAATGTTCGGCAAAGCGCGGTTCAAAGAGGTTGTGCGCCAAAACGCCCGTCTGGAAGCCGAAGGACTACGCAAGGTCGTCTATGAAGCGGTCACTGAGTTTCGGGGAGCCGAGCCTCAGGAGGATGATATTACATTGGTTATTTTAAAATTCCAATAATAACGATGGATTTTTGCGGGTACTTTTTGTACTCGTCGTCGTGCTCGTCCTCGTGAATCAGAATTTTATCGAGGACGAAGGACTAGTACGACGACGAATTCTGTACTTTGAAACAGCGTGAGGCAGTTCACGAAAATGCCATTGGATTCATGAAATTTCACACGAGGTTTCGGAAGAAGCTCAGTTCCCTAGTGCCCTGCAATACCGTGCGGATCCGATTTATCCGGGCTGGGTGGTTTCGCAAAATAAATCACCAGGATGGCAACCGCACTCATGGCTGCAAATATGGTGAATGCGGTCTGGTAACTGCGCGTGGCATCGAAGATCAAGCCAGCGATGGTGGGTCCAAAAGCAGCCCCCGACATGGTGAATATGCCTGCCAAACCAGATATTGTCGCAAATGAAACCAGTCCGAAGCACTCACCGGTAATCAGCGACATCATCATGATAATGTTGCCCATGGTCAGGCCAAAAGCGAGGGTGGCCAGATACAATATGACGACGTGCTGGTAATGGGCCAGCGTGAACACGGCGATGCCTTGAATCAGAAAGCACACCATGATGACATGTCTTTTATCGCAGCGGTCCACAAAGGTGCCCAGCCACAGACGGCCGATAACACTGGCCCCGGCGGTTATACTTACCGCGGTTGCCGCGCCGGAAATCCCCAGATATTGGCTGAGAAATGATATCTGGTGCACCAGAAAAGCGATTTGACCTGCCAGGGCCAACAAAAATCCAATGACGATCGACCAGAACGCGACGGTGCAGATGGCCTGGCGTCGGGTCCACACCCGCATTTGAGATGAATAGTTGATCACTGAAGCAGGGCTGTCCGAAGACACCGTTTCCGGTGGAATTCCATCGGGAAATTGATGGACATCGGATGGACGCTGTTTGATGAAATAGGTGCTGATAATAACAACGACACCGTAGACTACACCAAGAACCGGCAGCGCAATCTCCAATCCCCAGCGGGTGATTAAGTAGCTGGACAATGGCACCAGAATGATTCCGCCGGCGCTCAGGCCGGTGTTGGTTAAGCTCATGGCAAAACCGCGTTTGCGAATAAACCAGTTGGTAATCAGGGTGTTGACCGGCACCAGGGAGGTGCAGCTGAAGCCCAAAGCCATGATAAAATAAATGACGTAAAGCTGCCAAACCGTCTTGATATAAACCAATAATACAAAAGCCACCGCAATGATCAGCGAGCCGACGATCAGGACCCCCTTCGGTCCATACCGGTCGATTTCTCGGCCAATAACCATCCCCATGATGCCGGATGTAAAAAAGTAGAGCGTAACAGCCGAAGACAGGGTGGCTTTCGACCATCCATGCAGGGCCCGCAATGGATCCAGGATCACCCCGTGACCGTAAAATCCGATTCCGGAAGATACAAATAAAATGACGGTGCCGGCCAGGACGATCCGCCAGCCGTAATATGTGCTGGCGGTTGTTATAAGCGCGGCGTCTTTTTGAGAATCAAGACGCGGAGATGCCTTGAAATCGGACATTAATTCTCTTTTCCATTACCTGAAATTTGTACCCGAATAGCCACCGACATATTTCGAGATCAATTTACGGCAGTTGACCTGGCGCGATGACTGCTGCATAAAAATTCAGGCATCAATTTTTTTTAAATTATTTAACCACGTATGGACCCGAATAACCACGAATTATTGCACAAAAATAAATTTCAGCAAAAATTGAGCTCAATTTACCGCAAAGGAACCTCCCCGCGGCAAGCTGCGGGGAATTAAACCCGAACAGAGATTAACTTGGCGCGATGACTGCTACTTAAAAGTTCAGGTATTTACAATCCTCATCGACACTGATATAGCCTCTGCTTGGGACTCACGAAAAAATGGTTTCACATTTTATTTACTGAGGCATCCCCCTGAAAGGTAAACCAGCTCATCCACGCTAGATTATGGATCGCCCGCAATCAAAACAAATACTGATAATTGCAGATGCCAATCCGGAAAACATTAACGTCCTGAAGTCGATGCTGGCCCCTGATTACGACATCAAAGTCGCCGCTGATGGGAAGGAAACAATCAGGCTTGCCTTATCTGCGGATACCCCCGGATTAATCCTGTTAAGCGCCATGATGCCGACTGCAGATCTAGACGAGGTTTTCAGAAAGCTAAAAGGCGATAAAACCACCAAGAATATCCCGATTATCCTCCTTTCAGAGCCGACCACCGAAGATACGGCAGCCACGGGATTTGAACTAGGCGCCGCAGATTATATAACGAAGCCTTTTAAGAGATCCGTGGTCAGTGCCAGGATTCGGACGCACTTGGAGCTGAAGCGTTATCGGGACCACCTTGAAAATAGAGTCATAAAACGGGTGAGCGAGCTGCATGAGGAAATTCAGGAACGCCGGGATGTTGAAGATATATATCGTGCGCTTGTCGAGCACGCGCGGGACGGAATTGCCATCATCTATGATTTTAAAGTCAGGTATGCCAATCCCGCGTTTTGCAAGATGATCGGCTTTTCCGAGAAAGAACTTATCGGCGCACACCTTAAGAAATTCATTTCCGAAGAAGAATTTATTAGAAATACCAAACGCTATTCCAACCGGCTCGCAGGCATCAATTTACCCCGTATCTACAAGTCCCAGGTTATTCACGCAGACGGATCGACAATTGATGTCGAGCTTAATGTTTGCGTGGTACCCTATGGCAGATCACTGGCTGCTTTTGTATTTGTGCGTGATATACGCGAAGAGGAAGCCTGGAAATATTGCATATGACATTGAAACCGAAATCAAAAACAGTTGAGCTCAGCAGTGTCGGAACGATATTGCTGGAACGCAGCCGCAAGGCCAAACGTATCAGTGTATCCATCAGACCGTTTAAGGGAGTTCGAGTGGCCGTTCCATTGGGGATCTCCTTTGCCAAAGCACAAATGTTTGCCCAGTCCAAAGCCAGCTGGATTAACAAACACCTTGGCAAAATGGAACAGCTGGAGCTGAAGGCCAGGGCGCTTTCAAACGCCTGTCCAATCGATCGATCGGATGCCCGCAAAGTTTTAATCGACAGGCTCAATCTATTGGCGAAAAAGTATGGATTTGCCTATAATCGGGTTTTTATTAGAAATCAGAAAACCAGGTGGGGCAGTTGCTCGACTAAAAACAATATTAATTTAAACGTCAACCTGGTTCGATTGCCGGATGAGTTAATCGACTACACCATATTGCATGAGCTGGTTCATACCCGTGTCAAAAATCACAGCCAACGGTTCTGGGATCAGCTGGATCTGCTGCTGGGCGATGCCAAAAAAATAGATAAAAAACTCAGTGCATATGAATTTCTATTGATCTGATTCAAATCAATAAATCCGAAGTCCGAAATCGAAAGATTCCGATCCAACTCAATCAACCCAACGACACTGATAATAAAAGTTTTTTCGACGCCAGTGGATCTCTAGCTATGCCACATTATCTTGAGTAACTGGACTTCGGTGATCCGGTTACTGTTCGGGCCAGCGAGATACCCGTATTCTGGGCCTGTGGGGTGATATCCCAGCTGGCAGCAACGTCAGTGCCTCTGCTCCGGGCCTTATGTTTGTTTCGGATTTGCGGGATGAAGACCTGACAATACTTTAATACCCTCAAATCGATCTATTTATCTGCATTTTTCCTTTTTGTTACCAAACATTTTCCACCTATCAGCAGGCTCCAGTTTTTTATTGTGATGATAAGTCAGAGCCAATGCAATACAGCTTTTTAATTCTTTCACAGGAATCTCATCATCGATATTGAATATAATACTCCTATTTCCACCATATTCAAATTCAGTCGGGTATCTTTCTTTGAACGCCGCAACTAAATTCGCTGTACATTTAAAATACATTGCATATTGTTCTTTTTGGGACTCTTTCCAACCTATCCTTATTGTGCTTCCACTTTTTGTTTCTGGTGTTAAATAGCTTGGTTCACCCCACTTTAGGGTCTCCTCTATTTTACTAACTCTTTGTGCTGAAGCTGCAGTATCCAAAATCAATTTACGAAGATACATTAGTTTCATTCTAATTTTTTTAGGATAAGACTTAAATACAGTAGCGACTTCTGGATTTTTAATCAAGGGTGAACGGATTTTTCTCATTGATTCTCCTTTTAAAATATTTTCGATGGTTTGGCGTGCATTAAACACCGTTCGCTGGGCACGAAAGGGGATGAAGTAACGCAACAAAAGAACAGGAGACTCACTGGATACCGTATAATATTTCCTCATCATATTAACAATTGTGAGGAGAGTTATCCCGGATACCAGACAATGCGAGGATCATCGGGAGTACGAACATAATCAAACGCCTGATCGATCAGGCGTTTGTAATCGTATTGGGGACGCCATCCTAGCAGGAATCTGGCCTTGGTGTTGTCCAGCCAGGTGCTTTGATATTCTGTCGAGATGGTTACACTGGGATACTCCCGTGTGTCTTTGAGGTAATCTGCCACCTTTTGATAGTCCACTGGCTCATCCGTACAGATATTGAACAATTGCTGGTGGGCTTTTGGGTGATTCAAGGCTGTTAAAATGGCATCAACGAGATCCTCCAATTGGACAAAATTCCGCAATACGGGATTTCCTTTTGGATCAAGCATCAAGGGGATGGTGTTTGTCTGCTGATAACGAGCAGCCTCTTCAGCAGTAACATAATCCTTCCAGGCAGGACCACCAAACACATCTTCCCCGAAAGAAAGTGTGTAACGGAAATCATCTTTTTCCATAATCCAAGGAGCCCGTAGACAGCATCCTGCTAAATCATATTGAATGTAGTATTGTTCCAGCATCACCTCTTCCAATACCTTGGATAAGGCGTAACAGCCTGGATAGGCCGAATGCTTTTGCTCTTCAGTGACAGGGATGGGGTGGGGATAAAAAAAATGTCCCATACCTGCATCGCCGCCAATTAAGATAAACTGTTCAAAATCTTTACTGACCCGGCATTCTTCCAATAACCAGAACAATCCTTTAATGGTCACATCCATAATGTTTTCCGGGGTTTCTTTGCAAGTGGCCAAATGCACCACATGAGTCACCCCTGCCATGGCCTGTTTCACATCATCCTGTTCGGAGATATTTCCTTTGAAGACTTCAACTTGCTCTGAAGTTTCAACGGAGCGATTGTGGCAAAAAGCGCGAATCGTTCCCCCTTGGTATTTCGGATCAGCGATAAATTGTTTGATGAACTGCTGCCCTACCTTTCCGGCAGCTCCTGTGACTAATATTTTCATAATTTTTTCCCGTGAATCAGTGAATATTGTATTTTTAAGAAACCATTTCTTGACCATGACACCCTCGCTGGTGTGCGATGGGTGTTATCGCCGGGGCTCGTGCAATACCACCTATGCCCGATTGACAGAAATCTGACGAATCGCAGCCTCAATCCTCCGATCGCATGGCTCGCACGCGGTCGAAGAGCACTGCGACGATGATAAAGGTTCCAACGAAGGTTCCCTGCCAGAAGGTGCTGATGCCGAGAAGAATGAGACTGTTGCGGATGATCTCGATCAGCGCGGCACCGACCACTGCGCCTAATGCGGTACCGATACCACCCATCAAATTGGCCCCACCGATCACCGTCGCCGCGATGACGTTCAGTTCCATTCCCTGACCGAGACTGGTGGTAATAGTACCAAGCCAGCCAACCTCAAGAATACCCGCAATTCCAGCACAGAAGCTGGCGAACATGTATACGCTCACCTTCACCCGTTGGACCGGCACGCCGGTCAGGATCGCCGCCTCCTCGTTACCGCCGATGGCAAATATGTGCCGTCCCCATTTCGTCCAGTGGAAGGCAAACCCGGTGATCAGCGCCATCACGATCAAGAACAGCACCGGATTAGGTATCCGGATCACCTCGAGGAACGGCAGATCGAGGTTGACGAAACCACCGCCGACCGTTAACAACTTGTCCTGGTCGGGGCCGAATTCGTAGACCATCCGGTTGTTGGACAGAACCATTGCTAGGCTGCGGGCAATCGAGAGCATTCCCAGGGTCACCACAAAGGGCGGCATACGCACGTAGGCGATCATCACCCCGTTGAATGCGCCGACAAGGAGCGCGGTGCCGAGCGCCAGTGGGGCCGCGATCCAGAAGGACATGCCGACATTCATTGTCATACCGATGACCATGCCGGACAACACTAGCACCGCACCGACCGAAAGGTCAATGCCGCCAGTGATGATAACAGCCGTCATACCGAGCGCGATGATGCCAACAAAGGCGAAGTTACGCGTCACATTGAAAAGGTTCTGCCGCGTGGCGAATGCTTCGCTGGAAAATGACAGGATGACGAAGGCAATCAAAGCGGCCATGGACACCCAAAATGTCTGGCGGCTAAGGAGCCAGCTCAATGGATCATTATACACCTGTTTATCGAACGATTCATCGAGAGTCTTAGCCATGTTATCTTTCCTTAGTTTGTTTTTTTAACCTGCGACCCTTTCACGCGGATTCAATCGCGCCAGTGATCAGACCTGTCACCTCTTCGGGTGAGCTGTTTGAGATGGGTTTGTCCGCCACCATCGTCCCTCGCCTCATTACTGCGATCCGATCAGCTACTGCAAACACGTCGGGCATGCGATGACTGATGAGAATCACGGCAATACCATGGTCGCGTAGCCGTCGAATGAGACTGAGAACTTCTGCTACCTGGCGGACGCTAATGGCGGCGGTCGGCTCGTCCATGAGTACGATCTTGGGGTCCGATAACCGCGTCCGTGCAATCGCTACGGCCTGGCGCTGGCCGCCAGACATTTTGCGGACCAGGTCTCGCGGCCGCGTTTCCGATTTCAGCTCCGAGAACAGTTTGCTCGCCCGCTCGTACATGCCCCGGTAGTTCAGAATGCGGATCGGCCCAAAGGTCATCATCAACTCGCGACCGAGATAGACATTGCCCGCGGCGGTGAGATTGTCACAAAGCGCCAAATCCTGATAGACGATTTCGATGCCTTGGGCGCGTGCATCGGACGGTTTGTGAAAGTTAACCTTGTGCCCTTCGATGTTGATTGACCCGTCGCTCGGCGGATAGTTGCCGGCAACAATCTTGACGAGCGTGGACTTGCCCGCTCCATTGTCGCCCATCAGGCCGACGACCTCGCCCGGCTCCATGGAAAACGAGACGTTTGTTAATGCCTGGATTGCGCCGAAATGCTTCGAGATCCCTGTGAGCTCTAAAATAGCCATCGGTAAGATTGATTCTTCGTTTAGTACTGGCTAGGACATCCAGTGGGTTATGTGGAAACCTACAAGTATACGCAAAAAAAAGGGCGCTTTCAAGCGCCCTGAAAAAAAACTTACGCATGCGCGATATGACTAGGGGCAACTGTTCTTGTTTTGCTCGGTACACTCGTCGAGACCAGTGAAGAGCGGATCGGCGACCGACTTGCCCTGAATTAAGTCAATCAATACTGAGGGTGCCCGGTAGCCCATCTCAAATGGGCGTTGGCCGATTTGTGCGTGACTTCGACCCGCCTTCAAGGCATCCATCTGCGGTGGCAGCGTGTCGCCAGCTATAATGATCAACTTCTTCGACTTCAGCTTACCCATAACCTGATCGGTGACTTGGGCATAGGCTGCTGGACCGAACTGAGCCCAACCGCCTACGAGGATGAAGGCGTCGAGATTCGGGTTGGAGATAAAGGTATCTGACATCTGCTGGTTAGCAAGATCGATCTGATCATTGGTAAAGAGCGGGCAGCCATCTATTTCGGTCCACCCCCCCTCGCCCTTGAGGCGTTCGATGCCTTTCATTCCCGAGATGGTGTCGCGAAAGCCCTGGGCACGGGCGTTGATGTTGTCGGCCGCCGCGTTTCCGAGCTGCATGCACACCGAACCGCCTTTGGAATTCATACTCTTCAGATGTTTGGCCATCAGGACGCCCATATTGTAATTGTTTGTCCCGAGATAGGTCTGGCGCAATGCCCTGTCAGCCTCGGACAAGTCGGCATCGATCGTCATAATCGGCATCGATGGCTTCGTCCTCTTGAGCATGTTGCCCATCGCAGGTGCATTCGATGGTGAAATCGCGATTCCAGCGACGCCAGAGTTGATCAGATCCTCAACGATTTGTATCTCGCCAGCCTCATCGGCACTCGATGCCGGACCGGTGTACAAGCATTCGTACTCGGATTTTGGATTCTCCTTGTTCCACAGGGCGCAGCCATTGCCGAGAACTGTGAAAAACGGATTGTCCAGTCCCTTAACTACGACGGCTAGAACCTTCTTCTGGGCCATGACCGGGCCAACGAGTGCGAACATGACAGCCGCCATGGCGACGAGTAGAATTATTTTTTTTCTCATATCGTTTTCTCCATTTCTAGTACCATAATTATTATGTCTCCCCCTTCAAATCATCAGATGCCGGGGTTGACGCAAAACCTCGATCGACCCATGGCCGCTCCAGGCGATTTCAACAAAAACATCTCCACATAGGAAAATCAAAAATGCAGGAGACGATTGCATTTTTTAAATAGGCGTGGAAAGTTTTCTTTCTGGACACCGCGGTACTGTTCGGTGCCCTTTTATTTAATTCACTCAGTAAATTAAATAATACCAACAAAATTAGGAAATCTGGTTATACAGTTCGTTCCAGTGAATTTCGCCAAGTGTGACCGCATCTGTCACATCGCGATGGTAAACTGGCCGGCACCGTGGAGGCTGATGAGTTTTATCTTGGCGGCCCAAAAAGCGGCAAACGAGGTCCCGGAGCTGAACACAAATGTGCAGTGACTATCGGTGTGGCGCGAAAGAATCCCAAACTGGGTCGTCTTCGCCTGCAGGTCATTGAAGATTGCTCGGCGGACGAATTGGTCCCTTTTGTTCAGATCAACGTGGACCCCGGTAGCGGTATCACTACCGACGGCTGGTTGGGGTACAATCCTTTACCGGCTGGTGACTATAAACATCAAAAAGTGTTTAAAAATAAGGCAAAAGGTAGAGAAAGTGTTTTGCCCGGAGTTCATTTGGTGATTTCCTTAGAAAAGCGCTTGATTCTTGGCACATTTCAAGGACGATTCGAGAAAAAATATTTGCAGCGCTACTTGGATGAATACGTATTCCGTTTCAACCGTCGAACGACAAAATCTGTCGGGAAAAGGTTATACCGAATTGTCCAACAATCAATGGCAACGCCAGTAATGACTCGCAAACAAGTCTTTGCTGGCTGTATTGCCCAGTTTTAGTAAATTATTTCACTGGAATGAACTGCAAAACCAGATTAGGAAAATTAAAAATTTCCTGAGGAATAGGTAGCATCTGTAAATAGGAGTGTCAAGGAAAATTTACGGCGGATTTTCTTGATTTTTTGGCAGGTTTCTTGAGGGGATGGGCGGCCTATTGAATAAAGATAAGAAGTTGTTTTTTTTACAGTAAACGGATCTCGAACTTTGTAGATGGCTACTTAGTTAAAAAATTCAGGTATTAAGTCACCTTTTCAAGAACGGTGAAAAGCCGGTTAATATCCTCCTCGGTGCAGAATAAATGCGGTGATATACGCACGGATTCTCCCCGAACACTGACGAATATATTATCCTGTGCCAAAAGGAGCGGCAGATCCTTTTGGAAACCACCCGCCTTGGATACTCCGATCATGTGGGGCGCCCGCAGATGGGCGGGTGCAACCAAAAGCCCCATCTGTTGAGCTCGCTCGGCAATTGCATCGGTTTTGCTTTGCAGCGTTTCTGAAATATTCTCGACGCCCCATTGCAATATTTGTCTGATCCCGGCAGCGGCGATAGGGGCCAGAATAAAATTGCTTGCTTCGCCCTGGTCATACCGTCTTGCGCCGGGCTGGTATGACTCGCGATAGTCAACCAGTCGAGCAAAGTCTTCCGAGCCGGCGCGGTTAAACCAGTTTTCCTCCAGAGGGGTTCCGGCCTGCCATTTTGGTGCAACATAACAAAACCCGAAGCTGTAAGCGCCCAGCAGCCATTTGTGCGATGCGGCGACCAGAAAATCCGGTTGAACCCGGTCAATTGAAAACGGCATTGCCCCGATGGATTGGATGCCGTCTATCACCAGGGCGGCTTGCACGGCCCGGCATTTTTCGCCGATTCTTACCAGGTCAAGCAGGGTGCCGTCGGTCCAATGGCAGTTTTGGACTGCCACGATGGCCGTCTTGGAACCAATGGCTTCAAGTACCGCCGGCGTCCAATCACTATCCGCCGGCCGTTGCACGGTTTTGATCACGGCATTTTTTTCATGGGCCACCCGCGTCCAGGCGTAAACATTTGACGGAAACTGATCCTGCAAAATGACGATAGCCTGGTCCCGGGCAACCGGCAAATTACGGGCAGCCAGGGCAATACCGTAGGATACCGCGGGCACCAGGGCCACGTCATCTGGATTACAGGCAACCAGCTGGCCAAACAACCCGCGTGCGGTTTCGGCGCTGCTAAAAAAATCACCGGACGTAATGGTCCAGGGACTTGCTTTGGCCTGTATCGCCGCCCGGCCGGCCGCCCGGGCGGCTTTGAGCAGCGGTGATGTATAGGCACAATTCAGGTAAGTGATATTTTCAGGCAGATCAAACTTATCACGCTGGCAAGGGATCATGGGTACCTCCTTAAATTTTCCGCCATTAATTTAACTTGTTTCTGTTTGGTCCGGTTGATTGAATTTAATTTGTTAAAGAAATTTATATGTTATTTCAGTTGGATAATCAAGTGGTTTGGACGTGATTTAAATCTGGGATATCGTTATTTAGCCGATTAATGATTTCTGGCAATTTCCCTACCCCCCCTCAATGAATGACCGTTTTGGCGCGCAATGTGGTGGCTACCTCCCAGCCGCTAGTCGCAAGCAAAGGAGAATCCTTTTATCGCAGGGATCTGGCGGAACAAATCGTTCATTGCCCATAAATAAATGACGGTGCCCTGACGCTTGAAGACCTGGCAAATAACCGCTGTGAATGGGTGCAGCATACATTCCATGGTTCACTAAAACCTTGTCTAAACCATTTATCTAGTATACGTAAAAAATCGTAATAATAACGTTTTTCTCTTTTTTTTTATTAACCACAACCAGTAAAGGGGGGGCGATGATGGATACTAAGTGGTTTGACTTATTGAAAAAAAATCAAAAAAAACGTGTTAACGAAGAGCTGGAAAATGCCTATGACTTCGACCCGCCAGATCCACTCTTCGGATTGAACAAATCAGAATTCAGCGGGCCCGGCATGAGCCGCAGGGCGGTGCTTCGTCTGATGGCCGCTGCCGGGATGTTGTCAGCCTGGCATCTTATACCCGGCACCGGCATCAGCAACGCCAGGGCGGCAGGCGGCGGAACCCTCACTGCGGGCTGGTCAGGAGTCGGGGAAATCCGTACGCTGGATCCCGCCCAGATCAACCAGGTCCTTCAGTTCCAGATCGCATCCAATGTGTTAAGCGGACTGACCCATATCAACGGAGATTTGGTGGCCGAAGGCGATCTTGCCGAAAGCTGGCAGATTTCAGATGACGGAAAGGATTACACCTTCAAACTTCGTGAGGGCGTGACATTTCACAATGGGGATAAATTTACGGCCGACGATGTTATGTTTACCTACAACCGATCCAAAGATCCGGACAAATCCGTCCATTCACGGGTGATCGCCAACGTCAAAGCCTTGGAAAAGATCGACGATTACACGGTGCGGTTCCGTCTGGGTGCGCCCCAGGCATCGTTTCTGGTCAAATCGCTCGAGCGTGCCAGCGGTCGCGCCATGACTATCGTGAGCCGCGGTGCCCTCGAAAAAATGGGCGCGGCGAAGTACGGCCTGAAGCCGGTGGGCACCGGTCCCTTTCGGGTAACTTTCCACCAGCTGGGCCAAGGTGTCGTACTGGAAAAGTTTGACAATTACTACGATCCATCCCGTCCGAAACTGGATAAAGTCGTCATCAAACCGATTATCGCCGCCGAACCCCTGGCGGCGGCAATGGAAGCGGGCGATATTCAACTGACCGGTGGAAATCCGATTCCGGCTGAACTTGTGGACCGCTTTCAAGCCAATTCGGATTTAGTTGTCGACATCGTCCCGGGACCCGGATTCCAGAGCGTCTGGATAAACCCGTGGCATGAGCACATGAAGGTCAAGGATTTCAACAAACCGCTCAATGAGTTGATGAAGGAGAAAGGTTTCAAGGTCCGTCTCGCCATCGCCAAAGCACTCGATCGAAAACGGTATTTGAAGCAGGCTCAATTCGGTCGCGGTGTGGAAGCCTACGGTACAATAAATTCGGCCATGGGCTTCTACTTCGATACGGCGATCAACAATACCAGCAATCAGACTTATGATCCTGAGGCAGCCAGGCGGCTGCTGGCTGAGGCCGGATATCCGAACGGCAAGGGCTTTCCCAAGCTCAAGCTTCTGACCACCCCTGCCAACCGGCGGGAGTCCCAGGTCGTTGCCAACATTCTGACCAAAACCCTCAACATTAAGGTCGAAATTTCGACCAAGGATTTTCCGATCCTGATCGACGATTTCCAAGCCATGCGCTGGGATCTCGTCAGAATCGGCAGCGGTGGCGATTACGATCCGGATGATGGTCTGGTTGACTGGATGCAAACCGCTTCGAAGTTCAACGGACCGAAGCGGGACAAGACCAAACTGGCATTCGGCTACTTCTCGGAGCAGGAGGTGGATCGCCTCATAAAAGAGCAGCGTCTGCAGTCCGATCCCAAAAAGCGGCGCAAGCTGGTGCAGAAAGCCAACAAGATTACATCGGACAAGGTTGCGTGTGGATTCTTGTATCACCCGGTGGATGTCTTCGTGCACCACAAACGCGTCAATTTCCCGAATGTCAGCCGCATTCCGGGCCTTGTGGATCTCGACCGGACGACGTTATCCTGACAAAAAAGAAATAAAATATGGACGGCTAACTGCCGTCTATATTTTTTAGTACCTGAATTTTGCACGCATATTACCCTTAGTGAAGTTCGAGGTCAAATTACCGCAAATGTATCGCTTCCTTATCAAACGAACATTCAGTGCGCTGGTTGTCATGTGGATTGTTGCCACCCTCGTGTTTTTCATGTTGCGCGCGGTTCCGGGCGATCCCCTGGCGGCGATGCTTTTCGATGTCGGCGACCCTGCAGCCGCTGATGAGCTGCGCCAAAAATACGGGCTGGATAAGCCGGTCCACATCCAGTACCTCAAATGGCTGGGGCATATATTACAGGGGGATTTGGGAAGTTCAATTTACGGGAGCCGGATCCCGGTAAACCAGATCCTGCTAGAAGCACTGCCGCGCACCATTTCCATTGCGTCTCTGTCTTTTTTTATTGCGATCGTCATTGCCGTGCCCGCCGGAATCATAGCGGCTATCCGAAAAAATTCAGGGTTGGATCATTCCATGACCATTTTGGCTTTTTTGGGTCTCAGTATGCCCGATTTCTGGCTGGCCATTCTGCTGATCATTGTGTTCGCGGCCAATCTGCACTGGCTGCCTGCCATCGGATACGTACCCCTATCCCAGGGAGTCGGGCCTTGGTTGAAACATTTGATTTTGCCGTCCATCGCGGCCGGCACAGCGTTTTCTGCCATTATCGCGCGCATGATCCGGTCCTCCATGCTGGAGGTTATCAAGACCGATTATATTCAAGTCGCCCGCTCTAAAGGATTGCGGAAACAGACGATCACCCTGGTCCATGCCCTTCCGAATGCGTTGATTCCAGTAGTGACCGTAATGGGAATTGCCTTCGCCCTTCTGATGGCGACCACAGTGGTCATCGAAAATGTTTTCTCAATCAAGGGGATCGGCCGGGTTCTGATCCAAGGGATCTTAAACCGCGACTATCCGGTGGTACAGGGCGCCATTCTGGTGGTTTCGGTAATTTTTATATTTACAAACCTTCTGGTTGACCTCCTGTATACGGTGATCGACCCACGCATCAGGTATGAGTGATGATACGGACGCCGATGGCCCATCGAAGCGAACAAAACGCGAATCAGCCTTACGAAGAAAGCACGGATCATCGCAGCCGCTGGGCGGATTGGCGGCTCACATTAATACATGACAAAAAGGCCTTGGCCGGCCTCCTCCTGCTGACGATTTTTTTGATTATGGCAGTGCTGGCACCGCTGATTTCGTCATTTGACCCCAACGCCATGGATTACGAGATGATGGAACCACCGTCATTGACGCATCTATTGGGAACGGATGATCTGGGCCGGGATCTTTTCAGTCGAATTATTTACGGCGCAAGGGTGTCATTGTTTATCGGCATCATGCCCGTGGCGATCTCGTTATTGGTCGGCGTGATTCTGGGCGTGGTGGCCGGTTATTTCGGCGGCTGGCTCGACAACATCATCATGCGCTACATCGATCTGCAATGGGCTTTTCCGAACTTCATTATTGCGGTGTACCTGGTTGCTGTTTTCGGAACCGGTATCATTAATTTAACCATTGCCATATCACTGGCATTTGTGGACGATTTTGCCCGGGTCGCCCGTTCGATGGTGCTAACCATCAAAAAGGAGCAGTATGTGACAGCCGCAAGAGCCATGGGCGCCTCAGACTATCGGATCATGCGGCGCTACATCCTGCCCAACGCGATGGCCCCTCTCATTGTCCAGGCGACGGTCAGTGTTTCCTACGCCATTCTTGCCGAAGCAACGCTTTCGTTTCTCGGTTTAGGCGTGGAGGCCACCACCCCGACCTGGGGTCTTATCCTGGCCGAAGGGCGAAGCTTTATTTCCCGTGCCTGGTGGCTTGGTGTGTTTCCGGGCCTTGCCATCATGCTGACGGTGCTCAGCATCAACTTTCTTGGCGACGCTTTGCGCGATTTTATGGATGTGCGCGAAACTAGCAGCCTGATATAGATGTTTAGGCCCTTAATCAGATCTTGTGATTTAGCTTGGAAAAATAGCCATGACTCTTTAAATGTCCCGGGATTGCATGAAAATTGGACACGGGTCTAATTCCTGAATCCCCCAATTTGGCGCTAATAATTAAATATGGTGTCCCATTAGGAAATTCACATCGACCCATGGCGAATTTGCTTGAAGTCAAAAATCTTAGCACTTATTTTTACACCTCCACCAGCACGGTGAAGGCCGTTGACGGGGTCTCTTACACGGTTGACGAAGGTCAAACCGTGGCAATCGTGGGTGAATCCGGCTGCGGCAAATCAGTTAGCGCCCTTTCTGTTCTCGGATTGATTCCCGAGCCGTCGGGCAAAATAGTCCACGGCAGCATTCGCTTCATGGGCACTGATTTGTTAAAGCTAAGTGAAGATGAACTGCGTCGAATGCGGGGACGCCGGTTTGCCATGATCTTTCAGGAACCGATGACTTCGCTCAACCCGGTACTGACCATCGGGCGTCAGATCCGCGAAACCCTGCAAACCCATCTGGGTGTATCACGTGAACAGGCCACAAACCGGGCTGCGCATCTGCTCGGTATGGTGGGGATCGCCGATGCAAGTCGGCGCCTCACCCAATATCCCCATCATCTCAGCGGCGGCATGCGTCAGCGCGTGATGATCGCCCAGGCCTTGTCATGTGAACCAGAGCTGATCATCGCCGATGAACCGACCACGGCGCTGGATGTGACTATTCAAGCCCAAATCCTGGAACTCATGAAGGATCTGACCAATCGATTGGGTGTTGCACTGATCATCATTACCCACAACTTGGGAGTGGTGGCGCGCTATGCCGATCTGGTCAATGTGATGTACGCGGGAAAAATTGTTGAAATGGGCACAGCCCGCCAGATCTACCACAACCCAAGGCATCCTTACACCCTGGGCTTACTTCGATCGGTACCCCGTTTGGATCATCCCCGCGGTGAGCGCCTGATTCCTATCCTAGGACAACCACCGGATCTGACACGGCTCGGTCACGGGTGCGCCTACGAGCCGCGCTGCAGCTTTCGGGTCAACCGATGTGCCGAAGAAGTGCCGCCGCCGCTAAACACCGGCGAAGAACATTTTTCTGCTTGCTGGCAATATAAGGAGTTGGATCAAACAACAAGGAGCGGGTCATGAGCGCGGCGGCGGCTGAGACAGCTAATGACCAGGGGAACCCCCTGGTGGAAGTTCGGCAATTAAAAAAATATTTTCCCCTCACAAAAGGTCGGGCCTTTCGTCGGACGACGGCTCTGATCAAAGCCGTTGATGAGGTCAGTTTCTCTATTCGCAAGGGAGAAACCATGGGATTGGTGGGCGAATCCGGCTGCGGCAAAACCACCACGGGCCTTTGCATTTTAAGCCTTGAGCCCCCCACTGAAGGAGCCGTTTACTATGAAGGTGTGAACCTGTCCGTGTTGAATCAGCGTCAGCTGATCCCCTGGCGCCGGCGGATTCAGGTTATATTTCAGGATCCATACAGTTCACTAAATCCGCGCATGAAAGTGGGCGAGATTATTGCTGATCCAATGCGGATCCATCGTTTGACCGCCGATGCCCGACAGCTTCGCCGGCGGGTGGCGGAACTGCTTAATGTATGCGGGTTGTCGACGAAGATGGCTGAACGCTACCCGCATGAGCTGAGCGGCGGCCAGCGCCAACGCGTAGGGATTGCGCGGGCACTGTCCACCAATCCGGAGTTCATCATCTGCGATGAAGCGGTTTCGGCGCTGGATGTGTCCATCCAGGCCCAAATAATCAATCTGCTGGAAGATTTGCGGCAAGAATTTCATCTCACCTACCTGTTTATTTCACATGACCTGAGCGTCGTGCGCCATTTGTGCCACCAGGTTGTGGTGATGTACCTGGGCAAAATGGTGGAGATGGCAGAGACAGACGAGTTGTTCAACAATCCGTTGCACCCCTATACTCAAGTTTTGCTTGCATCGATTCCAATGCCGGATCCGGAGGTGGAAGCCCAACGCGATTATTCAGCGGTGCAGGGAGAAATTCCCAGTCCCATTAATCCGCCTGCTGGATGCGTGTTTCATCCCCGTTGCCCGATCGCGGTTAAAAGCTGTTACAGTCAAGTACCGTCATTTCGCGAGATCACACCGGGCCATCGGGCGGCGTGCAGCGAAGTGTGAACGAGCAACACATTGAATTTCTCAGCGTTCTCTGCAAACTTCCGCCGGGGCGCAGGACCTATGGGCCCGAGTCTGCGGTTAAGGATTACTTTTATTTGATATATTTACCAAGCAGGTGTTTTTGGATCTGCTTTTCTGCCCATTTCAATTCATTTTTGCGGACCCCTTCCTGATAGAGATCCATGATTAAGCCGGCGTATTTTACAGCCGTCTGGTGTCCGCTGGACACGGCTTGATCGATGATACCCCAGTCTTCTGTTTGAGTGAATTCCCGAAAAGAAGCCGGCAGCTGCGGGAAAAATTCCTTGGCCAGGCCATCCAGAAATGCAACATAAAAAGCCAGAGAGGCCGCATTGCGTTGCCTGACTATATGTTGCAGTGTGCCGCACTCATTCGTATCGGCCAGGAGGTCTTTAACGGCCCGCGCCAGGTATTCCACCGGCGAAAATGGGAAGGCGGCGATGATTTCACGCCAGAGTTTTCGATCGAAGACGGAGTCATGTATCTCGCCGATTTCATGGTATATGTAAGTTTCTTTTTGGGCTGCAAGAATACCGGCCAAACGGCTTCTCAAGGCCTTGGGCTGATGCTCTTTAATTCCGCAACTTTCCAGTGCAAAGCTCAGGGCCGGCCGGGATGTTTTTTTTATGTAAAAGATATTGTCCCATAGGTAGAGTTTAGCTGAATCCTGTCGTAAAATTACATTGTCATCCTGGGAAAGGGCCGGGATGGTCAGAAGATCTCGTGCCAGCTCGCGGTCCAGCGTGTAGACCGTGGTCCCGTCAAGCGTTGACTTTTCTTCGATGGCTGCCAGGAAAAAAGTTGGTTTCAGGCTGCGGGCGTAGCCGGCGCCATAAAAATAATTATGCGGTTCTAAAACCGTATTGATGCCGATCGTATCATAAGGATCAAATGTTTTGCCATTAATGGACATATTCGCAAATTCGTTGTCAATGCAATTGTCCCATTGGTTTTCTTTGGCTTCAATCCATTCCAGGACCTCAGAAGCGTCTCTTTCTTCCCAGGGGGGCAATCCCTGTTCCCATTTATACAGGTCGCGCAATCGTAGCGCCAGACCGCATATCGAATACAAGCCGGCGTTATTTGCATCGGAGATTTCACAATTGTCCAGAACCTGGCGGGTTATGTCATTTATATTGAGCATTAATTTATCTTTCAGTTTTTCGAGTCGTCGAGTGCCGTTTGAGGTTTGCGATCTAAAGATAAGGTCAAAATAATAATCCGCAATTTTGCCGCAATATTCATTTCGACATTTGTCATTTGTTACCATTTTACTTCCCGGGAATGTGTGGTATATCAGCCGTCATGACCACTGTTTTGTCAGCTGCAAATGATTCTGTTGAAAACTCCCGCCGTTTCTCTGAGAACAAAGGTACCTCGCTGGCTATATTCGGCATCGGCGGCAGCGCGGGTGACATTTTGGGACCGGTCATCACCGGTCTTTTTTTAAGCGTCCTGGCCTGGCGGGGGGTCATCTCCATTTATGCCGTCGTTCCGCTGCTCATGACATTCTGGTTCATCTGGGGCTTCCGAAGTTTTGGATTGGCCAATCAATCGGATGAAACAGCAGGCGAGCGAGATATTGATCTCAAAACTCAAATCAGCACCACCCTAAATTATTTCAAAACCAGCGCCATCTGGAAGGTCAACCTGGTGGCCGGGCTGCGCGGCATGTGTTTCACGATTTACGTTACATTTCTTCCCCTTTACATGCAAGAAGGTCTCGAACTCAGCAGCCAATCCATTGGATTTCATTTTGGGATTTCAGCCGCCATATTTGCCAGTGCCGATTTAAATAAAGCACCTGCTTCGGATATATAACCAGACGGAGAATAAAAAATGGCAGAAATTTTCAATTCCTTTTGTGCCAGGCTTTGCAGCGGAACCTGCGGCATTCTGGTAACCCGCAAAGGTCAGACGATCACTGAGGTCAGGGGTGATCCGGATTGTGAATTTGACCGCGGGTATATCTGTCCCAAGGGTCGCGCATTGCCCGAGTTGCTTTACCATCCCGATCGTTTAAAGTATCCGTTAAAAAGAATCGGCCAAAAGGGGGCGGATAAATGGCAGCCGATTTCCAGGGACGAGGCCCTGGACACAATTGCGTCAAAAATCAAAAAATATACGGAGGAATTTGGGCCGGAGTCAACCATGTTTTACGCGGGCGCTTATCGCGGACTTGAGCGTGATTTTATCCAGCGATTTGCGCGGGTCCTGGGAACCCCCAACACGGTCAGTGTCGATAACAACTGCCATGTGCCCAGAACGATGGCCGCCCGCTATACATTCGGCACGATGCCGTTTCCCGACTATGAGTACCCGCCGAAATGCATGATTATCTGGGGCAGAAATTCCCTGCAGACCGGTGGTGACGGCTCCGCGGCTCAGTTTCGCCCTGCCTTTGACGGCGCGACCCAATTCATCGTGATTGATCCCAGAAAAATTGCATTGGTCTCAAGATCCGAACTCTGGCTTAAGCCTAGACCCGGCAGCGACGGCCTGCTGGCCCTGGGAATGCTCAATGTGATCATTCGTGAAAAGCTTTACGATGCCGACTTTGTCGACGAATGGACGGTGGGCTTCGATCGCTTAAAGGATTTCATTGCGGCCTACCCGTTCGATGAAGTGGCGCAGAAAACCTGGGTGCCGCCACCCCTCATTGAACAGGCCGCCCGGATGTTTGCTGCCGCGCGGCCGGCTGCCATCCAGTGGGGAAACGCGCTGGATCAGACGGGCAACGCATTCCAGACCTGCCGGGCCGTCGCTATTTTAATGGCGATTACCGGTAATCTGGATGTCCCCGGCGGTGCAATTTTTCCGGAAGGCGTACCGCTCTTAAGAGGTGCCGATTTCAGTCTGGCCGGTGAAATCGCGCAAGATCGCAACGCTTGTGTCGGAGGCCGGTTCAAGCTGGCTGCCCGGGCCAATCTTGTGCCGAGCCAGGAAGCCGGCAAGGCGATTCTTGCCCAAAAGCCTTACCCGCTGAAGACGGGGTTGATTTTCGGCAGCAATCCCCTGCTGACTTATGCCGGTGCGCGTGAAACATTCGAGGCCTTCAAAAAATTGGCTTTTCTGGTCGTTGCCGATCTGTTCATGACCCCCACGGCCCAGCTGGCGGACATCGTACTGCCGGTGGCCGCCAACCTGGAATACGATGATCTTGTCCAGCGTCGCGGGTGTGTTGCCGCCCGGCCCAAAATCAAAACCCCTCCCGGTGAGTGCCGATCCGATATGCAGTGGATCAATTTAATTGCCGGGCGTATGGAATTCGGCCAATATTTCTGGCAGGACGAGCCAGCCGCCCTGGACGCCGTTCTGGCACCGGCCGGGTTGAACTTTGATCAACTGAAGACTCAGGGGATTTACTGTCTCGACCAACATTATAAAAAGTATGAAGAACATGGATTCTCCACGCCTTCCGGCAAAGTGGACCTGTTTTCCGAATCGCTGCAAAAAATAGGCATCGACCCGCTGCCGGGTTTCGTGGAACCGGAGCTGACACCGAGCGGTTCAGCGGAATTGGCCACCGAATATCCCCTGGTGCTCACCAGCAGCAAGAATCCGTTTTACTACCACGCCAGCCATCGCAACATTACAAGCCTCCGCAAATTATCGCCGACACCCCTGGCGGAGCTGCATCCGGAAACCGCGTCCAAACTCGGCCTCAAGGATGGGGATCGGATTCACATCGAAACCCCCCGGGGCAAAATTTGGCAAACCCTGCGGCTGAATGCCGACCTGGATCCCCGGGTGGTGATCGCGGCCTTTGGCTGGTGGTTTCCGGAGCAAGGATCCGCCCAGCTTTACGGCTGGCAGGAGGCCAATTTAAATCTGCTCACCGACAGCTGGGCGCCCCTTGATCCGGCCATGGGCAGCGCCAACCTGAGGGGCCTGGTCTGCAAGGTTTACAAAGCCAAATGACCGGAGGAAAAGGGTTATTAGTTATCCGATACTCAGTTATTAGATAAAAAGGAATAGTATCCATTTTGAAATTTAGTCAGTCTGCAAGAACAGGAAAAAGGATAGGAGATGAAAAAATACAGTGTCATCGGAAAACGACTGCCCCGGGTGGATGCCAGAGATAAGGTGACGGGCAAGGCCCTGTACACGGATGACCTGTCCTTGCCGCGGATGTTGTGCGGCGCAATCCTGCGCAGTCCCCTGCCGCATGCCGGGATTGTCGGCATTGACACGTCTAGGGCCCTAAAATTGCCCGGTGTTAAGGCGATCGTGACGGCGGCGGATACGCCGCAAATAAAGTTCGGTATCATTTCCAGATCGCCCAAATATATGGATGAATACCCGTTGGCGGTGGACCGGGTGCGTTTCATTGGCGAAGAAGTGGCCGCCGTCGCCGCCGTTGATGCGGATGTGGCCCTGGAGGCCCTGGACTTAATAAAAGTGGAATACGAAGAATTGACCGCAGTGTTTGATCCGCAGGCAGCTCAAAAACCGGGTGCTCCCCAGCTTCATGGGCATGCGCCCAAAAACATCAGCCGTGAGTACCACATTAAAAAAGGAGATCCGGCAAAGGTATTTGAGCAATGCGATCATGTTCGGGAGGATAGGTTTACCACCCAATCGGCCATCCACGGTTACATGGAACCCCGGGCGGCGCTGGCCAGTTGGGACCAATCCGGCAAGCTCACCGTCTACACCTCAACCCAAACGCCCTATTACGTTCAACAGCACCTGGGGCTTACCCTGGCAATGAATCCGGACAACATCCGGGTGATCAAACCGTTTGTGGGGGGCGGATTTGGCGGCAAGTCCGACGGATTGTCGTCGGTGGAGTTTTGTGCTGCCCTGCTGGCCAAACGAGTCGATCGACCGGTTAAACTCGTGTGTTCGCGGGATGAAGAGTTCACGGCTGCCCGCAGAAAGCATCCCACCCAAATTACCATGAAAACCGGTGTTAAAAAAGATGGCACCATTTTGGCCCGAAAATGCCGGGCAATTTTAGACGGTGGCGCCTATTGCAGCCTGGGACCGCTGACGACGATTTTGATGGGCACTTTTCAAACCCTGCCCTTCAAATTCGACCATTTTCAATACGACGGATACCGCATCTACACCAACAAGCCCCCCTGCGGCGCCATGCGGGGACACGGCGGGCCCCAGGTCCATTTCGCCCAGGATGCTCAGCTGGATATGATTGCCGAAGATCTGGGGTTGGACCCGCTGGAAATGGCCCTTAAAAACGGCTTGCAGACGGGAGACGAATCAGCGGCCGGGTTTAAGATCGTCAGCTCCGGATTTGCAGAATGCCTGGAAAAAGTTGCCGCCGATACCGGGTGGCAGCAGAAGCGCAAAGCCAAAAAGAAAGATGCCGACAAAGCTTACGGCATTGGACTGGGATGCGGCGGTTTTCCGTCGGGAGCGGGGTTTTATTTTAGCAAAACCACCTCCGCCCACTCCACCGTGATTATCAAGGCCGGTGAAGGCGGCGGGGTAAATGTGTTTACCGGTGCCTCCGACATCGGCCAGGGCTCCGACAGCGTTATCTGCCAGATCGTGGCCGAGGTGCTGGGTCTACCCTTGGAAGATATTCATCTGACCAGTGCCGACACGCACCTGACACCCCCGGACATGGGCACCTATTCCAGCCGCGTCACCGTGGCAGCAGGCAATGCCGCCTTGAATGCGGCCAATCTGATTAAAGCGCAGGTATTTCAATCGGTGGCCGATGAACTGGAGGCCAATCCAGACAACATGATTGCTCTGGATCGCAGGATCGCCGTCAAGGGCAGCCCGGATCGATCCATCTCTTTTACGGATGCCGTGAATTTATATCAGAAAAAAAACAGCGGCGCGCCCCTGGTTGCCCAGGGCTCATACAATTCACCGGATCCGCTTTCTCCCACTTACAGCTTCGGGGCCTATATCTGTGAAGTGGAGGTCAGCCTGCTAAGCGGTGAAGTCAGGATAAAAAAGTTTAGCGCGGCCCATGACTGCGGGCAACCGCTGAATCCCATGTCCGTGGAGGGGCAGATTGAAGGATGCATCGGCATGGGGATCGGCTACGCGATTTCAGAACAACTGATCTTCGAGGACGGCCAGACACTGAACCCGTCATTTCTAGGCTATGGCATCCCGACGGCCGACCGGATGCCTGAAATTAAAATCAGCCATGTCATCACGGACGACCCCCACGGCCCTTTCGGTGCCAAGGAAACCGGCGAAGGCTCCCTGGATCCGGCGGCACCGGCCATTGCCAATGCCATCTATAACGCCACCGGCGTGAGGATTAAGGATTTGCCGATCACGGCCGAAAAAATCCTAAAGGGGCTTGAAGGTTGCGGCAGATGAGAGTTATCATCCTTACAGTCTCAATAATTTGGAATTGATGAGAGAAATTTTTCGAAAAGTAAGGATGATTAAATCAATTAGGATTTTGTAAACTTCAGATAGGAAATGAAACTAGTACTGCCCGTACAATCGGCCGATTATATTAAGCACCCAACTGGAAAGCAACAGGGCACCGGCGATATTCATAATGAATCCAACCAACAGCATCCTCGTAAAGGAAACCCCCTTAACGCCGCCAAACGCCAAACCGTTTACCCCGGTTGCAATGGGGCTCATAAAAGCACACGTGCTGGAAAGGGTGATTATTGTCAGCACTTCCAAAGCAGACAGGCCCAGCTGTTGCGCCAGGGGAAGGGCCATTACAAAAAAGCTGACCTGAACGGCGGTGTTGCTGAGGACTTCTGTTGAAAAAGATGTGGTCAGCGCAATACAGAAAAATAATGCAAAGGTTGGCACACCGAGCTTAAGGATCCATCCGGACCAGGTGGAAAAATTTTCATGGAAGTTGAATGCATATAACAGGGCCGCCAGGACGACGGCAATGCCGACAAAGATAAATCCTTTGGTGGGCAGTTCGTTATAGCAATCCGGAATTTTTAGTAGCACCCGGCCGGAACTATTTTTATTGTCCCCTTTTACCGGTACAAGGAAGAGAAAATAAATAAATATTAGGGTCAGGGTTCCGGATATAACCAATATGAAAAATATCCTATCCGGCAATTGCATCAGAACTATCGATAAAATAAATGAAGTCAAAAAATAAAACACCGTAATCCAGATGGTCATTTTCTGAAATGGGTGATGGGCCTCCTCATCATCAAACGGAAGATCGATCTGATTCTTTTGATATTTCCAAGGGCGAAGGACCAGGCATAAAATCAACGCGGCAATGCATACAAAAATTATAACCAGAGGAATGCCCCAGACCAGCCAGGAGGCAAAAGTCAGATGCTGAATTCCCGCAACGTCATTTAAAACGGCATAGGTGACCAGGATGCCGTTGGCCGGCGTGGCGGTAATTGAACCCATACCACCGATGTTGGCTCCGTAAATCGTCGCCAGGGCCAGCATCGTCGCAACACTTCGGGAGGGACCGTTGGCCTTTTCATAAGAACGCCGCAGCAATTCCAGAAGCGGCAGAAGGGTTAACACCGTTATGGCATTGGGGATGAAGAATGATAAAAATGCGGATATGGCAATCAGGTAGAAAAGAATTTTGGCAAGGGAGAGATTCTTTTTGCCGATAAACCAAAAAACGATTCTGTGGGGCAGCCTGACCTTGATCATCAGGCGCGAGACCAGAAAGCCGCTGATAAAGAAAAAAATGAGCTGGATTTTGTCCATGTTTAATGCTGGGCGGATGCTGTTAGCAGCGATGTGCCTTCGATTCAGATAGCGCTGGAATTTTTTTGGCGACTACGTTCAAAAGCCCGATAAATTCCTTTCAATCAAAGGTAAGGGTATCAGACAATTTTTTCATCCAGCTGCGAGCCGTTTCAGCAAATGCTCTATATTGCTCATAATTAATACTCAATCGGTCGAGCACTGAAGAATACGGCAAAAACAGCTCCCCTTCAGCTGGTTCACGGTCACCATTTGATTGACACAATAAGTTGGCTAAATAGACAATTTCCGGGTGCAGATTTGAATGTTCTACACCTTCCGGATAGTGGTGCCACCGAACCGCATTGATCAGATCACCTGGCAATCGCCATTTGCTTAAAATTAATGCTCCAATTTCAGCATGATCCGTTCCAAGAACCTCTTTTTCGGCGATTGCAATAGGCACACCTTTGGCAACAAGTCTCTCGATTTCTGGCAGCTCTTTTTTTACAAATTCTCCCAGGACCAATTTTCCCAGATCATGGAGCAGCGCCGGTGAAAAAAAATCATGGTGGCCAGCCAATTTTTTATTTTTTGCCAATGCCTCAGCGGTAGATGAGACCGCGATCGAATGGAGCCAGAGTTCTCCCGGGGATAGTCCGTAGCCGTCAACCGCACGATCCATTACTTTGTTCATACTGGCAGTAACTGCAATCTGGGCAAACCGTTCGACTCCCAATAACGTAACGGCATGCTTGAGCGTGCTGACTTTATTGGGTATGCCAAAATAGGCAGAATTAGCCAATCTGAGAACATTGGCGGCAAGCCCCGGATCGTGACGCAAAATTCCCACTATTTCATCGGACGACACATCCTCTTCCGTGAGAAGCGCCCGGAGCTTTATGACTGCTTGAGGCATGCTCGGAAATATTGACACTTTCCGAATAATCTTATCCGGTATATCGTTTTTGATCTGTCCGTTGTCTCCTGAATCGGCCATATCCGCTTTTTCCTCTCACGACCTAACAGCAACTTGTACTTGAATAAAGAATTATTATTATAACATATTTATGAGGGAATTCAATTTGAGGATCAATGAGGCACCGATTAGATTAAAATACAAAAAATGAGGTCATAAATGCAATAAATTTCTCAAGGAAAATCTTTCAGCGGCCGATAATGAAAGTATGGGGGACAAAGAGCGCAGAAAATATCCGCGAGTCGACACCAGCAATATAGTTGCCTATTGTTGTTTGGACGAAAATGGAAACGAATTGGATCATTGTATGGCACGGGTGCTAGACGTGAGTCCGGTCGGGGTAAAAATTGAAACATTCCAAGAAATAGAATCAGAAATGATCCGGTTGAACTCAGTCGACTCGGATGACACCTTGATTGAAATCAAGGGCCGGGTCGCCCATAGTTGCAAAATCGAAGACGGCAGATATGAAATCGGGATCGGCTTTGCGGGTACCGAGGTTGAAAAAACCCAATTTGCTTTAAAACTGATCGGCGTCTGCTATCGAGCAGAGCCGGACATTGTCATGGTTAAAGGTTCGCAGGACAAGGGGCGGGATCGCAGAAAATACCCGCGAGTCGATACCAACAATCTAATTTCCTATTGTTGTTTGGACGAAGATGGGAATGATCTGGGCATCTTCATGGCAAGAGCGCTGGATGTCAATCCACTCGGCGCCAAGATTGAAATTTACCAGGAAATTCTCTCGGAAAATATTCAGCTGACGTCCGTTGACGCCGATGGTAATTTAATTGATATTTTGGCCAGGGTGGCCCATGCCCGGAAGGTGGATGACCATCGATACGAACTCGGGATTCAATTTTTGGGCAGCGAGGCTGAAAACACGGAGTTTTCGTTGAAACTTATCGGCTTCTGCCATAAAGTAGAGCCGGCCTTTGTCATGGTGAAAGGCTCAAGATAATGATTTTTGCTCTTGGTAATAGGACGAATCATTCAGGAGTCGATACATGACGTGCGCATCGACCGGCCCCATTTGCTTGTGATTGAAAGCGCGGGGCAAGGTGCCGATTATTTTAAACCCCATTTTCTGCCACCATTCAACGGCGTATGTGTTTATCACGACCACCAGGTTGTATTGCATGGCTTTATGGCCAAGTCTAACCGCTTCTTTCTTTGATCCCACTCTTTTTGTTTTGCCTTTCTTATTGCGATCATGCCTGCTGACCCTTGCCTCTTAACTCCCCGCGCAAAAAAGAGAACAGAATCCCGATGGTGCACAGTGCCGAAAAAATCAGGAAAGATACCCGTACGCTCGTCAAGAATTCACTGTAATTAGAGGGTGTTATCTGCTCCCGGCCGATAAAGATGGCAAAAACCACCATGGCGACCGCCATGCTGACCATCTGCCCCAGCAGGCGCATGGTGGCCACGGTCCCGGAGGCAATACCCAAATATCTCTTTTCAACAGAGCTCATAATCGCGTTCATATTGGGAGATGAAAACAGGGCAAAACCAAATCCAAGAAAGGCCAGGGTCAAAACGATTAAAATGTTTGATGTCTCGGCTCCGATAAAAACCAGGAAGAATAACCCGATGGCCGTGATCATCATGCCGGTCGATGCAATCAGGCGCGGCTCAATTCTATCCGAAAGCCGGCCGGCCAGGGGCGAAAAAACCGCCATCACAATGGGCTGGGCAATCAGAATCGATCCGGCATACTGGGGCGGGATGCTTTTGATATACTGCAGATAAAGGCTGAGCAGAAACGTCAGGGCAAATGTCGCCGAGTAATTTATCAGCGCTGCCAGACTTGAAAAAGTAAACAGCCGGTTTTGACTAAATAGCTTGACCTCAAACACCGGATTGGGGATCCGCAGCTCGTGTCTGATAAAAAGGCCCAGACCCCCAAGGCCGGCAATCGTCAAATATACGGCAACAGGTCGGGGTAACAGGGATGCCCCGTAGATTAATATTAGAATTGAGACACCATAGAGCACACTGCCGCGGATGTCCAGGGTTTCGCCTCTGGCATCGGCCCATTCGCCCGTTAAATATTTGATGGTCATATAGACCGACGCGGCACCAAACGGTACGACCACTGCAAAAATACTGCGCCAGCCCAAATAGCGGGTGATGAAACCACCGGCAAACGGTCCGACGGACAGCCCGATATAGACTGCCGAGACATAAATGCCAATGGCCCGGCCTCGCCGCGCCGGCGGAAATATGGAGGTAATGATGGCCATACCGGTGGTAACAAACATGGCCGAACCGATGCCCTGCAAAATCCGCATGCAAATGAGCATATTAATGGAAACGGAAAAGGCTGCCAGAAGCGATGACAAGGTATATATAATGACGCCCAGGTTGAAAATTTTTTTACGGCCGTAAATATCAGCCACTTTGCCGAAGGGAACCAGAAAAACCGCGATGGCCAGCAGGTACGATGTTGCCACCCAACTCAAAACTACCGCATCAGCTGAAAATTCCGCCTGAATTGTCGGCAGGGCCACATTGACCGAAGAGATCGTAAACGGTCCCATAAACGACGTCAGGGTGGCAACAAACAGGGCTGATTTTTCCAAAGATGTGTCGGTTGTCAAGGCGATATTGCTCCAAGTTTTTAATTAGCCATTGTCGGGTTTTTCTGATTGCAAGTAAAGAAAAATCTGATGATTTTATTTGTAATTCATATCACATTGGGTATGATGGGTTTTCGAATTCGTGCACAGTTTTTTTCAGAGTAAAACCCAAAGGAGGCAAGCTATGGATGAGCACCAGGTGGTATGGAATGAAAAAGTCGCTGAAAAAATCATCAAAAACCTTGAAAAGCGCCGCATGGCCGGCAGCTATACGGATAGCGCGGCTAAAGCCAAAGACGAGATTCTCGAGATGATCCCGCAGGGTGCCACCGTTTTTCGCTGCGGATCGATGACGGCCGGGGGTTTGGGCCTGTGGGAGGCAATCGCCGCCATACCTGGAGTGAACCTGATTGATCCCTATCAACCCGAATTATCACGCGAAGAAGGCTTGGAACTTCGTCGTCAGGGGCTGACAGCTGACGTCATGGTTGCCAGCACCAATGCCATTACCCTGGATGGGCGGCTGGTCAACCTGGACGGGATGGGCAATCGGGTGGCGGCCATGGCCTTCGGACCTAAAAAGGTAATCCTGGTAGTCGGTATGAATAAGGTTGCACCGGATCTGGAATCTGCCATTGCCCGGGTCAAGCACTATGCCGCGCCGATCAACAACATTCGTTACGGGCTCAAAAACCCTTGTGTTGAGACCGGCCTGTGTTCGGATTGTCGAACCCCGCAACGGATTTGCAATATGTGGAGCACGATTGAAGGTCATATGATTGAAAACCGGATTCATGTGAAGTTGGTGGGGGAATTTTTGGGATATTAATAATGAACAGATTACAGACGTCAGAGGGTATTGAATTTGGAAGTGTGAATGCGGAAGTCGGAAAAACTCGGACATGACAGGGGGTGTGAATCAAGACTGTTGGCTATTGGAATATCCGTGGCAATTTGTGTTATGCCGACATGTAAAGTGCAGAAGTTCTGGAGTAAAGGAGTGCTGGGTTTAAAATGAATCCCGTTTCCTACAACCCTTCTTTGACAGGAGCTATTACCATGGAAGAAAAAATAAAGGTGAAAATCGAAGCTGCAGTCGATGGACTGCGGGATGAAATGATCGATTCTTTGGCCGAACTGGTGCGGATACCCAGTGTGGTTGGCAACGAAGGACCGGCCCAGGATTATATGCAGCGGCAGTATGAAGGCCTGGGGTTGGATGTGAAAACTTTTGAAGCCGACAAGAGCACGGTCGGACAGCATTCGGCCTACGTTGAAAGCGGACTGCCCTTTGAGGGGCGGCCGAATGTCGTCGGGGTACTGAGAGGTGACCCTGCTAAAAATTCGATGATTCTAAACGGTCATGTCGATGTGGTTTCCCCCGAGCCGGTGGACCAGTGGCAGCATGACCCCTGGGGCGCTGAAATCGAAGGCAATCGTCTTTACGGGCGGGGTGCGGTGGATATGAAGGCCGGCGTGATCGCCAATTTGTTCGCCCTCAAAGCGCTGCTTAATGCCGGTATCGAACCGGGTGGTGATGTCATGCTGCAAAGCGTGGTCGAGGAAGAAGCCGGCGGCGGCGGGGGCACCCTGGCCTGCTTGATGGAGGGCTATACCGCCGACGGCATGATCATCACCGAACCGTTCATGATGCCCGTGATCAGCCACCCGGGTATTTTGTATTTCCGGGTAAAAATCAAGGGCCTGACCGCCCATGCCGGTCACGCCCATCTGGGGGTCAATGCCATCGGCAAGATGATGAAAGTGTATGAAGCCATGGTGGACTTGGACCTGCGGCGGGCTGCGACGGTAAAATTTCCTTTATATCACAAGGTTGAAGGCCGCTCGTGCCATCTGAATATCGGTACCCTCCAGGCCGGTGACTGGGTGTCGACTGTGGCCGGATTTGCGGAAATGGCATGCCGGATTTCATTTATCCCGCAAGAAAGCATGGTTGAGACCAAGAATACTGTCGAGCGGGTGATTGAAGAAGTGGCCCGGACTGATGACTGGCTCAAAGACCATCCGCCGGTGGTGGAATGGTTCGGCTGGCATACGGAGCCTTGGTACCAGGATCCTGACGATCTTTTTATCCAAACCGTGCTTCCCTGTCTGGAAGCCGCCTGCAACCAAAAAATGGAAGTTTCCGGTGTCACCGCCGGTTTGGACAACCGGTTTTCATCCTACTTCGGATTCCCCTCCATTTGTTTTGGCCCCGACGGCAATAACTATCACAGCTTTGATGAATATGTCGATTTGGATTCTTTTGTTGCGGCAACCAAGGCGGTTGCACTCTCTACCCTGGATTGGTGTTCGGGGGAAAGATGACGATAGCAAAGCTCAGCCCTGCTGAGTACGATTAGTGTCCCGTGATATATTGTTCGATTGTGACGCTGGGGACGGCCTGAATGTTGCCGGATATGGTATACGGGTGAGCTGTTCTAAAAGCAACATACCCTGATATTAAATTTTCATCACCTCTAAATACGTACTGAGATATGATGCATGCCAGAAATGAGGATCTATTTCAGGCCTGGCGTAGAGTTCCGGAAAACCGCCGATAAATATATATTTCTGTCCACCATGGGTTTTGAAGGATTCTGCGACTTCACGCCAGGAAAGATTCATCATATTCAAAACCCCGCATCTTCCTGCAAGACTCTTTGATATTTCCTGCATCAAAAGAAAATTTTTTTCTTGACAAATATATTAGTATACTAGTATATTAGTTGGAAATAAATTCGCGCACACCTGATTCGAAATTTCTTTTTATCGCCCTTTTGTTTGTCTGCGCTAAGAAAATCACAAAGTGATTCTATTTTAGGAATGATTTTTCCCATGATGGCAAACGCATCCACCATATCCCAGCTTTTGCCAAACCACGTATTTGTTTGTTGGATTGCCGGTTTGGCGATTCCGGGCACGGTTTAATCTGTTAAACCGGCGGTCCATTTTTATCACCAATGGCGTTTTCGCCAAGATCCAACCCCAAAAAGGAGGAAGTTATGAAAAAGAGTATTTTGATTTTATTTTTGGTTGCGGCCCTGGCTGTGCCGGGCGCTGTTTTGACCGCCGATGCAGCTAATAAAGATACCTTTGTATTTGCCAGTTACGGTGACGTAAAGGACTGGGATCCGGCCATCGCCTTTTCCCTTGAAGTGTTTATGCTGCGCCAGGTTTACGAAGGCCTGACTAATTACAATACCCCTGGTGAGGAGCCGCTGATTCTGCCCGGACTGGCGACTTCCTGGTCCACTTCCGATGGCGGCTTGACCTGGACCTTCAATCTGCGCAAGGGGGTTAAATTCCATGACGGCGAGCCCTTCAATGCCTCGGCTGTGAAGTACGTCATCGACCGCAACAAGAAAATGGGTAAGGGCGCGGCCTTCATTTGGGCGGCGGTCAAAGAGGTTAAAGTCGCCGATGATCACACCGTTCAGTTTTTGCTCAAGTACCCGGCTCCGATTGACATCATCGCTTCGGCCCAGTACTGCGCCTGGATGTATTCACCCAAAGCCGGCGAGAAGGGCACCGACTGGTTCATGCAGGGCAACGCGGTCGGCACCGGTCCTTACAAACTCGATAGCTGGGAGAAAAGCCAGCAGACCGTTCTGTCAGCCTTCAAAGATTACTGGGGCGGCTGGAAGGATAAGAATTTCAAGCGGGTCATTCTCAAGGTGGTGACCGAAAAATCCACCCAGGTCCAGATGCTCAAAAGCGGCGAGGCTGATTTTGCTTCGCTGATTCCCATCGATTCCATTCCCGGTTTGAAGAAGTATCCGGCGGTCAATATGCAGACGCCGCCATCCTGGAAAAATTATATGTACCTGATCAACGTCAAAAAATTTCCGACCGACAACCTGAAAATCCGTCAGGCCATCAGCTATGCTTGCGATTACCAGGGCGTGATCAACGGCGTTTTGAACGGCGGTGGTTCCATCCCCAGCGGCCCCATTCCGGCCACCATGTGGGGTCATGATCCCAACCTGCGGATTTATAATTTTGATCTGGAAAAAGCCAAAAAATTGGTGGGAGAAAGCGGCATCCCCCAAGACAAGCTGAAAATAACCATTGCCTATATCGGTACGAGCCAGGTTTACAGCAACGTGGCCCAGATGCTGCAGGCCAACCTGGCTCAAGTCGGCATCACCGTGGAGTTGCTGCCCGGACCCTGGGGCACCATCTGGGACAAGGCCAAAAAACTGGAGACCGCCCCCAACATTCAGTCCATGGCCTGGTGGCCGACTTATCCGACTCCCAGTGACTGGCTGATCGGTTTATGGCGGACGGAGGAAAAGGCCTTATTCAACCTGTCCCATTACGCCAATCCGGAGTATGACAAACTGGTTGATGACGGAGCGGCCGCCGAGGGTATTGACAAAGCCAGGGCAACCGAACTGTACAGCAGGGCCCAAAAGATTCTGGTCGACGATGCTGTGGCTGTTTTTTATGCCGACGTAAACGACCAGGCCGGCCATAGAGCAGATATCGGCGGCTTTGTTTATAATCCGTCTTACAACATTGCAAGGATATACGATCTGTACAGAAAATAGGATGAAAAAATATATCGGAAAACGGCTGGCCTATACCCTGCTGGTCTTGTTCGGGGTTTGTACCATCTCCTTTTTTGTGTCGCGGGTCATTCCCGGTGACCCGGCGTCCATGTGGGCCGGCCCCAAGCACACCCAGGAACAGTTGGACGCTGCCCGCAAAGAACTCGGCCTGGACCGGCCCCTGCTGGTTCAGTATCTGAATTACATGGGCAACCTGGTGAAGGGTGACCTGGGCGTGTCCATCAGAACCAAACAGCCGGTGCTTGAGGAGGTCGGCCGCAGATACGGTGCCACCTTCGAGCTGGTCACCGTATCCATATTGATCGCATTGGCTGTCGGTATCCCGCTGGGCGTCATTTCGGCCGTGCGCAAGGACAAACCCATTGACCACACCAGCCGGGCTTTCTCCATTTCCGGAGTGGCCATGCCGGTCTTCTGGCTGGGCTTGATCCTGCAGATGACGCTGCACGGCAAGCTGGGCTGGTTTCCGCTGCAGGGCCGGATCGGTTCGATGATCCTGATCGACCATCCCATTACTTTCATCACCGGTTTTTACCTGTTCGATTCTTTAGTTACCGGCAACTGGCCGGCTTTTTTCAGCTCGCTCAAATATATGGCCCTGCCGGCGCTGACCATGTCCTTTGCATCGCTGGCCATCGTAACCCGGATAACGCGCTCCTCCATGCTGGAGGTCATGCGCGAAGATTACGTCCAAACCGCGACCGCCTATGGTGTCAGCCGGCGCACGATTCTATACAAGTATGCCTTGAAAAATGCGCTCATCCCGACCATCACCATTATCGGCCTGGCCTACGGGCTGATGCTGGGGGGGTCGGTTCTGGTGGAATCGATCTTTGACTGGCCGGGGCTGGGCAGCTACATTGTGCTGTCCATTACCCGCAACGATTTTCCGGGCATCGTCGGTTCGACCCTGATCTTCGCCGCCACCTATCTGACCATTAACTTAATTGTCGATCTGATTTACTTCTTCGTCGACCCCCGGATCAAATATCCGGGCAGCAAGGGTTAAGCCATGGCTGAAGCGATAACTGCTTATCGTAATCCCCGCTGGGAACGGATGCGTTACTTCATCCATCTGGCCAGGAAAAATCCGCTGTTTTTGATCGGTGTGGGGGTGGTGGTTCTGTTAGTCTTTGCCGCGTTGTTCGCTCCCTGGATTACCCCCTACCCGGCGGATGCCAAACATGCCATCCACTTCGGCTCCAAGCTCAAGCCGCCGTCCATGGACCACTTTTTCGGCACCGATGCCCTGGGGCGGGACATATTCAGCCGGGTCGTTTTCGGGGCCAAGATGTCGATCCGGATCGGGGTGACGGTCCTGGCCATCGCTCTGGTGATCGGGGTGCCGCTGGGGCTTATCGCCGGCTACTTCGGCGGCCGGATCAGTGATGTGATCATGCGCATCAGCGATATCTTTCTGGCATTCCCGTCGCTATTGCTGCCTCTGGCCATCGCCGCCGCCCTGGGTCCGTCGATCACCAATGCCATGATCGCCATAGCCGTGGCCTGGTTTCCCTGGTACGTCCGGATCGTTCGGGCCCAGGTGCTGACGGTCAAAGAGCAATTGTACGTTGAAGCGGCCCGATCCATCGGCGTCAGCCGTTTTAGCCTCCTGGTCAAGCACGTGCTGCCCAACTCCATGGCGCCGGTCATTATCCAGGCTTCCATGGATTTGGGTTACACGATCCTGACCGCGGCCGGATTGTCGTTTATCGGTGTGGGTGCGAGACCGCCGACAGTCGAGTGGGGGCTGATGATCACCGATGCCCGGGCTTACTTCCTCGACTTCTGGTGGACGGTTACCTTCCCGGGCCTGGCTATATTTGTGACCGTGCTGGCCTTCAATCTGGTCGGTGATGGGTTAAGAGACATCCTCGATCCCAGGGTCAGGGACTGACGGTATGGATAAACCAATTTTAGAAATAAAGGGATTAAAAACCCACTTTTTTACATACAACGGCGTGGTCCGGGCCGTGGACGGGATCGACCTGGCGGTAAACCGCAACGAAGTGGTCGGCATCGTGGGTGAAACCGGTTGCGGCAAGTCGGTGACCGTGCGCTCCACCATGGGCCTGGTTCCCGACCCGGGGCAGATTGTTGCCGGGCGGGTTCTGTTAGATGGTGAAAACCTGCTGGAGAAGCGCGATGCCGAGCTGCGGCGTATCCGCGGCAGCCGGATGTCGATGATATTTCAGAACCCGCTTTCCTCGCTCAACCCGGTTTTTACCATCGGCAATCAGGTGGGCCATGTGATCAGCATTCATCAGGCTAAGAACATAAAAGAGGCGCTTGACCGGGCGGTAGAGGTCTTTGACCTGGTGCGGTTGCCGGACCCCGAGCGCCTGTTGCAGAAGTACCCGCATGAACTCAGCGGTGGGATGCTGCAGCGGGTCATGATTGCCATGGCCCTATCCTGCCGACCGGAGGTGCTGATTGCCGATGAGCCCACCACAGCGCTGGATGTGACTATCCAGGCCCAGATACTGTCACTGATGCTGCGGCTGAAAGAAGAGACGGGCACGTCAATTATCATGATCACCCATGATCTGGGGGTGGTGGCCGAAACCTGTGATCGGGTGGCGGTGATGTATGCCGGATTGATTGTGGAGCGGGGCCCGGCGCAGGCGATATTCAGTAATCCGCTGCACCCCTACACCGAGGGACTGCTATCCTCGCTGCCGGGCCAACAGGAAGCTGGAGACGAGCTCAGAACAATTGAAGGGCTGGTTCCGGATCTCATTCATCCGCCGTCAGGCTGCCGGTTTCATGCCAGGTGCCCGATCGCTGAAGAGGTATGTGAACGGCAAATTCCGGAATTGATAGATAAGGGAGACGGTCGAGCCGTAGCCTGTCATTTTCGATGAGACTGGACTCTGAATATTTGAATTTGGAAAAAGACTTGTAAACCAATGGCATTGATTGAAGCCTTGAACATAAAAAAATATTTTCCCACCCAGGGCGGTCATCTGGTGAAAGCCGTGGATGATGTGTCTTTTTCCATCGCAAGCGGAGAAACCGTGGGGATGGTGGGAGAGTCCGGCTGCGGCAAGTCCACTATTGGACGGGTTATCATGAATTTGATAGAGCCCACTGACGGCCGGCTGTTGTATGATGACCGCAATATTTACGAACTGGCCAAAGCCGAGCGGCGGGCGCTGCGCCGTAAAATGGGGATTGTCTTTCAGGACCCATATTCATCGTTGAATCCCCGTATGAATGTCCTGCAGATTGTGGGAGAGCCTTTAACCGTTCACCGCAAATTAAGAGGAGCCCGACTCAGGGAAGAAGTTGTTCGTCTGCTGGAGCAGGTCGGGCTCAAACCGGAGCATATCAACCGCTACCCGCACCAGTTTTCAGGCGGGCAGCGACAGCGGATTGGAATTGCACGGGCATTGGCGTTGGGCCCGAAATTTTTAATACTGGACGAGCCGACCAGCGCACTGGATGTATCGGTCCAGGCCCAGGTGCTGAACTTGATCAAAAAGCTTCAGGCCGCCCAGGATCTGACTTATTTATTTATCACCCACGACCTGAACGTGGTTCGCCATATCGCCGACCGCGTGATGGTGATGTATCTCGGCAAACTGGTCGAAGAGGGGTCGGTGATAGATATTTTTAAAAGACCGCTGCACCCTTATACTCAAGCCCTGCTGTCGGCCAACCCCAAAATCGATCCGAACCTGAGGGGTGAGCGGACACTGCTCGAGGGCGACGTGCCTTCACCGGCCGACCCGCCGCCGGGCTGCAGCTTCCACACCCGCTGTCCCATTGCTGAGGATCAGTGCCGTAAAATAGAACCGGAGTTACGGCTGGTAAGCGATCGCAGGATTTCCTGTCATCTGGTTTGAGGAATAAAGGAATTATCAAAATGGAAGATCTACCGTTTAACAATCTTTCAAATCAACCGGGACCATCATTATTGCGGACCCAGGTGTATGAGTACCTGCGCCGGGAGCTCAAGCAGGAAAACCTGAAACCGGGCATGTCCGTCAGCATGAATGAGCTTATGACCCATCTGGGAATCAGCCGGACACCCCTCAGGGATGCGCTGTTGCAATTGCAAAACGAGGGCTTTGTGACATTTCTGCCGCAGCGCGGAATCCGAATTAACGAGCTGTCTCAAAAAGACATCGAAAACATGTACGAAATGTTGGGAGCCCTTGATTCCAGGGTTCTGCTGGCGGTTTTTGACAGGGTCGGCCGCGCTGAAATAGAGCAGATGAAGCAGATAAACACAGAAATGGGGAAAAATTTGGAGAAGCAGAATTTTCCGCAATACTGGAATTTAAATACAGCCTTTCACAATGTATATCTGAACCTTTCCACCAATGAGCTCATTTTAAACCATATTAACATCCTGCGCCAACGATTGTTTGAATTCGGTAAAAAGGACTGGAGCCTGAGGCGCAAGCATGTGATTCACAAGGAGCATTTGACACTGATGGAGCTTATCGAAAAAGGGAATGCCATTGCTGCGGCTGACTTTATGCGGGATCAGCACACGATCCTTGATCTTGACGCGAAAATATCACACTCACCGTAAGGAGCAACTGCACAATATGAACCTGGTTGAATATGCGCAATACGATGGTCTGGGGCTGGCGGAGATTATCCGCCAGGGAGATATTACACCGACTGAAGCAGCCGAACTATTCATAGCGGCCGTGGCGAAAGTGAATCCGCAAATTAATTCGGTGATTGAAGTTTACGATGATGCTTTGGATATTGCAAAAGCTGCCTTAAATGGCAACGGACCCTTTGGCGGGGTTCCCTTTTTAAGAAAAGACCTTGGCGCCACCGAGGTGGGCAGGCTGCAGGAGATAGGAAGCCGCCTTTTCAAAGGTTACGTACCGGATAAAGACTCTTTTTTGATGACCCGGTTCAAAAAGGCCGGATTGGCCACCATGGGGCGCTCCACCGTCCCGGAGCTTGGAATATCCGGCCAGACCGAAACAATTTTGCAGGGAATTACCCGCAATCCCTGGGATCTGGATCGCATGGCCGGCGGGTCCAGCGGCGGTGCTGCCGCCAGTGTTGCTGCCGGAATAGTGCCGGTTGCCCATGCCAGTGACGGCGGCGGATCCATTCGGATTCCGGCGTCCTGCTGCGGATTGGTCGGGCTGAATCCCTCCCGCGGCCGGATCAGCGCCGGTCCGGACCGGCAGGATCCCATGTTCGGTTTGGCAAGGGAGTTTGTCGTCAGCCGCAGCGTTAGAGATACGGCAGCCATGTTGAATGCGGTCCATGGCGCCGAGGTGGGAGACCCTTTTATCATTGTTAAACCTGAACGACCGTATACGGAAGAATTGCAGGCGCCTGCTGGAAACTTACGCATCGCATTTACTGCCGATTCATGGGGGCCTTATCCGGTGGATCTTGAAATCCAAAAAACAGTGGAAAAGGTTGCCTCGGTCTGTGAAAAAATGGGTCATGCGGTAGAGGCCGATTCGCCAGCGCTGGATTTCGTAAAAGTGAACACGGTGGTCATGAATGTCTTCGGACTGGCGGACGCGGGTATTGCCAAATTCGCCGAGTCCATGGGCCGGGAATTAAATCTTGATTATCTTGAGCCCGGAACCCTTAAAATGATTGAACGGGCAAGAAGCCTTACCATCGCCGAGGCCATGGAATCCTTTGAGGTTATGCGGCAGGTCAGATTCACAGTCGGACAGTTTTTTCAAAAATATGATTTATTGATAACCCCCAGCCTGTCCTTATTGCCGCAACCGCACGGGCTATTCAGTACCAAACGGGATGATCTGGAACCCCATGAATTCTGGGAAAATGATTTCAGGATATTTCAGCACATGGGTCTGTTCAACGTAACCGGAACCCCCTCCATTTCATTGCCGTTGGGGCAAAGTGAATCCGGCCTGCCCATCGGGGTGCAATTTGCGGCGCCCTTTGGAGATGAAGCTGCCCTGATACGCATCGCCGCTGCCTTTGAAGAAGCGATGCCCTGGAAAGATCGCATACCGCCGGTACACGTGAGCAAATAGGAATTCAAGACCGCGTAAGGGAGATAGTGTTATCAGGAGGCGAAGGAAACAGCCGTTAGGTTTCGGGTGTCAGGTGTCAGAAAAAGGAGATGATAAAAACTGAAACCTGTAGAATTAGCTTTTCCGTATCAATGGGAGGAAGTGAGATGAGAGAAGCATCTGTCAAGCCGAGAGCGCGGGATGTGGGGTTGCCGTTTGATGGCGTGACCGGAGAATTCAACGCGATCACCGACATCACAGGTGTCGAAGTCGGATTTGCGACCCTGATCGAGGGCGAAGGCGCGGTTGAAGTCGGCAAGGGGCCGATTCGCACAGGGGTTACCGCTATTTTACCGCGCGGCAAACGGGATATGCCCGGACCCATTTGGGCCGGTCAATATACCCTCAATGGCAACGGTGAGATGACCGGCACCCACTGGATCCATGAAGCCGGATATTTTATCAGTCCGATCTGCATCACCAACACCCATTCGGTCGGTATGGTGCATCACGCCACTGTGGGGTGGATGATCGATCAGTATCCCGGCTTTTTTCTTGATGATCATGCCTGGGCCATGCCGGTGGTGGCCGAGACTTATGACGGCTTGACCAATGACATCTGCGGCCGGCATCTAAAAGAAGAACATGTGCTTTCGGCCTTAAAATCAGCCGCCCCGGGTTTTGTTGCCGAGGGCAATTTCGGCGGCGGCACGGGCATGGTGACCTATGAATTTAAAGGCGGCACCGGTACTTCCTCCCGCAGGATAACAATCGGATCCGAAAAATACACAGTCGGAATCCTGGTGCAGTCCAACTTTGGCTCGCGCAAGGATCTTACCATCCTGGGGGTGCCGGTCGGCAGACATTGGCCGGAAAATGCGGTCATCAGCGAGATCAGCCAAAGAGAGACGGGCTCTATTATCGTCATCATCGGAACTGATATTCCCATGCTGCCGACTCAGCTGCGACGCGTTGCCAAACGGGCGGCGATCGGAATCGGGCGCACCGGCACACCCGGGGGTAATTACTCCGGCGATATTTTCCTGGCGTTTTCCGTTGCCAATAACCTTGACTGGCCCAGTATGCATGGGGAGCAATCGACTCTATACGCGCTGGGCTTTATTAACGATCATTATTTCGATGACATTTATCGCGCGGTTGTTCAAGCCATCGAAGAAGCCGTTGTCAACGCCATGATCGCGGCCGAATCCATGACCACGGTTAAACCCGAAGGCTATACGCTTGAGGCGATTGACCACGATCGGCTGAGACAAATTATGAGCCAATATAATCGTCTAATAGAAAGCTGAATTCACATTTTTTGCTGCCACTATAACTTGACTTAATTGTAATTTCTTTAAATTTCGTAAAAATATATTATTGTCACGAAACCACGAAAATTAAAAAACACGCAATATCACTCGGCTTTTATCGCATTATCGTCCTATCGTGCTTTCTTGATTAAATTGTCCATATGGTTTCGGTTTATTCGAAGAAAGAAGATAAATGGGAAAAGTAGAAAAACAGATCTTAAACAGTATCGACAATCTTTCCGATGATATACTCGACTTTACCCGCCGGCTGGTGGCCGAACCTAGTACCCTGGGCAATGAAGCCCCGGCCATGGAGGTTATGGAAGCCGAATTGAAAAAGCTTTCATTTAACCCTGCCCGAATCCTGATTGATCCGGTCAAATTATCAGAACATCGGGCATCCGATTAACCTGAATATCGGTGTTATCAATGGGGGGGACTGGCCGTCCACCGTGCCGGCTGCGGCTGAGTTTCACTGCCGCTTGTCTTTTTTCCCGGATGCAACCTACGATCAGACCCGTCAGCGGATTATTGACACGATCGACCGGGCCACGAGCCAGGATCCATGGCTGGCAGAAAATCAACCCATTGTTGAGTTCTACGGATTTCGATCCGAAGGGCACATCGAGGAGCGCAACCGGCCGGCTTTCAACACCCTCAATGACTGCCATCGGGAGATGTTCGACCGGGACGCCGAAGACACGATCTCCACAGCAACTACGGATGTTCGGGCCTATCACCATTACGCCAGCGCCCAGGCAACCTGTTACGGCCCGGAGGCTGAAAATATCCATGCCGCCAATGAAAGAGTGAAAATCGAAAGCGTCATTGATACGGCTAAAGTCTATGCTTTATTCCTGGCGCGCTGGTGCGGGCTGGTGGGCCATTAAGTTGGTTTGGTACTTCGATTGCGTTGCTTATTTTACAATTGAATCCATGGGAAAAAATATAGGCGGAAGGCTCACGGCATATGGCAAAGGAAAAAAGCAGATAATCTGTCTTCGTTCTCCGAGCTACGCCGCGGCACGCAGTGGGAAAATACAATAATGATCTTTAACCTTGCTTTTATTATCATTTTTAGATTACATATTTTTCCGGAGATGAATTCCCGAAGTAGTTAAGCAGGATTTTGCTTAGAACACCCAGAAAATTCGATCGGCAACCAAAAAGGAAAAATATCATGAACGGATTCTACGGGCGTATTTTAAAAGTCAATCTTAACCGGAAGAGTTTTAAAATCGATAAAATCGAGGATGCGGTTTATGAAAAGTATCTGGGCGGCAAAGGACTGGCATCCTACCTGCTAACCGAATTAAATCCGCCGGGCGTTGATCCGCTGGCGCCGGAGAATACGCTGATTTTTACCAACGGCCCGTTGGGGGGCAGCACGCTCTGGGGCTCCTGCCGCTACGGGGTCTACACCAAATCCCCGCTGACGGGGTTTTTTGCTGAGTCCTATTCCGGCGGGAAAACACCGGATGCGATCGATGCCACCGGATTCGACGCCGTGGTGATTCAGGGCCGGTGTGATGAACCCGCCGTGCTGACCGTCCATCCGGAGGGCGTCGGGTTTCATGCCGCCGGGGAAATCTGGGGCATGGAATCCTATGGGGCGGAGGATGCGATAAAAGATCAGTTTGCCATGGAAGAATATCGGAAAAAAGGAGCTCTGGTGATCGGGCCGGCATCAGAAAATCTGGTGCGCTTTGGCTGCATTAAAAATGACTACTGGCGCTCGGCCGGTCGAACCGGTGCCGGTACCGTGATGGGCTCTAAACAGGTTAAAGGCATTTTGTTCACCGGCAACCGCAAACGGTCCCACGCGGATGAAGCAGCCGTTAAGGAGTTTTCCAAAAACTTCATGGCCGAATTCAAGAATCATGCCGCGGCCAATGCCTACCGCACACTGGGAACCCCCATGCTGGTCAAAATGACCAACACGGCCGGCGCCTTTCCCAACCGCTACTGGACCAAAGGCACCATGGACAATTGGGAAAATATCAGTGCCGAGGCGCTGGTTGAAAAAATGGACCCCACGCCCCATGCCTGCGGAAAATGCTTCATGGCCTGTGGGCAGCTGGGCACGGTAAAAGAAGGAAGGCATGCCGGCCTTAAAATTGAAGGTCCGGAATATGAGACGATTTACGCCTTCGGCGGATTGTGCCTGATAGACAGGATCGAGGAGATTGCCTATCTAAATGATATCTGTGACCGATTGGGCATGGACACGATCACCGCCGGCAATCTGTGTGCCTTTACCATAGAAGCCGCCCGCCGGGGCAAGGTTGACTATAAAATCGACTACGGCGACGTGGATGCGATTGCGGATTTACTGCAACTGATGGCCCGCCGGGAAGGCATCGGTGAAGTGCTGTCCCAGGGCATCAAACATGCTGCCGGGCAATGGGGACTGGAGGATATCGCGGTGCATGTCAAAGGTATGGAGCCGGCCGGGTATGACCCCCGCAAGCTCAAAGGCATGGGGCTGGCCTATGCGACTTCGGACCGCGGGGCCTGTCACCTGCGCGCCACCTTTTACAAACCGGAGCTGGCCGGCATGATTCCGCCCGAGCAGATTGAAGGCAAAGCGGAAATGTTTCTGGAATTTGAAGACCGGCTGGCCATATTTGATACCTTGATCCTGTGCCGATTCTACCGGGATTTTTACCTGTGGAACGTGCTGGAAGATGTCATCCACAAAGTAACCGGCCTCGATGCCGGCGAGAAAGCGCTCAAAGCAAAAGCCCGGGCCATTGCCAGCCAGATCCGGCGTTTCAACCTGCGGGAAGGCATGCAGCCCGAAGACGAGCGCCTGTCCAAAGCGCTGCACCGGGCCTTAACGGACACCGGCCAGGTGATCACCGAAGATCAGCTGGAGGTGATGCTCAAGGAATACTATCAGCTGCAGGGGTGGGATGAGACCGGGAAGGCGGCGGATTAGGTACTAAACAGCGAATCACGCTAAAGACGTGATCTAAAGACAGCCGAATATCGAATATCCAACCGCAGAATTCTGAAGGGTGGTTTCGCTACGCTCTATCTTTTTTTTATATAGATAGAATACATCCAATCTTAACTAGCAACCGGTGAAATAATATCTCCCATATATAAAACAGTATCTTCCAAAGGAATCTGAAACCTTCTTTTTATCCTTCAATAAACGCCTTAAGCTTCCCCAATCCCTCATTGATCTCAGGCGGATTGATACCCGAATAGGCCATCCGGATATAACAATTGTCTTCGCCTTCCAGCGGCCGGCCAAAATGAAGGCGGGTGCAAAACGACACCCCGGTTTCCTGCAGCACGGTTCGGCGAAAATCATCATAGTTGGTCAGGCCCGTTTTCTGCATGGCTCCGGTGACATTCGGCCACAGGTAGAACGTGGCGTTGGGACGGATGCAGTTGACACCCTCAATGACATTTAGCAAATCCACTGTTAAATCGCGCCGCGCTTTCAATGTTTTAAGAACCTGTCTGGTTTCCGTTTGATTTCCGGTCAAACCCTCGATAGCGGCATACTGGACAAAATGGTTTGAACAGGACTCCTCGTTCACATTGAGTTTGATAATGACGTCGATGATTTCTTTGGGCCCGATGGTGGCACCCAGGCGCCAGCCGGTCATGACAAATTTTTTGGAGAAGGTGTACAAAATAACACATCGTTCGGCCATACCCGGCAGGGATACCAGAGATTTGCTGGTGCCTTCATAACGCATGTCAAAATAGGCTTCGTCACACAGAACCAGGAGATCATATTTGAGTACCAGTTCGGCTATCTTTTCGAGTTCGGCTTGCGAGCATTCAGCACCGGTGGGATTTTGCAGGTCATTGAGCACCAGCAGGCGCGTGCGAGGAGTGATTTGGCTTTCAAGCATGTCCGTGTCGATGTCAAAATTATTTTTGCCCTCGATGTAGCCATAGGGTACCGCCTTGCCGCCATGAAACTCGATTTGTGATTCGTAAATGGGGTAACCCGGGTTGGGGTAAAGCACCTCATCGCCCGGATTCATCAACGTCAAGAAAAATTTGCTGATGGTGGGCTTGCCTCCCGGCTGGATGGCGACGTTTTCCATCGCGTATGGCGCGCTGCGCGTTGCGCTGACATCGTCCGCCAGGATTTCACGCAGTTGGGGAACGCCGGCGTTGGCACAATAATTGGTCCTGCCGTCCTGCATGGCCTTGATGCCGGCTGCCATCACGTTGGCCGGGGTTTTCAGGTTCAGGTCCCCCAGGTGAAAAGGATACACTTTGTTGCCCTGAGCCGCAAAGGCGGCGGCCTCGGCTGAGACGGCAAAGGCTGTTTCCGTTCCTAAACGAGCGACGCGTTCTGCGATTTTCATGATTTTTCTCCCGACTGGATTGGTTCCAGGTTCAAAGTTCAAACTAAACAATCTCAATCCCCAAACAGCGGAATACCCAACTCTTTGGCATTGACGATGCTGGGTGCTGCTTTGGGTGATTCGCCTTCTAAAAAAGACAGAATATCCGGTTGGTTCCAGGCCGGGTAACCGGACAGGACCCCGGCCACATTAGCGGCCGCCAGGGTGGCCATACCTTCCCGTGTCCAGCGCGTTGCCGAAGCAATGTGGGGCACGATCAGCACATTGTCCAGTTCGACCAGTCCCGGTTTCATTTGCGGCTCGTCTTCGAAAACATCCAGACCGGCCCTGAAGTTCGGGTGCTTACGGCAATGGGCAACCAGCGCCGCCTCATCGACCACGGGACCCCGGCTGGTGTTCACCAATATCGCATTTTCTTTCATCAATGCCAGGCTTGTGGCGTTGATCAGGTGGTGGGTGGATTCATCCAGCACGGTGTGGACGCTGATACAGTCGGCTTCCCGCAATACGTCTTCGACGGTATCGGCGCGTTTGCAGGACACCGGCTCTTCCCCGCGGGATTTGAGAAAATCTGCATAGGCGGCAATATATTCCTCGAGGTCTTTATTGGGATAAATGTCGTGATAGATCAGATTCATTTTGTGACCTTCGACCATCATGCGGGCGTAGGTTGCACCGATGCGACCGGCGCCGATCACCCCGACGGTTTTGTGCCACAACAGCTCACCCAGAAAAAGGGTCATCAACCAGCCCTTGTATTTACCGGCCCGCAAAAATCGTTCGGCTTCGCCGGTGCGGCGGGCGGCGGCAAAGGTCAGCGTGACCGCCATCTGGGCCGTGGTTTCCGTCAATACTCCCGGAGTATTACCGACCGGCAGACCATGTTTGGTGGCGGCTGCCACATCAACATTGTTATAGCCCACGGCAACGTTGCTGTAGGCTGTGCCGCCGGCAGCCTTGAGGGCGGCAAAAAGTTCATCACCCCAATCTTCTGTCAGCTGTCCTAAGACACCGTCACATTGGGCTCCAATGGCGGCCTGGATTTCCGCAACGCTTAAAACATCGGTGGCGGTGCAGAGCTCGACCCTGCAGCCGGCCTTGATTAACGTTTGCAGCCACCGTGAGCCGGGCAAATTTTTGGTAACCACTACGCGTTTGCTTCCGGAAGGATTGTGAGTTTCCCATTCTTTCGGGGCCATCGCTTAAACCTCCTTGAATATGAAAATGGTAAGCGCTCAACTAATTTGAGCGTTTCAAATATTACACCGCCTAAGGTACGAAGGAAAGTAAATATTTATTACGCGATATTGTCAATAATATTTTAATTTTTTTATAAATTGTTCAAAAAAGATTAAAATATTTGTTGATATAATCAATTATCACAGAATTTTTATCTGAAGTGGGTCTCGCGCAGGACTTTCTTGGTAATCTTACCCGACCCCGTTTTCGGCAGTTCATCGAGAAAAATAATGGATTTCGGAGCCTTATATGAGGCCTGGTATTCTTTACAAAACCCGATAATTTCCGCTGCGGTGGCGGTTTCATCATTCTTTAGCACCACAGCGGCCGTCACCGACTCGCCCCACGTTTCATCCGGTATGCCGAAAACTGCCGCTTCCAGCACTTTGGGGTGCATGTAAAGCACGTTTTCAACTTCGGTTGAATAGACATTCTCGCCACCGGTGACGATCATGTCTTTTTTACGATCAACGATGTTGACATAGCCTTCGGCATCGACAACTGCCAGATCGCCGGTGCGCAGCCAGCCGTCGGTAAACGCCTGGCTGGTTTCATCCGGCAGGTTCCAGTAGCCGGTGGTGACGGTGTCACCGCGCACCCAGATTTCTCCGACCTGCTGTTCGTCGGCGGCGACGGGGATTGCGTTTTGGTCCACCACTTTAAGATCCACCCCCATGAAGGGCCGGCCGGTTTTGGATTTGTATTTGAGCTGATCTTCCGATGACAGATCCAGGAGATGCTGCTTTAAAATACTGAAGGTCAGATAGGGGCTGGTTTCGGTCATGCCGTAGGTTTGAATGTAATCGCAGCCAAAAGATTCCATAATGCTTCGAACAACCTGCGGAGCTATGGGGGCGCCACCGGACAGAATCACGCGCAGGCTTGAAAAATCAAACTCGCCGACCCGGGGGTGCTTGATCATCAAATTGAGCATGGTGGGGATCAGGTTGCTTAACGTGATGTGCTCGGTTTCGATGGTCGACATTACGGTTGCGGGCTCAAACTGACCGACCATAACATGGCGGGCTCCGACCCAGGTGAAGGCAAAAGTCGCCCAGGCATCGGCCAGGTGAAACATGGGGGCAATGTGTCCCCAGATGTCGCTGTCCGTCAAGTTTAGTTCAGCGATGGTTCCCAGGGCATGCAGACAAACGTTTTTATGGGTGAGCATCACGCCTTTGGGCCGGCCGGTGGTGCCGCTGGTGTAGTAAAGGTGGGCGATATCGTTTTCCCGGGTCGGAACCGGGTCGAAAATCCCCTGGTGGGTCTCAATGGCATTTTCATAGTCATGGCAGGCAATTGATCCGGAAATGGCTGCCGGTCTGTCGATCCAGATAATTCCTGCCAGGGGTGTCTCTTCTTCGAATAAGCCCTGTACCTGGGAGGCAAACTGCGAGTTGGCCAAAAGCCAACGGGACCCGGAGTCTCTCAAAATGTAAACAATTTCTTTGGGTGCCAGTCGATAATTCAAGGGATTTAAAATGGCACCGATCCCGGCGGCGGCATAATAGGTTTCCAGAAATGCGTGCGAATTGACTTCGAGAATCGAGATGCGGTCTTGGGGTTCAATGCCCTGGGCCTGGAAAAAGCGTGCCAGCGCCGCCACCCGCCCGCCGATCTGGTCATAGGTGAAAGCGCGCTCACCGTCTATGACCGCAGTTTTAGCGGGATAAAATTCCACTGCCTTTTTGAGTGTCATCCAGATGTCCAAGGTAAATATCCTTTCCCTACCATATTGTTTTAATCGGAGAATAGCCTAATAATTTACTGTCCTTGGTAACCAATGGAGCTCCCATCGATAGTGCCGTTGCGATAATAATCCGATCGGCGGGATCCGGGTGAAGCGGCAATGGCAAATTTATCGATTTAACAGCGATCGAATTCGTTACCGGTACAAATTGAATAAATGGCAGGCTTTCCGATTTAGCGATCCAGTCCGTTACATCTATTGTCAGTTTTAGTCTCTTTTTAGAGACTAAAAGCGCAATCTCCCAGGCACTAATCGATGATATTAAAATACTTTTGTCTTTTGCAGCTGCGTTGACCGCCGCTATTGCCTGTCTTGATAATAGATCCGGGCTACTGATAAACCAAATCCAGGCGTGGGTATCCAGTACAATCATTGCAAGGCTTTCCAATCCTCCAGGCCCACCGGTTCTGTCGGATCATCATATTTAACCACGGTGTCGCGAAGCGCTTTCAAAGCGTCTTCAGGATTTTCGGTATAGGGCACTATTTTCAAAACCGGCTTGCCGCGATCACTGATAATTAATTCTTGGCCGGTTTTCTCAACTTCCCGGAAATATTGCAGCGCACGGGGCTTAAATTGGGATTTTGAAATCATTTCTACCATGGGACGTTCCTCTGAATATTTTTTAACAAACGCATGACATGGTCATGATACCATGGTCACTTTGGCAGTCAAGTATAAATTTGACGGCTATTGTTCTTTTTCAGGTAAATTTATTGAGATTCCATGCAGGATGTGTTTTTAATATCGTGAAAGATTGCAGCAAACAATTTAAAACCCTGAATATGCTATTTTTCAGGGCGGATTAATTAAGGATAAATTTATATGACCCTGCCAATTGAAAGCTTTTCAGAAGAGTTTGACCCTTCGTTTAAAATATTCCATGAGTTGATGGCCAAAAAAGTCAGGGAGATTTTGCTGGTTTCCACGCCTTATGATGCCTGGATCATGGAGGAAGACTGCCGGCTTTCCGAGAGAATAATCCATGAATACCGTGGCTTAAATCTCAGTAACCCACCCCGGTTTACCTGGGTTTCCACGGCTGAAGACGCGCTGGCCGCTCTGGATAAAAAAAAATTTGACCTGGTTATCACCATGCTCCATCTGGCCGATATGGATGCCTTTGGCCTGGGGCAGGAAATAAAAAAGAAAGATCCGGACCTGCCGGTAATTCTTTTAACCCACAGTGCGCTGCCCTCTAATGAATCGAGCCGGGTTTTTACCCAGCCGCCCGGAATTGACCGCACTTTCGTCTGGTCGGGTGATACGGATATTCTGGTATCTCTGGTCAAAAGTGCCGAAGACCGGATGAATGTGGCTTACGATACAGAGTCGGCCGGCATCCGGGTGATTCTTTTTGTTGAGGATTCACCGGTTTATATCTCGACCCTGCTGCCGGTGCTTTACCGTGAGCTGGTAACTCAGACCCAGTCGGTTCTCGAGGAAGGGCTTAACGAAGAGCACCGTCTGCTGACCATGCGTGCGCGACCGAAAATTCTGGTGGCCAGAAATTTTGAAGAAGCCAATAATCTTTATGAAGCTTATGAACCTTATGTGCTGGGCGTTATTTCCGATGTACGCTTTCCGCGCAACAATAAACTGGATGACAACGCCGGGGTGTCATTTCTTGCCAAGATTAAAAAGGACCGCTTCGACATACCGCTGTTGTTGACCAGTTCCGAATCATCAAACGCCGCCAAGGCCGCCACCATTCCGGCCTCTTTTGTCGACAAAAATTCAGCATCGCTGATTTCCGAGGTGCGATCTTTTTTTCTCGAACAGCTTGGTTTCGGAGATTTCGTTTTCCGTATGCCGGATGGCCGGGAAGTCTCCCGGGCGTCCAATACGCGTTCCCTGGAAAAGCTTCTCCATATCATTCCCAGAGAGTCTTTCCGGTATCACACCGGCCGCAATGACTTTTCCAGATGGCTTTTTGCCCGCACCGAAATCACGCTGGCGTCCAAGGTCAGGCCCATTCGAGATGTTGACTTTTCCAGTATCGACAATCATCGGCAATACCTTATATCCATCATTCAGGCCCGGCGCAGCCGACGCCAAAAAGGGGTGGTGGTCAACTTTGAGGCCGGCGAATTTGATCTTGATACTGAATTTTTTAAAATTGGAACGGGCTCCCTGGGAGGCAAAGCCCGGGGATTGGCTTTTGTTTCCAGCTTACTGCAGCGGCTTCCCGCGATTCACAAAAAATTTGAAAAAGTAAACATACTAATTCCCCAGACCATGGTGATTACCACCGAGGGGTTTGATACGTTTGTGGAACAAAACGATTTAAAAGGGTTTTCAAAATCGGATGCCCCGGATGAAGAGATTGCCGCGGCATTTTGCAAAGCCGCCTTTCCCCAATGGATTGCCGACGACCTGAAAGCCTATCTGGCAAGCATAACCTATCCACTGGCAGTCCGTTCTTCCAGCCTGCTGGAAGATGCCCAATTTCGTGCCTATGCCGGTCTTTACTGGACCTATATGCTGCCCAACGACCATCCGGATCTCGGCACTAGACTGGCACAACTGATTAACGCCATCAAGCTGGTTTATGCATCCACTTATTTTCAAAGCCCCAAGGCGTTTTCCCGGCGGGTCGGTCAGCGAACGGAAGAAGAGAAAATGGCGGTGATCATCCAGCAACTCGTTGGAGAACGATACAACGACTATTTTTACCCGACCATTTCCGGGGTTGCCCAATCCCATAATTACTATCCGTTTTCCAAAATGCAGCCGGAGGAAGGTATTGCGACGGTTGCGCTCGGGTTAGGGAAAACCGTGATGGAAGGCGAAAAAGCCTTGCGCTTTTCTCCAAAATATCCGCAGATTTTACCCCAGAGAACCACCGTGGATGATATCCTGGAAAATTCCCAGCGATTTTTCTTTTCACTGAAAATGGGAGGCCCCTACCCTGAACTGGGCATCAACGAGGATGCCAACCTTGCCAAACGCGAAGTCGACGATGTCACCGAAGAACCGCCCATGAAAATGCTGGCCAGCACCTACATTCCCGAAGAGCATCGCATGCGGGATACCACCAGCATTCCCGGATACCGGGTTCTAACCTTCGCCCAGGTACTTAAATATGATTTATTCCCTCTAGCCGGTTTGCTGTCTGATGTGCTGCAAATCGGGGCGGAGGGGATGGGGTGTCCGGTCGAGCTCGAATTTTCGGTCAATTGGCCTTCCGAGCAAAAACGTAAACCGGAATTTGCCCTCCTGCAGCTTCGGCCGATGACCGCCAGAGCGGAACTTGGCAAGGTGGAAATCAGCCAGGCGGACTTCTCCCGTGCGTTTTGCCACTCCTTTCATGCGCTTGGCAATGCTGAAAAATCGGATATGGCCGATATTCTCTATGTAAAACCGGATATCTTCGATGCCGCCCGCACCATGGATATTGCACGTGAGATCGGTGAACTGAATTCAGGTCTATTGCACCAGGGAAAAAAATATCTTCTGGTCGGTCCCGGAAGATGGGGATCGGCTGATCGCTGGCTAGGGATTCCGGTAAGCTGGGCTGAAATATGCGGCGTCGGTGCCATGGTCGAAACGTCTTCGCCGGAGCTAAGAGCCGAACCATCCCAAGGTTCACACTTTTTCCACAATATTTCAACCCTCGGGATTAACTATGTTACCGTTTCGGATAACGGGGAGGATTTTCTAAACTGGGACTGGCTGACATCACTGCCGATTGCCAACAAAACTACTTTTGTAGCCCATGTTAATCTTGGCAAGCCGTTTGTGTTGAAGGTCGATGGACGCAGTTCACGCTGTGTGATGTATATAGAGCAGTAGGCTTAAAGCCTGCTAACAGGTCAGAGCCATAGTCAAATCTTGCTTATTCAGATATCAAAAGCAATTGTCATTTAATTCACGAGATTTTGTTCCTGCCGACCCAGGAAATGGAGCCCGCCTAAATGGTATAGTTCAGTTGTTTGCTTCCATTATATTCTACAGCCAATAAGCTTATATCATCATCCGGCGCTGCCTGTTGACGGAAATCTTTTATTTTTGCATATACAGCGTCCACCATGGCCAGAATCGGCTCATTGCGATGGTTTTTTAGAACATCATAAAGCCCGGGTTTGCCGAAATAATCACCGGCTGCATTGCGGGACTCAAGGAGACCGTCGGTATACAGGACTACCCGGTCACCGGCCTGGAGCTGGATTGAGGTCTGGCCGAACGGCTTTTCTGCTCCAAATCCGATGATCGGTCCGCGCTGGTCAAGAAGATCCATGGTACCATCTGAACGGATTAATACGGGAGACGGATGGCCGGCACAGCTATAGTCAAACCAACCGTCCTTAACGTCGATGGTCATGTAAATAATGCTGAAAAAGCTGTCGAATCGCTCAAACGGGAAGAAGTGGTCCAGTTTGTTTAACACGATATCCGGTGACAGCAGTTCGCAGTGGTTGCCCCTGAAACATAATCGAACGCGTGCTGAATCGGAGGTGTTTCGTCAAGGGTTCACCGTTAATGTAGGACACTCGATTTAGCGATTGCTTGTGCACCGGTGCGTTATCGATCAGATTGTGGACCAGGGAGCGGCGCAGAATACAGTCGGCACATTGTGAGGTCTCGCCGCAGGGTTTGTTTTCCAGGATAGCCTGGACACACCCGGAGGCTTCGCCAAAACCGGTCTCCAAAGTGCATTCCGCTGCGGTGTCAAATAGGTTCAAAAAAGAATTGTTAAACTGATGGATCTGCAAATTCTCATCGGCAATCAGAACGGCCGAATTTATATTGTCGAGTAAAAGGTTCAAAAACTCGTTGGATTCTTTTAGATTTCGTAATTCCGGTGGCATAAGCAACGGCTCCTGTCACGATCATTTCGGGTATTAAACTTCTGATATCTATTTTAGCCTAAGGAAAATTTCATTGATTTAGATCAAAAGCGATCGACATTCGGATATGCATTTAAAATTCAGGCACATTAGTGACCATAATCACTTAATGCTAGACTGGAAAGAGGGATCGTTTTGTCACACACGCTGCCTGCAGTCGTTCCAGCAAACAGAGAACACGGAGAAAATGTATATTTTTGGTCTGGTTCGTCGATCCCTTTTAAAAGAGGTATCCCGCATCAGACCGGCGATCAATCCCCTGCCGGACAACTGGTTTAAGCCAGATCCATAGAACGGTTAGATTGATATCGATGATCCCGGGCCAGCGGAATGGCAGCAATGATCTGAATTCCCCTCTCTGGAATTCAGATCAAATAGACTCTGGGAACTCTGTGCATTCTGTGAGTGAAAAAAAGTCCCGGGTGCCGATATATACAGCCGATTGGGTTACGCTATCGCGGATTTTCAATCAAGGTCATTGACGAGAGATGCGCGTGTCGCCTCCGGGAGCGCATCTGTTTGGTGGCGGTAGGCGGGATGATCGATGGCGATTGAAATTGCGGCCCCTTCTTTGGCGGCAGCAATCGTCTCAGGCGGAAACTCGAAGCGCAGAAAATGGACCGATGACGTCTTGTTTTCAGTTTCCCGAATCAGATCCTCATTGGCGATGGGAATTACCGGGTCATAACCTTCCACTTTAATCTGCACCCTGCGTTCGATACCGATCATTTTAGATAAAGCCGGTTTGCGTTCAGCGGGATCTTCGTATTCGATCATAAAGGTCGCTTTCCAGTTTCCACCATCCGGGATCAAGGGGTTGTAGACATCCAGTTCCTCCTGAATCCCGCCGGGTTCGAAAATACGCTCGATACGCAGCATTTCCTGTATCTGGTACTGGATAGTCAGGCGATCCTCGAAATACAGCGTTGCATGGGGGCCGATGGGTACATTTCGATTTTTTTTATGCCCGATAACCCGGGTTCGGAATTGGGGACGAATTTCCGCGTATTTTTCCAGGCTATATAAATCTTCGCGGGTTAGTGTTTTCATTTTATATTCCATACGCCTTGCGCAGCAATGTGATCGGGTGCTCGGCATCGCTGCCGTCTCCGATCCCCTGGGCCACGTGGTGACCGGCCATGGGACAATCGCTGCCGTAGTGATCGGGCTCAGCCTTTTTCACCCGGCCGGCAACCGGTCTGACAATTTTCATGGAAGCGTCAAAGAACTCCTTTTTAACGGCATAGGTACCGTCGTGGCCGGAGCAGCGCTCGATGGTTTCGACTTGAGTGTCCGTCACCAGCTGGAGGATATCACGAGTTTTCATGCCGAAATTCTGCACCCGCTGATGGCAGGCCGCATGATAGGCAACTTTGCCCAGCGAAGTCTTAAAGTCGGACTTGAGTTTGTCTTCTTTGTGGCGCAGCGCGAGATATTCAAAAGGATCGAAAAAGGCATCGCGGACCTTCAGCACCTGCAGGTCATCCGGGAAAAACAGCGGCAGCTCCTGTTTGAACATTAACACGCAGGAGGGCACCAGGGCCGTGAGATCCCATCCTTCATCCACCAGCCCGGCCAGAACCGGAATATTCGCATCCCGGGCACTTTGAATAGCCGCCAAATCACCCAACTCTAATTTGGGCATGCCGCAGCACTGGACATCCTGGGCCAGAATCACGGGAATACCATTGTGTTCAAAGACAGTCATCAGGTCTTCACCCGGACCGGGCTCATTGTAGTTGCCGTAGCAGGTGCCGAAAAGCGCCACTTTGCCGGTGGTCATATCAGTGGGTTCGGGAGTCAAATCCACCTTGGGCCTGCGGGCGGCTCTTTTTTTCAACGTGTCACTCTGGTAGGCGGGAAGATCGGCCTCAGCGTGAATGCCGAGAACACTTTGCAGCATCTTGCGGGCAAACCCGATCTTGTTGGCTGTGTTCACCAGTTGAGCCACCAGAGGGATGCTAAATAACTTGCCGTTGCGGTCGGTGGAAGTCAAAAACTTGTCCCGGAATTTAGTTTCACCTTTTTTGAAATTTACCGCCTTGGCTCGCAGCATGAGGTGAGGGAAGTCCAAATTCCACTCATGGGGCGGGACATAAGGACATTTGGTCATAAAGCAGATGTCGCACAAATAACAATGATCCACCACATCCCAAAAGACCTTTTTGGGGACCCCGTCCAACTCCATCGTTTCCGACTCATCGACCGCGTCAAACAGTGTTGGAAAGGCATTGCACAGGTTGAAGCAGCGACGGCATCCGTGGCAGATATCGAAAACCCGCTCCAGTTCTTTAAACAGGGATTTTTCATTGTAAAAATCAGGGTTTTTCCAATCCAGTGGATGCCGCTGCGGGGTTTTGAGACCTCCTTCACCACTACCTTTTATAGGTGCAGACATATCGTGTTCTCCCAATGTATTGCTTTTGGCGCGATTGCCGGGACGTAAAACTATATTAGGTTTTCCGCCGAAGGCGGATCAGGTTTCAGGTGTCAGGAGAGCCGATAGAAAGTCTGACATCTTATATGAAACTGCACTGAAGGCTTCAGGTGTCAGGATAAAGCGACTTAACTCCCTGACGCCGGAAACCTGACACCTTTAGTTGCCACTGCGGTTAGTCACCTAAATTGTCCAGCGCTTTTTGAAAACGATTGGCGTGGGAGCGCTCGGCTTTGGCCAGGGTTTCAAACCAGTCGGCAATTTCATCGAAACCTTCTTCCCGGGCACTTTTGGCCATGCCGGGATACATGTCGGTGTACTCGTGGGTTTCGCCCGCGATGGCGGCTTTCAGGTTTGCGTCAGTCGGACCGATGGGCAGACCGGTGGCGGGATCACCGACTTCTTCCAGGTATTCCAGGTGACCGTGAGCATGGCCGGTTTCGCCTTCCCCGGTTGAGCGGAAAACCGCGGCAACGTCGTTGTAGCCCTCGACATCAGCCTTAGCGGCAAAATACAGGTAACGTCGGTTTGCCTGTGATTCACCGGCAAAAGCATCCTTTAAGTTTTGTTCTGTTTTGCTGTCTTTTAAAGTAGCCATTTTTTATCCTTCCTTTTTGGGTGGGTTGTTGGTGATCGGTTCTTTAAAGAGAATGATTATAGTTTTAATAAGGATTCCTAAATTAACTGTCAATATAAAAGATGGCTAATAATTTATATTTTCCGAATCGAAACTTGAAATAGCTTCTACATAGCACTTGTGGAATTTACTGACTTTTGCTAGATCATGAAAAGTTAAAACTGATGCGGGAGAGCAAGTGGCTAAAAAACAATCAGACACAAAAACCAATCCCATGCTAACCGCCGTGGTCGCCAACCAGGCCGGCGAAATATTTGAGTTGATAGGATACGCAGCCGTGGGCATGGAGGGATCCCTGCTCTCACCTTTGAAAGCTGCGAACACGCGCAAGATGCCTTACGGCAGCGAGTTGATGTATCTGCCGGAGCGCAGGCCGGTTTTATACAATTTAGCAACCGGCAAAACCGAAACGGTGAGGGAAAATCCTTATGCCCCCGGTGAACCCCTTTATCCGGTGGCCGCTTTTAACTCGCCCGGTTACGTCATAACGCATATCAGTGCATACCGGGAAACAAAAAAAGCCGGGTATTTACCCTTGTTCTCATACGGGGCTGTGGGATGGCAGCGGGGCAATTTTCGGACGGCCGTGGTCAGGGTTGATTCGGAACCGCGCCAGGATTTGCGACAGATGAAGCGCGAAGATGTGATTGCCGGGGTAGAAGTTATGCATAAAAAACTACCCGCCAACCGGTTGAGAGCGCATCTTGAAAACTGCGCGCTGCAATATGGATGTCCGGCCGGCAAAAATTTTTTTCTGGGCCGTTATGAGGCGCCGCTGCCGACCGCCAAACAGTGCAACGCCCGCTGTCTGGGATGTTTGTCGCTGCAAAACGAAACCGGAATTCCGCACAGCCAGGATCGTATCAGGTTTACGCCGTCGCCGGAGGAGATCACCCAGGTGGCCTTAGCCCATATTAATCGGGTGAAAAACAGCGTGGTCAGTTTCGGCCAGGGCTGTGAAGGTGATCCCCTGCTGGCAGCCGATGTGATTGAACCGGCCATCAGACAAATTCGCTCACAAACCCTGCACGGTACCATCAACATGAACACCAACGGCAGCCGGCCTGAAATTCTTGGACAACTTTTCGATGCCGGGCTGGACAGTGTGCGGGTCAGCATGAACAGCGTGCGGGAAACATGTTATCATGCCTATTTCCGGCCCAATGGTTACCGGTTTGCAGATGTACTAAAGAGCATTGAAGTTGCCCTGGCAGGCAAAAAATTTGTCGCCATTAATTATCTTAACAGCCCGGGTTTTACCGACACGCCCCAGGAATTCGATGCCCTCACCGGGTTTCTGCAAAAATACCCCATTCACCTGATTCAATGGCGCAACCTGAATTTTGATCCGATTCGATACTGGCAAGAAATGAATTCTGTCGCTGAACATGACGAGCCCATCGGGATGGAAAATTTGCTCAATCGTGTTCGCAGGCAATTTCCGAAATTAAAGTTCGGGTATTTCAATCCGCCGAAGGAAAAATTCAATGAAACTTGAAGGTAAGGTGGCGATTATCACCGGAGCCAGCCAGGGTATCGGCAGCGGAATTGCCCTGAAATTTGCCGAAGCAGGCGCGGATATCGGTGTAAATTACTATAAAAATAACGAAATGGCCGAGACAGTTGCCGATAAGATTCGCCGTCTGGGTTGCAGGGCGCTGGTCATCAAGGCGGATGTGTCCAAAAGCGCGGACGTGAATGGGATGGTGCAAAAGGCTTTGGATACGTTCGACAAAATTGACATCCTGGTCAATAATGCCGGGATTTTCATGGGCGGCGGGATTGCCGAACTTGATGAAGAAATTTGGGACCGGGTGATGGCTGTAAATTTGAAAGGCGTGTTTCTGTGCTGCCAGGCCGTCGGAAAATATATGATCGCCAATGAGGTTCGGGGGTCCATCGTCAACATCGCCTCGATTTCCGGTAAGCTGCCGGAGCTCAACGGCAATGCCTATTCACCCAGCAAAGCCGGCGTCATATCCTTATCGGCGCAATAATCACCCCGCCCTCATTACAATCCCCATAAATACAGGTGAAAATACCTTTACAACATTTGGGTTAATCTGCTTGACATATTACGTTTAGCGTAATACTGTGCGCGTATGGTCAAATCGTTTACCTGTCGAGATACAGAAAAACTGTTCAACGACCAACGTGTCCGCCGTTTTCAATCGTTTGAAAAACAGGCAAGAAAAAGGCTTATGGTTCTTCATGCCGCACCAAGTCGTGAAGCGTTAATGCTCAATCCCGGCAACAAGTTTCATTCTTTGAAGGGAGATAGAAAATGACAATACGCCATTGGTATTAACAATCAATGGCGTGTTTGTTTCGAGTGGCATGATGGTAATGCGTTTAATGCTCAAATTGTCGATTATCATTGAGGTAAAAATATGAAAACGAATAAACTACTTGATCCGATAACCCCAGGTGAAATTTTGCGTGAAGATTTCATGGACCAGTTAGGCATCAGCATAAATAAGCTTTCCCGCGATCTTTCTGTTCCTCCAAATAGAATTAGTGAGATCGTCAACGGGAAAAGAGCTATTACCGCCGACACTGCTTTGAGACTGCAGCGATATTTTGGTGTCGAAGCTCAATTTTGGCTGAATTTACAGACTGAATATGATTTGCGAATGATGAAACGTAAAATTTGGACTGACATTGAGCGACGAATTATTCCGGTTAAAACCTCAGAAACAGTATCCGGGAATAGCCCCATGGCATAACGAGCGGGATGGAGCTGACAGGAAAAGCCGGGTGGTTTGCGTAAAGCTCTTTGGTCCTCAAAGTGTGGTGGCCAGTAGCTCATTCCGGGACGCATTATATATCGGGCAAGGTGTGGGGAATGAAAGATAAGAAGCCTCGTGTATTGTTTTTGTCTCATGGTGGTGGCCCTATGCCACTTCTCGGGGACGAAGGTCATCTGGAAATGGTTGAAAACTTAAAGGTTGTCGTAACCAAAATCAAGAAACCATCAGCCATTATCTTGCTAAGTGCACACTGGGAAGAAAAAATAGCCACCGTTGCTTCCGGAGTGAGCCCTTCACTTATTTACGATTATTACGGGTTTCCAGAAGAATCTTACGATATTGAATATCCTTGTCCAGGAGAGCCGTTCCTGGCTGAACAGGCCCACCGGTTATTGAGAGACGCAAGTATAGAAGCCGGACTCGATAATCAAAGAGGCTTTGATCACGGTTTGTTTGTTCCGCTAAAAATAATGTATCCAGAGGCTGATGTGCCTTGTATCCAGCTGTCTCTGGTACAAGGCCTTAACCCTGCTGAACACATAAGAATAGGTAAAGCTCTTTCGAGTGTGAAGTATGACGAGTTGCTCGTGATTGGCTCGGGATTTTCATTCCATAATATGAAAGCTTTTTTTGCTACCGAAACCAGTGACTCAAAAGCTATGAACGAGACTTTCGAGCATTGGTTAATTGAAACCTGTTCAAATCCCGAAATTGACGAGGAAGAAAGAACTCAAAGGCTCGAAAATTGGAAACAGGCTCCGTTTGCGAGGTATTGTCATCCCAGAGAGGAGCATTTGATGCCATTGCATGTATGTTATGGCCTAGCCCAAACGGTTTGTAAGGAATATTATGAATTGAGTATTATGAACAAAAAATCGAGCGTATATCTTTGGTAGCATCAATGCTAACAATCACATGCACGCGTACATCAAAAATAGTCGCTCGTTTCTCGCTCTGCTATTTTCTGCCTGTGATGTGGAGATAATAGAATTGTACAGCAAGATATGAAATTGTTTTTTATAAAGATACTACGTTTTCTTCTAAAGCCGATTTTCTTGCTTGTATATAAAAGAGCCTTACCTAATTTCGCTGAAGACTTTCCTGGTAAACGGGTGTTTATGATATCTGAATTACCAGGTGGAGAAATCCAATGGGTCGGTATCCATAGAAGGAAGGCCAATTTAGGGAACACACATCCTTGGAACCGCTATTTTAATAAACCGCTCGATACGTATCCAAAAACTTTGGCAGATATAGAAGCTTTCCTGTTAAGCTGTAAATATGTTTCAGATAGAATAACACGGAGTCAATCTGATTTTTGGGAACCCCCTGATATTTTTGAACATAGAAAGACAGGCGATTGTGAGGACCACGCCATATGGGCTTGGCGTCAATTGGATGATTTAGGATACAAAGCGAGGCTGGTTTTAGGTAAATGTAAAAAGTGGCATGCTTGGGTTCATATTTTGGTAAACGGCCGTGCATATCTTTTAGAAGCTACCCAAAAGCATAAATGGTTTCCATACTCGCAATCTTATGACGCTCATTGGTCAGTTGAGCGCGTCGGTAAAAAGAAATTTGCCTTTTTTTTGCATGCAGAAAGCGAGGAAAGCCAGAGCATTGGTTCCCCTGAATTCGACTATAAATGGTCGCAGCTTGACAACTGATCAAAATTAAATATTAATCTATTCATGACCAAAGTTCTATATGTATGTTCATCGAACGGAATCTGATGTCATGGGAAGTTATCATACTGTATTTGGTATATCAAACTACAATATGTTACCGCAACTGATGCGCAGGCGTCCACTTCATAAAAAATGACAAATGTATTGATAACAGGGGCGGCCGGCAACCTTGGCAGCTTGCTATCGAGGCATATTGGGGATCATGAAAAAGATCTAAATTTGATTCTCATGCAACACTTAAGAAAAATTCCAGATGATATTAAAGGATGTCCAAGGTTCCAAGTAAGAAGCGCTGATCTTTCAAATCATGAAACATTGTATGAATGCCTGGATGGCGCTGACATGATAGTCCATTTCGCAGGAGTATTGTTTAAGGCAAATCCAGAAAAATTTCTTTATGAAACAAACATTCAATATTTTAAAAATCTAGTTAGGGTCGCTAAAGCAAAAAAAATAAGTAAGATAATATTGATCAGCTTCCCGCATGTTGAAGGTCCAACCTCGAGAAAGGCACCAGCAACGGGAAGGTTTGACGGCAAGCCAGTGTCTGTGCATGCCAAGACAAGACTCGAAGAGGAGATCCATCTTTTTAATGAAATCGTAAAGCCAGTGTCGCTCAGGGTAGGAATGGTTTATGGTAGTGGAGTATTAATGATCGATGCTGCAAGGTGGTTTGCGAAAAGAAGAATTCTCGGAGTGTGGCCGGGACCAACCGAAATCCATCTTATTTCTAAAACAGATTTTTGCAGAGCAGTAGTAGCTGCGATAAGGAATGAAAGTGCAACTGGTGTGTTCCATATTGGTGATGAAGGTAATGATACCTTACAATCTTTCCTCGATTTTGCATGTAAAATATGGGGATGTAAAAAACCATGGAGAATGCCGTTATGGCTCATATATTTTGCCGCAAAAATATTTGAGCTGGTTTCTAGAATATTCGGAACTATTAGCCCCTTAACCAAGGATTTTATAGATATTGGCAGAGTATCATACTATGGAGATACTTCCCGCTTCAGAGAAGAACTGTTGCCTGTCCTGAAATACTCTAATATCAATGAAGGTATTAAAGAAATGCAAGTGTAACCCATTGCTGAACCTGGCCGGGGAAAACTATGCGGTTTTACGTTAAGGCCTGTGTAGGATCGAAGGCCAGGAGGCCGGCAGGTAGCTCTACGCTCGGAGCAATAGAAGATTATCGATATGTATCATTATGTTGAAAGATTACCTACTTCTGAAGAATACAATAAATTTAAGAAAACAGAGGGGTCGCGTCTTCATTCTTGACAACAAAATTCAGCTCTGTCAAGAATGAAGACGCGATCCTTATGTTGTTATAAAA